>BNJS01001120.1_pt1 | contig 512914 bp, 605 predicted proteins | sample 8540461 | NCBI WGS metagenome assembly BNJS01 (sample SAMD00202454, study PRJDB9452) | human saliva metagenome | isolation source: human saliva | place: Japan
GTGAAGAGGTCTTCTTCCTGTTACTTATTATCTCAATCGTTTTAAATAGTGCTACTGATACCCGGAACAGGGTAACTATAGCCAGCAAAACCTATCAGCTTACTGATAATAAATATTACCACTTATTCGAAAAGCGTACCTAATGGGAACTATAAAGGTAATTGTAAGTCACCGTTGCGAAGATGTGCCTCAAAATTTTTGACCTCAATCTAAGCATGACCTTCGACCCATTCATACAATCGACCTTGGTACCTTTCTGTAAGAAGTAACCAAGCGAGGTAGGTATTTCTGTCTCTGATATATTTGATATTAAATGGTATAAGGCAGACAAAGATGGTAATAAACTCTCCTCAGCTCCTTATAAGGTAGGGCAATCGTTTTGGGATCCTATTTACGATACTACTTACTATGTAGCAGAATATAGTCTCCGACCAGGTTTTGGGTTGTACTAATAATACAATCTATACCAAAACAGCTACGAGTAGTTATGCCTCTATTGATGAACCTCCTTTACCAAAGGAAACCTTGTCAAACGATATTGTTCAAACAGCAGACCCTGGGCATGTTCTAAAAATGAGTGCGTTGGCGCGAACCAGAATATTTCCCTACTTACGGTGCAATTACTACTACACGCACCCACGCTCCTGGCGATCTATTCCTATTAGACTTACTACTGTTACCTATACATTTACAGACCCCAAAAGGCAACACAAATTCTTGTACATTTTTATAACGATAAAATCGGAATGCGGTAAAGCTTAGAAGTCGCATCGTTATGTAGATACTTCAGGTAATCCTATTACTCAAGTACAAAATAAATCAGCCTTTCTATTACAATTGAAGTATGAGAATAATGGGGCTGAAACTATCAACAAAAGCAGTAATAAATGTAAAAATTGCCTGATAACACTACCTTAATATCTAATGGTGCCCCTGACCTTAGTGGGGCGGGAGATGGTACTTGGAATAATCCTCAGCCTACTTCGGCTTATAGTGCAGCCAATAAACCTGGCGTTTTGAGATAGAGTGCTAATGGTACTACTTCAAGCCTTAAAGGCAGGCGACCCTCAACGGGTAATACGTATTCCACTAAAAAGTGGAAGGTGATTGCAATACTCTTTTGCTCCTTGCGAGAATTGTTGCAAACTGATTTATCCTTCAATTATGAAGGGGGCCTATAGGGTGTCCTTCTGCTGCAATTACTGAAGAAGCAACCCTTTCGACCACTATAGATACTTCGGGCTGCGATCGTCAAAGAAGTACATTGTGCTGTAGGAGCTATGACCTTTAATGCCATAGGGTGGATTTACAACTTACCAGTGGTACGATAGCAATGGAGCTATCATAGGAGCAAATACTACGCTTCGTATAGTCCGATAAATCCCGGCATTTACAAAGTAGTAAAGACTATATCTTGTCACGGGGTTAATTTAGCGGTGACGGAGACAATGAGATTACATATCAGTGGGGAACATACAAGATCCTATAAAGGCGCAGGCGCAGAATATGAGGGGTTACTTGTGCACAGGACGGCAGTTGGACGAGTCAGTTTTATCTTTGTACAGGAGGCTCCGAAGGCTATTTCGGTGGATTACAACAATACACCTTATGAATGGCAAAGCTGGAATGGCAGTTGCTAATGGACAGGCGTCGACATCAACCAGACTGTCGTATAAAGACGGACGACTGCTGGGTACATTAAGTTCAGGAAAGACCCTTTACGCTAACCACTGCGGGCTTATACCGTTTTGAAATTCTTGAATTCGGGCTGTGATAAGGCGTTCTATTTTCAGGTGATTACGGGTGGGCTTATCTGGGTAGTCTGTCGGATAAGAAAGACGAGACCCCATTTGAACAAGGGATCAGTAGCTTATCATCTCAGTGCCAGTGGCGTACAATATAAGGTAGAGATTTATAGGAATGGTACTTTATTTGCGCACGGATATAAAAGACGGACAATACAGGTCTTATAGAAAATCTAACAGAAGGTACTTACCGCTTTAAGTTTACTTCGCCGCAGATACCAAATTGTGAGTATACGGCTAATGAGACTATCGGTAAGCAAACCGATATGAAGATGACGGCTACCTTTAAAGGCTTTAAAGAAGGGTCTTGCAACACGGCTAAGTTGCAGTTAAAAGCAGAAGCAGGACAGCCAACTTACCGCTTCTATATATGGAAGATAGACGGTCAGAAACAATACGCTAACGAGGCAGCAGCTTTGGGCTCTGCTCCTATTGGTATACAATTAGCCAGTCAAGGGGCTACAGGAGTAGATATAGAAGTGCCTAATATTACCCAAGTGGGTGAATACGAATTTATAGTAGGTGACCAGCGCAATGGAGCGAAGGCATACTCAAACAAAGTGCTGATAAGTCCGCCATCACCTCATAACTTTACGGTATCGGCTACACAAGAGATACAATGTGAGAGCAACCCTAATAGTGGGCATATCAATATGATATTTTCGCACCAGGAAGTCAGAATATCAAACCGTACTATCAACTTGATATAAGTTAGACATACGGGAGCACGTGTACTACCAGTGTTTAAAACTACTGGCGGTGGACTGTTTACAGGGCTTACCAGCGGGCACTTATGAGGTAGAGATGATATCGAATGTAGCAGTGCATACTTGCCGCTATGTGAAGAAACCTATAGTGATAAAAAGCACCCAAGCACCGCTTAGAGCGTATGCAGGGGTAGTGGCTGACCGCTCTTGCGATACGGCAAACAATCAATACAAAGTAGCGGTGAAATAACGTATCAGGAGGTACGCCCACCATACCGTTATAGTTTTGATGGTGAGACAAGCTATGTGCCTGACCAATGTCAGGCTATATAGGCGGAAGCAGTACTATCTATGTGAAAAGACAGTAAAGGACTGCCGCGTGAGCATACCCGATAACGGTAGAGATGACCAGTATGCCAACAGTGAGCTTAAGTCCTATAGCATATCGTTGTGATAATGGCTATGGTTCGGTAACGATAACGCTATCGCTCTCAGCTATCTCAAACCTACCAATATATATTAGACGGTAGTGCTACGCAGACCCTTGTAGGGGAATACTATCCACCGTACTTAGCACCAGGACGCACTCACTAACGGTGTACTACACCCCAGCCAATTCATCAACTACCCCTAATGTACTCTTTTACAGAGGATTTTGGAACAGGTGATGTAAATACTTGTGTAGATAGTGCTAATACAGATTTAGTATGTGGTACAAGCAGTACGACCCTACAAGATGGACAACAGCTTATTACCAAACAAGCACCAGCAAAAGCTGGGTTGGACGATACCGACAGACCCTACGGGCGGTAGATACTTAGCCGTAGCAGGTAATGGTAATGGCGAGGTAGCGTACAAACGCACCTTATCGGGAGTGGCTCTTAATACGCGCTTACGGTGAGTGTGGATGCGGTGAGCCTACTTTACCAGCACAGGAGTACCAGCACAGTTTAGAGTAGCGCTTTGCAAAGGCTGATGGTACAGCCCTTATAACCAAACCCATTAGGAGCGGTAACTAACGGAGCGAGCTGGAAGAACTTAAGCGTTACCTTTACAGCAGCAGAAGTAACCGGCTTTACAAATAACAACATACAAATAAAGAGTCCTTAGCTCAGCTCACACTCTTATGCTGCTTTTAGGGTAGTGACTTTGCGCTTGATAATGTGAAAGTATCGCAAGCGACTACTTATTGTGAACTAAAAAGTTACACAACTTATCAACATAGAGGCTAACAAGCAGATGCGCGTAGAGAAATACGGTGCAGAGAAGAATGTGAGCTGTATAGGAGCCGCTGATGGACAGGTGCGTATACGGGTACTTAATGCGCCATCGGTAAATATAAAATACGCAGTAATAGATATTAACACCTCTACTCTTACTTGGACACCGACGACCCTTGATGCTCAGGGAGTATTTACTATCACAGGGCTTAGAGGCTACCCAGAGCGGTAGCGTACAGATACAAGACGCGAGTCAGGCGAACTGTATCGGTACGGTAGACTATAAGATAGGAGAACCTACCCCAATCGTGCCATCGGTGGTGCTAATGGAGCGTGTAACTTGCCTTAATGGTAGAAAGAGCTAAGATAAAAAGTATCGGCTACGGGCGGTAATACGGAAGGGTATCAGTATCAGTTAGTGTCAGTAACGCTAGCTTTGTACCGTCGACCCCAACCCCTAATCCACAAGAGATAGGCGATATATCGGCAGGTACTTATACTTTGGTAGTAAAAGAGCAAGAACGGCTGTACGACAGAAACTACCGTTTGTAATAGATGGTTTGCGAATCTTACCGTATCGGCAGAGCCTACCTCGATGTGTTAGTAGCACGGGTGATGAAGAAGATAGTACTAACGGTTAGTTAGTGCTAATGGTAGCAACTATAAAGTAACGCGTGTGGCGGTAATACCTATACGTTTAGCAATCACTATATATACCTACCCTGATGCTTTAGAGGTAGGCGTTCATACCTTTACGCTAACTGATGGTTATGGTTGTCAGACAACGGTATCGGCAGAGATATATGCACCGCTCTAGCTTTGCAGGTATCGCCTACAACCCCATTGTATGCGAGCTGCAATGGCAGTAGCACAAACCTTTGACTTATCGGTAACAGGGTGGTGTACCTACTACTATGGACAAAGCTTTTAAATATAGTATAGATGGTGGGGTTACTTTTACTCATATCGCTACTAATACTACTAATGTTTCAGTTACTATACCTATACCGGTGGCTACTGATAGCACCATACAGTTTATGGTAACCTACAGTCCTGATGGTAATGAGTGTAGACGCGATCGTTTGGTGCGTATCAGCTATGACCCACCACGTTTCTTGAGCGATACCTTTACCACAACAAAAGCTATTTGTGGTAGAAGATAATGGTTCGGTACTTATTACTCCAGCTGATTACTATGTAGGTACTACTTCGCATACGCTAGTAATACGCAATGCGGCTAATGTAGTACAAACTAATACAACAGCTATGGCAGCAGGTAATTATATCGCTTACCTAACTGATGCTCGTGGTTGTGTGGCTACTAAGTCATTTACTATCGACAAGATAGACCCATTAGTATCAACAGCGACTATTACTAAACAAATGGGTTGTACGGCAGCTGATTTGGCAGAAATAACCGTTGGTTTGACTACAGGTGGTACGGCTCCTATGTAGTGAAGGTACTTAATACGAGCACCAATGCAGAGCTACCCAAAACGGCGACCCTCGAATAATATATCATTAGCTTTTTGGTAGTTTAGACTATGGTAACTATCAGGTAACAATAACTGATGCTAATGGTTGCAACAAAGTACATAACTTAGTGATAAATCCGAACTCGAATGTGATGAGCATCACTTTCCCTACTATTTCGGGTTGTGTATCGCGTACCCACGCTATTATTAGTGCTACTAGTTCAGGCATCTTTAGCTCGACTACTAAGGCGTACTTTTGCTAGTATACCGCCCAGTATACAAAAATCCGCCAGCTAGTTCGGCTGCTAATATGGTAACCACTAATAACCTTTGATGGTATAAATACTGATAATTGGTACTTAGCTACGGCATCGGGTACAGGAGTTGCTGTGACTATTCCTAATCTAACGCCAGGAGTACGCTATACTTTTGTAGCTTATAATATGACTACTAAGTGTAGAACTATACAGCAAGCGGCTTCGCCAGTGCCAGGTGTCAAGCTTTAACAGCTACCTTGACCGTACAGAATGTTAAAATGTGCTGCAGGTAATGATGGTACGTTAACCTATACGTTGGGAGGATACGATGGTTCTACCAACGCTATGAGTTGGAATATCTATAAAGCTGATACTCATCAATCAGTAGCAGCAGAGTAGTGTAGCATCACCATTTACTACTCCAGCTAATGTAAACACGAACTTGCCAGCAGGTAAGTATTATATAACCTTTACAGAATCGCTCATAGTGGTTGTAAACTCATTCGAGTTTTGAAATCAAACGTTCGGCTATAGAGATGCAGATTACTACAGTAGCTACTAAGAAAGCTACTTGCAAAAACTGACGGACAGATATGGTTAGGCATTAGTGGAGGTACTGCTACTTACACCTATAATTATGTAGCAGCAGGTGGTGCCGCTCCTACGGTATTTACTCAGACTACTATGACATCTAAATACGTAGATATGCCAGCAGGCGTGTGGGATGTGTATGTACGAGATGCTTTTGACTGTCAGAAAATGAGTACCGTTACAGTTAGTGCTTATGATATACCAAGTATAGCTACTGTTACTACCTTAGCTTGTAAAGCTTATAATAATACTAATGGAAAGATACCTGTGCGAGTAGATTTAAGCCAGATAGGACAAGGAGCTCATTTCTATCGCTTAGATGGAACTGCGACTGAAACAATCAATTGGACGGTAGCTAACCAATCATTTGAAGTAGAAGTCACTCCGTTAGTAGCGCACACAATTACGGTAACTGATGTAAATGGTTGTGCTACCAGCACTACCTTTAGTACTACGGCACTTATTACAGCTACGGCTACCATAACTAAATTGAAGAGTTGTGCTACCCCTACCGCTGAGATAACAGTAAGTGTATCTGGAGGTACAGGTACGTACAGCTATACCTTAGAGCGTCTTGATAACGGAGCTATAGCAGGGAGCAACTATTGCTACAAATACGCATTCCCAACCCCAACGTGGGGTGATAACCTCTGGTACGGCAACCTTTACCCAAGCGGCTACTTACCGTATGTATATTTACGATGCAGAGACAGCAGATTGTAGGCCTATAGTGAAAGAGTTTGTAGTACAAGACCCAGACCCAATTGATTTGACTGGCGTAGTATTACAACCTTATCACGAAAAATGTAATTTAGGATTGACAGCTACTCCTACAGGTAGTATAGATATGATGATGCCTAAAACGCTCAACTCACTGAATCGTATACTTTTGCTATTAGTAGTGCTATTGACCTCAACTACCGGTAATACCCTAACAGTAACGAGCGACGCCTACTACCTCGGGTACACATCGGCTACCTTTACAGGCTTGCACGGTACCCCACAAGGTGTGAAGTACGATATCCGTATTACAAACCAAGATGGTTTGTACAGCAGGGTTTATACATGTGGTAACCTCACCAGAGCCTATCACTTTTGAAGATGGAGTACTGACCGCTACACAGTATAAGTGCGAAAACGGCTGCAGGACTTTTCAACTCCTAAGGTAGTACTTGATGTAACGAAGATAAAAGGGAGGCGTACCACCATATACTACTGAGTTCTATAGCACGGCAACTAGTACTTTATTGGGCAATGGTACAGAGTATAGCTTGCCAGATTTAGCAGGAGGAAGTTACTATGTACTGGTGAAAAGACAATGCGGGTTGTAGTTCGGTTACGGTGAGTGTAACAGTAGCCCCAGCCTTTGAACTTACTACCCTAAGTATTACCACTACGGTAACGGCTAGCTTGTGCAGAGTAGATGAGCAAATACGCATAGATGTAGGCACTACAGGTTATATAGCAGGTACAATGTTGCGCTACACTATTCAAGGTACAGACAATAGTATTGCTACGGTTACTACAGTGGCAAGTCCGAGCCTTACCATAGCCTTGCCAGGCTCTAAGAACCTAAGAGGCAGCGGCTATACGATAGAGGTACTCAACGAGCAAACAGGCTGTAAGATAATGGGGGTACATACAGTAAAAAGACCCTAATACCTTTGCAATAGTATCGAGCAATGCTGTGAGAGCTATCTGTCATAGTGGCTATGGAGCAATAACCCTATCGGTAGTAGATAGAGACCTATCAGATGGCGACCAATCGGCAGGCTTTACCTATACGATAACCTCAGTAGGGTCAACGTCGTCTACTAATATCTCAGGTAGCGAGGCCGGCAATACGATGACCATTACCAATCTGCTAAAGGTGGTACTTATGATATAGAAGCCACCTCGAGATGCGACAGGTTGTGTGATAGCTAAACACCGCTTTTATCATACCATCAAATCCTGACGGGATAAAAGTAACTCATGCGATACAAATGGTATCGGTAGACTGTAACAATGAAAATGCAATTGTACGACTTGCTATTAGTGGCGGACAGCAAACCTATACGGTAGTGCTTACCCCTATAAGTGGCACACCAGGAGCCGCAGTTGCTAAAACTGATGTGCCAGCAGGTACACCAGGAGTAGATTTTGAGGGGCTTAATGCTGCAGGGCCAGGAGTTCCAGGTATTTATCAGATAACAATAACCGATGCATTAGGTTGTACTTCGTTTACTGGTTCAAGTACCGTTACTGTTGATCCTTATGATAGCATACAGATAGCAAAGTGTAACTACTGAGCTGACCCCCTATCACTTGTGTAGGAGCTAAAGATGGTAAGCTGAAGATGAGCAATTTGGCAGGAGGTACTCGTCCGTACTTCTATAAGTTAATATCAGTGGCTACCAATGTAGAAGTACAAAACATTGAAAGAGATGCTTTCAGAATACACTTTTGAGGGTATTGAGCCAGGAACTTATAGAGTGAGACTTCTATGATGCTAAGAACTGTATGGTGTCATTACCAGGTACCTTTACATTTACAGATCCTCAACCTGTTAGTGTTGATATAGACGAAGACAACTCGCAGTTTTTACACTTGTAATGGTCAGAATGGAGGTAAGTTAGAGCTTAAAAAATCTTGTAGGAGGTACAGGTACTTATACTATCGACATCGTAAGAGCTGATAATAATCAGAAGATAAATGGACATAGAGATGTAACGGGTACTACCGATATTTTTATAACTTGCCACCAAGTCCTAAGGATACTTATTATCAACTGGTAGTTAAAGATACTAATGGCTGTATATTGACTAAGACGGTAACCTTTACGGTGGTAGAGTTCCCAGATATCAATGTGAACTACGCTGAGAAAGAGGGCACTTGCGAGGCTAATACGAATAATTACAAAGACTATTTGGTGGTTAAGTTCCGCAGTCCAGAGGTTGATTTTAGTAAGATAACCTATAGTCTTAACGGCACAGCCACAAGAACCTCGTTTGTACGTACATTGGGTAATGTGGGCTATATATATGAGTTCGATAGAACGATAGCGAGTCAGACTATTGAGGTACATTACGATACTACGAGCCCCTGTTAGCGGACATTGTAGTGCAAGTAAGAACTTTACCATTGATTTATATGTGCCACTCACCCTTTCTGATACCACTAGTTCAGCAACAGCTATCAATACGAGTACAGGTAGAGGCTAAAGGGAGGTACGGTTTACTAATCTGAAGGGCTATACTTATTATTACAATGGTGTAGATAGAGGTGATAGCACTACTTATAAGATAAACCACAACGATCCGGAACGCATAGCACCTGATGGTACACGTATTAAGATAGTAGAGGTAATGGTAAAGACGCTAATGGTTGTGCAGTAACCCTTACGTTAGAGGTACCATACCACGATATAAGTACCGAACTTCTTCACTCGAATGGCGATGGTGAAAATGATGTGTGGAAGCCTAAGTATTTGAGACAATAATGTGAATGCACGTATTTACATATTTGACCGCTATGGTGAGGCGTTTAGCGAACTTAGCACCAGGAGAAGGCTGGAACGGAGAGTATGATGGACGTTCGATGCCAGCGGGCGATTATTGGTACATTATAGAGATCAATGATCAGCTGTACGACAAACGCCAGTTCTATAGCAACTTCACTTTGTATCGATAATTAATAATAGTAATACAATTAAACAAATGACAAAAAGCCAGCGGTTAACTGCTGGCTTTTTACCGATCCTAAGCGAAGAATAAACGATACAAACTCACACCTCAATTAAGTGTTCTAAAACTTTAAAAAGACTTCAAAAATCTGTTAAAAATATTGTTTTTCTTTTTGTTTCGAAAAAAAGATTTATACCTTTGTGCCAATTAGAAAATCGACAAATCGACAAATTGACAAATTGACAAATCAACAAACGTATGGTTTATATTGAATTATTAATAGTGCTCCTCGCTATATTTATAGGGGCTAGGGTAGGAGGTATCGGACTTGGTATCTTCGGTATGATGGGCTTAGGTATTTTGGTGTTTGGCTTTGGAAGCACACAGGCAATCCGCCAATAGATGTAATGCTTATCATAGTAGCGGTTATCACAGCAGCAGCTACCCTACAGGCAGCAGGAGGTTTTAGACTATCTGGTAAAAGTAGCAGAGAAAATACTGCGCAGAACCCCGCTATGATTACCTTTCTTGCACCTGTAGTGTGCTACTTCTTCACTTTGTTTTTTCGGGTACAGGGCATATTGCTTATTCGCTCTTGCCTATCATTTCTGAAATAGCCACTGATAGCAAAGTACGCCCTGAGCGTCCGCTTTCTATCTCGGTAATAGCCTCGCAACAGGCAATCACAGCCAGTCCCTATTTCGGCAGCCACCGCCGCTCTCCTCTCAGCAGAATTGTTGGGCGATAAAGGGCGTAACTTTAGGCAATATACTAATGGTGTGTATACCTGCTACTTTAGTAGGGAGTGATTGTAGGGGCTATAGCAGTGAGTTTTATGAGGGGTACCTCTTGAGAAAAGACCCTGAGTACCTACGCCGTCTGCGCGAGGGTGTTAGAGCGGAAGGTAAATCAGAAGAAGCGCTTTCACCTCAAAGCAGCTAAACGTGCTAAAAAGCATCTGTGATTGTATTCCTTATAGGGGTGCTATCAATAGTGTTGTTTGGTTCAATAGATAGTTTGCGCCCTACTTTTTACTATAAATGGCGAGCGAGGTAAAACTCGGAATGACGCAAGTGATAGAAATAGTGATGATGTCTACAGCAGGCTTGATGCTCATTTTTGCTAAGATCGATATTAATAAGGCAGTAAAGGTTCAGTATTCATCGCTGGTATGCAGGCCGTAATAGCCATTTTTTGGTATTGCGTGGATGGGCGATACTTTCTTTGCTGGTAATATCGAATTTTTAAGACGCACATCGAGCAAATCGTCACCCAGTATCCATTCCTCTTTTTCAGTAGCCCTCTTTGTGATGTCAGTGCTTTTTGTTTTAGTCAGGCGGCTACCAGTGCGCACCCTTTACCCTTTTAGGTATTGCTTTAAATATTCACCCAATGGCAATGGTAGCGATGTTCCCAGCGGTGATGGTTACTTCTTTATTCCTAACTATCCTACAGTGGTAGCAGCTATCAACTTCGACCGTACCGGTACCACTCGCATCGGTAAGTACGTGCTGAACCACTCGTTTCAGTTGCCTGGTTTTTGTAGCAACTATAGTGGCTATAGCGGTGGGCTATCTGATAATTATGCTGATGTAATTTAAGAAAATATTGTTTAACTCATAAAACTGATTATAAATGAAATTAATGAAAAAATTTGCCCACATTAGTGGTGATGATGTCTGTGGCAGTCTTTGGTCAAAAACCAAAGATTCGTATTTTAGCTACTGGTGGTACTATCGCTGGTGTGAGCAAATCAAATACTGAGACGAACTACAAGGCCGGAGAGCTCGGTATTTATCAACTATTAGAAGCCGTAGCCCGAAGTAAAAACTTAGCAGATATAAGTGGCGAGCAAATAGTGAAGATGGGCTCGCAAGATATGAATGATGAGGTATGGCTTACGCTTGCCAAAACGCATCAACCAGTTGCTCAACAAAGAAGGCTACGATGGAGTGGTGATTACTCACGGAACCGATACTATGGAAGAAACCGCTTGCTTCTTAAACCTAACCGTGCGTAGCAAAAAGCCTGTGGTAATGGTAGGAGCTATGCGTCCAGCTACAGGTATGAGTGCCGATGGCCCTCTGAATCTATACAATGCTGTAGCGGTAGCTGCCGACAAAAAAATGCTATGGCACGTGGGGTAATGGTGTGTATGAACGACATCATGTACTGATGCCAAAGATGTGATTAAGACTAACACTACCGCTGTGAAACTTTTCCCAGGAGCTAATTATGTGCAAATTGAGCTTATATCCATAATAGTAAAGTTTTCTTCAACCGTATGCCTGAAAACAAACACACTTACCAATCAGTGTTTAATGTAGATAACCTAAAAAGAATTGCCAAAAAGTAGGTATCGTGTACAGCTATTCTAACGTTTCTGAACTGCCAATGAAGGCTTTTATGGACGCTAAGTTTGATGGTATTGTACACGCAGGCGTAGGTAATGGTAACCTCTACCACACTATTTTTGATTTGGCAGTAAAAGCCAGAGAGCAAAGGCATCTTGTTTGTGCGCTCTTCTCGTGTGCCTACAGGGCTACTACTCTCGATGCTGAAGTAGATGATGCTAAATACCAATTTGTAGCTTCATAGCACTAAATCCACAAAAAGGCTCGTGTGCTACTGATGTTAGCACTTACAAAAACCAAAGACTGAAACAGATACAAAAATATTTTGATGAATACTAAACCCTAATTGTATATGAAAAAGATATTGTTGGCAATGAGCCTTCTGGTAGGAGGTGTTGCCTTTTGCTCAACAAGATTTGCAAGAGCAAATCAACCAACTGCGTATGGAGATAGACCAGCTGCATGTGCGCTCTACCTGCTGAAATCTTCCTGCATGGAGATGCCTATGCCTCCTGAAGAGATGGAAAGTCCGTTGCTCAAGAAATTTAATATGTATTTCAACTTTTCAGACTAGTTTAGATGCTGAGAAAAGTAGAAAAAAATGATTTAACTACCAAGTTTAAAAGCGCGCCAGTTGCGTTTAGAAGTACGCGGCGACCTTACCGACACGTATATTTCTACCGTTTCGTCACCGTCTGAACAAACCAGAATGCAGGGCTTCATTGAGATAATTTAGCCAAAACAACGATTTATTATATAGCAGGTTTTCCGTCTTAATGAAAAATGGTCGGCTACAGTAGGTAAGATGTGCCAAGCGTGGGGTGGTTATGAGTTCGATCTCAATCCGATGAATATCTATGAGTATTCAGATTTTCTCGAAAAATATGGATAATTTTATGTTAGGGGCAATGATTACGTATGACCTAATCCTAACCACGAGTTCAACTTACAAATTACCGATATTCCGTAATGATAGTTTCAAAAATATCTATGGTAGTCCTATAGGTATCAAGGCAAGCAATACGCTTTAGCTTATATCTTCAATTGGAATGGTAATCTTTTGATAGTCTTATTCAGACTCGTTGGGGAACAGGATTGCAAAAGTGAAGCCGATGGCTATACAAATACATAGTGATGCTTGGTACTAAACTGAATTTGCCTAAGTTTCAGATGTTTTTAGACTATATGATGGCAAATGACCAATTAGATAGCTTAATTATACCCCATTAAGTAATAATGGTTCAGCTACACAGTAAAAGATGCTCAAAGTACAACTCGTTTGTGCTAAAGCGGAATACCAACCCGCACCAGAGTGGAATATCTTTGCGCAAGGTCTTTATGAAACGGCTAACAACAGCTAATAACGAGGTTTAAAGGGTGAAGCTATTTTTGCAGGGGTAGAATACTTGCCCTTCAAAAGAACAAGATTTGCGATTTTTCTTAGCCTATATCGGTAGAAGTAGAGATAGAAATAGTGCAGTAGAAAATACCAACCGCGTAAGTGTAGGTATGATGTACCGCATAAAAGCGTTTTTAACAATTACTAAATTTGGGAATTAACAAATAAATAAGGCTACTCAATCATCTTGGTAGCCTTATCTCTTTACTATTTATTATTAATTTTTCTGGTATTTGCCAGTCTCCACGCACTTTTAGTACTTGCTCAATGCATCGCGTACAGCCCTTGTCCTCCCTCGCGGTGAGGAGATATAGTGGGCTACAGCTTTCACTTCAGGCACGGCATCCTGAGACAGGTAGCTAAACCAGCGTGTCGCATAGGCGAAATATCTGGCAGGTCATCACCCATATAGAGTATTTGTTCTGTTTTTAGTCCTCTGCTTTTTGGTACTCTAAAAAGTGCTGAGCTTTTGGTGGCAGAAGCATAAAAATATCAGTAACATCAAGTTTTTCAAAGCGTTTTTGTACACCTACATTGCCTCCCCTGTGAGGATACAGATAGTATAACCTTTGGCTACAGCTGCTTTTTCACGGCATAACCATCTTTCATATTCATACTTCGCAGCAAATCGCCATCGTTATCTACGAGATACTTGGGTGTTAGTAAAAACCCCATCAACATCAAAGATAAAAAGTAGTGATGTCTTTTTAATCTTTCTTTATAATTTTTATTTTTCCATAATAAGTATGTATAATAGATTCTGTGATTACTTTGTAGATATGTTGGTAGTGTTCAGGTAGTGTAGCAGGTGATTTTCAATAGTTTGGGTATCATTGCGCCTTGCGGGGAGCATGTTTGCGCCTCGAGGGCAGGCATCTTTTGTAGTTTAGTAAAAGTTTCAGAGAGAAGCGGTTGCAATATGTCAAAAGGCACTTGGTGTTGCTCGCAAATCTGCTGACTGATGCCGATGAGATGATTGGTGAAATTATTGAGGAAAACAGCTGCCACGTGTAGTGAACTGCGTTGCTCGCTGTTGAGTATATATACTTTACAGCTGAGCCGTTTAGCCAAGGGGTGCAATAGTTTGTCTATATCAGCAGGGTCTTTTGCTTCTATACAGATGGGCACGCTGCTGAAGTGCACTTTGGCAGTTTTAGAAAAAGACTGCAGTGGATGAAAACGCCAGCTCTATGGGCAGGAGCAATAACCCCCATAGGAGTATTGCCTGAAGTATGCACTACTAATTGTCCTTGATAGGGTAGGGCAGCCGAAAGAGGGCTATTGCTTCGTCTTTAACAGCTAAAAATAGTGAGGTCAGCAGGGCGAAGAGAAGAAAGATTAGTAGTTTTTCAGTTTTAAAAACCTCAAATTCAGCGGTAAAACCACTTCGGTTATACAGTTGTTGCAGATGCACGCTGGGGTGTGGTATAGAGGGCTTTTAGTCAGGTGGTAAGCCAGATTGCCCCCGCCAATAATATTAATAGTTAAGGCCATTTTATAGTGTTTTAATAGTTTCAGGGGCAAAGATAGCAAAATAAATAAGAGTTTTTCAAAAAGTTTTTTTCTATAAATAGATGTATTATTCATTTATTTTATGTAATTTTGCCAAATGAATTATGAATGACGCAACTTGCTTATCTTTTTAACCTTTATCATTACGAATGAATTTATTTAGGAAAAATATTTAAAAGAGATACAACGGAAAAACTAAGACGCAAGCAGGAAGAGCAGCTTCCTGCAGATGAGCTATTTGCACAAAAATTTACAGAAAATGGCGGTAAATTTATTTATTGTACTTTAGAAATTGAGGTACAAAGAGGCTTTTTAGGTCTATACTAAAAAGAATTGAGGACTCTATGTGAAAATGAGTTCTAATGCCTCGTCTACTATTGAGGCGATGTTTGAAGAGCATACTTCTTTTTCTCTTTTTCCTACTACTGACTCTAATGTATATCTTACTGATTGTGAATATCTTATTACTTCATTAGGGTGGTATTATGTTTACTTCTTTACAGATGAAACACCGAAAAATGAACGAACTGCCTGATACATTTATCGTTTTTGCTAAGACCAGCCAGATGGTGAAGGATATATCTGAAGGGATGAGGGACTAAACAAGCGCTACCCTGCTAACCAGAAGCCCACAGGCTTGGTTACTCTCAAAGTTTTTGAAGACCCCGAAAAGAGTTCAATAGCTACTTACGGCACAAGTAATAAGAAAACCTATCTTATTTTGCTTGAAGATTTGACAAATTAGATGATTATGAATGAACTTTTTAAACGAACCATTACAGGTTTTATTTACATATTTTTTTATTGCTATCGGCTATAATGCTCAATGCCGATGCATTCGATTTTTATTCTTATCTTTTTGGAATTATCTGTCTGTTTGAGTTTAAAAGACTGATATGGCTAAAGGAATTGCATATTTTTTTATTGTTTTTTTGTTTGCTTGGTGGCTTTTTATACATCTAAAAGCTCTCTGATTTTTCTATCTATATGTTGCTGTTAGCTACTTTTGCTTACCAATATATCGCTTATACTTTCACTTTTTAATGAGAAAACGCCACTAAGGAAGCAACATAACAATACCAAACTACTGATTAGCCTGCTATATATAGGCGGTGGCTGTATATTTGTACCTCTTATCTACAGACACGAAGACAACCCTAATCCGAATTATTTCTTTCAGAACTTTTTCAACAACGAATCGCAGATAACAATGATAGGCTTGCTTTGTATCATCTGGGCAAGCGATACTTTTGCTTACCTAACAGGTAAAGCTTTTGAGTAAACACAAACTTTTTGAGCGTATCTCGCCCAAAAAGACGATAGAGGGTTTTTTAGGAGGGTTAGTAGGAGCGGTGATAATCTCAATACTTATTGATATTTACAGCGTACGCCCAATGTGGCAATGGATTATATTGGCAGTAGTATTAGTAGTTACAGGTACTATAGGCGATTTAGTCGAGTCAAGTTTTAAAACGAGCAGCAAAAGTGAAGGACAGTGGTACTATCCTGCCCAGGGGCACGGAGGTTTGTTAGATAGGCTTGACAGTCTGTTGTTTGCCTCGCCCTTTGCCTATCTTACTTTTAGTGATATTTGAACTTTTAATTAATAAAATGATATGGCACGAGAAATAAAACCAACACCTACTTTGGTAGGAGAAGAAGCGGTAGCATTTTTGGAAGAAGATGGAAAACTTTAAACAAAGTTTCTCTGAAAAAGGAATTACACGCAAAGCGTTCGCAAGAATGCAATGCTTTTTAAAAGCTATTTTTAAAAGACGATAATAATGGAAACAAATAACCTGACCAATATTTTAGAAGGATTATCTTTCTTAAGACTGAAAGAGGGATATCTTATTAAACCTTTTGATTGTGAAGACGAAGACTTAAATGAGTTTTTATTTGAAAAAGCTATTTCTTATAGGAAAGAATTACTAGCGAGCACCTTCATTATAGAAAATGATAGACGCACCTTAGGGTTATTATAGTATTTTTGAGTGATAGTTTTAGAGTAGAAGAAGCTCTTTTTGCTTCTAAAAAGTCAATTTCAAAAAAATTTAGAAAGAGACTATCACACCCTAAAAAGGCATTTTAAAGAGTATTCCTGCAGTGAAAATAGGACGTTTAGCTATTGATAAAACTTTTTAAAGGAAAAGGATTAGGACGAATTATAATTGATACAATTATCAATCACTGTTTAGAACTGAATGAAGACCAAGCGTGTCGTCTTATTACTGTTGATGCCTATGCCAAAGCAGTAGCTTTTTACCAAAAATAGGATTTGAATTTCTGACTAAATTAGATGAAAATGAAGAGACCCGCCTGATGTTTCTTGATTTAGCAACACTTCCTTAACTACTACTTATATAATTGTAACTTAAAAAGACAAAAAAATGATGAACTTTTTATAAATATCAGGGTACGGGGAATGATTTTGTAATGGTAGATAATAGAGGAGGCTCTTTTTCCAAAAGGCGATACAGAGCTGATAGCCCATTTGTGTCACCGCAGGTTTGGCATAGGAGCTGACGGACTTATCTTATTAGAAAACGACCCTGCCTACGACTTCCGTATGGTGTACTACAATGCCGATGGGCGTGAGAGTACGATGTGCGGCAATGGGGGGCGCTGTGTAGTAGCCTTCGCTCGCGAAATAGGAGTGATGACGGGCGATAGCACCCGCTTTATAGCCGTAGACGGGGTGCATCACGCTACTATTGATGCGCAAAATAAGGTACATTTGCAGATGAAAGATGTACAGACCATAGATGTACACCCTGATTATGTGTTTTTAGATACCGGTTCGCCCCACCACGTGCAATGGGTAGCCAATGTAGATAAAGTAGATGTTAAAACTGAAGGGCTGCCTTTGCGTTATAGTGAGCTTTTATGCTGATAAAGGAGGGAGCAATATTAACTTTGTATCGCCAACTACCGATGGCTTTGCGGTGCGTACCTATGAGCGTGGAGTAGAAGATGAAACATATTCTTGTGGCACAGGAGTTACTGCTGTAGCCATTGCCCTCTATCATACGGCGCAAATAACTACCCCTGCTGTTACCTTACACACTAAAGGAGGTGACCCTAAAGGTAACTTTTTGAAAAAAACAAGGTGCCCTCTATCAGCAGGTATACCTTTTCAGGGCCTGCCGAAAAAAGTGTTTAAGATTAGCGAGGTTTTAGGGTTAGTTGTTAGATAATTCAAATTTTTTTAAAAAAATGCTTCGGGCTTTAGAACCTACAGATATTGATTTCCTCTATCAGTTAGAAAACGAGCGAGGATTATGGGAGGTAAGCGAAACGCAATTGCCTTTTTGCGAGGCATCTGCTACAGCAATACCTGCTAAATGCTACCCAAGATATTTATGAGGCTAAACAGTTTAGGTTTGTTATTGCAGTAGAAGATGATAGCCCAGTGGGCTGTGTAGATTTATACGATTTTTGTCCGCAACACAAACGAGCCTCAGTAGGTATTGCTATTTTTGCCAAACCATAGAGGCAAAGGCTATGCCCAGCAAGCACTTATGGCACTAATTGCCCACGTGAAAGCCTATTTAGATATACACCAATTGGTAGCCTATATACCTGCTGATAATAAAGTGAGTAATAGCCTTTTTCAGAAAGTAGGTTTTACAGTAGTAGCCACACTCCCCGATTGGCTGTACAGCAAAGGGGCGTATAAAGCGGTGGGAGTATACAGAATAGTAATTTAAAAATCTTTTAAAAAAATCGTAAATATATTATTATGCAAAGAGACATTGACATTTTTGAACTTATTCAGGACGAGAGAGAACGTCAGGAAAGAGGTATTGAGCTGATTGCTTCAGAAAACTTCGTAAGCGACCAAGTGATGGAAGCTGCTGGCTCTATCCTTACTAACAAATATGCTGAGGGATACCCTGGCAGACGCTATTATGGAGGTTGTGAGGTAGTAGACGAAATCGAGCAAATAGCTATAGACCGCGCTAAATTGCTTTTCGGGGCTGAGTATGCTAACGTACAACCTCATAGCGGTTCGCAAGCTAACGCCTCAGTATATGCGGCTTGCCTTAAACCAGGTGATAAGATTTTAGGATTTGACCTTTCGCACGGGGGGCACCTTACACACGGATCACCTGTGAACTTTTCAGGTAGATTGTATGAGCCTGTATTCTACGGAGTAGAAAAAGAAACTGGTTTGCTAAACTACGACAAGATTTTAGAAATAGCAGAGCGCGAAAAACCTCAAATGATAGTAGCAGGCGCTTCAGCTTACTCTCGCGATATAGACTTCAAACGCTTTAGAGAAATAGCTGATAGGGTAGGAGCTTTGCTCTTTGCCGATATTGCTCACCCTGCCGGACTTATTGCTAAAGGACTTCTTAGCGACCCAATTCCTTACTGCCATATAGTTACCACTACTACCCACAAAACGCTTAGAGGGCCTCGTGGAGGGCTTATCCTTATGGGTAAAGATTTTGAAAACCCATTTGGGCTTAAAAACTCCCTAAGGGCGAAGTAAGAATGATGTCGTCGTTATTAGATAGTTCAGTATTCCCTGGTAACCAAGGAGGGCCATTAGAGCACATTGTTGCGGCTAAAGCAGTAGCTTTTTGGCGAGGCGCTTTCTGACGACTTTTTGCATTACGCTATACAAATACAGAAGAATGCCCGCCGTTTAGCTTCTATCCTTTTGGGCAAAGGCTATGATATCATCTCTAAAGGTACTGACAACCACTTGATGCTTATCGACCTACGCAATAAAAGACATTAGCGGTAAAGATGCAGAAATTGCTTTTAGGCAAGGCTGATATAACTGTAAATAAAAAAATATGGTTCCTTTTGACACACGCTCGCCTTTCGTAACCAGCGGTATACGTGTAGGGGTAGCAGCTATCACTACTCGTGGACTAAAAGAAGACGATATGGAGCGTATCGCTGACTTTATAGACCGTGCTATTGCTAACCACACTAATGATGAGGTGCTTGAAGAAATAGCTGAAGAAGTAAACCTATTTATGGAAGACAGACCGCTATTTGCGTACTAGTAAATTAGCAAATTAGCAAATGAGACTTTGCTAAAGGTTGTAACATGCTGAGTTATGACTTTTAGCAAAGTTTTTTTCGTAAAAAGTAGAAAGCCAAGAAATATCTTGAACATTCGCGAGTAATATGGTTAAAGGCTGTTAAACTTCTGTTAATCTTTTTACACTCTTGTTGTTTGATAATAAATAAGTTAGTATTTTTGCACCCAGAAATAATAGAGGGTGAACTATACCCATAAATTATAATATAATTGATGAAAATAAAACTTAAAACGCAAATGAGCTGTTATTAACTTAATAGTTGTTTTCTTTTTTTCTCATTTGGGTATGTAGAAGCGCAAATGTGTACTAGTAAACCTTTGTCGCAATTTCCTACATCACCTGTAAATGGTCAAGCGGCTAATAACTTGATGAATGGAGTTAAAGTAACACGTAGTTATTCAGGACCTCCTAAGGTTTATTCAGGAGATACAAATCCTTATTGTAGTGGTTCTCCCTATGCTGATTATACTATTATTCTTCCAGCTTCAGGTTATAGTTCTAAAGTAACTTATACTTTTTAGTAAACCTATTACTAATGCTGAAATATGGTTAATGGTAATGGGTAGTCCTGCAACAGAAAAAGATAAAAGTAAAACTTTCAACTAACAATGGTACACCTACTTTTTCTATAGTATATGATTGTGCGAAAAGGAAAAGGAAGCCCTGCAGCTACATTAAGTAGTGGGGTGGTTACCTCACACCCTCATATAGTAACGGATGTGGCAGTACGTGTAAACTCTAGTACTCCTTTTACTCAATTAATAGTAGAAGATATTAATGGAACAGAGTCATCAGGAGTATTGGTGGAGCTTTGTCCTAGTTCTATTACTCCTGCTGAGACTATTAGCATTACAACACAACCACAAAAACCAAACTATTTGTGATAATGCAACTGCTATTTTTTTACTTCTAAAGCTCAATTAAAAGATGCTACAGGTAATATTAATTATAAATGGCAACAAAGTAGCAATGGAACTACTTGGACAGATATACCTTCTTTTTGCAGGGACTATTCCAAGTGGAGGAACAACAACTTTAACAATTGCTGGGACAACCAGCTATAAATACAGAGTAGAGTATAGTTATCAGTTTACAGCAGATAGTTGTTGTAACGGCTACTTCACAGAAGCAACACTTACTAAATTACCTTCTGTAGCTTTTGCCTACACTTAGTAGTAATATGACGCTTTGTCCAACAGCAACTAACAATAATGTATCATTTGCTAACTATGTAACTCCGCCTACAGGTACTACCTTGCTTTTGGTATGCTACCTCTACAGCTACGGTTTCAAATACTATAGCACCTACTATTAATACTAATGTAATTACTCGTACTACTAAAACTGCTTATGTACGAGCTCTTAGCTCTGCAGGTTGTACTAGTGGACTTGTAACAGTAACCTTAACAGTAAATGACACTACAGCACCTACTTTCAATGCTCCGACAGCTTTGAATATAGTATGCAACTCGGCTACTGCTACTACAGCTATCAATACATGGCTAGGTACGGCTACAGCCACCGATGCTTGTGGAGCAATAGCAACTATAACAAATGATTATATAGCACCTGCTAATCTTTGCAATGTATCTGGTGGAGTTATCACTGTTACCTTCGTAGCAAAAGATACCTTTTGGCAATGTACTTACTAAAACATCAACTATTAAGTTAGGTGTTACTCCTCTTACTGTAGTAAGTGATACATTCACAGTAGGTAATGGACTTACGGCAACTACCACAGGAAGTGTGTTGAATAATGACCGTTTGAACGGTAATGTACCAACCGCAGGACCTAGTGGAACTGTGAGTATTACTAATATTACACCAGCTACACCAGTAAGAGTTGGAACTAATGTGCCAGTATTGAATGTTAATGATGGTAAAGTAAATGTGCCAGCAAATACACCAGCAGGAACTTATACTATATCTTATAGAATATGTGAGGCAGCTAACAATAATAATTGTACAAGTACTACTGTAACTGTGAAAGTAGTTACCCCAACGATTACAGTTACCCCAGAAAGTTTTACAGTAACCCCAAATACATCGGCTCAAGTAACACCGAATATTTTTAAACAATGATAAGATAGGGCGGCACGGTAACCCCTACGGTAGGAGTAGGCGGAAATGTAACCCTTACGGTTACTAACCCAACAGGAACAACAGTACCTACATTAGATAGAAACACTGGCGAGGTGACAATTCCAGCGAATACCCCAGCAGGGAACTATACGATTACTTATAGTTACTGTGAGGTATTGAACCCAACGAACTGTACCGGGTTACAAACCTTAGTGGTAACAGTTGGAGCTGTAACACTTACAGTAGATAATGATACCTTTAATATACCAGATGGTTTGACAACACAAACAACAACTAGTGTGTTGAATAATGACCGTTTGAATGGTAATGTGCCAACTGCAGGAACAGGAGGTACAGTAACAATTACTAATGTAGTACCAGCTACACCAGTAAGGACAGGAGCTAAAGTACCAGTATTAAATCCAAATGATGGAATAGTAACGATTCCATCAGGTACACCAGCGGGTACTTATACGATTACTTATAAAAGAGTGTGAGTCGCTTAATCCGAGCAGTAATTGTCGTACAGCAACAACAGTGGTTAATGTAGGAGTACCAACCATTACGGTAACTCCAGACCCAATTACAGCAGCTCCAAGCACATCAACACGAACCATACCGAATATTTTGAACAATGATAAGATAGGCGGCACGGTAACCCCTACGGTAGGAGTAGGCGGAAATGTAACCCTTACGGTTACTAACCCAACAGGAACAACAGTACCAACGTTAGATAAGGATACCGGTAAGGTAACAATTCCAGCCAATACCCCAGCAGGGAACTATACAATTACTTATAGTTACTGTGAGGTATTGAACCCAACGAACTGTACAGGGTTGCAAACCTTAGTGGTAACAGTTGGAGCTGTAACACTTACAGTAGATAATGATACCTTCAATATACCAGATGGTTTGACAACACAAACAACAACTAGTGTGTTGAATAATGACCGTTTGAATGGTAATGTGCCAACTGCAGGAACAGGAGGTACAGTAACAATTACTAATGTAGTACCAGCTACACCAGTAAGAACAGGAGCTAAAAGTACCAGTATTAAATCCAAATGATGGAATAGTAACGATTCCATCAGGTACACCAGCGGGTACTTATACGATTAGTTATAAAGAGTGTGAGTCGCTTAATCCAAGTAGTAACTGTCATACAGCGACTGCAGTGATTAAGGTAGGAGTACCAACTATTACGGTAACTCCAGACCCAATTACAGCTGCCCCAAGCACATCAACACGAACCATACCGAATATTTTGAACAATGATAAGATAGGCGGCACGGTAACCCCTACGGTAGGAGTAGGTGGAAATGTAACCCTTACGGTTACTAACCCAACAGGAACAACAGTACCTACATTAGATAGAAACACTGGCGAGGTAACTATTCCAGTGAATACCCCAGCAGGGAACTATACAATTACTTATAGCTACTGTGAAGTATTGAACCCAACCAACTGTACAGGGTTGCAAAACCTTAGTGGTAACAGTTGGAGCTGTAACACTTACAGTAGATAATGATATCTTCAATATACCAGATGGTTTGACAACACAAACCACAACTAGTGTGTTGAATAATGATCGTTTGAATGGTAATGTACCAACAGCGGGAGTAGGAGGAACGGTAACTATTACCAATGTAGTGGGAGCTACACCAGTAAGGACAGGAGCTAAAAGTACCAGAATTGAAATCCTAATAATGGAATAGTAACGATTCCATCAGGTACACCAGCGGGTACTTATACGATTAGTTATAAAGAGTGTGAGTCACTTAATCCAAGTAGTAACTGTCATACAGCAACTGCAGTGATTAAGGTAGGAGTACCAACAATTACGGTAACGCCAGACCCAATTATAGCTGCACCAAGCACATCAACACGAACCATACCGAATATTTTTAAACAATGATAAGATAGGCGGCACGGTAACCCCTACGGTAGGAGTAGGCGGAAATGTAACCCCTTACGGTTACTAACCCAACAGGAACAACAGTACCAACGTTAGATAAGGATACCGGTAAGGTAACAATTCCAGCCAATACCCCAGCAGGGAACTATACAATTACTTATAGTTATTGTGAGGTATTGAACCCAACGAACTGTACAGGGTTGCAAACCTTAGTGGTAACAGTTGGAGCTGTAACACTTACAGTAGATAATGATACCTTCAATATACCAGATGGTTTGACAACACAAACAACAACTAGTGTGTTGAATAATGACCGTTTGAATGGTAATGTGCCAACTGCAGGAACAGGAGGTACAGTAACAATTACTAATGTAGTACCAGCTACACCAGTAAGGACAGGAGCTAAAGTACCAGAATTGAATCCTAATAATGGAATAGTAACGATTCCATCAGGTACACCAGCGGGTACTTATACGATTAGTTATAAAGAGTGTGAGTCACTTAATCCAAGTAGTAACTGTCATACAGCGACTGCAGTGATTAAGGTAGGAGTACCAACTATTACGGTAACTCCAGACCCAATTACAGCAGCTCCAAGCACATCAACACGAACCATACCGAATATTTTAAACAATGATAAGATAGGCGGCACGGTAACCCCTACGGTAGGAGTAGGTGGAAATGTAACCCTTACGGTTACTAACCCAACAGGAACAACAGTACCTACATTAGATAGAAACACTGGCGAGGTAACTATTCCAGCGAATACCCCAGCAGGGAACTATACAATTACTTATAGCTACTGCGAAGTATTGAACCCAACGAACTGTACAGGGTTGCAAACCTTAGTGGTTACGATAATGCCAACAGTGGTACCAGTAGCGGTAGATGAGTTCCGTTACTACAGCTAAAAGGTACACCGGTAATTATAAGTGTTTTAGCAAATGATACCCTTAATGGAGCAGTTACTCCAACAGTAGTGACGCACCCAACTAATGGTACAGCAGCAGAAAATACCAATGGTACTGTAGAATATCGACCTTACACAGGTTTTGTAGGAACTGATAGCTTTGTATACGAAATCTGCAATGGTACAGGATGCAGTTCTGCTACTGTAATTGTTAAGATAACCGAAGATATTATCGTCTACAACGGTGTATCAGTAAATGGTAACGATAAAAACAACCATTTCCATATAGATGGTATAGAAATTATCCTAACAATAAGGTACGTATCTACAACCGTTGGGGAGTAGAGGTCTTTAGTGTAGAAGGCTATGACAACGTAACCAAAAGTGTTTAAAGGTATTTCTGATGGACGAGTTACCATAGAAGCTTCAGAGCGCTTACCACAAGGTACTTATTATTACATCATTGAGTATGTCGATGAACATAATAAAAAGCAAACTGAAGTAGGTTGGTTGTACTTGAAGAAAAACTAGATAATTAGCAAATAAGTTAATTAACAATGAATAAAAGACTTTGCAAAGTTCATAGTGTATTGTGCTACGACCTTTAGTCAAAAGTCTTTTTCATTAATAAATTTTCTTATTTTTGTTTTTTATATTGAAAAATTACTAACTTTGCACCGTAAATTGACTTACGATAAGCTTTAACCTTAGGTTAGCTATATTTCGTAATTTAACGAGAGGTGCTGTTTTGCACATATTAATTAGAAGCTATGATTAAAAAAGCCTTATTTTCAGTAATTACTACTTTCTTTTGTACAGTAGTTTTAGCACAACAAGAGTCGCAGTACACACAGTATATGTATAACACTATGCTGTTTAATCCTGGTTACACTGGTTCGCGCGAGGTAGGAAGTTTCTTTGGTATGTTTCGTACCCAATGGGTAGGCATCAAAGGGGCACCTACTAATGGTAGCATTAGCTATCACCAACCGATGCAAGAACTTCGCAATGTAGGTTTAGGAGGAAGTATTTTCCGCGAGAGTATCGGTCCTCAAAACCAAACACAATTAGCAGTAGATGCATCGTATACATTGAACTTTGAAAACTCTAAAATTAGCTTTTTGGTATAAAAGGTTCAGGTAGTTTATTCCAAATAAATTACGATGAATTGCGCAAACAAGATAATACCGATGTTACTTAGCGGGTACCGAAAGTGTATTTTCACCTAATATAGGGGCGGGAGTGTATTGGTATACTAATAAGTTTTATCTTGGTTTCTCGGTGCCTAATATGTTAGAAACTACCCATTATAAAGACCAATCGGTATCAGTGCTTAAGAATGCACAACACTTCTATTTCATTGGAGGTTATGTATTTAACCTATCAGATAATGTGAAGTTTAAGCCAGCAGTACTTACTAAAGCTTCTTTTGGAGCACCATTACAAGTAGATGGGCTCGCTCAACTTTATGTTCAATGAAAAGTTTGTCATAGGGCAGCTTACCGTTGGGATGCCGCAGTTAGTATAATGGCAGGTTTCCAAGCTAATGATCGTTGGTTTATAGGCTATGGTTATGACTACGAAACTACCGAATTATCAAAATACAACTCAGGTTCTCACGAGATATTCTTGCGTTACGAACTTGTTAAAACCTATAAGAAAATCGTATCACCTCGATTTTTTTCTAATTATTTTATTGTTAACGTTATTAATTGTTAATTAGATATGAAGTTTTTAAATTTTACATTCGCATTCTTATGTACTACATCTCTGCTATTTGCGCAGTATGATCGTGAATTACAGAAAAGCTAATGAAATGTACAAAGAATTTTGCGTATGTTGATGCTATTAAAATCTATGAGAAAATAGCAAAACAAGGCTATGTTAATCAGGAGATGCTTGAAAGTTTGGGGAACTCCTATTATTATAGAGCAGAGTACAAGAATGCTTTGCAATGGTATGAACAGCTTTTTCGAGGAAGGAAATATAATGTAAAACCTGAGTATTACTACCGTTATGCTCAAGCTTTGAAATCAGTAGGGAGGTATGATGAATCTGATAAAATGATGAATAAGTTTGCTGAATTGACAGGTAATGCTGATACTCGTGCTGTGTTGTTTGAGGAAAATAAGGATTATCAAGAGGTTATTCAAGGTAATTCAGGGAGGTTAGAACTACATCCCGTATCTATTAATACAGAATTTTCAGAATATGGTACAGCTTTATATGGAGATAAAGGTAGTATTTACAGCTGCTAATAGTGGTAAAAACTTCAAAAGGAGGTGTTTCTGCAATGGACAGGAGAAAGTTATTACGATTTGTATATGTCAGATCGTGACAAACAACTCTTTTCTAACAAGAAATTTTTTCTACTACTGTCAATACTCCTTTTAACGAATCTACAGCAGTTTTTACCAAAAGATGGTAATACTATGTATTTTCACTCGTAATAACTATGTAAATCGTAGAGGTAGGTACAGATATTGAAAATACTATTTTTGTTAAAAAGATACTTCGTGCTACTAAGGATAGTAATGGTCAGTGGGGGAATGTTAGTAGAACTTCCTTTTTAATAGCGATGATTATAATGTAGCACACCCTAGCTCTTAGTCCAGATGAGAAAGTATTTTGTACTTTGCTTCAGATATGAATGGTACTTTAGGGAGAATCAGATATTTATAGAGTAGAAATATTGGAGATAATCAATATGGTACTCCTGAAAATTTAGGAGATATAATTAATACTCCAGGTAGAGAGTCTTTCCCTTTTTATTTCTAAAAATAATGTATTGTACTACTCTTCTGATGGTATACCAGGTTTAGGAGGCTTAGATATTTTTGCAGTAAAATTCTATGAAAATGGTACTGTTTCAAAACCAATCAATATAGGTAGACCAGGTAATAGTGCTGATGATGATTTTTGCTTTTGTAATGGATAGTGATACAAAGGTTGGTTTCCTTAGTTCTAATCGTCCAGGAGGAAAGGTAGAGATGATATCTATAGTTTTTATGAGGAAAAACCATTAATGTTCGACTGCGAAAAAAATGATTAAAAGGGGTGCTAAAAGACTCTGAGAAAAATGATGTAATAGCTGATGGGGTAATAGTTCTTTCAGATAAGACTATGAAAGAGGTGGCACGTCAAAAAGACAAAAAGCAGATGGTTCGTTTGCCTTTTGAGAAAAGTAGACTGCAAAGACCTTTACTACTACTTTACGTGCTGAGATTGGTGATTATGTAACTACTGAGGTAAAAAGTAGATTTAAATGTAGAAGGAGATGTATTCTATGAATTTATGATTAAACCACGCGAAATTGCCATCGATAAAGATGTTGACTTAGCTAAAGTGTTAAATATCAAAGAAATTTACTTTGACTTAGATAAATCAGATATTAGACCCTGATGCAGCTGTTGAGCTTGCTAAGATAGTAGAAGTAATGCGTGAAAAATCCGAAGATGAAGATTGATATACGTTCGCATACCGATAGTCGTGCGTCAGACGAATATAACCTTCGACTTTCTGAACGCCGTGCAAAAGCTACTCTCGAATGGATGGTAAAACAAGGTATAGAACGCAAACGTTTGACGGCTAAAGGTTATGGAGAAACTCAATTAGTAAATGGTTGCTCTAACGGAGTGCCTTGTACAGATGAGGAACACCAAGCAAAACCGTCGAAGTGAGTTCATAATCGTAAGCATGGACTAATCTCTAATGATACCCATTATTTTTATAATAAAAACAAAGAGACTATCTAAAAAGTTAATGAGTTTAACTTTTTCAGATAGTCTCTTTTTGAATAGTTACGAAAAAAATACTATCTTTGCAACGGAAAAAAAGTTGATTAGCTAATTAGCGAAATAGAAAACCATATTAATACGTAAAACTGATGAAAGTATCGGAAGGAGAAATGACTTTTTAGACCATTTGGAGGAGCTTCGATGGCATATAATACGTTCAGCTGTAGCGGTATTAGTAGTAGCCGTGATTGCTTTTTGTGTTTAAAGACTACATTTTTTTGCTCTTCTTTTGCTCCAAAAAAACGGAGATTTTTTTACTTATCAGATGTTTTTGCAAAGTTGGTCATTGGTTTAATTTTGAGAGTGATTTTTGTGCAGAGCAGCTACCTTTTACTATTCAGAGTAGAACAATGGCAGGGTCAGTTTTCGGCTCATATTTGGACATCAATTTGGACAGGAGTAATAGTCGCATTCCCTTATGTTCTCTATGAGGTATGGAGATTTATCAGTCCGGGGCTCTATGATAATGAACGGAAGTTAGCACGAGGCTTTATACTAGTAGCTTCTATACTTTTTTTCATAGGAGTATTATTTGGTTATTACCTTATAACTCCATTGTCAGTTAATTTTTTTAGGTTCGTACTCAGTTAGTCCAGAGGTAAAAAAACCAAATAGACATTGATTCGTACATCTCAGTAGTGCGTTCGTCAGTTATTTCGTGTGGCATAATATTTGAGCTTCCGATAGTTATCTATTTTTCTGACAAAATTAGGGGTAGTAAATCCAGATTTTATGCGCAAATATCGCAAACATGCCGTAATAGTAGTACTGATAATAGCTGCTGTCATTACCCCTCCGGATGTTACAAGTCAAATTATTGTATCTATTCCAATAATGTTGTTATACGAAGTGAGTATATTTATTTCGGCATACGTTTTAAAAAGAGAACAAAAACAAGGTAACTTAATATTTTTAATGGATTGTAATACCTACTTACAGCAATTACCCAACGTGAAAACGTTGAAACAGCTTTTGCAAAGGACAAGCTGTGTTAGACTGGATTATTTGTGGTCACGAGTATGAGGTATATCATACGTACTACAAAAGCAAATGAAGAAGAATATGATGGCTATGAAGCCCAATGGGGGCATGGTTTTTGAAGATGAAGATGGATCTTCACTTTCTTTCTACTTTGTCGATAAGGCGTGCATAATAGTACCTTCATCGAGTGCTGAAGATAGTAAAGGAGGTGATAATCACGATTTAGAAAAGGAAACTTCCTAAAGTCTTTTTGCCTTATTATCGCAAGAATTTTGCAGAGAGTGATATTCCGTTTGTCATTTATTCGTTAGACGGTGAGACTTGGCATTGTATAGAGAATTTTTGCTGTAGAGGAGCATATTGATAAGTTTGACAAAATCACTACTAACCCTGCTGTATATAAAGAGTGGGCGCAAGCTTACTTAGGAGATGAGGCTTATCTACAAGAAACGATGTCTGAACAAACAATTTCAGATATTTACGCAGGTAAAGTACTTACTGAAGAGATGGTGTACAGCCTTGTGACTGAGGTGTATGATTGGGTAGATTTAGAGACAGAACTCAATGAAATACCTTATCGCTTTTCGTTTTAATATATGAAAATTAATAGTAAATAATATTATCAAAAATCTATAAAGGTAGGAAGGTAGTGAAAGGGGTTTCGCTAGAAGTAAATCAAGGTGAAATCGTTGGGCTACTAGGACCTAATGGGGCAGGTAAAACCACATCATTCTATATGATAGTAGGGCTTATCAAACCTAATGGAGGTACTATCTTTTTAGATAATACAGAGATTACCCATTACCCGATGTACAAGCGTGCCCAAAGTGGGAATAGGCTATTTGGCACAAGAGGCTTCGGTATTTCAGGAAAGTTGAGTATAGAGGACAATATCAAAAGCGTGTTGCAACTCACAAAGCTTTCTAAAAGCTGAACAACAACGCAAAACAGATGAGCTGATAGATGAATTTAGCTTGGGGCATATCCGAAAAAAACCGAGGAGATTTGCTCTCAGGGGTGAACGCCGTCGTACAGAGATAGCCCGTGCTTTGGCTACTAGTCCGAAAGTTTATCTCTGCTTGATGAGCCTTTTTGCGGGAGTAGACCCTATAGCAGTAGAAGATATCCAACGCATAGTGGCTCAACTCAAAGATAAGAATATAGGGTATCCTTATCACCGACCACTACGTGCAGGAAACTCTTGCTATTACTGATCGCACTTACTCTGATGTTTGAAGGAGGAATCCTCAAATCAGGTGTGCCTGAAGATTTAGCTGCTGATGAGATGGTAAGAAAAGTATATCTTGGAAGAAACTTTTGAGTTGAGACGCAAGAAAATATTAGAAGATTAGTAAATCAATAAACTAACGAATTGGAAAATCAATACATCAATAAATTGGTAAGTGATATTGAAAAAAATACGGCTTTGGGGTGATAATGGTACCTCAAACTGATTACTTGCCATCTTTTGCTTATACAGTAGGTTTGTGGAAAAGCTACAAACGTCCTGAGCTTATTACTTTAGGATTGCCCATAGATATACTCCATACCTTACTCAATACGGTAGCGTTTGAAGGCGTAAAAAGGAAAATCTATAGAAATAGGTAAGAATTACCACTACGTATTAGAAAAAAATACCCCGTACAATTCTTAACAGTAGACAAGCGTAATATTCCTGATTATTTTGGACAAGCAATCAACTATTACCAAACAGCCGACTTCCCTGCATTGCAATTGATATGGCCTGACGACAAAGGTGTATTTCCTTATGAAACAGGTTTTTAGAGAAGATTTAATCTACTTGCAACCGCTCTTAGATAGAAATGCTGATTTTTAAATTTAGAAGACAAACTCCGTCCTGTATTTACAACTTCAGCTTGGTTAGAAAGTCAAGAGCCAATTGTAGATGTAATACACGATAAAGAAGGCTATTGGTTTTTCCTTCCCTTAGGAGAACCCGATTTGAAGATGGTGCCCTTGGAAGAATTAGTAAAAGCTGACCCTACTCTCAATGATGTTTTTAACCTCGATTATGGCGAAAGTGCTAATAGGGAGTTTATAGGGAGGGCAATGGCAAAGAGATGTTTATGAAGGGTAAAAATAAATGTATAAAGAACTTTTAAACATATCAGCTGCTAACTTAACAACAGCCCGCAATATCACCCAAATAGGAAGTTTTGAAATTCCCCCTTCTTATTTGCAGTTTGTTCAAGAAATAGGCTTTGGTAGATTGTTAGGTTTATTTCTTACCTATATCCCATTGGGTGAAAATTCCTCTTATTGCGATGCTTTGGAATCCAGAAATGCATATTGAAAAGTATCTTTCAGATGTATCTAAAGGAATATCCAGATATGTTATTTATCGAACAAGAAGCAGATAATAAAGAGCGCTTAGCTAATGCCGAACCTTTTTTTGTTTAGTGAAAATGGAGAAGTTGTGTTTTGGGATAGTAGAAATCGAGATGATAAGGGGAATGCCCTATCTATTTGGTAGATTTTTCTACAGGAATATATTTAGCAGGAAATACCTTCAAAGAGTTTATCCTAAACCTCACTGATGAAACAAAAGTAAAAACTATTTTTGAAATTTGCAGAACACCCTTTATTAAAAACTTTCGAACCTTTATCCTTAGAAACTTATTAATATCTAAAAATAACTAAAAACTATAATATAATGAAAAATTTAGTAGACCGTTTTATTAAGTACATAAAAATAGACTCTCAATCTAGATCCCTGAGAGCGAAACAACACCTAGCACTGAAAAACAATGGAATATGGCAAACTTATTGGTGGAAGAACTGAAAGCCATTGGTTTTACAAGATGTAACTGTAGATGAGAATGCCTATGTAATGGCTACCTTACCATCAAATGTAGACTATGAGGTTCCTACTATTGGTTTTTATCTCTCACTTCGATACTTCGCCTGATTTTTTTCAGGAGAGAATGTAAATCCACAGTTTGTAGAAAATTATGATGGGGGTGATATTGTACTTAACAAAGGAACAAAATATAGTGTTATCACCTTCTTATTTTTGAAGATTTATTGCTCTACAAAGGCAATACTATTATCACAACCGATGGTACTACCCTTTTTAGGAGCTGATGATAAGGCGGGGTATTGCTGAAATCGTGACCGCTATGGAATACCTCGTTCAACACCCAGAAATCAAACACGGCAAGATACGCGTAGGTTTTACCCCGGATGAAGAAATAGGGACGAGGAGCGCATAAATTTGATGTTAAGAAATTTGCAGCTGACTGGGCATATACGATGGACGGTGGACAAATAGGCGAACTTGAATACGAGAGTTTTAATGCTGCAGGAGCTAAGATTCACTTTCAAAGGGAAAAAAACGTTCACCCAGGGACTGCTAAAAACAAGATGATTAACTCAATGCTTGTTGCTAATCAATTTATTAATGCGCTTCCTGCTGACGAGATACCTGCTCGTACTGAAGGTCGTGAAGGTTTTTATCATATTACTGATATTTCTGGAGATGTAGAAAATACAGTGGTACAACTTATTATCCGCGACCACGATCGTGATATTTTTTTAATAAGCGTAAAGCTCTAGTACAGCAAATAGTAGATGATCTTAACAAACAAATACCCAATGTAGCTGTAGCTGAAATAAAAAGACCAATATTATAATATGGGTGAAAAAAATTAAACCAGTGATGCATATTGTAGAAGTAGCTGAGCGCGCAATGAAGGAATTGGGTATCACACCTATTACCAAAACCAATCCGTGGGGGTACTGATGGTTCACAACTTAGCTTTATGGGCTTGCCTTGTCCTAATATTTTTGCAGGAGGCCATAATTTTCACGGTAAATACGAGTTCGTACCTGTAGAAAAACCTCGAAAAAAAGCTACTGAAGTGATTATTCGCATTGCTGAATTAGTAGCAAAAAAATAATCAGTTATTAGTCGTTAGTACTTAGTCTTTAGCTATTAAGTACTAACGATTAATTTCTAACAACTAAAAACTATAGAAAAATGCCAACAATATCACATAGAGCACAAATATTGCCCCAATCACCTATCAGGAAATTGACTCCCTTATGCTGAAAAAAAGCGTCTAAGGAGGGAAAGACCATTTACCACCTTAATATTGGTCAGCCAGATATTAAAACTCCTGAAATAGCTATTCAAGCTGTAAAAGATTTTAGTCCTACAGTGCTTGAATATACTAAGAGTGAGGGATTAATTCACTGAGAAAAAGGTGGTAGAGTATTATAAAAAAACACGATATAAAGGTAGATAGTAGTGATATTATTATTACTTGTGGAGGCTCTGAAGCTCTTACTTATGTAATCGCTACAGTAGCTAATGCTGATGATGAGATTATCATTCCAGAGCCTTATTATGCAAATTATATCAGTTTTTTTCAGAAGCTTTTTGATGCAGTATGTGTGCCTATAACCTCTTCTTTTGATGATAATTTTGCTCTCCACCGATTGAGGAGTTTGAGAAAAAAATCACACCTAAGACTAAAGCTTTTCTTGATTTGTAATCCAGGAAATCCTACAGGCTATTTGTATTCTAAGGAAGAAATTTTGCAGTTAGCTGCAATAGCTAAAAAAATACGATATTTTCCTTATTTTTTTGATGAGGTGTATCGAGAATTTGTATATGATGGAGCACAGCATTTTTCTATTATGCAAGTACCTGATATTGAGAAAAATGCTATAATGATAGATTCTGTGTCTAAACGCTTTAGTATGTGTGGAGCACGTATAGGATGGGTAGTCTCTAAAAACAAAGAGGTAATGAAATCTATTCTAAAGTTTGCTCAAGCACGTCTTTCACCTCCTACTTATTCTCAAATAGGAGCTGAAAAGGCTTTTGATGTGCCAGAAACTTATTTTTGAAGAAGTGCTGAAAGAGTATACTCAGCGCAGAAATGTACTAATAGATGCTCTACAAAAGATAGAAGGAGTACGTGTGTCGATGCCTAAGGGAGCTTTCTACTGTATAGCTGAGTTGCCAGTAGAGAATGCTGAAGATTTTTGTATATGGCTTTTAGACCAATTTTCTGTAGATAATGAAACAGTAATGTTAGCTCCAGCAGAAGGTTTTTATGCTACTCCAGGTTTAGGACGCAATCAGGTGCGTATAGCTTATGTGCTCGAAAAAAAGAAAAAAATAGAGAGCGGTAGAAATACTAAAAAAAGGATTAGAGTGCTATAAAAAAAGCAATAGACTTGAATGCAAAAATATGAAATGTAAGGAGCGAGAAGAAAAAGTTAATTAATAGTTAATTAGAGAGTTAGCAAGAATATAGTAAAAAAACAGCAATAAAAATTGCTTTTTATTTGAAAAAAATAATTCATACCTTTGATGCGAAAAAAATAAAAAAAGATAAATGTCAGTAAAGAAAAATAGCAGTATTAACATCAGGAGGCGATGCTCCTGGTATGAACGCAGCCATTAGAGCAGTGGTGCGTACGTGTGCCTATCACAATATAGGAGTAGTAGGTGTATATCGCGGCTATCAAGGAATGATAGAAGGCGACTTTAAAGAAATGAATGCGCGTAGTGTACGTGACATTATCAATAGAGGAGGAACTATACTAAAATCAGCTCGCTCAAAAGATTTTAGAACTCCTGAAGGACGAAAAGTAGCTTATGAAAATCTAAAAGCTGCAGGAGTAGATTCATTAGTAGTTATCGGCGGAGACGGTTCATTCACGGGGGCGCTTTTGTTTAACCAAGAGTATGGATTTCCTGTGATAGGTATACCAGGGACTATAGATAATGATATCTATGGTACTGACTTTACTCTAGGCTATGATACCGCCCTCAACACTGTTATTGAAGCTATCGACAAGATTAGAGATACTGCAAGCTCTCATAATCGTCTCTTCTTTATAGAAGTAATGGGGCGTGATGCAGGGCATATAGCTCTTAACTCTGGTATCGGAGCTGGGGCTGAAGAGATATTAATACCAGAGGAAAATATAGGGCTTAAAAACTGCTTAGCTCATTAGAGAAAAGTAGAAGTACTGGTAAGACCTCGAGTTTAGTAGTAGTTGCAGAGGGAGATAAAATCGGTAAAAACGTATTTGAACTAAAAAGAGTACGTAGAGCAACATCACCCTGACTATGATGTACGTGTATCTGTGTTAGGACATATGCAAAGAGGAGGTTCTCCTTCTTGTTTCTGACCGTGTGTTGGCAAGCCGAGATGGGAGTGAAAAGCAGTAGAGTCACTTTTAGAAGGAAAATCAAACTATATGGTGGGTATCCGCAGTACTAAAATGGAACTTACTCCCTCTTGAAAAAGCTATCAAAGGAAGTTCTAAAATCAATACAGAACTTCTTCGTGTAGCTGAAATAATGGCTACATAGTTTTTTTGAGAGATAAAATATTTATAGAAATAAAATAATAAGTTAATTAAATTAAAAGAGAATTAATATGTCAGTAAAAATTGGAATTAATGGATTTGGACGTATTGGACGTCTTGTATTCCGTGCCGCTTATGAGAGAGCCGATGTAGAAATCGTTGGTATTAACGACCTTTTTGGATGTTGATTACATCGCTTACCTTTTTGAAATATGATTCAGTTCACGGAACTTTCAAAGGAGACGTGAAAGTAGAAAACGGACATTTAGTAGTAGACGGGAAAGTAGTACGTATTACTGCAGAAAAAGATCCTAACAACCTTAAATGGAACGAAGTAGGTGCAGATGTAGTAGCTGAATGTACCGGTATTTTTCACTACTTTAGAAAAAGCTCAAGCACACATCAATGCAGGAGCTAAAAAGTAGTTATTTCAGCTCCGTCAGCAGATGCTCCTATGTTTGTAATGGGATGTTAACCACAAATCAGTAAAACCTACTGATACTATTGTGTCTAACGCTTCTTGTACAACTAACTGTTTGGCTCCTATTGCTAAAGTATTTAAATGATAACTTTGGTATTGAAGAAGCTTTTAATGACTACTGTTCACGCTACTACAGCTACTCAATTAACAGTAGATGGTCCTTCTAAAAAAAGACTGGAGAGGAGGACGTTCTGCACTTTTGCAATATTATTCCTTCAAGTACAGGAGCAGCAAAAAGCTGTAGGAAAAGTAATTCCCAGAACTTAATGGTAAACTTACAGGTATGGCATTCCGCGTGCCTACAGCAGACGTATCAGTAGTTGATTTGACTTTCCGTACTAAGAAAGCTACAACTCTTGAAGATATCAATGCTGCTATGAAAAAAAGCTTCAGAAGGAGAACTAAAAGGTATCCTTGGATATACTGAAGACTTAGTAGTATCTCAAGATTTCGTAGGATGCAAGAATACATCTATTTTTTTGATGCCAAAGCAGGTATAGGCTTAAGCTCAAACTTCTTTAAAGTAGTTTCTTGGTATGACAATGAAACAGGTTACTCTAACAAATTGGTAGATTTGGCACAACACGTAGCTAAATTATAATTAACGAAAGGTGAAGTACTTTTGGTTAGTGCTTCACCTTTATTTTTTTACTATTAATAACATAATAAAACCGAAATAATATGATTTTAATTGTTGATAGTGGAGCAACTAAGGCAGATTGGACAGCTTTTAAACAGCAAAAGGAGAAAAGGTATTTTTTTACTCAAACTTTAGGGCTTAATCCTGAGGTTTCTAACAGAAGAGATACTTGTAGAGCGTATTACAACTAACTACCAACTATTTGAAAATAGAAATAGTGTAAGTGAAATCTATTTTTTTATGGGGCTGGCTGTGGTACAGAACGCATTCGCTATTTTTGTAGAACGCAGTTTGGCAACTATCTTTAAAAAAACGCTAAAATAGATGTAAAGGAAGATACTTATGCGGCTGTATTTCGCAACAACTAATCCAAGTGAAAAAAAGCTATAGTTTGTATATTAGGTACAGGTTCTAACTGTTCTTTCTGGAATGGTAAGGAACTTTACCAAGCAGTAGATTCATTGGGCTATATCTTGATGGATGAGTCAAGTGGGAATTTTTTATGGCAAACGCTTGATAATAGATTACTACTTTAAGAAGATGCCAGCTGACCTTGTACAAAAGTTCGAAAGTCAGTATGAGTTGGGCTCTGATGTAGTGAAAAATCACCTTTACAAGATGCCAAACCCTAATAGCTATTTGGCTACTTTTTGCAAAAATTTATAGTGGAAAAATAAAAATCACGAGTATTGCCGTACCATAGTGAAGAAAGGAATGCAACTATTCGTAGACCACTGGATTTCACAATATGAAGAACGTTATGAAGTGCCTATTAACTTCGTAGGTAGTATCGCTTTTCTTCCTTCAAGATATTTTTGGAAGAAGTATTAGCAGAAAACAAACTTAAGTTGGGAACTGTATTGAGAAAACCTATTGATGGATTAGTAGCATTTCACGTAAATAACTACTTCAAATAGAAGATATAAGATAGAAATAAAAAGAGACTATCATTGATAGACTGATAGACTCTTTTTATTTTTAGAATAATCCGTAAGAGAAGTGCATCTATTTTTGTTGATGATGTCGCCTAAATCTTCAGGGGTTATCAACGAAATTAATGTCATCAACTTCTATGATGAGGAGTTTGCCTTTGTTGTATTGTTTTTATCCATTGTTCGTAGCGCTGGTTTAGTCGGTTTAGGTAATCGATGGAGATGGAGTTTTTCGTACTCTCTGCCTCGTTTTTTTGGATTTGTTTTACCAGAGTTAGGGAATTGAACTCCTTAGATATATAAGAAGGTCAGGGGGAGATAAGTCGCTCCATAAGAGCAAATAACGAACGATAATTATCGAAAATCGCGGGTACTCATTAGTCCCATTTCGTGTAGGTTGGGGGCAAAAGATATGAGCATCTTCATATATGGTGCGGTCTTGTATAATATCATTGCCTTTTTTTCGTGAAAGTCTAATATTTGTCGGAATCTACTGTTGAGGAAGTAGATTTGTAGGTTGAAACTCCAACGCTCCATTTGATGGTAAAAATCATCTAAATAGGGGTTGTCGACAACATCTTCGAAATGAGCTTCCCACTGGTAGTGCTTAGCCAGAAGGGCGGTAAGGGTGGTTTTGCCAGCTCCGATATTTCCTGCTATAGCTATGTGCATTTTTACTGTTATTTTTTGTCGTTATTTTTCGCGCAAACAACGAATCATAGAGGTGTTTTTGATTTCTTGGATAACAAAAGAACTTTTGTATGTTTGCGATGATTTCTAATTTTGATATTTTGTGTACTACGAAAGTCTGGTATTCTTCCATATCATTAAGCACCAACTTCAATAGAAAATCATAAGCACCTGCCATATAAGAGGCTTCTAATACTTCGTCTAAGGTGCTTATATAGTTTTCAAACTCTTCAAATAGTTCGCCGTTATGCCTAAGCAGTTTTACTTGGCAGTAAGCTACTAATTTTTGCCTAATGCTTTGGGGTTTACGACAGCTACATATTTTTGAATAATCCCCATTTGTTCTAACTTTTTCACCCGCTCGTGTACTGGGGTGATAGAGAGTTTTACCTTTTCAGCTAATTGTTTGATAGACTGCTCGCTATCTTGCTGGAGTTCGTCTAACAATTGTAAATCAGTTTGATCTAATACGTACATATTCAACTTAAATTATTGCGGTAAAGGTAAAAAAATATTTTTGATATAGAGGGTGTAAATAGATTTTTGTTGTTTTTTTACTTAAAGTGTTAATAATCACTATTATAGAAATATTAGTTTTATTTACTGTTGCTCAATTCGTTTTAATTATTGTAGTTTTGCAGCAATTATCATTGCTTAGCGAATTAGTTAATCATTGTTCGCTTATCCTTCGCTCATTGTTCGCTCATCGTTCGGTGAAAGTAAGAGGTATAAAGCGTATCAGAAAATATAATAGTAGAAAATATTTAATATAGTAATAAAATGAATGAAATAGATTACAAGTTTGTACATAAAGATTTTTAGAATTAATGGTTTTCCGATTGATAGAAATCGCCTAATTATATTGGCAGTGGCTTATGTAAAAGATGGACTTCCTTATCGTAAGTCGGTAGGACGTTTTTTTGCTGGATTGGTTGGACGACCGTGATTATGTAGAAGCTACCACTTCTGGTTCGACAGGTATTCCTAAGCAAATAAAAGTTGAAGAAACAAAAGTATGGTAAATTCGGCTCTTGCTACAGGGTGATTATTTGAAACTTTCGCCTAAAAATAGGGCTTTGCTATGTTTGCCAGCTGACTTTATTGCAGGTAAGATGATGATTATCCGCTCTATTATTCTGGGGCTACATCTCGATATAATCAGACCTTCGTCTATGCCACTTTCGCTTACGAGCAAAAATTACGATTTCTGTGCGATGATTCCGCTACAGGCTTCAAAATCATTAGTGGATTTGCCACGTGTGAAGAAGGTTATCTTTGGGAGGGCTTCGATAGATGGAGAATTGGAGGCTAAGCTACAAACTATTTCAACAGAAGTGTATTCGTCATATGGAATGACGGAAACCATTTCGCATATAGCGATGCGCAAGGTGAACCATACAGAAGTACATCAGAATACATATAAGGCATTGCCTAATGTGACATTTACGCAAGATGAGCGCCACTGTTTGGTGATTGATGCTCCTTTGATAGCTGACCACCCTGTAGTCACAAACGATATAGTGAACCTTATATCGCGCACTGAATTTGAATGGGTGGGACGCTTTTGATAATATTATCAATTCGGGAGGCTTTTAAGGTGTTCCCTGAAAGTGTGGAAAGAAAGATAAAGAAATATATCAAAGGGGATTACTTCATCACTAAAGAGGCTGACGAAGAGTTAGGACAACGCGCTGTGCTGTATGTGCAGGGTGATGAGAAGGATTATCCTACGCTTTCGCACGATATTTATATGGATAAGGATATGCTGAAGTATGAAGTGCCACGCCAGATTTACTTTGTACCTGAGTTTGTATATACTGATAATCAGAAGATAAGGCGTGATGAAACCGTAAAGAAATACAAACAATAACCTACTATGAAGCTGAAAAGGTTTATTCCTTATATTTTGCCTTATAAGAAACAGGCATTGCTCAATATTTTTTTCAATGTACTCTATTCGCTTTTTAGTGCGCTGTCGTTTATAGCACTTATTCCGATGTTGGATGTGCTTTTTGGCAAGAATAAGCCCATAAGTGAGCCGCCTGTATATTCAGGGAGTTTGATGGACTTAGGCGGATATGGCAAAGCGTATCTGAACTACCAAGTAGGAAAAATGGCGGGAGAGGATACTATATGGGCGTTGGCTATTGTTATCGCCTTGGTTATCTCGCTCTTTTTGCTGAAAGAATATGTTTAGCTATTTGGCATCGCTGTTCATTACCTATTTGCGCAATGGGGTGCTACGCGACTTGCGAGACAGTCTTCTAGAAAAATAATAAGTCAGCCGGTAGCCTTTTTTTCAGACCAGCGCAAGGGCGATATTATCTCGCGAATGGTAGGAGATGTGAATGAGGTACAGTACTCTTTGCTTTCGGGATTAGAGGCGTACGTACGCGAGCCGCTGACGATACTTTTTTCGATAATAGTGATGTTGGGCATCAGTGTGAAGCTGACTGTTTTTCACCTTTGTATTTATACCGATAGCGGCTGCGGTGATTTCGAAGATAGGAAAATCACTAAAGAAGAACTCGATAGCTGTACAGCAAGAGCAGGGGCGTTTCCTTTCGCTTATAGAGGAGACGATAGGAGGCTTGCGCGTGATAAAGGCTTTTACGGCAGAGCCTATTTTTACTCAGCGCTTTAGTCAGTCGAGTGAGCACTTTATGAAGATGAGCAATAAGGTGATGAACCGTCAGAACTTAGGGTCGCCGATGAGTGAGTTTCTCGGTATACTGATGATAGCTATATTGCTTTTGGTTTTGGAGGTTCGCTGGTATTGCTTGACAAGACTTTAGAAGGTACGCAGTTTATTGCTTTTATGGGCTTGGCTTATAATATTTTAACTCCCGCTAAGGCTATCAGCAAGGCTTCGTATGATATGAAAAGAGGGAATGCTGCGGCTGAGCGTATATTGGAGATACTAGATTACGACAACCCGATAAAAGAAAAAGAACAGCCTGTGGTGATGCAAGATTTTACTACGGCTATTCGTTTTGACAAGGTAACTTTTAGATATGAAGAGGCTAATGTGCTTACTAACTTCACTTTGGAAGTGCCTAAAGGCAAAACGGTGGCTTTGGTAGGGCAGTCGGGGAGTGGAAAGAGTACCGTGGCAAACCTTATCACTCGTTTTTATGATGTGAATGAGGGGCAGGTGCTGATAGATGGGGTAGATGTGCGTGATATGCAGACGGATTCGCTACGCCACCTAATAGGTGTGGTATCGCAGGATTCGATTCTTTTTAATGATACTATTAAGAATAACTTGCTGATAGGCAAGCCTTCGGCAACAGATGAAGAGATTATAGCGGCTACCAAAATAGCAAATGCCTACGAGTTTATACAAGACCTCCCTGATGGGTTGGATACAAATATAGGGGATGCCGGTAGTAAGCTAAGTGGGGGACAAAAACAACGCCTCAGTATAGCGAGAGCGGTGCTAAAAAATCCGCCTATAATGGTGCTTGACGAAGCGACTTCGGCATTGGATACTGAGAGTGAACGCTTGGTGCAAGTAGCCTTGGAGAATATGATGAAGAACCGCACTTCGGTAGTGATAGCCCACCGCCTTTCAACCATACAAAATGCTGACCACATAGTGGTGATGCAGAAAAGGACAGATAGTGGAGCAGGGCACGCATACGGAGCTGTTGCAAAAAGCAGGGTATGTATAAGAAGTTAGTGGAGATGCAGTCGTTTGAGTAATTAGCGAATTGGCAAATTAGCAAATTAGCAAGTTAGTAGAATTATGGTACAAGGACAGACTATATTAGGAGCTATAGCAGGAGATGTGATAGGGTCGGTGTATGAGTTTGATAATGTGCATACAATTGATTTTTCCGCTATTTAAAAGATGATACGACTTTTACTGATGATACAGTGATGACCATAGCTGTAGCTGATGCACTACTCCATAATAAGGATTTTGCTGCTACTATGCACAGCTATGGGAGGACGTATGCTAATAGGGGCTACGGAGGACGCTTTAGATGGTGGTTATCACAAGAAACGCCGATGCCTGCTTATAACAGTTGGGGGTAACGGTTCAGCTATGCGAGTGAGTGCTGTAGGCTTTGCTTATAATGATTTGGAAACGGTACTTGAAAAAAAGCTAAACAAACGGCTGAGGTAACGCATAATCACCCAGAAGGGATAAAAAGGGGCTCAGCTACAGCAGCAGCTATTTTTGGGCGCGTATGGGTAAGAGCAAAGAGGAGATAAAAGAAGCTGTAACACAGACTTTTTGGGTATGATTTGAACTTCACGATAGATGGAATACGCCCTACTTATAAATTTAATGAAAGCTGCTAAGAAACCGTACCGCAAGCTATTGTTGCCTTTTTAGAAAGTACTGATTATGAGAATGCTATACGTGTAGCCATTTCATTAGGGGAGATAGTGATACCATAGCGTGTATAACGGGAGGTATAGCGGTGGCTTTTTATAAGGAGATGCCCGAAGCTATAGTAGAGAAAAATGCGTTGGAAATATTTGCCTGATACTTTTGTAGCTATCATTGATGAGTTTGACTTAGTATATGGAGGAATGGGCGGAAATAAAAATATTAAAAATATTTGGTAGTAATAAATTTTCTTATTACTTTTGCCATTATTACTCCCGATGAGGGGAGATTTGTCGTTTAAAATACATAAAATATGAAATTTATAGTATCAAGTTCGTATCTGTTAAAGAAATTGCAAGTGTTTGAGGTGTTATCAATAGTAGTAACACTATGCCTATACTTGATAATTTCTTGTTTGAACTTTCACCCAATTCATTAACTATTTCAGCCTCAGACCTTGAGACTACTGTGAGAGGAACTTTGGAAGTGGAGTCGGATTCTGTGGGAGTATTGCTATTTCGGCAAAGCTTTTTGACTGATATTCTGAAAAACTTTCTCAGAACAACCGCTTACTTTTCTTGTAAAAGAGAATAATATAATAGAAATTAGTTCGACAACTGGTAACTATACATTGGCATACCTTGATGGAGCAGAGTTCCCTCAGCCAGTGGCTTTGCCAGAGGCTAACAAAGGTAACGCTATTAGGTGATGTGTTAGCAACTGCTATACAAAAAGACGATTTTTGCAGTAGGGAATGATGACTTGCGCCCGACAATGAGTGGGGTGCTATTTCAGTTTAACGAGCAAGGGCTTACCTTTGTAGGTACTGACGCTCATAAATTGGTAAAATACGAACGTGCAGACATTAAAGCTACAGAAGCTACTGACTTTATTATGCCTAAGAAACCGCTCAATATATTGAAAGGTATTTTGGCAGGTAGCGAAACTCAGGTAACCGTAGAATACAATGAAAGCAACGCTAAGTTCTCATTTGATGATATGGAGTTTATCTGTAGATTGATAGATGGTAAATATCCAAATTACGATGCGGTTATCCCGAAAGAAAATCCCTAATAAGCTGACGCTAAACCGTTCGCAATTCTACAACTCGGTGAATCGTCTTTCACTATTCTCTAATAAAACGACTCACCAAGTGCGCTTAAAAGTGGCTGGTTCAAGTCTTATTATTTCGGCAGAAGACGTAGACTACAGCAATAAAGGAGAGGAGCGTTTGACTTGTAACTATCAGGGCGATGATATGGAAATAGGGTTTAACTCTAAATTCTTGAAAGAGATGATTAACAATCTTGACTCTGACGAGATATTGTTAGAAATGTCATTGCCTAATCGCGCCGGTATTATTACTCCTATTGATGGTTTAGACGAGGGAGAAAAAGTACTGATGCTGGCGATGCCTATAATGCTTAACAATCAGTAAAAGATAGTTTTTATTCATATCTATTGAAAAAAAGTGCTTTTGAGAAGTTTTTTCTTGAAAGCACTTTTTTTAAAGACGAAAAACGAGAGACGAATGGGGCGAAAAAGAAAGTGGTGTTTTTTTCGGTGGTTTGGAAGTTTTTTTATTACTTTTTGCAAAAATAATCCCAAATTATGGGGTAGGAGGGTGAAATGCCTTTTTGAAGTTTTGATACAAAAACATCCCCCAGCCCCCTTCAAAGGGGAGATGTGATGGTATGCATACACGAATATTAGTAAAAGGGGGATTTTTAATGATTGTTTATAATTTGATATATGAAATACTTTATAGGAAAAACTTAAACCTTTCGCTTATATAGCTGGCTTTATATGTGATAATATCGCTGATAATGCGCTGTGTGTTTGTATTTCACCCTATCACTACGGCTTCTTTTTTTCTTTTGTAGAAGTGCTGAAAATATGTAGTATTGGGTTGGTTTCAGACGTGCTAACAATAGTATTAGCGATGGGTATTTTGGCTATTTACTTCCTTTTTTTATAGCCAATGTGAAATACAAAAAGCCTTATGGCTATCTCATCTTTTGGGCATTGGTGCTCTTCTTGCTCTATATACAGTACTACCCTAATAATATATTTGAGCAGTACGGAGGGTTATTCCTGAAATAGCATTGGCTTTTTTTGGTTTTAAAACCTTCTGTTTTGGTCTTTTGCTCTTCTTGCCTAAATATCGCGTAACACTGCGCAATATTCTCTATTTCATCACTTTATTTATCTATATTTTTGCAATAGTGATGAATGCGGTAAGTGAGTATTTCTTTTGGAATGAATTTGGTATTCGGTATAACTTTATAGCTGTAGATTATTTGATTTACACTAATGAAGTGATAGGGAATATAATGGAGAGTTACCCTGTGGTGCCGCTGTTTTCTGGGGTATTTGCAGTAGTATTGGCGCTCACTATATGGGTATTTGTAAAGACAAAATCGGTTTTGACCTCTATTCCGACCCTATTGCAAAAGAGTATATATGTGCTTAACTATGCAGTACTTTCCCTCTTAGCGATTTGGGCTTTACCAGCACTGCACAACTTGAGTGGTAGTAATATATTTGCACAAGAAATGCAAGCTAATGGAGTTTATAAATTCTATTACGCTTTTACCCATAGTGAGTTAGACTACGCGCAGTTTTATCCTACTTTAGAGGAAGCCGAGGCTGAAGCAACACTTCTACAACAGATGAATGCTCCTGCCATTGAGCGTACGGTAGCTGCTAAAGGGCAAGAGCAACGCCGTAATGTGGTGCTTATTTCGGTAGAGAGTTTGTCGGCTGAATACCTTGCTCTCTATGGTAATGATGATAATCGCACACCGTTTTTAAACGAATTGGTAGATAAGAGTCTGTTTTTTACTAATCTTTATGCTACGGGAAATCGCACGGTACGAGGATTGGAGGCTTTGACGCTCTGTATACCCCCTACACCAGGAGAAAGTGTGGTAAAACGCAAGGATAATAAGAATAAGTTTACTACAGGTAGTGTGTTTAGAAGTAAAAGGGTATGATGTGAAATTCCTTTATGGAGGCGATAGCTATTTTGACAATATGAAGGATTTCTTTACCGGTAATGGTTATGAGATAGTAGATAGTAAGAGTTTTTTTCGCCACAAGAGGTTACTTTTTCGAATATATGGGGTGTTTTGTGATGAAGATATGGCTAATAAAGCTATAAAAGTGATGAATGAGCAGGCTAAAACAGGCAAGCCCTTCTTTAATCACTGGATGACAGTTAGCAATCACAGACCTTTTACCTATCCGGAAGGAAAAATAGATATACCGCCTACCCTAAAGAAGCGAATAGGAGGTGTGAAGTATACCGATTATGCATTAAAAACGCTTTTTTTGAATTGGCTAAACAACAAGAATGGTATAAAAACACCTTATTTGTGATAGTGGCAGACCACTGTGCTTCGAGTGCAGGTAGTACAGAATTGCCCCTTGATGGGTATAGGATACCGTGCTTTATCTACGCTGATTTTATAACACCTAAAAAGGTAGATACGCTTGTATCGCAAATAGATGTGATGCCAACCGTATTGGGGCTCTTGAATTTTGAATACACTTCTAAATTTATAGGACAAGATGTATTTAGCGGGCACTACACACCGAGAGCTTATATAGCTACTTATCAGGATTTGGGCTATTTGTCGCCTACCCATTTGACTATTGTTTCGCCCTTGAATAAAATACGACAATACCAATTGTTGCCAGAGGCAGAACAGCCTGCAAAAGATTACCCTTTGTTCTATGAGCAGCAAGCGCAAACGCCTACAGGACAAGAAGTAAAAGAATGTATTTCGGCATACCAAGCAACCTCGCATTGGCTCAAAAAACAACAACTGAATGCGGTCAAGAAATAAACTAAAAATTATTAACGACCCAATTTATGGGTTTATACATATACCGAGCACATTGGTGTTTGATATTATAGAGCATCGCTATTTTCAGCGTTTGCGACGTATCAACCAAATGGGGCTTTCGTTCTTAGTTTTCCCAGGGGCTAAGCACACTCGTTTTGAACACGTCTTGGGGTGTATGTACCTGATGCAGAAGACGGTAGAGATGCTTCGTTTTAAAGGGGTGAGTATATCGGACAAGGAGGCAGAGGGGCTATACATTGCTATTTTTGCTGCACGATATAGGGCACGGGCCTTTTTCGCACGCTATGGAACACAGCATAGTAGAGAATATCTCGCACGAGGATATTTCGCTGCTTTTTATGAAAGAACTCAATACTACTTTCAATGGGAAATTAGAGTTGGCTATACAGATATTTCAGGGTACTTATCCGCGAAAGTTTATGCACCAACTCATCTCGAGTCAGCTGGATATGGACAGAGCAGACTATCTAAAACGAGATAGTTTTTATACCGGAGTAGCAGAAGGGAATATCAACTCAGAACGACTTATCTCGATGCTGAATGTGCGCAATGACGAGTTGGTAGTAGAAGAAAAAGGGCTATTTTCGGTAGAAAAGTTTCTGATAGCCAGAAGGCTTATGTATTGGCAGGTGTATTTGCACAAAACTAGTGTGACAGCAGAGCAGATGCTTATTAGGCTTTTGAAACGCGCTAAGATATTAGTGCAAGCGGGAGAACCACTGCAAAATGTCGTCAGCCTTATCATTTTTTTGTACATAACAGAATTTCAAACGAAAAATTTTACGACAGAAGTACTTGAACAGTTTGCTCAGTTAGACGATACTGATATTTTTTGCGGCTATGAAAGAATGGCAGTTTCACTCAGATAGCGTGCTTTCCTCACTGAGCAGAATGCTGCTGAACCGCGACCTGCTGAAAGTAAAACTACGTCCTACAGACTTTGAGGCGCTTAAGATAAAACGACTACAGAATATGGCGGTGATTAATGGCTATGCTCCTGAAACGGTAGATTATTTTTGTATTTACAGGGATGATGGAAAATAGAGCCTATAATCCTGAGAAGCAAATCGTAAAACTCTTGACGAAGAACGGTAGAGTAGTGGATATTAGCAAGACCGCTGAGGGACTGAACCTTGAGGCTCTGTCACAAAAAAACGGTGAAATACTATGTGTGCTACCCTAAGTAGTCTGTGGGAGCGAGAGGAAAGAAAAATTGGAAAAAAATGATAAAAAAATAGATGTAGTTTAAAAATAATTTTTTTATACTTTTTGTTGCGAAAAAAATAGAGTCTAGAAACATCTGAAACAGGTAGCTTTTAGAGCTATATCTTTTTGATTATAAACTAATTAAATGAAATTTACAGCAATACAAATAGCCAATGTACTAGGTGGAGAAGTAGAAGGAAACCCCACGGTGGAGGTATATAAACTTTCAAAAAAATAGAAGAGGGGACAGAGGGAAGTATTTCATTTTTAGCCAATCCTAAATACAAGCATTTTATCTATACTACCCAAGCATCTATAGTAATAGTAGGAAAAGATTTTGAACCAGAGAGTGCGCTTACTGCTACTTTAGTAAGAGTAGATGACCCTTACGCTGCTTTCTCGAAATTATTAGCGTTTTACAACGAGATAAAAGCTGAATAAGATGGGGATAGAGCAGCCTTCATTTATAGCTGCCACTGCTAAAGTGGGCGAGAATGTGTATGTAGGAGCTTTTGCTTATATAGGCGAAAATGTAGTATTAGGCAACAATGTGAAGATATACCCTAACACCTATATAGGTGATAATTCGGTAATAGGTGATAATACCACTATATTCTCAGGCTGTAAGATATATTCGGAGACTGTAATAGGCAAAAACTGTACTCTACACAGTGGTGTGGTATTAGGGGCAGATGGTTTTGGCTTTGCTCCTAATGAAATAGGGGTATACAGCAAAGTGCCCCAAATAGGTAATGTAGTATTGGAAGATAATGTAGATATAGGGGCGAATAGTACTGTAGACCGTGCTACTCTGGGCTCGACTATTATACGACAAGGGTGAAATTGGATAACCAAATACAGATAGCCCATAATGTAGAGATAGGTAAAAACACAGTGATAGCTGCGCAAACAGGCGTAGCAGGCTCTACTAAAATAGGTGAAAACGGAATGATAGGAGGGCAAGTGGGCATAGTAGGACACCTAACGATAGGAAACCGCGTGCGCATACAAGCCCAAACAGGAGTAGGACGCAATTTGAAAGATGATGAGGTGATACAAGGTTCGCCAGCCTTGGGCTATGCAGAATACAACAAGGCCTACGTAGTATTTCGCAAGTTGCCAAACTTGCTAAAACGCATAGAAGAATTAGAAAAGAAATTAAAATAACAATATAATATGGTGAAGCAAAAATACTTTATCCAAAGAAATATCTTTAGAAGGTATTGGCCTACACACAGGCAAACAAGTAAAAATGGTGCTAAAACCAGCCGCTATTGATAACGGATTTACCTTTGTACGTACTGATTTGGAAGGAAATCCTGTAGTGGAAGCTGACGCAACCTACGTAGCAAACACTGAGCGAGGCACAGTGTTGGAGAAAAAAGGTGTGAGAATACAGACTTGTGAGCATATACTTGCGGCACTTGTAGGGATGGATTTGGATAATGTTATTATTGAACTGAACTCATCAGAGCCGCCAATAATGGACGGTTCGTCTAAGTTTTTCGTGGAAGCAATAGCCCAAGCAGGGATTGAGCCACAAGATGCACCACGTAATGAATACGTGGTGAAACAAGTAATTACCTACGTAAATGAAGAAACAGGTAGTGAGATAACCCTTATACCTGCTGATGAGTACCAAGTAACTACAATGGTGGACTTTGGTACCAAGATATTGGGTACCCAAAATGCTTATCTGAATAAGCTATCAGATTTTAAGAACGAGATAGCAGATGCGCGTACCTTTAGTTTCTTGCACGAGCTTGAGACGCTAATTGACCACGGGCTTATAAAAGGAGGTGACCTAAATAATGCTATAGTGTATGTAGATAAAGAAATATCGGATACTACTATGCAAAAAGCTAAAGAAAATCTTCAACAAAGATGAGATTACTGTAAAACCCTAATGGGGTACTTGATAACCTTACGCTACACTACCCCAATGAGGCAGCTCGCCACAAACTATTAGATGTAATAGGAGACCTTGCCTTAGTAGGTACCCGTATACGTGGGAAAGTGATTGCTACAAAGCCAGGACACTTCACCAATACACAGTTTGCTAAAAAAACTTTTGAAGATAATAAAAAAATGAGCGACGTAATAACGTGCCTTCAATAGATATAAATCAGCCGCCATTGTTTAATACAGCTGATATAATGAAATTGTTGCCGCATCGTCCTCCATTTTTTTATTAGTAGATAAGATATTTGAGCTTTCGGACAAGCACGTGATAGGACTAAAAAAATGTGACGATGGACGAGCCTTTTCTTTGTAGGGCACTTTCCTGGAGCACCTGTGATGCCAGGGGTATTGCAGATAGAAGCTATGGCACAAGCAGGAGGGGTACTTATACTCAACACTGTACCCGATCCGGAGAATTATCTTACCTATTTTATGAAAATAGATAATGTGAAATTTAAAGTGCAAGTAGTGCCTGGAGATACACTTATCTTTAAATTAGAATTGCTAACCCCTCATAAGACGAGGCATTTGCCATATGCAGGCATATGCATACGTGAACGGTAAGTTGGCTACAGAAGCAGAGCTGATGGCTCAAATAGTAAAAGTAAAATAAATGTATATGATACAACCTTTAGCTTACGTACACCCTGATGCTAAAATAGCAAAGAATGTAGTAATAGAGCCTTTCACTACTATTAGTAAGAATGTAGAGATAGGAGAAGGTACTTGGATAGGTCCTAATGTGACCATTATGGAAGGTGCGCGCATTGGGAAGAATTGTAGAATATTCCCAGGTGCGGTTATTTTCGGCTATTCCGCAAGACCTTAAATACAAAGGAGAAGAAACTACTACTCATATAGGGGATAACACTACTATACGAGAGTGTGTGACCATAAACAAAGGTACCGCAGACCGTATGAAAAACAGTAGTGGGTAACAACTGCTTGATAATGGCATACTCGCACGTAGCGCACGACTGCATTATAGGTGAGGGTTGTATTTTTTTCTAATAGCACAACTCTTGCTGGGCACGTAACTATTGGTGATTTTGTAGTAATGGCAGGGATGACGGCTGTATACCAATTTAGTTCGGTAGGTAGTTACGCTTTCGTAACAGGAGGGACAATGGTATCAAAAGATGTACCCCTTATGCTAAGGCAGCGCGTAATCCTATTTCATACGTGGGAGTAAACTCAATAGGGTTGCACAGAAGAGGCTTCAGTGTAGAAAAAAATACGAGAAATACAAGATATATACCGTGTGCTTTTTCAGAAGAAACTCACCACTTCGCACGCTTTGGAATATATAGAAGCCGAAATGGAGGCTACCGTAGAGCGCGATGAGATACTGCAATTTGTGCGCAAATCGCAACACGGTATAATGAAAGGCTATTATGGTGAAAGTGTTTAGAAGAGTATTTAAAAAAATAAAAAAACAATAATAATTAATGGCAACAACAGCAGACATTAAAAAAGGATTATGTATCCGCTTTAACCACGACATTTATAAAATCATAGAGTTCCTACACGTGAAACCAGGAAAAGGACCTGCTTTCGTACGTACCAAGCTGAAAAGCGTTACCACAGGTAAAATATTGGATAACACTTTTTCGGCAGGGCATAAAATAGAAGATGTACGTGTGGAAACTCGCTCATTTCAGTACTTATATGCAGAAGGAGATGAGTTTGTGTTTATGAATAACGATGATTACAACCAAGTACATATCCGCAAAGATATGCTTGATTACCCAGACCTTCTAAAAGAAGGAGAGACTGTAATGGTAATCTTTAACGCAGAGGATGAAACCCCTCTTTCGGTAGAAATGCCTGCCAATGTAATCCTAACAGTAACACACGTAGAACCAGGTGTGAAAGGAAATACAGCTACTAATGCTACTAAACCTGCCACTGTAGAAACAGGAGCAACTGTAAATGTACCTCTTTTTATCAATGAAGGAGACCGCATAAAAGTGGAAACCGAAAAAGGGTACTTATGTAGAAAGGATGAAAGATTAGTTTCCCCATATTTATAATTTTACTATTCAACAAAAAGAGGTTGTCCTAAAGAAAAAAATAAACTTTTTGACGGAGAACCTCTTTTTATTAAAATAAACATTCATATGCGTTTTTCCTCAACCTTATACATTAAAACAAATAGCTACTATTATCAATGCCAAATATATAGGTGATGATGATTTTAGCGTATTGGGAATGAATGAGATACACGTAGTACAACCTGGTGATATAGTGTTTGTAGACCACCCTAAGTACTACGATAAAGCACTGCAATCGAAAGCGACTATAGTGCTGATAAACAAAGAAGTAGAGTGCCCTGAAGGGAAAGCTCTGCTAATATCGGATGACCCATTTAGAGACTTTTAATAAGTTAACCGATTTTTTTAAGCCTTTTGTAAAAAGCTTTTTTTCGTTAGTAGCACCCACCGCTGTAATAGGCAAAAATACTATAGTACAACCAGGGGCTTTCATCGGTAATAATGTGAAAATAGGGAAGAACTGCCTTATACACTCTAACGTATCGGTGTATGACGATTGCGTAATAGGAGATAATGTAACGATACACGCAGGGACAGTATTGGGAGCTGATGCATTTTACTACAAAAAAACGTCCCTGAAGGATTTGATAAGCTAAAGTCAGGGGGGAGAGTAGTGATAGAAGATAATGTAGATTTAGGCGCCCTTTGTACTATAGATAGAGGTGTGACAGGAGATACCACTATAAAGAAAGGGACGAAAATAGACAACCAAGTACATATAGGGACACGACACTGTAGTAGGAGAGAAGTGCTTAATAGCTTCGCAGACAGGAATAGCTGGCTGTGTGGTAATAGAAGACGAGGTAACCATATGAGGGGCAAGTAGGAATGACCAGTGGGATAACTATTGGAAAGAAAGCTGTTATATTAGCGCAGAGCGGTGTGTCGAAATCATTAGAAGGCAATCAAACTTACTTTGGTTACCCCGCAGGAGAAGCAAGAGAAAAAAATACAGAGAGATGAGTGCGCTGAAACAGCTTATCAGCGCTAAGTAATAAGGAATTTTTGTGAATTTTTCAATTATTTTGTATCTTTGCAATTATTAATTATAAAAAAATAAATGGAGGCACCCATATTACAGCTGAAAGATGTAGCTGTATATCAAAAATAATAATCTTATTCTTTTCGAATATCAATCTTGCGATAGGGAAAAAGGAGAATTAGTATATCTTATTGGGAAAAACAGGTTCGGGAAAGAGTAGCCTTATTAAATTACTATACGGTGATTTACCTCTGACACAAGGGCAAGGAAAGGTAGTCGGTTTTTAATTTGAAGAAGCTAAATGAAGACAAAAATACCTTTGCTAAGGAGAAAATTAGGGTGGTATTTCAGGATTTTAAACTGCTTACCGATCGTAGTGTGTATGACAATCTCGCTTTTGTACTAAAAAGCAACTGGTTGGACAGACAAAATAGCTATTAAAAACCGTATAAAAGAAGTTTTTAACAAAGGTGAAGATGGAAACGAAAGACTTTAAGTTTCCGCACGAGCTTTCAGGAGGGGAGCAACAACGTGTAGCTATTGCACGTGCCTCTTAAACAACCCAGAGCTTATACTTGCTGACGAACCTACAGGAATTTAGACCCAGAGACAAGTGTGGAAATAATGCAAGTACTGAAGGAGATAAATGCTTCGGGACGTACGATATTAATGGCTACACACGATTACGCCCTTATACTTAAATTTCCCTTCGAAAACCCTGAAAATGCGATGGAGAAAGAGTATTTGAGGTAGTACAAAGGAGGGTTTAATTGGCAAATTAGTAGATTAGCAAATTAGCAAATTTGTTGGAGAGAAAAAGATTAAAAATATAATAAAAATAATAATATATAATGGCGATAAAAAAATACTTGCAAATGATGGTATATCTGAGACAGGTAAGGTAGCTTTGGAGCGAGAAGGATTTGAGGTTATCACTACAAAAGTAGCTCAGAATCAGTTAGTAGATTATATAAATAAACACAATATCGATGCTCTGATAGTACGTTCGGCTACCCAAGTACGCAAAAGATATTATAGATGGCTGTCCTACACTAAAACTTATTGGTAGGGGAGGGGTAGGTATGGATAATATAGATGTAGCATATGCTAAGAGCAAGCAGCTACACGTAATTAATACTCCTGCTTCATCAGCTAATTCGGTAGCAGAATTGGTATTTGCACACCTTTTTACTGGAGTTCGCTATCTGCACGACGCTAACCGCAATATGCCATTGGAAGGAGACCAACGATTTAACGAACTGAAGAAAAACTACAATAATGGGGCAGAGCTAAGAGGTAAAACCCTTGGTATTATAGGCTTTGGGCGTAGTGGGCGAGCAGTAGCCCGCATAGCTATAGGCTTAGGAATGCGTGTGTTAGCATATGACCCTAATGTGCAGGAGGCTGTGATTACTCTTAGTTTTTTTGATGGACAAGAAACGTCTTTTACAGTGAAAAACAGTAGCAAAAAGAGCAACTACTGATGGAATCAGATTTTATAACCCTTAATAACAGTCCTGCAGATGGAGGTTATGTGCTTGATGAAGAAGAATTTAGGATGATGAAAGACGGAGTAGGGGTTATAAATCTATCAAGAGGAGGGGCATTGAATGAAGTAGCGCTAATAGAAGCTATAGATCACGGAAAAAGTAGCTTTTGCAGGCTTAGATGTATTTGAAAATGAACCTAATCCGGCTATACAAGTGCTGATGCACCCCCAAATTTCGCTCACGCCCCATATAGGTGCAGCTACCAATGAGGCACAAGACCGTATCGGCACAGAATTAGCGGCTCAAATAGTAACTTTATTAAAATAATTATATAAAATGGCAGGAATTTTTAGACTTCTTGGGTGGAGAGAACCTCCAACAAATCGTTAACGGGCTTAGTGAAAAGACCGGAGTATCAACAGATAAAGGTAGGTACCGTGTTAGATTCGCTTAAGCAAATGTTAGGACAAGGTGAAAATACTGGCGCAGAACTGCTAAGCAAACTAACAGGCGACGGACAATCGTCTACCTTGCAAGCTATCAGCGAAAAAACAGGAGTTTCTCTTGACAATGTGAGCCAAATATTCCAAAACTTAACTCCTATGATTTCTAACTTCTTTGGAGGAAAAGGCGGAAATATAGGCGATATGCTTACCTCTTTCCTTGATAAAAATAAGGACGGAAATGTAATGGATGATATAATGGGTGGTATAGGTAACCTTTTCGGAGGTAAATAATTACATTTTAATACATTGATTTTTACTTTGGCAGAGTTTTTTTGCTCTGCCAAAGTAATTTTTTTGTTAGTTATGACAGAAGACGAATACTTTATGCAGAAGGCACTTGAAGAAGCAAAAGTGGCTTTTTGAAGAAGATGAAATACCGGTAGGAGCTATTATAACTATTGACAACAGAATAATAGCACGTGCGCATAATATGACTGAGCGACTAAACGATGTTACAGCGCACGCTGAGATGCAAGCCATTACGATGGCAGCTAACTACTTAGGAGGTAAATACTTAAAAGATTGTACTATGTACCTCACTTTAGAGCCTTGTGCTATGTGTGCGGGAGCCTTATATTGGAGTCAGTTGTCGCGGTTAGTTTATGCGGCAGCCGATACGCACAGAGGGTATACCGTGATGGGTGGTACTCTTCACCCCAAAACCGACATTACAACAGGTGTGTTAGCAGCACCTGCTACAGAACTTTTAAAACAATTTTTTTCAGCAGAAAAGAAAACGATGATGAGACTACTTTTCATACTATCATTTTGGTTGGGAATGACTTCACTTTTTTCCCAAACAGTTGATACATTGGAAGTAAAAACAAAAGATACTCTTATCGACCCTATTAATCCGCAACGTTCTGCTAAAAAAATAAAGCCTTCTATGAGAAAATACGGACATACTTACGCAAACATAGACTCACAAAAAGGTTAGATGACCTTATACAAACACCTACTGCTACAGCTGCGGTAGCTACTCCTACTCAGTTAATTACTCTTCCTGAAAAAAAGATAATACCTAAGCCCTCTTATCAGGGGAAAATAATTCGGAAAATACATATTCGTACATTAGACCCTTTTGGTTTTGATGAAAAAGATAGTACTAAAGTGCCTCGTACCCGTTTAGAGCGTTATGGCAATATGTTGCATATAAAGACACGTGAGGGTACCGTAAAGGGGATACTGTTGTTTAAATCGCACACCCCATTAGATACTCTGTTGCTGAGCGAGAGTGAGCGGTTATTGCGCAATCAGCGGTATATACGAAGGGTGCAGATAACGCCAGAGCTTATTTCGCAGTCGTCAGATTCGGTAGATGTGTACGTAAATGTACTTGACAGTTGGACAATGTACTTTGATGGAGATTTAGCGGGGAACAAAGGCTGGACGCGACTTACAGAGCAGAGCCTTTTTGGGTTAGGACACGAAGCCACATTTACCTATCAGCAATTCTTCTCTGGGATTTCTAATAACGGGAAAGGTATGAGTTATACATTACGGAATATTAGGAATACTCATATAAATGTACGCGGGTCATATTATGCAGATTATGATAATTATTTCAGCAAATATTTGTATGTAGAGCGCCCGCTGTATTCGCCATTAGCACGATGGTCGGGAGGATTGTCTTATTACGAATACAGAGATGAGGAAGATTTGCGTAGGCGTACTACTTATACCCCTTTACTTCACTCGAAAAGTTTTACCGCTTTTGGTAGTTGGGTTAAGCCTATAAAGATGGAGGGCAATAAGAATATCAACAACTTTATAATAGCTGTAAATTACAGAAATATAAGTTATTACAGAAATTCACTTCAGCTGCCTTATAAAGAAACTTATCACTCTAATGAAAAATCAATGGCTTACGCAGTTTAGCTTTAAACAGCAGTAACTTTGTGAAAGACCGATACCTATTTCGCAATGGAGATACAGAAGATGTAGGGGTAGGACATTCTATATTTCTAACCTCTGGAATGATTTGGAAAAATACTACACTTTTGCCCTATTTTTTTCTGTTGGAGCACAATGCGCTTATTACGCCAAAAAGTGGGCTATTATGCAATGCATTTGGAAGCAGGTACTTTTTATAACTCAAGGAGCTTTGAAAGAAATAGTAATAAAAAGGGAGTGCTACTCACTTCACTAATCTATTTGATATAGGTAGCTGGCACTTTAGAGAGTTTTTAAGAGCAAACTTTGTATTAGGAGTTAATGACTTTTGTATATCAACATAAAATCATCAACCTTAATGGTAGCAATGGGATTTCAGGCTTTTAGCAGCGAGAAAGTTTACGGTACTAGAAAGCTCTTACTGACCACACAAACACAAATTTATGCCCCTTTTCAGTTTATAGGTTTTCGTATTAGTCCGTTTTTATCAGCAGAATTAGGTTTTATAGGGCGAGACAACACCCCTTTTTTTAAAAACGGAATGTTATGCTAAATGTGCCTTTAGGGTTTTTACATCACTAATGATTATTTGCCTTTTTGGAGCTATACAATTTTTCATTTGCGTATTACCCAGTAGTACCAGGTACGGGGAACCATATTATAAAGATAACAGGAGACACTAATGACGACTTTAGATTACACAGTTTTTTTCGCAGCGAATGCCAGCGGTTACAAGTTTTAGATAAAACTGACAAAATGGCGTGATAGATTATATTGGCAATATTTTTGCTTTTTTTAAAGTAAATAATAGTATTTTTGCACGCTTTATAAGCATACAATAGTTATAACTAAAAATAGAAGAGCTTTGAATAAAGAATTATCATCAAATACCCTGATAACCAATATTATAGCAGGTATTGAAAAAGTAAAAGGAACAGACATCACTATTATGGACTTGCGTGAAGTAGAAAACACAGTGTGTGACTATTTCATTTTTATGCAATGGTTCGTCAAACACCCAAGTGGCAGCTATTTCGGGCGCTATACAGAGAGTAGTAAGCTAAGCAGACGAGCATCAGCATCCCTTGGCACGTAGAAGGAGAAGCTAATGCTGAATGGGTACTGATAGACTATGTAGATGTAGTTGTACACATCTTTCAGACGCGTTTGCGCGCCCACTACGACTTAGAAGGGCTATGGGGTGATGCTAAAATTATAAACTTAGAAACTAACTATTAATATGGCAGATAACAATAATAACGGAAGTCGATTTTTCAGCCTATTGGCTTTTACGCTGTTTTTACTCCTTATACTTTTAGGATTTAATTATTATTCGGGAGCAACATTTTGGACGCAACCGAAAGAGATACCTCAATCAAAAATTTGAAGAGTATTTGACTAATGGCGATGTATCTAAAAATAATCATTCTCAATAAGAAAGAAGCTAATGTATACCCTCACCCCTAATGCCTTGAAAAAAAGAAGAGCACAAAGAGGTGAGACCTACAGGCAATGCTATTATGCAAAGTGGTAATCCTGCAGATGTGCCCCAATATCGATTTGAATTGGGAGACTTGAGCAACTTCGAGAACCGATTTGACCAAATAGTAAAAGATAATAACTTAGAAACCACTCGTGAAAAACAAGAGTCAGCAGAATTTATTGTCAGACCTGCTGCTTACAGTTTTACCTTTTTGCCTTAGTTATAGGTGTTTGGATTTATATAATGCGCCGTATGTCTGGAGGTGGTCCCTGGAGGTATTTTTTTAGCATAGGGAAATCGAAAGCAAGAGTTTTTTTGATGAGAAAAAAAGAAAAACCGCGTAACATTTCAAGATGTAGCAGGACTTGAAGGAGCTAAAGAAGAGGTACAAGAAATAGTAGATTTTTCTTAAAAATCCAGATAAATATACTTCGCTTGGAGGAAAAATTCCAAGAGGAGCCTTATTAGTAGGTCCTCCTGGAACGGGTAAAACCCTTATTAGCGAAAGCTGTAGCAGGAGAGGCACAAGTGCCATTCTTCTCGTTATCAGGTTCTGATTTCGTAGAGATGTTTGTAGGGGTAGGAGCCCTCGAGAGTGCGAGACCTTTTTAAGCAAGCTAAAGAAAAAGCACCCGCCATCATCTTCATAGATGAGATTGATGCGATAGGGCGTGCTCGTGGCAAAAATGTAATGACAGGAGCTAATGATGAGCGCGAAAATACTCTTAACCAACTACTAACAGAAATGGATGGTTTTTGGTCTCGCACACAAATGTAATAGTATTGGCTGCTACTAACCGTGCAGATATATTGGACAAAGCACTGATGCGTGCAGGACGTTTCGACCGACAAATATATGTAGAGCTGCCCTAACCTAAATGAGCGCAAGCAGATATTTCAGGTGCATTTGAAGCCTATTAAGACATCAGAAACATTGATATAGACTTCCTTGCAAAGCAAACACCAGGATTTTTCGGGAGCTGATATTGCCAATGTATGTAATGAAGCTGCCCTTATAGCTGCCCGTAAAGGAAAAACAGCTGTAAGTAAGCAAGAATTCTTAGATGCGGTAGACAGAATAGTAGGAGGGCTTGAGAAAAAGAGCAAGATATTGACCCCTGAAGAGCGTAAGGCTATTGCTTTTCACGAGGCTGGACACGCAACGGTTAGCTGGCTGTTAGAATATGCCGCTCCGTTAGTGAAAGTGACTATTGTGCCGCGAGGACAATCATTAGGAGCCGCTTGGTATTTGCCAGAGGAAAGACAAATAGTTCGCACAGAGCAAATACTTGATGAGATGTGCGCCGCTTTAGGAGGTAGAGCTGCTGAGAAAGTGATTTTTTTGATAAAATATCAACAGGAGCCCTTAGTGACCTTGAGAAAGTGACTAAAACAAGCTCGCGCTATGGTGACTATCTATGGACTTAATGACAAAATAGGTAACCTTACTTATTATGATTCAGCACAGTCCGATTACGGATTTACAAAACCTTATAGCGAGCGTACTGCCCATTTGATAGATGAGGAAATCTCTAAAATTATAGAGGAACAATACCAACGCGCTATAAAGATACTTTTCGGAAAAATAAAGAAAAAGCTACTATTTTGGCAAATCTACTTTTAGAACGAGAAGTGATATTCCGCGATGATTTGGAAAATATTTTTGGTAAGCGAAAATACAAAGATGCTGAAGAAGCTATAGAAGCCGAGATACCAGCAGAGAACAAAAATGTGGCTGAGGTAACCCAATGAAAATAACCGCTCAAATAAAAGAACCCATCAGAGAGGAGATGGAGCTTTTTGAACAGAAGTTCCGCGGAGCTATGTCGTTCTAAAGTAGCTTTGCTAAACCGTATTACCTATTATATAGTTAATAGGAAAGGCAAGCAAATGCGCCCAATGTTTATTTTTGGTAGCAAAAAATGCTTTCGGGAGGCAAGGTAACAGAGCGTACTTATCGCGGAGCTTCGGTGATAGAGCTTATTCACACAGCTACATTAGTACACGATGACGTAGTAGATGATAGCAATAAAAAGGCGAGGTTTCTTTTTCTATCAATGCACTATGGAAGAATAAAAATAGCTGTTTTAGTAGGAGATTATCTTCTGTCGAAAGGTTTGCTTCTGTCTATTGATAATGGTGATTTTGACCTGCTACGTATTATTTCAGTAGCTGTACGAGAGATGAGTGAAGGCGAACTGCTACAGATGGAGAAAGCTCGCCGCTTGGATATAGTAGAAGAGGTATATTATGAAGTAATTAGGCAAAAACAGCTACTCTTATAGCTGCGTGTTGTGCTATGGGAGCTTGCTCAGTAATGCCTGATGCACCAGAGTTGATTGAGAAAAATGCGCCTCTTTGGTGAGTATATAGGAATGGCTTTTTCAGATAAAAGATGATCTTTTTGATTATACAGAAGATGCTATAGGAAAGCCTACAGGTATAGATATTAAAGAGCAAAAATGACTCTTCCTCTCATCTACGTACTCAATACTTGTACAGAAGAAGAGAAAAATGGCTTATCAACTCGGTAAAAAGTATAATAAGGATAAGAAGAGAGTAAAAAGAGGTTATAAACTTTGTTAAAACCCATAATGGATTAGAGTATGCTACAGCTAAGATGAAAGATTTTTCAGCAGAAAAGCACTCAGCTTGTTAGATGAATTTCCTGCTTCTGCTTATAAAGAATCACTGATTTTGATGGTGAATTATGTAATCAACAGGAATATTTAGTAGGTGAGGAGTAGGTGTTTTTGTGAGTGAATTAAAAATATTTCTAAATAAAGTAGTCTATTATTTTGTGTATTTCTAAATAGTTTGTATCTTTGCAGCGTCAAAAATATTAAAACCAAACATATATGAAATTACAATTTTTAGTACCTGCAGTTATGGCAGGAATGATGCTTTTTAGTACGTCTTGTAAGAAAGATGATACGCCTGATACCCCTCAAAGCTTCAAGTGTTAAAGAAGTAAAGGAATTAAACGCTTCATCTACAAACTGAATGGACGTATTTTTCTTTCTAGAAGGAAACAAGTAGTTGTTACTAATCCACGTACAAGTAATAATTGGGACATAGCTTTCAATCGTTATAATGTAAAAACTAACGGAGGAACTTCGGGAATTGTGCGGAGTAGAAGTAGTGAACACAGGTAGTAAAGATTTTGATGCTGTAACCCAATATCCAGGTGTTGGTTACCAAAAAAAGATGAAGAAGTAACAACCCATGGGAGACCAAAGAAGGGCAAACTACCCCTACAGTTATAACTAATTCTGTTAATAAAAGCAATTACAGGTACTGTAGAGAGTCAAGATCCCTAAAGGTTTTTATAATTATGTTCGTCCTGCTCAAGGGAAGTAATGCACCCTCTATATTAATCTTACTAAATAGTGTAGGTTATAAAAACAACAAAAAGGCAGCTATGTAAAAATTCAAATTACTGAATATACCAATTCTAAGGGAGAAACAGGATATCTTACTTTTAAATATGACACTCTACTTCTACAAGCTCCTGTGAAAAAGTAAACCTTACCTTTACTAAAGCAGTTGCTGAAGTACAATTAGATGCTACTGCTGATTGGCAATATTTTTCATTAGCTACAGGTTCTGTAGGTAAGTGCTACCAAAGCAATACCACTTCTTGGGATATAGCTTTCAAGGATACTAGTGAAACTTAATGGGGAGTAAGCGAAAAAGGAAAAGGTGAAGCTCTTAAAACTGAATCAAAAAGATTTTTGAGACTGTAAAGAAACTATAGTAGTGAGCTTTGAAAAAGATAAAGAAGTGTCTTTTTCTAATAGAGATGGAAGTACTACAAAGGAAAATTTCACCAGTGCTTACAGGAGGCTTTGGTTCTACAACAGGAACTATAAATCTTAACCCTGCTAATATGAAAAGAATGGGAGGGGTATATGCTCCTAATAAATGGGTATATATTATCAAGACAGCAGATGGTAGAGTATGCTAAAGTACAAGTAACTGACTTTTTATAAAGAAGTGAGTAATCAAAAAGATAGCTAACTTTCCTAAACTAAAATATCAATTGAGTGATACACAGTAAAATAATAAGAACTATGAAAAATTGAGTTATTATTATCAGTTTTAGTTATAACCTACTCTTACCTCTTTGCAGCAAAGAGGGATGAAACTCCTAAAGTACCTGCTAATGTTAAGAGTATTTCTAACTTAGATGTAAATGGAAAGTGGGTTACCTTTTTCTTTTGAAAAAGGAGTAGCTACTACTGCTACCCCTACTACAACAAGTTTAGATTGGGATATAGCTTTTAATGGTTTATTTAGTAAAACTCAATGGAGGTACTTCAGGAGAGGAAGAGCAGCTGCTTTGAATACTAAGAGTACTGATTTTGCTTCTATCAATAAAAGTACCTGAAGGGCAATTTGTAGTAGATGCAGAACAACAAGTGTTATTAGGCTATCCTAATACAAAAACAGAAACCATTTCTCTATCTAAGCCAATGACAGGAGGTTTTGGAGTTGAAGAAGGTATTATTCATATTGCTGCCAGAGAATATGGGGACCTGCACTAAATATCAAGGTGTATATCGTCCCACTAAATGGGTATATATACTAAAAAGAACTAATGGTAAATAGTGAAATTTCAGCTTACAGACTGTATATAATGAAAAAGCAAAGCGCTGTTTACCTTACCTTTTCAGATACCAATTATCAGACGATGGTAATTTTAAATATTATTAATAATAGCTTCAAGAGGCTGTTCAGCTATGGACAGCCTCTTTTTCTAAAAGATAGATAATTATGCAAAAGATTATTATTACAGCGTTTATTGCTTTTTGACACTACAAGAAGCTTTTTGCACAAAATGATAAAAGATAATAAAGATAAAGAGATAAAAACTCAATGAGGGTAATCGTGACGGCTACTCGTGCCCAGCGAAAACCTCGAAGAATGTACCCATCACTGTACAAGTGGTTACTGCTGAAGATATAAGAAAATCGCAGGCTACTGATTTTCAATCGTTTTTAGAGACAGAGTTTGCAGGTATTAACTTTACATACGATGGGGGAATGCCTAATATCAATATGATGGGGTTTGGAGGTAAGTACGTACTTTTCTTGATAGATGGTGAGCGTATGGCTGGTGAAACTTTTGATAATATTGATTATAACCGTATAGACCTTGACAATATAGAACGTATAGAGATTATTAAAGGAGCGTCCTCTTCACTCTATGGTTCAAATGCTTTTAGGGAGGTGTTATCAATATCATTACTAAGAATGCTCATAAACCTTTAGAAGCAGGCGTAGGATACCTTTATGAAAATCGTGGAATCATAAAGACAAATATTTCATTAGGGAGCAAAAACTGGGGAAGTGTACGTCTGTCAGGGTATCATAACTATATGAAACCTTATATATTAGAGGATAAAGAGCCTTTGCGTACTTATGAAAATGGTCGCTTGGTATTGGTTACACAAGGAGGGATTGAAATATTTCAGGAGGTAGTAACTATGGTATTACTCCTAAAATTATCTTTAATGTAACTCCTAAAATAGACCTTACCCTAACACCTAATTATTATTTTTAGTGAACGTGATGCAGGTACAGAAAGCTCTAAAAAAGTGAGAGACCGCTATTATAACTATGTGATGAATCTCAAAAACTAATATAGCTCTTTCAGAAGATAAAAAGCTGAGTCTTTCTGGGAGCTTTTTGACCGCTATGATAAGTTTAATTATTACCGTTTGCTCAATGAACGAGAAAAAACTATGAAAAATAGTATATGGCGTGTAGTAGCACAGTATAACCAGTCACTTTTTGAGAAACACTCTTTGGTAGCAGGAGCTGAAGTGCTATCGGATGAGTTACTTAGCTTTCGTTTCAATAATACGGGCACAGAGGCAAAGCAAAATGCTAAGAATTACACTCTCTTTGCACAACAAGAATGGGCTCTATCACCTGTTTTTACCTTAGTATCGGGAGTTAGAATGGATTATCACTCACTCTTTAAAAGATTTCTTTACTTATAGATTTTCAGGAATGTTTAAGGTAGAAAATTTTTACTTTCAGAGGTGGGTATTCTACAGGTTTTCGTTCGCCCTACATTGAAAGAACTTTTATACAAACTGGTTTCCACCCTTGGGGGAGGTTTTCAGATAATGGGCAACAAAGATCTAAAACCTGAAAAGAGTAATAATTTTAACTTTTTCGGTAGATTATAATACTTCAAAAATTAATGTAACAGCTATGACGCAGCTTTCAGTAGTGAAAGACAAAATAATTTATAAATGGTCGCGTGCTACTGACACAATTCAATATGTGAATGATTATGGAAATGCGAAAATAGTAAGTTCAGAGTTGTCGGCTACTTATAGACCTACTAAGAGTTTGCGTTTGAAAGGGATCATATGCCTATTATCATACTAGTCAACAGCGTTCAGAAAAATCGTCCTCATACTGCTACTTGGAAAGCTGAATACATTCCGAAAACTGAAACAAAAATATACCCTAATGTAATAGTGAGTGGTAAATATGTAAGTGCTACCACTATCTATGAAACATCTAATAATATAGAGTATTACACCTATTATGCTCCATATACTATATGGCGATTACAACTATCATCAAGACTTCCTTATCATTTTTATCTTAAATGCTGGTATCGATAACCTTTTTCGACTATGTAACAAAAAACTACTAGTTTTTATTCGAGTATTTCACCAGGGAAGAACATATTTTTGTAGGAATAAAGTGGGAACTTTAAGAGATAGTAGATAGAAATTTGCTTTTATACAAAATAAAGAAGTACATTTGCCACAAATTTTTAAAAAGTCAGATATATGAAAAAGAAATATTAGTGCTTTTAGATAAGAACATCCGCCTTTTGATAATAGTAGTTATTGCTATTTTAGGTTTGTATAATGAGTTTTCTGTAACTGTAGCTTCTGTGCTTGGAGCTATATCTATCTTACTATTAGTGACCATAATGATTGGTTTTTCACCAATATATATGCTTTTTGGGTATTAGTACTTATAAAGAGAAGAATAAATAATGATAGCTTTTTTTAATGAAACATCTTTTGTTTTTTCCTTATCATAAAAATAAGGTGAAGCAATGGGTGAAACAGATTGCCCTTTCAGAAGGAAAGAAAAATAGGCGATATCAACTATATATTCTGTGATGATGTTTATTTGCATAAAATAAATGTGCAATATCTGCAGCACGATACTCTTACTGATATTATCACTTTTTGATTATACAGAAGGTATTACGCTTAACTCTGATATTTATATCTCAATAGAAAGAGTACGAGAAAAATGCAGATATTTTTTGGTGTAACCTTTGAACAAGAGCTCTTTACGAGTGTTAGCACACGGGGATTTTGCATCTTTGTGGCTATAAGGATAAAAACACCTACAGATAGCGAGTTGATGCGTACTAAAGAAGAAGAAAAATGAAACTTTTTAGTTTATAAACTACACAAAAAGACTGCTCTTAAATGGCAGTCTTTTTATTTTTTCGAAATCTAAACTTTAAGGTTAGACTAGCTAAGTAACCATAAATAAGTAGAAATACACACCCAATATAGATATTGCAGTTGAAAAGGTAAAACTCTAAGAAAGAGAAGAGTACGCTCATACCAAGAAATACTTTTTATCTTTTCGCTTGTTATAAGGTATGGGGTAGTATTTTTGTCCGTAGTAATAAGAGATACTCATCATTGCTCCGTAGGTGATAAGGGTTGCTAATGCTGCTCCTTTATAGCTAAGCTCAAGGAATTAGAGCAAAATTGAAAAAGTACTGTAAGAGCCATACCTACTAATGACACTATAGCTCCCAAAAGCTGGTTCGGTCTGTTACTTTTGTACCATACCGAAAGACTGTGGTAGATACCCAAACAGAGATTGGCAGAGCAAGACGATAGGTACTATCCAGAGTGCTTCCCAATAAGCCTTATTGGGTATCAAGATATGTTTGAATACATCAGTAAATACAGTGATAAAAACTAATATAAAACCACTACATACGATGAAATATTCAGTAATGCGGGCGTATGTCTTAGGAGCATTCTTATCCTGAGCACTACTGAAAAAGAAAGGCTCTACTCCGAGCTTAAAAAGCACTTACAAAAAGATTCATAAACACTCCCATTTTATAACAGGCAGAATAAATACCTATGGTAGCGTCAGCTGTCTCTTCAGGGAAGTAACATACGTAAGAAATACACGGTCAAAAACCCTCGTTTACAGCAAAAAGCAATGCCCTGCTAAAAGTACAGGGAAGGCATAAATCATCATTTCCTTTCCACAGCGAGTAATAAAACCTAAAAACGTATTTTTGATATAGATAGGCAGTAGCACTATCAGAGTTGCTAAACTTGCTATTACATTGGCTAAGAAAGATGTAATATACCCCTCCGTTAGTGGCGATACTTTCCTGAGATAGATAGTTTAAGAAGTAGATGTTTAGAGCTAAATTTAGTGCTGTATTTCCTACTTTTTACAAACGCATAGAGATTAGCTTTACCTTTTGTTGCGCAAACCATGCAAAAGGGATTACTACTAAAGCATCAAGCACCATTATATAGATGCCAAAAACAATATGCTCTACTTTGTAGTTAAGCCACGAGGCTATAGATTCTCTTAGCAGGTAGGCAAATAGTAGGAAAAAAATAAAGAAGATACAGTTAGAGAAGTAAGTGCAGTAGATTGTACTTGCTTTTTTTGTTCGCCTTTATTCATAAAACGAAAAAGCTGTCTCCATACCATACGACAACAATACATTCCCCAAAAATAAGATACACAAAAATACCTGAATAAATACCGAAATCATTAGTGTCGAGCTTGCTAACGTAGAGACGTGTGAGCAAAAAGCGTCATCACACGTGGCAAGACGGTTGCAATTCCGTAAATAGCTGTATCTTGAAAGAGTTTCTTAAGCATATATAAGTCTTCTTATCCAAAAAGTTCACCAATAGCATCTTCTATTTTGGCAACTTTTACAATCTTAATTTTAGTGTTTTTAAGGGCTATCTTGTTGTATTTAGAAATGAAAATAGTATTAAAAACCTAACTTTTTCAGCCTCTGTAATGCGCTGTTCTACTCGCTGTACCGGGCGTATTTCTCGCCAAGACCTACTTCACCCGCAAAACAAAACATCTTTTTCAATAGCAATATCTTCGTTAGATGAAAGGATTGCCATTGCTACCCCCTAAGTCAGTGGCAGGGTCATCAATAGTGATACCTCCCTGTAATGTTTAGAAATACGTCTTTTCGCTCCTAAAGCGGAAACCTGCACGTTTTTTCGAGTACAGCCAAGAGCATATTCAGTCGTTTGGCATTAAAGCCTGTGGTGCTGCGCTGAGGTGTGCCATAAACGGCTGTACTCACAAGAGCTTGTATTTCAATCATCAGTGGTCGCATACCTTCCAAAGGTAGCAGCTATTGTAGTACCACTGATAGTCTCATCAGTCTTAGAAATAAGTATTTCTGAAGGGTTGTTTACTTCACGCAGACCATTGCTGAGCATTTCGTAAATACCGAGTTCTGAGGTAGAGCCAAAGCGGTTTTTTTAACGAACGCAAAGATACGATACACGTGGTTGCGGTCGCCTTCAAACTGCAGGGACAGTATCAACCATATGCTCTAATATCTTTAGGGCCCCTGCTATCTGTCCGTCTTTAGTGATATGCCCAATGAGAATCACAGGAGTATGCGTAGTCTTAGCAAACTTAATTAGCTCAGAAGTACATTCCCTTATCTGCGAGATGCTTCCTGCTGATGCTTCTATATAATCAGATTGTAGCGTTTGTATAGAGTCTATAATCACAATTTCAGGCAGGAGTTCTTTTATCTGCTGAAAGATATTTTGCGTCTTGGTTTCGGTCAGGATAAAAGCAATTATCAAGATGATGTGGAATGCGGTCAGCACGCATTTTTATCTGTTTTCTCACTTTCTTCCCCGATACATAAAGGGTACGATAAGGTAAGTTAAGGGCTATTTGCAGCAATAGCGTACTTTTGCCAATACCCGGTTCACCTCCTAAAAAGGGTTACTGAGCCAGGCACAATTCCCCCACCAAGCACATTGTTTCAGTTCGTGATTATTGCTATTTAGGCGTGACTCTTGTTGAGTGCTGATTTGCGAAACAGCTATGTATTTAGGAGCTTTATGTTTTGCTTATGGTCTCTTTTTTTCTTGCCATACAAGGGCAGTAGTCTTTCTGTACAACCTCTTCTACAATGGTATTCCATTGTTTGCAGGCATGACATTGTCCTTGCCATTTGCTGTATTGAGTTCCGCAATTCTGACAGAAATAAGCTGTTTTTAGTTTTGCCATAGCTTAGGTGAGGGGGATAGTTTTTTTAATTAAATTGTTAATTGTCAATTGTCAATTGCAAAAGGTACTGTCCGTACTGGTTTTTAATCATTGGCTGAGCTAATTCGCGTAGCTTTTTCAGCGCTTATCCAACCTTTGCGATAGGCTATTTCTTCCAGACAAGAGATTTTTTTAACCCTTGACGTTTTTTTCTAAAGTTTCTACAGTTAGACGCCTCGCTAAGCGAATCGTGGGTGCCAGTATCCAGCCACGCAAAGCCGCGACCTAAAAAGCTGCACTTTTAGCTCTCCGTCTTTCAGAAACTCCTGATTAACGCTCGTACTTCAACTCACCGCGTGCTGAAGGCTTGATTTCTCCAGCTACCTTCACTACTTTATTTGGATAGAAATAAAGCCCTACCACTGCGTAATTCGACTTTTGGTTGAGCAGGCTTTTTCCTCTATGCTTAGCACATTTCCTGCTGCATCAAACTCTGCTACTCCATAGCGTTCAGGGTCTTTTCACATAATAACCAAATACGGTGGCTTTGCACTCTTTTTCTACATTATGAACAGCTTGGGTAAGCATTTGTGAAAAACTCTGTCCGTAGAAGATATTATCGCCCAAATACCAAGCATACATCATCATTGCCGATGAAGTCTTTTCCCTATAATAAAAAGCTTGAGCTAATCCATCAGGGACTTGGTTGCTCTGCATAGCTCAGATTTGATACCAAAATCACTACCATCACCTAAAAAGGCGTTGGAACCTGGTAAAGTCCTGAGGGGTAGAAATCACTAATACTCACGAATACCAGCCAACATTAAGTACTGATAAACGGTAGTAAATCATTGGTTTGTCGTAAATAGGTAGTAGTTGTTTTGATATGCCTTTTCGTAGCTGGGATAAAGTCGGGTGCCAGAACCGCCCTGCTAAGATAATTCCTTTCATCTTTACTAGTTTTTAGTTATTAATCATCATCTTCGGGGATAGAAGCGTTTTTCTACTATTGTTGTTTTTGTTGCCTTTGTTATCTACTTTATACTCATTGCCATTCTCTATTAGCAAACCTTGTATCACTCCTTTAGCGTGGGCTACATCGAGGTCGATAACACGTTTGTTTAGTAGGTAGGTTACTTCGCTGTGTAGGGCTGTGACCCGATAACGAACTTGCCTACATTCCACTTTTTTTCATTATTTCATCTAGCCTCTTCAAGGGCGATGGTTTGTTTGCCCCAACCTCTGTACCACGTCGGGCTTACCCCAAATTTATAGATAGTGCTGTATATCTTGTCTGTTTGTTGTTGAGCTTCTTTGTTTCTGAAGTAATATCGGCGCGCCTTGTCGTTCAACTCTTGCACTGATAGGTTGAGGTCAGCTACTTCTTTAGAAATACCTGCGTGTACAAAACACATAGTTGCCTATCTTCTCTACTATGTTTTTTTAGTTTCTAACCATTGACCCAATTCGGTCTTTGGGCTTTATAAAGGTCTATATAAGGGACATTCATCAGTTCGGCATTGGTGAAATACTTTTTGCGTACATAGCGAAAAATCGTTATTCATATTCATCAGGTCGTGATTGCCAAGAATAAAGTGCACCTTGCCTCCTGCTTTTTTTCTGCTTGGTTTTCTAAGTGATAGATGAGCCAAAGAGTTTGAGTTACCATCAGTCCGCGGTCAAAAAGTCGCCTACGGTTACCAAATGCCCCTTGCCGAATGTCCATTTATACTTCTCATTCATCACCCCATTAGCGATAAGAAAAGAGCGAAAAAGCCTCAAACTCTCCTTCTATATCGGAGATAGCAATTAGCTTTTTCGGGCATTTCATACACTGCAGGTTCTTTGGTGAGTTCTTTTTCAATCTAAAAGCTGAAAGAATTTGATTGAGTCCTACTTGTGTTTTTTTAGTTTTTTTACCTCGTTATTACCCCTGAGTAACGCCATTTAGAGGTGATATTTCATATTCTCTCTACCGCTTTCAGTGATGTATTTAATGACTTTTTCAGGTCCTCTTCCTGTATAATATATATGAGGTCCGTCCATACCTGCGGTGGAGGTATCGCTGCTTAGGCGTTTTTCGCTAATGATAGGTTTTAATGTTTGTACTTGCGACTGAGCCTTTTCGGCACAAAAAGTCCCCAAAAAAACAAAACCTAAACTTACTATACACTGTTGTATTTTTCATAATAGAATAGTATTTTTAATTGATAAATTGACTAATTGCACTGCCACTCAAAAGTTCTCTACTTTTGATTGCATCTCTGGGACGGTACTCATAATGCCACCATTCTGAGTAAATTGACTTAAAATTGTATTTATTGAGTGTTTCTTTTTAGCAGTTTGCGGTTTCTCAAGCACTTCTTTAGTGTGCTCGGTATAGGTGTGATGCGCTTCTTTTTCCGAAGAAATCAAAAAGGCGTCCCCATATTGAGTTCCTTGCCTTGTGCATCTACTCAGCGTAAGGTCTACCGCCGCTCCTCTGTTGTGCTTAGACCCTTTTAGCAGGATTAGCTACATAATGAGTGCCAGGTAGTATCTTCCACATTTTCTTCTGAACGCTCAGCGGGTCGGTAGCAATCAAACAGCTTAATGCGGTAGCCAAGCTGTATAAAAGCCTTATTTGCCTTTTACTAAAAGCCTCAGCTGTGCTCTTGCGCAAGTAGCACTCGCCACAATCGTACACCGCTTGCTTTAGGAAGTTGTCGGGCGTAGCGTATTTTAACTCGTACACAAAGTCAGGGTGAGAGGTCTTTCAAATCGTACAAAAATCCGATTGCTGTCCCCCATACCACAAAAGCTCAATAGCGCAGACAAAAAAATGTTATAATTAATTTCATTGTGTCCTAAATTTGTGGCAAATATACTATTTTTATTTTTCTGTAGTACTATTTTTGCAAAAATCTTACCTTTGCAGTTCTGTAACTCATTAAGTAACACATTTATAAGATGAAAATAGAAGATTTACTATCGGTAGCACATACCTACGGAAGTCCGGTGTATGTGTATGATGCTGATAAAATAAGCTCTCAATATCAGCGACTTACAGCTGCTTTTAGCAGTGTGCCTCATTTGCGTATCAATTACGCTATGAAGGCGCTTTCTAATATCTCAGTGCTAAAACTGATGAAGAAATTAGGGGCAGGACTCGATACGGTTTCCATTCAGGAAGTACAATTGGGCTTGCGCGCAGGTTTTGCCCCACAACAGATTATTTTTACTCCCAATGGGGTTTCTATAGACGAAATAGAAGAGGCGATGCGCTTAGGGGTACAACTCAATATTGACAATCTTTCGGTTTTGGAGCAGTTTGGTAGTAAGCACCCCGAAGTGCCTGTGTGTATCCGTATCAATCCACACGTGATGGCAGGTGGCAATAGCAATATTTCAGTGGGACATATAGACAGCAAGTTTGGTATTAGTATCCACCAAATACCTCATATTCTGCGCATTGTCGAAAAATACAAAAATGCACATCAACGGCATACACATTCACACATGGTAGCGATATCCTCGATATTGATGTCTTTCTATATGCAGCCGAGATATTGTTCGAGATGGCTAAAAACTTTCAAAAGATTTGCAGTTTATCGACTTTGGTAGCGGCTTTCAAAGTGCCTTATAAAGAGGGAGATATACAGACGAACATAGAAGAATTAGGCGAACGCCTGAGCGCACGATTTTTAGCTTTCTGCCAAGAGTATGGGCGCGACCTAACTTTTAGCTTTTGAACCTGGTAAATTCTTGGTAAGCCAAGCAGGTTATTTTTTTAGTGAAAGTAAATGTAGTAAAGCAAACTACCTCTACAGTCTTTGCAGGGAGTCGATTCGGGCTTCAATCACCTCATACGTCCGATGTTTTATGGGGCTACTCACTTTATAGAGAATATTTCTAATCCCGAAGGGCGCAAACGTTTTTTTATTCGGTAGTGGGCTATGTGTGCGAGACCGATACTTTTTGCTTCTAACCGACAGATAGCAGAAATTACTGAGGGAGATATACTCTGCTTTCCACAATGCAGGGGCTTATTGCTACACTATGTCGAGCAATTACAATTCGCGCCTACGTCCCTGCTGAGGTGCTTTTGGTATAACGGAGAAGCTCATCTTATCCGCAGAGCTGAAACCTTTGACGATTTAGTAAGAGGACAAATTGAAATAGAAATCTAAAAATTAGTAAATTAGTAAATTTGAAAATTAGTAAATTACCAATGGGGCAATTTGCTAATTTTTTTATTTTTTCTTTCGTATAAAGATAATATCTTTGATAAGTTTGAAGTGTTTTAGATTATGAGTATATACGGGTAATCCGTAATATAAGCCCTGCAGCCCCGATAAAAATATCGGGGAAGTCAAGGCTGTTGTCATTTCTGATGATATCAATAGAGAGTTCTGAAATAGCTTTATTGGTATGGAGTATTTTTAGAGAGTCCATAAACGATTTGATTTCCTTTCTGTCCTCACGAGTAAACTTTTTATAACTACTAAGCCAATGAATGATTTCTATATATACTATAGGGGTAATATAGATATTCTTGAGTCCTATCATATCTATTTGCTTCAGTACTAAAGGGTCTCGAAAGAGAAGTTTGCTGATAATGTTAGTATCACAAATTACCATATAATTCTTTTTCTATTGAAAGGTTTAATATCGTACTTGCTAATAATATTTTGGGCTATTTCAGCTAATTCTTCTATTGTTTTTTTCTTTTTTTAATAGCGGCTTTTCTTCTTAGGTACTACAAGTGCTAAGCCTTTTGGTATTTGTAGCTCTTTTGGGTAGTGGTTTTGGTAGTGTGTGTTGTGGTTGTTGCTGTCATAATATTATGGTTTTATTAGTTTCTATGAGACAAAGATAATAAATAATTCGTTAGTTTTTCGAATTTCTTAAAGAAAACGATTGTGCCAGCTTTCAGCCAAAGGCACTTCCCAATTTTCTTCGTATTCTAATTTAGTATTGACAAGGTTGTTAAATACTATTGTCTCTGCCGATACCGCTTTATCCTTGACCATCTTCTTAAAGTCGATTAAGTTTTTTTATAGGCGATATGTTCTCCTTGTCGATAACTGACATTCATACGGTCGAGCAGCATAACCTGATATTGCTCTTCAAGCTCTTGTATAAAGCGCACCAAAGCATCTAAAGAGCAGCCTGAAATAGCGTGCGCCCCGTAGTTCGCCCCCAATAATGATAAAAGCGATTATAGCGCAACTCGAACGAAGCTAATAAATCTTTTTCCGTGTACAGTCCATTGGTTTAGATACTCTTCTAATTGAGCGTGCAGTTGCTGTTGTTCTTCTTCAGTAAAACTGCGATTGCATTGGTATACCCACACACGGGCATCTTCTGGAAGTTCTTTAAAATCAATATACATTTTTAGTCGTTAGTGATTAGTCGTTAGTGATTAGTCGTTAGTGATTAGTCGTTAGTTGTTGGGTTGTTTGTGACTAATTATTACTATTTAAAAACCTTTTTTAGTCGGTCTAAGTTCCGTTTATTGTCGCGGTCTTTGATGGTTTCGCGCTTGTCGTATAGCTTTTTACCGCGAACTAAAGCAATATCTACCTTAGCGAGCCCTTTATCATTGATAAAAAGTCGCAAAGGCACGATGGTAAGTCCGCTATTTTTACCTCTTTGTTCAGTTTGCGCAATTCTTTCTTTTGCAATAGCAACTTGCGTTCGCTTTTAGGGCGATGGTTATAATAGGTGCCAAAAGTCGTATGCCCTCAATCGTCATATTGATAACAAACAACTCTCCTCGCTCGTTAAACTCGCAGAAACTCTCGGCTATAGATGCTTTCCCGAGCCTAATCGACTTAATTTCAGTGCCTACCAGCACTATACCCGCCTGATATTTGTCGAGAATTTCGTATTCAAACTTAGCCCTTTTTGTTTAATATTTGTATTGTCTTTCTGAATCATAGTACAAAGATAGTACTTTTCTTTGAAATACGAACTTTTTTTGATTATTTTTCTGTTTTTATGGTTATTAACCGTTTATACTTTGCTGAAACTTCGCTAATCCTTCGCTGATCCTATAGTGTAAGTATATCTAAAGTAAAGGGAGGTGTAAAAGTTGTTTTTCTGTTTGCTTTTGTCAATTGCTATTATTTTTTTCTACCTTTGCCAATAAATACTAAGTAAAAATGAAATCTATCAACGAAATACGCGCTGACTTTCCTATATTGCGGCGCATTATCAATCATAAACCTCTTATTTATTTTTGACAATGGGGCTACTTCTCAAACACCCTATGCAGGTTATTGAGGCGATAATAGACTATTATTCTTATGAAAATGCTAATATTCATAGGGGCGTACAGTACCCTTAGTCAGGAGGCGACCGACCCATATGAGCAGGCTCGTATCAAAGTACAAAAACATTTCAATGCTCGCAAGTCGTCTGAAATTCTTTTTACAGCTGGTACTACTCACAGTATCAACTTGGTAGCCCAGTGGCTATGGAGCACTGATGAAAGCCGGCGATGAGGTAATAGTGTCGGCTTCGAGCACCATAGCAAATAGTACCTTAGCACATTAGCTTGTCAGCGCAGTGGGGCATCGCTAAAGGTAGTACCTATGGACGAGCGAGGGTGATTAGACCCTACAAGCATACGAACAGCTGCTTAGTGAGCGTACTAAAATAGTGAGTGTGCAACACGTATCGAACGCTTTGGGCAACATTCACCCTATAGAGGCTATCATCGAGAGGCGCATAGGGTAGGGGCAGTAGTCTTAGTAGATGGCGCTCAGGCAGCCCCTCACTTACAGCCCGATGTGCAAGCCTTAGATGTAGATTTTTCATGCCGTATCAGCGCATAAGATGTGCGGACCTACGGGGGTAGGGGCGCTCTATGGCAAGGAAGAGCTGTTGTTGCAACTGCCAGCCTTATCAAGGGAGGTGAGATGATAAAAGAAGTGTGTTTTGAGAAAGAGTACCTATGCTGATTTGCCTTATAAGTTTGAGCTGGTACGCCTAATATTTGCAGTGGGATTGCTTTTGGGGCAGCTATTGATATATGCATTCGCTGGGTATGACCGAAATAGCCGCCTACGAACACGAGTTGTTAGTGTATGCTATCGAAAAACTAAAAACGATTGAGGAATAGTGCTCTATGGCAATGAAGATTTGAGCAAGCGCACAGCGGTTATTTCATTTAATCTGAAAGGGTGCACCCTTATGATGTAGGTACTATTTTAGACAAGTTGGGCATGGCTGTACGCACGGGGCATCATTGCGCTCAACCCATAATGGATTACTACCAGATACCGGCACTGTACGAGCCAGCTTTGCGGTGTATAACGTTTGAAGAAATAGATACTTTTATAGAAGGAATTAAAAAGCCCAGCAAATGCTGAGCTAAAAAGAAAAGGGAACAACATTGTGTTGTTCCCTTTTTGTATAATAATACTAATCAGGTAGTTTCTCTTTTCGTATTTGTATTAAACGGTAGTTTTCTGTAGGTACCGCCTTTGCTGAGAGCTTATGAGCCGCTAAGAAATCTTTCAGTTCCTCAATAAGACTATGAGCGGTATAAGCATCGCGCAAGTGGTGAATTACCCACACGTTTCTTGTGCATTGCTGCAGGTCTATAGAAAGACTAAGCGATGCAGAGATAGCTTGTAGTTTTCTCGGTAAGGCGTCTTTCAGCTGAGCACGTGTTTCAGAAGTGGTGCCTGTGATGATGACCTTCCAGCTGGTAGCCTTATCGTCAGTTACAAAAGTTTCTTTCATGTCTTCAGTTCCTCTAATAGATTTTTAGCCTCTTCGCTTTCAGTAGCAGGATAGTTAGTTACCAGCTGTTGCAATTGTTGCTGATAAGCTGTGATTCCCTCTAAACGAGCTGTGGTTTTGGCTTAGCAGGCTACTTTTTAGGTGCAAGGGCTGTTTCACGATAGTTGATAGCTTCATTTCTGTAGGACGCTCGGCTACGGCTACTATCTTATTCCGATTGTATTCAGCTGTAAGCGAGTCTAAAAACTGCTGAGCCAATTTGTTTTGTTCTTGCTTAGTAGTTTCACCTCCTTGCAATAGTTTAGCATAATCCGTGCCACTGTAGTTTGTCAAGTTTCTCCCTTAATACTTTCCGCTTTAGGGTTATGTACATCGGTGATGAGTTTTTCTGTAGTTCGTATAGGCGCTACCTCTAAGTCGGCAGTAGGTTGTAGAAAGCAATCGCTCTAAACGTAGTATAGCCAATTCATTCTCACGTAAACTTGGCGCGGTATAGTACCCCTAATTGATATAGGGCTTCATTGCGGATCTGCTCGTTAGCTTACTGATTTCAGCTTCAGTTTTGGGCAGTTTGCTGAGGTAATTATCAGGAGTATCTACCTCTTTTTCTGCTATCTGTTGAGTAGTGGTTGTGGCTGCTGAGGTTAGGTATCGTGCTATTGTTCGCAGCCGACCATCGCCAGTTATCTTCTAACTTGCGGTCGCCCTCAATACTGCTCGAATTGCTGTTTTCCGTATGCTACAGTCAGAGGGTTATAGAAGTAGAATTTACCACCTTTTTGTTCTATCGGCTGTAGGCATCGTAAAGCCTAAACCCTAAATTAGCATTTTTGACATTCTTAGTTTCTGACTTCTAAGGGCGGCAAGCTGTTGTGAGCAGTCGATATGTTTTTGATAGAGCACGACGCTCTGCTTCAGGTAGCTTTATTACTTTTTAGCACGCTGTCGTTCTTCTTTACCACAAACTCTAATTCAGCAATTTAGCTAAATTGTCCTTTTTGCAGCGCACATATAGATGCTCGAAAGTGTTTTCAGGAATGTAAAGTAGAGGTGCTGTCTAAGTGTTGGTAAGCCCCAATATAGTCCTTTTGGTCAGTACAATTCCGAAAAGCCAGTGTGAGCTTTAGCTTTCAATGAGATTATTGTCTTTGTTGTGCAATAATGATCGGCGGTAGTAGTCGGTTGCCAATCGTTTATTAGGGTCTTTTACCAAGTCGGCGTGAGTGTAATACAGCACATCAAGGAAGTCTTTGTGCTCATAGCGGTTCTCAAAGTTTTTCGCAGATAAGCTAAAACGCTGCTTTTTCTTCAGGAGTAAAGGTCTTATTCACGTGCTTTTCCAGCTTTGCGCTTCTACCCATAGCTTGCGCGGTATTTTTCCAGTTCTGTTTACTACCTTTTTCAAAAGGCTACTGCAGCTGAATCTTTTTGGTGTTGTTTTTCGTATAATTGAGCAGCAATGAAGTAATACCGCCCGCGCAATGCTTTGTTGCGTGTGTATTTACCAGCGAGGTAGAGCGCATCTGCAGCTGCAGGATACTGCTCTTGGTTGATGTACGCTTGCCCTGAAAAGTTGCATAAGCTTCAGCCTTGTCATTGCGGCGCATTTTGGGAGTTTCATTGAGTAGTTCTGTTAGCTTATCGGTAGCCACTTTGTCTCTTCCTAATCGTAAATTAGTTTTTCTGAGCCCATACCGCAGCCTCTGGTATGCGCTCGCTAAATCCGTAGTTAGTAAGTAAGTGGTTAAAAGCCTCTAACGCAGGGAAGAAGCGTTCGTTATAATAGCGCGATTGCCTAATAACATATAGGCATCATCAATTTTTGTAGTTGCGTTGTATCCCATTGAAGACCATAGAATGGCGCTGAATAGTTTTTGATAGCTTTTTCTTCAGCACGCTCAAAGTTAGGATTTTCCATTCCTCCTACTTGCACTTTGCCGCTCATACCGATAGGCTCTACCGGCAGTATCTCGCTAAAATTGTCCTGATACTTATTTCGCAACTCGTTTAGCCCTTTTGGTGTAGGCTTCTTCGCCATTGTACAACACATTGTATTTAGTAACAATCGGCTGTAGCTGGCGGTTGTAATAAGTATTGGCATTAGGCGTACAAGCGATGATGAGTAGCGTAGCAAAAAGAATAAACGAACAGTATTGTAAGGCTTTTTTCATATTGTTAGCTATAAAAGAATGGGCGAAAGTACTACTGAAAATACGAAATCCTAACACTAACTTTTTATATTTTGGTAGTAGGTACTTCGCCTATTACAAAGGTATGTTTGCCCTTATCGGCTATCTTGGTGATAGTCTCTAAATATTGGAAAAACTTAATATTCTCATCGCCTTTCATTAGTTCTGAAGCATTCTTAGGGGCTCTGGCAGTAGCTACAGCTGTACGCGCATTTTCGAGCTCGAGGTAGCGCGTATTTTGCTTTCTAATACCCGCGAGAAGAGGTCTTGTACACTTTTAGGGAAGGTGATATCTATCAGCTGTGCTTTTATTATTTTTAAGCCCCAAAGTAGCTACTTCATTACAAAAATCTTCCTCTTTAAAGTCAGTGATGTCATTGCGACATTCATTCAGTTTTTCACTACTGAAAGTGGCGATTTTTGACGCAGTAACACCTGTGCAGCCGCTACTATTTGCTGTTCGGCTACGGCAAAGATTATCGGTCTCTATCCCAAAGTTATCTACAAATAGCTTAGTGTTATCAAGTTTGTAAGCCAAGTAAAAAGAAAAGCGCAATGCGATATTATCAGCGGTCAGTACCTCCTGATTTTACCACCCTTACACTTCTTAATTTTTTTGCGATAGTGATATGATATGCACTTTCTCCCACGGACTAAATTTATAAATGCCCGCAGATAGTTCTTGCTGAAAAACATTCTTTTTGAAGAGGAGTCCCACAGAGTTAGGAGCTACCTCTAATTCTTTGTAAAACATATAAATACGATTAACAAGTTAATAAAATAAGAAAGAGAAGACCTCTAAACAGAGGGAAAACCCGATTAAGCCTTTTCAAAAATAGCAAAAGGCGGTATCCTCGGTTTTGCAAACTTTGTTTAGAGTGAGCCTGCAACTCTGTCTTGTCTTTCTTCCCAATAATGAATACAATGGAGTCATTCCCCTTTAGTTGTTCCGCAATACCTTATTTTTGTGAGGGAAGACGGTTTATATAAATAAGTGGCGGTTTGTTGTTTCTAAATTTCCTCCCATAGGATAAAAGAAATTCATATACAGTTCTTTAGCAGAAAGGTTAGGATACAGATGACGAATGAGCTTTTTAGTAAGTTTCCCTTTACTCATTCCTGCAAAGATAAATTCATCACCCTTATACATGGTTAGTTGCTTGGTCTCCGTTGAAAAATGTATAGTAAGCACTTCGTTTCCGTTTGCATAGAATAGGAAACTACTCACTACATCATTTAGCAAAGGATATTCTTCTTTATAAACTGTTTTATCCTCCAATATTTTTAAGCAATCGCTTTCCTTTTGATAGAGGAAGCCTCTTCCTTTTCTCAGTAATACGTTCTTCTTCAGGAGTACCAAGCCACGAAGTTTCTTTTTGTCCAGCCCTGTACGATGTATAACTGCGACACTATCTATTTTGCCCTGATAGAGCTTGCTAAAATCCATTGCTTTTAGGATATTGAGCAATACTATACAAGGGAGAAGGAATAAGAATAAAACGGAGCATAGGTTTTATAAATACTTATGTTTCTTTTTCTGTAAGTAAATCAGTTGAAGGATTGTATTGATATCATTGTTGAAATTGTTCGTATGTCATAATCTGTAAATTAAGTTAAAACAAAGAGATTTATATATTCAGAATAAAGACGACCTTTTATTATCAATATTCAATCCCTTTATTATATTTATAATTAAAATCAAGGACTAAATCTTCATTAATAGATTCAATCTCAAAAATCAGAAAAATCTTTCTTCCGATATAATTTCAGCAGTTGATATTATTGATGACTTAAATGTTCTTTCTACACTTTATATTTTTGTATCAAAATAATGATATTTTTTTATCATCACTATCATAGTACATTGTGTCTTCATCATCTGTAAAAATATGAACAGATACAAAGACATCTGCATAGACTTCTATTGTAACAATATCATCATTTATATCAATAATTTTATACTGTAAATCATTAACTATTACTTTTTCTATTTCTATATCATAGATATTTTCAGTAAAATAACAGTTCCATAGTATAAAAGATTCATCATCTAAATTATTCTCAAACCATGAGTTTAAACTCATTCTCAAATTCATCTTTACTATCTTCAAACATTTTTTCAATAATAATCCTCTGTAATAATAATAGATTAATATTATTAATGAAATCCTCATAATTATCAGAAAAGCTTAAATTATTTTTCATTACAATTCAATAAATCTCTATCTGTTGAAAAACTTTTATGGGAGTAGTTAATTGTTGCCCTTCAAAATATTTTTGATTAACTCTATGCTAAAAAGCATCAGGAAATTCTGCTTTTTATTCCCATCACTAAAAAGGAGGTGCGTATTAAAATATTTCTTAAATACATTGCCAATATTTAAACTTGTATATGGAATCTTCTTTATTATGTCTTCATTGATTAAGTTATCTATTTCAGTTTTAAATAGTTCCATAATCTATGTTCTCTTCAAGTTCAGAAAAGTACTTAAGGAACTAATATTTTTTTAGAACTTTGTGTTTGCTATCAAAAGTGCAGATAAGGCTGCATCTATACATTTCTTAAAATTAATTAATATTTCTTCATAAGTTATTTCAGTAATATATGATCAATTTCTCCCTTTTTGCTTAAATTAATCAGACTTTTTATTTTTATTTCCGTGAAGAAAGTTTTCTTTTATAAAAATACTTGTATCTAAAACAACTATATCTTTCATATCTGTTTATTTTTGCAAATATACAACTGAAAAATTAAAAGGCAAGCCTACGCTTGCCCTTTTTAGTTCTTTATTTTTGAAAGATACATCTTCCTCCTCGTATAGATCTCGTAGAAAGCATCATCTTTAAGGCTATCTATAAACAAAATACTTTCGCCAGTAGATTTCATTTTCAGGCCCTAACTTCTTATCTACATTCAGAATTTGTTGAATGAGAACACAGGCTGCTTAATAGCAAAAGCCCTCTAAGTGCGGATTAAAATCGAAATCAGTGAGCTTTTTCTCGCCAAGCATTACCTTGGTAGCGTAGTTCACATAAGGCTCTTGGTAAGCCTTAGAGATAAACGGCACAGTACGCGAAGCACGTGGGTTGGCCTCAATGATATACACTACATCATCTTTTACGGCAAACTGCACATTGATAAGCCCTACCGTATTGAGTGCTAAGGCTATTTTTATGAGTATGGTCTTTTATTTGTTGCAACTACGAACTCACCCAAGTTAAACGGAGTAGTAGCGTTACTATCGCCTGAGTGAATACCACAAGGCTCTATATGCTCCATAATACCAATGATATACACATTCTCGCCGTCGCATATAGCATCAGCTTCAGCTTCTATAGCACCGTCGAGATAATGGTCGAGTAAGAGCTTGTTATTAGGTATCTTGCGCAAGAGGTCTACCACGTGGGCTTCCAATTCTTCTTTGTTAATCACAATCTTCATACCTTGCCCTCCTAATACATACGAAGGACGTACCAATAATGGGAAGTCAAGCTCATCAGCGAGTTTGAGCGCCTCATCAGCGGTTTCAGCTACGCCAAAAACGCGGATAAGGAATATTATTCTCTTTCAGCAGCGTTGAAAAAAACTACCTCTATCTTCTGCCAAGTCAAGCGACTGGAAGCTAGTACCTATAATTTTTAATCCCATATTTATCAATTTCTCAGCTAATTTCAGTGCTGTTTGTCCGCCGAGCTGTACAATGACCCCCTCTGGCTTTTTCGTGCTGAATAATATCGTAGATGTACTCCCAGAACACAGGCTCAAAATAGAGCTTGTTAGCCGTATCAAAGTCGGTAGAAACAGTCTCAGGGTTGCAGTTAATCATTATGGTTTCATAACCGCACTCTTCAGCAGCTAATACCCCGTGCACACAGCAGTAGTCAAACTCAATACCTTGCCCTATGCGATTAGGACCTGAACCGAGTACTACCACCTTTTTGCGGTCGGTTACTAAGCTGTCGTTGGCTACGTATTCCCTTGCCGTCAGCGGTGCGGATAGGAGCCTCAGTAGAATAATAGTAAGGGGTCTGCGCCTTAAACTCAGCAGCACAAGTATCTACTAATTTGAATACACGGCGTATGTTCAGTTCCTCGCGTTTTTTATGCACCTCACTCTCCCAACAGCCCACCATATAAGCAATTTGTCGGTCGGCAAAGCCTTTTTGTTTGGCTTCAAAAAGGAGTTCTTTAGGTAGGGTATCTATCTTGTGGCGCGATATTTCTTTTTCGAGCGCACATAGTTCTTCGTATTGTTTGAGGAACCACATATCTATCTTAGTGATTTCGTGTATACGGCTAAGCGGAATACCCATCTGTACCGCATCGTATATCACGAATACCCTATCCCAACTTGGGTAGGTTAGTTTCTCAATAATCTGTTCGTAGTTCTTATAGCCTTTGCCGTCAGCTCCCAAACCATTGCGTTTAATTTCAAGCGATTGTGTAGCTTTCTGCAATGCCTCTTGGAAAGAACGCCCCTATACCCATTACCTCACCTACCGATTTCATTTTGCAAGCCAATAGTGCGGTCAGAGCCCTCGAACTTGTCAAAGTTCCAACGCGGTATTTTCACAATCACATAGTCTAATGTAGGCTCAAAGAAAGCTGAGGTAGATTTGGTGATTTGGTTTTTGCAGTTCGTCTAAAATGATAGCCATAGCCAATTTGGTGGCTATCTTGGCAATAGGATAACCTGTAGCCTTAGAAGCCAAAGCCGACGAACGTGATACACGTGGGTTAATTTCAATAGCGATAATATCTTCCTTTTCATCAGGTGATACCGCAAACTGCACATTACAACCACCTGCAAAATCGCCTATACTGCGCATCATCTTGATCGCCATATCGCGCATACGTTGGAAAGTGCGGTCAGATAGAGTCATCGCAGGGGCTACGGTAATAGAATCCCCCGTGTGGATACCCATAGGGTCCATATTTTCAATGGTACAGATAATCGCCACATTGTCGTTCTTGTCGCGCAAAAAGCTCAAGCTCGTACTCCTTCCAGCCTAAAAAGCGCCTTATCGATAAGCACCTCGTGAATAGGCGAGGCTTCAAACCTCGATTGAGGAGCATATCAAAATCTTCTTTTTATAGACGATAGAAGCTCCTGTACCGCCCAAAGTAAAAAGACGGACGTATTACGAGTGGAAAACCAAAGCGTTGCGCGATTTCTTTTTCCTTTAAGGAAAGAAGTAGCCGTTTCAGACGGAGCCATAGGGATACCGATTTCATCGAGCAATACGCGGAACTTCTCGCGGTCTTCAGTGATTTGTATGGCATCAATATCTACCCCAATGATTTCTACCCCAAAGTCTTTCCAGATACCTTTCTCATCAGCCTCAATACAGAGGTTAAGCGCTGTTTGTCCGCCCATTGTAGGGGAGAACAGCATCTATTTCGGGGTGAGCTTTTTAGAATTTCCACTAATGATTTAGTGGTGAGAGGTTTTCAGATAGACCACATCCGCCATAGATGGGTCTGTCATAATGGTAGCAGGGTTAGAGTTAATAAGTATGGTTTTTGATACCATCTTCGCGCAAAGAGCGCAACGATTGCGAGCCTGAGTAGTCAAACTCGCAGGCTTGTCCGATGATAATAGGTCCTGATCCTATGAGCAGAACACAATGTAGGGTCGTTTCTTTTAGGCATTTTATATAGATATTGCTGTGTTTTTATTTAATTCTTCTCTAAAACATAAAATAAATGAGTGTGTATGAGCCCAGTTAAAGGTGATATTTGCTTCTCTAAAAGAATGTTGAAAGGCAAAATCGCACTTTTCGAGTACGTGTTTAGAAGCCTTGTTTTTCCTCATAAACAATAGCCACCAATCGCTGTAACCCCAACTGTTCAAAGCCGTATTTAATAATAACTTTGAGGGCTTCAGTAGCATATCCCTTTCCCCAAAATGGCTCGCCTAACCAATATCCTAGTTCAGCTTCATTTTCTTTCAAAAGAGCAGTTGCTATTTCCTGAAAGTGCAGCCCTATGCTACCTATAATTGTATTGTCAGTCAAACAAATAGCAAATGTATGTGGCTTTGCAAAGAATATGTTCAATAACATATTGGCTTTCTTCTTCGTTTTTTGTGAGGTTCCACCCAGTTATAAGACTACATTAGGATTTTTTTGCTAACTCATATAAACTAGCGCTATCAGAAAGTTGCCACTGGCGAAGTGTAAGCCGTGATGAGGTTAAGGGGTATTATCTGTCATTTTATTATTTTTGCATATAGCTACATCTTTCAAAAGAAAAATATAGCTACTATAATAATAAAGAATATTGTTGCCCTGCGTATCTCTTTCGAGTACTGCCTATCAAAGCACTAAAGAGTGCTAACTGACTCATATTCTTAAAGGTGTTCATTTAACAATTAATAATTGCACATTAAAAAGAGCGAAAAACGGGTCTCGAACCCGCGACCTCAACCTTGGGAAGGTTGCGCTCTACCAACTGAGCTATTTTCGCTTATTTATGCTGCAAAAGGTACAACAAAATTTAATACTGCAAATTTATACCCGAAAAATTGCACTTACTACTGGAACTTACATTTTTAGTTTACCTGCACTTTCAAGCTCAGACTCAGCCTGTATTGTATTACTAATTTTGAAAGATAAGTCCATAGTCAAATATTTTTAAAGGTTATGTAAAGCAAAAATCATTACTCTCGTTAGAAAGTAATGATTGTTTAAAGTCGTACTCGGAGCGGGACTTGAACCCGCACAGGCATTGCTGCCCACTGGATTTTTAAGTCCAGCGTGTCTACCGATTCCACCATCCGAGCATCATCGTTATATGTAGTAACAAAAAAAGAGCGAAAAACGGGGTTCGAACCCGCGACCTCAACCTTAGCAAGGTTGCGCTCTACCAACTGAGCTATTTTTCGCTTGTGTTTTTTTCAGTAAGTTTGCAGCTGATTTGTTTCTCATTTGCGGTGCAAAGGTACAACAAATTTCAATACCTGCAAATTTTTTTCTTACTTTTTACAACTTTTTTTGCTTCAAAAAGCTAACTTACATTCTTTCAGGTACTTGTATTCCTAACATTTTGAAACGAAGCGGCTATAATTTCGCCTATTTTTCTCGCATAAAATTACTCTGAAGTACAACTTCACCGACTCTTTTTCACCTAAAGATGGATACGTTTTGGTAGAAAGAATTGAAGTCTTTTACTAAGTCGTATACGTAATTAGCTATCACAGCAGGGACTATATTCTTCGGCTGCTTCTTGCACAATAGAAGGGAAAAAGAGTAATACTTTTTAGCAGTGCTTTCTCTTTTTCGTGCAGAGTGTCAGGCATAGCTGTGCTGTCTGCGACTCCCATTTCAGCGTATTTGCGCAAAATCGACTGTATACGCGCGTAAGTGTATTGTACAAAAGGACCTGTATTCCCTTGAAGTCGATAGACTCTTTAGGGTCGAAAAGGATGCGCTTCTTAGGGTCTACCTTTAGTATATAATACTTTTAGTGCTCCCTAAACCGATGGTGTGGTATAAGGCTTCTTTTTGTGCTTCGGTATAGCCGTCGAGCTTGCCGAGCTCTTGCGAAATCTCCTTAGCGGTTTGCTCCATTTCGGCTATAAGGTCGTCAGCATCTACCACAGTACCCTCGCGACTCTTCATCTTGCCACTTGGTAGGTCTACCATACCATAGCTGAGGTGGTATAAGTGCGATGCCCAATCATACCCTAACTTCTTGAGTATCAAGAAAAGCACTTTAAAGTGATAATCCTGCTCATTACCCTACCGTATATACCATTCCCTTTACATCAGGGGTAGTCTTTCACACGTTGGGTAGCAGTCCCCATATCTTGGGTGATGTATACCGAAGTGCCATCAGCACGCAGTACCAACTTCTCGTCCAATCCATCAGCGGTAAGGTCACACCATACCGAGCCGTCTTCTTTTTTGAAGAAAACACCCTGTGCTAACCCTTTCTCTACAATGTCCTTTCCTAATAAATAGGTGTTGCTTTCGTAGTAATACGAGTCGAAAATCTACCCCTAAATTCTTATAAGTCACCGCAAAACCATCATACACCCAGCCGTTCATCTTTTTTTCCAAAGCGATATTACTTCAGGGTCGCCGGCTTCCCATTGGCGTAACATCTCCTGAGCGGCTACAAATATAGGGGCTTGCTTTTTCAGCTTCTCTTTGCTTTTTACCTTTCGGCTATCAGTTGCTGAATTTCCTCCTTATAAGCCTTGTCAAAAAGCCACGTAGTAGTTGCCTACCAGCTTATCGCCTTTTAAAGCCAGTGCTTTCAGGGGTTTCGCCGTTGCCAAAGCGTTGCCACGCAATCATCGATTTGCAGATGTGTATCCCTCTATCGTTGATGATTTGGGTTTTTGTACACCTTATGTCCCGCAGCTTTTTAGTATTTCAGCTACCGAATACCCCAAAAAGGTTGTTGCGTATATGCCCTAAGTGCAGTGGTTTGTTAGTGTTAGGCGATGAATATTCTACCAAAATCGCCTCTTTGCTGTTGGGGGCAGCCAAGCCAAAGTGCTTTATTTTCTCTGATTTGATTTAAGAAATCGATGTAATAACTATCGGCTATCACAAGGTTCAAAAAAACCTTTAATAACGTTGAAAATCGCTAACTAAATCGCCAGCGTATTTCTTTTCAGATAGTCACCTATTTGTTCGCCAATCTGCACAGGGTTTCCTTTGATGTGGCGCAATAAAGGGAATATCACAAGGGTAATATCACCGGTGAAATCTTTGCGAGTTTGCTGTAGTTCAACGGTTTCTAAATCAATGCTGGTACAACTGTTGTACTGACTGAATGATATGCTGTTTTTAAAGTGTCTTGTAAAGTAAGCATCGGTATTGTCTTTGTTTTTGAAAAGTGCAAAGGTAATAATAATTTGCCAATTTGTCAATTTGTTGATTTTGCCAATCAGGTCAAACACACAAAAGTCTGCTCATTCTTCCCAGCCTTCCCAATCCTCCCAGCCCTCCCATACTTTTTTTATATACACTTACACCGAAGGATGAGCGAAGGATGAGCGAACAATAAGTGAAGGATAAGCATCAATTTAGCATCAGCTAATTGACAAATCGGCAAATTAGCTAATTGCCAAATTTCCCCGCGTATTCTGCGATAACATTTTTTGTCGAAATAAGGTTCTTCATCTATATGCAGTAGCACTGGCAGTTGGGTTTTATGCAGAATAAACGACTCTGTTGAAGGATTAGGTGTGCCGCTGAAATACAATGCCATACACATCTAAACCTCTGTGCTTTTAGGGCTTCGTAAGTGAGTAGCGTATGGTTGATACTGCCTAAGTAATGGCGCGATACCAGTACGATTTTATCGGTAGGGCGGAGTAGGTCGAGCATCGTGTCGTCTTCGTTTAGCGGTACGAAAAAGTCCCGCCAGCAGCCTCTATCACCAGATGGTTGTCAGTCTCAGGGCGCACTATCTTAGATAGTTCTATGCGTATGCCATCTAATTCAGCTGAAAGGTGCGGACTGGCAGGGGTATGAAGAGCATAACTATTAGGGTGGAAAACAGTGCGTGTGTTAGAGATAAGTCGGCGTACCTTTGTCGGTATCAGAATTCTCCAAATCACCTGACTGTATGGGCTTCCAATAGTCAGCTTTCGAGGGCTTCGGTAAGGATAGCCGAAACGATGGTTTTTCCTACTTCGGTAGAAATACCTACTACAAAAATAAGTGTCTTTTTTTCTTCATTTTGATTGCTTTTTGATTTTTCAGAAAGCAAAATTAGTAGTAAAAATTAAATAACCATCGTCAGTACAAAAAAATGTTAAAAATATTTTTAAATATAATTTGCAAGATTTGGTAAAAGTTCCTACATTTGTAGCTCGAAAAATAACCTTCGGGAAGAGTATTTCCCGACCCTAAATAACAGTATATATGAAAGTTACAGTAGTAGGAGCTGGTGCAGTAGGTGCCAGCTGTGCAGAGTACATCGCTATTAAGGACTTTGCTTCTGAAGTAGTATTAATTGACATCAAAGAAGGTTTTGCTGAAGGTAAAGCTATGGATTTGATGCAAACTGCCTCTCTTAACGGGTTTGATACTCGTATCGTAGGGGTAACTAATGATTATGCTAAAACTGCTGGCAGTGATGTAGCGGTGATTACCTCTGGTATTCCTCGCAAGCCTGGTATGACACGCGAAGAGCTTATCGGTACCAATGCTAACATCGTAAAATCAGTAGTAGAACAGTTGGTGAAATATTCACCAAACGTTATTGTAATCGTGGTGAGCAACCCTATGGACACTATGGCTTATTTGGTACACAAAGCTACCAACTTGCCTAAAAACCACATCATCGGTATGGGAGGTGCACTCGACAGTGCTCGCTTCAAATATCGTTTGGCTGAAGCGCTAAACAGTCCTATTTCAGACGTAGATGGTATGGTAATCGCTGCACATAGCGATAGTGGTATGCTACCACTTACTCGTTTGGCAAGCTACCGCGGAGTGCCTGTTACCGAATTCCTTTCAGCTGACCGCCTCAACCAAGTAGCCGAAGATACTAAAGTAGGAGGAGCTACCCTTACTAAACTATTGGGTACTTCAGCTTGGTATGCGCCAGGAGCAGCTGTTTCAGCTTTAGTACAAGCTATTGCTTGCGACCAAAAGAAACTTTTTCCCTTGCTCAGTATTGCTCGAAGGCGAATACGGCGAAAAAGACGTATGCGTAGGTGTGCCTGTAATTGTAGGTAGAGATGGTGTTGAGAAGATTGTAGAAGTAAAACTCAACGATGCTGAAAAAGCAAAATTTGCTGAAAGTACTGCCGCTGTACGCGAAGTAAACAAAGCGTTAGCTGGTGTGTTGTAAGATTTTTGTAATCATAATAAAAAATAGGGCTGTCCTAATAACAAGGACAGCCTATTTTTTTACTGTATCATAAATCATTAGCATTACCACGAAATAAATACGCCCCCAGTGGTAACTAAGTACATCTTTTTTATAGGCACGATAGGCTTGGTATGCTGAATGACTTGGTAAGAAAGCCATATGCCAAAATTTTTAGTGATATGATGCTTTAGTTGTAAATCGTAGGCAAAACGTGGATTTGCAATATTGCTATCTAAGCGCGAATGCATATAACCGCTGGTGGTAAGCTGCCACTTCTCGCTGAAGAGTATTTTGAAGCCTATAGCTAAGCGGGTTTTGAGGGTGCGCTGGTGCAGAGTGATATTCTCGCCTGTATACTTAGGTACACCGTCCATATTCCATTTTTCGTATTCGTAAAAAAAACCGAGTCCGCTGGTTAGGATAAAATGCTCTGATTGTATAAGTCTATACCTCGACTGCATACCCGAGGCCACTCGCAATAGTAACCCCCGTGTAGGCGACCATACCACTTCGGCAAACGGAAAAATCTCTAAGCGTGGTTTAACTAAATAGCGATATTCAGTATGTAGAAAACCATTGCTCACGTTTACAGTATTGCCAAAAGCAGTAATCTCTAACTGATTGATAAGGGTAATAGCTTTTTTCTTCTGAACTAGCCAACTAATATTGGCGTTGTTTTTAAAACTGAAGAAGTTCTCTTTTTCAGTTTTGAAGTTGAGTTCAGGCGCAACGGAGCCTTGCCAAGAGCGGGTGGTATCAATTACCGTAGCGAGACTCTCGGTAAATATAATCTGTGCGCGCAAAGGGTAGGAGGGGCACAGTAGGCTAAACAGTAAGCAGTAGCGTAAGAAGGTCATATATTTACTATTTGGGCACGGTCGGCTTGGCTATAAGCCCACGGTGCTCCGTTATTCTCTATATTGGTCATCATAGCATTTAGCTCGGTAGGAGCCGCTGATTGCTCCATTACTGAGTATTGGCGCAGCTCCATAATAATACTCACCGGACTGATGCTCACAGGGCAGGCTTCGGCACAAGCGTTGCAAGTGGTACAAGCCCATAACTCTTCCGCCGTGATGTAATCGCCTAATAGCTGTTTGCCATCATCTTCAAACTTGCCATGCTTATCGATGTTCTTACCAACCTCTTCTAAGCGGTCACGGGTTTTCATCATAATGGCACGCGGTGAGAGCTTTCTGCCGGTAAGGTTTGCCGGACACTCATCGGTGCAACGTCCGCATTCAGTGCAAGTGTAAGCACTCATCAGCTGTACCCACGTAAGGTCGGCTACATCTGAAGCTCCCAAACTTTTTCAGGAGGGGTAGTTTCTTGGGCAGCAAAAGGGTCGGCAGTAGGGTCTAACATTAGTTTTACCTCGCGTGTTATCGTAGGATTTACCTTCAGCGCTCCTAAAGGTCGAATAGAGGCGTAGTAGGTATTAGGAAATGCTAATAATATGTGTAGATGTTTAGAGTAGTATAAGTAGTTTAAGAAGCACAAAACCCCGATGATATGCAACCACCAACAGCTGCGCTCTATCGCTATAAGAGTAGGTACAGAGGCGTGTTGCAATAAAGGGTACTATGTATTGGCTGATGCCAAAAGCCCCAGTAGAAACGTAGTGAGGAACGTGTAGGGCTTGTAGTTGGGTGTCGGCAGCGTTCATTAGCAGAAACAGACTCATCATCACCATTTCGGCATAGAGAATGTTGTTAGCATCTTTCTTAGCCCAACCTTTGTAGTTCAGTTTTCTGAAAACGAGGTAGTTTTAATATATTACGCCGTATCCAGAAAGTGATAACAGCTATAATAACTAAAAAGAGCTAACCCCTCAAAAGCAGTTATTAGATAGTAGTACCAAAGACCCTAAGCTAGCAAATATGCGGTGAGAGCCTATAAGTCCGTCAATGATGATTTCTAAAAAGCTCTATGTTGATAATCAAGAAGCCTGCATATACTATAAGGTGTAGTACAGCTACTACGGGGCGTACTAACATCTTTTGTTGTCCAAAAGCTATACGCAGCATATTCTGTAGGCGTTCGCGTTTGTGGTCGGTTACTACCTCAGGGCGACCTAAACGTATGTTGCGTATGAGTTTGCGTATATTATAAATGAAAAAGCCTCCTCCTATACAGAGAAGTATCGCAAATACTATGTTAGGGAGGAAGCTCATTATACGTTTATATTATTCTGATTTTTCTTCGTCTTGAGGTTCGTATACTTTAGCTTTTTTGCCAAAGATAGAGAAATGTACGTAGCGCTTAGGGTTTAGACGGAAGTCTTGTAGCAATAGCTCTAACTGTTTAGCAGACTTGTCTAAGTCTTTGTATAGCGCTTCGTCTTTCATCAGTTTGCCTATAGTGCCTTTGCCCCCTTCTATATCAGCTAAAAGGGTATTGAGGTTGTTAAGAGTAGTTTGAGCATCAGCTATAACCTTGTTAAGTTCAGCTTCTGATAGTTCGCCAGATACTTTAGCTAAATCAGTAGTGATTTTATTAGCGTTTTGTAGGGTAGAGCGCAGGTTGCTTTGGCTATCAGCTAACAACTTATTGAGGGTAACTGATGCTTGGTTGAGGTTGCGCATAGTGGCACTGATTTCGGCTATAGCCACTTTTAGGTCGTTGGTGGTTTTAGCATCTAAAATCTTATTTACACCGGTAAGGGTAGTATCAGCCTGATTGAGTAAGTGGTTCAGTTTTTCTTGAGTAGGCTTAATAGAAGATGAGATAGACGCAAGCATATCTTCTTGAATACGCGCTTCGAGCACATCGCCTGATACTGCTACAGGGGCATTGTCAAAAGCAGGGATAATCTGAAGCCCAGCGCCGCCTAACAAACTGTTGTACAGCTCGGCTACACTATTTTTAGAGAATGAAAAATCGTCAGAGCACTCCATAGTGATTTTGATTTCTTTGCTGTTTTCTCTTCTAAATCAACAGCTTCAACACTACCTACTTTTTACTCCGTTTACAGTTATTTGAGTACCTGTTTTTAGTCCGCCTGAATGAGGGAAGTAAGCGTAATAGGTATTGGTTTTCTTTGAAATATAGATTTTGATTTTTAGGAAGTTAAATCCTACGAAAAAAAGCAGCAATACCTGCTATTACTATAATGGCTGTTTTTACTTCTTTTTGATAATTTCATCAGTTTTTATTTATAGGTTCTATTTTTTTCTATTTGTTTAGCTTTCTCATAGTGATTCGTTTTTCCAAGATAAAAAGCCGCTATATAAGCATCTTTGTAGCCTAGCATTGCTCAGTAGGGTAAGAGCCTCTTTGTGCCGTTTAGCATTGCCGTAATAATACACATATACTTTGCCGTCTTTTTTTCTGTTGAGATAGGCGAGAGCCCTTTGAAGTTAAAACGGCTTAGCTTCCAAACGTTTGGGGCTAGACGAAATTTGTACTTTTGTAAGATACGATTCCCTTTTTCAGTAGGGCGATTTGGCGGGCTGTTTTCTGCCTGTGCCGTGTACTGATACAGTGTCGCTAGGCGCTACGTATGAACTTTGCCCTTGTATCCATTTTTTATAGGTTAGGATAGCTGTAGCAATGTTTTCGGCAAACTCTTCTTGCCCTTTTTCTGAGGTTAAGAACTTTTCGCTCTTCGTTATTAGTAAGAAAGGCCGTCTCGATAAGTATACTTGGCATATAGGTTTGGTGCAACACGATGAAGCCTCGCTTGGCGCACACCTCTGTTAGTGCGCTTCATAACTCCTGTTAGCTGACTTTGTACTATCTTAGCCAATTGTATGCTTTTGCTCTAAAAAAACTCTTCTTGCATAATAGATAGCCCAATAATAGACTCGGGAGAGTTGATATTGTACTGGGCGTATTTCTTCTTATAATCGTCTTCTAAATAGATTACTGAGTTTTCAGCCTTAGCTACCTCGAAGTTTTGTTCGTTAGCATTCAACCCCAATACATAAGTTTCAGTTCCTTCTACTTGTGTTTCGTGGGCATTGCAGTGTATTGATACGAATACATCTGCTTTTGTTTTTTTGTTGGCGATAGCTCCTCGCTCGTATAGGTCGATAAGCTCATCGGTTTTTGCGGGTGTAAATAACCTTGATGTCAGGGTGAGCTTTCTAATTTCTTTCCTACCAGAAGGGCTATTTTTAGCACTACGTCTTTCTCATAAATAGTTTTATTGACTACCTTACCAGGGTCTTTTCCTCCGTGCCCTGCGTCTAAAAACTACTTTGAAAACAGGGTGTCTTCTGAGCATACCCACTCAGGGAATAGCCCAGCATAACCAGAAAAGTATGAGGCGTAAAAGTTTCATCAATTAGTTTTTTTGTTTTTAATTGGGGGCAAAGATAACGGTTTTAGCTTACAATGCCAAACTTCCCTACATATTTAACTGATTATTAACGCTTCAAATTCTTCTTCACTTATCATTTTTTACCCCTAAACTTTCGGCTTTTTTTCTTTTTGCTAGGACCCCATATTATCGCCTACTATTACATAGCTGGTTTTAGATGAGATAGACGAACCTACTTTGCCACCGTGTTGCTCTATAAGGGTTTTGAGTTCATCGCGAGAGTGTAGGTGGAATACCCCTGATACTACAAAAGTGAGACCTTTTAGCTTGTCAGTCTGCCCTTCGGTAGCCTGCTCGCTTAGGGCAAACTGTAGTCCGTAGCCTTTTAGACGCTCTATAAGGGCGCGGTTATAGACATCGGCAAAGAAACTCACTACACTGCTAGCTATCTGGTTGCCTATTTCGTCTACTTCTATTAGCTGCTCAATAGTAGCCGCTTCAAGGGCTTCTATGGTTTTGTAATGGCGCGCCAATTTCTTGGCCACGGTCTCGCCTACATATCTGATACCCTAAGGCAAAAAGCACCCTCTCGAAACGGTATTTCTTTTGACTTTTCGATACCTTTTACTATGTTTTTCAGCGCTCTTTTGTGCCATACGCTCTAAAGGTAGCAGTTTGGCAACAGTTACTTCGTAGAGGTCGGCGTAGGTGTGTATGATACCAGCCCTAAAGAGTAGTTCTACTGTTTCCTCGCCCAAGCCCTCTATGTCCATTGCTTTGCGCGAAATAAAGTGCTGTATCTTACCCTGTGATTTGGGGCGGACAGCTATTGCTGTTGGGGCAGTAGTGTTGCGCTTCGCCCTCGTTGCGCACTAAAGCTGTGCCACACTCAGGACAATGGGTGATATATTGGACTTTTTGCGCATTAGCTTCGCGTTTTTTTCTAAAGTTTCACCCCTACTATTTTTTTGGGATAATCTCTCCGCCTTTTTCTACATATACTGAATCGCCTATGTGTATGTCGAGTTTTTCTATCTGGTCGGCATTGTGCAGCGAGGCGCGCTTTACGATAGTGCCGGCTAAAAGTACGGGCTGTAAGTTGGCTACAGGCGTAATAGCCCCTGTGCGACCCACTTGGTAAGAGATGCTCTCTAAAAGGGTATCTACCTGCTCGGCTTTGAACTTATAAGCCATCGCCCAGCGCGGTGACTTTAGAGGTGTAGCCCTAATTCTTCTTGCTGTGCTATGCTATCTACTTTCACTACTACACCGTCGGTTTCGTAGGGTAGGGTGTGGCGCTTGGTATCCCATTCGTTGATAAAGTCCATAACTTCGGCAGTTGAATGGCATAGTTTAGAGATATTGGGCACTTTGAACCCCCAAGCACGTGCTTTTTTTCTAAGCCCCTCGAACTGGCTTTTTTTATTCCTGTGTCGCCTACTAAAGAAAGTACAACAGACAATCTAACCCGCGTTTAGCTACTTCGGCAGTGTCTTGCAGTTTGAGGCTTCCGCTAGCGGTATTACGCGGATTCATAAAAGGGTCTTCGCCTGCAGCAACGCGCTCTTGGTTGAGCGCTTCGAAAGCCTTTTTAGGCATCACTATTTCGCCACGGATATAGAAACGCTCAGGATAATCGCCTTTTAGCTGTAGAGGTACTGAACCGATAGTACGCACATTGGCAGTAATATCGTCGCCTTGAATACCATCACCACGTGTAGTAGCTTGCTTGAGTTTGCCATTCTCGTAGAGCAAATCAATAGAAGCACCATCATACTTTAGTTCGCAGGTGAAGTTGATTTGGTCACTGCCCTAAAGTCTTGATGATACGTTGTTCCCATTCTTCTAAATCTTCTTTAGAATAAGAGTTGTCTAACGAGTACATACGATACTCGTGCACCACTGTAGGGAAAGTTTTTTTGGTGATAGTACCCCCCACGCGTACTGTAGGCGAGTTCTCGTCGTAATACTCGGGGTGCGCTTGCTCTAACGCTTTGTAGCTCTTTGAGTTTTTTTGGTCGAACTCAAAGTCGGAAATAGTAGGCGTGTCGAGCACGTAATAATTGTAATTATGCTGATTAAGCTCCTCGCGAAGCTGCTGTATTTTTTTCTTTCATTAGCGTCATTATTAATACTTTCAAATTCAGATTTGTAATGTATCAAAGCTAACCAAATTTTATCGTAAGATACGGTCTGGTTCTTTGTTTTTTTCTCCCATTTTAGGTCAGAAAGCATTGACGCTTTGATACCAATAAAGAAGTACCAAGAGGTGCGGTAACCAAAAAGGGGTGAATTGAAAACTCATTTTGAAACTGTTTAGGTCGCGCTCGAAACGGAGCTGGGTGTATGTAAAACCTTTGTTTACAAAGTCGTAACCGCTCGAGAGCCCCTACTTGCCACTTAGGGGTGAGCGAAACATTGCCCGAGAACATCAGCGAGTTATTAGAAATCATACTTTCGCGCGCTTGATTGCTGTAAGTGAGCGAGTGCGCAAGCGTTAAATCCCAGGGATAGTAGCCTGATAGAACTTTTTGCTTTTCGTCTCCGTCTTTCTCCTCTTTCTTATCGCCAATATGCTGCACATCATTTAGCGGCTTAGAAGACCCAAATAGGTCGTCAGTACGTCCGCCCTGATACATTGCCGGTACTCTTTTTTTATCCTTGCCGTTTTTTTGTCTTTCTTGTCCTTTTTGTCTTTGTTAGAGAAAAGAATAGTTAGTAGAAATGTTGGCATTGGTCAGCCCTAAAGAGACTACCACCATTGTTGATATTCCACTTTTTCCATTTGTCGCCCGTTATTGTCGATAGCATAGGGATTGAGAGTGGCACCAAAATTAACCCCTAACTTTGCCATTGAAACAAAGCCGTACCTCCTGTAACGTTCACCGGACTGAATTGCTTGGTTATCACGTTGTAGTTAGAGCTGAAGTTGAGGCTGTTTAGCAGCATAACCTTTCGCGGAGCCGTTTCGGCACTGTCTTTTTGCTTCATCTTAGCCTCGAAAGTGTTGGCAATGAAAAAGCCAATTGACTGCGATTCGTGTAGCCCTGGGGTGCCATAGATACCCCCTTCGAAGCGCGAGTACTGCATACGATTGCCGTACGCATCGGCTATGTAGTAATCGTAATACTGGTCGAATGACGGGGTGTAGCCATAGCTTACTGAAGGGCGCATCACGTGGCGGATGGCTTGTATGGCTGACCCTTTTTTTGAAGCGGAAAAGTACCATAAATGGTAGTTCCTAAGCTAGCCCCCTAAGTTGTACGTCATAAAACGGTCGAAGCCGCTAAGCGTATCGATACCTACCTTGCCAATAGTGCTATTGAAGTTGTTTTTTTGCGTATGGTTTTGAACTGCCAAGTCTCGTTAATAGATGAGTTGAGCCCCTAAGGTGATGTATTTCATCAGTTTAGCAGTGGTGCTAATCGGGATAGAGTGTTGCACCCCATTGCGCGCCTCGTTGAACATTTTCTTTGAAAAGAAAAAGGCTATCGTAGGTAGCAAAACGGTTGTCAGCCTGCATACTATACTGTAAGTTCAAACTCTTGATAAGTCCTTTTTTTGGTTTCGCCCTCTTTAGCAAAAGGGGTAAATACGTTCTACACTTCCGCGCAGCGAAGGCAGGGTCATATCTATACTTTTGGTGTTCGTATTCTGCGAGTGCGATGCCGATACTGACAAGTTCACCGAAGGCGATGAAGGAAAAGTCTTAGAGTATGACACTGACGACATCATCGTGTTGTTCAGGAAGTTAGAGGTATTGGCTTGGTTATACGACTCTTGGTAGTACCTACTGTTGCTCGACAGGTTTACAGAGGCTGAAAAGTTAGAGTTAGGGTTTGCCTTGCTGTCCTTGCTGTGCGTCCACTGTATGCTGTACATCTGGCTGCCCGAATAGTCGGGTAAGCCCCTCATACTGTAGATGTTATTCTCATAAGTAAGGTTGAAACTACCTGTGTATCTGATAGCGCTTCACGTAGGCTGATTGAGCACGCAGTCCGTAGCTGCCATTAGTGTAATAATCGGCTGTGAGGGCAAGGTCGAAATTATTGCTGACCACAAAAGTAATAGCCTATGTTCTGAAGGAAATAACCGCGGTTATTCACCTCGCCCAAAGGTAGGGAAAGATAAGCCCTGAAGAGCGCCCCGATACCATAGGGTAATAAGCAAACGGAATGGCGATAGGGGTAGGGATATCGACAATGTACATATTGCTAAAGCCTGCGATAATCTTCTTTTTAGGCACGAACTTAGCCTTTGTATACTTTGATGTAATAATCAGGGTCGTCGAGGTCTTCGGCCGTAGTAATGATGGCGTTGCGCATAAAGTAAGTAGAGTCATTCTCTTTCTTGATGATTTCGCCCTTTACATTGTTCTCGTCCTGCTTAGTGTAGGCGTTGCGGATAATCGCCTTTTGGTTGCGGTAGTTGAAGCGGATAGAGTCCGGCTCAATAACATCATTCCCTTGCTTGAATACAGGGTGCTGGCTGTACTCGCCAAGACTGTCTTTTAGTCGCCCCGCATATACTTCACCTTTTTTTGGAAGTTGATAACATCTATTCCCGCAGTAATGTCAATATCAGTATATTGCACATTGGTTTCGTTGTGCAAGATGATTTCGTGGGTAGCTTTTGTTGAAGACGATACTATCTTTAGCTTTGTATTTTTACCACATCTTCTAAAAGCCCCTTTAGGGTTTTTTTGATAGTGTCTTTTTTTCTTGAGGGTATCGGCCTTAGCCTTTAGGCTTTTTTGAGGTTTGGGTCGCCTGCCGCGTAGTTGGACAGGCAACTTAGGGAGTTAAGCTATCTTTTTTTGAGAGTGTCGGCTATAGAAAAAGGATATTCATACTGAAAAACCGCCCTTTCTAAAGGCAAAAGTTTCAGCGTACCAAAAAGCAAGAAGTAATTACTAATAAGCTAATAATGAATGTTATGGTGCGTTTATACTGTTGCAAAAGTCTTTTCTGATTTGATGTATTTTTGAGGGCTCAAAAGTACGACTTTTTTTGAATTGAGAGTTATTTTTAGGGGATTTTTTTGAATGACAAGCTGGGAAGGCTGGGAGGTATGGAGAGGCTGAGAAGGGCTGTGAGTAGGATATTTTTTTATGGGTTAGGGATGGTTTTATAGACGTTTATTTTTTTCGCTCACCTTTCGCTGTATCGTATCGCTGTTCAGTATAGTATAAGTATATCTAAAGTAAAGGGAAGGTGTAAAAAGAAATATTTTCTACTGTGGTCATTTGTTATTTGATAATTATTTACTATCTTTGCAAAAAAATAAATTTAACTAATATGAGTGCTATTGTAGCAATAGTGGGGCGCCCTAATGTAGGTAAGTCGACCTTTTTTTAATCGTTTGATAAAACGCCGTGAGGCGATAGTTGATGCCGTAAGTGGCGTAACCCGTGACCGCCATTATGGCAAAAACGGATTGGAATGGAGTGGAGTTTTCGGTTATCGATACAGGAGGGTATTTGGCCGGTGGCGATGATACCTTTCAGAAAGAAATTGATAAACAGGTAAATCTGGCTATTGACGAAGCTGATGCCATCATCTTTATGGTGAATGTAGAAGACGGTTTGACCGGTATGGACGAATCGGTAGCTGCCCTATTGCGCAAAAAGTAAAAAAAGCCTGTGTTTGTGGTAGTTAATAAGGTGGATAGCAATAACCGCCGCGATGATGTCCACGAGTTTTTACGCTTTAGGCTTTGAGCATTTGTTTTCTATATCGAGCATTAATGGTAGTGGTACGGGCGACTTGTTAGACGAGCTAGTGAAAAGCCTACCTGAAAAAGAACAGAAAGAGGAAGAAAATTTGCCACGCTTTGCTGTAGTGGGGAGACCTAATGCAGGGTAAATCGTCATTTATTAATGCTCTTATAGGGCGAAGACCGCTATATAGTGACCGATATAGCAGGGACTACTCGCGATGCTATTGATACGAGATACAACCGCTTTGGTTTTTGAGTTTAACTTGGTAGATACGGCTGGTATTCGCCGTAAATCGAAGGTTAAAGAAGACCTTGAGTTTTACTCAGTGATGCGCTCTATTCGCGCTATTGAGCACTCTGACGTTTGTATACTGATGCTCGATGCGACACGCGGCTTTGAAAGTCAAGATGCTAATATCTTTTTGGCTTGCCCAACGCAACCGCAAAGGTATAGTGATATTAGTTAATAAATGGGATTTGGTAGAGAAAGAAAATAATACGGCTAAGGCTTACGAGGCTGCTATTCGCAAAGAGATAGAACCTTTTACTGATGTGCCTATTATCTTTGTGTCAGCCCTTAATAAACAGCGTATTTACAAGGCGATAGAGACGGCTGTAGAGGTGTATAACAACCGCACTAAGCGCATTCCTACTCGTCAGCTTAACGAGGTGATGTTGCCAATAATAGAGAACTATCCGCCACCAGCTATCAAAGGTAAATATGTGAAGATAAAGTTCTGTACCCAATTGCCTACACCGATGCCGCAGTTTGCTTTTTGCTAATCTGCCGCAGTACGTAAAAAGACCCTTATAGGCGTTTTATTGAGAATAAACTCCGTGAAAAACTTTGATTTTAAAGGGGTTCCTATTGATGTGTATTTCAGACAGAAGTAATGAATCATCTTTTTAGAAGATAATAAGCTAAAAGATAGATGCTTTGTGCCAAAAACCACAAGGTAAAGACTTTATATGCTTTTTGGTTCGGTACTTACCCCGAAAGTTTAATGAAAATAGCGATATAGATTTGATAGTAGATTTTTAAACAGCAAGATGTATCGGAATACGCGGCTAACTATTTCAATTTAAAAATTTGCTTTACAAGCTATTTTCAACCGAGATATTGATTTATTAGAGGCAAAAAGCGGTTAAAAAAATCCTTATTTTTTTAGCGCATATTAATTCAAAAAAACGACTTATTTATGCAGATTGAAGTAAAGGTTTGGTTATATGATGTGCTTAATGCTATTGTTGAGATAGAAAGTTATTTTTGAAGAACATACTACTTTTTGAAGAATTTAAAAGTGATTTGAAAACCAAAAAGAGCTATAGAAAGAAATATTGAGATAATAGGAGAAGCTATGAATCGTATTTTTGAAGAAAGACAGTGAGATTCAGATAACACAAGCTCGTCAGATAGTAGATGTTCGCAATAGAATTATACACGGTTATGATACTGTTTCTGATGAAATTATTTGGGCAATAGTATGGCAGTATATACCAGTACTTCAAAAAGAAGTCTCTAACTTATTAGAAGAGTGAAAAAGGGACTTATAAATTAGCGATATGGAACGCTTTCTGCAAAAATTAACCTTATTTGAAACTAAAAATTGAAAAAAATATTATGGAACCATCAACTAAAACAACAAAATGTTTCTGCCACACTGATTTTTACGGCAGATGATTTGAGGAGTATTATTAGAACTGTAAGAGAAAAAGTAATACAGTACCTCAGAAACAGTTTCTCAGTAGTTATCCGTCTGACAAAATAGCGAATTTTTCACAAGAAATATGCTAATTATAGGGGCAAACCCTATCTCACACCTACAAAAATGAGTTGGTTATCAAATACGGAGCGACAGATTATTACTCGCTTGCTAAAGGTACTAAAGTGAACGTAGCACAAGGTGAAACGCCTGTTTTTTTGGACGAAAAACAAGAGCGATTATACGGTGTATGGGGACAATCTTTTTCATAATAACACTAATGAAAAAAACTCTTGCATCCGCTTACTTACGAAGTATTTGCTAAAAAGAACTTAACGAGGCGTTTAGAAAGTACGAGATTAACACTTGTGTTAGACGTATACATTTTTTCTTGCCCAATGTTATTTAGAGACTTGGCGTTTTACTAAGGCGTATGAAGATACTACTAAAGCAGCAGGCTATAAAGGAGGAGCTGACTTCTAGGACGTGGACTTATTCACCTTACTAATGACTATAACTACCTCGCTTATTATGATGCTGTAAACGCTACCACTTATGCTAAATTGTACAAAAACCGGATAGGAGAGGAGTAATAGACTATATACGCCGTATCAGTGGCGATGCTACTCTAAAAAGCAGACGCTCAGAAATTGCTTGAAGTAATGGAAAAAGTAAGAGCATTTGCTAAAAACTTATCTACAGATATACATTACGCAGTAGATAGTGCGGCTTGGTTTTGGAAGAAAAACAAACTGAATGAAATAGCTGATACTGATGATGTAAGGGCTGTATCGGTGAAAGTAAATGGGGGTACCAACGGCTTGCCTGAAAGGGAATATTACACCAAGATATTCAAAGAAGCTATGCGGTATAATAATTGTAAAAGTAAATAAAGGATATATAAAAAAAGTGATATAGCAATAATAATGGGGGCTACTCTGATGAAGCTCCTGTTTCTTTTAAAAAGTGCAAGGGTGGTAGCTAATCACCTTAATAAAGAAAAGTACACACCTTACTTTAGTGCGTATCGATAGAGATAAATGGGTGTATGTTGATGAACAGAATACTGAATACCCTATCAACCGCAATGACTTTTTCAGTAGTAATAAACGGGCAAAAGATTACTTTTGAGGCGGTGTTTAACGCTATTCACGGTACACCGGGGAAGACGGTTATCTGCAAGCGTATTTTTAATCTGATAGGCGTGCCCTTAACAGGCTGTAGTATGTACGCTTCGGCATTGACCTTTAACAAACGCGATATGCTATCGGTGTTAAAAGCCTTTTGGTATTCTTTCTGCTCCGTCGTATTATCTGAACAAAGGGGAAAGCTATAGCACTGCCGATATAGTAGCTAAAGTAGGATTGCCTTGCTTTGTGAAAACCCTAATAAGGCGGGTAGTAGCTTAGGCGCTAGCAAAGTAAATGAAGAAGCGACCCTAAAAGAGGCTATTGATAAAGCTTTTTGCGGTAGATGATGAGATACTTATAGAAAGTTTCTTGAAAGGAACTGAGATTTCTATTGGTGTGATTAAGTATCGCGGAGCTATAAAGGTATTGCCAATGACTGAAATAGTGTCAGAAAATGATTTTTTTGACTATGACGCTAAATATAATGGCAAATCGCAAGAGATAACCCCAGCGCGTATTTCGGAAGAGATGATCTACTAAAATTAACGCTTTGGCAGAGCGCGTGTACCGACTGTTGAAAAATGGAAGGTTTTAGTAGAAGTGAATTCATTATAGTAGGGGATACCCCTTATTTGTTAGAGATGAATACGACCCCAGGTCTTTCGGAAGCGAGTTTACTGCCACAGCAAGCCAAAGTAGCGGGGATTAGCCTAGCAGACTTATTTGAAAGCGAGATAGAACGAGTACTTAATAATTAAATTAGTAATTAACAATGAGTGCAGTAGTTACCAATATAAACGATCTTGATGTAGTAAACGGCATTTCACCGATATGCCGATTACTTGCTGTGGAAATTTCAGGGAAAGGGTGGAGCTTCTTAAAGGAAAAATCTTTTAAGATGGCAGCGCCGTCGCCTACGCATCAAGAGATTTCAGGATTATTATTTGTAACGCTTTTTGCTTACTTTAAAGATAAAAAGTGCAAAGTATATCACGCTCCTTTTTGATGTACGGTTGCCACGTAAGAACGAGAAAGATGAAGAGATACTCACCGTTTTGCAGCCAGACCTTTGTGTGATATGCAATACTGAGAAGATAGATAGCAGGGGCTGCTTAGGGGCACCTGATTTGGTGGTAGAAATTTTATCACCGGGAAATTCGCAAAAAGAACTCGACAATAAGTTTCGCATTTATGAAGAAGCAGGAGTTGCCGAATATTGGATAGTAGACCCAGAGCACGAAGCTGTGTGGGTGAACGTACTCAGAGATGGAGAGTATGTTACCCAGAAGCCTGTTGCGATGGGCAAGACAGTAACCTCAGTGAAATTTGCAGATTTAGAAATTAATACAGCAGATATATTTACTAAAAAAACAATTAACCATTGAAAAGAGCTTTTATTCCCGAGGGTCTTTTGACCCTATTACGTTAGGACATTTTTGATATTATACGCCGCGCTTTGGCTCTATTTGACGAAATAGTAGTAGCTATAGGTGTGAAATGGTGATAAGAATTATATGTTTACCGTTGAACAGCGCAAAGAGTTTATAGAAAAAGCCTTTGCCGATGAACCCAAAGTGAAGGTAAGTACTTATCAGGGACTGACAGTTGATTATTGCAGAGAAATCGATGCCCAATTTATCTTAAGAGGGCTTCGCAACCCCTGCCGACTTTGAGTTTGAGAAAGCTATTGCACATACTAACCGCACCCTATCTAAGATAGAAACTGTCTTTTTGCTTACGGCAGCGCGCACCTCTTTTATATCATCGTCTATTGTACGCGATGTAATTCGCAATAACGGTGATTATACGGTGTTAGTGCCCGAGAGCGTAAGAGTATAAAATGAAAAAAAGAAAACTTAAAAAAATAAAAAATATGTGGAATCGTAGGTTATTTAGGCAAACGTGCCGCTTTCCCCATCGTGATTGATGGGCTTAGACGTTTAGAATATCGAGGCTATGACAGTGCTGGCTTTATACTAAACGCCACAACTTTTCATACCGAGAAAAACTAAAGGTAAAGTATCTGACTTGGTAGCTAAAGCTGGAGCTGATGTGCCTGCTTATGGCAGCGGTATGGGACATACGCGTTGGGCTACCCACGGGAGTGCCTAATGATGTTAATTCGCATCCTCATCTGTCTAATTCGGGCAAAGATAGCTATCGTGCATAACGGTATTATTGAGAACTATGCGAGTATTAAGCAAAACCTTATCAAAGAAGGATTTACCTTTCATTCTGACACCGATACTGAGGTATTAGTGAATTTTTATAGAATATTTCAAACAAAAAGAACAAACAGACTTTAGCTACAGCGGTACGCTACGCCCTCAATGAGGTAGTAGGAGCTTTTTGCTATTGCCGTAATGGAAGAAGGCAATCCGCAAGAGATAGTAGTGGCACGCTTAGGGAGTCCGCTGGTAATCGGTGTAGGTACTGATGAGTTTTTTTATTGCTTCGGATGCTTCACCATTTATTGAATACACCCAAAATGCTGTGTATTTAGAAGATGGCGAAATGGCAACCATTCGCCCTAAACGAGCCTTTTAAAGGTGATTAAAATAGGTAGTAATGAGGCTGTGAGTCCTTTTGTGCAACAACTGAAGCTAAACCTTGATGCTATAGAAAAAAAGGAGGTTATGACCACTTTTATGCTCAAGGAAATTTACGAGCAACCCTAAGTCGATACAAGATACAATGAGAGGTAGGTTGTTGCCTGACCATACTACTAAGCTATCAGGAATTGAAGCGCATTTGAAAGTTTTTCTCAATGCTAAACGCATCATTATTGTGGCTTGTGGTACCTCGTGGCACGCTGGGCTGGTGGGAGAGTATCTCTTTAGAAGAGTACGCACGCATTCCTGTAGAAGTAGAATACGCCTCGGAGTTCCGCTACTGCAATCCGATTATCAATAAAGATGATATCGTTATTGCTATTTCGCAGTCAGGAGAGACCGCTGATACTTTGGCAGCCCTTAAATTGGCAAAAAGAAAAAGGCGCTTTTATCTATGGAATTTGCAACGTAGTAGGCTCTTCGATAGCTCGTATTACCGATTCGGGTACTTATACCCACGCAGGTCCTGAAATAGGGAGTGGCTTCGACCAAAGCCTTTACTACACAACTTACAGTGCTTACCCTTATCGCTTTGCACTTAGGACATAAGAAAGGTACTATTTCTGACGAGACATACCAGCATTTATGCGAGGATTTGGGTAAAATTCCTTCACTTTTTGGAGATTACCCTCAATAAAGGTGCACGATAATGTGAAAGCAATAGCAGAAAGCTATAAGCACGCTACTAATTGTTTGTATTTAGGACGTGGTTTTAACTTCCCAACGGCTTTAGAAGGGGCATTGAAAGCTGAAAGAAATATCGTATATTCACGCTGAAGGTTATCCTGCTGCAGAGATGAAGCACGGGCCTATAGCCCTTATTGATGAGAATATGCCTGTAATATTTATTGCACCCAAACAAAGGGCATTATGATAAGGTAGTATCTAACGCTCAGGAGATTAAGGCACGAAAAAGGCAAAATTATAGCCGTAGTAACAGAAGGGGATACCCAAATGGCAGGATTTGGCTAACCACGTGATTGAGATACCTGAAATTAGTGAGGCTCTTACGCCAATCTTAGCTTCTGTGCCTTTTGCAATTGCTCTCTTATTACATCGCTATTAAGCGCGGTTGCAATGTAGATCAGCCTCGTAATTTAGCCAAATCGGTAACTGTTGAATAGAGATAATGTGTTAATTTTTTTAAATAGGAAATGAGTCAGTTTGCGCAAAAAGAAGTGAATTGACTCATTGTTTTTATTTGTCATTTAACAAAAATTTTATTACTTTTTGCACACATAACCAAAAAAATAAAAAAACAAAAGAACAATGAATACCGTTACTCGTTTGTTTGATATTCCTTATTATCAACAAACTAAATACCCATTGGACGATGCTTTTTGCAACCAAATACAATGGGAAGTGGGAAAAAGACTTCAACACAAACTTTATATTGAGAAAGCGAACTGCGTAAGTAGAGGACTATTGCGCTTAGGAGTTAAAAAGATGATAAAATAGCTGTCATTTCGAGTACTAATCGCACTGAATGGCACATTTTTAGATATTGGTATCCTACAAATAGGGGCGCAAAAATGTACCTATCTATCCTACCATTACTTTAGAAGATTTTTGAGTACATACTAAAACCATTCAGAATGCAAGTATTGCTTTCGTTTCTGATAAGGTGTTATTAGATAAAATTACTTCTATCAAAAAAATAAATTACCGCATCTGATTACTATTTTTTTACCTTTGATACAGTGGAGCTAGCTCACTCTTGGCAAGAAATCTTTGATTTAGGAGCAGATGAAAAGCAATCAACAAGAGGTAGAAGACCTTAAAAATAGCATCAAAAAAAGATGATTTAGCTACTATTATCTATACTTCAGGTACTACTAACCGTCCTAAAGGAGTAATGCTCTCTCACTGGAATATTATTTCTAATATTATCAACTGCCAAGATAGACTTCCAGTTGTACCAGGTTCTACAGCACTTAGCTTTTTTTGCCCGTGTGCCACGTTTTTTTGAGAGGATGCTTACTTATCTTTATCAGTATGATGGATTGCGTATTTATTTTGCTGAATCCATCGAAAAAAATAAGTGAGAATCTTCAAGAAGTGAAACCGAATATCCTTACAGTAGTACCACGCCTTATAGAGAAGATTTATGATAAAAATATTTGCTAAAGGTACAGAACTTAAGGGAATTAAGAAAAGACTTTTTCTTCTGGGCACTCGGTTTAGGATTTCATTATGAACCTTATGGAGCCAATGGCTTTTGGTATGAAATTCAATTGAAAGATAGCGCGCAAGCTTATCTTTAGTAAGTGGCGAGAAGCTTTAGGAGGACGTATACAGATGATAGTCTGTGGTAGTGCTGCACTTTCTCCGCGTTTAGCAAAAAGTATTTTTCTGCAGCAGGGACTTACTATTATGGAAGGCTATGGGCTTACTGAGACTTCGCCTGTGATCTCTGTCAATCGCGAATCAGGTAGGTATTGGAAGATTGGTACCGTAGGCAAAGCCTGTGAATAATGTAGAGGTTAAAATAGCTGAAGATGGGAGAAATTCTTGTTAAGGGAGAAAATGTGATGTTAGGCTATTATAAAAAAATGCAGAACAAACCGCTGAAAAATATTACAGATGGCTTTCTTTCATACAGGCGATATTGGTGAACTGGATGCTGAGGGCTTCTGAAAATAACAGATAGAAAAAGGAAATCTTTTAAAACGTCAGGAGGAAAATATGTATCTCCCTCAGCTTATTGAAAACCAATTGAAGCTCTCTCGTTTTATTGAAAATGCAATGGTAGTGGGTGAGGGAGAGAAGATGCCTGCTGCTATTATTCAGCTTAACTTTCCTTTTTGTGAAAGGGAATGGGCAAGACGCCATAACCTGAAAATAGGTAATACAAATGCTGAGATAGCTAAAGAGTGAAGAGGTTCATAATCGTGTAGCTCAGGAGGTAGAAAGGGTAAACAGACATCTGGGGAAAATGGGAGCAGGTGAAAACTCTTTGATTTTACCCCAGACGAATGGACGATTGACGAAGGACTTCTCACACCTACCCTCAAGCTTAAGCGCCGCGTTATAAAAAGAAAAAAATATTGATATCTATAATAAGTTTTACGACAAGTGAGAGAAATAACCGATATTACTACTTTTTACCTCTGAAAAAGCCAACTGTCATTACTATTGGTACTTTTTGATGGTGTACATCTGGGGCATCAGAAAATTATCAAAATGGGTGGTAGAAACAGCACACAAAAACGGACTATTGGCTACTGTCTTTACTTTTTCCCTCATCCGCGTATGATAGTGCAGCACGACCAACAACTGAAGCTTATCCATACGCTGGCAGAGAAAGAAAACAGTTTCTACAGTCGCTGGGAGTTGATTTGCTTTATTGTACAACCTTTTGATGAGGCTTTTGCGAACCTTTCTGCTGAAGCTTTTTGTGTCTGAGCTTTTTAGTAAAGCATCTCCGTGCCCAAAAAGGTAATCATAGGTTATGACCATCATTTTTGGTAAAAAAATCGCACTGCTAATATTGATAATATGCGTCTTTTTGGGGAACAATATGGTTTTTTTCAGTAGAAGAAATTCCCGTGCAAGAAGTAGATGAGGTATCTGTTAGTTCTACTAAGATAAGGCAAGCTCTTAATGAAGGGAAGGTAGAGATAGCTGAACATTATCTTGGAGTACCTTATAGTTTTACCGGTAAAGGTAGTACACGGGCTTAAATTAGGTAGAACTATAGGCTTTCCTACAGCTAATCTTCAGGTAGAGGCTTCTTATAAAGCTGATACCCTAAAGATGGGGTATATGTAGTGTATAGTCTTATTGAGGGGCGAAAAAGTATACGGTATGATGAGTATAGGTAAGAATCCTACTATTCAAGGGAAAAGGGAGCTTCTATTGAGGTTTATTTCTTTGATTTTAATCAAGACCTTTATGGACAAGATTTGACTATATATTTTGTGAAATATCTCCGTGAAGAACGGAAGTTTTCATCAGTATCACTTCTTAAAAAAACAAATTCAAGATGACGAAACAGCAGCAAGAAAAAGCAATTGCGCTATGATAAAGCTTATATGCGAATGGCTATGGAGTGGGCTAAACTCTCATATTCTCAGCGCAAAGCAAGTGGGAGCTATAATGGTAAAAAGACCGTATGATAATATCTGATGGTTATAATGGTACGCCTACTGGTTTTGATAATTGCTGTGAAGATGAAGAGGGCAATACTCATTGGTTCGTGTACTACACGCTGAGGCAAATGCTATAATGAAAGTAGCAGCTTCTACACAATCTTCACAAGGGGCTACGCTCTATATTACAATGTCTCCTTGTAAAGAGTGTAGCAAACTCATTTACCAATCGGGTATTAAGCGTGTAGTTTATAAAGAGGGGTACCGCGATAATGAAGGACTAGTATTCTTAGAAAAAAAGCAGGAGTTGAGCTTGTACATCTCTGAAGAGGTAGAACAAAAAGTTATTATAGGAGATAGATTGAAATAAAAAAAGACGCTGTTAGAAATTTTTGGAAGGTTAAACAGCGTCTTTTTCAAAAAAATACATTAATTATGGCTGAGATTGAAAAACTCTTGAAAAGAGCTTCCATTTTTCTCTTTTTCTTCATCAGCTAAGGCTGCATCTACTAATATACGCCCACTGTGTTCATCAGTGATGATTTTTCTTGCGAGAAGCTATCTCAACTTGTACTTGAGGAGGGATAGTAAAGAAAGAACCCTCCCTGAAGCACCACGTTGTATAGGCACTACTGCTAAACGGTTGACTACACTCTCGCGTATGCGTTGATAAGCCTTTTAATAAACGCTCTTCTATCTTAGCAGCATACTCTTCAGCTTTTTTTCTCTTAAGAAAGCTTCTTCTTTTTCAGTTTCAGCTAATACTGAACCCTAATTCAGCTTTTTTTCTGTTTTTAAGTGAGCATCGCGTTGTGCCTTGCGTTCGTCTACCTGTTTAATAGCCTCTTTTTTTCTGGTCTACTAACACCTTTCCCTCTTTGATGCGTTTTTTTCAGCTAATTGTACTTCTAATTCTTGGAATTCTATTTCCTTAGATATAGAAGTATACTCACGGTTGTTACGCACGTTTTTTTCTGCTGGGTGCTGTATTTCTTTATCAGCGCCTTCGCCTCTTCTATCTTTGCCTTCTTTTCAGCAATACCTGCTTGCAAGGCATCTAATTCTTCTTTGAATTTTAACGTGTCGTTTCTTTAGCCCTTCTACCTCATCTTCAAGGTCAGAAACTTCTAAACGGAAGTTCGCCACGTGTATTCTGTAGTTCATCAATTTTTTGAGTCAATGAGCTGTAAATCATATAAAGCTCTTAACTTTTCTTCTACGGTAATATCCACTTTTTGTGCCATATTTACGAATAATATTTGATAGGATTGGTGTCCACTTTTGATATTGAGACTGCAAAGGTAGGAATTTTTTTGAAAGAAACTCAAATAAAAGTAATTTTATGTATTGTTCGCTTTCATAATGTCCTATGTCAGCTAATAATATTTGCCCTTCAGCCTTGAAAAAATCGTGGTATTTGAAGTCTGCTGACACAAAAATATCAGCACCTGCTCGTTTAGCATTTTCGATAGCAAAAGCACCGCTACCACCTAATACAGCTACTTTTTTTATAGGTTTTCCTCTTAAAGCACTATGCCTGATACCCTTTGCTTGCATACGTTCTTTGTAGTAAATGCCAAGAAGTTAGTTTCACTCATAGCTTCGCTCAGTTCACCTATCATTCCCATTCCTATATGTTGGTGATTGTTTTCAAGAGAGTAAATCTCATAAGCAACCTCTTCATAGGGGTGATTTTGTAGCAGAGCTTTTAGTATAGTACTTTGTAGGTGCTTGGGAAATATAACACCTATTTGAGTCTCAGCTTCAGTGTGAAATACATTTGGAGTGCCAATAGTAGGGTGAGAGGCATCATTGCCCTTGTAAGTACCATTACCTTCAATATTAAAACTACACTCAGCGTAATTGCCTATATTGCCAGCTCCTGCAGCAAAATAGTGCCTTGCGTAGCGTTTTCAGCATCGGCTTTAGGTACATAGGTGATAAGTTTCTGAATAGTGTGAGGCTGAGGTATAAGAATACGTCTGTTTTGTAGCCCTAAACGGTCGCAAATAGAGGCATTTACCCCCTGAAACTGGTTGTCTAAAGCAGTATGCATACTGTAGATAGCAATATGGTGTTGTATAGCTTTCATCACTACGCGCTCTACGTATGTCTTACCTGTCAGCGATTTGAGTCCGCTAAAGATAATAGGGTGGAAGCTGATAATTAGGTTTGAACCTATAGCGATAGCTTCGTCTATTACGGGCTCTAATGTGTCTAAGGTGATGAGCACTCCAGTCACTTCTTGCTCAGCATCGCCTACTAATAGACCTACATTGTCAAAATTTTCTGCATAGTTTAGCGGAGCAAGCTCTTCTAAGGGTGCGATAATATCTTTTACTTTTCATTGTGTTATTTATTTGATACCCTAAGTGTTGGCGTACTTCAGCTACAGTTTGTTCGGTAAAGAGAGCTTCTAAGTTTTTTTCCACACACTGTGATAGCCATAGGGGCCATTTAGCATTTCGTGTTTAGCGTCTTTTTATACTCCAATTTTTGGTAGATAATGCGGTACATAGCTACCATTATACCTGTACGGTCAGCCCCGTGATAACAGTGTATGAGTACAGCTCCTTCTTGTTGATGCTGTCGTATAAGTTTCAGCGTTTGGGCTATTTCAGGAGCTTTGATGCGCCACGTTAGTAACGGATGGTTTATTAACTTTACGCCTTCTGAAGGAGCAAACAGCTTTCTGTCGCCCTGAACGGGTGAAGTATCGCAAGTTGATAATCGATTTGATAGGAATACGCTTTGATAATAGCCTTATCCTCGCTTACTAACTGTTCGCTACGGTATAGTAGCTCATCTACCTTATAGAGATTTGCTTCAGCATTCACAAGGGTAGCAGTCTGTTGTCCCCATAAGGAGGGTATGAGACCGACAAATAAGTAAACGTAGATTAACAGTTTTTTCATAGCGTATCTTTTATTTCTTCATAGCGTTTTAATACATCATTCACATTTCTGATAGATTGTTTCGTCCAATGTACTAAGATATCATAACGCTCTTCTTCGGTCAGTTGCCAGCGTAGGTCGCTGCGTCTAAGTCTATCGGTTAGTTGTTGTAGTACAATGGCCACTGCTACAGATATATTCAGACTTTCGGTAAAAGCCTACCATTGGTATTTTCAAAAAAGTATCAGCCTGCGAGAGTACCTGCTCCGAGAGACCTTCTTTTTCAGTGCCAAAGAAGAAAGCACTCTTTTTACTGATGTCAAAATCATTCAGAAAGTAAGCGTCTTTATGCGGAGTGGTAGCTACTATCTGGTAGCCTTTAGTACGGAGGGTATCTATGCAGTGCTGAGTGTTGTCATAGCGAAACACATCTACCCACTTTTTGTGCACCCATTGCTATTTTTAGCATCAAGGCGTTTGCCGAAGCGCCCCTCTATGCTGTGGGCTTGTTGCACTCCAAATACCTCGCAAGTGCGCACCACCGCACTAGTGTTGTGCATCTGAAAAACATCTTCCATAGCGACAGTGAAATGATTAGTGCGTTGTCCAATAATCTCGCGAAAACGCTCTTTGCGCTCTTCGGTTATAAATCTTTCTAAATAGGTTAATAACATTTTTGTTTTTTTAAGCAATAGGGTTAGCCGCTGTATTTCTCAAAAAGCTTTGCGCTTTCCTCCTCTCATCATTACCTCACCACAATAATGATACCCCATTTTTTTGCAGGAGATGTAGCATAGCGGCATTGTCAAAAATTAGTATCAGCGCGTAGTGAATGTATGTGTTGCTCTTTCGCTAATTCCTCTATGTAGGTAAACATTGTTTGCACTAAACCTTTTCCCAAATAGTCAGGGGCGATAGCAACGCGATGTATTACCATAAAATCCTCATTTGCTAAGCCATTGCCCTTCAATAGTTTTGTAAGCAGGCTCATCGTTTAGTATAAGAGCACAGTAACCTATAATAGTTTTGCCTTCTACTAACACATAACCGTATTGTTTGCTGAGGTCGTCAGCGACTACTGTTTCATTAGGATAGCCATCTTGCCATTGGTCGCTGCCGTCAGCTTTGCGCCTTTCTATGGCAGCGGCTAATATCTCCCAAATAATAGGAGCTTCATTCGCAACTGCTTTTTCTAAGGATTATATTTTTTTATTCATTTTTTTGAGATAAAGACTTTGTCAAAGTCCTAAAACTCTGACAAAGTCTTTTTTGCTGATAATATCAACAATATTTTTATCTGATAATATCTTTGTATGTAGGATTAACAGCCTTATAAGCAGCTGCACTACCATTAGGTACATAGATATTACGGAAATTAGTGTTGCTCATAGCTTTTTTATTTGAAAAAGCAGTAGGGTTCAAAATAGTTATAGTATGTAAACTTTTTACAATTTTTGAAAAGCACCTGCCTCTATTTCTCTTACCTTTTCAGGTAGTGTGATATGCGTAAGCCTTGTACAGTTAAAAAAACATCCTAGTTTCTATTTTTAGTAAGTTCATCAGGGAATATTGATGTTTCTTAGATTAGTACAATTAGCAAAAAGCAAATCTACCTATTTTTGGTAATGTTTTCAGGTAATTCTACTGTTTTTTTAGCTTTTTCAGAAAGATAGAAAGCATAATCATTAATTTCTGTAACCTTATCTCCTACGATGATAGTAGTGAGTTGTAGCCCACGTCCAATAGTTTTCTCCATTAAAAAGCTTTATCAATCTTAGTTACTTCTCTTAGTTTAGGATCGGCATTCATATCTATGAAACGAGTATTAAGATTTTTCCATTTTAATAAGGTCTTACCATCATCACTTAGTTGATAATCTTCATTATTGATATTTCTTTACCAGTCAATGAAATACCCGTAGTAGGCCAAGTGTTATTTGCTTTTAGGGACCATAGAATATCTTAGCTTTCTGTATCAATATAGTAATCTCCGTCCTTACCTTGGGTAGTAGGTTTCCCCTTATCAGCATAGATTACAGAACCATCTTTACCAGGGAGACCTCTTTCTCCTTTCTCTCCTTGGGCACCTGTAGCTCCAGGGGTCACCTTTTGAGTCCCTTGTGCTTTTATATTAGTATCTTTGTCACCAATCCACCAATTTCCATTGTCTCCAATATGGGGAGTTTTACCATCTTTTTCCGTCTATGTCCCTTTTGCTACCATCAGCACCTTTGTCCCTCCTTCTTTACCGTCTTCTCCTTTAGCTTTAGTAGTAGAAGTTTGTCCATTTATCACCCAATAACCCTCACTGTTAATGGTTATAGTAGGGGTAACACCATCTTTTCCGTCCTTTTCCATCTTTTACCATTTTCAGCTTTAGCTTTGGTAGTAGAAGTTTGTCCATTTATCACCCAATAACCCATCAGCTATTAATGGTTATCGTAGGGGCGGCTCACTTTACCATCTTTTTCCGTCCTTTCCATCTTTTACCATTTTCAGCTTTAGCTTTAGTAGTAGAAGTTTGTCCATTTATCACCCAATAACCCTCACTATTAATGGTAATTGTAGGAGTAATGCCATCTTTGCCATTAGTTCCATTAGAACCATTTTGTCCATTAGTTCCGTCAGTTCCTTTTAGCTTTGATATCTGTTTTTTTGTCCGTTTACTACCCAATAGCCATCAGGTGAAATGGTAGGAGTAATACCATCTTTTTCCGTCCTTTCCATCTTTGCCATTAGTTCCATTAGAACCATTTCTGTCCGTTGGTTCCGTCAGTTCCTTTAGCTTTGATATTTGTTTTTTTGTCCGTTTACTATCCAATAGCCATCAGCTGAAATGGTAGGAGTAATGCCATCTTTTTCCGTCCTTTCCATCTTTACCATTAGTTCCGTTAGAACCATTTTGCTCCGTTGGTTCCATCAGTTCCTTTTAGCTTTGATGTTTGTTTTTTTGTCCGTTTACTACCCAATAGCCGTCAGCTGAAATGGTAGGAGTAATGCCATCTTTTTCCGTCCTTTCCATCTTTACCATTAGTTCCGTTAGAACCATTACTGCCATTAGAGCCGTCTTTTTCCTTCGGCCTTGATGCCTGTATTAGTTTCTCCAATGTACCAATAACCTCCCTTTGATGTTTCGGGTACAGGGGCGTCAGTTCCATTTTTGTCCGTCATTACCTTTTGTCGCCTTTCAAGCCGCGCAAACTGATAGGATTACCCCCAACCTTCAGCAGTTTTAGCTCCGTAGAGGTTTACTCCGCTGAGGTCTAAGTAATAATCACCAACTTTCCCTAAAGAGGCATCAGGAACTCCATTGCCTGAAAGAATAGCATTGCCACGCTCACGAATTACTTCTACACGTTCCTCAATAGTTTTTAGTACATTGTACAGTGGTAAAACCTATACCACCCTAATATGGCTATAAATAAGATTCTTTTTCATTAACATTTGATATATTAATAGTTTTTATTGGCTGTAACTAATTTACCCAGCAAAAAGTGTGCCAAAGAATGTTAAAAACTTCTGTAAAAAGGCTGCTCAATACAAATGAGCAGCCTAATATAGTATGATAAAATGTTTTAAAGATAATATACTTATTTCCAATCTTTCTTCTTCGATGTTTTACCTATACCTGGGTTGAAGGTATTGGTAGGGTCAAGACTGTTGTAAAAGTTCTTAAGGTCATCGTTAGCGTGATAGAGGTGTCCTACATTGTGTTCAGCAGGATATTGAGCGCCGCGCTTGTCTAATAGTTTGAGCATCTCTTCTTCTATCTCTTCGCAGTTATACCCTTTCTTTATTACGTAGTCTTGGTGAAATACGTGGCACATAAAGTGTCCGTAGTATAACTTATGCAAGATTTTGTTATCAATTTCGGGCGGTAGTTTCTCAAACCAATCCTCATCATTCCGACGCAAAGCGATGTCTAAAGCAACAATATCTTCCACCTCTTTTTTTCGTGTACTGAGCGATAGCGTATAGCGGCTGAAGCTACTGCAAAGCGCAATAACATAGCGGCTGAGCTAATTTAGCATCACACTCTATAAAAGCCCCTTTACTACTGTCAGCAAACTCTTTTTTTAGATATTTGCGAGCTTCTTCTACTCCTTTACCTCCCATTTTCAATATAAGGTGATGCTCGTACTGATTGCGGTAGTCCCATAGTATTTGGGGTAAGTGTTTAGGCATCAGTTTAGAAGTTGCTTGCAAAAACTTCTCGCTGAAGTGGTTAGGCATAAAAAGGTAGTTTTTTTAGCTACACGGTCACCCCACGCTTTCATAGCAAAAAGACGCGGTAAGTATTCTGTCCCTACATTTTTTTGATATACCAGAAAGTATCCTTTTCCATATTTAGCTGCTATATCAAAAGCAGTGCGGTGTATATACTCTCCTGAGATAGGTATTTGTTCAAACGAGACCCAACATATCTCGGCGTAGCTTAGTAAAGTACAGCTGTGTCATTAGTACCTATATAGAATACAGCTGTATTTTTTTCAGCAGCGAAAGTATCTACACGTACGGCAAAGATAGCTAACCTACCGGCGCTTCCTGAAGCTTCATACAAGCGAGCAGGGTCAGCGTTAAAAACGTGCTGGTGTATCGGCATTTATCTGGCGTACGTGGTCGCAATAGTGGTGGTCGTGTCCTTTTTGCCAGTATTCTTAATGTCTTTAGTCTGGTATTTTTCCTTCTTGCAGATTGGTTAGTATCTCTTTGGGGGTTTCGCCCTAAGTCAATACCCAAGTGGTTTTATAAGCTCTAACTTACCTTCAGCGTTTAGCTGGGCAAATAGATGCCATTTCGGTATAAGCAGGACCTCGTTGTACTAACGAACCTCCTGAGTTGTTGCACACCCTCCAATTACTGAGGCTCCTATGCAAGACGAACCCTATCACCGAGTGTGGTTCGCGTCCGTAAGGCTTAAGTTCTGCTTCAAGGTGGTTTAGGGTCGAACCTGGCAAACATACAGCTTGCTCAGCGTTTAATATTAGTTGTACATTGTCATTGCGCATAGTGTTGATAATCACTACATCGCGGTCGTAGTCATTCCCCAAAAGGGTTAGACCCACCTGTGATGCCGGTATTAGCAGCTTGCGAGATGACGATTACATCAGCAGCCACACAGGCTTCTAATACTTGCCACTGTTCCCATAAGGTTGCCGGACGTACTACAGCTATGGCATTTCCCGTCCCAAAGCGGTAACCAGTACGAAATCTTTCGGTTTGTGCAGGGTCGGTCATTACGTACTTTGCGCCTACTATGTTGCGCAAGGTAGCCAATAAGTTTTGTGTATTCATTTTTTTGATTTATAGGTGAGTGTTACTCCAAATTGCGGTTGAGTGAGGTAGTCGGTCTGTATAGGGCTCTAAAGAAAAGCCGTTCATCTACGTTAAATTGTTTCAAGTGGGCATCAACGTTTGCCTCTATCACGTTTAGGGCATACATACCTATCCCTATAAGTATCGAAAGTTCTTTGTTACGCCTGTAAAACTGTATACCGCGACGTAGCCCATCGGTGCTCAGAAGCGGTTGTCCATCAAGGTAAAACTCGTCATCAGTATACCCTTGCTGTCGTCGTTTGTAGGCAGTTAAGTAGCGGTCGTACTCTTTAGAATTTCGTATATAGAAATAGATAGGCGTACCAATAGCGGCATATACTAAGGGCACTTTCCAATAGCTCTTGTTGTATATCTGCCCCAACCCAGGTATTACAGCCGAGTAAAAGGCAGCTTTAGCAGGTGATAGAGGGTCTGTATTCCACGTTATTTTGTTTAGGTTGTTTTGCATAACGGCTACCTGCATCGAGTCTGAAGGTATTGTCGCAACCTCCTCCTTTTGTGCATACGCCATACGCCCTCCTAATAGGAGAACCATTATCAAAATAACTTTATTCATCTCTTTTGTCTAATAATCTTTGTATGCGCTTAAAATCTTCTTCAGAGTTAAAAGGTATCGTTAGGCTACCTTTTCCGTCTTTACTCATTTTTACGGCAACTTTTTGTACCAAAGAAGTGGTTAAAAGTACTGATGTGCTCCTTTATATAGAAGGCACTTCAGCTTTGCTACTGTTTTTTTGGGCAGACTCACACTAGCTACTTCAGTAGTTTCAGGGTTTTGAATGCGGCGTACTAACTCTTCGGTATCGCGTACCGAAAGATTATCTGCTATAATCCGCTCATATACTTCAGCCTGTTGTTCAGGGTTTTTCTATTGGTATGATAGCGCGTCCGTGCCCCATACTTATAAAACCATCGCGTATACCTGTTTGCACAATAGGTGCTAACTTCAGTAGTCGCAAATAGTTGGTGATAGTAGAGCGTTTTTTCCCTACACGCTTACTCATTTGGTCTTGGGTTAGGTTTACTTGCTCTATTAGCTGTTGGTACGAAAGGGCTATCTCTATAGGGTCTAAATCCTGACGCTGTATATTCTCTACCAATGCCATTGTCAGCGAGTCGTTGTCATCGGCTATTCTGATGTAGGCGGGTATTGTTTTAAGTCCTGCCAATTTAGAGGCGCGAAAACGGCGTTCACCCGAAATAAGTTGATATTTATTCCCTTCTTCTAATTTGCGAACGGTGATAGGTTGTACTACCCCAATTCTTCTATTGACGAAGCAAGTCCCTTGCAACTCTTCTTCGTTGAAAGAGGTACGTGGTTGGAAAAGGGTTTGTCTCAATCAGGTCGAGCTCTAATTCTATAATATTTCCTACTATCTTATCAGCATTCTTGTCGTTGATAGAGCTAATCGTAGCTTCAGGACTGTTGCCGAAAAGATAGCAGATATTCCTCTTCCTAAGGATTGTTTTTTTAGCAGGTTTCGTCATTAGGCTGTCTTGTTTTTTTATCTATGATTTCTTGAGCTAAGTTGATGTGGTTAGTTGCCCCTTTGCTGGTAGCATCATAGTTGATGATAGTCTCACCAAAGCTGGGGGCTTCACTTAGGCGCACATTGCGTTGTATGATAGTTTTAAACACCATATTGCTAAAGTGTTTTTTTGCACTTCTTCTACCACTTGGTTTGATAGGCGCAAGCGTGCATCATACATAGTCAGTAATAGCCCTTCGATGTCTAAATTAGGGTTAAACGACTTTTGTACACTTTTGATAGTGTTTCAACAGCTTGCCCAACCCTTCCAAAGCAAAGTATTCGCACTGTATAGGCACGATTACCGAGTTAGCAGCAGTCAGGGCATTTAGGGTGATGAGCCCCTAATGACGGAGCACAATCTATCAGTATATAGTCATATTGGTCGCGTATGGGCGCTAAGGCTTTTTTTAAGCATATACTCGCGCTCTTGTTTGTCTACTAACTCTATTTCAATGGCTACTAAGTTGATGTGGGCAGCTATCAAATCAAGGTTAGGTGAGCTAGTATGTATAATCATATCTTTAGCGTCCATAGTATGCTCAAGTAGTTCGTAGGTGCCGTGTTCTATCGAATCTACATTGATGCCTAAACCCGAGGTAGCATTCGCCTGAGGGTCAGCGTCAATAAGCAATACTTTTTTTCTCTAACACCCCCAATGAGGCTGCTAAGTTTACTGAGGTAGTAGTTTTTCCTACCCCTCCTTTTTTGGTTTGCAATAGCAATTATTTTTACCCATTTGTTTTGTGTTTTAAAAGTTAAACGGAAGCCCTTGTTTGGCTACAGCAGCCAGTGTGGCTTCGTTCTTTTCTGTAGCTTTGGCTATAGCCTTGTTTAGTGTAAGTATCAAAAAGTCTTCTAAAGGCTTCTTTGTCTTCCAAAAAGCGTATCGCTTATGCTAATTGATTTAATTTCTCTGTTAGCAGTGATGGTTACTTTTTACGCTCCCCATCAGCGGTAGATTCTTCCAAGAGTACATTGCTGAGCTGCTCTTTAGCTTCGTCAGTTTTTTTGTTTAATCTCTTGGAGCTTACCCATCATATCCATCATATTTCCAAACATAGTATTCTGTTTTTTTGAGGGTGCAAAAAGTAAGCATTTTTTTCTAACATCACACAAAAAAATACAATCAATAATTGTGCTACCATTATTCGCAAGAAAGTAGTAAGAGGGTATACGCTTGCGTAGGTAAGGGCTGGTATTTCAGAGTTCGACATATCATTAGCAAAAAGCCAATGCTGGGGGGTCAGTAGAAGCTCCTGAAAGCAATCCACAGATTTCCAAATAGTCTAATTTGCCTTTTTATACGTGCAATAAGCGAAGTTACTAATAATGGTATTAGAGTGATAAGTACACCTAAGCCCATCCAGTAAAGTCCATCGCCGTGCAATAAAGTTTCTATAAATTTAGCTTTAGCATCTAAACCTACACTGGCAAGGAATAGCACAATACCTATTTCGCGCACCATTAGGTTCGCACTTTGCGATACGTAGTGGGTCACTGAGAATTTACCACCATATCTACTGATAAGTATAGCAACGATAAGAGGGCCTCCCGCCAAACCTAAGCGTACAGCACCTGGTATACCTGGTATTGAGAAGGGGATAGAGCCCAATAACACCCCAAGAGTAATACCCATAAAGAGCTCTGCTATATGTGGGGTCTGTAAGCGGCGTTTAGAGTTACCAAATTCTTTGCTCACTAATTGTATGTGGGTTTCATCGCCTATTACGGTGATAGTATCACCAAATTGCAACTTAGTGTGGGCAGAAGGTACGAACTCCACTCCCGCACGAAATACGCGGGTTATAGTCACCCCAAAGCGTCTGCGCACATCCAATTCTCCTAAAGTTTTTGGTGAAAAATAGCACGTTGTGTTACGTTGATACGGCGCGAGGTGTAGCGCATATCTTTCTCATCAGGAAAATAATCAGTGATAGCTACACTATCGCCCATTAGCGTAAAGAACTTTTCATTCTCTCTCTGGTTAGCTACTACTAATACCACATCGCCTTCTTCTATTAGGGTGTCGGCATCAGCTAAGAGTATTTCACCTTTTTCGGCACATACGCGAAATGGTAAAATCAAAAATCGAGCGTCTTCTTAATAACGCTTAGTTTTTTTGCCAAATAGAGATGGATTGGATACTTTGATAGCAAAGCGGTTGATAATTACTTGGTCTTTAGAATGCCGTAGTGAGTTTAATCGTTTTTTTCAGCTTCAATATTTACTTTGAAAGATACCTCTTAAGCCCAACATCACAATGATAATACCCAAATACCCCAAACGGATAAGCTACTGCATACATAGTAGTAAGCGAGGGGCATCTTCGCCAAACTTCTCAGCCAACGCAGCATTGGCAGCTCCCAAACCAGGCGTATTGGTTACGGCTCCCCGACATTATCCCTACTAAGGTACTCATATCGGTATTCGTAAGGTAGTGAATGGCAATCACCGTAGCCACACAGGTAGCTATTGATATTACTGCCAACAGATTGAGCTTGATGCCTTCTTTCTTAAAGGCGGAAAAGAATCCTGGCCCTACCTGTAGCCCAATGGTATAGACAAAGAGTATAAGCCCAAATTCTTTAATAAAGTGCTGAATGTGAGTATTTACCGTAAAACCCATTTCAGCCATAGCAATGCCTGCGAAAAGTACCCAAGCAATACCAAATGAGATGCCAAAAAATTTAACCTTTCCTAAGGCAACTCCTACCGCGATGACCACGCTATACACTATCACAGTGTAAGCCACACTCTCGTGGTCGGCCATCAAGTTCCAAAGCCATTCCATTTTTTTAATGTTTAATTTGATTGATTTTTGTTATTCTATTTTTGCTGATTTTTTTACTTTGAAAATAGACTGTCCAAAAAGTTTTTCGTGTATGCTGACCATCACATCTCCCCCTTTCGAAGGGGAGGGGGATGTTAATAATCATAGAGTTATGAAAATCTAATTTGTATTAATGTTTTAAGGTGAAAAACTTTTTGGACAGCTTTACTATTCCTTTACTACCCCAAGAACGGATAACGATAATCTACTGGTGGTACAAAAGTTTCTTTGATAAGGCGAGGCGATACCCAGCGCAATAAGTTCTGTGCCGAACCTGCCTTGTCGTTAGTACCTGAGGCACGTGCGCCACCAAAAGGTTGTTGTCCTACTACAGCTCCTGTAGGTTTATCGTTTACGTAGAAGTTACCTGCCGCATTTTCAAGGGCTTTCACCGCTTCGTCTATTGCGTAACGGCAAGTAGCAAATACGGCTCCTGTAAGGGCGTAAGCCGAGGTTTCATCTACTAATTTTTAGCGTTTCTTCCCACTTAGCATCGTCGTATACATACACGGTTACCACAGGCCCAAAAGAGTTCAGTTTCCATAGTGGTGTAATGCGGATTAGTGGTAACAATTACGGTAGGTTCTATAAAAGTATCCCTTTTGCTCTTGTCATAACCACCGCCTACGAATATTTCGGCATCTTTATCTTTCTTCGCTTGGTCTATGTATTTAGCCAATTTGTCAAAAAGAAATTTTCGTGAATAACAGCTGTGATAAAGTTCTCTAAGTTTTCAGGAGAACCCATTTTTGAAAGACAATACGTCTTTTTTTCACCAATTCAATGTTTCCTCAGCTTTTTGATTTAGGTAAGTATACACGAGAGGCTGCACTACATTTTTTTGTCCTTGGTACTCAAATGCGCCACGAGTGATAGCTGTAGCTACTTGCTTTTGCACAAGCACTTGGGTGAGCAAGGATAAAGTCTTTACCGCCTGTTTCACCTACTATCTTAGGATAAGTTCTGTAGTTATGAATGTTGTTGCCTATTTTTCTTCCAAATATCTTGGAAAACATTGGTAGAACCTGTAAAAGTGGATACCAGCAAAATGCGGACTAGCCAGTAGCGCATCAGTAATCATCGCAGCATCGCCGTGTAGTACATTAATAACCCCATCTGGCAAACCTGCTTTCTTAAATACTTCTACTATCATATTAGCCGAAAATACTTGCGAAGCACTGGTTTCCATATTACTACGTTACCCATTAGGGCTGCACTTGCAGGTAGGTTGCCCGAGATAGCGGTGAAAGTTAAATGGAGTAACGGCATATACAAATCCCTCTAATGGGCGATATTCTACGCGGTTCCATACCCCTTCTGACGAGTTAGGCTGATCGTTGTAGATATTAGCCATAAATTCCACGTTGAAACGCAAAAAGTCTATCAGCTCGCAAGCAGAATCTATTTCAGCTTGGTGTACAGTTTTTAGATTGTGCAATCATTGTGGCAGCGTTCATTTTAGCGCGATAAGGTCCCTGCGATAAGGTCAGCAGCTTTCAAGAAGATAGCGGCGCGTTCTTCCCACGCAAAGGGCAGCCCATTTCTTACGAGCTTCAAGGGCTACAGCTATCGCTTTTTTTCTACCTCTGCTTTGCTAGCGTTGTGGTAAACGCCCAAGCAGTGCTTTGTGGTCGTGTGGAGGGTGCATCTCGCTCGTATTGCCAGTGCGTACTTCCTCACTGCCAATGTATAGCGGAGCATCTACACGAGTGTTCCATAATTCTTTGTAGGGCTTTTGAGCACTGCTTCGCGCTCAGGGCTACCTGGTGCATAACTCTTTACAGGCTCATTTACAGCCTTAGGTACTTTAAAAAAATCCTTTTTCCCATTGTTATTTTTGTGTTTTAAGTTTATTGATGTATTTAAAAATTTTTCGGCTAAGATACAACAATTATTTGAACCACTCAAAATTTAAAAAGAAAAAAACTTTGCCAAAGGCATAACCTCTGGCAAAAGTTCTTCTTTTGTTCTTTGTGTTTTGTCTCTCCTCTTTACAAAAAGGTACCACTACTTTCAGGATTGAGGGTTGATGAGAGAATATCGTTTTCGGTCTTTTTCGATTTCAGCTTTGGTCGCGCCAAATTCGCGCATTGCATCTTCTAGTTTGTTCATCTTCTGCTATGATAGGTCTGTATAGATATGAATAGGGATTTTTCACTTCCATAACTTTATTAGCCGGAAGTGTATTATAAGTTAATCCAGCAGGTTTGGTAGCGAAAATAGCCTAACACAATTTGCAAATCGAAATTTACATAAGCTCTTTTGATTTCAAAAAGCCTTTTTCAAACCTATTTGCTCTTTACGGAGCACACCTTTTGAGGGGCATTAGGGGTTGTTTGTCTATACCTGCCCCTCCTTTGATGTACAACTCTTCAGGATTGAGTATCGCGGTATTTGTATCGTCAAGGCTTCAGCTTAGGTAGGCACTGTAGTATTACTAGCGACTGCTGCTGAAAATTATCGGCGATAAAGAAGAATTGATAGTGATTAGGAGCCTGACCAGTAGTCAAGACTGAGTTTATACGTTTGCCCTCTTTATCATAGAAGATAAGTTCTATTCCAGAGGTGATATCTCCAGCTTCATCATGTACTTCCTTCCCAACGGATAGCGGTAGGGATTGTTGCTTGCAGGGGGTAATAACGCCATTTTGTTCTCAAAATAGAAATGTTGTACTGTTTTGAGGGTATTTCACGGGATAGTCAGGGGTTACCGTGGAAATAGCCGTGAGAATGCCCTTTGGTAAATCGCACTTCAAGTTGGCTCCACTTAGCCATAAACTCTTCAGTAGTAACTGTGGTGGTAGAAGTTGTGGTAACGGTAGTAGTAGAAGTTTGAGTAGTAAGAGGGTTACTTTATTATCATCTTTGCTACAAGCGCTAAAAAGCAGTAGCCATCACTACTAAAAGGAAAGTGTATTTTAAAAATTGATATATTTTTTTCATCGTTTTTTTAATGTTAAAAAGGTTATTGTTTAATTTCTATGGGTAGTGTCATATCCGAATCTAATTGAAACGCATTAGAGTATTCCACTACGTTATAAGGGCGCTCTTCTTGGGTTTGTGGGTTGAGCTTGTTAGCAGTGAGAAAGTGTGCTAACTTAATTCGTAAGGTATAATTGCCGACAGTAGCTTCGTCTTTAATGTGAAAAATACCTTTTAGTCCCACAGGGTCGCGTAGTTCTGGGTGTTTTTGTCCCAAGTGCGCAGGCGCAACTTCACCCCTTGTGTGCCATAAGAGCCATTCTCAGGGTCAGTATCCTGATATTCATAACTTACTACCTTGTTCATGGCGGTTACCATCGCATCTCTTCCTTCTTTATTTATCAGGGTAATTTCCTTGAAATAACTGAAAAGAAGTGTTGGTGGATAGGCGCCATTTCAGCGGTTACGAAACTCGTGGTTCATACGCACTCCGTTGTTGTAATACACTATCTCGAATAGGTACTCGTGCCCTACTTGCCATTGTATAGGGTTATTGATGTCGTACACTATTCCCTTAGGCGACTTGTTAGCGGTACGCTCTTGCACTGCCTTAGTGCCTTTATCGGTGATGATAAACTGTACCTTGTCGGGCATATCGTGTCCTCTGTCTTTAGTCTCGTCAGTAGGTGGTTTTGGTTTACTATCGTCCTTACTACAGCCACTTACGGCAAAACACACTAAAATTATCATACTGATAGCTTTTTTAAATAATATGATATTTTTTTCATTTTTTTGATGTCTTTTTAAAAATTATAAATCAATCTCACGAATACATTCCTACCCAAATCGTGGGCGTAATACCTAAACCGATTGGTGTATTCCTTGTATTCTGTGTTCAAAAGGTTTTTCGGCAGAAAGCCTTATCCCTAAAGTTTGTTGTCCTCCTATCTTCAGCGTTGTTTCTATGTTAGCCTCAAAAAGGTGATAAGCATCAGGGGTAGTAGGCACTAACTCTTGGGCAGGTTCAAAAGCGGGTTTGTTGGGCTACAAAGGTGTGTCCCTATACCCACAGCAAAAGTTTCTTACCAACCCTCTATTGCGCTCTACGTTCCATTTTAACTGCTGATTTATGCGCGGAGCAGGTATAAAAGGGAAGTATCGCTTAGTCTGCATCTCATTAGCAAAAACTACAGAGCCCTTCAGTTCATAGTTCAGCTCTTGGTCGTTTAAGCTATGCCACTTCAGCAAAGGCAGTTTTGCATCAAGGTCTACGCCTCTAAAGAAAGCATCAGCTTGGGCGTACTGAAAGATAGGGTACACCCCCGAAAAACAAGGTACGCGTTTCTCCCGTAGGATAGTCATAAATATAGTTTTGTATCCATTGTAGGGTACATATCTATATTCACTCGTATCTTGCGGTTGTTGAAAAGTAAAGCTGGTGAGCCACTTAAGCCCTGTTTCCGATTGCAGCGTCTCATCGCCTAAATCATAGGTACCTGCTCCGTGATGTAAGCCACTGCTGTACAGCTCATTTACGTGAGGGGCACGCCACGCCAAACCCTATGTAGCTGCCCACGTCTATCCAACTAGAGAGGTGGTGCGAGGCTCCCACACTGTAGGTCAGGTTGTGAAATTGGTGTTCTCCTCCGTAGCGTTGCGAGTACATATCGTAGCCATCAGCGTTTAGGTATTTGTAGTCATACCTAAGCCCTGCTTGGGCTTGCCAATTCATATAAGAGTAACGTTGTATCCCAAAAACGCCATAACTAAGCGAAGCAAAGTTAGGGATAACAGGCACTACCCCCGTACCTGGTTGGTTGTAGTTGTCCTGCTTGCTAAAGCTACCCCCTATCATCGTCCCCAACGGTAGCGGTAAGAGTGTTCCCAATCTACATCAAGGGTGTGAGTGGTGAGCTCCATATTCAGGGCTGGGATGCGCGTCCTATCCATCCTACGCAAACTAAACTCTTGGCGTATATCTTTCTGAAAAGCGTATTGTGCCGTCAGTTTACTGCCTAAAGGCAGAATGTAAAAGGCTTTAGCTTTCAACAGGTGATGTACTACCTTTTGCTTAGGAGCATTGATAGAGTACGAAAACGGATAGGTAGTCAGCGGCCTACCGATTTCAAACCTGCCTAATAGGTCGTCCAAATTCCCTATATGCGACCCATAGAACACACTGCTCTCGTTCTCATAACGGCTGTAAAACACTTCAGCAGTACCTTTGTTTTTCTGTACGCCTGTCGCTACCGAAAAGTTCGCCTCACGGGCTGCAGTGTTGTTTAGCACATAGTTAGCGGTACTGAGGTCGCCCGAACGTTTTAGGGTACCTTGCATCCCGCCACGCCCACGAATGTAGCTTAGGTACAGACCCCTCTACGCTTGCCGTTAGGGCAGTCTTTCTACCGTTAGAAGTAAATGAGGGCAATAACTTACCGTGCAGTCCATCGCCGTAAGGCAGTTTGTTGGGGCTGACGAGTATTACCCCACCCAGCGCGTCCGAACCATAGCGCACAGCTTCAGCTCCTTTTACTACGCTTATCTGGTCGGCTACCATAGGGTCTATTTCAGGAGCGTGGTCAGCCCCCATTGTTGTCCCTCTTGGCGTACCTCGTTGTTGAGTATCAAAAATACGATTGCCGTGCAAAACCGTGAATCACAGGTTTGGCAATAGTACCCCCGTTTGTATCATCGAAACACCTGCTATTTGGGTAAGTATTTTTGAGACAGTTCCTCTCCTGAATGCTTTTAGAAAACCATCTTGCTTGATAACCTGCATAGGTAACCTACATTCTATCACATAAGGATTATGTCCTACCACTGTTACCGCATCTAACTGATTAACAGTCTCTTTCATTACTACCTTGTAAGGTTGGGCGATAGGAAGCGTAAGTGTTGCTTCGTAATCCTGATAACCGAGATAAGTAATTTTGATAGGATAAGACCCTTTAGGGAGTTTTTCTCAATAGTAACTTTGCCGTCAGAGTCCGTTAGGTAGTGTTTGCCCATAAAAGTGCACCACCGCTCCTGCCAACGGCAATTGTTGAGTATCTTCACTTGCAGTTGTAAGCGTCCTTGTCCAAAAAGCCGAAAAACGCACACAACAGCAGCAGAAGAGATAATATCTTTTGCATAAAGAAATTTAATTTGAAAATTAATTGATTTCTCAATTTGCTAATTGGCAAATTGACTCATTGACAAATTAACAGGCGGTCCTCTTGAAAAGATAACAAAGACAGTTTTGCGGAATGTCTTTTTCAATAAAGAAGAAAAATAGTTGAAATGCTCTGCTCCCATAAATGATAAGTAAAGAAAGAAGGAGCAAAGAACTGGTGAAGTTGTAGAAAGATACAATCGTGGTGAGTATCTATAGCCGAAAAAGTGTGCTTCGTGCTTACATTCACTACCTGTAGCAATAGCGCATAACTCCTTACTTGTGTGGTGGTTATGAAAAAAACTCACCCACAGGAAAGCCACTTTTAGCATACATACCAGCAACAAAGAGGCAATTAAGCGTATATGTATAGATTTCTTTTTGTATCATTCCAACGGCAAAGGTAAAAAAATAATTTTTAATTAAGCATTATATATTAAATTTTTGAGTATCTTTTTTTCTGTAAGTTTAGGTTAATCATCAAAATCTATATAGTAGAATTAAAATTATAAAACTTATAATCATTTTACAGGTTTGTCTATTCCTAAAAAAATGAAAGTGTAATATTAAAAAAAGAATAAAAAAAGTTATCATATAGATTTTTAAAAAGTTCTATTATAAAGCTATATTTGTACTGTCTAACCTATACTAAAAAGCGATTGATACGACCTATCAGGGCTGTGAATTTTTATGTAACTAACTTGTGTTAGCTCTGAGTTTTCTGCTAATCTTTAGAAAATAAGTTTTTTTCTTATATTGATAGACTCTAAAACCAATAATAAACAGAAATAAAAGGTAAAGAGGCAAGTAATCCAAAAGAGAAAAGGACGGCTGGTATTATGAGTATTGTATGAGCAAGAAAAAGTAATAACATCTATCAAAAGATAATAGCTCTCTCGGTTAATACCATAATAGTAAAAATAGCTTTTTTTGTCTTTTTCTTTCTAAAAATAAGGAATGACAAGATGAAAAAAACTAAAGGAAAGAAAAAGCCATTTTAGAAAAATCATAAAAAAAGGATCTATTCTATTGCTATAACTAAATAAGTAAGAAAAATGAATCTAATACTGCATTATCAAACAGCCATATAATAGATGATATATTACTAATTGAATAGGCTAAAAGCTTCATAAGTGCAGATAAATAACAACCATAGTAATAGAAAAGAAATATAAATTATATTTGATATTCTTATTCATATATAATTCAACTTGCTAGTTGAAAAGTTAAAAATAAAAAAAGCAAAGCAAAAGATTTGTATATTTGTAATTCCAAAAAATAAAAACAACTCCAATGCTTTTGTAAAGACAAAAATTACATCAATTTTTGTATTATCGATGATATTTTAAAAAGAAATTAATCATTCTGAAGATATTCCCCGCTGGCGCAAGCTTGTAGCTTGTGCCCAATTCAAAATTCAAAATTCTCTCTCCGTCCCTACTTGTCCCACTCGTCTCACCTGTCCCAGCCCTCCCAATCCTCCCAGCCTTCTCAACCCTCTCACCAGTCCCACTTGTCCCACAATTCATAATTCCCCTCGCACTATTTAGAGCGCTTTATAAGCTTGAAAAAAACTCTTTTTCTCTATAGTGGGTAAAGAAAAATAGTAGGGCAGTTTTTGTATTGTATTGATTTTTTTAATGAAATAAAATTTTTAACAACACATCTGATACTTTATCGTTTTTTTACAATGACTCACTATTTGCAATAATATCTTTATAGATATCTATTTTTATTATATTCTTGCCAACTCTCTCCATATTGTTCTGTAAGTATAACTAATCCTAAAAAGAGATAAAGGATTAAATCCTATTACAACAACATCTTCCTTTGTTGCTATCCATCGAGTTTCTTCCACTTCTTCATATACAACTGCTGAGACCTCATATCCTTTTTTCTTTTTAGTGTATATAAAAGCAGGATTATAGGTATTCATGGCTTCTGTCAATTTTACTTTTTATCATAATTTATTTACTAAAGTTACATTTCTTTATATTCTTCTCTATAGTACCTTCTACTAGAATCTCTTTATTCTTGTTCATTACTTCTTTTTATATTATTAGCTTCTTTTCATTAAATCCTTAGATGTGAAAGCCCTAGATAAGATTACAGAGATTTTTCCCACCAGAGGTAAAAACTTTATGAGGATAGTGTTTATACAGATTATCAAATAGAAGATTATCTAATTGAAAATAAATGCGTTGAATTAAAAACGCAACGAAAAAAAGAATAGCAAAAGACCCGACTCAGAAAAAAACAAAGTAGACAGAAGTTAAAGATTACAATGTATATTTTTTTGGGTTACAGCTATTTAAAATAATCAATAACTAGCAAGTTGAATTACTTAAGTAAAATTCTTTTTTTAAGCCTTTTTTCTCTATTAATTCTATGATAGTTCTCCTACAGCAATCACTGTACCGAACTATCACTGTCCGCCTTTTTGTCATATTTTTTTCTATTTTTAGCGTAAATCTATTTTTAGGATATAAAAACTGTGTAAGATGAGTATAAGATAAGCGAAGGATGAGCGAAGGCTAAGCGAAGAATAAACCTTCTCTACCAGAGCGAATACTAATGGCTTCATAGAAAAAAATAAAAAATCTCCCTTTTTTTATAGAAGATAAGAATATCTTTTATATCTTTGCACCCGAAATTAAAAAACACTAACAATTTTTATTATGACAGCAAAAAAATTGTGGATTTGGTTAGGGGCTACAGTGGCAGCCTCTTTCTTGGTGCTGATTTTTTTCGGTGTAGAAATATATCGTACAGCACCTCCTTTCCCCGAAAAAAATCGTAACTACCGATGGGGAAACGCTCTATGAAGGGCAAGACATCAAAGACGGTCAGAACGCTTGGCAATCTATGGGCGGTCAGACCGTAGGAAGTATCTGGGGACACGGAGCTTACATCGCTCCCGACTGGAACGCCGATTACCTCCACCGCGAGTCTATGCTCTTATTAGATTTGTATGCTCAAAAAGACGGCAAAGTCTATAAAGACCTGCCCGAAGAAGAGCAAGCTAAGTATCAGGTACAGTTGCGCAAAGAGCTTCGTGCCAATACTTTCAATCAGCAAACGGGGTTATCACTTTCTCGCCTGAGCGCGCACTAAGTAGCTAAAGAGTTAGCTAACTATTATAGCAAACTCTTTATGGATGACCCTGCACTCGAGCAAACGCGTACCCATTACGCCATCCCTAAGAATGCGATTAAAGACCCTGCCCGTATGGCGCAGATGAACGCTTTCTTTACTTGGACGTCTTGGGTGTGCAGCACCAATCGCCCTAATGACGATGTTACTTATACCAATAACTGGCCTTACGACCCGCTCATTGGCAACCATCCTTCTACTTCTTTGCAGATGTGGTCTGGCTTTAGCGTGCTAATGCTTCTATTTGGTGTGGGGCTGCTTGTGTATTACCACGCTCGCAACAAAGAAGAGGAAACCAGCGAGACTTTCCCTACTGAAGATCCTTTGCGCAATATGAAGCCTACCCCTTCAATGAAAGCAACCCTCAAATACATCTGGATTGTTTCATTGCTTATCATTGTACAAATGATTTCTGGGGTTATTACAGCGCACTATGGTGTAGAAGGAGGCGGCTTCTTTGGTATCCCTCTCGATGTAGTATTGCCACAGGCTATTTCTCGTAGCTGGCACGTACAGTTGGCTATTTTCTGGATTGCTACCTCTTGGCTGGCTACAGGTTTGTATATAGCACCTGCTGTATCTGGCTACGAACCTAAATATCAACGTCTTGGGGTGAATGTACTCTTCGTGGCTTTACTTATTGTAGTATTAGGCTCATTAGCCGGTCAGTGGATGGGAGTAATGCAAAAGTTAGGCTTAGTAGAAAACTTCTACTTTGGTCACCAAGGCTATGAGTATATCGAGCTTGGTCGTTTCTGGCAAATCCTATTGCTTGTAGGTTTGTTCTTGTGGTTGTTCCTAATGGTTAGAGCTTTTAATTCCTGCTCTCAAACGCAAAGACGAAAGCCGCCACTTATTGTTGTTGTTCGTACTTTCATCAGTAGCAATTGCTGCTTTCTACGGTGCGGGACTAATGTATGGTCGTCAAACACATATGGCAATAGCTGAATACTGGCGTTGGTGGGTAGTGCATCTTTGGGTAGAAGGTTTCTTCGAGGTATTTGCTACTGTAGTGGCAGCCTTCTTATTCTCTCGTTTGGGCTTGTTGCGTATTAAAGTAGCAAGTACAGCCGTACTTTTCTCTACTATTGTATTCTTAGCAGGAGGTATATTGGGTACTTTCCACCACCTATACTTCAGTGCTACACCTACAGGGGTATTGGCATTAGGGGCTACCTTTAGTGCGCTCGAAATCGTACCTTTGGTACTCATCGGTTACGAGGCATACCACAACTACCAATTGTCTAAAACTACCGAGTGGATTAAAAGCTTATAAATGGCCTATTTACTGCTTTATAGCTATGTGCTTCTGGAACTTCCTAGGGGCAGGTATCTTTTGGTTTTGCTATCAATCCACCTATTGCTTTATACTACATTCAAGGGCTTAATACCACTGCCGTTCACGGTCACGCTGCCTTGTTTGGGGTATATGGTATCCTAGTATCGGTTTGATTCTCTTTGTATTGCGCGGCTTGTATGCCGACCGTCATTGGAACTACAAGATTCTCGGTTGGTCATTTTGGCTTATCAATATAGGGGCTGTTTGTAATGTTAGTAGGCAGTCTATTGCCTATAGGAATTTTTACAAGCGGTAGAAGCTATCCAAAATGGCTATTGGTCAGCGCGTTCTGAAGAATTTATGCATACCGACACAATGCAGATTATTCGTTGGTTGCGTGTACCTGGCGATACGCTTTTTAGCTATAGGCGAATTGCTATTGGTATATTTCATTATCGGTCTGAAAACCGGTTGGTCTCTTAGAGAAAAACGATAATTTATCATAGGGTTAAAAAAATACCCATATAGCTAATTAATTCTGAAAAAGGGCTGTCCACACAAATCTTCTTGCCGGACAGCCCTTTTTATTATTTATTTTTAACTAATACTGCCGTTATTCCAAACGATAGAAAAGCGGGTAAAAACCACTCTATTCGGTAGTTAGCCAATGGCAGCAATGTTTTTAAAAATCGTTAATCCAACCTATATGTAGCAAATCACCTATGATGAAGAGAGCTGATAATACAGCTGTAAGCGTTACCCCCACTATGTAAGGAGCATTACTCCGCACCCGCTTGCAAAAGAAAAGCACAAACAGAGTGAGCGCAATGGTGATAGGGTACGAAAAATCTAACAGATAACCAGCGTAATGTATGATTTCATCTACACTTCTGATAGAAAGTACAAACGATACTAACGTACAAATCCACACCCCCATTTATAAGGAATACGCCCTTTGCTAATATTTTCAAAAATCTCACCCATAGCCGATACAATTGCAATAGCCGAAGTAAGACAAGCAAAAAGCCACTGCTACCGAGATAACGATACCCCCATAATCACCTAACACATTGTAGGCTATGTGTTTAAGAATATCTATATAGCTAATACCTTCTGAAGAGGGTAGGGAAGAGGTGGCACCCAGATATAGCAAAACCTCCATAGATAAACACCAAAACAGCCTGCTGCTACCACTCCAGAGAGTATAGTTACTTGCTTTTTGTCAGCCCTCATCGCGGTAACCCTCTTGCACAATTGACGAGATAATGAGCCCCGAAAAGATAACCCCAGCAAGTACGTCTAAAGTTAGGTAACCTTTTGAAAAGCCAAAAGCAAAGGCCTCACCAAAGCTATAGCCGTTGTCTCACCAGATCTTTAGGGTGCATTAAGAGTCCCCACCACTATCAAGATAGTAAGCGAAAGAATAAGAAAAGGTGTAAGTATTTTTACCTATAATATCTACTATTTTTAGCTTTCGAGATAGAAAGCAAAAAGCGTGATGCCAAAGTACAGCACTCCAAAAATGATTTTTTTCCTATTTGAGGGAAGAAAGGCTGCACAGCCACCTCGTAGTAGTCGAGCCCGTACGTGGTACGCAGATAAGTGGCCCTAATGTAACGATGATAAGGAAAACCAGCGCATTGACGAATAGTGGAGGAAAACGCTTTCCTAAATCGGTGAAAGTAAGCCCTATAGAGGCTACCATTACCACTCGCTAAGAACGATAGCAGTATGTCTGACACGAAGAACCCTGCAAAGGCCACACCGCTCAAAGCTCCTATTTTCAAGCCTATATAAGGGGAATAACCAAATTACCCGCCCCCAAAAAAACATTGCAAATAGAGCAAAAACCAGCTGTTACAACTGTAATGAATTTCTTTTTGTCCATAACTAAGTAGGTTTTATTAGGTTAGAATGCCACAAAGATACAACTTTCTTTTTTTATAAAACAAATGTTTTTATTTTTTTCTATTATCTTATTTTTTTGCATATCCTTTTTAAAAATTGCTATCTTTGCCATCAAAATAACTAAAATGGACGATAAAGCAATTATCAAAAACGCATCGATTGGTTTTGCAAAAAACAAAATCAATGCCTTTTTCACCCACTATCTCACCCGCCCCTAAATCGGTAGAGCGCAACGAAATAGAGAGTCTCTACGAGGGACTGCGATGGTTTGTAGATAGAGGGTAAACGAACTTTGGTGCAAAAGAAATATATGGGCTCTTATTGCGATATATACTTGCATAAAGAGCTGACCGATAGTTATTTAGTTAGCCGCAATGGCTATAAAATCAACCATTTAAATCGCGCTCAGTGGCTTGCTGCCCTCACCGACTTGCACGCTCGTTTTAGCTGGAGCGATACCGCTATCCGTATCATACAGTCCGAGTTGATGCCTGGTCTGCTTTTGGGTAAGGGACTTATTGCCAACGAGTTCTCGGCTTACTACATCTCACACCAGATACACGCCGACTATTTGCAACAGTCAGACCTATATGCCAAGATAACCCAAATACGCCAGAAACCTGAGTATAAGGCTTTTGTAGCCGATGCTAAAAACCCTATCAAGCAAGGAACTAAAAAGATAAATACCCTAATCATATCATTCGTCAATACCAATCGGTGCGCGATATAAAAGCTCCTCGATTTGCCCAATTATGCTAAGAATATCAGCTTGTTTAAGAAGGAATTAGATATTTTCGGCAAAGAGGCTCCTATTTACTTCAAGCCGTTTAATATCCTAAAGGAAATAAAAGACGATGGTACGGAGGTATTTGTGAATGATAATCTCAGCTTTCAACAGATTAATGACGATGAGTTTCTCTATTACACCTTTTGCTGATGAAGCCGATTTTTGAAGCTAAATATCCTGAAATTCGTGCTTGGGTAGATAAGATGAATGCCAATGAAGAAGAAGGGTGGTTATAAAGCCGCGTAAGGCTTTCTTACCAGCTATGCCACCCGCTTTTTAAGGTGCGCAATAACGATTACCTAACCCTTATCTATGGAGTTGATTTCCAAGATCGACTACAAGAGCAGATAAACAAACGCAATATCAAAGGGAAATTGAAGTGTTCTATAAACGACTGGGCTATCAATGCTAAATTATTGCAAACGCCCTATGCCGATATACACGAAGAAAATTATGAATTTAAAAACTTAGTACTTGACCGTATTTTTGGGCGAGGAGATAGAAAATCAATTAGATAGCAGATTATGAGCAAATTACTTATATTGGTGGGGGCACCTGGTTCGGGCAAATCCACCTTTGCACGTTATTTTTTGCGTACCGAAGACAATTGGGTGCGCGTAAACCGTGATGACTTTCGCTTAATGCAGTTTGGCGATTCGCTGATGATACCTTTTTATGAAGAGCGCATCAGCAAGATGGTCGATGCCTCTGTTTTAGCCTTACTTAAGAGCGATACCAATGTGCTTATTGATGCCACTAATACCTCGCTGCGCACTATTCAAGATATGGTAAACGCCTATACTGAGTATGCCGATATTTCTTTTAAAGTATTTGATGTGCCTGTAGAAGAGCTCGTAAAAACGCTGCGACAAACGTTTTTGCCGAAACAGGTAAGTTTATTCCCAAAGGGGTTATCGAGAAGAATGTTAGCAATCTGCATCACACTTTAGAAAAGTTTAATTTTGAGCCTATTCCTCAGAAGGTAAAAGCACCAGAAGCCGTATATACCGCTCAAGACGAGTCATTGCCTAAGGCGGTTATCTGCGATTTAGACGGTACGCTCTCTTTGCTCAATGGTCGCGACCCTTATAATGCAGCTACTTGCGATAACGATTTGCTCAATGCTCCGGTAGCCTCTGTACTACAAATGGCTAAAGCACAAGGTTATAAGGTAATTCTCCTTTCTGGGCGTGAAGATAAATACCGCGAACCTACCTTGCGTTTTTCTTGCTAAACACCAGATAGACTATGACCTCCTACTGATGCGCACAACTAATGATTTCCGCAAAGATAATATCATCAAGCGTGAACTTTTTGAGCAGGAAATACAAGGGAAGTACTTTATAAACTTCCTCTTAGATGACCGCAATCAAGTAGTAGATATGTGGCGCAAAGACCTACATTTATCCTGTTTTCAAGTAAATTACGGTGATTTTTTTAGATATTTATTTGATACAAAAAAAGGCTGTCAATATTCTTACTGACAGCCTTTTTTTAGTGCTTATTTCTTTTATGGTAACTCCAAAAATCTCTTCGAAATGCTTTAGTATATATCTCTTTACTTCTTCAGTATCTACCTTTTCTTTTTGATAACTCTACATTGAGTGAGGTTACTGCCTTACCCCTTATCCCACAAGGGATAATGTTATCAAAATAACCTAAATCAGTATTGACATTCAGGGCAAATCCGTGCATCGTTACCCATCGCGAGGCGCGTACCCCCATTGCACATATTTTTGCGAGCAAAAAGGCGTTCCTACATCTAGCCATACACCTGTCTCTCCTTCACTACGTTCTCCCTTTATGCCATAGTCGGCTAAGGTTCTGATAATTACCTCTTCTAACGAACGCAAATACTTGTGAATATCTGTAAAGAAGTTTTCGAGGTCTATGATAGGATAACCTACTATCTGTCCAGGCCCGTGATAAGTAATATCACCTCCGCGGTTTATCTTATAAAAAGTAGCCCCTTTTTTAGCTAAAGCAGCCTCATCAATTAGCAAATTCTCTATATGACCACTTTTGCCAAGCGTATATACGTGTGGATGCTCTACAAAAAGAAAGTAATTAGGAGTAGGGAGGTCTGTGTTTTCAGCCCTATTTTTTGTGTTTCAGCTCAACTATTTCTTCAAAGAGGCTTTCTTGGTAGTCCCACGTTTCTTTATAGTCTTTATGACCTAAATCCTTAACGATTATTTGTTTGTTCATAGATAGTTTTGATATTACCTTCGTTAATATCACCAGTTTTGTATCCTTTAGTAAACCAGTATTTGCGTTGCTCAGAAGTACCGTGTGTGAATGAATCGGGTACTACAGTGCCCTTGCATACGTTTCTGAATAGCATCATCGCCAACAGCATTGGCAGCGCTTAGTGCCTCATCAATATCATCTACATCTAAATACTTCTGGTTATGGTGTGCCCACACTCCTGCGTAAAAAGTCGGCTTGTAGCTCTTGGGCAACCGACCATTTGTTAGCAGCCGCTTGGCTAAGCCCTTGCTGTTGTCGTCTTACTTGTTGCGAAGTGCCCAAAAGTGTCTGTATATGGTGTCCTACCTCGTGAGCCATTACATAGGCAATAGCAAAATCACCACCTTTGGCGCCAAAGCGCGTTTTTAGCTCCTCAAAGAAATCCATATCCATATATAACTTATGGTCTGCGGGACAGTAAAAAGGCCCTCACAGACGATGAGGCTTGCCCACAACCTGTATTTACACTAGCAGTAAAGAGTACTAAGGTAGGCTTTTCATATGTTCCGAGTCTATTTTTCCGCAAAGACTTTTTCCCATACATCTTCAGTATCAGCAAGCACAGTAGCGGTAAACTCACCGATTTTCTTTTGCTCAGCAGTTAGCTCTACGCGTTCTGTTTGCTGAGTTTGGTTGCCACCAGCTACCTGATTTACGACAGAAGCTACCTGTTGCCCTGTTTCGCCGCCAAAAAGCTGCAATAAAACTACGATGATACCCACGATACCACCGCCAGCTAATAGACCGCCTTTGCTGCTAATACCGCGTCGGTCGTCTACATTGCTACTCTGTCTTCTTCCTTCCCATTTCATAGAAAATAATGATTTTTAGTGAATAAATTATTAATAGTTAGTGGTCAATGTTTTGCAAAGATATAAAACTATTGCGAATTAGCAAAATTTAGATGTTTTACCTCTCGTTATGCAATGATTCCTCTTTCGCGCATTAAGAACGTAGCATTTCTGTTTTGGCAGATACCTTCGCGTAGTTTATAGTCGAAGTGTAATACTCCTCAGCTGATGTCTGACTCAAAGCATTTGTTTACTAAGTGGTCAGGATACTGTTCGCTCAGGCGACATACCTCAATATCGTGAGTGGCAACAATGCCTATAGCTTGTAATGACAGCAGTCGCTGAATAATTTTTATAGTACCGTACTGCTTGTCTTCAGAGTTAGTACCGCGTAGTATCTCATCTAATAATACCATACAGCGTTCGCGTTTTAGAGCTGCCATAATTTGCTCTATACGATTTATCTCAGCAAAAGAAATACGACTTACCATCGCTTAGTGAGTCTGATAATCGCATTGATACTAATAGAGGCAGTGGGTGTACATCAGCTTTTTGGGCACAAACGGGTAATCCTACTTGTGTAAGTAGCATATTTATCCCTAAACAGCGCAAAAAAAGTGCTCTTACCCGACATATTCGAGCCTGTTAGGAGTACAAAATGCGCTTCATCTAACACTATATCGTTGGTTATGCGCTCTTTTTCAGGTATAAGAGGGTGTCCTACAGCTTCAAAACTAATTCTATAACTGTTGTTGAGAGTAGGGATACAAAGTGAGGATGGTTGTAAGCAAAATTGGCAAAAACTACACAGCACTTCGGTGTCGGCTACGGTTTCGAGCCATGGCAATACCTCTTTGCCATAGGTGGCTTTCCACGTTTGTAAAGCTCTATAACGATGTAGGTGATAGAAGCTGAAAGCGTTGAGTGGAATAGATACCAATATATTGCTAACACTATCTAAATCGTCTAATAGGCGTGAAAGTTGTGCTATAGGTTTGCTAGCTTGCAGGTTTTTTCTCTGGGAAACGCTCTTCTATTAAAGATATACACGATTTGAAAGCATAAAGCATCGCATAAGTACGCTCAAAACCCAGCTTTTTCTTTGTTTATTTTGCTGATATAGAAGAAAAAAATACCGATAAATTTATAGTGAGTAGTAGTTTAGCGATGCTTTTTTTAACACTTCGTAGTCGTATATATAGCCTATGATTGCTGAAAAAGTGAAGACTATAGGTGAAATGACCGTAAAAACACGCATAAAGTTGCCCATTGGTGGGGTGGGGGTTGCTGCCCACTGTTGCAGTCGGTCGTAAAAAGAAGGGCTGTCGTCTATCTGTTCAGCGTGTGCCATAAAGGTTTGTCGCCAAGCTAATTGAGGGGTTAGGGGCTTTAATTGCCTCTTGGTGAGCGAGTATCGCAGTAGTATCCGGATACAACAGCTTATGGGCTAATCGTTTGCGTCCTAAGTAAGTATGGGTACGGTTAAGGTAGTGGTACAATGATTTCTCGCCCAGTACATCTAAATCATAGGCGTAAGGGTGCTGGGCAGGTTCAAAAATCTTTGCCATTGTCAGCGGGGTAGATGCCTTGTTCTATGAAGGCTATTTCGCGCTCATTGATGGCTATTTTTGCCTTAGCAATGCGTCTTTTACAGCTATTTGTTTGTGTTTGCCAATGAGTAAAAAGAAAAGCACTATCATCAGGACTGCTAAAAAGCCCCATAGCCACGAACTTTCGTTTATAGCCTTGTAGCCAACAAATATTGCAAATAGTAAGTCTATCAACCTTGCAAAAAGCAATAGCGTTGTACTGTTGGTGGTACTGCTTATATAATTGTGTAGCAGTCTCTAATTTTTTTCTTTGTACATAATAATTAAATTAGCAAATTAGCAAATTGGCAAATCGACAAATTGACTCATTACCTTGCATCTAAACGGAGGAAGATAAACAGCAATATAGTAAAAGCCCATAGCCCCGAACCTCCATAGCTAAAGAAGGGTAGGGGGATACCTATAGTAGGGATAAGACTGATAACCATACCTATATTAATGCAGAAGTGTACAAAGAGTATCGACACTACGCAATAGCCATATACGCGGTTAAATTTGGTTTTCTGTCGTTCGGCTAACTGTAGCAACCGCAAAAGGAGCAGCGCAAAAAGAACAACCACTAATGTAGTGCCCGCAAAGCCCCATTCTTCGCCAATGGTGGTGAATATATAATCGGTGTGTTGCTCGGGTATAAAGCTACCTTTGGTACGCGTACCTTGTAAAAACCTTTGCCCAAAAGTACCTCCCGAGGTAATAGCCGATTCAGCCATATTGGTGTTGTACGCAAAGTCGCGTTTCATTGCGGCTATTTTCTGAGGGTCAGTTTCTAAGCGCAACCATAGGCTTAGACGGTTGCGATGGTGCTGCTTTTAACACATTGTCATAGGCAGGGTGGGTAGCCAGGGGCTGTTACCAAACAGATGCCGCTGAGTATGAACAAATTGGCAAAGGGTATGCGATTGGTACGGCGTTTATGCCAAAAAAACGTAGAAACCAATGCATAAAGCTGAAGCTAACAGAGTGAGCCCCTGTGCCGAATTTTTAAAGAGGAAACAAATACTACCCCTGCTAAAAAAATAGGTAGAATAAGAGCGCAGAGGGCATTCCTTCGCGAAAAAAAGTACAAACAGTAGCGAGAAGAATACCAATAAACTCCCTACGTCGGGCTGTAGCAAGATAAGAAAAAGAAGGTACACAAATAATAGCTATTGCTCGCAGTAGATCGGGTATGCGCCGCACATCGGTGTGAATGTCGCTCACATAACGCGAAAAAGCCAAAGCAGTAGCTACTTTGGCAAACTCGCTCGGCTGCACCGTGATGCTGCCAATAGCATACCACGCCCGCGCCCCATTCGTCTCTTTTCCAAAGACGAACAGTCCCGCCAGCAATACAATGGCTATCAAGTAAAAAGTCACTGCCAGATTAATGTACAACTTGCTATCTATAGCCAAGATAAAGAGGATAAGCAAGAAGCTAAGCGCAATAAAAAGCAACTGCTTTCCGTAGAACTGATTGAGGTCGAATATAGAGCTAGCTTTCAGGTCGCTATAAGTAGTTGAAAAAATAGCTATCCATCCGCAACTTACCAATAATAGGTATAATATCACCGATACCCAATCGAGGTTCTTTACAATACTATTACTCATCTTTTTCTAAATAGGAAAAATAGGGCATATTCCATCACTAAACTGAGCCATCTTTTTTTAGGAGAAAAGATAGAAAACCACGTGCCCGCTAATAGGTTGCTTACCGTCATCTCTTCTTTGCAAACAGAAAGCTGACGCGATAGTTTAAGGGCGTGAATATCCTTTTCGAGTTTTAGTATTTTTCAGGTCATTATCAATTGCCTCGAATGATTCTGTATATTTTATTCTTCATCATCATCAGGTTCTGCTTTAAAGTAAATTTCTGACAGTTTCCTTTAGCAAAGGTTTCACAATAAGTACCCTGCGGAAGAAGAAAGCTCCCGCAGCCACTATTATATAGAAAGTCCCTACAATAACAAAGCCCCACGCTATGCTATCTACAGCCTCACCTACTGCATAAGCTGCAGCAATCGATATGAAGAATAGCATCAACAAACACGCAAAAAGCTACTATAAAAAAAGTTATTAAGCCCGTAGATGATTGGGCTATAAACCCTAAAAAGGAATAGCTTATAATAGGCCACTTGCGCATCAAGAGCATCAGTTGCTTTTTGTAGGAACTTCCTCAAATGATTCTTTTTATCGAGTGAAACGACATAATGGCTTATTTCTGCAACTTAGCGTTAGCTTCCTTAAGGGCAGCCAATTTCTTTTCAAGGAAAGTAATTACATCGTCAGCTTTATAGCTTGATTTAGAAAGTAAGTTTTCTACTTTTTTTCTTCTAAGTTTTTCCTTTACCTCTCCTGTTTTTTTCTCTAACTTCTTGGGTTAGTTTTTTTCTAATTTGCGTTTTTAGCTTATCAGCCTTATCACTCACCCCTGTCTTTTATTTTTTTCTACGGGTTTCTTCACCTTTGTCGGGTGCAAATAATACACCAACAGCTACGCCCACAGCCAAACCTGCTGCAAGTCCTAATAATACATTTCCTGTTTTTGCCATAATAATATTAGTTTTTAGTTTTTTATAAAAATCGCACAAATATACGAATAATTTTTGAATGTGCAAAAATATCTTGTGGGAGTGGTGGGAGTATATTTTTTTCTGGTTGGGGGTGAGTTTGTGGAAAGTTGTTCTTTTGGTGATGGTATAATGATCCTTCGGTCTTCTTGTACCCTTTCTATATCTGAAGTAAAGGGAGGTGTAAAAGAAAAAAATTTGCCAATTTGTCAATTTGCTTACGGATTATTAATTGCCGTTGCTGGGAAATCGACAAATTGACAAATTGTCTTATTTTTTTGTGCAGGATGTACTGGTTAGCGAGGGTAGTGTTGCTGATGGTACTGCCATCGGCGTTTAGCATTACTAAGGTGTTTTCAATCACTTGGTAGTAGCGTATATCCTTAGCATCGTCGCTATTAGTAAGGGTGAGCAAAATGTTTTGTTTCGTCATAACTTGCGGTACCTTTAGAAGAAAAAAAGCTCCTTTGCCTTGGTATTCTTCTTCGAGGGTATAACTGCTTTTTTTCAACGGTAAGGGTAGTTTTGATACCACCACAATCGGCGCAAGGTAATACCCCCTCGTAAGTGCCTGCGTACGAAATGTTTTCAGTAATTATCTCGCGCTGTTCGGCTATCGATTGGGTAGTGGTATTGCTATCGGTGGTGTTTCCGGCTGTGTTGGTTTGGTTGCAAGCGATTGCGAGTAATGCAATTGCGCTTACTGATAAAAAGTGATTTTTTTCATTAGTCTGAAATGTTTATTGTTATAAATGGCGGCAAAGATAGTGAATTAATTTGTAAATTAGCAAATTAACAAATGAGTGTAATTAGTGTAATTTGCTGATTTATAGTACTTATGAGACACTAATAAGAAATATTTTTGTATTTAGTGTAAAATATGTACCTTTGCCGTTTGAAGATAAAAAAAGTTAAGTAATTCATTTAAAAATGCAAAACAAAGGACTTATTAAACTATTTTGCCCCTACTATTTGGGTTGGTAGGCATTTACCAGCTTTCATTTACGTATGTGGCAGGTAGAGTGGAAGACGAAGCCAAAGCGTTTGCTGCGGCTAAAGTGTCGAATACTCAGCCTCGATTATATCGCTAAACGCGAAGCAGTCGAAGCAAAAGTATTTAGACTCAATGTTGGGGCAAGATGTGTATAACATCGGTATAGCTAAGTTCACTTTTGCTGAAGTTAAAGAGAAAGAGCTCAACCGTGGGCTCGACCTCAAAAGGGGTATCAACGTTATCCTACAGATTTCAGTAAAAGATATCCTTAGAGGGTTGGCTAACAATTCTAAAGACCCCATTTTTAACAAATCATTAGCCGAAGCGGATGTTCAGCTGCGCAAAACCGACAAAACCTACTTGGATTTGTTCTTCGAAGCTTACGCTAAAAACGGTGGTAAATTAGCTTCACCTGATGTGTTTGCTAATAAAACCCTTAGTGACCAAATCAACTTCCAAATGTCTGATAGCGAGGTGCGCCCTATTATCCGTCGCAAAGTTGATGAGTCTATCGTGTCAGCTTTTGAGGTATTGCGCAAACGTATCGACAAATTTGGGGTTTCTCAGCCTAATATCCAACGCTTGGGTGCCTCTGGTCGTATACTTATCGAGCTTCCTGGAGCTAAAGATATCGACCGTGTAAAAGCCCTTTTACAAAGTACTGCTCAACCTCGAATTTTTGGGAAACTTATAAGAACGGAGATGTATATCCTTACTTTGAAGCTCTTAACGAGCAACTCAAAACTACTAAAGTAGCTAAAACTACCTCTACTAAAGATACTTTAGCGGTTAATACACAAACAGGTAGCACTATCGACTCTCTTCTTACTGATGTGAAGAAAGATTCAGTACCTGCTAAAGGCACTGTTAATCCTCTTTTCGATTTGGCTAGCCCTGTTCGTTACGAAAGTCCTGTACTTTTAACAGCAAATCTTAAAGATACAATGCAGGTGAATAGCTACTTGCATTCACCAGAAGCTAAACGTTTGCTACCTGCTGAATTGCAATATGTGAAATTCGTATGGGGCAAACCAGACAAGAAAAACTTCTATGATTGAGCTTTATGCGCTCAAAGGCAACCGCGATAACACTCCTGCCCTTACTGGTAACGTGATTACCCAAGCAGACCAAGGGTATGATATGCGCAACCAACCGTCAGTATCAATGCAAATGGACGGTAAAGGAGCTCGTATATGGGAAGCCCTTACAGGTAAAGCCTTTACTGAGCGTGGCAATATAGCTATTGTGCTTGATAATATAGTGTATTCAGCACCAGGGGTAACTACAGGCGCTATCTCAGGAGGTCGTTCTGAAATTACCGGTAACTTCACTCTTAATGAGGCTATTGACCTTGCTAACGTACTTCGTGCAGGTAAGTTGCCTGCAGGGGCTGATATCGTACAGTCTGAAGTGGTAGGGCCTTCATTAGGGACAAGAGGCTATCGACAGCGGTATGAACTCATTCCTTATAGCTACTATCTTTATCTTCGCTTGGATGGTGTTCTACTACGGTCGTGCGGGTATTTATGCTGATATAGCTTTATTGGTGAATATTCTCCTTATCTTTGGGGTGCTATCGAGTATAGGTGCGGTACTTACCTTACCGGGTATTGCGGGTATCGTGCTTACTATAGGTATGGCGGTCGATGCTAACGTACTTATCTTCGAGCGCTCGAAAGAAGAATTAGCTAAAGGTAAAAGTACTGACCAAGCGGTAGTAGATGGGTTTAAACACGCTTTATCATCTATCTTAGACTCTAACATTACTACAGGTCTGACAGCGTTGATACTTTTTGTTCTTTGGTAGTGGCCCTATTCAAGGTTTTGCAACTACCTTGCTCATCGGTATTCTTACTACGCTCTTTACCGCTATCTTTATTACTCGTCTTCTTATAGATTATAGTGTAGAGAAACGCCATATGCTTACTTTTGTAACTTCTGTTACTAAAAACTGGTTCAAGAATGTTAATTTGAACTTTATAGGCAACCGTAAAGTGGGTTATGTTATCTCTATTACCCTTTCTGTAATAGGAATTATTTCACTTTTCACTCGTGGTCTTGACCAAGGTATCGACTTCGTAGGAGGACGTACTTACCAAGTGCGTTTTGAAAAAGAAGTAGTACCTACCCAAGTAGCCGAAGCGTTGAAAAAGGATTTAGGTAATGTAGAGGTGAAGACTTTTGGAGCTCCTAACCAAGTGAAAATCTCTACTAAATACAAAGTACAAGAAGAAAGTACTGAAGTTGATAACGAGGTACAACAACTCCTTTACAAAGGCTTGCAATCTTTCTTACCACAAGGACTTTCTTACGAAAGTTTTGCACAAGCTTCCTCTACTGATAAGGTGGGTATTATGCAATCAATGAAAGTAGGGCCTACCATAGCAGAAGATATTAAGAGTAGTGCCTTCTGGTCAGTAATAGGTTCACTTATAGTGATAGGTTTGTATATCCTCTTCCGTTTCCGAAAATGGCAGTTCTCTATGGGTGCGATAGTATCATCAGCTCACGACGTGCTATTGGTATTGGGTATTTACTCGCTAACGTACAGCATAATGCCATTTAATATGGAAATCGACCAAGCGTTTATAGCGGCTATCCTTACAGTAGTAGGTTACTCGCTTAACGACACGGTGATTATCTACGACCGTATTAGAGAGGTAATGCGTGAGCCACATTGGTCTCGCGAAAAGATTAACCACGCCCTTAATACTACTCTTAGCCGTACCTTGAACACCCTCATTTACTACTTTAGCCGTATTGGTAACCATCTTTATTTTTGGTGGTGAAACCCTTTAGAGGCTTTATGTTCGCTATGATTATAGGTGTATTTGTAGGTACTTACTCATCTATCTTTGTGGCAGCACCAATCATTTTACGATACTGTAAAAAGATGAATCGGTGAGCTCTGATAACAAAAGAAGAGCATAAAAAAAGTAAAAGTTTAACTTTATTTGCATAGTGAAAAGGCTGCCTTAGTGATAAGGCAGCTTTTTATTTACTTTATTTTTGTGTATTCAGATTATTTGTTTAACTTTGCGGTGAAAATAAAAATCTAAAAACCAATATAGTATGAAAACCTACGACATCGTTATCATCGGTTCAGGTCCAGGCGGCTATGTGGCTGCTATACGCGCAGGGCAATTAGGATTTAAAACGGCCCTTGTAGAAAAATATAACACTTTAGGTGGCACTTGCCTTAATGTAGGGCTGTATACCTTCTAAAGCCTTGTTAGATTCTTCTCATCACTACGAAGATACCCTTAAGCATTTAGACGCACACGGCATTGAACTCTCTGGCGAGGTAACCCTCAACTTAGAGAAAATGATAGCACGCAAGGCGGCTGTGGTAGAACAGACTTGTGCAGGTGTGAAATTCTTGATGGATAAAATAAGGTAGAAGTCTTTACCGGAGTAGGCTCTTTTGTGTCGCCTACCCAAATAAAGATTACAGCAGCCGATGCTACCGAGCAGCTTATCGAAGCTAAATATACTATTATAGCTACAGGCTCTAAAGCCCTGCCTCTTTACCTTTTATTTCTCTCGATAAAGAGCGTGTGATTACCTCCTACCGAGGCACTTAAACTAAAAGAAGTTCCTAAACATCTAATAGTGATAGGAGGGGGAGTGATAGGTTTAGAATTAGGGCAAGTATACAGTCGTTTAGGAGCAAAAGTATCGGTAGTAGAGTATACCGATAGTATTATCCCTACAATGGACAGAGGTTTAGGGCGAGAACTTACTAAAGTACTCAAAAAGCAAGGTTTTGATTTTTATACCGGTCACCAAGTGAAAGAAGTAACGCGTGAAGGAGCTACGGTGACAGTAAAAAGCAACTACTCCTAAAGGCGAAGAACTCAGCCTACAAGGCGATTACTGTTTAGTAGCTGTAGGTCGCCGTCCTTATACTGAAGGTCTTAACCTCGAAGCAGCTGGCGTACAGAAAGACGATAGGGGTAGGGTAGTGGTAAATGACCATTTGCAGACCAATGTGCCTAATATCTATGCTATAGGCGATGTGGTGCGCGGCGCTATGTTGGCACATAAGGCTGAAGAAGAAGGGGTATTAGTAGTAGAACAGTTGGCAGGGACAAAAACCTCATATCGATTACAATCTTATACCAGGCGTTGTTTACACTTGGCCAGAAGTAGCTTCAGTAGGCAAGAGCGAAGAGCAACTAAAAAGCCGAAGGAGTAACTTATAAAGTGGGACAATTTGCATTCCGTGCTTTGGGTCGTGCTCGTGCTAGTATGGATACTGATGGTTTTGTGAAAATATTGGCTGATACTAAGACCGATGAGGTATTAGGGGTACATATTATAGGAGCGCGAGCTGCTGATATGATAGCCGAAGCTGTAACTGCAATGGAGTTTAAAAGCCAGTGCTGAAGATATACGCGCATCAGTCACGCACACCCAACTTTTACTGAGGCTGTAAAAAGAAGCCGCTCTTGCTGCTACCGAGAACAGAGCAATACATAGCTAATAGTTAGTGTTGATTGTTAATGTTGAACGATAGATATGGTAAGGAAAAATAATTAAAGAAAAAAATTTTGTTTGTTAAAAATAAAATGATATCTTTGCCTCACATTAACAATTAATAGTTAACAATTGATAATTGACAATTATGGAAAATCGCTTTTCTGACACTAAGACCGCTTTTGAACTCAAAAGCCAATCAGAGTTAAATTGGGCTATTGGCTCTTTAAACTCATCGGTAACAATGCCCTTATCAATATGGGTACTGCTCTTACCAATTTTTTTCACTAAAGCTCCGCCTACCTGTAGAAGGAATGATTCGCAGTACGGTGTTTAACCAATTTTGTGGGGGTGTTTCGAGCAAGACTGCCCTACCTGTTATCCAAAAATGCATAACAAAGGGGTGGGGTCTGTGCTTGACTATTCGGTAGAAGGGAAAGATGATGAAGCCTCTCTTGAAGCTACCTTTCAGAAAAACGATGGAAACCATTGATTTTTGGTAACCAACACCGCAATGATGGTATCCCTATCGTAGTTTTTTAAACCTACAGGATTTGGGCGTTTTGCTATTTTTCCAAAAAAATTACTGAAGGCAAGAGCTTAACCGCTGATGAAGAAAAAGAATGGGAAAAAGATAAAGCAGCGCTTTTGATGCTGCTTGTAAGAAAGCCTATGAGTATAAACTCCCTATTTTTAGTAGATGCTGAAGAGAGCTGGATGCAGACTGCCGCTGATGACTTGGTGGAAGAGATGATGCGCAAAGTATAACAAAGAAGAAGCTATTGTATACAACACGCTACAAATGTATCGCCACGATCGTCTGCCTTACCTAAAAAGGGCTTTATGAGCGTGCGGTAGCTGATGGTTTCTATATTGGGGTGAAGGTAGTGCGTGGGCGTATATGGAAAAAGAAAACGAACGCGCTGCTGAACAAGGCTATCCTACCCCTATATGTGCTAGCAAACAGGCTACGGATGATAATTATAATGCAGTTGTTACCTATATTATAGAGCATATCGACCGTATTGCACTTTTTGCAGGTACTCATAATGAAGAAAGTGCTGCTCTTATTATGGACTTAATGGCTAAAAAGGACTTGCTAAAGACGATAAACGTGTTTGGATAGCCCAATTGTATGGTATGAGCGACCATATTAGCTTCAATGCCTCAAAAGAGGGTTATAATGTGGCTAAATACTTGCCTTTCGGTCCTCTGCGCGAGGTAATGCCTTACTTGATACGCCGTGCTGAAGAAAATACTTCAGTGGCAGGACAAACAGGGCGCGAGCTTACACTGCTAAGTGCTGAGAAAAACGCCGCAAAACAGAAAAAGAACTCATAGATTATTATTCATATTTATTTTTTCCTCGTTTCGTCAACCTCCTCCTCTCCTGATTGAAACGGGGAAAAAATTATAAAAATATTTTTGGCATTTAACAAATTATTTGTAATTTTGTTGCTGGATAAAAATATCTAATTAAACCAAGGAGTAAAACCAAAAATTTTCGTTTATTTATGAATAAATTCATTAACAAACTACTTTTGCTTGCGGGGCTGTTATTGGCTCAGGCAAGTATCGCTCAGATAAAAGTAACCGGTGTGGTTACTGATGAGCAGAAAAGTCCGCTACCCAGCGTGAGTGTAGTAGTAAAAGGTACTTCACACGGAGTGGCTACGGACTTTGATGGTAACTACAACATTGAAGTACCCAACAATGCTGTATTAGAGTTTAGTTCTATTGGTTATCAGACCCTTACCAAGAAGGTTACAACTGTAAATGGGGGTAAATCGCTGGTAATCAATGTGTTACTAAATTCTCAGGTACAAGAGCTAACTGACGTAGTAATAGTGGGTTACACTACTTCTACTAAAAATCTCTTGTTTCGGCAGTATCTTCTGTTAAGACAGAAGAGTTAAAAGAAATTCCTGTAACCAACATCACGCAGGGCTTAGCAGGTAGGTCACCAGGATTGATAGTGAAAGGCTCGGCAGGACTTGACAACCGCAGTACTATCTCTATCAGAGGGGTGATACACCTTTAGTAGTAATAGACGGGGTTATTCGCAGTTATGACGATTTTGCGAATATACTACCTGAAGACATTGCTTCGATTTCTATTCTAAAAGATGCTTCGGCTACAGCAGTGTATGGCGCACGTGCAGCGAATGGTATTTTGCAAGTAACTACTATGCGCGGCAAAGAAGGCAAAACTACTATAGAGTATAACCATTCTATCACGCTTTCACAACCTTCTTTTCTACCTAAACGCTTAGATGCCTACAATTGGGCTTTGCAAAACAATATTGCCAAACAAAACGACAATCTGCCTATCACCTATACTGAAGATAAGATGCGTAAGATATTAGACGGTAGCGACCAATTAAACTACCCTAATACTGATTGGCAAAATTGGTACTAAAAAGATTTTGCACAGCAGTACCGCCATAATATAGCAAATTTCGAGTGGTAATGAAAATAACCGATATTTAGCATCATTGGGTTACCTACATAAGGGTTCGTTGTACCGTAGTGGTACCCACTATATGGAGCTTATCAACTTCCGCCTCAACCAAGATTTTACTATTCCTAACACAGGGCTTACAGGTATGGCAGCCGTAGACGGTTATTTGAAAACTAACGAGCACCCTTGTTCTTCTACAGCAAGCGGGTATTACCAAGTGTTTAGCCATACTCTTACCAACCATAACCCACTAACACCCGCAGTAAACAAATACGGACTTCCTTATGTAAATACTACCGATAACCCAGTAGCCGAAACTTCGGCAGATGCGGGCTATTCGCGTCAGCACTACAAACAAATAAACGGAATGTTTGAGCTTGCAATGGGCAGTGCCTTGGGGTACAAGGACTTAAAGTAAAAGGAAACTTCAACTACAAATATACAGCTTCGCAAGATAAAAAGTGGCGAAAAGACGCTAAACAGTACGATTGGGATTCTACAACCCCAGCAGCGGTAGCTAAGCCTCAGCTAAGTAAAACACTCAGTACGGGCTATATGTATACTACACAAGCCTTTGCCGAATATGCTAAAACATTCAACCAACATAATATTAGTGCGCTTGCTGGTTATGAAGCTAGTTATGGTTTTGACGAAAATGTATGGCATAGTCGTAATAACTACAACTTTTCCTATAGACCAATTTAATCCAGGACCCTAAAGAAGGTATGGACGGTGGCGGTGGCGAATCAGAATATGGGCGTGCGGGTATCATAGCCCAAATGAAATACAGCTACGCTAATAGGTACTTTGTAGAAGGTAGTTTGCGCCACGATGCCTCTGACCTTTTTCCTAAAGACAAACGTTGGGGTACTTTCTATTCTGGTTCGTTAGGTTGGGTGGTCTCTGATGAAGCCTTTATGAAAACACTAAAAGAAAAACATATTTTAGACCTGCTCAAACTACGTGCTTCATACGGTGAAGTGGGCTTAGATAGTGGGGTAGGACGCTTTGCTTACCGTGCTTCGTATAACTTAAATAATACTAGCTATGTAATTGACGGCAAGTTTTATCAAGGCTTTTCAGAAGGTGCTATACCTTCGCCTGATATTACGTGGTATACTACTAAACAAACTGACTTTGGCTTTGACTTCGAGTCGCTACAGCACCGTTTGTTTGGTTCGTTTGATTACTTCTTCTATAAAACTACGGGTTATCTAACCCTCCCGACCCTTTATCAGTAGGTTATACAGCTCCGTTGGGAAAAGTTTGCCTCAAGTATCTTCGAATAAAGAACATCGCCGTGCAGGATATGAGGTGCAATTGGGTTGGAAAGATGCTATAGGCGAGGTGAAATACAATATTTCGGTTAATACTACTTTCTTCGACCAACTATGGGCTAACAATCCTGATGAAAGTCTGGAAAAACAGAAAGAATCCATACCTTAGAACCACACAACAAGTGGGCTATTACGGTACAGGTTACCGTACTTTGGGTTACTATCAAGACGCTAATGATGTGTACAGCAATCCTAAAGCGTACTAATTCTACCAACTTAACCGGAGGTGATATTAAGTACGAAGACTTCAACGGTGATGGTAAAGTAGATGGTGCTGACTTTGCGCGTATTGGTAAAAGCAGTTTCCCTCGTGCTAACTATGGTATCAACTTAGGATTGAGCTATAGAGCCTTCTCATTTAATGTGTTATTGCAAGGAGCTACACGGTTTTGATATTTACTTGGGAAGTAGTATCTTAGGGCAAAGTGCTAATGCAGGTACAACCCCATTCTATGAGTTCCAAACAGATTATTGGACACCAAACAATACCAATGCTAAGTTTCCACGCCTTGTGTCATCACACTCAGTAAAGCAGCAATAATAACACCGCAAGTAGTGACCATTGGTTAGTAAACGGGGCTTATATACGCTTGAAAGACTTTTCGATAGCCTACGATTTGAAGAAAGAAATCTTGAAAAGACTATAAATGGATTCACTGCAATGAAGCTCAGCTTGAGCGGACAAAAATATATTTACCATTTCAAAAGCTACCAAATATGGTATGGATCCAGAAGTGGCAAGCAACGAATTCTTTAGTTATCCTAACGAACGTATGTTTTCATTAGGATTGAGTGTTGGACTTTAAAGATATTAGAATATGAAAAATATATCAATTATATAAATGCAATAGTAGGATGCTGCCTACTTGCAGCTTGTAACAGAGTGGATACCCAACCTTTTGAAAGTTACGATGAAGATACTGTATGGGAAGTACCGAATCGGCAGCGTCATTTTGTAATTAATAGCTATAACGGTACGGTAACCAACTTTGTAGGTTATGCTTATATGGAGTCGCTTACCCCTAATAGCATACATAGTGATTTGACTACCTTAGACGGTTTTCCCCGATAGAGCGAGTAGACCGCTTCACCTCTACAGCTCAAGGGCTTGATAATTATTTTTGCTAACCTTCGTAACTGCAATTTGATTATCGAAAAAGCACCCAGTCAAGCCCTAAAAGCAGAAGGATATTTGCTTCGCGGTTTGTTATTCTTTAATCAGACACGGTGGCAAGGGCGATTTGTACCTATATTAAGGGTGCTTAATACTAAAAAGCAACGAGGCTTTTAGAACGCCTTACACTCAAAACCCAACAGAAAGCTATCGCTATATAATGAGCGACCTTACTAAAAGCAGCTGAAGAAATGCCAGAGACTTCAGCACGGGGCGTGCTAACAAATATGTAGCACACGCTTTTCAGAAGTCGTATAGCTCTGCAAGCCTACGCTTATACTAAAAGATGCACAGTATCTTGACATTGCTATAGCCTCAGCCAATGCGGTTATCAATTCAGGTAAATACACACTTACTTCAGCTGATAATTTTGGAAATATGTTCTTACCTGCAGGACAAAATGATAGAGAAATTATTTTTGGGTCATTATCGATTGAAATTAAATACTTCTGTAGCAAATTTCAACGAAATGATACAGGTCGTGCCTAATATCAACAATAACGAAGTAAGAGCTGTAGGGCGGTAGATTGTTTACTGATGCTAAAGGGCGTACCTTTGAAGGTTGGGCTTCTTATTTTTCCTACCCAAGATTTGATAGATCAATATTTGGTGGTAGACCAAAACGACCATACTGCTAAACCTTGGTATGAAACATCGCAATTTCTAAAACAATGTAGAAGACGGCAATATAGCTAACTGACGGAAGGTAGCCTAAACACTATCAGACATAAGGTACCAGAAGCTGCCGATTTAGGCACTAATGCTAAAGGCAATATTATCACCCGTTATGGTAAGATAAAAAGTAGTGCTACAGAAACTAATATAAGCAACCTAATGTATCAGCACCGCGATGCACGCTTCTATCACACTATAGTGTACGACCAAAGTAGTTGGCTAAACGAGGAGGTAGAAACCAATATATGTGGTAACCTATGGGCAGGGGTACGCGAAGGGCAATCAGACTCTTGGTATACTACAGCTTCGGGGTATTATTGGCGTAAGGCAGTAACACAAGTTGAACCTCGTGTGTATGCCGATAATAAGTTAGACTACCATTTTGTGGTTATCCGTTTAGGCGAAATGTATATGAACTTGGCTGAAGCCTATCTACTAAAAGGAGATATAGGGCAAGCAGTAACGGCTCTAAACAAAACTCGTGTAGTGCACGGCAACTTGCCAGCCTCAACAGCAGGTACTTTGGCTGATGCTTGGAAAGACTATATACGCGAACGTAGTGTAGAGATGGCTTACGAAGGTGACTTGTATTGGAGCTATTTGCGCTGGGGACAATACGGTGGCGATGCTAATGGAGGAGCTGCTGCAGGTGCTGTAGTAAAAGCACTTAATACTCCTGTGCACAAAATACAAATCACTAAGGATAGAAAGCAGTTTTTCATTGCACAAATTACTCGCAATGGTGCTTAGGGAGCGCACTTTTACTACCAAACGCTACCTAATGCCTATACCACAAGGCACTTTAGACAAACGCGCAGCTAGTGGTATCAATGATGCTCAAAACGAAGGTTGGTAATAATTAAAAAGGAAAAAAATATGAGAACGTATATATACCTATTTTTGTAGCCCTTGCTACAACTATGAGTAGTTGCCTAAAGAGCAATTTAGACGAACTGCCTGCTTTTGAAGAAAATGACATCACTGGAGTAGATAAAGTAGAGTACCGCTTTATTAGTGATGATATATCAAAGGCAAGCCAACAGAAGATAGTGAAGTTTGTCAATTTGACTATCACCAAAAAGAGATAAACCGAACAGATAAAACTGTAAAGATAGAGGTAAGTGTGCCTACTGCTAATACTAATTTCCCTGCAGCAGAACGGCTAAAAAGTAGATAAAACCAATCTTGCGGTTATTGTTTCAGTTTCTACAGCAGCAAGAGTTTCGCCAGTGGGAGATGCGCCCCGATTGGGAACTCCTGGCAACTGGTCGTCAGCTCATAAATACAGAATAGAAGCGGCTAACGGCAATAGTGCTGATTGGACGATTGAAGTGACGAACGTAATAAAATGAAATTACAGATTTTTTTAGCTTTGCCAGAGTTTCAGGACTTTGGCAAAGCTTTTTATGAGAAAGCTGATAAAATTTGTGCTTTATCATTTTGTCATTTGTAATTATTTTGTAATTTTGCCCCGTTATTAAACTTATTATAATGTCGCGTTCGATAGATTCATTTAACAGAAGAAGACTACTCACCTCTTATTTTTTCGGTTATTGTAAGTATTACCTTGGTGTTGTTTTTGTTGGCTTTTCTTTGGTTTTTGGTGCTCAGCACTAAAAATTAGCTGACCACTTTCAAAGAGCAGGTAACAGTAACCGTGCAAATAAAGGATAATGCTAAAGCAGCTGATATTACTCAACTGCAGAAAACGCTATCAGTAGCTGATTATGTGAAAGAACTGAAGTTTATATCGAAAGATGAGGCAGCAGAGAAGTTTAGTAAGGATATAGGAGAGGATTTTGTTACTTTTTATTGGTACCAATCCGCTGCGAAATGCTATAGACCCTCAGTCTGAAAGCTGAGTTTGCTGAACCTGATAAAATGCAAGAAATTAAACACGAATTAGAGCAAAAATTCGTTTTGTATCCGAAGTAATATATGACCAATCATTGGTAGCTCTTATTCACGATAATGTGAATAGAATAGGGTTAATCACTTTAGTTTTTAGTGCTCTTTTTACCTTTGTGTCGGTGTTGCTCATCAATGCGTCAATTAGGCTTTCTATTTACTCTAAGCGTTTTATTATCAAGACAATGCAGTTAGTAGGGGCTACGCGTGGGTTTATACGTCGTCCGTTTATACGCACTAATGTACGCTTAGGGATATTGAGTGCCCTAATAGCAATGACCTTTTTCTATCTTTCGCTTTTGGCTATTGTTAGGTCGTATCCTGAGTTTGGAGTGCTGATAGACAGTAGTGTACTATTGATAGTATTTGCAGGTGTATTGCTGATGGGTATTCTTATCAGTTGGGGTAGTACTTTTTGCTACTCAGCGTTTTTGAACCTAAACACCAATGATTTGTATTACTAATTAGCGAATAATTCAAAAATTGAAAAATACAACTATAATGAAACATCATTCAACCCTTATTTTTTTGAAGAGAAAAATTATATTTTTATGGTGATAGGCTTTAGCTGTGATAACGCTAGGCTTTTTGCTGATGAGTGGAGGCGGTAGCGATAATCCTGCAGTGTTTGATGCGTCAATTTTTGACTTCAGACGTATTCACTTAGCACCCTGCTTTAGTGCTTTTTGGGCTTTGCCATAGAAATATACGCTATATTGCTCAACCCTACTAAAAAGAAACTCAAAAAGAAGAAAATAAATAATGAATACACTACAAGCTATTATTATCGCTATAGTAGAGGGACTTACTGAGTACCTTCCTATTTCATCAACAGCCCATATGGGCTTTACCGCCAGCTTGATGGGAATGCCTGAAGATGAATATCTGAAAATGTTTCAGGTATCTATACAGTTTGGGGCTATCTTATCGATAGTAGTGCTATATTGGCGCAAATTCTTTGACTTTTCTAACTTCAATTTTTATATTAAGTTAGCTTGTGCAGTAGTGCCAGCCTTGATATTAGGAAAACTTTTTTGATGATAAGATAGAAAGCGGTATTGAGGCAATCAAAAAGTAATATCTATCGTGCTTATTATCGGGGGATTATTCTAATATTTGTAGATAAATGGTTTAAAAAAATCCTGTTATTGATAACGAAAAAGAGATTTCAGTAAAAAAAGCAGTTATAATAGGCTTTTGGCAATGCTTGGCGATGATGCCTGGTACTTCGCGGTCTGCAGCTTCTATCATTGAGGGGTATGACCTAGGGCTTTCGCGCAAGGCTGCTGCTGAGTTCTCTTTTTCTTGGCTGTTCCGACAATGTTAGCCGTAACCGTTTATTCGCTTTTTCTTAAAAATGGGGTGCTGAAGGTACGGTACAACAAAAAGGTTATGAGCTTATTATGGCAAGCGACCAGTCTTTTTGGTTGTTTATCATAGGCAATGTGGTAGCCTTTGTAGTGGCGATGATAGCAGTGAAGTTTTTATACATATACTTACTAAGTTTGGTTTTTTAAAGTGTGGGGTATCTACCGTATAATAGTAGGTTCAGTACTTTTGTACTATTTCTGGTAGTAAAATGATTGATAGCCAATGAAAGTATTGTTTTTATTATAGCATTTTGCTTTATTCTCATCTCTTCAGTAAAAGGCACAAAACGATAGTCTGTCGATAGCCTTACCCTCTTCGCTATTGACAACTGAAAAAAACCAAGTGTACAGCAAGTATTGCTACCTGCATCGCTTATATCATTAGGACTTATTTCTAATGCTACCTATATCAATAGGTATGTGCAAAGGCACGCTTATAGATTTTCAGGGAGGACAGAAACGCCGTTTTGATGATTACCTGCAATATGCCCCTATAGCAACTACTTTTGCGCTTAGCAATTTTGGCGTTAAACCCAAACATACGGTGAAAAGAGCGGTTGATAGTAGGTGCTACTTCTTATGCTATTATGGCAGCTTTGGTAAATGGAGTAAAATACACTACACGCATACGCCGCCCTGACAACAGTAGCTATAATTCTTTTCCTTCGGGACATACAGCTACAGCTTTTACAGGAATGGAAATGCTTTGGCAGGAATATAAAGACGAAAGTGTATGGATAGGAATCAGCGGCTATGCACTTTCTGCTGTAGTAGCAGGTATGCGTCTGCATAATAATCGCCATTGGGCAGGTGATGTGTGCGTAGGAGCAGGAATAGGTATCCTTAGTACTCGTGCCGCTTATTGGCTTTTGCCCTATACTTCTAAATGGTTTTCAGCTGAAGAAAAATCTTCTGTTCAGATGGTGTGTTATCCTGTTTATTCTGCTGAAATGAAAGGTTTTGGACTTACCTTGTATCGTTAAACTAAAAACTATTAGAATTTGTCGGTAATTAAATACATTTTTAAACACTATACCACGTCCGTACCTAATAAAGATGAGTTATTGGGTACGTCCTTTTTGGCACTATATTTGAGAGGTAAAAATATGAAGATCCTATTGATGGAAAAAAACATTTAGGAAGTTTTTGCCCTATGGCTATGGTAGTCCGCGTGCCAATGTGCTTTCGCCCTCTACTTTGTCGTTAGAACGGCATCGCTTGTTGTGGTTGTACCTTACCCGTGAGACTGATTTTTTCTCGAAAACCTTTGAAAAGTGCTACACGTAGCCCCAGAACAAGCGTTTTATAAGCGCTTTTAAAAAAACAGAAAAAAATCTGACCTATATCACCACAGATCTTTATTCGCCTTTGGCAGATGTAAAAAGCCGATTTGTGTGCCTTGCCTTTTTGAAGATGATAGTTTTGATGTGATATTTTGCAATCACGTGTTAGAGCATATCCCTGATGATGCACAAGCAATGCGTGAATTGTACCGCGTAATGAAAAAGGAGGCTGGGGAATATTTCAGGTACCCCCAAGATATAAATAGGACACATACTTTTTGAAGATGATACTATCACTGACCCTGCTGAGCGTACTCGCATTTTTGGACAGTACGACCACGTACGCGTGTATGGGTTGGATTACTTTGATAGGTTGCGACAAGTGGGATTTGAGGTAGAAGAAATAGCCTATTCAACGCATTTTAAAGCAGAGGAGATAGAACGCTATCGGATAGTACCGCAAGAAATTTTTACCACTATGTAAAAACAATAATGTGTTGAAGTGTTAATTTTTAAAAAAATAATTAACAAAAAGTTTGGAGGGAATAAATAAAAATATATCTTTGCGCACAATATTGATTAAACAATGAAATATTTAGTGTTTATACTTACTATGGTAATGGTAGCCTGCCAACCTTCTGTAAACGAAAAAGTATACTTAATAGAAGGAGAGGCACAAGGGTCTACTTACCACATCAAGTACATAGCTGAGCGCGATGAAAATCTCAAACCAGCCATAGACTCGATACTTGAAGTGATAGACCTCTCGATGTCTACCTACCGTCCTGATTCAGCTATTTCGAAGATTAATCAGGGAGATACTACAGTGGTGGTAGATGAGCATTTTAGAAAAAGTGTTTGAAGCTTCGCAGCAGATATGGCAAGAAAGTGAAGGACTTTTTGACCCTACAGTGGGCGTATTAGTAAATGCTTGGGGATTTGGTAAACAAAAAAATAAGCGAAGCAGACCTTCCTACTGATAAAAAGATAGATAGCCTTAGAAAAATACGTAGGATTTGATAAAGTGGCGCTTACAGAAAAAGAACCTTATAAAAACGATATACTGAAATACTTTTTGACTTCAACGCTATTGCCCCAGGGGCTATACCTCGGATGTAGTGGCTAACTATTTAAGTGCAAGAGGAATAAAGAACTACATAGTAGAAATAGCTGGCGAAATGTACTTAAAAGGTAAGAATACAGTTGAAGATAAGTCTTGGACAATAGGCGTTGAGAATCCGTTAAAACCATTAGATGATCACGATTTGGTAGCTACTATTCAGTTTACTAACCAAGGATTGGCAACCTCTGGTAATTATAGAAAAGTATGGACAGATAGCAATGGGCGTAAATACGTACATTCTATCAACCCACTAACAGGTAGGGCTACCCAGAGCGATGTGCTAAGTGCTACAGTAGTTGCTCCCTCAACAATGTTAGCCGATGGATATGCTACTATGTTTATGGTGATGGGACTTGCAAAAAGCAAGGCTTTTTAGAAAAACATCCTGATTTAGCAGTACTATTAGTGTATAGTGATGACAAGCATCAGGAAGCAACCTATAAGACGAAATCATTTGAAAAATTAATAATTCACTAATAAAAACTAAATAATTTTTTTATAATAAGCAAATATGAAAACAAGAATTTTAACATTGTGCTTAGGGAGGACTTCTACTATTCTCTTGTGATTCGAAAAAGAAACTCCTAAATATCAAGAAATAGAAGGTGTAGCTGGAACTGTAGAATACCGAGTTAAATACATCTCTACAGACACCATTAGTTTAAAGTCTTCTATTGATTCAATAGTGAGGGACTATAGATAACTCACTTTCTGTTTATAACGAAGAGTCTATTGTCTCAAAAATTAATAAGGGATATGTGCCTATCAAAGCAGATGAACACTTTAAGAAAAGTATATACAGCTGCTCGTGAGATATGGAAAGAAAGTGGAGGAAAAGTATGACCCAACAGTGGGGTTACTTGTAAAAGTATGGGGATTTGGTCGTGAGATGATACAACCTATTTCTAAACTACCTACTGACCACGAGATCGATAGTCTAAAACAATATGTGGGATTTGACAAAAGTGCAAATAGGGGCTGATGGTTATGTAAAAAAGAACATCCAGCTATTCAAGTGGATTTGTCTTCTGTAGTAAGAGGCTATACCGCTGATGTAATTGGTGACTATTTGCAAGGAAAGGGTATCAATGATTATGTGGTGAAAGTAGCAGGCGAAATAAAAGTAAGTGGTAAGAATACTGTAGAAGGAAAACCTTGGGTAGTAAATGTGATTGACCCTTATGAATTAGATTCTAATTATTCTGAAGTAAATCTAAAACTAACTAATGAGGCTGTTTCTACTGATGAGAACTTCCGCCGTGTATGGATAGATGGTACAGGAAGACGCTTTGTGCATATTATCGACCCTTCTACAGGTAAACCTTTGGAAAAGTGAAATGCTCAGTGCTACAGTAGTTACTAAATCTGCACGCGAGTCAGATTCGTATGCTACTATGTTTATGCTTATAGGTCTTGAAAAAAAGTAAGGAATTTTTAGCTAAACATCCTGAAATAAAAAGCTCTTATAATATATAGTGCTGAGGGTAATAAGGCAGAAACATATATAACTGAAAAATATGAAAGCCATTATTGGTAGAAAAATAAGAAATAGATAAAGTTCATATTTATAAGTAAGGGGCTGTTCTTTAGAGATTGAACAGTCCCTCTTTTTAATTTATTTATCAAATGATAGGAATTATAGGCGCTATGGAGCTGGAGATTAATACTCTCAGGGCTGCCATTATAGATTGTAAGGAAACAAAAATAGGGCGTTTTGCATTTTTATGAGGGACACTCTGTGGTACAGAGGTTGTAGTGCTACTTTCGGGTATCGGTAAGGTGAGTGCTGCAGTGGCTACTACTTTGTTAATAGAAAAAAATATAATCCCTCACTTATTATTAATACAGGTACTGCTGGAGGATTAGCTGATACCTCAGTGCATGATATTATTTTAGCTACTGAAGTACGTCATCACGATGTAGATGTAACGGCTTTTGGTTATGAAATAGGGCAGCAGGCGCAGATGCCTCCCGCTTTTATAGCAGATGTTCAATGGTCAGCACAACTGAAAGAGTAGCAGCACAACATCAGTATCGCTTACATTATGGGCAAGTAGTGAGTGGTGATGCTTTTATTTCATCACCTGAACGTTTGCAGCAGATAGCTAATACTTTTCCGCAAGCCAAAGCGGTAGAAATGGAGGCTGCTGCTATAGCTCAAACTTGTTATCTGTTAGGAGTCCCTTTTGTGATGCTTCGTGCTATATCAGACAAGGCTGGCGAAGGTAATGCTATTTCGTATAACGAATTTGTAGAAGAAGCAGGTAGGATTTCGGCAGAAATAGTAAAAGGCATTTTGCCAAAAGATTAGAAGATAAAATAAAAAAACTTTGCCCAAGGATGAAAAGACTTTGGCAAAGTTTTTTTATTTATACGCTATTGTTATTTGGTGTAAAAATTAACAATTTTTCTGTATGGCTCTTTCGCAGACAGGGCAGAAACCTTTAGGCTCATTAGACTTCATACGGCAGTCTTGCATAGGGGCTATAAACCCCTTTGCTAGTGTAGCCCTCCTCCTTCAAAAAGCACCTACTACTTTTTGGTATTTTTTTAGTACGAGGGGTAGGGATAGGGGTATTTTTCTCCACCATATCTTTCCATTTACTACCAAAAATCAACTAAAGTGGTGATGTTTTCTTCCCACAGTTCTATTTTTGGTTGTACATATCCTGAAAAGTAGGATCCCAATCGTAGTAATACTCATCAGCAAGTCCCACGAAAACCGTGTCCGAACTCGTGTATATACACCTTTTCAGAGAGTTCGTTGTCGGCAGTGCCTAAATTAAGATGATTGTAAAAACCACCTCCGCCATAAATAGGGGTATTGACTAATACATACAGTTGGTCATAAGGTACTGCAGCCGCTACATCAGCTATTTCTTTTCAGACTGTTGGTAGTGAGGTAACGCTCCTGATTAAAAAGTATAAAAAGAAGAATTGAACGCTGTGTTTCGGTAAATATTTTTACCGGGCACATCAGTGCCACTTTTCAGCAGAAGGTACGGCAATAGCACGCACGTTGAAGTCCTTTTTTTGAGTTTGTCGAAAGGAGGAATGGTGAACATATAGTCGGTCATACGCTGGGCATCAGCATAAAACTTGTCGGATTCGGCAGCTGTATAACCTTCAGCAAGAATAACCAAATCTACTTTTTTCAGAAGGGGAGCCGTTTATTAGTAGGTCTTTTGAAGGGTAATTGATAGGCATTTCTACCTTAATAAAATAATCGTCAGGACGTATTTCGCGGCTGCTAAGTGGGTGAAAAACACCCTCACGGTCACGTTGATCAATCTGTACCCTTAGCGTTTTTAGGAAACGGAATTTGAATAGCGTGATAAAAGAGGCGTTTTTCGTTTTTAGCCTCATCGATAGCAGCCCACTCGTTAGAAAGTGAGTTAAAACCTTTTGAAAAAGACGATTTTTGAACCATCTAATACCAGCAATCGGAAACTACCCCAGTTAGGTGCAATAAGCTGATGAGTGGGGCCACCCCAATATGGTTCTTTTCTTCAGTTGTTGAAAAAGTACTTCAGTATGCTGGGCGTCGGTAAGCAAATTGAAGTCGATGCGTAGAGCTTTTAGAAAAAGTCAAAAACACTTGGCTCTTGTGCCCAGAGGCACTGAGCAATAAAAACTAAAAATAAATGCTTCATAATATAAAAAAATTAAAAAAATAATTACTACATTTGCACTATAGTTAACCCTGTTTTTGATTACAAGTAGGTGTCTTTTCAGCTGCCAAAAAGTAACAATAAAATATTTAATACCAAAACAAAATGGAACATATCGCTATTTTTTAGAATGTCAGCAATGGGAGATGTAGCTATCAGTGTACCCATAGTAACTGCATTTGCTGACCAGTATCAGAGGTGAAAAATTACGTATGTTACGCGTCCACTCTTTGCTCCCTATGTTTTGCACATATTCCTAATTTGGAAGTGTTTTCGCCTGAGCTAAATGGCAAACACGCAGGATTATGCGGACTCTATAGACTGTATAAGGGTTGAAAGCTAAAGGAATAGATGGGTGGCTGATATTCATAACGTATTGCGTACTAATATTTTTGAGATTGTATTTCAAAGGAAGTGGGATACCTTTTGCCCAAATAAATAAGGGACGCATAGAAAAACAGGCACTTACTCGTTACCGTTTTTAAGTCATTTCACCCTCTAAAGCCTTCTTATCAGCGTTATGCTGATGTGTTTTGCTACTTTGGGATTCCCTATAGATCTAACAGAAGATTATCTGCTTCCACCGCCCGATATAAGTGAAACAGTACAAAGAATGTTAAGTGAAACAGTGAATATAGGGGTGGCTCCTTTTTGCTTCGTATGAGGGGAAACAGTACCCTTTTGAGAAAAATGTGTGAAGTGATTCAGCAACTTTCAGCACAATATCCTAATGGTAAAATATATATATTCGGAGGAGGAAAGAAAGAAGAGGAAAAAAAGTAAAAGCAAATATGTTTACCTAATACTGAGAATATGGTAGGTAAGCTCTCATTTAAGCAAGAGTTAGAGCTTATTTCGCGCTTAGATATAATGGTGGCTATGGATAGCGGTAATGCGCATTTATCGGCTATGTATGGAGTGCCAACGATTACTATTTGGGGGTAACCCATCCATACGCTGGTTTTTATCCGTATGCTCAACCAATGGAGAATGCTCTTTTGGCAGATAGAACACGTTTTCCCACTTGTTCCTACTTCAGTTTATGGTAAAAAAATATCCTAAAGGGTATGATAAAAGCAATAGAGACGATTACGGTAGAGGCAATTTTTAAATAAAGTGAGAGAGGTAATAAATAAAGAAGAAAGATAAGATATAGAAAAATAATGATTATCAATGGGCCCAAACCTCAATCTTTTTAGGGTAAAAGAGAACCAGAAGTATATGGAAGTCAGACTTTTGAAGATTATTTAGCAGTGCTTCAAACTCAATACCCAGAAGTAGCATTACATTATTTCCAGAGTAATGGTGAAGGGGGACTTATTGATAAAATACACGAAATAGGTTTTACTTATGATGGCATCATACTCAATGCAGGAGGGTATACACATACCTCAGTGGCATTAGCAGATGCAGTAAAAAGCAGTATCTACACCAGTGGTAGAGGTGCATATATCAAATACCTTTGCTCGTGAGGCTTTTTAGGCATCATTCGTATCTATCGCCAGTAGTGAAAAGGGTGCATAGTAGGTTTTGGTATGAAGAGTTACGAATTGGCACTGCAGAGTTTTATAAGTTAGAAATGAGATATTGTTGAAAAATTGTGTCCTAAACTGTTGATGAAGAAACTATATAAAAAGAAAAATTATAACTCAATAGGAGTGATGATAGCAATGGCAACCGATGAAGCTATTTGCTTACTTGATTTTTCGATAGCAAAACATTACTAATAGACCAAGCTATAGCAATGCAACATTTTTAAAAATTACTGATGATGAAGAAAGATACACCATTGCTTTTTAGAATTAGCACACCAATTGAATGAATATTTTGCTAAAGAAAGAAAGGAATTTACGCTTCCCATAAAGCTTATCGGTACTTCTTTTCAGGAAGAAGTGTGGAGAGTACTACAAACAATACCTTATGGAGAAACTCGTACTTATAAAAGAGCAGGCAATAGCAGTAGGCAATCCAAAAAGGAGTAAGAGCTGTAGCTAATGCTAATGCAAAGAACCGTATCTCTATAATAGTACCTTGCCATCGTGTGATTGGTACTAATGGAACGCTTACAGGTTATGCAGGAGGTCTTGATAGAAAGAAGTTTTTTTATTAGACCTTGAGTATCAAAACTTATAAATTTTTATATCAGTGGATTTTAGAACAATTATTCCTATTTCTAAGGTTAATACTTCTATTACTTATCATAGTCGTATTGTGAGTTTAGGCTCCTGCTTTGCTGTGAATATGGGTGAGAAGTTTGCTTATTACAAGTTTCCGATAACACTTAATCCCTTTGGTATTCTCTTTCATCCTTTGGCTATCGAGAATATTATTACTCGAGCTCTACAGTCAATATCTTATGTAGCTGAAGACTTTTTCTTCATAATGAACTATGGCATAGTTTTGATTTTCACTCTGATATGAGTTGTATTTCACTCAAAGAGTCAATATTTTTTAGCTAATAAACAACAGACATTGCTTTATGATACATTGTATAGAGCTAATTTCTGTTTTCTTACGCTTGGTACAGCTTGGGTATATATCTATAATAGTACTGATAGAATGGTAGCTAATTGCCATAAACTTCCTCAACAACATTTTTTTCTAAAAAGGCTTCTCTCTGTAGAAGAAATAGGAGAGAGTCTTACTCGTATAGCTCAATTGCTAAAAGCAAATTAATCCTTCAATGCAGTTAGTTATTACTATTTCTCCTGTACGACATATTAAAGATGGTTTTTTTAGAAAATCAAGTAAGTAAGTCGCAACTTTTCTCGGCGCTTTATCCTCTAATTACTTCTGGTCATTATGCTTATTTTCCAGCTTATGAGTTGCTTTTTAGATGAACTTCGCGACTATCGATTTTTATGCTAATGATATGGTACATCCTTCCAGAAATGGCAATAAATTATATATGGGAGCGCTTGGTAGCTACTTATATAGATACAGCTACTCAAATGGATATGAAGCAAGCAGAAAGTATTCAAAAAGGCTCTTCTACATCGTCCGTTTAACCCTGATACAGAAAAAAACATCAGCAATTTTTAATACAATTGCAACAAAAAATGGAGGTATTTACTATGAAATACCCCCATATTAAATTTTAGGGAATAGAGTTAAGATAATAATTTATTCAACAACTAATCTGTAAGAATAACTATAAGGTCTATACAAATACAATAAATATTGTTCCATAGGTAGGTTGCCCCAACTATTATCTCCTCAAGACCTAATTGTTGTAAATCAATGTCTAAATGAGTGTTTTTGCTTAGAGTAAGTTCACCTGAATGTGTTTGTCCTTTTTCAATACTAGGGAATAATTGCTCAGGGGTATAAGGCAAAGCATTTACATTTAGCAACTTGTCAGTGCTATATACAGCAAGAGTAACACCTTTCTTCATTAGTTTTTGCCCAGCGCACTTCTGTTTTATTTCCTGTTTCTTGTGGACGTACATAAGGATGTGCTTGTGCTTCAATACTTCCTTCATATAGTCCTACTAAAGAAGAGGTTTTTCTGTCTTGGTAACTTTTCCCAAGGACCTCTGCCATACCATTGAATGCGTTCAAAAGGGTAGTAGAGTAAGGTGATTCCCAATTTTTAAAGGTAAGCGTTTTATCATCTTTTTAAAAGGCTTAAAAGTATTGCTTACTATTACGGAAGGTTTTCCATTAAAAAGCAACTCTTGTTTGTATGCTATACTCCCATCAACTAATTGTTTTTGAATGGTTATCTTTTACTTGTTCTGAAGGTAGAGTCTCAACACTAACTTTTATTTCTTTTGCTTTACTATCAGCATTTTTGTAAATGTTGTAATTTCTTAGGGTAGCCCAGCACCAAAGTCATTATCAGTACCTGGTCGCCATAAATTTACTTCTAAACCTTCAGGAGCAAAAGTTCTTCTTTTTTCACTTTGAAAAGAAGTCCATTTGCCTGTTGTTTTATCAATTTTAGCACTGAAATTCTTGTTTTGTTAGTAAGATATAAGTAGAAGTTTCTTCTATATTAATAGGAGTACTATCCTCCTCTACTTTTGCTGGCTGATAGCTTGTCAAAGGAAACTCAGCAAAGGCTAATTCAGTTCCTTTTTTTAATAACCCCTCATCTTCTTTCAAAGCTGCAGTATATTGTAGTATATACTCGGCTTGTTTTGTCTACTAACAAGTTGAGGCATTATAATAGTAGCTTCAGTTTGAGGCAGAGACTACAAGGTCGGTAATACTACCTTTTTGTACTTCTTTACCCTCTTTTAATAACTTCCATTGTATTTCATAATTTGATAAATCTTTGAAAAAGTGCTTATTACGCAGGGTAAGTACATTGTTTTTGTACTGAAATCCTATTTCTTGTTGTACCTTTCGTACTTCGTAAGAATGTGGGTGTAAACTTCTATCTGAAGCTATAATTCCATTGATAAGAAAGTTATTGTCACTTGGGGTATCTTTATCCCCATAATCTCCTCCGTATGTCAGTATTTTCTTCCCGTTAGGTAGTGTTTTATATATACCTTGGTCTACGAAATCCCATATAAAAACCGCCTTGTAGCTTAGGGTAATGCTCATAAACATCCCAATATTCTTGAAAATTTCCTAAACTATTACCCATAGCGTGAGCATATTCACATTGTAAGAAAGGTTTTTGATGATGGCTTAAAAAGCATACTCTAATAGGAAAGGAATACGTCTGTACATACGCGATTCAATATCAGTATTCAATCGTAATGAGCTAACTCATAATGGATAGGGCAGTAGGGTCTAATCCTTTCATCATTCTGTAACCTTTGTAGAAATTCCATCCATTACCAGCTTCATTGCCCATACTCCAAATGATGACAGAAGGGTGGTTCTTGTCACGCATCACCATTCGTTGCATTCTTAGTAGATGGGCATATTCCCATTGAGTATCGTTAGCAAGTGTTTTATCCACTTCGTAATGCATTCCGTGGCTTTCTACATTAGCTTCATCCATTACATAAAGCCCATATTGATCACATAGGTCATAGAAATAAGGATCATCAGGATAGTGACAAGTACGTACTGCATTAAAGTTGAGAGCTTTCATTAGCATTACATCTTTTTCCATACTTTCACGCGATACTACCTGACCTGTATAAGGATCAGTTTCGTGTCGGTTTACACCTTTTATTAAGATGCGTTTCCCATTTACTAATAAGTTAGCTCCTATTATTTCTACAGTTCTAAAAACCAATAGGGCGACTGATGACTTCTTTTACTTTACCTTCGTCATCGTATAACACCATTTGCAACCTATACAAGTGGGGCAGTTCTGCACTCCATGCTTTCACTTGTGGAAAGTCTGCTTGAAAATTGTAACTCTGTTTTGCCAAAAAGCTCTTTTTTAAGGCTGTAGTACTTTTTCTTCTCCTGATAAAGTAGCTTATCTTTGTAGTATACAGATAGTTCCGCTTGATATTTTTGATTTATCTTGAATGCTTTCATTCCACACCTCTACCGAAGCAATGAGGCGCCCATCTGCGTAATTATTGCTTAAGGTTGATTGTATATTTAGGTCATAAAAATGTGTTTTAGGGCGCATATATAGGTAGCAATCACGCAGAAATACCCGAAAAGACGCCACATATCTTGACACTCTAAGTAACTAGCATCCGTCCATCGTCTTACCTCCATAGCTATTAGGTTCTTTTCCTGAGGTCAGATAAGGTGTAATATCAAACTCTGAAGCTAACTTACTGTCTTTGCCAACACCTACAAAAAGTACCATTGATATAGAGTTTAAATGCTGATTTTACAGCTCCTAAATGTAGATAAACCTTTTTCATCTTTTTCCAAGCAGAGGGTAGCTCAAATACTTTGCGATATATACCCGCATTTTTGGGCTAAATCATCAGGAATATCAGGAGAGTGGGATGGTTAAAACTCATATGAAGCATTTACGTAAATAGGAATACTATAACCTTTCATCTCCCAATTGGCAGGTACAGTTATTTTATCCCATTTCTCTTCCTTGTAATCTTTCTTATAGAAATCTTTAGAAGTTGCTTATAATCGTTCTTCCAAAGGAATGACCACTCGCCATTCAGACTTAAATAGCGTGTAGAATTAGAAGGCAAACCATTTTTGCTTTGCTTATTTCTTCAAAAAGGAAATAAGAGGCACGCATTGGCATCCGGTTTTATTTCTTGTACTGCCGGATTTTTCAAAAAATAGAATCTAAGGTCTGAGCATATCCGCTGCCGCATACCCATAGAAATAACAAGAGTAAAAACTGTCGCTGCATAGTTATTTTTGTGTTGGGAATTCTTTGTTGAAGAATACTTTTTTCAGCAAGATCATCTTTCTTATCATGAATTTCTTTTTAGCAGTAAGCTTTTCTAATTCTTTAGTGATTTTTCTGATATTCTTTTTGTCCGTATACGTTTTTGCAATTCTTTAGGGTCTTTTTAGGTCAAATAATTTCCCAAGTATTACAACGTTTGTAGTAACGGATAAGTTTATAGCGGTCAGTACGAACCCCCAAAATGTGGTGATACAGTGTGTTCTCCATTTTTCGTAATAGTGGTAGAATAACTGATTACGGATAGGTTTTGCTTTTTAGCAAATAAAGGCAAGAAAAGATTTACCTTTGTATATCTTCAGGTACTTTTCACTCCCTGCTAGTTCTAAGAAAGTAGATGCTAAGTCGATGTTTAATACAAAAATCATCGTTAGTAGTGCCTTTAGGGAAGAGTTTAGGGTATGAAACTATCATAGGGGTACGGAAAGACTCTTCATACTATCCAACGCTTGTCGAACCATCCGTGTTCGCCCATATAAAAAGCCTTGGTCTGAAAGGTAGATGATAATAGTATTATCTTTTAAATTGTGCTTTTTCAAGGTAGTCAAGCATACGCCCCTATGTTCTTATCCATAGATTTTACAGTAGAAAGATAGTCGCGCATATACCGTTGGAACTTCCATTTTGCTAATTCTTTTTCCGCTGAGGTTTTGCCTTGAAGTATTCACTTCTGATAGGATTGTAAAAATCGTTATAAGCAGCAAATTGAGCAGCTGTCATTCGAGAGAAGTTAGCGTCTTGTGCTACATCTTTCTCATTTTTAAACATTTTTTAAGTCATAACCCATACGCATATCTTTTCCAATAGCCATTTCTTGCATACTTGCAGGCACACGATGTAGCATAATCGTCAAAGAAAGTGTCTGGTAGGGGAAAATTAACATGCTCATAAGCTCCTAATTCAGGTAGGTCAGGCATCCAAGTGCGGTGTACAGCCTTGTGTCCTACTACTAAACAGAAAGGTTTGTTCATATCCCGTCTGTCAAGCCATTTTTTCTGCTTCGTCTTCTATGATATTGCTCACGTACCCTTGCTCGCGTACGCGTTTTTACCTTCAATGATAAAGTCGGGGTTGAAATACCTGCCCTTGGTCTACCAATATTTTGAAGAAGTCAAAGCCTTTAGGGTCATCACCCTAAATGATATTTACCTATCCAAGCGGTCTGATAGCCACCTTGTTGTAGAAGATTAACAAACTGCTGCTGAGACGAGGTTGTAATGCGAGGTTTCATTATCCATAAATCCGTTTTTATGGCTGTATTTCCCCGTTAAGATACAAGCCCTACTAGGGCCACTAAATAGAGTTGGTTACAAATGCTTTTGTTGAAAGTAACTCCCTCTTTAGCTAACTTATCAATAGCAGGGGTGGCATCGGTTTTGCCCGTTGTTATAAGCCCCCAATGGTTTGATAAGAATGGTCATCAGATACGATGAGTACAATGTTAGGTTTTGCTTTGTGCAAAAACCAAATGTAGAACAACATATTCCACATAAAAGTAACAATCTTTTCATAAAGCTGTTGGTTTATTTATGATTATAAACTTATTTTTCGGCAACAAAAATTACAAAATATTTTTGTTAAAGACCAAAAATATTTCCTAAAAATTTTGTCTTATAAGTTGATGAGGCTTTCTAATGCTGTACCTTTTACTTGGCATTGGAGCATTGATAGAAATGATATTACCTTCTTTATTTACTAACATATATCGCGGAATACTTCGCAAAATCATATAGTTTTTGAATAATTCTTTTTGTTTCTGGTGAAGCATACAAATGAATACCGCTTAGTTTCTTCTCTTTTACCATTGTTTTCCACGTTCTTTATCGCGGTCTACCGAAATACTTACAAAAGTAATGGGTTTTGCCTTTATAAGTTTGTTGTAAGGTTTCTAAGGCAGGGAGTTCTTTTTCTGCAATCAGGACAATAAGTTGCCCAAATATCGATGAAGAGCATTTTTCCTTTTTAGATTTAGTTGGTCAAAACTTATGGGTTTGTCATCTATATCTACTACTCCTTCAAAAAGGCGGGAAAAGGTTGCCCTGATTTGAGTTTATTAACCAAATTTATCTCGCTGATTGAGCTCTTGTAGAGCTCAATGTTCTTTATTATTTGTGGTATTAAAGCCATTAATTCTTCGTTAGTAGTAGCTGCCGAAGTAGGTGAAACCCTTCTATGAGCAAAGGAGTTAGTGCTTGCTTTGATGTTTTCTGATTTAATTGTTTTGAAGTCAGCTAAAATCTTTCCCTGAGGGTCATCAAACTCATATTGTACTTTATAAGAGTAGATATGTAGCTTAAAAATATTGTGTACTAAAGTCTGATACTCAGGATAATCATTAAAATCAGCAGCATTATCTAAATCTACAGCAGCGCACAAGTCTTCCAACTCATTGATAATAGAGCTTCTTCTTCGGTATATTTGCGGTGATTTAACAAATATTCCGATACTATAGCCAGCTGCTGATAGCGGTTAGTTTTCTTCTTTAGCTGCGAAATCTGCTGGCAAGTTTTTAGTATTTTTGCCGTATTGTTGGGCTATTGCCTGCATACTTTGTTTTAAAAGCCATAGGAGCTTGTCCTAAGAGCTCATTTTGTTTCTCAGCTGATTGTAAACCTATGCTGTCTTTTTTTGTTGTTGATAAGCCTTTTATTGCTTCTTCTGGATTGGAGCACGACACTAAAGGCACATACAAGGATTGCAAATATCTTTTTTTCATAACACTATGATTTAAAAATAATGACAAAGGTACGATATTTTTTTGAAATGTTCTCTAATTTTTAGCAATTATTCCTATTTTTGCACTCAAAAATCTTCTAATAGGAAAACAATAACTCATTTTATGAATATAAACATCGAAGATTTCAGTCTTACTAATTTTATTTCTTCTGTTGAAACTATGCCTTTTTGATTATGCTGGTGTAAGAGGTATAGCTGATTGTTTTGGATATTATATTATCTGCTTTTAAGGAAAGAAATAGTGATATTGTTTCTGCTATCAGTTTTGATGATATTTTTACTACATAAAGAACTTACTGAAATGGCTAATCATATTTTTACGAATACTGTGTATTCCTATTCGTTTTAGAGATGATAGTCATCTTGTTGAATCTATCTTAGGCGAACCTTTCTTTATTGATGAAGAACCTTTTTACTGACCGAAAAAAATATGGTATTATTATATTAATGAAGGAAAAGGGCTTTTAAATATTGGTATTAATTCGGTAGATAAATTTATGAGTTTAGAAATTATCACCCACCCCACAATTATAAAAAGAGCGAAAAGAAACCTTACCTATATCATAAAAATCCGACCTATTACTAAGTCGGATTTTGAAAAAGGTGATTAACCACCAAAAGTCGTCAAAACGAATGTTTTCGTCAGGCATACCAAAGTCTTGTCCCATTTTCTGAACAGCTTTGTTCATCATCGGAGGACCACAGAAGTACAGTTCTATATCTTCTGGAGTATCGTGTTTCTTCAAATACTGTTCGATTACAGCATTGTGTACAAATCCTAAGAATCCATCACCTTCAGGGTCATTGATATCTTTCTTCACTTTCCAGTTATCTTCTGGTAGCGGTTCAGAAAGTACGATAAAGAACTTGAAGTTAGGAAACTCACGCTCTAATTCGCGGAAGTGCTCTACATAGAACAATTCGCGTTTTGAACGACCTCCGTACCAATAAGTAACTTTTTCTATTGGTTTTTAGGGTTTTTGAAGAGGTGATACAAGTGCGAACGCATAGGTGCCATACCAGCACCTCCCCTACATAAAAGCATCTCGGCATTAGACTCGTTGATGAAGAACTCACCATAAGGGCCTGAAATGGTAACCTTATCACCCTGGTTTTACGAGAGAAAATGTATGATGAGGCTACCCCTAGGGTTTACATCCATCCAGCCACCTTTAGCTCTGTCGAATGGAGGTGTAGCGATACGCACGTTTAGCATAATTCTACGTCCTTCAGCAGGATAAGAAGCCATAGAGTAAGCACGCTCTGCAGGTTCTGGGTTTTTCATCACTAAAGGCCATAGTTTGAACTTATCCCATTCCATTTTGAACTTATCAGGCTCACTGGGTGTTCTTTAGGGTGTGCAGTGATGTCGATGTCAGTGTATTTTTACCTCGCAAGCAGGGATTTCTATTTGTATATATCCACCTGGTTTTGTAGTCCATATCTTCAGGGATTTCTACCACAAACTCTTTGATGAAAGAGGCAACGTTGTAGTTGCTTACCTGTAGCTTCCCATTTTTGATGCCAAATACTTGTTCGGGTACGCCTATTTTGCATATCTTGTTTTTACTTTCACTTGGCATGCCAAACGTACTCCCTCTTTAAGTTCTTTTTTAGTAAAGTGAGGGGTTTTCAGTAGGGAGGGCTTCACCACCCCTTCGTATACGTGGCATTCGCATTGCAAAGCAAGACCCTTTACCACCACAAGCTGATGGCAAGAAAATCTTCTCGTTACCCAAAGTAGAAAGCAATGAACCACCGATAGGCACTTCTATTACTTTATCTTTATTGATAGTGATTTTTACAGGGCCGGATGGGGTTAGTTTCTGCTTTACATATAGTAAAACGGCTACTAACAGAAGGATTATTACTAATAACCCTATTACCGTTACTGCAATAGTTGTTAATATTTCACTTGCTAATATCATTGCTTAAATCTTTTTGTGTTATTGGCTAAATTATCAGTTTTAACTTCTTGTTGGATAGTGGTTTCTTTCTTAGGGCTCTTCTTTTTTTGCTGCTACCACCTGTTAGCATACCACCAAAACTCATAAAGCCAATAGCCATAAGCCCTGTGGTGATGAAAGTGATACCTAAAGCCGCGCAAAGGAGCTGGTACGTGCGAATAACGTATCTTTTTCGCGTATAGCTGCCAACGCCAAGATAGCGATAGCCCAACCTAATCCTGAACTCACCCCGTAAGCTACTGAAAGCCCGAATGAGTGAATCACTTCAGCACGCGATTGCATAAAGAGTGAACCTCCTAAGATAGCACAGTTTACGGCTATCAGTGGCAGAAGATACCTAATGAGTTATACAATGATGGTGAGAACTTCTCTACTACAATCTCTACCAACTGTACCATTGTAGCTACAGTAGCGATAAACAAAATGTAGGTAAGGAAGCTCAAATCATAATTAGCATATTCTTCACCCAACCAGCGCAAAGCACCTTCTTTGAGTATGTACTCATTGAGTAGCCAGTTCATAGGTACTGTTAGGGGTTTGTACAAATACTACGGCAGCTCCCTAATCCTATAGCAGTCGACACTTTTTTAGATACAGCTAAGTACGAACACATACCTAAAAAGGTAGCGAAAATCATATTCTCTACGAATATTGATTTAAAAATCAGTGTTAAATATTCTAACATTTTCTTTTCTTTTTAAATGATTAATGACTGTCTTCTATTAAGGCTTTGTTGCGTGAGCGTTGTACCCACACTACTATACCATAGGTTACCAAAAGCCATAGAGGGCTAACAACATAAAAACCGTTGTTTTTCGTAGCCCTAAGGCATAAGCTCCTGTTTTTCTTGATAGGGTCTCCTAATATTTGGAAACCGAGCAAAGTGCCAGAACCTAGTAGTTCGCGGAAGAAGGCTACGATAAGCAAGGCGATAGAGTAACCACCTGCGTTACCAATAGCATCTAAGAACGATTTTCCTGGAGGATTACCCAAAGCAAATGCCTCAAAACGCCCCATCAAAATACAGTTGGTGATGATAAGCCCTACATATACTGATAGCTGTTTGCTAAGGTCGTATACATAAGCTTTCAGAACAAAGTCCACCACGATTACCAAGGCAGCAGCTACTATCAGCTGGGCGATGATACGAATTTTCTGGTGGAATCACATTTCTAAGCAAAGAAATGGTTACGTTACCCATTACAAGCACAAAGGTAAATGAAAGGCTCATTACGATAGCGGCTTTCAGTTGAGCTGTAATTGCCAAGGCTGAACAGATACCTAACACTTGTACCGTTACGGGGTTATTATCCCATAGAGGGTCAGTTACTAATTTTTGTATCTTTTTGATAGTCCCATAGTCTCTTATTTGTTTAAACTTTTTAATATAGGATATATAAGGCTCTATGCCATCGCTTATCATCGCTTGCACTCCATTACCAGTAAGGGTAGCTCCTGCAATAGCATCAATTTTTCCCATCTTCTTTACGTTTGTTTTCAGGGTCACCATTACTTTTTGAAATTTGAATGCTTTGGAAGTTACCTGCCGCATCAATAAATGTTCCCCAATAAAGTCGTCCATAAAAGAAACGTTCTTTTGATATTGGCTCCTAAACCAGCAGTTTTCACCTTTGTGGTCGAAGAAAACACCAGTACGATAAGGTCTTTATCTACTGCTATATATCCCCAAATAGCATCCCACAAACCACGTCCGCTTACAGGAATTATATAGAGGTAGCTCCATCTTTTTCACCTACGTAAAGAGGTAAACCTTCACGATGACCGTTGAAGTTGATAAGGTCATTAGCACCTTCTACTTTTTTCAGCGGTATTTCCTTTGATAAAGGTATTGCTCTTTCACATAGTTAGAAACTCTTTTTCAGCATCGGTAGTAGAAAGAAACTCTACTTTACCTCCTCCAAGCTCACCTTCGTTGTGATTTACGCCCATAGCGTAGAGGATATTCTGTTTCTTTTCTAACTTTTTATTGTTGCTGATATTGCTACTTAACGCTGACGAGATACCAGCGAGCAACGCACCTACGATTACCACTCATTATAATGGCGAAAATCACTGTATACGAATTACTTTCTGTCTTGATTGCCATAATTATGCGGTTTTAGCAGTTGATAATTTTTAAACGTTTTTTTCTACGAGACACATTGGCTTGTACTACGAAGTGATCGATAGTAGGTGCCAGTACGTTCGTCAATAAGATAGCAAGCATTACACCTTCTGGGTAGGCAGGGGTTGAAACAACGGATAGCAATCGCTATAAAAACCTGCTAAGAATCCATAGATGTATTTACCTGCTATTAGTTTGTGCTGCTGTTACAGGGTCGGTAGCCATAATACAGCTCAGCCAAACCACCTATAAGTAAGTGCTCATATGCGAGGCAAACTCCACAAAGCGTAAAACTGTGTGCCTTCCATGCTTGGGGCTAAAACAGTTGAAGATAGCACCATTACCCAAGCACCTACAAACATACTTACCATTATACGCCAGAAGCAATTTTTGGTATAAATAAGGAATAGACCAGCTAAGATAATGAGTAGGGTAGAGGTCTCACCTACTGAACCTGGTATAAAACCAAAAAAACAAGTCTGATACTTGGTAAGTGCCTGTTTGACCTTGTGCTAAATTACCTAAAACTAGTTTCTCCTGATACGGCATCTAAATTAGCATCAGCAGCTATATCTTTAGCGCGTTGTACAGCTCCTTCTACCCATGCTTTATCACCTGTCATAGATGTTGGGTAAGCAAAGAATAAGAACGCACGAATAGTTGAGTGCTGGGTTCAAGATATTCATACCTGTACCCTCGAATACTTCTTTACCTATAATTACCCCAAAAGCTACAGCTACAGCTAGCATCAAAGAGGAATGTCAATAGGTACGATAGAGGTACTAGCATACCGGTTACTAAATAACCTTCTTCTACTTCGTGTTTGCGGATAGTAGCAAAGATAAACTCAATGCCCAAACCTACCACGTATGATACTATCACTAAAGGAAGTACTTTAGTAATACCAATACTGAAGTTAGCCCAGTTCCGAAATCGCTGCTGCAGAAAGCCATACCTGCCTGAGGTTCAATAGTTCCAAAAGCGACTTGGTGCTGATAGCCAGCATTGAAAATACCGAAAATCAAACAAGGAATAAGTGCCATTACCACCATATTCATAGTTCGTTTTAGGGTCGTCAGCAGCCTTAATGTGGGTACCCCGTGGGTTACCTCATTAGGCGTATAGAGGAATGTGGAGCGCGTTGAAAGTTGTCTCCATCTTCGTTCCTTTATACTTTTCTTTTTAATGTATTTAATTTACTTTTTAAACTCATTTTCTTAATGAATAAGTTAATTATTTCTTTTTTTATTGATTTGCGAATTAGTTTTAAAAGCCCAATCGTAATGGCTTGACGTCGATGAAACTAAGTAAGAGCTGAGTGAGGTCGTACCCGTCCAATGATACTTCTTTTTGGTAAAAAGCTCTTCATCTGAGTGTTTCTGTATAAGTTGGAACACTTTTATTATGAGAAGCTTCAAAAAGTGAGAGTATCTCAGCAAGTGATACTTTTGACATTGCTCCCATATTTCTCGGTTGAGTTTAGGGTGTCAGAAAAAGTATAACCCTCTTTAGGGTATTTTAGGGTTTTTCACCTCGCATTCCTACCTCATACCAATTTAGGAATAATAAATGCCAATGATATAAGTGTCCTATAACATCATGAATATTTCTATTCATTCTACCTTCTGGGAAGGAGTCTTCTCGCTGCCCCTCAGGTAGTGTTTCTATCAAAAAAGTAACTTTTTGGTAATTTTCTTTAGCTAAAAACTCTAAATCTAGTTTCGTTTGCAGGTCTTGCCATTTTAATTTAAGCTTTTTGCTTTCAGCATATCATAAATAGTTTTATTGATATGTAAGTATTTCATAAACTCATCAGTATCAAACTCTACTTTTGCCTTTTATTATTTGTCTTTGCCTTTACATTATATACAGAAAGATAATAATCATTCTCCGATACGTATGCCGTAAAAAGGCTATGACTTGCTTGTCTATCTGCTAACTGCAAAGTTTCAGCTAATGCTTCCCAATTACCTTGTTCAGCAGCTTGCTTAAAGCTATTAGGGTTGTCTATATAAGTAAAAAGCAGGTAACTCTTCTTCTTTAAACCATTCTTCGGTAACCTCGCTAAAAGGTGCTTTTTGAACGACCTGCAGCCATAAAACCAAAAAGAACATAATAGCTCCGAACTCAATTAACCAAATAATGCTAAGGAAAATACCACTTACAGTCATACTCTTTTATACCCACAGGTACCTTCTTCATTGATAAGCATTATCAAATCAATAAGATCACTTGGGTGGGTGGCTAAGTAAAGCAGTTGCTCAAATTGAACATTACTTACTGATATGCCTATTTGCTTATTGCCGTAAACCTCTCCTGCGTTTAGCACTAAGTCTACCCATACTACCCATTGGCTGTAATAAGCTACCAATGAGGCAATAATAGCAAAAAAGTGCTGAAAAGCCCATAGTTGCGCACTTTACCTAATCTGATGACTAAAAAGGCTTACTGCAAAGAGATACTAACTCCAAAACCAAAGGTAATGAGAAAGTTTACGTATATAATAGGTATATACCACGTAGCATATGCATAAATAGTACCTAAAATAGGCATTACTATAGCACACACTAATAAAAGATATGCAAAAAGCTATGGGTGAAAATTTTCCTGAAGGCTTGTAATAGTTTGACATTTTCTGATGTATTACTGTTTATAAGTTATTATCCTAATTCTTGAATCATTAAATCAAGTCCATCTCTGATAATTTTGCTGATGTGGCTGTTTAGACACACATACAAATTCAGTAAGCGCAAAAAGTCCTCTGGAGCTACTTCGTACTGCCTAAGGTTTTTCCAATTCGTCTAAATCCTTATATAGGCAAGCTTTGAGTAGCTGCATGGGATGAGATGTCTAAAGGAAAACTTCTTCATACATACCTGTTACCACAAAAAGCGCAGTGTTCGCCATTGGTGTTGGTGTTAAGGTCGTACTTTTTCTTAGGATTCAACCACGAGAAAGTAAGCGAACGGGTAAGAGATACTTTGTTACTTATAGGTTTTGCTCAACCGAACAAATCATAATCATTTCCTTCAGGGATAGCTGTGATTTGGTCGTCATAAAAACCTAGAAATCATTCTCACCTACCTTAGTACCAGTAAGTACATCACCACTGATAATACGAGTGTTAGCAACGTCTTTCACTTGACTACCCTACTACGCCACTAATTTGAGCGCCTGCAATAGCGGTTGCGTAGTGAGGGTTTTCAATACGAGAACCTGTAAGCGCTACAGTGCGTGTGAGGTTGAGTTTACCAGTAAGGAAAAAGCTCACCGATAACTACCAAGTCCTGAGGGTAACCACCATACCACTTCACCCTTGTTGATAGGGCTAATGCGTGCTATTTGGGTGCTGACGTTACCAGCAGGGTGAGGTCCTGAAACATTGTGAAGAACAATGTTTTTGAGGGTTGCGGAAAGGAGAAAGAGAGCTGTCTTTAAACACTGATACGTGCACCTTGCCAGAAGTTAGCTTAGAAAAGGGCAGTAAGAGCTGTTTTGTAGCACCTCTTCTTTACCTTTTAGCACATAGTCGTAGTCAGGGGCAAGCGGGTTGGTTTTGCAAAGCCGACACGAATATTGCTTTTGGAGTAGTGTCAGGATTGGCAATCACGTCATAAGGGCGCTGCTAATAAAAGGCCAACAACCACTGCTAAGTAGGGTGTGCCTTAATGTCTTCGCCCTGCATTTCGTTCACATTCTTTTTCACCATAGCTCTTAAACGATTGCTCCTCGCTGGGTGCTATACGTATTTCTAAGACCTTACGTCTTTCGCCACGTATAATCTCCTTGATAGTACCACTTACGGGAGATGGGAACAAGATACGCTCATCACTCTTAGAAAAGAACAATGCTTCACCTGCCTTCACTTCATTCCCTCGCGTAGTAAAAAGTTTGGGGATAATTCTGTGAAAATCACTGGGTTTAACAGCATACAATGCCGAAAGGGGAGCTGCTTAGTAGTCTTATCAGCTTTCCCTTCCAACAGTATGTCTAACCCTTTTTCGAATGCGGATGTCGTTTGACATATCTAAAAATATTAGTTAGTTTTTGTTAAATTTGGCGACAAATATACGAATATTTTTTGGATATAAAAATAATGTAGTGATTTTTATTTTTATAAAAAAAGAATCACTACAGATATTTATTACTTCTTGAAACGTTAATATTTTTCAAAGAAAATAACCTAAAAGTGATTCTTTTTATCTCTTAAAAATAGTGTTTATTGCTGGAAGAATGAGTCTACAAACTCATATTTGTTGAATATTTGCAAATCGTCAATTCCTTCGCCTACGCCTATGTATTTTTACCGGAATTTGAAACTGGTCTGAAATGCCTATTACTACGCCGCCTTTGGCAGTGCCGTCTAACTTAGTGACGGCTAAGGCGGTTACTTCAGTCGCTTTGGTAAACTCTTTAGCTTGTTCAAAAAGCGTTTTTGTCCTGTAGAACCGTCTAATACTAATAACACTTCGTGAGGGGCATCGGGTACAACTTTTTGCATTACACGCTTTTATTTTGCTTAGCTCATTCATTAGGGTTTATCTTGTTGTGCAAGCGTCCCGCTGTATCTATGATTACTACATCAGCCTCTTGTTTTACAGCAGAAGTAGAGTATCGTGAGGCTACGAGGCAGGGGTCGCTACCCAGCTGCTGTCAATCATCGGTACTCCCGTGCGATCAGCCCATACTTGCAACTGGTCTATTGCTGCTGCGCGGAAAGTATCGGCAGCCCCTAAGACTACTTTTAGTCCTTTTTAGTAAAACTGACTAGCTAGTTTTGCCTATAGTAGTTGTTTTTCCAGCTCCATTTACGCTTCACTACCATCATTACGTATGGCTTTTTGTCAGCAGGGAGAAAAAGTCGGTAGCCTCGCCAGTGTGCGTTTCCGACAGTAGACTACCAATCTCTTCGCGTAAGATTTTTATTAAGTTCAGAAGTGCCTAAATATTTGTCTTTTAGCCACGCGTGCCTCTATACGGTCAATAATTTTTAGGGTAGTATTAACCCCTACATCGCTGGCGATGAGTACCTCTTCAAGGTCATCGAGCACCTCCTCATCTACCTTTGATTTTCCGATAATAGCCTTACCAAGACGGTCGAAAAACTATTTTTTGATTTTTCTAAGCCCCTTGTTTAGGGTTTCTTTTCTTCTCTTTTAGAAAAGATATTTTTAAAAACTCAAATGCCATAACTATACTATAATCTAAAAACTCGGGCAAAAGGTAATAAAAAGGTTTATATATGCAAAAAGCTGTCTCACGACAGCTTTTTCAGATATGATAAAAATAGAGAAAAATTTAATTATTTCTTCTTCAAAAATTCATCAACGAGCTCAGGAGCCATAACGCTTTCTACGAAAGTATAGGCACCTGTTTTAGGTGATTTCACCATTTTGATAGCTTTAGTAAGCTTTTTTGATTTACCTTGTAGTGTTGCTACTGTTTTTCTTTGCCATAACGTTTTAATTATTTAATTTCTTTATGAACAGTTACTTTCTTTAGAATAGGTTAAACTTTTTAAGTTCTAATCTATCTGGAGTATTTTTTTTGTTTTTGGTAGTGATGTAACGAGAAGTTCCTGGTAAGCCAGATTCTTTGTGCTCGGTGCACTCCAATATAACCTGAATTCTATTTCCTTTTTTAGCCATTTTACTATTGTTTTTAAAATTTAGTTAATATATCCGTTACGTTCTACCTCTTTAAGCACTTCGTAGATACCTTTTTGTCGATAGTTTTAATAGCAGCTGCCGATACTTTTAGGGTAATCCAACGGTTTCTTCAGGAATGAAGAAGCGTTTGGTACGGAGGTTTACATTAAATTTACGTTTCGTTTTGTTCATTGCGTGCGACACGTTGTTGCCCACCAATGCTTTTTTGCCTGTTAAGTCACAAACTCTTGCCATTTTTTCTCTATTTATTAATATGTTATTTATATTCAGGGCGCAAAAGGTACAACTATTTTTTAATACCAAAACTTTTTGATTTTTTAGTTTGAATGTGTGATTTTTAGCAGTTGTTTTGCCCAAAAATATTTGAGTTTTTCATCATATACAAAAATACACCCCCATTACTGAGGGTGTTTTGTTATCTGCCTGCCACGTGCTACGGACTATTTTACTTCTTCAAAGTCTACGTCTTGTACGTTGTCGGTATTACCGCCTTGCTGTTGTTGTCCGCCAGCGTTAGGTTGTCCGGTAGCACCGCCTTGTTGTGCTTTGTGAGGTCTTCTGAAGCTTGTTGCCAAACAGTGCTGATTTTTGTTCAACGCTCGCTTCTATGTTGCTCAAGGTCTTTTGCTGTCATAAGCTGTTTTTAACTCGCTTAGCGCGCCTTCTATAGCACCTTTCTTGTCAGCAGGGTAGCTTATCGCCAAACTCTTTTCAATTGCTTTTTCAGTTTGGAAAAATCATCGCGTCAGCTTCGTTTAGCTTTATCAGCTTTCTCTTTGGCTTTCTTGTCGGCTTCGGCATTAGCTTCAGCTTCGCGTTTCATCTTTTCGATGTCTTCTTTAGAAAGTCCTGATGAGGCTTCTATACGGATATTGTGCGATTTGCCAGTACCCTTGTCGGTAGCTGATACGTTGATGATACCGTTAGCATCAATATCGAAAGTTACCTCAATTTGTGGTACCCCACGTGGAGCAGGAGGGATGTTGTCTAAGTGGAAACGACCTATCGTTTTGTTGTCGTTAGCCATTGGACGCTCTCCTTGTAGTACGTGTATTTCCACACTGGCTGATTGTCGGCAGCAGTTGAGAATACTTGCGACTTTTTAGTAGGGATAGTGGTGTTAGCATCGATGAGTTTAGTCATCACACCGCCCATAGTTTCGATACCCAATGATAGAGGGGTAACGTCTAAGAGCAATACATCTTTCACATCACCGGTAAGTACGCCCCCTTGTATAGCAGCCCCCATAGCTACTACCTCGTCAGGGTTTTACACTCTTATTAGGTTTCTTATTAAAGAATTTCTCTACCGCTTCTTGTACAGCAGGGATACGAGTAGACCCCCCTACTAAGATAACCTCGTCTATATCACCTACGCTTAAACCTGCGTTTTGTAGTGCTTTTCTACAAGGCTCGATAGTGCGTTTTACTAAGTCGTCTATCAGTTGCTCGAACTTAGCACGAGAGAGTTTGCGTACCAAGTGTTTAGGACCTGAAGCAGTAGCGGTGATGTAAGGCAAGTTGATTTCAGTTTCAGTAGATGATGAAAGTTCAATCTTAGCTTTTTCAGCTGCTTCTTTAAGGCGTTGTAGTGCCATTGGGTCTTTGCGTAGGTCGATACCTTCTTCAGTTTGGAACTCTTCAGCTAACCAGTTGATGATTTTTTCGTCTACGTCATCACCACCAAGGTGCGTATCGCCATCGGTAGCAAGTACTTCAAACACACCATCACCAAGCTCTAAGATAGACACGTCGTGAGTACCACCACCAAAGTCGAATACTACTATCTTGTGGTCGTTGTGGTTTTTGTCAAGACCGTAAGCTAAAGGCAGCAGCTGTGAGGTTCGTTGATGATACGTTCTACTTTCAGACCTGTATCTCGCCCGCTTCTTTGGTAGCTTGACGTTGTGCATCATTAAAGTAAGCAGGTACGGTTATAACCGCGCTGGTTACTGGTTGCCCTAAGAAAGTCTTCAGCGGTTTTCTTCATTTTTGAAGTATCATAGCTGAAATTTCTTGAGAGTGTACAAACGTCCGTCAATATCTACACGAGGATATCGTTGTCACCGCGCACTACTTTTGTAAGGTACGCGTGCTATTTCTTTTTCTATTTCAGAGAATTTGTTCCCCATAAAACGTTTTGATAGAATAAACAGTTTTGTGAGGGTTGGTAACAACCTGACGTTTAGCGGCGTCACCTACTTTTATTTCCGCCTCCGTCTACAAAAAGCTACTACTGATGGAGTAGTGCGTTTGCCTTCAGCATTAGTAATTACTACAGGGTCATTACCTTCCATAACAGAAACACACGAGTTGGTGGTTCCTAAGTCTATACCTATAATCTTGCTCATATTAATTGTTCGTTATTATTGGTTCAACATTTATTTTTAATTTCATTAGTAGATAGTCACTGATTGTGCCAAAGCACTAAAAACTGACAAAATGTCATTTTTTAGTCGTCAGTGATTGGTCGTTGAAAGCGACTAATCACTAATTAAAAGACTAATTTCTAAACACTAATTTTTCCGTCGAGCGTCTAAGAGTATGGTGCTGTCTTTGTGAATATTGCCACTAGTATTTCTTTGAGAAAGGCGGTTGAGCACTTCCTTCTGAATGATACGTTTTTACAGGACGGGCGCAAACTGAGGATCAGAAGCCTTTTTGTGCTAAATAGTCTACCGCTTCATCGGTGGCATCTATAAGAATACCTTCTTTAGCTACCATTTTGATAACCGCCTCGAGTTGTAAACGCACGATACTGCGGATATTGTTAGCGTTGAGCGGTGTAAAACATTATGATGTCGTCAATACGGTTCAGAAACTCAGGGCGTACTGTCTGTTTGAGCAGTTGTAGCACTTCGTTTTTAGAGGGTTTCAATAGCGCGCTCAGTGTCATTGGCGTACTTGTCGAACGCTTCTTGAATAAGCTGACTACCCATATTAGAGGTCATAATGATAATGGTATTTTTGAAGTCGGCAGTACGACCTTTGTTGTCGGTTAAGCGTCCTTCGTCTAGCACTTTGCAAGAGAATATTGAAAGTGTCAGGGTGCTTTCTCAATCTCGTCTAACAAGATGACAGAATACGGACGGCGACGTACGGCTTCCGGTTAGCTGACCGCCTTCTTCGTAACCTACATATCCTGGAGGCGCTCCTACCAATCGGCTTACAGCGTGTTTCTCTTGGTATTCACTCATATCAATACGCGTCATTGCGTTTTCATCGTCAAGAGGTATTCAGCTCAAGGCTTTGGCAAGCTCAGTCTTACCGACCCCTGTAGTACCTCAAGAAAAGGAATGAACCTATAGGGCGACGAGGGGTCTTGCAAGCCTGCAGCTACGGCGTATGGCATCTGATACTGCTTCTATAGCCTCCTCTTGTCCCTACAACGCGTTTGTGCAATTCGCTTTCGAGTTTTAATAACTTCTCGCGTTCGCCTTGCAGCATTTTCGATACCGGTATGCCTGTCCATTTGGCTGACTACCTCAGCTATATCTTCAGCCGTAACCTCTTCTTTTACTAAAGCTATTACCTTCACTTTTGTTGTTCTAAGTTCTCTTGCCAAAAGCAGCCAATTTAGCTTCAGCTTCTTTTATTTTGCCGTAGCGCAATTCAGCCACTTTTCCGTAATCGCCTTCACGTTCGGCTCTGCTCGCTTCCAATTTGTACTGTTCGGATGGCTTCTTTGGTAGCTTGTACCTCGTCAATCACGCCTTTTTTCGCCTTGCCATTTGGCGTAGATAGCGTTGCGCTCTTCTTTTAGGTTAGCTAAATCTACGTTGAGTATTTTGAGTTTAGCCTCATCATTTTCGCGTTTGATAGCCTCAATCTCTATTTCGAGCTGCATTATCTTGCGGTCGAGTACGTCTAACTCTTCAGGTTTAGAGTTGATTTCCATACGCAGTTTAGCAGCCGCCTCGTCCATTAGGTCGATGGCCTTGTCGAGCAAGAAACGATTGGTGATGTAGCGTTCAGAAAGCTCTACCGCTGCAATGATAGCCTCGTCTTTTGATACGCACCTTGTGGTGAGTTTCGTATTTTCTTTGATACCACGAAGGATAGAAATAGCACTTTCAGTATCAGGTTCTTCTACCATTACTTTTTGGAAACGACGTTCGAGCGCCTTATCTTTTCGAAGTACTTTTGATACTCATCGAGGGTAGTAGCCCCAATAGCGCGTAGCTCACCACGAGCTAAAAGCCGGTTTTAAGATGTTGGCAGCGTCCGCAGCACCTTCGCCACCATCCAGCCCCTACAGAGGTGTGGTTTCGTCAATAAACAAGATGATGCTACCATCAGAGCTGGTTACCTCTTTCACTACTGATTTGAGTCGCTCTTCAAACTCACCTTTATATTTGGCTCCTGCGATAAGGGCACCCTTATCAAGCGAGTAAATCACTTTGTCTTTAAGGGTTTTTCGGGTACATCTCCTTTTTACGATACGGTGTGCCAAACCTTCGGCGATAGCAGTTTTACCAACCCCCTGGTTCACCTACCAGCATAGGGTTGACTTTTTTGGTTCTACGCGAAAAGGTTTGTAGTACTCGGCGTATCTCTTCATCACGACCAATCACAGGGTCGAGCTTGCCACTATCAGCCAGCTGATTGAGGTTTTTTAGCGTATTTGTTAAGCGAGTTGTAAAGTATCTTCAGCCGAAGCAGAGGGTTACTCGTTCGCCTTTACGCAACTCTTGAATGGCTTTCTCCATTTCTTTTCGCTTACACGCTTGGTCTTTGAGGGGCTTGAGCTATCTTGCTATTACTTTTTGAAGATAGCTAAAAGCAAGTGCTCTAACGATACGTATTCGTCGTTCCATTTCTTAGCGATGTTAGCCGCTTCGTTGAGCATAGTATTGGCTTCGCGAGAGATGCCCATACTACCCCCGTTACTTTTGGGGAAAGACTGTCAAGGCAACTTCTAAGTTTTGCTGAGCTGTTCGCGGTTGATGTTCAGTTTTTTAAAGAGGAAAAGGCAATACGTTTTTCGTCTACTTGCTCGATAGCTTTAAAGAAGTGTTCGCATTGCAATTCCTGATGCCCATATTGCTGGAGCAATTTGCTGAAGCGGTTTTGTACCGCTTCTTGCGCTGATAGTAAATGTATTGAAGTTCATATTAAATTCTTTTTAAGGTTCAACAATCTCGCATAGGGTAAGGCAATAGTTGTGCCAATGCTCAATTGCTGACAAAAATGACAGTTTTTAATGACAAAAATGACAGTTTAATGCTTTTTGTAGATGGTTTTTCTGTTTTTGGCTGTTGGTTGAGTTGTTTTCTACTTTGTGGGTTGTTCAGTGTTTCTGTATTGTTCCTATATCGTTCCTGTATCTTAGGTAAAGGGAAGGGATAGAAGATACTGTCTGAAAAGTACTTTTCAGACAGTATTTTTCAATTAACAAGTGATAGTGGTTGAAGAATTTTTCTTTCACTTTATCAACATAATCTAACTTTTTCCCAAGTGAAGAGTTCTACCTCTATCTTTTTAGTTCTGTGGTAAGGGTGATGAAAAATACTTTAGTTACTACCTTAGGAGTGCGCCCCATATGTCCGTACGAAGCGGTTTCGCTATAGATAGGGTTGCGCAGTTTGAGGCGTTGCTCTATATCGTATGGGCGTAGCGGGAAGATTTCTTGTATCTTCTTAGCTATTTCGCCATCGGTTGGCTTTACTTTAGCAGTGCCGTAGGTATTTACATACACCCCAGTAGGTTCTGCTACCCCTATGGCATAGCTGACTTGCCAATATTTCATTGGCTACCCCAGCTGCTACTAAGTTTTTGGCGATATGGCGCATAGCGTAGGCAGCACTACGGTCTACCTTGCTAGGGTCTTTGCCTGAGAAAGCACCTCCTCCGTGAGCACCCTTACCTCGTAAGTATCTACTATTATTTTTGCGTCCTGTTAGTCCGGTGTCGCCGTGAGGGCGCTCCGATAACGAAAATACCTGTGAGGTTGATATGGTGATGATGTTTTTCGTCGAAGTAAGGGGCGTATTGAGGGTATTTCTTAATCACACGAGGAATAAGGATATTTTACTATATCCTCTTTGATTTTTCTTAAAGCATTTTGCTTTCGGTGTCGAAGTCGTCGTGCTGGGTGGAAATTACTATGGTATTTACGCGCACAGGCTTATTATCATCGCTGTATTCTAAGGTTACTTGGCTTTTAGCATCAGGGCGTAAGTAGGTTATTTCGCGGTTTTTCGCGGCGTATTTCGGCTAACTCTCTTAGCAAGGCGTGCGATAGGTCCTAAAGCAAGCGGCATATAGTTATCGGTTTCGTTTACCGCATAGCCAAACATCATGCGCCCGGTCGCCAGCCCCTTGTTCTTCAGGTTTGCCGCGCTCAACGCGCTGGTTGATGTCAGGCGACGCTGCTCGTGTATCAGCAGATAGCACCCGCAAAGTTCGCTTCAAACATATGATTCGCTTTTTGGTATAGCCTATTTGTTTGATAACGTTGCGCGCTATTTGCTGACATCAATATAAGTGTTTGATTTTACTTCGCCAGCAAGAATTACCTGCCCAGTGGTTACGAGGGTTTCGCAAGCCACACCTAGGTGGGGTCGAGCGAGGAAGTTGTCGATAAGAGCATCGCTAATTTGGTCAGCGATTTTTGTCGGGGTGTCCTTCGAAACGGACTCAGAGGTAAAAAGATATCCCATTGTTATATGTGGTTTTTAGAGGGTAGTAGCACTAAATCATATGGGGTGCTACTAAAAAGTAATAAAAGATTACTGTTTTAGCATTTTGAGAGTACCCCAAGAGGTTTGCAATCAGCTACAAATTTGTCCTCTTGTTATTATTTTTCGGCGCAAAGATAATGATAATTTGCTAATTAGCAAGTATATAATTACAAATTATCATTATTCAGATAGTTGCTCGATTATAGTCCGATAACGATACCTACGTGGGGTACTAAGCGAACTAAAAATACTTTTGTCTTTTTTGTGCAGTACATTATAGCTCGCACCCTGTTTGCAAATAGGTATTATTGCCCCAATTGCTGCATATAGCCTCCGCCGAGGTAAGGGCGTCTTCTTCGGTGTTATCGGTTGTAACTAGGTGCTTTTGTTCTTAAGTGATGACAAAATAGTGCTGAAAAGAGCTACTCAGATAGGCTGCTCTTCCGATATAATAGGCTAATGAAGGGCCTACACCCCAGAGAGAGGCTGCGGTAGTACTCAGTGTGCTGTGGTGAGCCGTTGATATTGAGAGCGAGCTCTGGGTCATTAGTGATTTTATAACCTATACGGGGTGATAAATCTAAACTCAAACCGTAAGTGGTAAAGTTGATACCTGAGCCCACTTTAAAAAGGGGCATATTTTGAATCCAGTCTGACCAGTGTGGTCATTCTGAGTGAAACATAGCAATCGGCTATGCAGGTGAATACCTTTCAGTGCCATGAAAGAGCCGAAAGCTTCTCTGATAGGGCCCGAGGGCAAATATCGATCTTTGAAATGTTGAAATCTGGAATATTACCATCCTTCGGAGGTTCATCCATACATCTGCAATATGCATGCATACGATGTTTGAGCAAGCCCCTGTATCGGGTCTTGCCATTACGTGTATGAAAACTGTATTGGAACATGGCGGCTTCTACGTTATTCCGTTTATGCTGTTCCTCCAAAGGAAGGCTTTCTATCTGCTTCCTTAGCTGATAGGCTTTAATGTCTTTGTCTTCAAAAGTAACGCCAACCGGTTTTGTTGTTCCATGGGATTCTCCATCGCTTTCTGGAGCCCTGCTTTGTGACGGCTTTGACTGCCTCGTAGGTGTTGCCAGTAGCAATTTTCCCTGACGGTAAGACCATCCTCGTCATGTGGTATCAGTTCCCATCTGCATCCACCTTGCATCTTGCCAGTCTTGAGCTGCATGGCATTGTGGTTCTTCTGCAAACTCTCGATTGTCTGGACTTTGATAGGCACTCATCTGCATCACAGGTCTTCAATCGTAGAATCCGTGACACGTTCACTGTTTTTCCACAGCCTCCTGAAGAAATGGCAGTCTGCAAATACTGCAGTTTCAACCTGAACGGAAGTGATGATGTTAGCTTGCCTTCCTCTACAGTCTCTGTGATGTTGGTCACATAGCCTTGCACCTTCTGGTCGTTCTTGGCACGATAGGTTGCATCAGGATCGTTAGGATTCTGAAGGCTGTCTGCCTTTACCTCCTTCTTGTCTCGAGTACAGCCTTTCCGTCCATTACGACATACTGTTCATCAAACAGACGCTGAAGAAGATCATGTGCAGAAGTAGCAGGGAAAAAGCTGCCAGCATCTCCATGATGAAATTACCAATTCTGGCAAGATTGCTCTGAAGCGTATCAGAGTCAGGCGATAAACTGTCTTGGAGGAATCCTCTTTCAAGTATTCCTTTGCCCGTTCTTCCTGCTCTGGGGAGATGGGTAAGCGTGCATGTCTTGAGGAACTTGACCAGAGTTGTATGTATCAGTTCATAGCGAGACTGGCGAGCGATATTGCTGCCGATAAAGCTTACTGTCCATACGGACGCATTTGCCTGATATCTTGAGAAGGTGTACATGCTTGCCAGCAAGCTGCTCGAAGCAGAAGCTGCATCAGGTCAAAAGCCAGTTCTTTCCTGATATTCGCAGATGCGGCGGCGAAACAGATAATATGTATCTATTGATGGGGTTACATCGGTCAGAAGTTCCATGCCGAGAGCCTTTCTGGTCAGAAGGTCAAACTCGCACTTCTCAAACAGATCCTCGTCGCTGCAACCGAATCCCTCGCTTTAAGACAGACGATAGCCACGAGTATGCGGATGGAGGCATTTGGGCGACCGCTCTTCTTGCCTTCAGGGAACAAAAGGCTTGAATATCTCCTCATCAATCTTGGTTGTCACGAGACTATAAAACTGGTTATGCACCATGAGTTGGGGTCAGAATACTGCTTTGAAGCACGACTTCTAACTGCATTGAGGGAGCCGTGAATATATCTAACTGAGGATTCGGATCTGTCTTTTTAAACATAGTCATTCTGTTTGATTGATGGTGCAAAGATACGAAAAATACTCCAGATAACGGCATAAATCGAAAGATTATTATCGTGAAATATAAACATTTTTAAACAGGCCTTACTTTTTTTAAAAGTGGGCTCATACCTACAATACCGCCATGGGTTATAGGGCGAGTTTACACTACTTTGGTAAGCGGGCGACAAGATGTTAGTACTCTGCGCCATAGCCAAAGAGGTCAGCGTTAAAAAGCAAGGCTAAGAAAAAGTTTTTCATATTGATATATTTATTTGTTACTAAAAAGTTATTTTTAAGCAAACTTCATTGATTTGGTGGGTGAAATTTTGGTGATAATATAAGTAGGTATTAGACTATCAGCAGGCGAGACAGTAGCACCCCCATGTTTTAAACGCCATACAATCCACATAGGGGTAAAGGCTATGGGTACCTCGCTTTACACATAATAGGTGGCAGGGTCTAACTTTACGAGGCTAGTACCGCTGCTGTAGATAGAGGCAGTGCAAAGCCCAGCGCATTGCCCCATAGCAGTCCCAACCCAATGATATAGGCAGCGTTGTAAAGGAATATTTTGCGAATACTCTTTATCAGAAGCCCCCATACTTTTGAGGGTGCCAATCATAGGGGTTTTTCTCTAAGATAAGCACTAATATAGCTGTTATCATATTGAAGCCCCACGATAATCATAATGCCAATAATAGAGGTAGATATTGAAGTCGAAACATTCCTAACCATTCAAAAATAAAGGGAAATTTCTGAATAATGGTCTGCAGAATCGAGGTGGTAATTGGTATGGGCATACACCTGTTTGCCTATGTTTTTCCTATTTGGTTAAAATCATTGATGAAAAGAGTTCAAAATTGCCAATTTCGTCAGCTTGCCATTTGTTTATTTTTCTGTATTTGACGCAGGTCGGTGAAGATATAAGACGCGTCAAACTCTTGGAAACCACTGTTGTACAAACCTACTATTTTGAAGCTACGTTGGTTAGGGGCGTGATGCTGCCTCGTCTTTTAGGAAGATAGCTTGACAGCGGTCGCCCAATTTTAGGTGCAGACGATTGGCTAAATAGGTAGACATCAGTATCTCATCGGTAACCTCTTCGACCATCGACCTTAGGTACGCGCCCTTGGGTGATAAAAGTCGCGCATCAGCGACCAATCGTAATCTTTTTCCTACCCCTTTGGCGAGGATAGATTCTGTAGGTATCGGGGTACGGATAATGCCTCCTTTAGTAGCTACCGCCTGAATGTGGGTAACCTGTGGCACGCTTTTTAAAAGTCGGGATAAAAATCTTGGTTGATAGAGATAGGTTTGATAGAAACTTCAGAGGCATTGTTGTCATAATTAAAAATTTGTATATGCCCGTGAAAGACTACTAACTTCTCGCGAATCTTGCGCTGCAAACCGATACCAGTGGCAATAGCGATGAGCATCATCACCATTCCAACGGCAATTGCAGCTACTGCCATTTTTGATAATTGGTGAAGATATTGTACTTTTGTCGCCCTTTTTGAGAAAATAACTCTTTTCGCTATGAAAAATTCAACATTCAATTCGATAATCAATTTTAGAAGTGCTAAAAATTACACTTTTTCTTATGTACGCTCATTTCGTGCAAAAATAATGGGCAGCAGTCAGCTACTACTATCGAGAAAAAGCAGAGAAACACAGCAAGGAAGTAGTGGTGAGGGGCTAACCGTATGTATCTGTATATTAAAGATTTGCAGGATAAAAAAATATAGGGGTTGTCACTAACCAAACCGGCATCGTGAAGACCGAAAAAAGGCAAGTATGTACATTTGGTTGATACGCTGCTAAAAAGAAAATAAAGCTAACTAAAGTGTTTTGCTCCTGAGCACGGTTTTAGAGGAGAAGCCGATGCTGGCGAAGTGGTAAAAAGATGGCAAAAGATACCCACACAGGGCTGCCAATAGTATCGCTATACGGTAAAAATAAGAAACCTACTGCCGAGCAGCTAAAAGGTATTGACTGTGATGCTCTTTGACCTGCAAGATGTAGGAGCCCGTTTTTATGCTTATATCTCTACCTTGCATTATGTGATGGAGGCTTGTGCTGAGGCGCATATTCCGCTTATTGTTTTAGACCGCCCCTAACCCTAATGGGCACTATATTGATGGGCCTGTATTGCAACCTGCTTTCAAAAGTTTTATCGGTATGCACCCCTGTGCCAGTGGTGTATGGAATGACCATGGGCAGTATGCACAGATGATTAATGGCGAAAAATGGCTTGATAAGTCAGTTACTACCGACTTGAAAAGTTATATCGCTTGCCAAATTACACCACCAAACGCCTTATAGTTTGCCGGTGAAACCATCGCCCTAATTTGCCTAATGACGCTTCAGTTAATTTGTACCCCAGCTTTGTGTTTTTTTGAGGGGACGAAATGTTAGTATGGGGCGAGGCACTAATCAGCAGTTTCAAATCTACGGAGCTCCCTTATTTTGATAAGACTGCGTTTCACTTTACGCCCTAAAACCCTAATGCAGGCGATAAAAAGTCCGAAAGTTTAATGGCAAAGTATGTTACGGTGAAGACCTGAGCAAGACAGCCTCCTTATCGCAACTGAATTTGACGTGGCTAAAAAGCATTTTGAGCAAGGGAAGGTGTTAAAACATCTTTTTTTACCGCTTCTTTCAATAAAAATAGCAGCAATGACCTGCTGAAGAAACAAATCACAGAGGGGAAAACTGAAGCCGAAATACGCCAAAGCTGGCAGAAAAGACCTTGATAAATTCAAAGAAATAAGAAAGAAATACCTATTATATAAATAAAATTTTGTATCTTTGCACCCTCACTCACTATAAAATGACAAATACAGGAAAAATTGAACTAATGGCACCTGCAGGCAACTTTGAGTCGCTACAAGCGGCGATGAGACAACAGTGCCGACTCAGTATATTTTGGGTAGACCAGCTGAATATGAGGGGCAAGGGCGAGCATCAACTTTACTATTGCTGACCTTGATGAGATAGCACGCCGTTGCGCCCCTAAGGGTATTCGCACTTACCTCACCCTCAATACTATTATTTACGATCGACCTTTTCTATCATCAAAACGCTGCTTGATGCTGCTAAAAAGCTGGGCTTACAGCAGTAATCGCTATGGATCAGGCTGTAATTGCCTATGCAAGGCAGATAGGGATGGAGGTGCATATTTCTGCAGATAAATATTACTAATATAGAAACCGTACGCTTCTACGCGATGTTTGCAGATACGATGGTGATGAGCCGCGAGCTGAGTTTGCGACAAATTAAAAGATATGCGAACAGATAGAAAAGGAGCAAATAAAAAGGGCACTCGGGCAATTTGGTAGAAATAGAAATATTTGGACACGGAGCCCTCTGTATGGCAGTGTCAGGGAAGTGTTACCTAAGTTTGCACTCGCATAATTCGTCAGCTAATAGAGGGGCTTGTAAGCAAAATTGTCGGAAGAAATACACCGTAATTGACCAAGAGAGCGGTTTTGAGATAGAATTGGACAATGAGTATATGATGTCGCTCTAAGACCTTTGCACTATAGACTTCCTTGACCAAGTAATCGATACGGGGGCGAAAGGTGACTGAAAAATAGAAGGTCGTGGACGCAGCGCCTGAGTATGTAGCTACGTTATCCGTACTTATCGCGAGGCGATAGATGCTTATTACGCAGGTACTTATAGCAAAGATAAATTTGAAGGGTGGATAGAAGCCCTTAAGACAGTGTATAATCGCGGGTTCTGGGGCGGTTATTATTTAGGGCAAAAACTCGGTGAATGGAGCGAGAACCCAGGCTCTAATGCTACCCAAAAAGAAAGTGTACATAGGGCAAGGCAAGCACTATTTCCCTAAAACAGGTATAGCTGAGTTTGCTATTGAGGCATTTGATATAAAGATAGGCGACAAGCTGCTTATCACAGGGCCTTCTACAGGAGTGCAAGAGCTTGAACTAACAAGTATGATGGTAAATGACGTCCCTGCTGAGCGCGCTAAAAAGGGGATTCGTGCACTATCAAAACTGATTTTAGAGTGCGCTTATCAGATAAATTGTATAAAATAGTGAAGAATTAGGGTGATTAGTCGTTAGTGATTAGTCGTTAGTCGTTAGTCGTTAGTAGTGTCGCTAGTCGTTAGTGATTAGTCGATGAAAGCGACTTAAAGGCTAATGTGCTGAGACAGACTAACAACTAAAGGCTAACGTACCAACGACCAGAGACTAAGACTAACAACTAAAGGCTAGAGGCTAACGACTAATAAATGGTAATAGTAACTTTACAACGTGAGAAGTGTATAGGCTGCAACTACTGTGTGAGGCGGCTCCTGAGCAGTTTCAGATGTCTAAGAAAGATGGTAGGCGTGCTACTGCGTTCTACTGATAAGAAAGGGTTCTTTACACTGAAGAGTTATGATGATAGTATTTATGAAGATTGTGAGAAAGCCCAAAAAGCCTGTCCTGTGAAGATTATAACTACAAAGAAACTTTGAGTTTTTGAATAATGAATTGAATATCAACGAAAATATATAACCAATGAAGAAAATAGTATTATTAGCAGTATGTTTTATTAGGGGCTGTGGAGTGCGAAAGCACAATACACTAGGCATCAAAGGAGGGTATAATTACGCTACCCTGAGCGGTAATGTAAATAGTGATAGCAGTGTAAATCCTTATCACGGGTATTATGCAGGTCTTACTCTTGAGTTTCCTCTCTCTAAATTATTCTCTCTACAGATAGAAGGTATCTATAACAGACGTGGTGCCAATATAAGAAATAGTACTTATGGTAAGGCAAAATTAGCATTAGATTATCTATCAGCTCCTGTATTAGCGCGCTTTAATGTAGGGAAAGGTATTAATCTGCACGTAGGGGCCTCCAATTAGAATATCGCATTGATAAGCCTAACTTCTATTTTTGATGGTACAGACCCAGTAACCCGTGTAAAAGACGATGCTATTGATATGATAGACGGAGCGCTAACTGCTGGTATAGGCTATACAACCCAATCGGGTTGGTTTTTGAGTGCGCTGGGTACAAAGGGCTTACTAATATATTTGAAGGAGATAATAGTTTAAGTCACGTACCTTTTTAGTACTGATTATAATTTTAAAGAATAGAACCCTCTCAGTAGGAGTAGGATATATATTTTAAGCTCTGATAATTTTCATTTTCGTATTAGGCGTTTTATTAGGGTTGCGAAAAGAACAACGCACTAGAAACCCTTACTTAGGGTGAATTTCACTTTCACCTACACTATCAATATGAGTTTACCTCTGTACAACTCGTTGAAAACACCGATGAGTACCGTTTTTGTACCTTATGGTGGTATTAAGGGTTTTGTAACTTATAACGGTAGTTCGTATTACGCTTGGGAGGCAGCTTGTCCCTAACCATATTGCTAATACTTGCCAGCGGTTGCATTGTGCTTCGAAGTCAGGCGGAGGAAATACCTTTTGAGCGTTGCGATGATACTAATACCCATTCGTTCATTTTTGTACAATGTCCCTTGCGATGGCACTGTGTATAATCTTGTGAATGGAAGCCCTATTGCGATAGACAAAGTGACTTCACCTTATCATCTGCTCTATTATAATGTTTCGGTAGCAGGTAATATTTTTAACTATTAGTAACTAATGCTTTCAGAACGTTTTGAAAATACTAAACCCATCACTTTTATCATCGTGCTTATAGCTCTGTTGATAGGTGATGGGTTATATCAATATGAAATTTTACAAATAGCCCCTTTTAATAGTCCGCATACTACTACACTGCTTATCACTTTTTGTACTATTTTTGGTTTTTCTTTATTACTTTTTGCACCAAATAGACCGGTGGAATGAGCTGACGAGAGACAAAAAAACTGTTATTCGATAGCTTTTTTTAGTATTTTTTGTGGTGCTTTTTCCGTCTCTTTTTCAAGAAGTAAAAGTTGTAGGCGCTAACTTCTTCTATAATAGCTGCCTTATGGAGGGTGCTTACGCTAAAAACAGGAGAAGGTATCTCGCAGAAATTGTTTGATACCTCCTTACTTATTGTTTGTGCTGGGATATTGCACCCTTGGGCACTTATTTTCTTGTTAAATATCTGGATTTCATTGCTTTTTCTATGGAGCTAAGAAGCGTCGTTATTGGTTTATACCTCTTTTAGCTATTCTTATTATTGGTATATTATTAGGAGCAACGCTTATCCTTTTTGATTACGCTTCTTTTTTGAGCGACTATTATCAGAAACTCTACACCGATATAGAGCATCTTTTAGTTTTTCCTTCATACCCTTTTGCCTACTTTAGTAGCGTTGGGCTGTTTGGGGCTTTTGTTTGTAGTGTCGCTGATAGTGTATTATTTTTAAGACTACCTATCACAGTATCAGCTCCCTTGTAGTAATTCAGTTTCTTTGGGTAGCCGTAATAGTAGCCATAGTTTCTAAAGAAGTGCTCTACTGCTTTGCCCTATAGCTATTATTTTTGCCCTTTACGTGGAGAAAATACGTATATGGTGGCTAAAAGAGACTGTGCTATGGCTACTACTCTCACTACCCGCTGCGCTACTTACCTTACATTTTATCACCAAAAGCTAAATCGCCAGCATCGCCTAAACCTGGTACTATATAACCGTATTCATTTAGATTAGGGTCGATGGTGGCAATCCAGAGATGAGTGCTTTCAGGGAATTTGTCTTCTAAATATTCTATCCCTGTTGAGCACCAATCACGGCAAATAGGTGTACTTCTTTAGGCTTTTCCTAAAGGAGCTAAAGCGTGTACACATTAGCAAATGAGCGCCCTGTAGCTAACATAGGGTCAGCTAAGAAGAGTACTTTTCCTTCTAAAGAGGGCGATGCTAAATACTCTACCATTATGTCGAAATCAGTCTCAGAGGTATGTTTTCTATAAGCCGATATAAAAAGCATTATCGGCATTGTCAAAATAATTCATCAGTCCTTGATGGAGTGCTAAGCCAGCACGCAAGATAGAGCATATCACTATTTCATCTTTTAGGTAGTTGTACTTTCTTCTCGCCTAAAGGGGTGGTGATAATCTCGCTGCGGTAATGTAAGAACTTACTCATCTCATAACATAATACTTCACCTATTCGTTTCCAAATTTTTACGGAAACGCATACGGTCTGATTGAATATTTATCATCGCGAGTTCTGCGATAAAACGATTAAGTACTGAGGGTTCTTCACCCAAATGGTGTATAATCATTGGCTTGTTAATATTTTAATTGTTCACGCCCCAAAAGGTACAAATAATTTTGCTGATTAGCAAATTAGTAAATCAATAATTTTGAAAAATTACACTTAATAATAGAATGGATACGATAAAAATAGTATAAAAACTTTTTGTTATTGTGAAAAAGCATTATCTTTGTCCTAAAATTTTACCAACGGAATTAGGATAATGAAGATAGAAAAGTTATATAGAATTCTATTAATAAGGTTTTTATTTGTACTAACCATTATATTTTTCAATTTGCTGACGGACAAACTATAGAAAATGTTCTTACTTCCACTAATTTGCATTTTTGCATTAGATAATTTTTCAAGAAAAGAAATAGTCCGATTGTCGGTGCCTGAAGGTATAACAATAGTAGAAGTGGAAATTACACTTCCTTTAGGGGTAGAATACGCTGAAGGTACTGCTGTTATAACAAAGGAGAGCTAAAATAATACAAAAAAAGCAGGAACTTTACTTTCTCAACCTACATTTGTAGTTACTATTAACAAAAGTAACACTATTACTTTTTAATTTAATAGGAAAAGTAACTTCTCAGGCATTGCTTCTCAAAGGAGAACTCAAAGATACAGTAAAAATTAAAAGTCGGTCAGCGCTTGTATGACACTAAGCTTTCTAACAGCTATTACTTGCGCTCACCGTCTTTGCTTTTTACAACCTTCGCCTATAGTATTTGATAAAAAGACGGTGAGCATAATGATTTTTTGTACTTAGCAATACGGGGATAGGAGGGTTAAAGATATTTATTTTTCAGTAGATTATCCTGAAGAAGTGTCCCTTATAGATTTAAAATATAAAGGGAAAAAGATACTTCCCTATAGGAGTAGTACCTGCAGGTTATGCTAATGCAGGGAGCTCCTTTGTATAGGGTTAGAAGGGATATTTTTAACGAAAAGAAAGATAGAATAATAATATATGAGCATTATACCGTAGCAAACTGTCAATCAATTGCCCTATAAAATATGCAACTTATTGGGGCGATAATACATTGCATTTTTATGAAACGAAAAGAGGTGACAAAGTTGCTTCATCCGAAAAGAGGAGCCTACCGTTATCACTCCTTTCAGATGATACCTATACACTCACTACTACCGAGCATCACTACTACCGCTACAACTGTGAGGCGGTGTCTTTACCCAACGACCGCTTGAGACGGAAAAACCTATTGATATCCAAAAAGTAATCTTTAGCTTGCTGCCACAATCAACACCTACTTCTTTTTGTTATCACTAGGACGGCAATATCATTATTCCACCTCATGCCTCCTATAGGTCGTTACACCTAAATTACCGTATTTGTGATATCTCAAACCTCAAGGACAAGAACCACAAGCCTGTTTGCCAGAACAGCAACCGTAATCATTGCGATATTACAATCAGTTACTACCTCTATCACTACAACAAGCACCACTGTCACAACTACTACTACCCCTACCGCAGTCACTCCAACAGTTATTACCCTTTCAGAAGACACCTATACCTCACAACTACCGAGAGCACCACTACTACCGCTACAACTGTCGGTAGCGTCTTTACTAACGACCGTCTAAACGGAAAACTATTGATATCAAAAAGTAATTTTTAGCTTGTTACAGCAATCTACGCCAACCTCTTTCGTCATTACTAAAGAAGGGCTATATCATTGTTCCAGCTCAAACCCCAATAGGGCGTTACACTTTAAAACTACCGTATCTGCGACAACTCTCAACCATCAAAAACAAGAGCTTTAAACCAATCTGTCAAACAGTAACCGTAACTGTTGTGGTGTTACAATCAGTTACTACCCAACTATAACTACTCCCACCACTACAACAAGTACTACCATTACTGCCACTACTACCCTACAGTAGTCACTCCAACTGTTATTACCGCTTTCAAATGATACCTATACTCTCACTGCTACCGAGAGCACCACTACTACTGCTACAACTGTCGGCAGCGTCTTTGCTAACGACCGCCTAAACGGAAAACCAATTGATATCAAAAAGTAATCTTTTAGCTTATTACCGCAATCTACACCTAATACTTTTTATCATAACTAAGGACGGCAATATCATTGTCCACCTCATACCCCAATAGGTCGTTACATCTTAAATTATCGTATTTGCGATAACTCTCAAACCTACAAGAGTCAAAAGCCTGTTTGTCAAACAGCAACCGCTAACTATTTCAGTATTACAATCAGTTACAACCCCAACCACTACAACTACGCCCACAGTAGTCACTCCAACTATTATCACCCTCTCAGACGATGCCTATACTATTACTACTACCGAGAGCATCACTACTACCGCTACAACTGTCGGCAGCGTCTTTACTAACGACCGTCTAAACGGAAAACCTATTGATATCCAAAAAGTAATTTTTAGCTTACTACCACAATCTACTCCTATCTCTTTCTATCATCACTAAGGACGGCAACATTATTGTCCCACCTCATACCCCAATAGGGCGCTACACCTTAAATTATCGTATCTGCGACAACTCTCAAACTTTAAAAGACAAGAGCCTTAAACCAATTTGTAAAACAGCAACTGTAACTATAGTAATACTAGAATCAGTTACTACTCCTACCACTACAACAAACACCACTGTTGCCGCTACTACCACTCCGACAGTTATCACCCTTTCAGACGATACCTATACTCTGACAACCATAGAAAGCACCACTACTACCGCTACAACTGTTGGTAGTGTTTTTCACTAACGATCGTATGAACGGAAAGCCTATTCATATCCAAAGAGTAATTTTAGCTTGTTACCGCAATCTACATCTACCTCTTTTTGTTATCACTAAGGACAGCAACATTATTGTCCCAGCTCATACCCCTATAGGGTGCTACACCCTAAACTATCGTATCTGCGACAACTCTCAAACCTCAAAAGACAAGAACCTTAAAACCTGTTTGTCAAACAGCAACTGTAACTATAGTAATACTACAATCAGTTACTACTCCAACTACAACTACTCCAACAACTATTACCAAAGCACCCTCGTTACTGCTACTATTCCTACCGTAGTCACCCCGACTGTTATTGCCTTTCAGACGACACCTATACCCTCACAACCACAGAGTGCACCACTACTACCGCTACAACTGTCGGCAGCGTCTTCACTAACGACCGTCTAAACGGAAAGCCAATTAATATCAAAAAGTAATTTTTAGCTTACTACCACAATCTACTCCCAATACTTTTTGTCATCACTAAAGACGGCAATATCATTGTTCCTGCTCAAACGCCTATAGGGCGCTATACCTTAAATTACCGTATCTGCGACAACTCTCAAACCTCAAAAGACAAGAGCCAAAAACCTATTTGTCAAACCGCAACCGTAACCATTGTAATACTACAATCAGTTACTACCCCTACCACTACAGCAAGCACCACTGTCACAGCGACCACCACAGTCACAGTAGTCACTCCGACTGTTATTACCCTCTCAGACGACACCTATACTATTACTACAACCGAAAGCACCACTACCTGCCACAACTGTCGGCGGTGTCTTCAGCAACGACCAGTATGAACGGAAAGTCAATTGATATCCAAAAAGTAATTTTTAGTTTATTACCGCAATCTACATCTACCTCTTTTGTTATTACTAAAGAAGGCAACATCATTGTTCCAACTCATACCCCTATGGGACGTTACACCTTAAACTATCGTATGTGTGATAACTCTCAAAACCTCAAAGAGACAAGAGACTACAAGCCTATTTGTAAAACAGCGACCGTAACCATTGCTGTATTACAGTCACTTACTACCCCAACCACAAATACCCCAACTACTACAACAAGCACTACCCTTACTACTACCACTACGCCCACAGTAGTAACTCCAACTATTATCACACTCTCAGACGATACCTATACTGTTACCACTACCGCGAGCACCACTACTACCGCTACAACTACAGGAAGCGTCTTTACTAACGACCGCCTGAACGGAAAGCCTATTGATATTCAAAAAGTAATCTTTAGCTTATTACCGCAATCTACACTAATACTTTTTCTCATCACTAAGGGACGGCAACATTATTGTCCCAGCTCAAAACCTCAATAGGGCGTTACACCTTAAACTATCGTATTTGCGACAACTCTCAACCCTCAAAAAGCAGAGCCAAAAACCTGTTGCCAAACAGCAACCGTAACTATTGTAATACTACAATCAGTTACTACCCCAACAACAAGCACCACCGTCACCGCTACTACCACCCAACTATTATTACCCTTTCAGACGATACCTATACTATTACTACTACCGAGAGCACTACTACTACCGCTACAACCGTCGGCAGCGTCTTCACTAACGACCGTATGAACGGAAAGCCTATTGATATTCAAAAAGTAATCTTTTAGTTTGCTACCGCAATCTACTCCTAATAACTTCGTCATAACTAAGGGCGGCAACATCATTGTCCCTTCTCATACCCCAATAGGGTGCTATACCTCAAATTACCGTATTTGCGACAATTCTCAAACCTCAAAGGACAAGAACCATAAGCCTGTTTGTCAAACAGCAACTGTAACTATATTAATACTACAATCAGTTACTACCCCGACCACAGCAACAAACACCACTCATTACCGCTACTACTACCCCAACTGTTATTACCCTTTTTAGATGATACCTATACTGTTACTACTACCGAGAGCACCACTACTACCGCTACAACTGTTGGCGGTGTCTTCAGCAACGACTGTATGAACGGAAAACCCATTGATATACAAAAAGTAATCTTTAGCTTACTACCGCAATCTACCCCTAATACTTTCGTCATCACTAAAGACGGCAATATCATTATCCCCTCTCAAACCCCTATAGGGCGTTACACCTTAAATTATCGTATTTGCGACAACTCTCAAACCTTAAAAACAAGAATCAAAAACCCGTTTGTCAAACAGCAACTGTAACTATTGCAGTGTTACAATCAGTTACTACCCCTACCACTACAACAAGCACCACTCGTCACCGCTACTACTACCCCGACTGTTATCACTCTTTCAGATGATACCTATACTATTACTACTACCGAAAGCACCACTACTACCGCTACAACTGTTGGCAGTGTCTTCAGCAACGACTGTATGAACGGAAAACCTATTGATATCCAAAAAGTAATTTTTAGCTTATTACCGCAATCCACTCCTAATACCTTCATCATCACTAAAGATGGCAACATCATTGTTCCAGCTCATACCCCTATAGGGCGTTACACCTTAAACTATCGTATTTGCGACAACTCTCAACCCTCAAAAAACAGAATTTTTAAAACCTGTTTGTCAAACGGCAACCGTAACTATTGCAATACTACAGTCAGTTACTACCCCAACCACAAATACCCCAACTACTACAACAAGTACTACCCTTACTACTACCACTACCCCGACTGTAGTTACCCCGACTGTTATCACTCTTTCAGACGACACCTATACTGTTACTACTACTGAAAGCACCACTACTACAGCTACAACTGTTGGCAGCGTTTTTCACTAACGACCGCCTAAATGGAAAACCCATTGATATTCAAAAAGTAATTTTTAGCTTATTACCGCAATCTACTCCTAATACTTTCATCATCACTAAGGACGGCAACATCATTGTCCCACCTCAAACACCAATAGGGCGTTACATCTTAAATTATCGCATTTGCGATAACTCTCAACCGTCAAAAAAACAAGAGTCAAAAACCTATTTGTCAAACAGCAGCTGTAACTATTGCAATATTACAATCAGTTACTACTCCAACTACTATTACCCTTTCAGATGATACCTATACTATTACTACTACCGATAGCACTACTACTACCGCTACAACCGTCGGCAGCGTCTTCACTAACGACCGTATGAACGGAAAGCCTATTGATATTCAAAAAGTAATTTTTAGTTTATTACCGCAATCTATTCCTACCTCTTTTATCATCACTAAGGACGGCAATATCATTGTCCCACCTCAAACCCCAATGAGGGTGTTACACCCTAAACTACCGTATCTGCGACTCAAAAAAACAAGAACCAAAAAAAGTTTGTCAGACGGCTACTATTACCATTACTATTTTACAGACTCCAGTTACCCTACGCTCTCCGCCACAGTAGAAACGGATACTTCTTCCACTACCCAAAGTGCTACTAATCAGCCTATAGCGGTGTCAGATAGTGTTACTACTCCTATGAATACCCCCATACGTATCGCAGTATTAGATAACGATACGCCCTATACTGCCTCACCAAAAGATTGTTATTTTTTTCCAACAAATGGCGATGCTTTTTGTCAAAGAAGATAACACGATACTCTACCGTCCCCGTGTGCGCTTTATAGGCACTGACTACTTTGTCTATGAGCTATGTACGCCTTCCTCTCAAAAGTTGCACTACTGCTACGGTTACAGTCAAAGTTACTCACAAAGTTGTAGCTGATAATGCAATGTCTGCTAATGGTGATGACAAAAATGACTATTTCCATATCGTAGGAATAGAAAATTATCCTGATAATCAGGTAACTATATATAACCGTAACGGAGAAAAAGTCTTCACAATATCTCATTACGATAATCGTCAAAAGAGCCTTCAAAGGAATTGTCGAGGGGAGGTGTCTCTGTCTAACACGGCTTACTTACCTCAAGACACTTATTTTTACTTGATAGAATATTATGATGAAAACCGGCAGTTACAGCGACAGATAGGGTGGTTATATTTAAAAAGGTAATAGAAAAATTTTCTGTAGCCACTTACCCTATACAATGGATATACGAACAAGCCATCTACACCGAAGGATAAGCGAAGAAAAAAGCGAAAAAAATAAGTGTCTAATAATAGGCTTAAAAACAGAAAAATACTACTTTTTGCCCCATATTCAAATTTGTCATCTTGAACAAACATTTCTATATAACGGCTTTTTGTGCTTGCAGTACTCGCTGCGGTACTGTGGCGAGCTCCTATCTATATATATGGTGTAGGACTGCTCTTATATTTGGGTTTGCTCTCGTGGGGAGTGTTCGATATCCGTCTTTCTACTTTATTCCTACTCAGTACTGCCTAAAGGGGCGACCTTCTAAAACAGTTGTTCTCACTTTCGATGATGGTCCTTCAGCACTTACACCTCAATTCCTAGATTTATTGAAGCAATACAATGCCCAAGGCCGTTTTTCTTTTGCGTAGGCGAACAAATACAAAAAAATACCCTGAAGTGGTACGCCGTATGAAAACCGAAGGGCATCTTGTGGCGAATCACACGTTTTAGTCATCAACCCCGAAATCTACTGCATACCCAACGACTTATAGACGAAATTAAACACACTGACGTTGTTCTAACAGAGTTAGGTATACACACCTCCTTTTCCGCCCTGCCTTATGGCATCACCAATCCTCCCTTAGCTCGTGCCATTCGTGCTACTCATAAAAACTATCGGCTGGGACATTCGTTCGTTAGATACAGTCATTACTGATGAAGACCGGCTTTTTGAGGCGTATCACCCGCAAGCTCAGTGCCGGCAATATTATACTGATGCACGATAAATTCGAGCGCAGTCTGCACGTTTTGGAACGCTTATTGCAATACCTCAAAGATAACAATTATACAATAACTACAGATTTCTGATGAAAACTCTTTTCTTATTACTGAGCCTCTGCGCTCCTTTTGTCCTTATAGCCCAGCCTCTTACTGCCGAACAATCTGCCCAGTTCAAAGCACAGCTTATCGCTAAAACTCGTACGTTACAAACGATGCAAGCAGATTTCCAGCAGAAAAACACCTTGACTTTATGAGCAAAGATATCGAGACCTTTGGCAAAATGGCTTTTGCTAAACCTTCACAACTCAATTGGCAATACACTAAAGCCCTACCAATATCGTATTATCTTTCAGAAAGATAATATTACGGTGAATGATGCAGGAAAAGTATCACAAATAAAAAGCAGATAACAAAGTTTTTTTAAGAAAAATTAATCATCTTATTATCAGCTCAGTTACCGGTGATATGTTTGACGAGAAAGAGTTTACTATCAGCCTTTTCGCAATCAGGCAAGCATACCCTTGTAAAGTTGTTGCCTAAAAGATAAAACCCTATTGAAGTATATAGGCGAGATTAACCTTTATTTTTGATGCCCAATATTTAGTAGACCGCGTGAAACTCATCGAACCTACTGCCGATTATACCGAAATTATTTTTTTACAAACAAAAACTAAATACCTCTATTGATGAAGCGAATTTTTAAAAATATAGTCTGCTGTTACTTGTAGGCTGTTCTACGCCTTATCAACTCCCCTCGCAATACCAGTTAGCACCAAAAACTACAGAAAGCGGTCAAGAATCCGAACTTTTCAGTAGGCGAACAATACCTCTATCGTGCTACTATAACGGCTTACGGACACACTTTTAGCGGACTTTTAGCAGCTAAAATCACTGCTGATAACGCTTGGCAGTGGCTCTCACTACTGATTTTGGCAATACTCTTTTTGATTTTGAAAAGAAAGAGGGTAGGGTAGAGGTCAATTATGCCCTCCCTGATCTTAATCGCAAAGTTATCATCAATACGCTTATAGCCGATTTTCAGAAATTACTACAGACTCATTTTGTTGTCATTCAAAAAATATGTTGATGGCACTACAGAGGTACAACAGTGTAGGGAAGGGAGTGATATAGTTTATCTGTTTTACTTCAGGCACTAACCTTTCTAAGCAGCTTAATATGAAAGCCAAAAAGCTTATACACAACCTTTACTTATACCCTGATAATATAACTATAGAGCACCACCCTTAAGATTCAAATTCTTTTTAGAACCCATTCATAATTATTAATTGCCAACTTTCAATTGTTAAAGATGTTAAAAGATTTTTTTATACCCTCAATACCTTACAACAAATAGCAGCTAACACTTATCTTTGTACGCTAACCCTCAATGCTGAGCACCCTATATTCAAAGGTCATTTTCCTAATAATCCCGTTACACCAGGGGGTGTGTATGATGCAAATCGTCAAGAACCTTACCGAGCAAATCACAGGTCACCAATTACAGCTCATCCAGATGCTCAATGTAAAAATTTACGGCACTCATCAACCCAGAGCTTCATCCTTTCTTGCAACTTTCACTCAGCTTGCAAAACCCAAGACGGACAAGTATTAGTAAAAAGCGACACCTCATACGAAAACACTATAGCCCTAAAACTTACGAATAGCTATAAAATACTGTCATAAATAGTTCGTTTCCTTATCACATTATCTTTAGTGAAAAAATAGCTTAAAAAGTTTCACTATCTAAAATAAAAAGAATTACTTTTTGCAGGCAATTTTTAGAAGAACACGATCCCAAAATATAACTAAAATAACAAATTAATAGTGGAAAAGGAAAGAAAGAATTTTTACTGAGAAGAGTTATGAGAAGCTGAAAAATGCAATTCAAGAAATTGTAAATGAAGAAGATAGAAAAAGATGTATACGTTTTGTCTCTCTGCTATACTTGTGATGATGAAGACTTGCGATTTCCTAAGGTTACACTGAGCTATAACACCCTTTCAAATGTAAAAGAAGAAAGCTATAATGCTGCGTCAAAAGAAGATGCAAAGTGGAATTATGACTATTGGTTACAAACTGAAATTGAAACTATAGGAGGTAAGAAAGACAAACAACTCAAACAGTGGTTTGCCAAGACACCTTATTTTTATTCTGACGAAGAAAACGACCGTGCTATTGAGGAAGACGAAGATCTATATGATAAGATTCTCAAAAAGGTGACAGATTCACTAAAAGAATTTATCAAAGAGGTGATAGCACTTGCCAAGCGTCTTATAGATGAAGGAGAAATAGAGAAGGTTTTCACTCATAATATACCTATTATTATTCACCAACAGGAATTTGAAGAAACTCCTATCCTTTGGACGAAAAAAAGCCAACCCTACCAAACTTATCAAAGAGTTTTTAGACTACTTTGATGGAGATGATGAATAATTAAATAATTAGTATATAATAAAGAATTAAGCTGTCTTACCAAAGGCAGCTTTTTGTTCCCACTCGTCTCACCCGTCCCACCTGTCCCACTTGTCTCACTTGTCCCACTTGTCTCACCTGTCCCACTTGTCTCACCTGTCCCACTCGTCCCACAATCGCCTATGCGGCTTGCCCTCCCACTTGTCCCACTAGTCTCACCTGTCCCACTAGTCTCACCTGTCTCAGTCCTCTCAGCCATCCTAGCCTTCCCAAGCCTCTTACCTGTCCCTACATCATATTTTTCGTGTATGCTTGCCCGTCGCATCTCCCCTTTGAAGGGGAAGGGGATGTTTATATCCTCCTCCCAAAAAAACTTCCTCTTCCTAACTCTTGATTACCAACTACTTAACCATTTTCTTCAAAAACTTGAGTGCTAAAAATTTGCAGAATTAAAAACGCCGTACCTTTGCACCCGCAAATGAGACGATAAGGCTCTTGCAAAGAAGAAGACAACACGTACATTGACATAATGTTGTACAGCACAAAAAGATTTAAAGAATCGAGTGAAACCTGAAGTCAATAACTTAAAAATCGGTTAGAAGAAATTAAAGATTTTAACGATGAAGAGTTTGATCCTGGCTCAGGATGAACGCTAGCGGCAGGCCTAACACATGCAAGTCGAGGGAGGAGCTTTCGAGCTTCGACCGGCGTACGGAGTGCGTAACGCGTATACAATCTGCCTTTCACATAGGGATAGCCTGAAGAAATTTGGATTAATACCTAATGGTATATAGATGTGGCATCACATTTATATTAAAGCTGAGGCGGTGAAAGATGAGTATGCGTTCTATTAGCTAGTTGGAGAGGTAACGGCTCCCCCAAGGCGACGATAGATAGGGGTTCTGAGAGGATATCCCCACACTGGTACTGAGATACGGACCAGACTCCTACGGGAGGCAGCAGTGAGGAATATTGGACAATGGTCGGAAGACTGATCCAGCCATGCCGCGTGCAGGAAGACGGCCTTATGGGTTGTAAACTGCTTTTGCAGGGGAAGAATAAGGAGTACGTGTACTTTGATGACGGTACTCTGCGAATAAGCATCGGCTAACTCCGTGCCAGCAGCCGCGGTAATACGGAGGATGCGAGCGTTATCCGGAATCATTGGGTTTAAAGGGTCCGTAGGCGGGCTAATAAGTCAGAGGTGAAAGCGCTCAGCTCAACTGAGCAACTGCCTTTGAAAACTGTTAGTCTTGAATGGTTGTGAAGTAGTTGGAATGTGTAGTGTAGCGGTGAAATGCTTAGATATTACACAGAACACCGATAGCGAAGGCATATTACTAACAATTAATTGACGCTGATGGACGAAAGCGTGGGGAGCGAACAGGATTAGATACCCTGGTAGTCCACGCTGTAAAACGATGGATACTAGCTGTTTGGTTGCAAGACTGAGTGGCTAAGCGAAAGTGATAAGTATCCCACTGGGAGTACGCACGCAAGTGTGAAACTCAAAAGGAATTGACGGGGCCCGCACAAGCGGTGGAGCATGTGGTTTAATTCGATGATACGCGAGGAACCTTACCCAAGGTTTAAATGGAGACTGACGTACTTAGAGATAGGTATTTCTTCGGACAGTTTTCAAGGTGCTGCATGGTTGTCGTCAGCTCGTGCCGTGAGGTGTCAGGTTAAGTCCTATAACGAGCGCAACCCCTGCCATTAGTTGCTAGCGAGTCAAGTCGAGCACTCTAGTGGGACTGCCGGTGCAAAACCGTGAGGAAGGTGGGGATGACGTCAAATCATCACGGCCCCTACATCTTGGGCTACACGTGCTACAATGGTCGTTACAGAGAGCAGCCACTGCGTGAGCAGGCGCGAATCTATAAAGACGATCACAGTTCGGATCGAGGTCTGCAACTCGACTCCGTGAAGCTGGAATCGCTAGTAATCGGATATCAGCCATGATCCGGTGAATACGTTCCCGGCGCTGTACACACCGCCCGTCAAGCCATGGAAGCTGGGGTACCTGAAGACGGTCACCGCGAGGAGCTGTTTAGGGTAAAACTAGTGACTGGGGCTAAAGTCGTAACAAGGTAGCCGTACCGGAAGGTGCGGCTGGAACACTCTCCTTTTTAGAGACGACCGATGTTATAGACGCATAGAAGGATAACACCTTTTCTTTAAATCTTGCTGGACAACAAAAAAAATTAGCCGATTAGCAGATTTGTTAATTAGATAATTGGCAAATTAACACATTGGCAAATTGGCAAATTAAAATGCAGTCTCATAGCTCAGCTGGTTAGAGCGCTACACTGATAATGTAGAGGTCGGCAGTTCGAGTCTGCCTGGGACTACAGGAAGGAAATTCTAGAGCTGAGATTAATTATGAATTTTTGGATTAAGAATTCTAAGTTAATTCATAATTCACCATTCAAAATTTAGAATTAAGACGGGGAATTAGCTCAGCTGGCTAGAGCACCTGCCTTGCACGCAGGGGGTCAAGGGTCTCGAATCCTATTCTCCACAAGACACACCCACAAATTCCCTCTCCTTTGGAGAGGGTTAGGAGATGAAATAGTACATTGACATATTGGGATAAAAAGCATAAGAGATCAATAATAGATTATTGATAATCTAACGAAAAAAATATTAAAAAGAATCAAAGAGAACGAGGTATTCTATTGATAAATCAATAGGAACTACAAGCGCGAAAAAGTTATGTAAGGGCGTATGGGGATGCCTAGGCTCTCAGAGGCGAAGAAGGACGTGATAAGCTGCGAAAAGTTGCGGGGATTGGCACATACGAGTTGATCCGCAAATATCCGAATGGGGGCAACCCAGTACATTGAAGATGTACTACACCTTATGGGTGGGCAAACCTGCTGAACTGAAACATCTTAGTAGGCAGAGGAGAAGAAAACAAAAGTGATTCCCAGAGTAGTGGCGAGCGAAATGGGAGCAGCCCAAACCCATATTGTTACGGCAATATGGGGGTAGTAGGACCCAGATATAGGTTGTAAAGCTGGATTAGAAGTGTTTGGAAAGACACACCATAGAGAGTGAAAGTCTCGTATAGGCACAGTTTTATAAATCTTATGGGTATCCTGAGTAGGTCGGGGCACGTGGAACCTTGACTGAATCCGCCGGGACCATCCGGTGAGGCTAAATACTCCTGAGAGACCGATAGTGAACCAGTACCGTGAGGGGAAAGGTGAAAAAGAACCGTGAATAACGGAGTGAAATAGACCCTGAAACCATACGCTTACAAGCGGTCGGAGCAACATTAGCTGTGACGGCGTGCCTTTGCATAATGAGCCTACGAGTTACTGTTACCAGCGAGGATAAGTATTTCAGATACGAATCCGTGGCGAAAGCAGTCTGAATAGGGCGGGAGATAACATCTCCTAAGTTGGTAGTAGTAGACGCGAAACCTGGTGATCTACCCTGGGCAGGGTTGAAGCGCTGGTAACACTAGCGTGGAGGACCGAACTGGTTGTCGTTGAAAAAGACTTCGGATGACCTGAGGGTAGGGGTGAAAAGGCCAATCAAACTGGGAAATAGCTCGTACTCCCCGAAATGCATTTAGGTGCAGCGTTGATGCGAGTTTAATAGAGGTAGAGCTACTGATTGGATGCGGGGGTTTCATCGCCTACCAATTCCTGACAAACTCCGAATGCTATTAAATGCTCATCAGCAGTGAGGGTATGGGTGCTAAGGTCCATATCCTAAAGGGAAAGAACCCGGACCATCAGCTAAGGTCACAAATATATGCTAAGTTGACCAAACGCGGTCTGACTGCACTGACAGCTAGGATGTTGGCTTGGAAGCAGCCATACATTTAAAGAGTGCGTAACAGCTCACTAGTCGAGCGGTTGGGGCATGGATAATAAACGGGCATAAGCATATTACCGAAGCTATGGGGTTATTACTAAGTAATATACCGGTGGGGGAGCATTCTATTGGCGTGGAAGCTAAAGGCGTGAGCCATAGTGGAGCCTGATAGAAAAGAAAATGTAGGCATAAGTAACGATAAGGCAGGGCGAGAAACCTGCCCGCCGAAAGATCAAGGTTTCCTCAGCTATGCTAATCAGCTGAGGGTTAGTCGGGGACTAACGCGAACCCGAGTAGGGGTAGTGGATGTACAACGGGTTAATATTCCCGTACCATTAGTCTGTTAAAAGTGACGGAATGAGATAACTACCGCGTACTGACGGAATAGTACGTTTAAGGAGTTGTTATGACTTCGAAAGTACGCTGAGGCTTCGGCCGAGTGAGTGTGGTGACAACGTTTCCAAGAAAAGCGAAGGCTAATGCCCGTACCGTAAACCGACACAGGTGATTGGGATGAGAATTCTAAGGCGCTCGAGAGTTCATGGCTGAGGAACTAGGCAAAATAGACCTGTAACTTAGGAGAAAGGTCGCCTATCACAAGATAGGCCCGCAGTGAAAAGGTCCAAGCGACTGTTTATCAAAAACACAGGACTCTGCAAAATCGAAAGATGAAGTATAGGGGTCTGACACCTGCCCGGTGCTGGAAGGTTAAGAGGAAGCTTAGTGGTAACACGAAGGTTTGAATTGAAGCCCCAGTAAACGGCGGCCGTAACTATAACGGTCCAAGGTAGCGAAATTCCTTGTCGGGTAAGTTCCGACCTGCACGAATGGTGTAACGATTTGGACACTGTCTCGGCCATGAGCTCAGTGAGTGTAGTATCGGTGAAGATGCCGATTACCCGCAGTGGGACGAAAAAGACCCCTGTGCACCTTTACTATATCTTCGTATTGGTCTTGGATAAGTGATGCGTAGGATGGGTGGGAGACTTAGAAGCGGCTATTCCGGTAGTTGTGGAGTCATTGTTGAAATACCACCCTTTGCTTATCTGAGGTCTAACTTTGCACAAGGCAAAGGACAATTCGTGGAGGGTAGTTTGACTGGGGTGGTCGCCTCCAAAAAGCGTAACGGAGGCTTCTAAAGGTTCCCTCAGCACGCTTGGTAACCGTGCGTAGAGTGCAATGGCATAAGGGAGCTTGACTGAGAGACTCACAAGTCGATCAGGTACGAAAGTAGAGCATAGTGATCCGGTGGTTCCGTATGGAAGACCATCGCTCAAAGGATAAAAGGTACGCCCGGGGATAACAGGCTGATCTCCCCAAGAGCTCCACATCGACGGGGGTTTGGCACCTCGATGTCGGCTCGTCACATCCTGGGGCTGGAGAAGGTCCCAGAGGTTGGGCTGTTCGCCCATTAAAGTGGCACGCAGAGCTGGGTTCAGAACGTCGTGAGACAGTTCGGTCTCCATCTACTGTGGGCGTTAGAAATTTGCGTGGATCTGACTCTAGTACAGAGAGGACCGAGTTGGACGCACCGCTGGTGTATCTGTTGTCTTGCCCAAGGGCATAGCAGAGTAGCTAAGTGCGGATGGGATAAGTGCTGAAAAGCATATAAGTACGAAACCCGCCACAAGATGAGATTTCTTTTTAAGGGTCGTGGGAGATGACCACGTTGATAGGTTACAGGTGTAACGGTGGTAACATCATAGCCGAGTAATACTAATAACCCGTAGACTTTTTCGCGCAGCATTCTTTTTTAAAAGAGGAGTTAGTTAAAGATTTGCTTTTTATCCTCATATGTTAAAATATAATAGTGTTAGTAAAGTAAGTTTAGTTATTGGTTATGAGTTATAAGTTATAATCTAATAATCTAACGACTAAGGACTATGGGCTAACGACTAAAAAGTTTAAGGTGGTTATAGTCAAAGGTCTCACCTCTTACCATTCCGAACAGAGCAGTTAAACCTTTTTAGCGCAGATGGTACTACGCAAGTGGGAGAGTATGTCGCCATGCCTTCTTATAAAGAGCAATCTAATTATATAGATTGCTCTTTTTTTATTATGACTTAAGTTGCTGACAGTTTTATAAGGATACTAAAAAGTGTTTTTTTAGTAGGTAAAAATAAATATTATGTGCATTTCTTTTTATCTTGTTTATGTTTATTATCGTAGATTATTTTTCTAAAAGGAGATTCTCTGACGATTATTTCGCTTATACTCGTATTTCTCTATGCTTTTGTATGGATTATATCATCACTACGATAGTATCTACTATTTATTATGGGCTCTGCCTTTAGGAGTGCTTGCTTATCATAATGAAAGAAAAGGATTTGGAGTTATTGAAGATATATCCTATTATCGATTTATAATTATTGCAGAATACGGTGTTGAGAATTTCCCATTTCTGCTTCTTATATTATGGAAAGGTGATTTTTATAACAGTTATAGTATTAGTTATATTACTAATGATAATTGCTTTTTACCACAGAGAAGTTGGGTGCTAAGATATCCATTTTCTTTAGTTGATCCTTTTTGGCATATTACTTTTTCGCCAATATAAGTTGCTGATAGGTATTCCTTTGGCTATTGCTCTTGTAATTATAGGAGGAATATATGAAAAACCCTAATTTGGCTCTTTTTGCTTTGAGTATAACAGCATTAATAGGCTGCATGCCTTATTTTGAGAGAAATTTACAGCGCATATAGTTGTGGCTTCCTATAGAGGAAAAAGATTACTTGATAGAACAACTTAAAAGCAGGTGTATTTAATAGTACATTGCTTTTTATACCTATTCTTATTATTTATTTTATCTGTTTTCAATGGCAGTATATAGAGATGTTACCTTTATATATTGCTATTCCTACAGTCAGGAGTCCTTACTAAATATGCTTTTTGAGAGCAACCTTTATGGCAAGGTGTTGTTCTGATAATTATTATTGTTAGTGTAGTGTACATTATTCCTGTGATAGCTATTCCTTATTTTTATTACTTAGCAATAAAAACATATACAATATGTTAGACATTCTCATTAAAAGAAAAATCTTATTCTGATAAAAAATACTTAGAATATACAGCTTACATTTACAAAAGTAGGACTTTATGGATTTGTAGGGAAAAATGGTGCTGGAAAAACGACTTTTTAAATGTATATCGGGGTTGACTTCTTTTGAAGGATAATAAGTTTCGAAAAATAAAAATATTAACACCACGAGAGGTCAGTTTTTCTTCCTACTGAGCCGTATTTGTATGATCATCTTACTGTCAGGGGAATTTTATACTTTTTATAGCTTGCTATTGGGTGTAAAATTTAAAAATGACTACCTTTTGAGGTAGATAAATCACTACTTATTAGAGAATTATCTACAGGGATGCGTAAGAAGGTGTATTTTAATGCTGTATTGCAAAAATCATATAAAGTTTATATTTTTGATGAACCCTTTAATGGACTTGATATTACTTCTATATATCAGGGTTAAAAAGTTGTTACAGGAACTTTCAGAGCAACATATAGTGTTTATATCATCGCATATTTTGGAAACTTTTAGAGGAATGTGAACAGTTGTTTTTGTTGCAAGAGGAGATGTATTGTGTTTTGCGTCTTCGGAACTTAATGAGGTAGAAAGCAGCATTAAAAGACTGAGTTAAGTATGAACAACAACTTGTAAAATTTGGTATTTATCATTTGTTATTTATAATTATTTTGTACTTTTGTGCGCTGATACTTTTTAAGTTTTTGAATATACAAAAAAACCTTTGATTTTAGTAACTAATGATGACGGTATTACTGCTCCTGGTATCCGTTATTTGATAGAGATAATGAACGAATTAGGCGAGGTAGTGGTAGTGGCTCCTGACTCGCCACAAAGTGGTAAAGGTCAGCGGTAACCTTAGATACGACTATGTATTGCGATCCCAATGCCTTCTAAAAACGTGCAACCCGTGAGTACGCTTGTAGCGGTACACCTGCTGACTGTGTAAGATTGCTAAGCACGAGGTACTAAACGGGCGTATGCCCTGACCTCTGTGCGAGTGGTATCAATCACGGGAGTAACGCTTCTATAAATGTGATATATTCGGGTACAATGAGTGCTGCTATCGAAGCAGGGAACTGAAGGAATACCCGCTATAGGCTTCTCGCTATTAGACCCAAGTTGGAATGCTGATTTTTCGCAAGCACGTAGCTATATAAAACATATTGCTGAGAAGGTACTTGCTAATGGCACGCCTAAGGGTACAGTGCTTAATGTGAATATACCCTAATCTTCGCAAAGAAGAAATAAAAAGGGTGAAGATATGTCGTCAAGCGCGTTCGAGATGGATTGAGAGTTTTGATAAACGCGTAAATCCCACAAGGAAGGGTATACTACTGGATGACTGGTACTTTTTGTAAACCAAGATGAAGGTACTGATACTGACCAATGGGCTCTTGAAAAATGGATATATATCGGTAGTGCCTGTGCAGTTTGACCCTACTGCTCATCAACATCTTCAAAACACTACAGCAATGGGATTTATAAAAATAAATGAGGATAGGAGAGACCTTATTATTGGTTTTTTAGCAGGATTATTGGCTAATGCATTGGCTATTTTGGCTTATGTGCTTATTTTTCGAAGTTCAGCGTTCGCATTACTTTGTTAGATGCTTATTATAAAAGGTTATCTGGAAACTTATAGCCTTAGGAGGTGCATTAGACCTTTTGCTGTTTTTCATTTTCTTGAATAGGAATAAGAATGAGAGCGCACGAGGGTACTTATCGCTTCAGCTGTATTGGCATTTGTTATATTATTATTACAATTTACTTAAAAATCAACTATAAATATTATGAGGGTTAGAGAATATTTAGTATTTCTGTACCGTATTTTTCTTGGTATATTTCTTTTATGCTATAGCACGTGGCTTGTTTATCTATTTTAATCACGATGTGATGGGTGATTATAGCGCTACTGACCTTTTCTACTATGGTCTGGCGTTTGATAACGTGCTATAATGTATATCAATTTACTGTTTATACTACTTAGTTTGTTGCCTTTTGTGGGTGAATACGCATCCGAAATTTCAGAAAGTGGTCTTTTGGGCGTATTTTATTCCTAATACGATAGCTTACACCACTAATTTTTATTGATATGGTGTATTATCCATTCAGTAAATCGCGTCTTACTTCGGCTTCTTTTGCGGTTATTGAGCACGAACAGAACAAAAACGACCTTATTTTTTACTTTTTGGTAGATTATTGGTATATGTTTGTCGGTTTTATTTTTGCTTATTGCTTTATGGGTATTTCTGTATAAGTTAGTAAAAATAAAGCCTGTGAAGGTTGAGAGAAAAGTACCTTACTATGTGTGGTCTACGTTTTGCTTTTTTTAGGATTGGGTACGCTGATAATGATGGCGATTCGCGGGGTGGCTTTTACTTCGGATACACGTCCTATTAATATGTTGGACGCGAGTAGGCACGTGAATATCACGGCACAGGGCAGATGCGATACTCAACACGCCTTTCTGCCTTATACGTAGTATGGGAAAGAATAAAGGTTTTAAAGAATATCATTTTGGTAGATGAGGCGTATATAGAAGAAAAATATTAAGCCTATTAAGCAGTATAGCCGTGAGGTGGTACAGAAACCTAATGTGGTGTTGTTTATTTTGGAGAGCTTTGGTAAGGAGTATTGGGGCTGTATGAATACTAAGACGCATATTCCTAATTTTGAGAGTTATACTCCTTTCTTAGATTCGCTTGCACAGCATTCATTTGTGCTTGATAATGCTTACTGTACAGGGCGGCAATCTATACACGGAATCTCGTCTATGTTGGCGGTATTCCTTCATTTCAGGTAGCTTATACTTCTTCGCCCTATGTGAAACAGCCTACCCAGTCATTAGTTTCAATAGCTAAAGAGATGGGGTATGACACTTCATTTTTCCACTCAGCTCCTAATGGTTCAATGGGATTTTTAGGTTTTTCTAACATCTTAGGTTTTGACCATTATTACGGTAAAACGGAATATAATAACGACGCTGATGATGATGGACATTGGGGGATATGGGACGAGCCTTTCTTTCAGTATATGTGTAGGACTTATTCTGAGAAAAAGCAGCCTTTCTTTTGGTACTATTTTCACGCTTTCGTCACATCATCCTTTTCAGATTCCGAAGAAATATGAAGGAAAATTTCCTGTGGGGCATTTGGAAATTCATAAATGTATAGGTTATACGGATTACGCATTGAAACAGTTTTTGAATGTGCTAAGAAACAACATGGTCTTTGAGAATACGATTTTTGCTTTCGTAAATGACCATCCTAATCAGGTATATTACGATTTGTATAAAGAACCAATTACGGGTATGGGAGCTGCTATAATGTTCTACAGTGCTAATCCCTAACTAGTGTTTACTAAAGTATCTTCGGAAATAGCCCAACAGATAGATATGTTACCCCTCATTAGTAGATTTGATGGGTTATCATAAGCCTTTCCGTTCGTGGGGGCGGAGTCTTTTTAGTAATGTAGCAGATGAAACACCACGTGCTTTTATCTCGAATGCGGTGATGTACCAAATGATGCAGGGTAATTATATCTATATTATAGATGAAAATGCTAAAGTTAATGGTATTTATAAGAAAGAAGATGGGGCTTTGAAGGATAATCTATTGGGTAAGGTGGATAATGCTGAAATTCAGAAAGGCATTAAAGACCTTAAGGCTTTTATGCAGGATTATATGGATAGAATTATTAATCATAAATTAGGTGCCAGCGGCACAAGCAAATAATTAACAAATGAAAAAGCGCGATGTTTAGAAGAAATAAACATCGCGCTTTTTTATAGTGAATGCCTTTTGCCCTTATGAGGGTTATTCGAGGGTCATTAGGTATTTTTCGGCATCGAGGGCAGCCATACAGCCTGAACCTGCAGCTGTAATAGCTTGGCGGTAACGGGTATCGGCAGCATCGCCTGCTACGAATACGCCCGCTACATTGGTAAGAGAAGTGCCTGGTACGTTCTTGATATAGCCTACTTCATCAGTGTTAATATAAGGTTTAAATACCTCAGTGTTAGGTTTGTGACCTATAGCTACAAAGAAGCCTGTAATAGGGATTTCATTTGTTTCATTAGTTTTATTATTGCGCACCTTAATAGCTGTAACTACTTGTCCGTCACCGATGATTTCTTCTGTTTCGGTATTGAAGAGTACATTTATTTTTCGTTTTTCAATACGCGCTCTTTCATAATTTGAGAGGCACGGAACTCATCGCGGCGTACGAGCATTGTAACTTTGGCACAGATATTGGCTAAATATAGTGCTTCTTCGCAAGCAGAATCGCCTGCTCCTACGATAGCTACCTCTTGATTGCGGTAGAAAAAGCCATCGCATACGGCACAAGCTGACACACCTCCTCCTGTTTGTAGATAGTGTTGCTCGGAAGCTAATCCTAAATATTTAGCAGAAGCTCCTGTAGCAATGATTACTGCATCGGCGTGGAGTTCTTTGTCGTCTACCCATACTTTGTGCGGGTGTGCAGAAAAAGTCGACCTTAGTAATCCACCCATTGCGAATGTCTGTGCCGAAACGTTTAGCTTGTTGTTCTAATTGCATCATCATTTCTGTACCCATAACCCCTTCAGGATAGCCAGGGAAGTTTTCTACCTCATTGGTAGTAGTGAGTTGTCCGCCAGGTTGTTTGCCTTGGTAAAGCACAGGGTTAAGATTGGCGCGAGAGGCGTAGATAGCGGCTGTATAGCCGGCAGGTCCTGAGCCTATGATGAGGCATTTTTATTTTTCAATGTTTGCCATATTAGTTTATCCTTTTTAATTAATGGCGCAAAGATAGTGTATAATTGGCAAATTAACAAATTGAGAAGATTCGCAAATTAGAAAATAGGTAAATTTGGCATAATCATTGCTTGTGAAAGAGTATGATTAGGAGTAGGGGCTATAGAGGTAAAAAGTGCTTTTTGTATACTATTGAAAATCAGTGTTATATGGGTTTGATGATGGAAAAATGAGTTTTTAGGGTTAAAAAGCTAAAAATGAATGTTATTTCATTTAAAACTCCCTATATTTGCGCCTTGCATAGAATAGCGTATGTATAGAATATTATATATCACCGGAATACTATTGATGGTGCAATTGGCATCAGCACAGCGGTATGAAGTAGGGGTATTTTTAGGCGGAAGCAACCCTATATCAGATGTTGGGAGTACTTATTATGTATATCCCTAACCAAGTAGCCTTTGGCGGTCTTTTTAAATGGAATTTTCACCAGAGGATGGCTCTGAGGGTGCAGGTTAATAAATCATCATTGAAAAGGTGATGATGCACAGTCGGATATACCAGGTAAGATTAACCGTCAGTTCTCGTTTAAGAGCGACTTGACTGAACTTTTCTGTAGGAGCGGAGTTTAATTTCTTCCGTTTTAGAATCAAAAACTTGTTAGATAAGCCAATGACCCCCTATCTCTACATAGGAGCAGCTGCTTTTTGGCACGACGATTTGTATTTTGAGAAGGCTGTTACTCCCGCCAGTAGAGGCTACTGATACTACTAAGCGCACGCTCAGTTATACTTTCCTGTGATTTTGGGGGGAAATGAAAAAAGATAACCATGCGGCTTATTTTAGCAGGTGAAGTAGGTTTTAGATACACACTTACTAATAATTTAGATGGTAGCTTACCGAAAGAACGACCTTTTTCATTTGGTAATAAAGCTAGCAATGATTGGTATACATTTACAGGTTTAACTCTTACTTATACGTTTGAGAAGAGCCTTGCTATTGTAGAAAATAGAGTTTAATATATGGAAATAACAAAAATACCCTGAACATTTAGCCATTATAATGGATGGCAATGGACGTTGGGCTAAGAAACAAGGGTTGCTCAGAGCATTAGGACACGAGAAAGGGGCGCAAAGTGTGCGCCAAGTGTTGGAATATTGTGTAGAGCACCACATTCCTTATTTGACACTCTATGCTTTTTCAACAGAAAATTGGAATAGACCCGCATTGGAAGTGAAGGCTCTTATGGAACTATTAGTAAAATTCTTGAGAAAAGAAGCTGATGAGTTAGATAAGAACAATGTGCGGCTGAATATGATAGGTAACTTAGAAAGGTTCCTGGAGAAAGTAAAGAATACACTTGTAGGAGTGATAGACCGTCTGAAGCACAACACGGGTACTACTCTAACCTTGGCTTTGAGTTATGGAGCGCGTGAGGAGTTGCTGACAACAATAAAACGCATAGCTCAGCAAGTGGAGCAACAACAGCTAAAAGTTGATGCTATAAACGAAGATATTATACAACAACATCTATATACGTATGATTTGCCCAATGTAGACTTACTTATCCGTACCAGTGGAGAGTACAGAATTAGCAACTTTCTACTGTGGCAGATAGCATATGCTGAACTTTATTTTACTGATGTACTATGGCCTGATTTTACCAAAAAACATTTGGAAGAAGCCCTCATTAGTTATCAAAATAGAGAGAGACGATTTGGAAAAATTAGCGAACAACTTAAGTAAAACTATGCTGAAAAAGATTTTATTACTAGCATTCATAGCTGTTTGTAGTTTGGTGAATGCTCAAGAGGAAGAAAGAATATCATTAGGACAAGGAAGAAAATATACTATTGGAGGCATTGAAGTAACGGGTGCCAAACGTTATAATGAGCAAACTATTCTTACCACATCAGGATTGAGAGTGGGCGATGAGATAGAGATACCAAGTGAAAAGTTCAGTGCCATCATTCACAAATTGTGGAGCTATAAGTTGTTTAGCGATATTAATATTTACATACAACGAGTAGAGGGGAATAAGGTATTTTTAGAGTTGGCTATCAAAGAGACTCCTTCGCTTATAGATGTGAAAGTATCGGGGGTTAATCAGAAAAAGCTGAGACGTTGCTTAAAGATGCAGATCTAAAAAAGGAGTGAAGGTAAATGAGAGTCTTATAGCTAATACTAAGAACTATATTACAAATAAGTATAAAAAGATGGCTACTTCAACACTAAAGTAACTATTGATACAAAAATAGATACTACTGATGCCAATGGGGTGAGATATGCTTATACACATAGATAAAGGGAGTAAGATAAAGATAGATCGCATTACTTTTGAGGGGAATAAAGAATTTGATGCAGCTAAACTACACAAAAGCTTAAAAACTAAGCAAATACGCTTTTGGACGTTTTTGGAAGCGCTCGAAATATGTGAAGAAAGATTACGATGAGGACTTAGTAGGACTTATTGATTTTTACAAAGAGAAAGGATATAGAGATGCGCGTATAGTGAGTGATACGCTTATCAGAAATAAAAACGGAAATATTGACTTGAAGATAGCATTAGAGGAGGGGAAACGTTACTATTTTGGAGATATACGCTTCTTAGGTAACTCAGTATATAACGACCGAGTACTCAATCAAGTATTAGGGATAAAAGAAAGGAGATGTCTATAATGGTGTATTGTTAAAGAAACGTATACAAGACTCTACTAATCCAGATTCTGAAGATATTTCTAACTTGTATCAGAACAGTGGTTATCTTTTTCGCAAGTGCATCCTGTAGAAACGTCAGTGGTGAATGATACGATTAATTTTTGAAGTGCGTATTACAAGAAGGTAAAACCAGCTTACTTCAATAAGATTTCGGTAGTAGGTAATGAGAAGACTAATGACTATGTGATATATAGAGAGCTTCGTACACGTCCTGGGTACCTATAGTAGAGAGTCAATAATACGTACACTGCGTGAGTTAGGACAAATGCAGCTGTTTGATGCACAGAATATGAATCCTGAGCTGAAGAATGCAGACCCTAATGCAGGTACCGTAGATGTTGAGTATAATCTAACAGAGACAGGTTCGAGTCAAGTACAACTACAGGGAGGTTATGGAGGCGGTTCATTTATAGGAACAGTAGCACTGTCGTTCAATAACTTTTCGATAAAGAATCTTTTTTAATCCTAAGGCATATACTCCGGTGCCTATGGGTGATGGACAAGCTCTATCGCTTAGTGTGCAAGTGAGTAGATACTACCGCACTTATGGGTTTTCATTCTCTGAGCCTTGGATGGGAGGAGAACGCCCTGTACAGTTTTCGGTATCGTTTAGTAGAACAGAGCAGTTTGGTTATAACTACCGTAGCTATGATGTAGATAAGAGTAAACGTGTATATATAACAGGGTGTGAGTGTAGGTTTGGCAAAAACGCTTACGTGTGCCTGATGATTATTTTTCAAATTGCACATAACCTAAGTTATCAGCATTACGACTTACAAGATTACAGCAACTTTGGAGTGTTTACATTTAAAGATGGTCGTTCTAACTCATTTGCTTACACGATTTCTCTATCAAGAAACTCGAGTGGTCCTAACCCCATTTATCCGATGTCGGGTAGTAGTTTCACTATCAGTGCTAAGTTGACACCTCCTTATTCTCTCTTTAATGGAGTAGATTATGGAAAATTATTAGAAGAACGCGCAGAAGCGATAGCAGATAATGATTCGGATAAACTGTCATTAGTAGATCAGAAGCGATTCCGCTGGTTAGAATTTTACAAACTGAAGTTTTTCATCAGCTTGGTATACCAATTTATATAGTAAATTTGTATTAAAATTTGGGGCAGACTTTGGTTACTTAGGAGCTTATAACAGCAAACGTGGAGTAGTACCTTTTGAACGATTCTTTATGGGTGGTGATGGATTAGGCTACTACAATATGGATAGCCGTGAGAATATACAAATGCGAGGTTATGAAAACTACGCCCTTTCGTCAGATGACGGAGAGACAGTATACAACAAATACTCTTTAGAGTTGCGTTATCCTATCACTCTTAAGCCTATGGCATCAATTTACGGTTTGCTATTTGCTGAAGGAGGTAATGTATATAACGGCTTAGGCAACTTTAATCCTTTCCAGATAAAACGTTCAGCAGGTTTAGGACTTAGACTCTTTATGCCACAGTTTGGTATGTTGGGTATTGATTTTGGTTATGGTTTTGACAATCCAGCAAATGCTAATACACGCAGTGGTTGGCAAACACACTTTATTTTTGGTCAGCAATTCTAATTTTTGGCACGATATTTTCTATGAAAAAGTTACGAACACTAATTTTGCTACTACTTGCAACAGGGAGTTTAGCATATTCGCAAAAGCCTTCACGAATAGGCTATGTGGATATGGATTACATACTTTCGCACTTAGAAGATTACAAAGTAGCGAGTGAGCAATTTGCGCTTCAGGTAGCACAGTGGGAGGCAGAAATAGAAAAACGTCAGGCCAAAATAGACGCAGAAGAAAAGCAATTGGAAGCTGAGCGAGCACTGCTAACGCCAGAACTTATTAAAGATAAGGAAGAAGAGATAGCCTTGCTAAAAGCATAACCTAAACGCTTATAAAGAACAAAAGTTTAATGCTGAAAAAGGTGAATACATATCGCAGAAGTTTATGCTAGCAAAGCCTATACAAGACCAAGTTTTTAACATAGTGCAAGAGATAGGCAAGATGCGCAAATATGACTTTATATTTGAGAAAACTGATGCTACAATGCTTTTTCGAACGAGCAGCATAACTTGAGCAAGATAGTACTACGTGCTCTGAAGAAAAAGATAATGCAGATGATCGCAATAAAGATATGGCAGAACTGCTAAAAGAAAGTTATGATTTTGAGTTTGTAGAGGAACGAGTGAAAAACGTAAGGAAGCAGAGAAAGCCCGTGAGGAACGCCGTGTGCAGTATGAGCAAGAGCGCCTCCGCAAGACAGAAGAGGATGAAACAGCAGCGCGAGAACCTAAAAAGCGCAGCGTGAAAAAGAGCAAGCAGAGCGCCAACAAAAATTGCAGCAAGAGCGTGAAGCACAGAAAGCGCAACGCGAAAAGGAATTGGCAGAACGCCAACAAAAAGTTGCAACAAGAACGCGAAGCTCTGAAAGCACAACGTGAAAAGGAATTAGCAGAACGTCAACAAAAATTGCAACAAGAGCGTGAAGCACAGAAAGCACAACGCGAAAAGGAGCAAGCTGAAAGAGTGAAAAACAAAATGGAGGCAAAGACACAAACGCCTACAACAAAATAGTAAAAAACTTAATAACTAATATATTAAAACGATGATGAGAAACATTAGAACGCTGATGGTAGCAATAGCCTTATTTTTTTGGGGCTACAACTATGCTAACTGCTCAAGTAAAAATAGCTCATATTGATGTGCAAAAACTCTTGGAAGAAATGCCTGAAAGAAAATCAATAGAAGCTCAATTGAAGAAATTAGAGCAAGGCTATACAGCCGATATTCAGGCAGCTATAAAAGAACTACAGGCCAGAGCTGATAAATATCAGAAAGAAGCAGCAGCACTTACAGAGGCACAATTGAAAGCACGTGAGACAGAATTTCTAAAAAAATCAGAAGAAATTCAGACAATGGAAAACAACATTCGTCAGTCTCAGCAAACAGCTGCCCAAAACTTGCAAAAAGAAGCAACAAGAGTTAGTAGAACCTTTGCTTAAAAAAGTAAAAAGCTCTATTGAAAAAGTGGCTAAAGCAAAAGGAGTACAATATGTGTTAGACTCAAGTGCAGGTTCAAGTGTGATAGTAGCTTCAGGAGAAGACCTATACAGTAGTGTAAAAGAAAGATTTAGGATTTTTAAGAATAGGAATAAAATTTTTAGAAAAAGTGTTCATTCTTTGAACACTTTTTATTTTTTGCAGTTCTAAAACTACTTTTCAACAATGAAAAATGCTGAGCTTTTTGACGGCACCTATAGGTTTATTTGATTCGGGCGTAGGTGGTACTACTATCTGGAAAAGAGATTAATGCTTTGATGCCTAATGAAAAATACACTTTTTAGCAGATAATAAAAATGCTCCTTATGGAGAGAAAACTAAAGAGGAAATAATAGCTCTATGTGATGCTAATACTCAATTTTTGCTCAATCATAACGCAAAAATAATAGTAGTAGCTTGCAATACGGGTACTACTAATGCGATAGCTTATCTTAGAGATAAATATAAACAGGTACCTTTTTATAGGTATTGAACCAGCTATTAAGCCTGCAGGTTTGCAGAGTATTACTAAAAATAGGAGTATTGGCTACTCGTCGTACCCTCACAAGCGACCTTTTTGCTAAAAACAAGTGAGCACTTAAAACAAGAAGAAAAAAATAGAAATTATAGAGCAGGTAGGAGAGGGGTTAGTAGACCTTATAGAAGCAGGACAGATGGAAAGTGCTAAAATGACAGCACTACTACAGAAATACCTACAACCAATGGTAGCAGAAGGTATAGACTATCTTGTGTTAGGGATGTACACACTACCCTTACCTGCTGCCTCAGATACAACGATTTATTCCTGCTTCTATCAAAGTGATTGACTCAGGTTATGCTGTAGCACGGCAGACATGCAATATACTTGCTCAATATCACTTGCTAAAATGAAAAGCAGGATTATGTAGCGACTCATAAGTGGGTAACCAATGGTAATATGGAGATATTAAAACAGTTTGCTGAATATAAAGACGAAAAATACTCTATCGAAGTTTTAAAACTTTGATAGAGTGTAAGATAAAAAGATTATATTGCTTTTATTTTTTTAGGGATTTTTGATGTAATAAGTTTTACCTTCTTTGTTGTCAAGCTTTCTGTCGCGTAACCAAGGGTTGTATATCTTCAAATCCTTGTAAGTTATATTATATGTTTTTTGCAAAAATCAGTTAGATTTTCAATAGTAGAGTCTACCATAACATTATAAGTAGGTAGTTCATTGTATAGGTGCTTCTTCTCAAAGATAAAACCATACTTTTTAGGGTGTTTCATAATTTCTTTTACAGCTAAAATACGAAATACATAGCGAGAAGTTTCAGTATTAAGCCATAAGTCATAGTAATTATTAGTCTGCTGGAAAAGAGGTTTGTTTGTTCATACCAGCTATGCCAGCGTTATAAGCTGCAGCTGCCATCGTCCAACTTCCTGTGCTACGTTTTGCTTTTTTAAAATAGTCGCAAGCAGCTTGAGTTGCTTTTTCTATATGGTAACGTTCATCTACTTGGTCGGTTACTTCTAAGCCGTACTCTTGAGCAGCTGCTTTCATAAATTGCCAAAAGCCACTAGCTCCAGAGGGTGAAACAGCATTGGTTAGTCCACTTTCAATAATAGCTAAATACTTAAAATCATCGGGAATATTATTGCGTTTGAGGATAGGTTCGATAATAGGAAAATACTTATTAGCTCGCTTTTAGAAGCAGCAATCCATTAGATTGCCAATAAGTATTGACGAGAAACTCTCTATCTAATCGTTCATAGACATCAGGGTCTTCAATGGGAACTCTTTCACCAGCGAAATCTAAAATTCTCCGGGTAAATCAATGGCATAGACTTTGTAACTGCTAAATGTCTCTTCACTCATAGGAGACATCTCGCTATCAGGGGAAGTAGTAGCTACCTCGGCTTCCGCTTGTTCGTAAATGTTGCGTTCTTCTTTTTTCACAGACATAGCATTGACAAGAAAGCCAGAAGTAAGTATAACTCCACCGCCTATTAATAGATGTTGTATTGAAGGTTTCATTTTTATTATTGTTTATTGCTGCAAAGATAATAAAAAATTGAGTAGCAAATTTTTCTTTTTGTTCTTACTTTTTTACTACTTTTGCACTCTCAAAATTTATATTTTTTTAACTCTTACTTATGAAAAGAATTATTTTATCTGTTATCGCCTTTTTACTTGTGGGCTATGCATTTTTCGCAAACAGATACTTCGGGCAGAACCCTTTATCGCGCTACTGCTGAAAAGAAAACAGCATTGAAGCATACTAAACTAAAGGTGAGTTTTTAATTTTGACAATCAGACACTTAATGGGGAGGAATGGCTGACTGCTGCGCCTTATTTTTTTATCCGACAGATAGTTTGATTCTCAATGCTAAATCGATGTTGATACACACTGTAGCAATAGATAATAAAGGCAAACAGCAGCCTCTTACTTATCAGTATAAAGAAGATTTGCTGAAAATAAAATTAGATAAAACTTATCAGAAAGATGAGGATTATACTATCTACATTAAATATACAGCACAGCCTGAAAAAGTACTTGATAAGGGCTCACTTGCGATAACAGATACTAAAGGTTTGTATTTTATTAATCCAAAAGGAGAAGCAGATAAGCCAATGCGTCAGATATGGACACAAGGAGAGAGTGAAGCTTCTTCTTGTTGGTTTCTACTATAGACCGCCCTAACCAGAAGACTACACAAGAAATAGAGATGATAGTGCCAGACAGTTTTGTGACCCTTTCTAATGGAGTACTTAAAAATTCGGTAAAGAAGGATGGTATGCGTACAGATCATTGGGTGATGGACAAACCACATGCGCCTTATCTATTCTTTATGGGAGCAGGAGAATTTGCTGTAGTGAAAGATACTCCTAGCGTGGAAATATACCCATAGAGTACTATGTAGAAAAAGCCATACGAGTCAGTAGCTAAGAAAAATATTTGGTAATACTTCAGAGATGATAACCTTTTTCTCAGAGCGATTTGGATATGATTTTCCATGGCAGAAGTATGCTCAAATAGTAGTACGCGAATTTGTGACTGGTGCAATGGAGAATACTACAGCTGTAAGCCACTCAGAGACAGCTTATCAGACAGCAGAAGATTTAGAAGACCAAAATCATTGGGAGCCTATCATAGCACACTGAGTTGGCGCATCATTGGTTTGGAGACTTGGTGACTACAGAAAGTTGGGCAAACATTACAGTGAATGAATCATTTGCTAACTATTCAGAATATCTGTGGCTTGATCATAAATATGGTAGAGATGTAGCAGATGAACATTTATTGAATGATATGCGCCAATATCAGCATCGCCCTACTGATTTTTAGTAAGGACTTAGTACGATTTTGGATATGACCGCCAAGATGATATGTTTGATTTGGTATCTTATAATAAAGGAGGTGCTATCCTTAATATGCTACGTGATTATTTAGGAGATGAGGCGTTTTTTTGCAGGAGTAGCAGATTATTTGAAAACTAATGCTTATGGTACAGGAGAAGCTCATCAATTGCGACTTTCATTAGAAAAATAAGTGGGAAAGACTTAAACTGGTTCTTTAATCAGTGGTATTTTGGCAGTGGAAATCCTGTGATAGATGTAGTAAAGAAATACAATGCTGCAACTAAGAAGTTGACAGTGAAAAATAGTACAAACACAAGATGAAAAAAATACTATTTCAGTTCCCATTAGAGATAGATGTTTATGAAAATGGTAAGCGAGTACGTCATAAAGTGTGGGTAGATGCTCGCAAAGAGAATAGTTTTACTTTTCCGGTAGCTACTACGCCAGAATTAGTGGATATAAATCCACGAGGAGTGATAATTGCAACTGAGAACAATAATAAATCATGGAAAGAATATTTATATCAATTGCAACACGCTACTGATTATAAGAGTAGAATAGAGGCGGTAGAAGCTACTACTGCTACAGAAGGGAAAGAGATTCTATTAACGGCACTGAAAGACCCTTTCTTCAAAGTAAGAGAAAAAGCTTTGCAGAAGCTCATTAGCTACAAACTTACTCCTAAAGAATTGCAAATAGTAGAGAAAGTAGCAGAAACAGATAGTGCTAATCTTGTGAAAGCAGCTGCTATATGGGTATTAGCTGCAACTAAGGATAAGAAGTATTCAGCTATATTTGAAAAAGCCTTGTCTATACCTTCAGGAGCTATAAAAATGCAGCACTTAATGGGATAGCACGTACAGAACCAGCAAGAGCAAAGAACTTTTTAGAGCAAGCTAAACCCTGAAGATTATACGGTAGACGAGTTAGCAGGCTTTAGCAAGTGTAATAATTGATAACAAAATGGAGAAGTATTTGCCTACTATGCTGCCTTATTTCGTTTATTATCCATTTTTAGAAAGAGATACTCCAGAGACTTCAGCTAACTTTTAAAAAGGTTATCAGTGGGCAATGAGTTTTAGACAATACTCAATTGGTAGAAAGCATTTATAATCCGTTGAAAGATATAGCTAAGGAAATGGAAAATCCTGTAGGAAAGAAAAATGCTTTTAAGTGTTTTTAGATGAAGGGATTGCTATTAAAAAAGGGCTTACGCAAACAGAATCTTTAAAGAAACAGATAAAACTATTAGAAGAGATAAAAACACTATTTAAATAATAATCTATAATGAATAAAATAGTTTTTATGGCTGAATTTGCAGGACTTCTGTTTGCTTGCCAGCAGTCAACAAATAAAAAAAGTAACAGAAAAAGTTGTAGAAACAGAAGAAAAAGCACAAACTACAGTTAGTATATACCAATTTGGTGGATACAGAATCTCAACAAGAGGTACAACAAGCTCTTGCTGCAGCGGGAGTGTCTACTAAAAACATAGGAGATTTTTGGAGAGTGTAGCTTTTATTCAATAATACAGTTGGGGCAAAAAGTAGGTTTAGTACCGCAAGGTTATGCTACTATCGACTCTTTGTTACCACATTATGATGAAGCTGCAATTCAGAGCCAATGGACGCATAAATATCCTATTTTTCAAGGCTATAACTGTAGAATAACTTCGTTTACCCTATTACGTGATTTTTGTAGCAGTAGCAACTCCTACGACAAGAGTATCTACTGATGATGAAATACTTTTTATAGACAAAGAAGTATTACATACAATGCCTAAAAAAATATTTTACAGCAGAGGATGAAGCCCGTTTTTGGGCTTTATTTTTCCCTCTATGCCTACAAAAAAATACTAAAGAAGTAGCTTCTCATTTAGCTACAGTACAACACGTTTGGAAAGAAAGAGGTATTAGTTTTTCCTAAAAAAGATGACCCTATGAGGGCCTCTATTTATTTCAGTCCTTTTTCATTCACAACTCAGTGCAGATGAGAATACCCTTTTGTGGGACACGTAGGCGTATTAGTACCTCTTAAGCAAGGAGGAATATTATTTGTAGAAAAGCTTGCTTTTTCAGGAACCTTATCAGTTATAAAGTTCCAGAACCGAACAGAATTAAGTGATTATCTGATGAATAGGTATGACGTAGAGTGGGATCAGCCTACTGCTATTCCCTTTATAATGGAAAAACGATGCTTTATTAGAAGGATATCGTGCTAATCCGTATAAAAAGAAATGAGAAATCACTTCTTTTTATTACCTAAAGTAGTACTCTAATACTTTTTAGCTTTAATATATACTGATACTTCGCTTTTACTGATTCATTTTGAGCGTTTTCATACTGATACTTTTGCCTGATTAAAAGTCACAAAGTATTCATCAAACCTACATCGTGACGTTCTTTTGCGTAGTTAAAAGATTGTTTTTTTGCTAAAGCAGTCTCTTTTCAGTAGCTTCATATAGCTTTTTAGCATTAGTAGCATTGGTATGCGCCTGATAACTGTTCTTTTCTAAAGTAAGTTCTGCCTGCTCTTTTGCATATTGAGCTTTTAATAGGTTTAGTTTCTGACGTTTTATATTTGTTAAGGTAGAAAATCCATTAAAAATAGGTACTGATAGCGAAAAACCAGCATACATCCCCTTATTTAGGTCTATCTGATCCCAAAAGTTTAAATATTTATTCTTCGTCCAACGAGAACTGTATCCCCATTGTGCTGAAAGTCGAGGAGGTAAGCAGCCTGTGCATTTTGTAGTACATTTTTAGCCAATAAAATATTACTATCAGCTATTTTTTTACATCACTCATTACTTTTTAGCATGCAGATAGATTTCTTGAGGGGTTTTTACAAGTATTTCTTCTGAAGGATGTTCAAAAGTAGGGTCTGCAATATCAAAATCTTGATAGTTTTTCAGCAAAAGTAACTGAGCTAATCCCATTTTAGCAATAAAAAGAGCATTTTCAGTAGCAATAATCTGCTGTTCTTGAGGTTAGCAATTGTGCTTCAGCTTCATCAAATATCGCCTTTGGGTAGAGAACCGGCTTCTATTAGATTTTTGGTGCGTTCTACGCCTCTTCCGATACCCTCACGTTGTGCTTTTTTAGATTTTTTATTTGTTCTTTATAGCTCAATACTTCAGCATAAGCATTAATAATCATCAGTACAATATCTTCTTTTACTTTCTCAAGCTGATATTCCGACGCCATTTGGTTTAGGGTAGCACGTTGTAGTTTACGCCAGTTTTGTAGCCCTGCGAAAAGTGTCATCTCAGCCCCAATACCTCCTGAAGCTGATTGAAAAACCGTATTTTCGTACTGGTTTGTCACAGGGTTGATGTTCTTCCCACTGTTGAAATTGTAAGACAAATTACCGTTTATTGAGGGCAAAAAGCCCCTTTAGCCCTGCAAACGGTCTATGTCTGTAGATTTCAAATCAATTTCAGATTGTTTAATAGAAAGGTTGTGCTCTTTGGCATAACTGATACAGTCGTCTAATGTCCAAAGAGTTTGCGAATAGCCCATAAAGGGCAAGCATAAGGCGAAAAAAATAGTGTTCTCATTATTTTATGTATTCTATGGGTTTGGTTTTCTTTAAGATAATAACAGCTATATGCTCAGTGCCATCTTCATCTTTTTCCGGTAAAAAGTAAGCGTAAGAAGGTCATTTTTCTATAGCAAAAAGTATTGTTTAAGTCGCTTTCTTCTTTTCAGTATGATATGATTTTTCCTTTACTGTATACATATCTTTGTTAGAATTGAGTATTACGCACCTACCATCATATATTTTTATAGTAATTTTCAATAATTTCGTTAGCAGTAAAAATGAAATGACTCTGTTTCTCACAATCAGTTAGAGTAATTTCCAAATTATCCAATCGTTGTGATATAATTGTCCACGTACCAATAAGTTCTTCAGCACGAGAGTGTGGGTATAATTCTTTTCTTGCGAAAAAGAAGATAAAAGTGCTAAAAATGAGTAATATAAATAGGAGTAGGTATTTCATAAATTTGATGCTTCTATGAATTGTGATTACAAAGGTACAAAATAATTGTCAATTAACAATGAACAATAGATATTTTTTTGTAACTTTGCCTTTTAACTGAAAAATAATTGCTAAGAAAAATGAATTATATAGAATACAATTTTACAATAACCCCAATGGGGGATAGCTTCAGAAATTTTAGTAGCTGAGTTGGTTGAAGTAGGTTTTGAGAGTTTTTGTAGATACTGATAACAGACTGTTAGCATATATACAAGAACCCTCTTTGGCATACAGCTATTCTCAATGATATACAGATACTACAGAGTGATGAATTTCAGATTACTTACACCTTTTAAGACTATTGAACAGGTCAATTGGAATGAAGAGTGGGAAAAGCATTTTGAGCCTATTACCATAGAAGGGCTTTTGCACGGTTAGGGCTACTTTTCATCCAGCAGCCTCTACTTCTTATGAGATAGTAATAGACCCTAAGATGAGCTTTTGGCACAGGGCATCACGAAACTACTTATATGATGCTACAATTCCTACTAAATGAAGAACTTACCAATAAAAAGTACTCGATATGGGTTGTGGTACTAGTGTGATTAGCTATTATGGCAGCTAAGCGAGGCGCTACCGATATTACTGCAATAGATGTAGATGAGTGGTGTGTAGAAAACTCAATAGAAAACGTTCAGCGCAATGGTTGTGAACATATACAAGTACAACTTGGTGATGCTTCTTCGTTGGCTAACAAAAAGAATTTTGATTTGATTATAGCCAATATCAACCGCAATATTCTTCTTGCCGATATTCCTCAGTACGCTCAATCGCTCAAAGCGGGCGGAACTCTTTTGCTTAGTGGTTTTTTTATGAAGAAGATATACCTCTTATTCGTGAAAAAGCTGAAGCGCACAGTCTGCAATACGTAGAGAATTTAGAACGCAATAAATGGGTAGCTGTAAAATTCAAAAAATAAGCCTAATGAATACTTTTTGCTGAAAGAGTTATTAATTTCAACACGCATTTGGTGTATGAGCAATCGCTGCCCAATGGTTTTGCAGTGCTTAATCCTTATGTTGATAATCCTGAAACAATGCAGGTGATGCGTGCTTTTTTTATGAGAAGTTTTACAAAGATAATCAAGAGCGAAAGTTTATCATAGGCATCAATCCTAGTAGGCATGGAGCTGGGGTTACAGGAGTACCTTTTTACTGATACTAAGCGCTTAGAGAGCGAGTGTGGCATACTGATGCACTCTGCTCATACCCACGAGGTCTCGTCTGTTTTTGTGTATGATATGATTAAAGCAGTACGGTGGGGTAGAACGTTTTTTACAAGCAGTTTTATATTAATTCTCCTTTTCCTTTAGCTATTGTACAGAAAGCCAAAAGATGGCAAAATGGCTCAATGCCAATTATTATGATGATACAGCTCTTTTTGCAGTAAAAGATTATATGATTGAAATGCTCAAAAGCATATAGCTATGGGGGGTAGATACTCAAAAAGTATTTGTTTTAGGTAAGAAAAATGCTACTTTTCTCCATAAACTCAATAAAGAAGCCTCTTTATTTGGCGAAATGGTAGTTTTAGAGCATCCTCGCTATATAGAGCAGTACAAATCAAAAGAAAAACAACTGTATATTGATAAGTTTATAACTCGAATTTTTCAGAATAATAAAATAAAAACCAATATGAAACCAAATTATGCAATACTTATGATTTTGAGCTGCTTTTATAGCTTGCAAAACATCAACATCTGTTAGTAGCCCTACCGAAGTAGAGGTTAGAAGTAACCATCAGTATGCCTTCCCTAAAGATACGTATCACTTTCATCTGTCACAAACTTCAGAGAAAGTACTCTATATCTCTAATCACGACCAATCTAACCCTAAAAAGTCGCTTTATACTTAGAAAATCTAAAAGATGTAGTGATTGACGGCAATAATAGCGATTTTATCTTTCACGGCACTATACTCCCATAGTACTCAAGAATTGTACTAATGTCACGCTTAAGAATTTTTTTCTATTGATTTTGCTATCCTCATTTTCGACAACTACATATTACTGAGGTAGATAAGGCGCATAATACGGTTGTAGGCAAGCTTTATCCTGAGGGTAATTACAAAGTAGAAGCTGGTAAGCTCCTATTTTGTGGTGAAGATTACGAAGAGCAGCCTATGGGCGGTATGCTTTTTACTCCAGATAGGGCGACTCACTTACCAGCGGGCAGATGTGTCTTTTCAATCCTACTAAAGTTACAGAATTAGCTCCTAACGTATTTAAAATAGAGGGAATGGGGGCAGAGCCTCGCATAGAGAAAGACGAACGCTTTGCACTGCGCAATTATGGACGACCTACGCCAGCTATTTTTATTACTGAGAGTAAAAAAATATAAAGTTAGAAAAATGTTACAGTGCATAATGCCTATGGAATGGGGCTTTTGGCACAACTTACTGAAAATATTACTCTTAAAGGCTTTCAAGGTAGCTATAAAAAGAAGGCTCAGAACGTTTTTATACTACTCAAGCCGATGCTACTCACTTTTCAAGCTGTAGTGGTGTCATTCGTTCTGAAGGGGGACTTTATGAGGGGAATGGCAGACGATGCTATCAATGTTCACGGTACGTACCTCAAAGTCATAGCTCGTCCCTCTCGTAATACTATCACAGCCAAGTATATGCATCCTCAATCGTGGGGTTTTACTTGGGGAAGAACGGGAGATGAAGTACAGTTTGTTGCCGCCAAAACGATGGAAACCATAGGTGATAAAAGGTATCGTATTCAGTCTATTAAACCTGTTGATAGTCCCTACAGATGAAGGAGCTAAAATATTCGAAATAAGTTTTTGCTGAGCCTCTCCCCGATGAAGTATCAGCAGAGCACGCTTGCGGGGTAGAAAACCTTACTCTACCCTCAGGTTATATTTACGCATAATGTAGTGCGCAATAATAGGGCACGAGGAGCACTCTTTAGCACCCCTAAAAAGGTGGGTATGTGCGCATAATGTATTCTGACCATACACATGGTGCAGCTATTTTTGCTTTTGTGGCGACTGTAATGGTTGGTACGAAACGGGCGCTTGCCGCGATGTAACTATCAAGCACAACCGTTTTATTAATGCGCTTACGGCAAATTATCAATTTACCAATGCAATTATCTCCATTTATCCTGAAATACCTAACTTATCAGATCATACTTTCATTCTAATATTCGTATTGAAAATAACGTATTTGAAAACTTTTTGATGAACCTATATTATACGCTAAATCAGTAGAAAATCTTATTTATAGAAATAATACAGTAATTAAGAATAAAGATTTTTAAACCTTTTCACTGGAATAAAAGAGCGTTTTAAGCTCAGAAAGAACTAAAAAGTAGAAATAATCGAAAAAAATAATATATGGTAGAAGAGAATAAAGATGAAACTTATGATGTGATAGTAATAGGTAGTGGTCTTTCGGGACTTTTCTCTGCTTTACTATTAGCAAGGGCGGGAAAAAAGGTGTGTGTATTAGAGAAAAACCAACAATACGGAGGTAATTTGCAGACCTTTAAGCGCAATCATATTCTCTTCGATACAGGTGTACATTACGTAGGGAGTCTATCTGAAGGGCAGGTACTCTATGAATATTTTTAAAGAAGTAGGGATAATGCAAGACCTTTCATTAGGAGCGTCTCGATTTGAATGGCTACGACCGTATTTGCTTTAGGGACACTCCTGATGTAATGTACCCTCACGCCCTGAGGGTATGAAAAACTTCGTAAAGCAGTTGCTCGCTTATTTCCCTGATGAACAAAAGGCTTTAGATCAATATATCTATACAATACGCACTATTTGCGATAAATTTCCACTTTACCGTTATAATGCTACAGAAGTACATTACGATGTTGCTACCCTTTCTATAAAACTCTCCGATTTTTTAGATAATCTTACTACTAACGAACGACTTAAAGCAGTGCTTTTGGGGCAAGTTTCCTTTTATGCAGGGGTTGCGCCTCAAACGCCTCTCTATGTACACGCGCTTTCAGTTAATTCATACATACAGAGTGCTTACCGACTTACCAAAGGAGGTAGCCAGATAACCGATTTGCTTTATTAGAGAGTTACAGCGCTATGGGGTGCATCTTTATCGATCAAACTGAAGTTGTTGCATTCAGCTATGGCAGTGAGCAACAGATTACAGCGGTACATACTAAGCAAGGGCAGACTTTTAGGGCTACTCATATAATCTCAGCTATCGATGTAAAGCAGTTACTACAGATAGCTGGCAAACAAGCATTCAAACCTTCTTTCTATAAGCGCGTACAGGGACTGCAACCTACAGCTTCGGCTTTTTTTCATTGCACTTGGTGCTAAGCCTAATATTTTTCCCCTATTTACCTTATAATATCTACTGGTTTTAAGGATAATGATAGTGTATAACACCGCACAATATGCCACTAATGATTTTCCACTATCATATATGCTCTATGAATCCACCAAGGGATGGAGGAGCTTATACTGATAATATCACTCTTCTTACTTATATGGCCCCCTGATGAGCTACACCGCTGGCAAGAGAGTTTTAGCACTTGTACTCAAGGAGAGGGTAGGGGAGACCAATACGAACTCTTCAAACGTCAACGCGCTTTAGATTTATTAGATGTTGTAGCCCAAAAGTTCCCTACTATCAAGCAATCTATCGCTTATTATTACACATCTACCTCTTACTTACTCGCGACTATATAGGCAGTGCTATGGGGGCTATTTTACGGCTACAAAAACGCTGACCATATAATGGAAAGCGTTTTTATGCCACAAACTCACATTAAGAATTTATATCTCGTAGGGCAAAGTGTTGCAATGCACGGATTGGTAGGGGTTACCATCAGTGAGTGCTAACTTACCAAATCTTAATGCGGTCTTCGGTTTTTATAGAGTTTATCTCCTTCTTTTACATCAAAGGCTTTTATACCAAGCATCAACATTCACAAGAGGACCAAATGAACGGAAGTAACCAGGGCTATGAGGGTCGGTCTTCACTTGATTGGTGAGGTATTGTTCTTTAGAAAGCGTACGCCATACAGTACCCCAAGAGATAAAGAAACGTTGTTCTGCGTAAAGTTGCTTATCTTGCCTACTTGTCCTTTGTCTTTTCAAATACATTTGTAGGGCATCAAAAAGCGATGATTCACTCCACCAAGGTCAGCTATGATTTTCGCCACTGGTGAAAGTACCGTTTACAAATACGCCTTTCACAGGTTCATACTTTCGTCAAATTGTGCTGCAAAGAGCTTTGGTAGCATCTTTCAAAGTTCTTTTTGTCTTCAGGTGTCCACCAGTTTTGTAGGTTACCATCTCCATCAAACTCTGCACCACTATCATCAAAAGACCCGTGGGTCATTTCGTGTCCTATTACAGCTCCTATACCACCGAAGTTCACTGCTGGGTCAGCTTCAAAGTTAAAGAAAGGAGGTTGTAAGATAGCAGCAGGGAATACGATTTCGTTATATAACGGGTTGTAATACGCATTTACGGTTTGTGGCGACATACCCCATTTGAGTTTTTATCAACAGGTTTTGCCTACTTTCTCCAAACTCTTTTGGTAAGCCCATTCACTCACGCGTTGCAAGTTAGCAAAATAAACAGTCTTAGCAGCGGGTTCAATGGTAAGTTTAGAGTAGTCTTCCCATTTGTCAGGATACCCCACTTTTACGGTGAATTTGTTCAGTTTTGCCAATGCTTTTTTTCTTTTGTAGCATCAGACATCCAAGTCACTTCTTTTGATGTGTTGAGCAAAAACTCTTTTTGAGGTAGTCTACTAAAGTTACCATCTCCTCTTTAGCTTTTAGCAGGGAAGTACTTTTTCTACATACAGCTTACCAAAGGCTTCTCCCAAAATATTGTTGATAACGCTTAAAGCGCGTTTGTTCATTGGGCGTTGCTCTTGTTGTCCTTGCAATTCTTTATTGTAGAAGTTAAAGAAAAGTTCATCAAGTTCTTTTAGTAAGGTTGCTTGCGTTATCAGCTACCAATTGGTATTTTAGGGTAATCTTTTTAGCAGAGGTAAGTTCTTTTCATTGATAAACTTGTCATATTGTTTGTACAAACGAATTTCAGAAACTACCACCTTATCAATATTTACACCTACATTTTTGAGGTACTGGAGGCAAGTTGAGGTTTTTTACCAATTTGCTAAGCTCCTCCATAGTTTAGGGGGTTATAGCTGAGGTTAGGGTTGCGGTCTTCCCTCATTGGTTAGCATTAGTTTAGCTACAGAGCGCTCAAAATCTACTATTTTTAGCTTTTTCAGCAGCTTTGTCATCTTTTAATACTTTTGAAGATAGCAGCTACATAATCTTGGTATTTTTGTAGCGCTTCAGTATTCTCTTTATTATCCTTTTGATAATAATCGCGTCCCATACCGATGCTAAAGTTACCAAGATAAACGGTATTGGTGTTAGAATCTTCATATCGGCATACACGCCCCAAGCACAGATAGGGGTTTTTCACCTTCTTTAGTAGCCTCTTCAAGTACTTCTGAAGGGTCAGCAAGCGTTTTAATAGCATCAATTTTTGTTTAGATAGCCTTCTATGGGTTTTTAGTCCCTCAGCATCGCGCTTGTTCCAATCGATGAAAGACTCATATGGGTCTTTTTATTTTCTGTCCTTCAGTACCTTGCTCAAAATTTTCTTTTAGCAAATTGTCTAAAAATAAGCAGACAGTTCTCATCGGTTTTCTCACGTAGAATATGAAAAAGAACCCCACGTAGGTTTGTCAGCGGGTATTTGGGCAGTTTTAGCCCAGTACCATTTACATAATTGTAGAAATCATCTTGCGGACGCACGGTAGGTGTCCATTTCAGCAAGGGCAATCCCTTGTCTACATTTGTGTTTTCACTCATTGTGTTTTCTGTTTTTGTTATTTCCGCAGGCTATCATTAGCCCCATTGATGAAAGTAACAGTACGGTTTTAGTTGTTTTTCTCATCATAATATTAGGTTTTTGAATTGATACCACAAAGGTAATAATAAATTCTTAATTAGCAAGCGTGTTATTAGTTTTTGGTAATAGAATTTAAAACGTAAAACTACATAATCGTCCCCACACCCAGCCTTACAGCCCTCTCATTCCTCCCATATTAGCTCGTTCTGCAAAGCTATTTAATAGTAAAATTAAGTCCTCTAGTGCTCCTAAGCCATAATAATGCTTAAAGTTATAGATAAGAGGTTCCCACACTAACGGATTGATTTTATTTTCCTCCATCACTAAATGGTCTTCAGCGTGTACTTGCACAAACTCAAGCTCTATTAAGGCGTATGTGCCGCGGTCATTCACTTGCTTCACTACTGCTTCTGCTTGTATAGGGCACTCAGCTATACGAGGAACGCGAACCTTTTCTGAAGGTAATTGAGTAAAAAGCCCACCTATAGCAAACTTGTCATCAGTATAAGCGTACTTACCTACTTTCTGAGGGGGCACAGGGGTTTTGCGCAGTATAGGGGGCTATTGCCTCTACTTTCTCCCACATTTCTGCTGAAGGCAGGTTGAATCCACTTCGGGTACTTCCATCACATTATGATAGGCTTTGTTTAGCTTTACAAGGGGCTATCACAGCATTCGTGCCCTAAGGTAAAGGTGCACGAAATAGGCGTAACATCAGCGTTTCCGTCTTTATCAATAGTAGTAAGGAGTACTACAGGAAACCCGTAATAAAACATACTTGGTAAAAAGACTTCATATAGTATTGATTATTTAATTTATTTCACTTCTAACGTTCTTTCTTCCTCAAAATCGTTGGGCAGCGTAAATACAGGGTATAACGCCCTTTGGGTAGATATACATTGCCGTCAGTTGCGGTGGGCAGGAATATCTTCTGTACACTTTTTTCGTAGGCTACTTTGCCTTCTGCCGAAAATAGTAAGGTCATAAGGTATGTAGTTAAACCCTTTATTGGTTTTATAAGTAAACTCATTGAGGGTAATTTTACCTTTCATCACTTTTTACGTTTATTGATAATCCTTCTTCTGAAGCAAAAGCATAGCTGTATACAGTGGGTTTTAGGGGCTCTTCCCACTCATTAGCAGCATTACCCCCATTTAGGCGAATAGTTTATGCTAATAGGGGCTTCAAAGGGTAAAACTCTTGCGAGGTAATAGCTACCCGCAGTTCTTGCATCATCTTTATAGAAGTGCGATAGAGCCCACGTCCTAAGGTAGCCACTGTCATTTCACCGGTATTTTCGTCTATCATAAGGTCGGCGATACCCGTCTCAGGTAGTCCTTTACTAAAAGGTTGCCAACTCTCTCCTAAGTTAAAACGAAATGTACAAACCCGTTGTCAGTTCCAGCATATAGTATTTGTTCGTTTATAGGGTCTTCTTTTAGTACATTTACCCTGCTGTCAGGCAGGTCTGAACGAATGTCAGTCCAGCTTTTTCCATTGTCATTACTGATGAAAATAAAAGGGTCAGTAGCCGTTTCATCAGTGCTTATAAGGGTAGTGAGTACGCGGTTGCGCTGATGTTTTTGAGGCAATAAGGGTTATTCACGCATGCGCTACGAGGAAAGCGTTGTATATCTGCTTCCACGATACTCCTCCGTTGTCAGAAGTGTATATCATACCATCATCACTACCTGTGCATAGCAAGCCAAACATAAAAGGCGATTCTGCTATTGCCGAGATAGTGCCATATGCCTTGTTACCTTGTTTGTTCCCGTTGGTTACATCGTCAGAGATAGTGCGCCAATTGCGTCCTTTGTCTAAAGAAATATGCAATTTATTGCTTCCTATATAAATGATGTCTTTTATTTTGAGGTGAAAACCAATAGAGGAGCGTACTTGCCAAAAACGCAAAAGAAGCTTTACTTTCGCCGTAATACATAGTGCCCCAAGGGTGTTTGTTGGTCTTATTAGGATAAAAAGTAAAGAAACGACCGTAAGAGGCTGCTGCATAGCTCTCATTTCCAAAGGTTAAACAGTTAATAGGCAGTTTAAAGCTGTTCCATTGTGCATTATTTTTGGCTAGTACGCCTTGTTTACTAATAAAGTAAAGTATTTTTGTTAGTATTGTCGTATGCCAATTGCTCAAAACTCATCGCTGAGGAACGTTTTTGGTTGCAAAAAGTACGCCCACTGTCGTAAGAAAGCGATTAACCCATGGAGTGGTGCAGAACAGGGTACCTTGCTGCTGATACAATTGCTCATAACCACTTGAGGCTCACAGGCTGTTTGCTGCGCCACGTTTTTCCACCATCAACTGATTCCAATAAAGGGTAACCACCCTATAAGTACGTGCTCTTTGTCCGCTGGGTCAGCACTGATAGAGGCAAAGCGTTCGCCATTTTGGTAATACACATCATTTAGGGGTTGGGTGTTTGTTTTTTGCCACGAAGTACCCCCGTCGGTAGTGAGGTATACTTCAGCCCCTATCGCTTCTTTTTCGCTGGTGCCTAGAGTTGAGTAACTTGCTGGGTGAGGTTACTTCAGCGCTGATAATATCTTTCAGGTGTTGTGCGGTGTACCTTTTGTTTTCGCCTATGTTGTATAAGAAGCGATTTAACCGACTGTTGTCTAAGGCGAGAAAATCGCTTTTTGCTCATACCATCAAAATCTTGAGCGGTAAGCTGTAAGTGAGACTGTTTTTGTAGGCTGTTACTGCTCTTTTTTTCTTATAGTTGCGGTTGTCTACTACAGCGTAATAGGTTTGTGCATCTACACAGCTAATTCCTATTCTGCCTATGGCATTACCTTTTAGAAAACCGTTGTTAGCCGTTATTTTCGTCCGCGTGTTGCCCTTGTCAGTGCTTTTTGTAGATGGCACTATTACCGCCGTAAGGTGCACTGTTCCACGGACTGTCGTTTATCTCCCAAGCGGTAGCCAATAGAGTGCTGCCATCAGGGTAGCTACTATGTCGCTGATACTCCAAGTGCAGTACCTCACAAATAGCTTTTGTTGCCACGTTTTTGCCTCCATCACTACTTTTGAAGATACCGCGCTTTTTCATCTGTTTTATACTTATTGCCTAATACGCCTACTACTATCTCTTGAGGATTAGAGGGCGAAAGATAAATGGCTGTGATGTGTTTAGAGCCCTGCAAGTCCTTTGAAATCAACAGTTTTTGCCATTATCAGTAGAAACGAATAAACCATAGGAGTAGCTACTGCCAACGTACCTGACTCGCAATTCATTGCCAGAGCAGTAATCGTTTGCGAGGGCAGGGTAGTGCATAGCTCATGGTAAGTCTCCCCACCGTTTTGGGTGTTTCACACCCCTTGATGAGGGAGCTACTACGAAATGGCTAGCATTAGCAGGGTTTATAGCCAGCGCTGATACGGTTCCCCATATCTTTTTACTTTCACGGGTTCAAAAAGGAGTTTCGTGTACCCACTGATTGTTTTTTAGTTCTTCTTTTTGGCGCAAAGATAGCGGAAGTAACTCCTGTGCCATAAGGCTTGTGGTAGCAATTGAGATAAAAGCACAAAATATTTTGTCTTATTTTTCATTGGGTTTGTTATTTTTAAAAACCAAAAATCTTTTTATCTTTAATAGAAATAGTTTTAGCGTATGTAATAGTTATCTGTAATGTTTTTCAAAAACTATCAGTAACATTACCTACTACTATGTTGGGGTTTTCTCCTTTATAGCGTTGCATATATCAACGATAGGTCTTTTATGTAATTTAGTACAATCTACGAAACTATCATATTTTAAGAAAGGGTGTTCTTGTTGTTTTATAGGGAGATGAAGTTTTTAATTTCTTCACTCCAAGCAAAAATTCGAGATTAATTTCAGTGTTAATAACTACTCCTGCTATATGCAAGTCATTGATAGCTATAATTATTAAGTATTTCTTATAAGCAATGTTAAAGTCAGGGATTTCGATGAGGTAGTGTTTTGCCAAGCTCTATATTTCTCTAGCAAAATCATCTTTCATTTCTTGTGGTAGAAAAATCCTAAATTCATAGCTAAAAATTCATTTGTTCATTCATTGCATTAATTCTGATGTAGTTTAGAATATCAGGATTATCAGTGGCTGCTTTTTGCTATTGCCATATAATTGATGTGCTATTTGGCTTTTGCCAAGCACTGTCGTGAGATTTTTCAGTAAGTTCTTTTGAAAGAAAGATCTTTATTTTCAGTAATAGCTTCTCTCAAGCATTCTACTTCTGATTCTGATAAATCTTCTCGTTATAAGGATAAGAAGAAGTCAAAAATGCTTGTTTATTCTATTGATAAGTCCTTCTTTTTCACTGCCTTCTGATACATCTTTAAGAAAAAGAAGGTGCATGACCATACTGCATTTTTACGTAGGTATCACCTGTAATAGGTCGTCCATAGGTGATAAGATGCTTTTGGTCAGCAAAATACAAAAATTTTAAAAACCTTGTGAGCATCTGATTTTCTATTCCTAATTCGTTTAATACGAAAAAGAATACTATTGATAGCCTTGCTTTTTATCTATGTCAAACATAATGTATTATACAAAAATTACTTCTCATAATTAATTGAAAGTAAAAGGGAGTATGTTTTTAAAATCAGTTAATGAAATAGTATAAACAAAAATCAGTTTTTAAAAGTTTAATAAGATTTTATCTCCTCGTAATAAGAAAGATACTTTCCGTTTGTTTTGCTAACGCAAATAAATAATCATCACACATCAGGACACCCTAAAAACAGGGTCTGTAAATCTACAGTTTCAGTTAGATTATCAAAAAGAATTATAGCATTGTCGATATCTTCTTTTGAAAAACTTCTCAAACTTTTTACGACTCATAACTTCTTTTATTTCATTACGCAATTCCTACAAGCAAATACTTTTTAGGTTGTTGTTCGTAATCAAATTCAAATATATCATAAGGTGTCTTTAAAAAGGCAGAGATCCAGATGTTAGTGTCTATAATTATCTTTTTCATTTTGTAGTTCAGCACGTACTTTTCTACACTCATCTACTATATCCTGTTCAGAAAAATTATGAGTTTTTCTTGTTTGGGTAAGAGATAGCGATAGCTTGCGATACTAGATTCCATTCTTTGTTTTGTCAGAGGAGACTGTAACTCTAAATCAAGTCCTAATTTTTAGAAATATCTAATAATAATTGAACATCTTGATTATTTCCATTTCTTTAAAATAAATGTTTGCATAATATTTATTTTTTGCAAATATACAACATTTTATTTAAATTACAGCAACTGAATGCTGTTTTCTTCACAAAGCTGCAGCATATCATCTGTCCAGATAGAGGCCTGTACTTCCCTATATGCTTTCTGCATAAGCAACTATACAGATACGTGACTGACCGATACCGCCACCAATAGTCAGAGGAAGTTCCCTTTAAGAGCATTTTCGAGTGGTAGTCTAAGCTTTATGGTGTTCAGCATTAGCTACTTGCAATTGGTGCGCTAATGATTTTTCATCTACGCGCGTATCCCCATAGACGATAACTCTAAGGCACTGTCCAACACTCGGATTCCATAAAAATAAGGTCACCATTTAGTTCCCAATCGTCATAGCCAGGAGCGCGAGTTGTCGTGTTTTTACCCTGAGCGTAGAGTTTTCCCTATTTGGGTGATAAAAAATAGCTCCCTTTTCTTTTAGCAAAATACTTCTTCGCGTTTTTGAGGTGATAGAGTAGGGTAGCGGTCTTCAAGTTCTTGCGAACTGATAAAAGTCACCTCTTTAGGCAGAAAAAGCCTTGCACTTGGGATAATGAGCTACAAGGGCAGCTTCTGTTTCCAAAAAGGCATTATAAAGCTGATTTACTGTTTGTTGCAAGTATGCTAAAGTGCGGTCAGTAGGGGCTATAACCTTTTCCCAGTCCCATTGGTCTACGTAGATAGAATGTGTATTGTCTAAAGTTTCATCGCGGCGGATAGCGTTCATATCGGTGTAAATACCCTCGTGTAGGCTGATACCATAACGTTTTAGTGCCAAACGCTTCCATTTAGCGAGGGAGTGAATAATTTCAATAGTCTGTCCTTCAGCGTCTTTTCATTTCAAAAACTCACTGGGCGTTCCCACTCCATTGAGGTCGTCATTAAGTCCTGTAGCACGTTTTACAAATAACGGAGCAGAGATACGAGTGAGGTGCAGTGCAGAGCCAAAGTAGTTTCAAAAAGTATCTTTAATGAGCTTGATAGCACGTTCGGTATCCATAATGCCATAAGGCGATACGTAGTTTTTAGGGATGATAATCATAATGAGTCAATTTGCTAATTTGCCAATGAGAAAAGAATGCAAATTTTGTACCATTCTACTAATTTCTCAATTTATTGATTTCCTAATGATTTCAGTATGTTTTTTATTGAAAAATATTGCAATAAGACCTTGAGTATAGATTAAGTATACAATAAATATAGATTAACTATAGGAACAATGAAGAAAAACCTATTGTCAAACTAGCAACAAAAAGGGTAAAAACCTTGCGAATTTTGCATATTTAACCTAGCGAATTTTGTAAATTTAAGCAAAAAGAATAAGCAAATAATGAGTGTGACATATTTTTGTTTATATTGCATTTTAATTTCTTTTTGTACATTTGCAGTGGGAAATATTTGTTGTTCCTTTTAATTTTTTTAAATAACCAATATAAACTCTATAAAATGATATGGCAATAATTGATTTGGTAAGCTGGTCTCCACAAGGCAATAGAACCATTTACGCTAGCGTTTTCCTGAAACTAACTTATCTACTTATACCCAAATAGTAGTACAAGAATCTCAAGAGGCGGTACTGTTTTCTAAAGGACAAATTATTGGTAAGTTTGGCCTGGCAAGCATACCCTCAATACTGAAAAACTTACCTATACTTCAGCAATCTTTTTCGGCATTCCTTTTTGGGGGAAAAATCCTTTCACAGCTGAAGTGTGGTTTGTAAACAAAGTGCAAAATTTTAGTATAGACTGGGCGGTCAGTAAGATGATTATACAAGATCCTGACTACATACCCAACTACCCTTAGTAGCAGGGGGCGTTATGGACTAAAGGTAGACGATGCTGAAAAATTTTAATAAAAAGCTGTAGGTACTAAAAGTGAATTTGCCCAAGAAGACCTGACAGACCAGTTTTTTGGTGAGTTTTCTACAAAAACAAAATCACAGATAGCCCAATATGTACTCAAGCACCGCGTAGGCTATAAATATTTGTCAGCTTACTTAGACGAACTTTCAGAATATTTGAAAAATGTACTTAACCCTTTCTGGGAGCAGTTAGGCTTGCAGTTGCTAAAGTTCAATATTACTACTATTGACATTGATACCTCCACCGAAGAGGGTAAAAAGGTAGCTACAGCTATCGCCACTCAAGCCTCTATGAGCATTACAGGGCATACGTGGCAGCAGGAACAAATGTTTAACACGGCCAACAAGGCAGTCGAGGGCTTCGGCAATGGCAGTGGTGGACTATTAGGCGGGTTGATGGCTATGAGTATGATGGGAGGACTTGGTGGCGGCAATGCTATGGGTAGCAGCATGATGCAAACCACAGTACCAACAGCCTACTTTTTGGTGGCAACTCACAAACTCCACAATCTACTGAAGCTACTTCTCAACCAATGAAGATGGTATACTGCTCTAATTAGTGCTAAAAATACCCTAGTAGTTCGCGTTTTTGTCCGCATTGTGGCGACCCCTATAATCCTTGTCCTAAGTGTGGGGCTGATAACGACCCCTAATGCTAAACGATGGTGTGAGCTGCGGCACCTCACTACAGCAGCCAGCTACGCTTTTGTCCGCATTGTAGTGCACCTTTAGAGGTAGGGTGCAACCTCTGTGGCAATGTGTAGGCAAGTTCAAGCGCTAACAGATACTTGTAGCTGCTGTGGCACTGAGTTACCTCCGTCAGTGAAGTTTTGTCCTAAAAATGTGGCAAGAAAAGAGACTCTTAGAATTATCAATCAATACACTATGGAAAATTAAAAATATTATCATTTATTGCCTTGATAGCAGAGGGTGATTCTCCTCATTACAGGCTTTATAATCTGGGGTGTTTATTTGCCCACAGAAGTGTTGATACTCAATATAATAGTAGCTACTATTATCTACGCTTTGTTGTTTGTAGATGTACTACTACCTGGGTACAATGGTCAGACCCTTCACAGCGTAGCATAGGCACATGGGGCTGCGTTGGACACTGACTGTTATATAGCCGTAGTAGCTATACTACTAATGGTTATCGCTAATTTGGTGTTTCAATGATGGTTTGTTTGGCAGCTATTTGCTCACGGAGTACTAGTGGGTGTTGCTCATTTTAGCTTTCGTAAGTTTCTTTTCTTCTTATGCAAAAAGTAGCCCAAGTACACCAACAAGAGGAGCAAAAATAGTAAGGGGTGCAACTGATGAAAAACGCTATAGAATTGGTAACAGTCCTGATGATAGAAAACTCAGGCTTGTCAGAAACTTTTATTAATAGGGTACACACCATAAAAAGACGAACTGCGTTATCTTGCTCCTTCTAATACACCCGAAGCACTGTACACTGAAGCGGAATTTGTGCAAACAGCTAATGAGTTAGCCTTAGCTATACCTAACTACACTACTAATTCTGAACAAGTAGAAAAATTGCTTAGTAAATTAGAACATATTTATAAAAATCAGAAAAATCAACCTATTCAAATTTAAAAAGAACTATGACAGGAAAATATTTTCAACCTCAGACAATGTATATCAAGACCAAGCGAAGATACTCTTTGATTACTACAAACAGGCTGCTGAGAAAATTGTAGCTGAAGAAGAACGCATAGAAAAAGAAATAGCGGTGCTTGAAGAAGAAAAAGCAGTGCTACAGAAAGAGATAGCAGGTCTCTGGGTGTGGTTTTTACTTTTATTCTCTTCTTTATGTACTTTATCAAAAGAAAGCTCTTGAAAAGAGATTATTGATAAAGAAAGTCGAATAGAAGAATTTAAAAAAACAGCATACCGAGATATTCCGCGATTATAAAGTGAGTAAATTGGAGCGTAGCCTATATACCAGTAGCCGACCAAATAAAGTATGAAGATAAGAGTTTTATAGTAGATTATACAGGAAAGGTGGCTCCTTCAGAAGTAACCCTACAATTGCCTCGTCAGAACGACTTGTTGAGCGAAACTATAAGTACCCTCGAACAACTATCTGCTAAAGCTCCTATCGTAGAGACTTCAGAAGAAACAGAAACTATTGATACTGACACCTATTCTACCTCTTTCCAAAAGCTTAACCAGCATGACTATTTTGGCAAACCTCGAACGTTCATTGCGTACCATTTCGTATTGTTTAGATGATCTAAGCACTACCTCTGTGTCGCTCCCTTTAGTAGCTAACCAAAGCGAATATTTGGCGTATTTAGAAGCCTATGCTACTGCTGATATTGACGATAATGATGTAGTAATAGCTGTCTTTGATCAAGAAAAATACGCTGCCAATATACATAAGTTTGAAGAGATTAATAAACTAAAAGACTCGCTGTCTACTAAAAACAGAACAGTTTGAGAGCGTTCTAAAAGGATTGATGACTACTATGGCAAATTCAGTGCAAACTATTTCAGCGCTCAAAGTAGCCTCAGCAGATAAGGTGATAGGCGAGTCGAATAAGGTGTTATACCAAATTTTAAAATCACCTTATAACCACTATTCACCTGTATTAGAGTATGAAGAGATAGAGCGTATCCGTAATGAGAAGTTTGACTATAGCGAGTCGGCACAAGGCTATACCCCATTTCAACTCAAACAAAGCTCTAGGGTGCGCTATCACCTGCCTACTGGTATGTGGACTGCCGAAGATGGTAGTACTACCCATTTACCTTTTGGAGTACACCAAATATATGAAGAAATAGTAGCTCCAATAGTCCAAAATCTAATGCAAGAAAATCGAGTAGAGCGGCTGAAGATATACAACCATATTAAAGATCAAAAATAGACTACTTGAATAAGTGGCATCAAGATACTGACGCTTTCTATCGCGCTAACCGATCAGAAAGTGCCGATGTTATTAATCTAATGCAGGAGAGCCTACGCGAGTACGTAGCTGCTTATAACACTCTTGTGTCTTACCAACGTACTGAAGACAGTATGGTGAAAACCTCTGGTAATTTAGATAGTGCAGTGGTTGATGTCGTAGATAATGCAGCTGAAACCCTTGCCGCCTTTGAGTTACAGTCTGAAGAGTTTAGAAATACCCAAACGAACTTTGAGGACTATATGGAGCGACTAAAAGATGATATTAACCAAAAAGCAGAGCGTTTTTGGGCATATAGAGTACTATGATGCCAAATTACGCGATGGGCATTCTAACCAAATAGCTGTCGCTACAGACGAAGTGCGTAGCTAGACGAACGCCGCAAACCCTTTAGCATTAGTCAATCCACTATTTGCTAAGACTTCAGAGTTGCCTCCTGAACCAAAGATAGAAGAAATAACTTACGAGCATATTAACCTCAATCTGCCTGCTCTTGCTAAAAAAACGCTCTAGCTCAGCTGAAAGACAGTACTTCACAGGCAGCCTCTAATGAGAATACTAACCAATAACATTGTGGGATTATGGCACAAAAGAATAGATTGTTTAATAGATACCACCCTATGGCAGACGAGATTAGAACAGTGTCTAATCACATAGAAAGCACTACTACTGCTGTAGTAGCTATGCAGACTGCCGTAGTATTGGCAGAAAAACAGGCAGCTGAAACTGTTTTGTCGGAATGTAAATAGAGGTTTTTATACCCTTATGCGTTCTCAGATTTCGCAAAAATAGCCAAACTAAAAGCGAGGTAGATTCACAATTGATGCAGCTAAATGCCCATCGCAAGCAGCTATTGGCTATTAGGGGGCGTATGGAACGTGATTACCACTTACTTACCCAGCGATACTTGGAAATTGTTTAACGAGCTAAATCTAATCTTAAACAACGTGTGTTTGAACTTGATCGCCCTGTTTTCGACTTTTGCAATACACGAGGTAGAGAAAACCTCAAACCGCACTAAATACTTAGCAGCGACTGTCCCTATTTCGCAAGTAGAATCGTTGAGTAATAGCCAGAAAATTATTACTTCTAACGTTCGTTATAAGGCAGAAAAGGTAATAGAAACGATGCAGCGCTACCTTACTAATACTTTGGCACAGAAAAAAATGACTAACAAGGTACTTCTTTCTAAAAAAATACTACCGAAACAGTAGGCTAGCTGTGCCAGTAATAATAGTAGAGCGCAATTTTGATGCTTTAGACCACAAAAACTTAGATGTAATAGTAAGTCCCGAAGAGCTAACTGTACAGACACATCAATCGATTAAAAATGCCGTATATCAGTGTGTTGAGAGTCTTAACTGGCAAAAACACTACCGATTGGCAGGCTGAAGTAAAAAGTGAGTTTAGTAAATATCTGAGCAATAACAATGCCTCAGAACGTGTAAAAGCATACTGCACAAAAGCTTTTTGCAGCTACTCATTGTCAAACCCTTAAAAATGAATAGCTATATGAGTTATGTAAAGAAATTCACAAAAGCAAATAGCCGTAAGGTATTCAGGATCTGTAAGCTATCCCGCCTCACAAAATGGTGGCTCAACTTCATATAGTGGTACAGCCTACGAAACAGTAGAGGTAAGTGTAGAAGTGTTAACTGATCCTTTAGAAAAAGTGTAGACCATTGTAATAGTCAAGTGAATACTCTCACCAAAGCTATCGTAGCTGCTGAAGCTGCCCAAATAGCTTCCATAAAACGCCAATGCTAAAAAGTAAGTGGTACAATAGTAGAAGGTTTTTCAAGACAATACGCTCTGAAATCAGTCAGCAGATAGCGGCCCTTTCTGCACAGGTAGATACTACCTTAGTTCACTTGCGCCAATTAGGCAAACGTTGTGTAGAGAAAACAGCAGCAAATGCAACGCGATTATGCAGGCATAGCTGCTCGCTATTTAAAAATATTTGACGATCTAAATGGCGAATTGGCTAACCGTATATACGAGCTCAATAAACCTGCTTTTGTATTTAAAGATCAATGCGACCATCAACAGCAACGTAGCTGTCAGAATGATATGGTGAGCACTGTAGCTATTTTTGGAGCGGAAAGTAGTGATTTGCAGAATCGTATCAGTGTCTCAGTTGTTAAGAAAAAAGCAGTAGATGCTCTCGAAAAAGCTAACACCTATCTAATAGCTCAAAAACAACTAAAATGACACTATAGACCTAAGTATGTTGCACGAAGAAGCAGCCCGTACTGACTATGCTCCTATTTGTTTTATCGAAACACAACAGCAACAACAGATAAAACAAACAGCTCTACCAGCAAGAATTGCTACCGCCTATAGCAGCTGAAAAAGTAATAGATGCATTTTATACAGCAGTCTTGGCAGTCAATGTCTCAAGAGCGTAGTAGGCTTATAAATAGGGTACTTTAGTCATCAATTGCGCAGCAGTATCCCTAATACCGACAAGCATAGCGACGTGTAAAAATATCTTATAAAGATGTTGGATTTTAACCAAATACAAAGTGTTTAACCCTCAAAAATACCAATGATGAAAGAATTAAAAAGAAATACGTTTTAACGAAAGTAATATACAACTGCAAGATCACTTAGTAAAGGTAGTATCTTGCCCGAAAAAGCCTCTGAGCTTAATAGATGTATAACTATACAAGGTAATACAATAATAGAAGGCCCTGTATACGCTCATAAACTGGAAATACAAAATGGTGACCTTGAAATACAAGGTGCTGTCTTTACTCAATTAAATTATACATTAATAGCGACGCACAAGGTGCGATATGCTTTAAAAAGAGCGTAGGTTCAGCTAATGCTGTAGTATCAAGAGCAGCTAAGGTGAATCCTCTATTTTATTCAGATCTCAATGCTAAAAAGTGTAACTCTCTATAATGCTTTTTGTAGCAGGAAGCATCTATGCCGATGAGGGTAACCTTAGAAAATTGTGTAGTATGCGGAGGAGTATTCGCTACCCAGCAGATAGACCTAAAGAATTGTGTAGTAGGCACTTTCAATACTCCCTCAGTACGTGTAGAGGGAGTAAATTTCCTACTATTACCGAGTGCTTTTTCTATTGAAAAAATGATTGTTACTGCCGATGCCCAATTATACAATCTTTGTTTAGCTGATTTAGGAGCTCTTTACAAGGGATTGCCACTAGCTGAAAATTCAGGGAAAATAGTGATGAATCTCGAAACAGACGAAGTGAAATCAGTACTGGCAAATGAAGAGTTACAGAAAACTCTGCGCAGTTATACTGTGATAGGGAAAGTGTTAGCAGCTGATCTAATAGATACTGATGAGTTTCAAAACCACTTTTTGCTAACAGCTGCTAGCCTAAATGCCCAACTACTAAAAACATACGATCTTGGTATAGATAAAGATGGGAACCCTGCTACCCTTAGTTTAGAGAAAATTAGTGCTTTCTTTTTCGATATACTCAACGGAAAAATAAAGCATACAAACTATAGATGGTAGCTTTGACCTTTCAGCCATAACAGGAAAAATATAAATGACACAAGTGCCAAACCTTTTACATACTTCTGTAGAATACCGCTAGGGGTAGGCAAACAGCAGGGCAGAACTGCTTAAGTCCGAATTGGGTATAGAGCAGTACCAAGACTTACTAAACCTATTTCCCTAACCGGTATATAGATCGTACTAAGTTTTATAAAATCAATGAGTTACAGAATAATAATGCCGAAGTGCAGCTTATTGGTGAGATTGTAAACTTGCGTACAGTAGCCTCAGCACAGCAGAAGCAAGCGCGTTTAGTAGCTACTTTTGTAGATGAAACAGGGCAAATGGAGTTAGTATGGTTTAAAGGACACAAGTGGATAAGCGATAGCCTAAAGCTAAATGAATCCTATGTCATATTTGGCAAAAGTCAATCACTTCGGAGGTGTTTTCTCTATGCCTCACCCCGAAATGGACTTGCTTGTCGATTTCAACAAGGCAGGGGCACAGTAGCATACAGCCTGTCTACCCTCTCTACTGAGAAGCTGACTGCGCGGAGTCAGCAACCGTGTGATGCGCTAACCTATACTACGGTGTTCGAAGAGGTAGGCTATCAGTTTATGGAGAACCTGCCCGCTTCCAGTACGCAAGACACTAAACCAATTAGTAAGCAGGAAGCGATGTGCAACATTCACTTCCCTGCTGACCAATCAATGCTGACCAAAGCTACTGTGCGCCTGAAGTTTGAAGAGCTTTTTACATACAGCTACAGTTAGTACGCAAAAAAATCTACTGCAAAAACAGAAGTTTCAAGGAATGCCTTTCAGAAAGGTAGGCGATGCGTTTATGAACTCTATAATCACCATTTACCCCTTCCCACTGACGAGATGCTCAGAAACGAGTGCTTAAAGAAATACGTGCTGATTTAGGCTCAAATGCCCAAATGAATAGGCTCTTGCAGGGTGATGTGAGGCTCTGGCAAGACCATAGTAGCCCTGATGACGATGTTAGTAGCGGTGATAACGGCTTTCAAGCCTGCTTAATGGCTCCACTGAAATTCTCGCTACCCAGCACTACCAGAGCATTAGTGCCCTATTGCAAAATACAGGCATAAGTGTAGCCTTACTAACAGGTTCTTCTAAAACCAAGGAGCGCCGTATTTTTAGACGAGCAGTTGCAAGAGGGGAGTCTTTCTATACTCATTGAGTACTCACGCCTTGTTAGAAGATAAAGTACAGTTTGCTAACTTGGGCTTGGCTATTATCGATGAACAGCACCGTTTTGGGGTAGAACAACGTGCTAGCTCTGGCGCAAAAATACCTTACCGCCTCATATATTAGTAATGACCGCTACTCCCCATACCGCGCACTTTAGCAATGAGCGTATACGGCGACTTAGATGTATCGGTAATAGATGAGTTACCCCGCAGAAAGCCTATCAAAACCATACATTATTTTTGAAAAATCGGCGTGCAGAAACGATGTGAGTTTGTCAAAAAGAATATGACAAAAGTCGACAAGCGTATGTAGTATATCCACTGATAGAAGAATCAGAGGCCTTAGATTTCAAAAACTTAACTGAAGGTTACGAATATATCAGTGCCTCTTTTCCGCTGCCTAAATACAAAAGTCTCGATAGTGACGGCAAGCTCAAACCTGCGGAGAAAGATGCCGAGATGGAACGTTTTCGTGCGAAACGAAACCCAGATAATGGTGGCGACAACTGTCATAGAGGTAGTGAATGCCTCATGCCTCAGTGATGGTTATAGAGAGTGCCGAGCGCTTTGGTTTATCGCACTGCATCAGCTACGCGGACGTGTAGGGGCGAGGTAGCGAGCAGAGCTACTGTATACTGCTGACAGGCAATAAGATGAGCAATGATACCCGTACCCGCATGGAAAACGATGGTGCGCACTAATGATGGTTTTGAGATTGCAGAAGTAGACCTCAAACTGCGCGGGCCTGAGCGACTTAATGGGCACTCAACAGAGCGGGGTACTTGCCCTAAAAATAGCTGACATTGTAAAAGACCAAGAGATACTAAAAGCAGCCCTGTGCCTATGCTATCGACCTCCTCAAAGCTGACCCCGAGTTGGTTCAACCAGAACACCAATGCGTAGCCTACACCCCGACCAACTCCAACGCCACAAAAACCTTTGGAAATACATTAGCTAATTAGCAGATTAGTTAAGACTTTTAATAAAGTATGCGTCTGTATTTTATGTTGATAATCAGTTGATAATGTTGCGAATAGTATATTTTTATGACTACAAAAATATTTGGAGGTTATAGGTTGTAATTTTACCCTGATTTAAAACGTAAGGGTTCTTAGCTCAGCTGGTCTCAGAGCATCTGCTTACAAGCAGAGGGTCACTGGTTTCGAATCCAGTAGGACCCACTTAGGTTTAAGATTTAAAAATTTTATCATTGTTATTTTTGGGGTTCTTAGCTCAGCTGGTTCAGAGCATCTGCCTTACAAGCAGAGGGTCACTGGTTCGAATCCATGGGATCCACAAAATTTCGGATTTTATTGTTGTTTTCATAATTTAACGGATTCTTAGCTCAGCTGGTTCAGAGCATCTGCCTTACAAAGCAGAGGGTCACTGGTTCTGAATCAGTAGAGTCCACAAAACAAAAAGGCTATCTCATTTTGAGAGCCTTTTTCGTGTTTAATAGTAATAATTAACTTCGAAAATCAAACACTTCTATAAAAATAGCTTCTCAATTGTTTTTCATTTATTAATTGCTATTTGATAATTATTTACTACTTTTATGAGAGTTTTTAAAAGCTAAAAACAAGAAGTTATGTTAGGGATTACAAACGACTATGGGGATAGCTACACAAACTAATAATGCTGCCCCTGAAGTACAAGAAAAACACTTTCTATAATGGATATGATTATAGACGGTGGAACGGGGTAATATTATCATTATCGGGGTTCTCTTCCTGATGTTGGGGTGGCACTCTACATCTATTTCGAACGCATTTGCTATCAAAGCAGCTTCTGCAAGTAGATAAAAGCATTTATGTACAAAATACGCGATTGTATAGCAGCAGGTCGATTAGATGCTGCCAAAATGCTATGCGTGCAATCAAATACACCTGTAGCACGCCTTATAGAAAAGAGTAGCATCATCGCAGAAACCGCTAGAAGATATCAACAAAGCTATCGAAAATGCAGGTACTTTAGAGGTATAAGTTAGAGAAAAATACAGCTATCTTGGCTACTATTGCAGGAGCAGGCCCTATGATAGGCTTCTTGGGTACGGTAGTAGGTATGATTATGTCATTTCACGAAATGAGCTACCGCTGGTGGGCAAGCTGAGATGGGCGCTTTAGCAGGAGAGTATTTATACGGCTATGGCCACTACAGTAGCAGGGACTTATAGTAGGTATCATAGCCTATGTGGGGTACAACCACTTAGTGGTAAAAACCGATAAAATAGTTCACCAAATGGAAGCTAATGCAGTAGAGTTCTTAGATTTGCTCAACGAACCTCTTTAGTCTGCCAGTTGCTTAATTAAAAGAAAAGTTATGAAATTAAAAAGGTAGAAATAAAATCAGCCCAGAGTTCAGTATGTCGTCTATGACCGATAGTAGTTCTTGCTTTGGTGTTTTTATGATTACAGCTAATAGTCCTAATGCATTAGACTTATATTACCAAAAAGCAAAGGGCAAATCAATCTAATACACAGAACGTTTCGTGTAAGTATTGATAAAAATTTGAATTATTTCATTGATAAAAGACCTGTTCTGTTACCAATTTAGACAGCGAACTTAGGTCGGCTCTAAAATGGTGTAGAAAACCCTACTATTATCTTGCAGTGAGTAGAGGAATATAGCCAATAGAAAAATGCCGTAAATGTAATGGATATAGCCAACCAAAATCAGTATAAAGTAATTTTGGCAGTACGCCTCAAAATAGATGAAAAATTATGAGTTTATTAGATACCACACATAAGCGCAAGTCACTGGCACTCACTACCGCTGTAATGAGCATAGTGAGTGCTGTCTTTCTTTGCGGGAATGACCTATTTAGATCCTCCGCCAGAGAGTGGAGTAGAGGGTGATATATGGGGTAGATGTTACAGGTATGGGGAACGTACAACGCCCCCTAGTGCTGCCCAACAAGTAGAGACCCAAACGCCTCCTGAATCAGTTGCTGAAGAAACAACTACAGAGGTGAAAAGAGAATCTTTTAGCCCAAGATAATGACGAAACAGTAGCAATAGCCGAGGCGCCTAAAAACACAAGAAAAAGAAAGAAACTCCTAAAACGGAAACTCCTAAGCCTGACCCTAAACCTTCGCGTGAAACCTCTGAAGCACTCTCAAGTATATTGGGGCTGCCAATGCAGGGGGAGTGGTACAGCAGGACAAGGTGACGGACAACGACCTGGTTTACTGAAGGACAAATAGATGGTAGTCAATATGCCGACTCGTACTATGGCGCAGGAGGTGGAGGCTCCTCTGGTAAAGGTTGGGGACTCAAAGGGCGCAGTATTGCTACCCAAGGGAAGGTTGTACAAGATTGTAATGAGGAAGGACGTGTAGTAGTACAGATAGAGGTGAGATCGTAGTGGTAAAAGTAGTAAAAGCCATGGCTAAATTAGGTACCACTAACTCAGCTCAGTGTCTGTTAGACGCTGCTCGCAAGACGGCCTATAAACACAGCTGGAATCCCTGAGGACAGTGCCCTGCCCGTCAAGTAGGCTTCTAGTGATCAACTTCAAATTAGGAGAGTAAGAATGAACTATCAAGAAACATTATCGTGGATGTTCAATCAGTTGCCAATGTTTCAAACACAAGGGAAAACTGCTCTGAACAATAAATTAGACAGAACAATTGCTTTTGCTGAGGTATTAGGAAATCCCGAAAAGAAATTCAAAACCTTGCATATAGCAGTACTAATGGCAAGAGGGGTCATCGAGCAGTATGCGTTTGCTTCTATACTACAAGAGGCTGGTTATAAAGTAGGGCTTTTACACTCTCCTCATCTGAAAGATTTCAGAGAGCGTATCAAAATAAATGGTGTAGAAATTCCTGAGGAACGTGTAGTGAGTTTCATTTAACTACCCATAAAGATTTCTTAGTTACTCATCACCTCTCTTTCTTTGAAATGACAGTAGGTTTTGACTTTTGATTATTTTTGCTGAAGAAAAAGTTGATATTGAGTAATAGAAGTAGAGCTTAGGGGGCGTTTTGATCTACTAATATCATCACTCCAGAAGTGTCTTATCACCAATATTTCTAAAGATCACACCGATATATTAGGTAATCACCTTACCTGAAATCGCTTTTTGAAAAAGGCAGGTATTATCAAGAAAAAAATACCCCCTGTATGATTAGTGAATATCAAGAAGAGACAGCTCCTATATTTATTAAGCGAGCAAAAAGAAGAAAAGGCTCCTATAGTTTTTGCTAATGAGACTGACAGCAGACTTTACTACTGATTTGCAAGGTATTTATCAAGAGAAAAACGTCAAAGGTGCGTAATAGCTGTAACTGATTTTTAAAAACATCAGGGTTGGGATATCAGTGATGAAAACCTCAAAAAATGGCTTGCTAAATGTAGTGAGAAATCACTCATCTCAAAGGGCGTTGGCAAAGCTCTTAGTACCCACCCAACTGTCGTATGTGATACAGGGCATAATATCAAGCGGACTCACTTATGTAATGGAGCAGCTGAAAAAAGCAAACCTATACAGCCAGCTACATATAGTAATAGGGTTTTGTAAAAGAAAAAGATGTAAAGGGAGTTTTAGAACTTTTTCCTAAAAAGAAGCACATTATTACTTCTGTAGCCCGAATATCAAAGCGTGGATTGGCTGTAGAGATATTGAAAGAAATTGCCACTGCTAAAGGATTGAGGGAGCTTACTCTTCAGTGCAAGAAGCAGTATCTGCAGCCAAAGCAAAGCACAACCTACTGATTTTATTTTTATAGGAGGGAGTACCTTTGTAGTTAGTGGGATTAGCTGATTTGTAAATTTGCTAATTCTTTTTTATTAAATAGCTAATTTTTTAAAACCTATGAATACAATTGTTATAAATCCTTATTACACTTATATTGCTACTCTTGTGCTATTGGTAGGGACGCTTATTGGTAGGGAAAATAAAGATGCTTCAAAACTCAATATTCCTGAGCCAGTGGCTGGCGGATTATTAGCTGCTATTATTATCTTTTGCTGTATCTTAAATACGAAATTTCATTAGAGTTTAGCACTAATTTGCAAGAGCTTTTATGCTGTTTTCTTTTCGTCAATAGGGCTCAGTGCTGATTTTTCTCGATTAAAAGCAGGAGGTAAAGGGGCTGATTTTCTTTCTGGGGGTAGTAGCTCTTTTTATAGTAGTACAAAACTCGGTAGGAGTAGGGTTGGCAAGTGCACTGGGGCAAAAATCCTATTATGGAGGCTTGATAACAGGTTCTATTACCCTGACCGGTGGACACGGTACGAGCAGGTGCGTGGGGCAAGATATTAGAGACGGACTATGGTATTAAAGGGGCAACGAGTCTCGGTAGTGGCTTCGGCTACCTTTGGTTTGGTACTCGGTGGACTCATAGGAGGGCCTGTGGCACGAAAATTAGTCAATAATATGGGGAGAGAACCTATAACTGATAAAGCTACTGATAATGTAGTAGATACTGTAGTTGAAGTATTTGAAAATGCTGGCAAAGCAGCGTCTTATTACTCAAAATCAGCTATAGAAACAATGGCTCTTTTTGCAGCTTGTCTCTATCGTTTTCGGCTATAATGGTTTCACCTACAGTAACAGCTTACTTACCTGAAAAATTTACTATTCCACAGTTTGTATGGGCTTTATTCTTCGGGGTACTCCTGCGCAATGTACTTACCAATGCTTTCAAAGTAAATATGTTTGACCGCGCTATAGATGTGTTTGGCAATGCCTCACTAAGTCTGTTCTTAGGAATTGCTCTTTTTAAACCTAAAACTTTGGACGTTGTTAGATATAGCTGTGCCGATGCTTATTATCTTAGCGGTACAAACCTTTGTAATGTGACTTATGCTTATTTTTGTAACTTTCCGCCTAATAGGGGCTGATTATGATGCAGCAGTACTCTGTGCTGGGCATTGTGGTTTTTAACTAGGGGCTACCCTACGGCAGTGGCTAATATGCAGTCGGTTGCTGAGCGCTTTGGGCCTTTCCCATAAAAGCCTTTCTAATCGTACCGATGGTAGGGAGCTGTTTATAGACTTTATCAACACCTTTATCTTGACTACTTTTTATGGGTTTCTTAGGGTAGAAAACATCATATTTTATTTTTCTTATTAATATAATCTTTTGTACTTTTACCGCCTAAATAATTAATTACTAATATTTGTATGGATAAAATGATGTTATATCTACCGTTGTGTCCTGCTATTCTGGGGCTTATCTTTATGATTACAAAAGGCTTTCGTGGGTAAACAAGCAAACCACAGGCAACGAACGAGATGCAAAGCATCTCTAAAAGTATCAAAGAAGGTGCAATGGCATTTCTCAATGCTGAATACCGTATTTTAGGTATGTGGTAATAGCCGCTATAGCCTTATTTATTGTTTCGCGTATGGTGGAGACTTCTCACTGGCTTATCGTGGTGGCTTTCGTCTGCGGAGCGTTTTTCTCTGCCTGTAGCTGGAAACATAGGTATGCGTGTTGCTACCAACTCTAATGTGCGTACTACTGAAGCTGCACGCACTAGTTTGCCAAAAACCTTAAAAAGTGTCATTTGAGAGGTGGTACTGTAATGGGATTGGGAGTAGCAGGTTTTAGCTGTATTAGGTTTGAGCTATGTTCTTCATCCTTTTGTAAAGCTACCTTTATAGAAGGGTAAACCTTTTTATGATGATGACTCTTGTTCTCAAGCTTTTGGCTGGTTTCTCATTAGGGGCTGAGTCTATTGCCCTTTTTGCTCGTGTGGGAGGTGGTATCTATACCAGAGCTGCTGACGTAGGGGCTGACCTTGTAGGGAAAAGTAGAAGCAGGTATCCCAGAAGATGACCCTCATAACCCAGCCACTATCGCTGATAACGTAGGTGATAACGTAGGTGACATGTAGCAGGTATGGGGGCAGACTTATTTGGTTCATAATGTGGCTACTGTACTCGCTTCAATGGTATTGGGTAACTACGTAATCAAAGATATGGCGATGAGCAGTGGAGGTGCCTTTACAGATAACTTCGAGCAATATGGGGACTGCTACTTTTACCTTTGGTAATCACTGGGAGTGAGGTATTGTAGCTTCTATCATCGGTACTTTCTTTGTGGGCATCAAAAATAATGAAGCTAAAGAGAAAACAAAGTACAAAGTTCGCTAAACACTGGTAACTATGTAGCTTTAGGAGCTTACTTTGGTAGCTTGTTTCTTCCTAATCAAATATATGCTACCTGAAACTATTCAAATGAGTTTCTTCGGGAGAAGGAGTAAAAGAGTATTCCAAGTATTAATGTGTTCTATGCTACTATTGTAGGTTTAGCCGTAGGTTTACTTATCTCTACTATTACTGAATACTTTACAGCTTTGGGTAAAAAACCAGTGTTGAACATTGTGCGCAACTCTTCTACTGGGGCAGCTACTAATATTATAGCAGGTTTAGCTACCGGTATGAAATCTACCTTTGGTTCTGTATTGCTTTTGCAGTAGCTATCTGGGGTTCTTATGCTTTAGCAGGTTTCTATGGGAGGTTGCGATTGCAGCTTCAGCAATGATGGCTACTACTGCTATGCAATTGGCTATTGATGCTTTTCGGACCTGCTGCTGATAATGCAGGAGGGTAGCTGAAATGAGCGAACTACCAAAGAAGTACGCCAACGTACCGATATTTTTAGACTCAGTAGGTAATACTACTGCTGCTGTAGGTAAAGGTTTTGCAATTGCTTCTGCAGCTCTTACTGCCTTAGCATTGTTTGCTGCTTATGTTACCTTTACAGGTATCGATGGTATCAATATCTTCAAAGCTGATGTATTAGCAGCCTTGTTTGTGGAGGTATGATTCCGGTAATCTTCTCAGCTTTAGCTATGCAAATCAGTAGGAAAAGCGGCTATGGATATGGTGAACAGAAGTGCGCCGTCAGTTCCGTGAAATTCCTGGCATTATGGAAGGAAAAGGTACCCCAGAGTACGGTAGATGCGTGGATATTTCTACAAGCTGCTCTACGCGAAATGATGTTGCCTGGTGCAATTACTATTATCACCCTATCATTATTGGTTTTGTAATGGAGCTGAAGCTTTAGGAGCTTATATGGCTGGTGTAGCTGTATCAGGTGTAGTATGGGCAATCTTCCAAAATAATGCTGGTGGAGCTTGGGATAACGCTAAGAAATCATTTGAAGCAGGAGTAGAAATCAATGGACAAATGACTTATAAAGGTTCTGACGCTCACAAAGCTGCCAGTTACAGGTGATACTGTAGGTGACCCATTCAAAGATACTGGGACCTTCAATGAATATCCTTATCAAACTTACTTGCTTAGTAGGCTTGGTTATCGCTCCTATCTTGGGCGGACATACCGCTGATGCTAACGGAATGCCTGTAGAAGCTCAAATACGTCAAGGAGAGACTGGAAACTGATATGATACCATTAGAACCTGCTATAGAAGTAGTAGAGGGTATTAAACGCTGATGGTAACTTTGAATATAATGTGGTAATTTATTTCAATTGAATCTTCTTGATAATACAATGTTAGAAGTGAGGAAAAATTCATCTGAGGCTCACCTTGTAAAATTGTTAGAAGATAAAAACCTTACTACTCCAGAACAATTCAAAGATAACTGGATAACTTTGGATAGAACTTACTTCAAAACAGGTAGTGATGAGCTTACTGAAGGTTCCAGAACAACAATTAAAAACATTGAGCTATATTAAAAAGCTTATCCTAAGGCTGCTATCCGTTTAGGAGGTTATACTGATAATACCGGTAGTGCCGAAGGTAACTTAAAACTTTCTGAAAGACGTGCTAATTCTGTACTAAACAAATTAGTAGCATTGGGTGCTAATAAAGCACAGTTGAGCGCTCAAGGTTATGGAGCAGAGCATCCAATATGTCCTGCTAACGATACCGATGAATGCAAAAGCTAAAAACAGACGTATAGATGTGCGTTTAACAGCTAAGTAATAAGATTTTAGTTAAATATATAAAGAGGGCGGATTGATAAAATTCGCCCTTCTTTTTAAAACCAACAGACTATGAAAAAACAACTTTTTCAGTGCTACTACTCACTGTTTTTAGTAGGCTGTAACCCTTCTGAAAATCAAAAAGAAAATGACAGAGAATATAGATAATAATCCACTACTTGTAGAAAGCACCTTGCCATACATGGAGCTCAGACTTCTCAAAGATAAAAGACAGAGCATTATCGTCCAGCTCTTCTTAAAGGGATGGCTTTGCAAAATGAACGTATAACAGCTATCACAAGTAATAATGAAGCCCTACTTTTGAAAAATACTATCGTTGCTTTAGAAAAAAAGTGGAGTGGAATTAGAACGTGCCTCAGCTGTATTCAACGCTCTAACAGAAGCACATACTAATGACACACTGAAAGTATTGCAAAAAGAGCTTTCTCCTAAGTTTGCAGAGACACGCTGATGGCATTCACTTAAATGAAAAGCTTTTTGCACGTATTAAAAGCCTTATATGATAAACGTGAGAGCTTTGCAATTAGATGCAGAATCACTTAAATTGTTAGAAAAATTACTATGAAGATTTTGTAGTAGCAGGGCTAACCTATCCACTACCGATAAAGAAACCCTTAAAAAGTACAACAGCGAGTTGACTTCTTTAGAAACTGATTTCAACCAAACGCTTTTAGAAGGTTCATTAGCAGCAGCACAAACTATCAATGGTCAGAAAGTAGCGATAGTAAATACTACTCAGCAACCGCTTCTTCAGCGAATTAGCAGACCGCAATCAGCGCAAACAACTATTTGAAGCAGCTTGAATCGCATCGATGGGGAGCCCATAATACTAATGATATTCTAAAGCGCATAGCCTTACTTCGCGCTAAAAAAAGCAGAACTTTTGGGCTTTAAAAACTATGCCGAATGGAGCTTGCAACGTACTATATGGCAAAAACACCTACTGCTATTGCCCAGTTTTTAAAAGATTTAGTGCCTGCTTCAGTAGGTAAAAGCTAAAGCTGAAGCTAAAGAGATACAAACACAAATTGCTAAGACAGGAGGCAATTTTAGCTCAGAACCTTATGATTGGAACTTCTATGCTGAGCAAGTACGTAAAGCTAAATACGATCTTGATAAGAACGAAATAAAACCATACTTCGAGTTGAAAGAATGCTCTTGAAAATGGAGTGTTTTATGCGGCTACTAAGCTTTATGGTATCACTTTTTAAAGAACGTAAAAGATATGCCTGTATACCTCCCTGATGTATTAGTATATGAGCTTTTTGAAGAAGATGGCCTCCGTAGGGCTTTTCTATGGTGATTTCTTTGCTCATGAAAGCAAACGTGGTGAGGGCTTGGATGAGCAATTTTGTAAAATCAATCGAAGTTATTGGGCACTAAACCAGTTATTTACAATGTATGCAACTATGTGAAGCCTACTGATGGCAAACCAGCTTTGCTTACTTATGATGAGCTTACTACTCTTTTCCATGAATTCGGACATGCTTTTGCACGGTTTCTTTGCTAATCAGGAGTATGCAAGTCTTTCAGGGACAGCAGTAGCACGCGATTTTTGTAGAATTTCCCTCACAATTCAATGAACATTGGGCTTTATGTCCTGATATTCTTAGAATTATGCAGTACACTATCAAACTAAGCAACCTATTCCGCAAGCTCTTATTGATAAAATAAAAGAAAGCGAGGACTTTCAATGAGGGTATGCTTTTACTGAAGTATTAGCAGCTGCTAATTTAGACTTACAATGGCATACTATTCCTGCAGATACTATTATTAATAATGTAGACGATTTTGAGAGACAGCTCTTGAGAAGACAGGTTTATGGGTGAAAAAAGTACCGCCAAGATACCGCCCTTCTTACTTTGCTCATATCTTTGGAGGGGTTATGGTGCAGGCTATTACTCTTGCCAATGGACAGAGATGCTCTGCCACGATGCCTACCAATGGTTTGAAGAAAACGGAGGACTTACTCGTGCTAATGGGCAACGTTTCAGAGAGTTAATTCTATCTAAAAGGCAATACAATGGATTATGAAAAATGTATCTCAATTTCAGAGGAAAAAGCCCCTGCTATTGAACCCTTACTCAAAGCTTACGTGGACTAAAGTAATTCTTATATCAGACTGTCCTAGAAGTTTAAGCAAAAATTCTTCTTAAGACAGTCTTTTTTATTATTCTTGCCATTTCCTCGCATTTATACGCTCTAATAGAGGGTTGAAAACTATCAGCAAGGTCAAACTGAGTGCCTATAGCATCAAAAATAGCATCTTGGGTGCAGAACCCATTGTGGCACCTCATCTGGTATTTTACCGTCATTACTGTCAAAATAATCTTCTCGCCATTGTGAACTGTCATAATATGCCTCCTAAAGCCTCATATTCTGGCTGTATAGCGTTCCACTCTTCTAAAAGAGCTTCAGCATTAGTAAGAATACCTTCTAATCGCAAGAGGATATCATTCATTTTACTGATATTTTCGTATCGTTTATTCATGCTTTTTGGTTATATATCACTTCTAACTTATTCTTTCTTAAAAATTAAATTTCAGGAAAAATAATCTCTTTAGGAATGAAAGTATAGTCTTCTTTATTGATAACTTGAACTTCTTTTTAAGTAATTTTTCTTTAGAACTTAAAACAATAAAGTTTGTCTCTCAAAAATCCCATTGAACAATAGCTTCTAGATGTGTTACCTTAATTGTTGCCCATCCTCCATCGTCTCGCAACACCACAAGCACAAAGTAAACAATAGATATTCACCACTTTGTAAGCTACTTTTGTATAATTCAGTGGGGACTATCAGTATATCTTCAAAATCAGGATAAGTAGCTATATCCTCATTGTCAATGAAAAGCTGTAGATAACTACAATTTTTCAAAACAGAATACTATCGCGAATAAAGATTATTCGTCTTCTTTTAGATGTAACTACATTGATTTTTGAGTCTATTCATTCCTATTTATTTAGTAAATGTATATTCTGATATACCTTTCTTATCTCGTCTCTTACTTCCATTAGCGCAAAGCCTAACAGATTCTTGCCACGCCACGAGGCAATGTTATGTGCTTTCTCGTTGTCTTTGCCTAAGCCCATCCCCCAAATAGTATCCATCGGACTTGCTTCTACTAATATTTTATCGCCTGTAGAAAGCAAAAGTCCATCATTTCCCTTATTCTGAGTGAATTTGTAATAATTCCCATTGAGTACAATACTATATTTGGCTTTATTCCACACCTCATCGTTAAAATTTCGCACTTTCCTACCCAAGGTCCTCATCAGTTTAGGGTCGGATGTGTTCATTATTTCCTCCCTCACTTGTTCATCGTCAAACAAACGCCTTTTTCAGCCATCATATACTGCTCAGCACAGTAATACTCATCACCATCTACAGAAAAAGGTGAGGGTTGCCATTGTGAAAAACAAGATTCATCAACTACCTCTGCATTGGGCTTCCAAAAGAAAACAAACTTGAGCTTCTTTGCCGAATGGATAAAGGTTGCTATAGAGTACTTATAAGCGCCTTTAGGTTGCCAAACTGGAATTCCTTCGTAGTAATAATCCTCTTCGTCATCTATATCTTGGTCATCTTCTTCCCATCTGTTGTAATGCCAAAACAAGGATACGGAAAAAGTGCTTGGTACTCTTTTTGTTGTGCTGGGGTGAGGACTCATACCAGTCCCAAAACTTGCATTTATAATCTTCGCCAGAGCCCATACGCCAGCCTATCGTAAATTCAGTATAAGCAGGGAACGCAATCCACTGCGGTGCCATAAGTCCTAAAGAAAGTTTTCCCATAAATGATTTTTATAAATGATAATCTGCCATAGCTTCATAAAAATCAGCTTCATCAATAGCTCATATTTTTGGCATACCCATAGCAGCTTCTATATTGCTTATAGATGTTGCGCTAAGTTCTCCTAAAGGAAGCTCTCCTTCTGAGGTAATCAGATAGAGTCTCACCGTTGTGCGTCTCGAAAGCAGGGTGCGGTGCTCCATCTTCCCTAATAGGGTTTTCATTAGCTTCTACTATATTTGCTCAGGGCACTATCCTCCTCGTTGTAAATCAATATTCACGCCTTTAGTAATAGCACTGATAAAAGCATCATATGCAGCAGGATTGTCGGTAGGGGCTATGTCGGTAATAAGAGCTACAATAGGGCGCAAGGCAGCACTTTGGGCATCAGCTTCTATAGCACAAACTCATGTCTGCCAAATGCACTTGTCGTCCTGCTATGAGGTTGTTGCAAGCAGTAGCTTAAAAAGGCCTATTGTGAGAAAGCCATAGTATGTAGCACACGCACTAATACTTCCTGCCTACCTTGTCCGCCCGCTATCACTACACGAGTTTTATCTTTGAAATATTCATACAGAAATTCAGTAGGTGATACGAGGTTTCAGCCTAACTGTTGTGCTTGGTAGGTCTGGGTGATGCTCTGAAAGATGTGGGTCTACCACTACACAATCAGTATTGCCTGACATTTTCTTCAGGAAGGATACTGATATGATGCTCATTACTGAGCTCTTTCATCAGTGGACGCAAAATGTGTACTAAGAGCTACTATAAAATGTATATTCATAATTTGCTAATTTGTCTATGAGTTAATTTTTAAATACTAAGGAGTTCTAAAAGGGCTATGTCTACACGTATATGCCCTTTGCCGTTTTCAATATAAGATAGTTTTCTTTTCGCCGTAGAAATTGCCTCCAGTTAGAGGTATTTGCCATCATTTAAAAACCAACTGCCTAACAGATAAGCGAGGCAACTGCAAGTCGAAACCATAACTTTCGTGCTCATTAAAATTGGTGACTATTACCCATTGTTCGTCCTCATTACCCCTTGCAAAAAGCTGTATACCTTATCATTGTAATAGATAGTATTTTGGCGATTATATTGGTGCAAATCACTATAAAAACCTGTAACTTTTTAAGGTGAGTAGCGTTGATAGAAATCGCGCAAAAGCTCGCTCGGTATCCGAAAGCTGACCGTCCATCAAAACGCTTGTCATTTGCAACGTTGATGAGCAGGTACGCCTATATAATCAAAAGATAGAGTACGCGACGGACTGCCAAAGCCTGCCCATTCAGCGGCTCTTTCTCCTACTTCTTGACCAAAATATAGCATCACAGGCGACTCACTGATAAGGGTTGAAACTGTCATTGCAGGTTTGGCTTTTTCAGCATAACCAGCAAATTCAGGAGAGGCAATGCGTTGCTCATCGTGATTCTCTAAAGTGCAACATACGGTCTGAAATGTCAGCAAGCTCACGCTGTATAGGGGCAATAGCATCAGTGCTATGCCCATAGCTGACGATAGCCCGCAGTGTATCGTATAGTTGTACCTTGTCGTATAGATAATCCATTTTGCCCAAGTGCAAAGTAAAGGGGCGGTATTCATTGGGGTTGTACACCTCAGCCAACAGGAAAGCCTCCGGATTTTGATGTTTAATAGTCCGAATTGAGGTAACTCCAAAACTCTACAGGTACCATCTCAGCCATATCATAACGGAATCCATCTACACCTTTAGCAAGCCAATACAGAGCTATGTCTTAAACTTTTTGCTAGTATTGTACTATTTGGTCTTGCCAAAAGCGGTAATGTGTCTCAGTATCTTCATTCTCAAAACCAACAGGCAGCATAGCAAAATCCTTAGTACCATCAGGGCGTACCCCATAGTTGAGTTTTACGGTTTCGTACCAATCATTGCGGTCTGGTTTAGAAGCCCGCGCTCCATTGCCAGTCCATTTTAGCTTGGGGAACTCGTGATACTCACCACAAATACCCTCAGGCAACTGAAAAGCCTCATTGGGGTTATAGTAAAAATTGTTGTTTACAGCATATTGTACCTTGTGTCATCATCTTCACCAAAACCGCGTGTTCCTTTAGGCTTGACAGTGCTTTCATAGCGCGTGCTACGTGGTTGAGCACTATCCATGTATTACTTTTAGTCCGCATTGGTGGTAGCGATGCTATAAGGGTTTCCATTCCTCTAAGCGATGCGTAGGGTCATCAACTAGGTCAGGATTTACGAGTAATAATCCTTTATAGCGTAAGAGAACCGGCACGTCCTTTCACCACTGTAGGGGAAGTCGTTGCTGATACCATAAGCTGTATAGTCAGTAGTGAGGGCGTGGTGCAATACTCCAGTAAAACCAGATATGTGTTGCTCCTAACTTTTTATCTCAATAGGGCTTTTCAGTAAAGTCTGGAAATTTTCCCACCATTTTCTTCCTTAGTACTGCAGGTTTTATTGGTAGATATTAGTATTGCCAAAAGAGCCTTGTAAGCACCTGATAAACTACTATTTTTGTTGTTCATTTTTGTTTCTTTTCTAAGACCTTGCAAAAGGTATGCGAAACAATTGCTAATTAACACTTTGCCAAGGTATAGCAAAAGTAACCTTGGCAAAAGTAAATATCAATTTAACTAAAAGTATTATTCGTCAATCTGTAGTATAACTTCTCTAATGTTAAATATAAAAATATATTATCTTTTAACAGATAAAAATAGAATGTTTTACTTAACCTTTCACTATTCGAGGGCGAAGTTACTAATATTTTTCAAATATGCAAATATATTGTGAAATAAAATTATTAAAATTTTAAGGTTTATGTATGAAAGAATACTTAACTACTTGATTTTTCAGTTTTTAAGATATTATTAACAAATGTGAGCTTTAAAATGTTAATTATGAAACGTTCCGTTAATCATTTGTTAATTTAATTGTTTTTCTTAAACAAAAAAGCACTGCTTCGACTATCTAAGCCGAAGCAGTGCTTTTTATAAATTATAAAAACTATTTTAAAAACTCTTTTATAGCAATTTTTGGAAAAACAAATCGCCGTCTCCCTCGTAAATAATACCAAGAGTTTTATTGTCTACTGCTGTTAAGCTGAATACCCCATATTATCTTTCTCATATAGCAATATTTGTGATGTTTATTCCAAGTATTACCTTCATCATCACTCACTTTTACGGTTAGGGTTAATGCGCTTTTTTAGCATCAGCCGGATTAGAGAAGAATAAGTATTGCTTACCTTTCTTATTTTTATATGATATGATACTTGCACATACAGTTAGGCTCTACCAAAAGCAGTACGCGAGTGAGAGTGTTCTACCCACGTTTTCCCATATTATCAGTAACAGCTACTGATCTACCATTATAAGCATCAGAAAGTTCGTAGTTAGAGCAGTTTGCGGTCATCACGCATATTTAGCATTAGCGAGCCATCGCTTAGCTGTACTACTTGTAGCTTCTGTGGTGTGCGATTTTGCCCCTGTACTACCTGCCAAGTAGCACGCGTGGTCTTTACTGTGAGATAATGGTAGGTGTGGCACTGGTCTTTTAGTCTTTAAATTGTCCTGCAAATACTAAAGTGCCGTCTGCCATACTGATACCTCTACTAGGCCCATTCAAAGAATAGATGCCACTCTGGGTTTTTCATTTGTGCAGTTACATTTAGCGGCTGACTCCACGTCTTACCATCGTCATTACTTTTTACCACTACTATTTGTCCTGTTTCATCAGGAGTCAATCCGGATTTAGAACCCCACCAAGTCATTACTTTTGGGTCTAATCCGTGTTGCCATAAGCCCATTACCCAAATAGTATTGGTTTGTTCATCTACTAATACAGCTGCATCACCTACCCCATTTAAGCGGTTGAGCTTTCACGCCCCATTCGCCCATATCAATTACTTCTTTCATTGGCTCCCAAGTCTGTCCGCCATCAGTACTTCTGCTCATTCCTACGTTGATGTCTTCTTGCAGGTCTTTGCAGTTGTTATAACGATTGTCGTAGATAGCAATTAGTGTTCCTTTATTCGTAGTAGCGAGTCCTGGTATGCGGTAGCACACCAATACCGTCTTGCTGGCGATGGCGTAGAGTGATAGCAAAGCGTTGTCCTTCATTGCTTTTTGTTGCGTAGTATGTATTTCTGTAGAGGTTTTTCACCTTTATGCCTGCCAGCAAAAGTTTGTTTAGCAGAATCTAGGTGAAGCCGTAGTGCGAGCAGTCACCCAAAAAGTATACGGTGTCTTTTTGCTGCTTTGTAGTTGCCTGAAAGCTTAACTTTTTGCGCAATTTAGTAGTTTGAGCAAATAGGGTAGCTACTTCGCGTTTGTTTCGTGTACTCGCATAAACCGATAGATTAGCAAGATCTACCATTCGGTGTTTAGTTTTTGAAGGCAAGTACTACATCTTCTACCTGTACTCCCTTCTCAATAGGAAGAGCAAAAGTGGTAAGTGTGTTTTCCTTCTCAGTAACAAGCGGCATATGCCGGTTGTGCAAAAGGAAGTGTTTTCTGCGCAAAGCCCATACTCATACACAGCAAAGCTGCCATTGTAAATAATCGTTTCATATATAATTTCATTTGTTAATATTTATCTTATCAATTGACTAAATAACAATTTCATTCATTAGCTCATTCGCTCACATACTGCGTGAGGATTACAATTTGTTGTCCTTCTACTTTACCCTCTATATATTGGGCGTTTTCAGGGTCCAAGAGCGATTTTGCGCACAACAGTACCTTATGAGTCATGACTCTGTGCCTTTTTACTTTTAGGTCTTTAATGAGTACTACGTTGTCGCCATTGCTTAATACAGTCCCCATTGCTATCTTTATGTATTACCTTTTCGCTTTCATCAAGATGGTCGTCAGAGTCTTTCGCAAAAAGCAGAGTTCCTCATCGTCTAAATACATCATATTCAGTAGGTCAAGCGACCAGCCTTCACTTTTTAAGCGGTTTAGTAATCGCCACGCCATTGCCTTTACAGGGGCGGTGCTCGCTCCACTACTATCGTTTAGGCAACGCCAGTGATTTGCTATCCATAGTGCTTGGGTTTCTATTTGGCTTAGCAGTATCGCATACCAGCAGACTATTATCTGTGCTTTCGTTTCTAGCAGGGGGTACGGTGTATACGCCTAAGTTTTCAGTAGCTCCACAGAGCTCACAACAGTTGCCACTACGGGCTTTTTAAGATTTCTATCATTATGAAAATATGTTTTTAGTGTTAATTTGTAGAGTTGGAAATTTTACAGAATGTACCATCTCATTGTCAGCTACAGGAGCAAAGTCTTCAAACTTCCAAAGAAGATAGTCTGCATACGTATAAATTCCTTTAATAGGGTCTAATTGGTCTATACTTGCAACTACCATAATTTGTCTGATTTATCAGTGTGCAAATATACACTATTTCTCTAAATTACACACACTTTGTCAAAACCTTAAAAACTCTGACAAAGTTTATATACAATTAATCGACAAATCGACAAATTGTCAAATTAGCAAATTTCCCAGTTTCTCTTTACAAACTCCGATAGTTCTTTGCCTTTTTAAGAGTCCTTGTGAGAGGCGTGCCAAATCGAAGGCTTGCTTAATGAGCTTTTCTTTAGCAGCTTCATCAGCAGCAAGTATAGCATCGGCTAACGGAGCGTTAGCGTTCACCACCACGTGGTACATATCGGGGAAAGCCCCAAACATACCGCCACCTCAGTAGCGCTCATCTCCTTCATACGGCGCATAAACTCTGGCTGATTGATAACAAACGGTGTGTCATCACTGTCTAAATCTTCTATTTGCACCATATATCCTTCTTTAGGAAGTGCTTTTTCAATGTCTGTTTTTTAGCGTGTTTTTCTCCTCTTCGCTGTGTTTAGCAAGGATAGGCTCGTCTTTTTGTATTAGTTTAGAGAGCGGAGCGGCATCTACGCGTGCAAAGGTCAATTTTTCGTTCTTTTCTTCTAACTTCTGAATAAGATGCGATACTATCGGACTGTCTAATAGCAGTACTTGGTAACCTTTTGCTTTAGCTTCCTCTATAGCAGTGTATTGTTGTTCTTTATTCAGGCGTATAGCACTACCAAAGTATCATTTTTATCAGTTTGATTTGCTTTGATAAGCTTCTTTTAGCTCGCTAAGCGTGTAATATTGTCCTTCAGTAGTCGGATAAAGTACGAAATCATTGGCTTTTCTCATAGAATTTCTCATCGGTTAGCATACCGTACTCTAATACTATCTTGATGTCATTCCACTTGTTTTCGAAGTCCTCGCGATTGTTGGTAAAGGCGATTTAAGCTTATCAGCTACCTTACGAGTAATGTATGACGAAATTTTCTTTACATTACCATCAGCTTGTAGATAAGAACGCGATACGTTTAACGGAATATCAGGCGAGTCAATCACCCCTTTAAGCATAGTGAGGAACTCTGGCACAATACCCTCTACATTATCCGTTACAAACACCTGATTTTTGGTATAGCTGTATGCGGTCTTTCTGCAATTGCATATCGTTAGATAGCTTAGGAAGTATAGTATACCAGTTAAGTTAAACGGATAATCTACATTTTAAATGTATGTGGAATAGTGGTTCTTCAAACTGGTAGTAGGGTACAATTCGTGATAGAATTGCTTATAATCCTCATCGCTGAGGTCTGCGGGCTGTTTTGTCCACGCAGGGGTAGGGTTGTTGATGATGTTATCTTCAGTGCGATATTCTGTTTATAGTCTTCAGGAGCGTTTTTCTGGGCGGGGTAGAGGTACTTGTTTGAGTGCCGAACTTAATAGAGTATAGGCATAAACTTGTTGTACTTGCGCAATAGCTGCTCTATGCGATACTCTTCTAAAAACTCAAGCGACTCATCGTTAAGGTGTAGTATAATCTCCGTACCGCGTTCGCTGCGTAGGTCTGTTTCCTCTAAGGTGAACTCCGGACTGCCATCGCATACCCAGCGTACAGCAGGGGCATCGGTGTATGATTTAGTGATGATTTTCCACCTCATTAGCTACCATAAAGCCGAATAGAAACCGAGGCCCAAAAATGACCTATCACGCCGCTGTCTTTAGCGGTGTCTTTATATTTAGCCAAGAACTCTTCAGCCCCGAAAAAAGGCTATCTGGTTGATATGTTTTCTCTACCTCTTCAGCCGTCATACCGATACGCTGGTCGCTGATGTGTAGGGTTTTATTATCTTTATCAACTTTTACTTCTATGATAGGGTTGCCGTATTCAACCTTAGCCTCGCCTATGCTGGTGAGGTGTTTTTAGTTTAAGGGTAGCATCGGTAGCGTTAGAGATAAGCTCTCGCAAAAAGATTTCGTGGTCGCTATACAAGAATTTCTTGATAAGCGGAAAGATGTTTTTCTACAGAAACGTTAATATTTCCTTTCATATATTCAATCAATTTTTAGTCTTTTGGGTATTTCTATAGCTAAAAGAGTACCAAACTAAAAACAACTGACAAAATGGCAGTTTTTCTCTTATGCTCAATTTTTCCACAATAACCTATATCTCTGGCATTTTTCCAGCCTTCCCAATCTTCTCAGCCCTCCCTAACCTCCCAGAAAAATTTCTTTTATCCCTTCCCTTTACGAAGGATATACCTACCCTTTAGGAAGAGCGAAGGAAAGTCGGCGAGCTGGCGCAGCCGAGTATGTGACGAGATTTATCAAAAGTATAACCGTCTAATTATTATCTCAAAACCAGAAAAATATACTACTTCAGGCTGATTTTTCCTTCCTTCGGGAAAAAGTATGCGATAGCAAAGTACCAGAGGATTTTTAGCTGATGTGTAGTTCGAAATAAATTAAAGAATGAAAGAAAAATGTATTGAAAAACTTAAAAATTTTAATATCTCAAAAACTAACGTACTTTTGTAGCGTTATTATTACCGATTAAAATTATTAATTAAATACAAACAAAATGAGTTACAGAATTGAAAAAGACACTTTAGGCGAAGTGAAAGTCCCTGCAGATAAATACTGGGGGCACAAACAGAGCGTTCTCGCAACAACTTCAAAATTGGCGCTCCTGCCTCTATGCCAAAAGAAATCATTCGTGGTTTCGCTTACCTCAAAAAGCAGCTGCGTATGCCAATTTTGATTTAGGCGTGCTTTCTGCTGAAAAAAACGTGATGCTATTGCTCAAGTATGCGACGAAATCCTTGCAGGCAAACTTGATGACCAATTCCCATTGGTTATCTGGCAAACAGGTTCTGGTACGCAGTCTAATATGAACGTAAACGAGGTGATTGCTAACCGCGCTAAAGTATTGGCTGGCAAACAGATGAGCGAGGGCGACCCTGTGCTAAAAGCTAATGATGATGTAAATAAATCACAATCGTCTAACGACACTTTCCTACAGGTATGCACAGCTTGCTACCAAATGGTGGTAGAGAAGACGCTTCCTGGGGTTCAGAAATTGCGTGATACTCTTGCAGCTAAAGCTGAAGCTTTCAAAAGATGTAGTTAAAGATAGGTCGTACGCACCTTATGGACGCAACCCCTCTTACACTTGGTCAGGAAATCTCTGGTTATGTGGCCCAACTCGACCACGCCATCAGAGCGATTAAGAATACACTCGCACATCTTTCAGAACTTGCTTTGGGTGGTACTGCTGTAGGGTACAGGGCTTAACACTCCTAAGGGGTATGATGTAAAAGGTTGCTGAGTATATTGCTAAATTCACAGGACTACCTTTTGTTACCGCTCCTAATAAATTCCAAGCCTTAGCCTCTCACGATGCTATCGTAGAAAAGCCACAGGGCACTCAAACAATTAGCTGTTTCGCTTAACAAAATAGCTAATGATATTCGTATGATGGCTTCAGGTCCTCGTTCTGGTATGGGCGAAATCCTTATTCCTGCTAACGAACCTGGTAGTTCTATTATGCCTGGTAAAAGTAAACCCCTACCCAATGCGAGGCGATGACTATGGTAGCGGCTCAAGTAATGGGTAATGATGTTGCTATCACTATAGGAGGTACACAAGGGCATTACGAGACTCAATGTATTCAAACCGTTAATGGCTTCTTCCTAAAATCAGCAGAGCTTTTAGGTGATGTATGCGTGTCATTCGAAGAGCATTGTGCAAGTGGAATTGAGCCTAACTATAAACGTATCAAAGAGTTGGTAGATAATTCTCTAATGTTAGTTACAGCGCTTAATACTAAGATAGGTTACTACAAAGCTGCCGAGATAGCTCAAACAGCACACCACAATGGCACTACTCTTAAAGAAGAAGCAGTACGTTTAGGTTATGTTACCCCCAGAAGATTTCGATAAATGGGTACGCCCTAGAAGATATGGTAGAGTAGCCTTAAATAATTACCAAGTAAAATATAAACTACTAAATGTTAAAAACAGAAATATTTTTAGCAGAAATTTGTATGGTATTGTATAAAACGTACATTTATTGCCCTAATTAGAGCTGTTAAACTATCAACAGGGAGGAACTGAAAATCCATAAGAGTAGGGAACATAACAAATAAAAAAATGTATTTTTATGATTATTCGTTGCAGCAGCTTTAGCTACTGCTCTAACAAAGCTACTCTCTTACATTGCCAGTAGCAGCTACTAGCAATCAGTTGGTAAAAAGTAGGAACTGCTACCGCTACTGGTTATCTTGGTGTATTGTTCTTTGGTGCTGATGCAAGTATCCAAAAAGCAGCTCAAAATGAGTGGTATCACTAAAATTTCAACAGTTGATATCAAACACAAAAAGTATTCTTGGTATCGTAGTTTCTTATGAAACTATTGTAACTGAGTGAATAGTTTTTTAACTTAAAAGAAGAAAAAGAACTATCTTGATGTATTTTTAGATAGTTCTTTTCTTCTTTTAATATTGTTTTTATGAAGAAACGTTTTTTTACTACTTAGTTTACTACTTGTCTCTTTATCTATCACTCTTAATAGTTGCTTAGGGGTGAAAACCTGCAGCTTCAGCTGGAAGTAAAAAAATACTTCGAGAGCTATTATGCAGGTGATGAAGGTAATCAATATTTTTATAAAACCTTTAGCCTTAGTAAGTGAATACAAAGAGGCAAAAGCTACATTAGATATTAGCTTCGAAGTAAAGAGAGTTTGCAGGGTACAGCACAGGTGAATTTTAGCGTGTATATGCCAGAAGCTGTACATAGCTTAACAAGAGCTTATTTGTATGTTAATAATACAGAGTTTGAACTTTCTGACGTCAAATTGTTGTTTTGTAGAAAGAGAAAAATAACTTTCAGTCGCGTTTTTCTACTACAATTCCTGCAGAAAAATTGAAGTCTATATTTAATACTTCTGATTGGCAATTAGTTATAATAAAAGAAAAAGGTAATACCTATAAATTTGACACAGCCTCTTCATCTAAAAAGAGAATAGAAGCAATAAATACTAATTTGTTTACTATTTTTTTAAATAACTAAACCATTAAGAAATGAAAACCAACTTTTTTTGATACTATTAGCATTGCTGTTTACTAACAGCTGGGGACAAGCTATTACCTCTCAACGCCCTAATATAGTGGTCTTTATAGTAGACGATATGGGCTGGGAAGACACTTCGTTGCCTTTTTACGAAAAGCGTGTACCTAATAATGATACTTACCACACTCCTAATATGGAGCGTCTTGCTGCTAAGGGTATACAGCTTACGCAAGGCTATGCTGCCTCTATATGTTCACCTAGTAGGGTTAGCCTGATGACGGGTAGCAATGCGGCTCGCCATCGTGTAACTAATTGGACGCTTCACTACAATACCCCTACCGATGTAGAAGACCCTATTATTACTCCTCCTGAGTGGAATGTCAATGGCATTTCGCCTGTACCTAATATTCCTCGCACTTATTACGCTCGTACTCTTCCGCAGTTGCTCAAAGATGTGGGCTATTACACTATCTGTATAGGTAAAGCACATTTTGGGGCTACCCAAACGTTAGGCGCTGATCCGTTGCAATTAGGTTTTGAGAAGAATATAGCAGGACACGCAGGCGGAGGGCCTGCCAGTTACTCGGGACTTACTAATTTTGGCAATCGTACAGACGGCAAACCATCATCTGCTTTTTGCTATCCCCGACCTGCAAAAGTATTGGGGAAAAGATATTTCTGTTACCGAAGCTCTCACCCTCGAGGCTCTTGCAACCTTAGACAGCCGTCCTAAAGACCGTCCGTTTTTTCTCTATCTTTCGCATTATGCGGTACATATTCCTATAGAAGAAGATAAACGTTTTATTGATGCCTATAAGCATTTAGACCCTATAGAGGCGCGCTATGCCTCTATGGTAGCAACTATGGATAAAAGTCTCGGCGATGTGTTAGATTACCTCGAAGCACATCAGTTAGCTGATAATACTTTTATCTTATTTCTTTCTGATAATGGCGGACTTAGTGCCGTAGCGCGAGGTGGCGAGCCTAACACACATAACTATCCGCTACAAGCAGGTAAAGGTTCTGCTTATGAGGGGGCGTGCGTATCCCTATGATAGCTGCTTGGCACGGACATATACCTGCAGGTACGCGTACTTCGCAGCCGGTTATTATCGAAGATGTTTTTTTCCGACTTTGTTGAGTGTTGCTCAGCTAAAGCATTACCGCTACCAAGTGCCGCAGGTGGTAGATGGTAAGAGCTTTTTGCCTTTGCTCGAGGGGAAAAGAGTAGGAGGGAAGTCCCGTCCCTTTATTGGCATTGCCCTAACAATTGGTATACAGTAGAAGGTTATGGTTACGGAGCTTCGAGTGCCATACGCTTAGGCGATTGGAAATTAGTGTATATGTACAAAACAGGGCAAAAAGAACTCTTTAACCTCGAAGATGATATAGGGAGAGCAGTACAATTTGGATACATACTACCCGCGCAAGACACAAGAGCTCACAAAAACTGCGCCATTACCTTAAGCGAGTAAAAAGCGCAGTTGCCTATTAATAAAAACGGGAAACCTATTAAGTTAAATTAAGGATTTTCAATGAGGGTAGGTTGGTCAGTTAGCATAGCTCCTTCTAAAATAAAATCGGTGAGACGTTGTAGATAGATACTTATTTGAGGGATCTGTAACGTTGAAGAGCATCACGATAACTACCTGTTCATTAGGGTATACTGATAGCCAACCAAAAACCACCTACCCCCATACCGGTATGTCCAAAAGTAGTCGCGTCCATTCCAGTCGCGTTGGTTTTGCCAACCTATACCATAGTTTATCTCTACATCGTCAGTAGTACATTGTTTTTTTGAGCATCTCATTTTCTACTGCCTGCGATAAGAAGCTGTGTCGCTCTATGGCAGTACCCATTTTTAGCAATATCGTGAGAGGTAGAGAGAAGCCTCCACCTGCCAATTTGAAGTAGTTGTTCACCTCAGTAGCCTTGTCTAATCCCTTTTTAGTACGGGTGTAGGGAGTAGCTTCATCAGTAATAATTTTACCTCTGTCAGGAAAGGTGCGCCACATATTCAGGGGTTTAAATACCTCATCTTTAGCTATATCTTCAAATTTTTGTTTAGGCACTTTTCAATAGCTAATGAAATAAGATTAATACCATAACTGCTGTATAAAAAAACTTAGTGCCTGGTGCCGATTGTAGTATGTCATCTTTAAATAGGTCTATTCCTTCTTCTATAGAGTATTTCTTGTTGAGGGTATATTCATTTTGCTTTGTAGAGCGAATACCTGCCAAATGTCCAGCAAGCTGTTTAATAGTGAAGTCAAACGGTTTGGGCGGGAAGTTAGGGTACGTATTCATACAGCGAAAGATTCCAGTCAAAATTTCTTTTTGCTCTTGTAGGCGTGCCAATAATACTCCAGTGATAGCTTTGCTCATACTAGCTACGCGAAAGATAGTTTTTTGCGGGTCTACAGGCGTTTTTTTGCTAATATCGGCATAGCCATACCCTCCTTGCCAAATAATTTTTCCCTTGTTTAGTAACCGTGACTGATGCCCCTAGGTATAATTTCCTCTTGAATAAGGTAGTACAATATCTTTTCAGCTTCAGTCTTAGCCTCTTCAAACGAGGTAACTTCAGAAGGATTCTTTTTAAAAAAACCTCTGTATCAGATAGTTTCCTTTGCCCGAAAAAGAGTATTAAAGAAAGAGATAATAGTAGAAAACACGATAATGGTTGTTAGTTTTTCATTTGTAATGAGTTATTTTTCAGGGCGCAAAGATAGTAATTATGAGCGGAAAAAGGATGAAGATAATGTAATAAAAATACAAAAAGCTGTTAGAAAATTCTCTAACAGCTTTTTTTATATAAAAACAAAAAAATAAAGTCTATTTACTCATTATTTCTTTTTACTTTTTCACCCTATTTTAGCAGGCGAATCCACTACGTGTATACCACACTCTCTAAGAATGCGTTTTTTTAGCTTCAGCAGTGTCTTCAGCGCCTCCTACTATAGCTCCAGCGTGCCCCATAGTGCGCCCTTTAGGGAGCTGTTTCACCAGCAATAAAGCTCACTACAGGTTTCTTGTTGCCATTAGCTTTTTATCCAACGAGCAGCTTCAGGTTCTAACTGACCACCTATTTCGCCTATCATCACTATACAATGGGTTTCAGGGTCATTCATTAGTAGTTCAACGGCTTCTTTAGTGGTGGTACCAATAATAGGGTCGCCACCGATACCTATAGCAGTAGTGATACCCAAGCCCTGACGTACTATTTGGTCAGCAGCTTCATAGGTAAGAGTACCCGATTTAGAAACGATGCCCACGTGTCCTTTTTTTGAAGATAAAACCGGGCATAATACCTACCTTAGCCTCTTCCGGAGTGATAACTCCAGGGCAGTTGGGTCCCTATAAGCCTACAGTCGCGATTTTTGATATAAGCAGCCACTTTCACCATATCGGCAACAGGAATACCTTCAGTGATAGTTATAATCACTTTAATGCCAGCTTCTGCTGCTTCCATAATGGCATCTGCAGCAAATGCAGGCGGTACGAAGATGATAGAAACATCAGCTCCTGTGGCTTTTACAGCGTCGGCTACGGTGTTAAATACGGGTTTTCTAAGTGTGTTTGTCCACCTTTGTTAGGGGGTAATACCGCCTACTACATTCGTGCCGTAAGCAATCATTTGCTCAGCGTGAAAAGTACCTTCACTTCCGGTGAAGCCTTGTACAATCACCTTTGAATTTTTATTCACTAATACACTCATTGCGATAAACTTTTTAGTTTTTAGTTGAAGCAAAGATAAAACTTTTTTTCGTAATAACAATTTTTAAGCTCAAAAATGTTTACAATAATTATTAAGATGCTCATAGTTAGTCACTTATAATCTTTTCACTTCATCTACTTCACTTACGTAAACTTCCTTATTCTTACCAAACTGATATGTTATATTTAGTTTAATCTGCCTACTTTCACTATTCCCATAAACATAAAGGTCTATGCCATTCATCAAGCAGATACTCAAAACCAATGTGTTCTCACACCAACCCCATACCAAAAGCTACTCAGAGTCACATAATTTGCTAATTTGCTAATTTTCAGTTCTGCTAATTGTTCATTGTTCATTGTCAATTGATAATTGTTTTGTACTTTTGCAGTGAATTAACAAACACTTAGCCTTGTGCTAAGCCTTTTAAAAATTATTGAAATGACCAAAGTTAAAAACTTCTGCAAAGGGGCTTTTTACTCCTATTAGCCGCTGCCACACTGTTGGGTAGCTGTTCCAAAAAGAAAGACGAACCACAACCCTTTACCCTTGTTGAGGAAAAATTACCATAGCAGGAGCCATAGCCCACGATAAAGCGCTGGGTGCAATGGGAAGCCGCCCTTGTAGAACCAACTGCCCGATAATCACCTGCCTTATCAAGTGTGCTGGCAAGCAGAAGGAAGTAATGAAATAAAAATAGCAATACCCTTACCGATGGTTCGTTAGAATATACTATTACCGAGCTTACCGAGAAAACAACCTATATCGTATGGGTAAAAAGTATTAGGCTCAGCAGGCAATAATAAAGACTATGTAAGTAAGAGGATTATCACCCAGCAGCCAACACCCCCGAAGCCCAGCCTTCCCTTTTTGATGAAACTACTTATGTGCAGCTCACAACCCAGCAAAAAGAAGGTATGTCCATACCCCTCAACCTCCAAGCCAGCACAACCGACCAAAAAGGGTATGGCTTGACCTTAATGGAAATGGCACCTATGAGCCCTCCATCGATAAAGTACCCGATTTTACCAATCCCAATCCAGCCTATATTATTGCAGCACAAACTTTTAGAGTTTATGGTAAGGTACATACTTTAGTTTCAACAAGAGCAGAACTAACTGAAATCAAGCTTGAACACAACCCACAGCTTTTACAGTTAAATGTAGCAAATAACAGTTTGAAAAGAAATTGATGTACAAAAAAACACCCAACTCACAAAAACTGAATATAAGCGACAATCTATTAAAAAGACATCAACCTAAGTACGCTCACAAAACTTGCTGAACTCGATATAACAAACAATATAGTTTATTTGGTGAAAAAAACTTAGAAAAAGTTTAGAAACTATCAGCAGTACAGGAGGAACAATTCATTTAAAGTCCTTCGAGAAAGAAGACACAGCCCTATTAGCAATTTTAAAAGCAAAAAGCTGGAAAGTACAATAATAATTACCTCATTTCCAAATTTGCTAATTTTTCAAATTTGCTAATTACCTAATTATTTGTACTTTTTGCCGCGTTTTTTTAAATACAAGCAAAAAAATGCAAATAGAAGTATTAAAATCTAAAAATACATCGAGTAAAAAGTAACAGGGTGCTGATTTAGATTACATCGGTAGCATCACTATAGACGAGGCACTTTTTAGAAGCTGCTGGAATGATAGAAGGTGAAAAAGGTCTCGATAGTAAATGTCAATAACGGTGAGCGCTTAGATACTTACATCATCAAAGGGAAACGCCATTCGGGGGCTATAGTGCTCAATGGGCCTGCGGCTCGCAAAAGTACAACGAGGCGATATAATAATTATCATATCGTATGCCCTAATGGATTTTTGAAGAGGCTAAAACCTTTAAACCTTCTGTTATTTTTCCCTAATGAACAAACGAATCTCTTAGAATGAAAAAGAACGCTTAAACTTACCCTCCCATTACTCGTGGGAGGTTTTTTTGTCGTTGGTACGCCTACCAACAGTTTACTGAAAAAGCAATTTGCTGAGATAAAGAAAAACCTTTCTTTCAGCAGATTATTTTTATATTATTTTATCAGTCTTTTTAGGCTTTTTTTAGCCGATATGTCGCGAGGCGGTGCGTTGGGAGTTTTTATTGCGCCCTATGGGATACCGCACCTCCTTATTACACCGCGCTATGGCAGTGTTTATGGGCTATTTGGTAAATGTTACGATTCCGCGTTCCGGAGAGGTATCACGAGCTCTGCTTGTCAGTAATTATGACGGAGTGCCTTTTGAGAAGTCCTTTGGCACCATTATCTCAGAGCGGGTTATCGACCTGCTACTGCTCACGGCATTTACCGGGTTGCATTTGTGCTACAGTTCGATGTAATTAGCAGCTTTATATTGTCTAAAAATTCCTTTTCAGAAACTATTGTGGATAGCTCTCATTGGCGGAGCGTCGTTTGTAGTATTTTTTTATATTTAGTTTATACTTCCGAAAGAAAACTGTTCGTAAAGGTAAAAGGTTTTTTAAGTGGTATAAAAGAGGCGTACTTTCAGTGATGAAAATACGCCATAAAACCTTGTTTTTATTGCATACCCTCTTCATATGGGCTATGTATTTCCTGATGTTTTTACATTCCTTTCTTTGCTTTGCCCGAAACGGCTACCATCAGTCTGGCTAATGTGCTTACAGCTTTTTGTAGTGGGTAGCTTTGCAATGACATTCACCAATGCAGGTTTTGGCTCATATCCTTTCTTCATAGCTGAGGTGCTTTTTCCTCTTTGGGGTGGCAACACCTGTAGGCACCGCCTTCGGTTGGATAGTATGGACGTCACAATTTGCTATGACACTTCTTCTGGGAGGTCTGTCGTTTGCTTTGCTCCCTTTGATAAAAAGAAAATAAAAAGCAAGTGATAAACCACGTTATCCAGAACAGATAAAAAAACCTGCGTGAAAACTAAACTTCATCACCTTATGAGCCGTAGTGGTAAAATCGATATAAGTCAGATAAGCCCCTACGGCTCCTATTATTGTTAATAGAACGGCTAACAAACGGGCAAACCCCTACGCTTACTTTAGCTCTAAATGTCTGTAAGAAAAGCAAGAGCACAAACTGTACAATAAATAGAATAAGAGCGGTTTTTCCACCAAGTTTTTAAATACGGCATACTGACTGTAAAATGTGCTAACCCCTATCTTTCCTATAAAAGACATTTTAGAGATGAGTATGCCCGATACAAGAGCTTAATAAGGCTTGTATTAATGTAAGGATACTAAGATTTTTTTCATAGTTTATTTTTTTATAATCTTCCAACCTGTTTTTCGTTGTATTTTAGTTTAAACTTCTGAGTAATAAACGAGGCATTAGGGTAAGGGTCTTTGCCAAAATAGTAGAAAGGCGTTTTTCTCTTTATCTAAAAATAACGGTGCAAACAGATACGTTTTCTGTACTTTTCTCCCAAGGTTACTTTCTTATCATTAAATTTATAGATAATTGTTTTTTTACTTCGGCATTGTTTTTTTATTTTTGCTTTTACCAAATAAGGCAATGCCTCTTTCGTAAGTGCAGGGGGTAATAATATGCACGCTGTCTTTAGAAAACCACTTTTTGCGCACTTTTTTTCATCATTAATTTTCAATAAATCCTTCATCTGTTAGCTGCTGAATAGCCTCAATGAGCTCTTGGTCTGAACTGTTGCTTAGTTTTTGCTTGTTGGTGTTGAACTTACCTGTCTCGTATAGCGGATTTTTCTTCTAAGTAATCGGTGATAAGGTCAGTTACATCGCTGTTGTCCAACTTATTAGTTTGGTTACAGCCAACCAGTGTTAATAAACCAAAAAGTCGCTAATAAAAAAATATTTCTTCATTGTTTTATAGTGTTAATTATTATTATTAATAGTTATTTCTTAGCTGAACCATCCATCGCGGTCTAAGCTGCGGTACTGAATAGCTTCACCAATATGGTGGGGTTGCACTTCTTCTGTTTTCTCTAAGTCGGCTATGGTGCGCGCTACCTTCAGAATGCGGTCGTAAGCACGAGCAGAAAGGTTGAGGCGTGTCATAGCATTTTTAGGAGTTTCAGAGATTCCTCGCTTACCTTACAGAATTTTTTTGAATCTGTTTCGTATTCATTTGGGCATTATAGTGTATGTGCTCATATTCTTTGAAACGTTCAGTCTGTATATTGCGTGCTTCTATCACACGTTTGCGTATTTTCGCTGCTACTTTCCGCTTTTCTTTCATCAGAAAGCTTCTCAAAAAGGCACCGGATTTACCTCTATATGTATGTCGATACGGTCTAACAGCGGCCCTGATATTTTTGCTCATATAGCGTTGCATTTCTGCAGGCGAAGAGCTCATTGGGGCATCGGGGTCGTTAAAATAACCACTGGGGCTCGGATTCATACTAGCCACTAACATAAACGACGCAGGATAAGTGATAGAAAATTTAGCCCTTGATATTGTCACCTCTCGGTCTTCTAAAGGCTGACGCATCACTTCTAACACAGCTCTTTTAAACTCAGGCAGTTCGTCGAGGAAAAGCACGCCATTATGGGCTAATGATATCTCACCTGGTTGTGGATAAGTACCGCCCCCTACTAAGGCAACATCTGAAATCGTATGATGAGGACTTCTAAAAGGTCTATGACTCATCAGTCCACTGTCTTTAATCCGCCCCACTACACTGTGTATTTTGGTAGTTTCAAGGGCTTCGTGCAGTGTCATAGGGGGAGAATGCTGGGCAGCCGTTTGGCAAGCATCGTTTTCCCCGGGCCCAGGAGGCCCTATAAGAATAATATTGTGTCCTCCAGCCGCCGCTATCTCCATACAGCGTTTTACAGTTTCTTGGCCTTTTAACATCAGCAAAAATCAAATTCAGGAAACTCTAAGTTCTTGTAAAATTCCTTGCGTGTATCTACTATGGTGCGCTCTAACTGTCTTTCGCCATTGAAAAACTCTATTACATCTTTGATGTTTTCCACTCCATACACTTCCAATTGGTCTACGATAGCAGCTTCTTTAGCGTTTTTGAGCAGGCAAAATAAAAGCCTTTAAATCCCTCTTTACGCGCCTGAATGGCAATGGGCAGAGCTCCTTTTATAGGTTGAAGTCCTCCGTCTAAAGAGAGTTCGCCCATAATGATGTATTTATCTAAATCATCAGCTTGTATTTGCTCGTTAGCAGCCAGAATACCAATGGCAAAACTAAGGTCATAGGCAGAGCCTTCTTTTTCGCATATCGGCAGGAGCCATATTGATAGTGATTTTTCCTTCGGGGATTTTATAGCCGTTGTTTTGCAGAGCCGCAGCGATGCGATAGTTACTCTTTGATAGCCACATCGGGCAACCCTACAAGGTAATAGCCCACCCTTTATCAATATTGACTTCAATAGTAATGGTCGTTGCTTCTACCCCAAAAACGGCACTTCCGTAAATTTTTTTACTAACATATTTTTTTCGGTTGATTTTTGATATGGCAAAGATAATAAAAATAATAACAAATGGCAAATCATAAAAAGCAGAAAAATTTTCTGTAGCCACCTACCCTATACAAATGATATAGGAACAATACAGGAAGAGCGAAGAAAAGTCGGCGAGCTGGCGCAGCCGAGTATGTGACGAACAATTAGCGAAAAATAAACGACTAATAATCGTTGTCAAAATAGAAAAAAATATTCTTACCACGGCTCAGCTAGCCACTAATCACTCCTCTAAGTCGAACCAATTTGAATGTTTGACCTATTAGAAAGTTGAGAGATATAAGGGTGAAAAAAAGAAAGTATGTATAATGTTGATAATCATTTATTTGTAGGTAATTTGTAAGATTTAATGAATAAAAAGTGTTATAAAAAAATTTGGTAGAATAAAAAGTAGTACATTTGCACCCGCAAAACACAAAGAATAGGTTTTGAATATAATTGGCGAGGTAGCTCAGGTGGTTAGAGCGTTGGATTCATAACCCAAAGGTCACGGGTTCAAATCCCGTCTTCGCTACGAATTTGGTGTAACTAATTGATATACAGTTAGTTGCACCAAGTTTTTTTAAAAATAGCTGGGTCTGATTTGGGGCTTTTTCTTTGCACGGTTTTTTCAGTGCTGGGAGGTAGCCCTAAATAAAAATGCCTACAAACGAAAAAAATACTTCTTCACGTACTATATACGTTGATTATAAGCCCGCAGTGCTACAAAAAGGGCAAAATGATGAATGGCGCATTGTATTCTTCGCCAAAATACCTGCTCAAAACGAATTTTAAACGCTTCCGTAAGAGAGTGCCTCAATGTCCCCTAATCGCGAACGTGAGAAATATGCTAAAAAGATGATTGCCGCTATTAACCCAAAAAAATTAGATAACGGCTGGTCGCCATTCTATGAAGACACTAATGTAAAATATAAATCATTAGAATATTGTGCTGACTTGTTTATAAAAATGCAAGAAAAAGAAGTACAAGACGGTATTAAACGCCCCGATACACTTAGGGCTTATACCTCTTGCATAGAACTATTGAAAAAAAGTATTTTACCGATAAGAAAATATCAATGAAATTTATTGTAGAACTTGATACCTATACTCTGCAAAACTATCTGGACTACCTCTATTACGAGCGTAAAAATAGCCCAAGTACTTATAATAATCATTTGAGATTTCTCAATATATTTCTAATTTGGTGCAAAACCAAGTGCTTTATAAATGCTAATCCTGCTGAAAGCATAAAACCCTAAAAACAAGGTACAAAAGAAGCGTGAAGTACTATCTGGCGAGATTAAAAGATAAGGTAAGAACGCTACACGATACTAATTTCCACTACTATGTGCTTTGTATGCTGACTTACTACTGCTTCATTAGGCGTACGGAACTGACAAAGCTAAAGGTTGGCGATGTGTACCTGCACGGTGGCTATATAGTAATTGACGGTGAAAACTCTAAAAACCGAAAAACAGAAAGCGTTACCATTCCCGATGTGTTTTTGCCAGACCTCGCCCTGCACCTAAGCAAGGCTAAAAATAGCGATTACCTCTTTTAGCGCGAATAAGTTTAAAAGCTGGTCCCTACTCCCTATTACTCCTAAAAAGATTTCGGACGAGTGGGCTAAGTTTCGCAAACTACATAAGTTTGATAGCAAATACCAGTTTTATTCGTTGAAAGATACTGGGATTACAGACCTGCTCAATAGTGGCATTCCTGCTATTAAGGGTAAGAGACCAAAGCAAGGCACTACGATTTGAAAATTACTGAAAGCTACACCGCCCGCAATAAATTTGCCGATGAAACTGTGAGAGCTGCCACGTTTTCTTTTTAATGTTTGATGACGGTTAGAACGTATTTTTTTGTGTGATTTGTGTGCAGAGGGCGTTTTTAGATATTAATGATTTGATTTTCAGCAAGTATGCTGCACACAAACTGCACACAAATTTTATTTTTGCACATAAACTTACCATTTTGCACATAAATTTTATTTTTTTGGGCGCGGGTGCGGCAACAGGGAAAAACAAAAACTCCCCGCTGGGTGGCGGAGGAGAAAAAGCCTATATTTGTGGCGAAAAAAATGATGTTATTTATTGATGATAAGGAAGCACAAGCCGAATAGGTAATAGCGTTTTTCGGTGCGTCCGCTTTCTAAATGATGTATGGTTAGGGTTTTCATAGGGCTAACAGGGGTTTAGAGATGGTGAAATAAGGGCTTAGTACCTCGATAAAGGCATTTAGACTGTTTTACGCCGCGTGCAATGCCGTATGGTATATTTCCGTCTTCTAAAAATACTCGGCTACTATCTGGTTGTATAACCGCATAGTCTTTGCAAAGTCTTCTACGCAGGCAGGGTTTATAAAGTAATCATTGACTGCCTCGGCAGGAAAGCAGTACTGGGTGGTTGGGGTTGCTGGGTTTGTGTTTTCTGTTTTTCATTTTTCGTATAAATAAAAAAAATATCCGTGAGTGGGTGCTGTTAAAGTCAGTGCTGTACGCAATGATGTATGCCATTACGGGCATACGACACCTTCACGGATATATATTATATATATGTATTTGCTGGATACAAGTCCAGCACTGACTTTAACGCCGCAAATGTACGGCTTTTTTTGAAACTTGCAAGCAAAAAGCAAAAAAACTTTCGCTGTGGGGCGAAAGTTTTTTGTAATACACTGAAAATGAGTGCTATTTTTCTTTATATAGGGTAATGCCTTTTATAAGTTTGAAGTGTTTTAGGTTGTGGGTGTATATAGGGAGGTCATAGTATATGCCGGTTGCCCCGATAAGAATATCGGCAGGCTCAAGGCTGTTGTCTTTTTGTGATATTTCAATAGAGAGTTCGGAAATGCCTTTGTTGAGATGTAATATTTTTCAAACCTTTAATAAAGCGTTTTATTTCTATTCTTTCAGAAGAGGGAATGCCCTTATAAACGCTTAACCAGCGCATCAACTCTATATATACAATAGGGGTGATGATTACATTTTTAAGCCCAATAAGGTGTATTTGCCTTTTGAACTTCACTATTATCAACTATATATTTGCTAATGATATTAGTATCACATATTACCATAGGTTGCATAAAAAAATTCGTTCTTTCAAAAGGTTTCATATTGTACTTTTTTTGGCTATTTTTTTGCGCTCTTTCTCCTAATTCTTCTATGGTTTCTTTCTTCTTAGTAGTAGCTTTTTTTCTTAGGCATCACAAGGGATAAGCCTTTTGCTACTGCTGGCTTTTGCGGTTGGTGGTAGTTGTAGATGTTGTGGCTATTGCTGGCATAATATTATGTTTTTATCAGTTTCTATGGTGCAAAGATAGTAAATAATCAGATAATTAGCAAGTTTGAGTGTGCAAAATAAAAAAAACTCCAGCCTTACGGGCTGGAGCGTGACACTACTGCGGCGGCCGCTTGTCTTGCGAGCCTTTGGCTTAGGGGTTACTCTTACAGTAATAGTTACTGGTACGGTTACCTTGCGGGTAGTGCGTGAGGGGCTGTTTTTCTTCTTTGTTGCCATTGAAATTGAAATATTTATTGGTTATTAAAAATTGTTTTACGTGTTCGCTTCGTGTTCGGTACGTGTTCGCTTCGTGTTCGTATGCGGTATGGTTAGAATTGTTTTACAAGGTAGCTGAATATATAGGGTACTACCTTGTATGTTATTTTGTTCTTACTCATATTTTTTGCCTTGCTTTTTGGTACTGCATTCGCTTATGTGCTCTTCGGCAAAATAGTGTTCGTGATACACTGGGAAGCCTAATATATCTACGCCTATTTGATAAGACGCTACGTTTGTTATTACAGTGGTGCTCATATTTTAATAAATTACTTCGTATACATTGGTTTTGTGGGGCTGAGGGGCAAGCTAATTGCTTCGGGCGGGCGGCTGCCTGTGCCTAACTCTTGGGGTATATCCAACATCTGCTGAAAATAGGTGCTGTAACGCAACTGGGTAGCCGGTAGGGCATTGTACCTGTTCTTGCTGGGGTATATATAGTTCTCTCGGTAGTCGGGGGCTACGTGGGTGAGTAGAATTATATCGCCGTCATACTCTGATTTGCTGCCTCGCGCATTTTGCCCTCGCCAGTAAGCTGGTAGATGAGCAAAAATAGCTTGCCGTCGTACTTCTTTCGCAGGTCGCGGTCGAGGAGGAAGCGCGGGTTGAGTTCTTGTAGCTTGGCAAAGCTGTCGATTACTATTACTTCGTTGCGCTGTATGAGGGCTTCAAGCTGGTCTAAGTCCTTAATTTCGGGGGCTTCGATATTAGGTAGGGCGGTCTCATCAATGTATTGTTGTACTTTATCGTAATATAGTTTGCTGTCGGGGTGCTCTTCGAGGCTGGCGTGTCCTACTGTATAATTTTGCGCCAGGGCATTGATAAACTGAAAAGCGAAGCGTGTTTTGCCGCTGCCAGCTCCGCCGGCTATGGTGATAACGGTGCTTTCGGAAGTTTTGCGCTCTACATCGCCTAAAAAGCGTTGTAGCTGTGGGTTGGCGATAACAAAGGTTTCCCAGTTGCGGGTTTTGCAAGGGCTGCCATTTTGGCATCCAGGGTGTTTGCCGATGTGCTGATTTGCTGATTTGTTTCTTCTGGCAGGTGCTCTACGTATACGGTAGGCGGCATTATTGGATTTGCTAATTTGTCAGTTTGCTGATTTGCCAATGTGTTAGGCATAGTTTTTGCTGGGATATTGGTGGGAGCACTATCGCCACAGAACGGATTAGCATGACTCTTTCGTGGTGGGGTAGTGCTCTCTTCTATGTTAGGCACGGTTTTTGCAGGAATATTAGTAGAAAGTGTTTCATTTCGCCCGTCTTGAGGATTGACTACGGTCGCCTTGCGAAATGAGGCACTTTTTCTTTCCTACTTCTACATTTTTGAGTTCTGTCTTCCTTTCTCTTGTTAATGATATAGCTATGCGTACGTGTCTTTTTCTCACCGTCTATCGTTAGTTTGCTTTTTGAAATTGAGGTAGCCTAATATATTGGGGCTATCTTGCGTTTTGCGGCAGCCCCAATTATTATAGGTTGAATTTTTGATAAGCTCTTCTAAACGTTCTATAACGGCAGCTTTTTCTTTATACATTGCTTCACCTTTGGCTATTTTTGCGACCTGCTTTAGTAGTAAATATCACTTCTTTAAGGTGATTTTTGATAGCTACTTTTTTTACCTTTTTAAGTGTGTAGGTAGTATGAAAGCGTAAAGGCTCTAAGCTCTGATACTTTCATATCTTTAAAAGTATCTGTAGAGATTTCAGGGGTATTTGCCGAAAAGGGTGCCGTCGGTGGGGGCTGATAGTCCTTTAGTTGGCTTTAGAAATCTCGGTAAGAGTAAGAGGCAGCAGGGCTATCATTAGGCAGTTTTTGACTGTAGGAACTTTGTTTTTCATCGAAAATACAGGGGCATAACAAATCCTTGCAGCTGGGTGTCGGTGCTGATGTGTATGGGCGAATTACCGCTAAGGTTTTCAAAGCCAAAGGTTATGGTTTGAGCTCCGTTGGTGCGTAGGGCGTCTAAGAGGTCTATCAGTATTTTTAAGGTCGATATACTGGATTTTTTCTTGTCGGCTTGTAGGGTTATTACGATGGCTTCTTGTGTGCTGTTGATTGCCCTAATGGCTTTGTAACCTCGATACAAGTGGTCGAGCAATGTAGTAAGGTCTATTTGCTGCGAGGTGTAGGCTATAGATTGCTTTTTGCATTTCTCGGATACGGTCGATAGGGAAGCGGTCGCTATTGATAAGGTAATCTTCTATCTTGCAGCCTCCTAACTTTTTGCATTTGAAATTGGCATCGAATATCCACCCTGTTTTGTACTCATCGTTTTTGGGGCGCGGTACCCATATTAGGCTAATAGCATTGGTGGCGATATAATAGTCGCTGTCGATGTATACGCCTGTAATCTGTATGCGTAGCTTATCGGTACTGACTATTTTTGAGGCTCATAACGCCTTTGGTTTTGGACTTAGGAGCACTTTCGGGATAGTCGTAAGTGTTAATAAAACCGTATGTGCCCCAGCCGTATTGGCTTAGGAGTTTTAGGGTTTCCTTGTCGGTAAAGTCTATGTTTATATAGCCTCTGTTATCGCCGTTTTTCTTTACATAATCGACTATTTCATCGACTTGACTGGTAAAGAATCACTTTTGGTAGTGCCAGCCGCTGGGAATTTTTCTGGGGCTTTTTGGGGGCTTGTGGCTTGGGGCTTTCGTTGCTATGTATTAGCAAAGAATAATATTCTTCTCTTTTTTTACTTTCAAATGTTAAGCAAATGAAATCTTTTCCCCTCTGTATATTGCTTTTTCAATCTTACGTTTTTGTTTCTTCTATTTTTCAAAGAGACCTTAATGGGGCATATACCTTTATGCCATTATCAAAAGTATTTTTAAATAAAAATTCATTTATGGTAAGCTCTTGGTAGGAATATAAGCCTACTATCCTCCCGAAGACATTGTAAAACGCAATAAACTTATATTTCTTATCAGTATTATCTGCTTTTTCAGTGGCTTTTTGGGCTGCTGGTTTGGTTTTTCGGCTTTCTTCTTAGGTTTTTCAGTGGCAATATTCCAAAATTTAGTAAAACTATAGTGATTGTAGTCGTATTGTTGTTTAAGGGCTTCAAAATCTTTGATAAAGATGTTTAATACTTCAGTCCCGCGCTTGGTTGTGGTATAACCTGCGTGGTGTGGCTGTGGATTTTTACTTTGGTAAATAAAGGGTGTTTTTGTAGGCGGATAGACTGCCTATAGGCTTGGTTACTTTGTCGTATGTATATATTTTCTCTTTTTCTATATAATGCTGGCTGCCAAAATTATATAGAAAATCTTCAAACTCATTGCTTGGTATATCAGCATTAGTGCTTTTTTTATTTGTGATAATAATTCTGAAAAATGCTTCGTATAGGGAGCTTTCTGGCTTGGGGTTTTCAGCTTTCTTCTTAGGTTTTTCAGCTTTATTAGGCTTTTTCGTATTTAGAGAGGAAAGCGGGTTGTCCGGTAGCATCAAGGTTTAGAATGTAGTCGGTGGCAGCTTGCGCCAATGAGGCAGCTTTCATTAGGAATTTATTGTCGTTTTCGGCTTCTTTTATAGCACTGTTCCAGCCTTTGAGGTAAGCCGCGTGGTTTTTGTTGTTGTACCACATAATACCAGCCCACGCACTTAGGAATCAGCACCAAACTCGGCTACTAACTCTTCTTTAGCATAGCCGCTATCGCCAAATCTAAATGAAATCTTTTTCACGATTTAGAGCGGCTTTCGTGGCGTGTAGAGTGCGTAAGTTCGTGGAATAGGGTACGATAATAGTCATTAACGCTATCGAATTGCTCAATCTTAGGCATTCGCACCAAGTCTTCACTAGCTTATAATATGCCTCATTGCCTCCGTGCTTGATAGCGGGAGGGTTGGGGTAGTTTTTCGACAATAAGCTGGGCAGCTTTGTTTTCAGAAGCGGTTTCTGGTATGGCACGCCCTATCTTTACCTCTGGCAGTTTAAAGTCTATACCTGTAATATCTTCGCCGTTATATACGTTGTAATAGCGTATCATTGGGATACGGGTAACAATATTTTCTGGTAACTTGTGTTTGTCTAAGAAATCTATTACTTTATGAGCATTAGTAGAAGAATAGGCTTTACGTCCGCTATTTTTTTGTCGGCAGGGACAACGTAGCGGATAGAATAATATACTACCTCATAGCCTTTTTGCACCTTTTTAGGGTGCCTTTGTGTTTTTTGATTTGCTTAAAAGGTAAGAAATAAGGGTTGGCAAAAGGCTTCTGTAAGTCCGATGCGTTCTTGCAAAAAGCATACGGTTTACGCCTCGATATGGTTTTTGCTGTCAAAATTAAGAGGAATAAAGAAAGCATCGTCTTCCCAAGTCTTTTTGTAATCGGAGGCTTTGGTGCTCTTTAACATTTTGATAATCTTGTCGGTTATCATCTTGTATATATCGGTAGCAGGAATAGGCTTGCCAAGCCCTTGTGCTTCATCATCGGGGCTTGCTCGAAATAGTCGATGCCTGCAGCAGCAAGAAATGTTAGCTCGTCATCGGACAAGTGGGACGGAGCCGACAAGTGGGACGGTTGGGGCGGAATGATTTTTGCCTTTTACAAACTTATAGCCTTTTGCGTAGGCGTCCGTTTTTCGTCGAGGGCTTCGCGGTAGTCGCCTGTATGGTGTGCGCCAGCAAGAGGCTGTAGGAGGGTTGGATGAGTCCTTTATATTGATGACAAAACGCTGTTCGGTAGGGATAAGCATTAAGGATACGAGAGAGGCGGTAAATGACCTCTGTGTTATTTTGCTCTTTGGCAAGGGATACCACGCGCTCTACTTCAGAGCGCGATACGGTGCGGTTATGTAGGTTTACAAATTCTTCCATTGGGTGCAAGTTTTTCGTTTTGACGCGTAAGGGCGGATAATGGGCAGCCGCAATGTCCGCAACGCTCTACTAAGCCGAATGTGTTGCGATATAGGGGGCATTTTTCGGCATATGGCAAGCCTGCGGGCGGCTTCGGCTTCTACTTCGGCACGGGTGCGTAGTAGGGCGTTAGTATATCCTGTGATTATACCTTTCATTTTTTATTCATCTTCATCTGGTAAAGCATAATAAGCACGTTAAGAGCTGAAAGGGCTATTGATATTTGCCAATAGTGAGCATCTTTGTTCTTTGGCGGGCTTTTAGGGGCTGTTTTCTTTGCCATAGGTTACTTTTTTTCTTATAAATATAGTACCCTATACCTCCTAAGACGAGTACGCCGGCTGCTATGAGGTGAGGGGTGTAATTCTTTTTTGTCGTCGTTAGCGGGTGGGCTATCGGGAGTGGTGGGCGTTAGCTGTTCGCCGGCTTGGTCTTCGTTGCCCTCGCTGTCTGCTGGCAGTGCGGGGGTGATGCCTGTGGTGCTACCGCCGTTTTTTTGTACCATTCCACCGTGCGCGGGTGCCACGAATATCGTAATGTACAAAGTTGGGGTATATGCCGATACCGCCCTCTTGCATTTTGCCGGCTGCAATGAGTTTTTTTCGATAGTAGCGGCTACTTGTGCGGGTGGTATACCGCGTACAACGATGTCGGCTGCACTGGCGGTTAGGGTGGGCTGAACCTCCTACGCCTCCTACTTTTTGTTGTGCTCTGGCGTACGGTAGCCGCTGGTGATGATAATGGGTTTGCCACCCAATGCGGCGCGCAATACTTCTAAGTTGTCGGCGACCTTTTTGCATTGGAGAGGTACTGTGGCGGTACTGGTGTGCCGTCTTTGCAGTTAAATTCTTTTATTTTGAAGTGCTTAGTGAAATTCATATCCTTATTTTTTTAGTTTAAAATGGCGATATAGGAGGTAGCCACCGACTATGAGCAGCAGACCGCTACCACTGATAATTACTAATGCTTTCTTATTTAAAGGGTATCATATCGTAGGCGGCTTGGTAGCTGCTGTCGGGTATGCGGGTGTGGTCGGGGTGGCACTCTATCTGGGCTATGGCTCGCGCAATGGTGATGTAAAAGTCCTTTGTAAAACTATCGGCTGTAAGGGGCGCGGTGGGGCTTATGCCTAACGCTTTGCTTACGCGCGCAATGTAGCCGCTGGTGTTATTCTCGCTGGGGGAGCCCATACGCTGATGATTTTTGGCAAGTGTGTCGAGCTTGTCGCGGGTTACCTTTGTATGTACGTTTATCATTAGCGCACGCAATCCGTTTTCGATGCTGTCGAACTGCTCGAAGCGGCTATCGGTGTTTTGTGAGTGGGGCACTTTGCCTTGCCATTCGGTAGCGCGCTTTTTCAAGGTTGCTGGGGTTATTGTTGCGTATGCCGCGTGTGTAGGGGGTGTTTCTGAAGTCCATTGTATTTAGTTTTTAGTCGTTAGCTGTTAGTCGTTAGAATACGTTTTGTTTAAAAGGTAGGTAATGCCGAATATTTCGACATCTAACTCATATCTTAACTCACGCATAAAATGTTACGGTATTAGCTTTTACTACATTAGTAAAGTCGTTAAGCGAGGTGGTGCCGTTGGGCTGTTGGGCTGATTTGCCGGCAAAGAGTTTTTCCAGTTGTCGGCTTCGCCCGTGAGGCTGTAGGCGTGCTAGCGAGTTCGATAGTGGGGATTTCTACATATATATTGGGGAATGTATAGCTTCCGCCTGCGGGTAGGGTTACGCCGCTGATAGAGCCCAAACTACCGAACGCCAATAGCTTGTTGCCTACATACACACGGTAGCGCTAATACGGCTACCCCGCCAATGATTAGATGCTTTGCTTTCATTTTTATTAATTTGCTAATTCTGAAAATTAGGGTATCCTACGGCTGCTGCTCCTATCCAAGCGAGGATTTTTGGTGTATAGGGGGTGTAGGGTACGGGTATTTTCTGGGTTTGTACGACTGTTTGCTGGGTGCTGACGGTTGAGCGTTGGCGGCTGTTAAGTTGCTCTTGTAGCTGCTGGTATAGTACGAGCTGCTGGCGATACTTGTCGTAATAGATGCCGTAGCTGTTGCCGCTGCTATGTTTGGCGGTGGCAAGGCGCGAGAGGGCATCGGTGAGCTGTTGTTGGCATAGGCTATCGCAGGGGCACTGCCGGTGTGTACGGCTGGTAGGGGTATATAGAGGGTGTCGTGCAGGGGCGAGGGTGCGGGTGATGAGCAATGTGTCGATTTGCCGATGTGCTGATGAGCTGATTAGGAGGCGCTTGTTTGAGTGCGGCAGGCACTGAGCAGTAGGGCTATGATGATGAGGATGCGGTACATAATGTTGCTAATTGAGTTTTTTTGAGGAGGTTTTCGATGGTGTTTTCGAGTTCTTTGATGCGTTGGTGGGCTTGCCGGAGTTCTTCGATGGCGTGGGCGTATTTTTGGGACAGGTCGTCTATCATTTGGCGATAGATGTGGATTGCCTTGTCGACGTTGTCGAGTTCGGTGGTTTGTGTTTCGGCTTGTTGTTTTTCGGCGTCCGAAGAGCCAGCCTACAAGGGAGGAAAGGAATAGGCTGATGAATGCTAATAGGGGTTCTTTGAGTATTTCCATAATGTTAATTTGCTGATTTGTCGATTTGTCGATTTGGCGTTAGTTTAAAGTCGTTAGTCCTTAGTCGTTAGGCGTTAGCCTGTGCGGCATCTGTTAACGACTAAGGACTAAGGACTAACTTACTAATGACTAGCGACTAGTTAGAGGGTTATTTCTTTGGTGGTGGTGTTGCGGGGCGGTCGGTGGCGGTGAGGGTGATTTTGCTGCCGGTAAGGGTGGTGTTGGTAGCGGTGGTGGTGTACTCCCATTTGCCATTGACCATAGAGGCGTTGCCTTCTTCGAGGGTGCTGTTGTTGGCAGCGGTGATTTTTGACCTTCATTGTGGTTATCTTGAAGGCATCGGCGGCCTCGATGATGATTTTCTCGCCACTAGCATCGCCGGAGTAGGCGCTGTAATCTACGTGGGTGATTTGGGGTGGGCGGAGGTAGTCGGTCATTGCCATATTGTGAGGGGATACATCTTGGCGTTTTTTTGGCTTCGGTGGTGTAGGCTTCTTTTAGGGTGGGGTCTAAAAGGGCGTTTTTGGCATAGGTGGCTGCACGGGCGAATTTGGCTTGCTGTTCTTTTTTTGTTTGGTGGTGGGGGTGCAGTGCGCAAGGGGGCTTGCTCATTATGGTTTTGCCTGCTCGCTGGCTGAATACAATTTGGCGTCCGAATTTTCCGCTGGCGCCTTTGACGATTACGTTGTTTTTGTTGTTGCCATTTTTTTATATGAATTTTTGAGTTATTAATTTTTGAATTTGATAGGGTACGTGTTCGGTACGTGTTCGCTTCGTGTTCGGTGTGTGTTCGGCGGACTAATGTTTAATGTCTGACTGTGTTTTGATGGAGCAAAGGTAAGGGGGATTTTTGGGGTGCAAAATAGTTGTAACGTAGGGTGACAGGGTTGTAACAAAAAGCAAATTAGTAAATTAGCAAATTTTTATTATCTTTGCGCCATCATTTCAGTACTAAAAAAATGCTTACAAAAAGAATATATCAAAGAAGTAAAAACAGAATAGCCAAGCTGATTTAGAACAACTTATCCAAAGCAATATGAACAATAGTGGTAACCTTACCTTTATATTGGAGAATTTGGGTAAGCTGCCTGTTTCTTATAATCCCTAATTGGTTACTTCCTTTGCTTGATTATAATAATGAGCAGGTGCGCTTTTGGGTGGTGAAAAATCTCGGTAAACTAAAGTCTGAAAACGTACTTGTTTATTTAGAGAAAGTGGCCAAGAATGACGAAAGTACTCTTGTGAAGCGTGAGGCTATCTCATCGATGGGTAGGCTTAGAGATGAGAAAACACAAGAAATTCTTTTTAAATAATCTTTATAACGAGGATCCAAAAATTGTAAATCAAGCTATTCGTGGGCTTTTGGTTTTCAAAGGTGATAAAAAGATAGACCTTGCTCTTAAAAAAACTGATTGACCACGAAAATGAAATGGTGCGGAGTGTGATTTATAAGGAATATTTTTCTCAAGAGAAAAAGAAAAAGTCTATCATTCCGCATACTGATACCTATCCTTTTTAAAGAATGTGGTAGTTAATGGCGATGTACGGAGGTGCTTAAAAAAATGTGCCAGATGAGAGTATACACCTTACTTTTTACTTCACCTCCTTACTACAATGCTCGTGATTATTCTATTTACCCAAGTTATGAAGCCTATTTACATTTTTTAGAAGAGGGTTTTTCAAGAGACTTATCGCATTACTAAAGAGGGGCGTTTTCTTATTGTAAATACTTCTCCTGTAATTGTACCCCGTATTAGTCGCGCTCATTCGAGCAAACGATACCCTATTCCGTTTGATATTCATCATTTTTTTAGTGCAAATGGGTTTGGGAGTTCATTGATGATATTATCTGGCAAAAGCCAGAATACAGTGTAAAGAATAGGATAGGAGGTTTTCAGCAACACCGTAAACCTTTAGCCTACAAGCCTAACACTACTACTGAGTATTTAATGGTTTATAGGAAAGAAACTGAAAAGCTTATTGATTGGAACATACGCCAATATCCGCAGGAGGTAGTAGAAGAAAAGCAAAGTAGCTGATGGATTTGAAACCACTAATGTTTGGCAGATACACCCTAAATCTGACAAAGTACATTCGGCTATATTCCCTGTAGATTTATGCAAACGTGTGATAGAATACTATTCGTTTTAAAGGTGATTTAGTATTTGATCCTTTTTGCAGGTAGTGGTACACTGGGGCGTACTGCTAAGAGTTTAGGTAGGAACTTTTTCCTTACGGAAAAAGAAGAGAAATATTTTGAGTATATGAAGACTTTCCAAAAAGGAGATGAGATATTTTGCCCTAAGCACACCCTGATTTTTTTAACCTTAGACGAGTTTAAACAAACTATATTATGACACTTACAGACCAAGTTATAAAAAAACATTATCACACGAGTAGTTAAATCGGAGGACTACCGAATTGAAATTGTAAACCTTATTAATGCTGAGTTTTTACAATTCTCTATAGACTTTTTTAAGAAAGTAGTGAATGCTAAACTCAATAGTGAAGATATTACTATTGATTGGTACAAACAACATTTTATGGCAACTACCCTCCCTTCCGATGATATTGCTATCAATGCGGGGCTCAATATGAAAACGATAAGCAATATGTATGGTTCTGCCACACGCTCTATAGTTATTGAGGCTTCTAATGAGCACTTTGAGTCTTTATACCAGAGTATTCAAACCTTAGTGGAGATTGAGGAAGGTATAGATTTAACTCTGACTATTAAACTAAAAAGGGGTAAGCGTTGATTTGAACGTAAGTGAAAGTCTTATTGTTATCAATACTTTGGCTGTTAAGCGAGCAGCCTTAAGAGGAGGGCTTTGGAGTACGGCAGGCAAAAGTGCTGAAAAAAATACTTAATGCTTACCTTATGCAAGTTATACCAAGTGCCTGAAAGCAATTATGATGCTACACATTTTGTAAAAGATAAAGGTAAAAAGTAGATAGAGAAATTGATTTCTACCTACTCAATGGTGAGCAAAAAAATACCTTTGCGAAGTGAAACTAATGGGGAAAGGTAATCCAGAAAGTGCGGATGCTGTTATAGCTCGATATACTAATGTATTTGTGGGTGATACTCTATCACAACAAAATAAAAAAATCAATGCGACCAATTAGGCGTGTATTGGGTGGCTTTGCGCGACCGAAATGGCTATCAGCGTTTTTGGGTGAAGCCTTGCACACGCAGGGATTCCTCATAAGCCTTATAATGGGAATTTAGATGATGATTTGCCTAAGATATTAGAGGAGTTGTTTTAATTAGCAGATTAGTTGTTAATTTTTTTAGTCGTTAGTCGTTAGAAAGCACTCTTTCTAACGACTAACGACTTTTTGATTAATAGACTATTTGGTCATTGTTTTGATGATTTGGTAGAGGGTTTTGCGCGAGATGAAGTATTTTGGATAGATGTATTTGCGCCAAAATGACGGTGATGGGTATGTCGCGCAGGTTGTGGCTGTCGAGTTCTGCCATTATGGCTTGGTACTTTAGTAAGGTGGTTTTTCGCATAGGTCTTGATTTTTAGGGGGTTCGCCGTATAGTTGTACAATTGTAGGAATTCGCGCGACATTAGACGGTGGCAACGATTGGAACTGTGAGGACGAGACTCGGCTACAATTTGGTTGATAGCTTGTCTGATTTTTCGTCTGCTATACTTTTTGGCGTACAGGGTGTAAAAGCTGTTTTTTGGTGTAAATGGGCATTGTCTTTCTTATTTTAAAAAGGTTAATTATTGATTACGTATTTGCTAATTAGCAAATTGACTAATTGTGAAGTAGGATTTCTGTTTCCTCTTCCATTGTTTTTTCTTACCGTCTTCTGTCATAACGGCTTTGAGGGCGGCTGTTAGCTGTGTGGCGGCGATACCTACGCCAGCACCTTGTGCGAACTTGGTGGCGTTGTCTTTTGGGGCTAATGAAGGCTGCGAGGGCTACTCCTGCTATCCCTAATAAGCCGTGCCTAAGCGCGCCTTTCTTGAGGATAGTAGAGAGCTTATCGGCTACCACACGAGAGCCCATTGCGCCAACGGTTGCGCCAGCTGAAAAAGCCGCGCTTTCGATGATTTGCTTTTGGTTCATTTTCATTTTTGTTTATAAATTGTTAATCTTAAGTGTCGAACTAATACGACTGTTATTTTTCGGGGACAAATATACAATGCGGTATAATTGTCTTGGTCGGAATTGGTCGGAATTGGTCGAATTGAGCGCAAAAACACTAATTTTTCTTTAGGTAGTAAATAAAACCCTAAAAAGTAGACTGCCACCAATGAGTATGGTTGTGATACTAATACCCTTTTTGTCTTCTTGTTCTTCTTTTTGGGGCTCTGGTGCGGGAGCAGTGGGAGCTGAAGGAGTTGGGGACGGCGTGGGAGCAGGGGCTGATACTAAAAGGAAATTTGCCTGCTTTAGCTAATGATATTATACGCTCGATAGCATCTATATAAGCTAAGACGGTAAGGTAATAACGCTTTTCGGTAGCTATATTCTTTAGCTTCAGGGTAGATTTTTTTGTCTTTTAACTTATCGGCGGTGTGCTGTTTATTTACTTTTTGGTTAGCCGATAGTTGGTTAAATTGTTCTTGTTCGGCAGCATTGCGCCCCTATAGGTGCAGGGGTATGCACCGGTAGAGGTTCGTATAAAGGTAAAGTTTTTTGCCGTCTTTGCGACTTTGTAAAAATCTTGCAGGGCTACATAACTTATAGAAACTGTTTTTACCAGTATGGTAGTACGGGTAAAATACTCTGACGTGAGAGGCTGACTGCATAACCTACTTATGTCCTCCCCAGTGCCACGTGCTACATAACTTTCTGCTTGTTGTATTTTTTCTTGTAGCTGGGCATCTGATAGGGGGTTCAGTTTGTCGTATAATGCTTGTTCGATTGCCATAATAGTTAATTTTTGAATTATGATTTTTTTCATCATCATTACCATCATCATTAGGATTACTACGCCTCCTACACCTAAACCAATGTATAAGGGGTGTTGTCTTTCTCTGGCTTAGGGTTTTCGTTGCTGCTACGGTTGGCGATGGCTTGTAGCATTGCGGCATTCTGTTGTTGCATCTGGGTAAGGAACTGCATCATTGCTTCGTTGCCGGCATTACCTCCACCGTTTTTTATATTGGCTTGTGCCATTTGTAAATAAAAATTTTTCTGTCCTCTTCGCTCATTCCTGCTGTGCCAGGGACATCTTGTCCCTGACGAAACGCATTGATGAGATTATTAACGCTACCGGCAGCCCCTACTAACTGGGTAAAGCGGTTCATAATATTATCAAATGAGTAGTTCCACTGCTTAATAGGCACGCTCATAGCCGAGCGACAAGAGGTGCAGCCGCCCTAATTGCGGGGCTGCTAACTGATAAAAGGCTAATTTACTTTCCATTGTATTAATTTTTAATTGTGATTTTTGATTTATTTCATTACTTTTATCATCATTGCTACTATGGCTACGCCAGCAAGTAGATAAAGAAATGTGTGGTCGGGCTTTTTGTGGTTTATTTAAAAACTCGTCAGTGCGCCGCTTGCTGTCGGCGGTGCTCTGTACTATGTAATTGGTCATTGCTTCTTTCATAGATATTAGTTTTTAGAGGTTAGCACGAAAAGAGCAACGACCGCTATACCAGCACTCGATAAGCAGGGTGTTGTTTTTGTTTTTTCTTATGCTCTTTTTCTTTTTGCAAGGTGCGTTGTATTTCCTCGCGTTTGAGCTGCTCGGCTTTGTCGGCGGCTGCTTTGGCTTCAGAGGCTTTTTACTATAATTCGCGTTTGCCTCATCTGGTTGATGTCTTTTTTGAGCTGTATGGCTTGCTCCTGTAGGCTGTTGTACTTCTGGCGTTGCTCTGCAAAGGTCTTTGCTTTAATAGGGCTACCTTATCGGGGGCGATACGGTCTTCTATCTGTTTTATCCTTACTTCTAATGCTTTCCGTTCTTCTGCTACAGACTTGGTTTTTCTGACCATTCCAGTGCTTCATTGCGGTAATCATTACAAGTGAAGCTTACGCTTACCCCTAAACCAAAAGGGCGGCTAAGGGCATCAAGCGCATCGAGGTTGAAGGCGGTGAGCCCATAACGCCCTTCGGCTACTTCGGGGTTGTCTTCCCACACTTTGCGCTGCGCCTCAAGGTCAGCTACTTCGTTGCTTAGGGCACTTACTTTGCGGCGGTAGGCTTCGGTGTTTTTTCCATAGCATTGACCATTTGCATATTTTCACCATTTTTCTTTAGCAGCAATGGTTGCTTTGAGGTTTTCGATAGCTTTTAGAGTATCATAATAAGCGGTTTTACTACGGTCGCGAGTTGAAATCTCGTCGCCGCAATTGCCTCTAAGGTCGCCTACTATAGTACCCCCAAAAATATTCTTTAGTCCCCACCCTAAAAGCAGGAATAGGGGCATAATGTTGGGCTATACGGGGTTTATCAAAATGGTTTTCCATATAATTGTTGATTATTGTTGTTACTTAATGCTTTTTTTCTTCAGATAGTAAACAAGCCCTAAAAAGCAGTCCGCCACCGATGAGTATGGTTGTGATACTAATACCCTTTTTGTCTTCCTGTTCTTCCTCTTTAGGGGCTCTTGGGGCTCTGGTGTAGGAGCGATGGGAGCTGAAGGAGTTGGAGACGGCGTGGGAGCGGGTGAGGGTGTATTGCTATTTGCCTCTGTGCCTTTTACACGAGCTACCGTAAGGGCGATGGCGGTATTTATCTGTAGGGATAAATCGTTTAAGCTAAGAAAGGCGCGCCAATAATTTTCGTAGATAGCAGGCGGGTGTACTTTTGCGAAAACTATCATTTAATTTTTCCCTCTTTATAACGCGTGTAAATCTCTCTATTACTTCAGTATAAAAAGTAGCAGAATGCCATCTGTCTTTTAGTATGGCAATATATTCTTTACTTTCTTCTATAGTTTTACCTTTGAGGTCATCAATTATCTGTTGCTTATTTATACCACTGTTATTCCTATATTTTTGCTCTCTTACTATAGTCTCTGGCTCAACTGGTTTTTCCTCTATTGCTGGAGTAGGGACAGGTACGGGGGCAAAAAAATGTATAGGGTTTGCTATCTTTGCGACACTCTAATATCTTTTTGGGCTACATATTTATTGCGATAGCTTTGTACATACATATCATTCAACCTTGTAACTATCTAAATGAGAGAGACCAAAACAGAAATCTAACAGAAAGTCTCTGAAAAAAACCTTTTTTCAATATAACTTGTAGCTTGCTGTATTTTTTCTTGCAGTTGGGCGTCTGATAGTGGATTTAGAGTGTTGTATACTTCTTGTTCTATTGCCATAATATTAGGTATTAGTTGTTACTTTATTAGGTATAGGGCTGCTACGACAAAGGTGCCTAATAACAACAGTTTTTTTGTTCTTCTTGGGCTAATTTTTTCTTTTTTTATTGGCGTTGTCTTGGGCTATTTTGCCTACGTTCTTCAGGTGGGTAAGGCTGTCGGCACGGTTTACACTGGCAATACAGCTTGAGTTCGGCGGCTAGGGCTGCAATAGCACGGGCAAAGGTTTCTTTTTGCTTGGCGGCTTCGGCTTGCAACTCGCGGCGGTATTCGGTATCGTATTTTTGGTAAATGGTGTGCTCTTGGTCTTGCAACCGCTGTTCGCGGATAAGCTGTATAATGGTGCTGATGCTAAAGTCTCGGCGTATGGCAGCTATTTGTGCTTCAAAAGGCTGCATTTCGCTACGGTAGCGTTAGCTTTGTCTGTGCCATAAAGGCTTGCTATATGAGCAGCTTGTTCGTTTAGCCACGCGCCAAAGGGTCTTGGGTGATTGAGCGGGTACACACCTTTTGGTGCATCACTATCGAGGGTGAGCACTCTATAAGGGGCGGTTACTTTGGTGCCCGTAATTGGTACTATCATATACCATATACGGCTGGTGGAACTGCCTTTGACTTCTTTTTCGTTAAGCCTATAGCCGTGCATTTTTAGATATAGGGTAATGTTGGCGTATAGCTGATTGACAGTGGTTTTGATATGGTCGAAAAAGAATTGGTATGCTAAAAGGGCATTTTTTTGGAGCATTCGTTGTCGTGCGAGCGGTTTATTTCGGCTTTGTATTGGGCATAGGCTAAATCTACTTCGCGCAATACGAGGTTGAGCACAGGGGATAGCGGCTGGGTAACTGCCTTGTTCGAGGTGTTTTTGTAGGTATTGTATCCGCTGGCTAAACTGTGGGTAAAAATTCGTCTTTTAGGTGCTGATTGATATAATCGGCTTTTGTAAAAAGGCGGCTCCGCACGGGTTGGAGAGGGTGAGGAATGCAAGCGATACAATAGCGGTTACTGCCTCGATAGCTGCCCCAACGATGAGAGCAGGCGGGAAAAATATGCCTGTTATCTCGGCTGATGATGCTAATATGGTACCTACAAGGTTGGTTACTTGGGTGCGCTGGGCTACGATTTGTTCGTGTGTGAGCTGGGCTATCTGGGTTGAAGCGGTATAGCTGGCGTTCATCACATCGGTAAGGGTTGGTTGGGCTGGAGCACTAAGCGCTTTGCCGGACTGATTTGCCGATGAGCTCATTAGCACATCATCTTTCTTTAAATACGGTAGTTCTTGTTCGGTGTTGATAGTGCCATCAATTACGTAATAACCGCTATTGAGGTTGGCGGTTTTTTGGTTTTTAGGTATTACCAAATATACGTGGGTGTAGCCGTCGGGGTGGGACGGTTGTACAATACGCCTCATATAGTGCTTTATGCCCAGATTGAGCAGCACCGTGCTGCCAAATATGGTGTAACTCTTGCAGTCTATACCGCTATGGCGAGATGCCCAGCTGCAGGCGGGGGAACGCAGCATTTGGGCATCGCCATCTATCGCGTACTGAAAGTGCCAAAAAAGAAACTGATGCAAGGCACTACAGAGAGAATAGAGAGATTTGTATGAAGAAAAGAAACGTAATGTAAGTAACTTGGTGTGATGCTGATACTTGCGGGCAGTGGCTGCCATATTGGTTATGGCAAATGAGTATCGCCGCGACCGAGTAGCTTAGAACTACAGTCGGACGCGGGCATATAGGGAGCGTATAGGGGTACCTGCCTGCAAGCGGCGGTACAGCCCTTGATTAATTTGCTGATTTGTCAAATTATCCATTGCTAATTAGCATTTTTGGGGCAAATATAAGACAGCAGGCAGGGTGCTTGGTCGGAATTGGTCGGAATTGGTCGGAATTGGTGCGGTTTTTATTAATTTGCTAATTAATATTTCGTTTTTTATTTCGTCTTTGATATATGTAGACAATTCGTAGCCCTGTGGGGTACCATATCGGGCTACGAAAATTAGAAATTCAGTAAATGTTAGGTTATGTGTGTGTTTAGAGGCGTGAGGGCGATGCTCGGCTATGATTTCGTTAAGCCAATATCGCAAATTGCGTCTGTTGATTTCAGGACAGTAAAACTCATAGAGTTGTTTTTTTGGTGCGTAGTGTTGGGAGTATTTTCATTGTATTGTTATTTTTTTCATTGTTTTATAGGTTTTTATGAGGGCTTTTTACGCATTCTTTTTGGGCTTCTTCGTAAGTATCATAGATGCCGCTGCCCTTGTTCTTCAAATAATAAGTTTCATTTATGGCGTAGAAGTGTAATTTGTGAGCTAAAAAGATAGCGAATAGTGTAATGTAAGCCACGAGCTCTGAACCAAGCAAATACTTCTGTCCACGTAGGGAGAGAATACTTGATTTGATGCTTATTGCTATTGTATCCCCTCAAGGTCGGGATATCCGTTTTTCGTTATCATAACAGTCTACAAGGTTAAGGTGATTGTCCCAATAGAAATGACAATTTTCATTAAACCCAATTTCTTTGAGTTCTTTGGCTATATCTAAAGGGACAAGCCAAGTGGGAGTAATTCTGTGTGTTCATTTTTATTCGGCTTTTAAAATTTCTATTTTGTATTCAAGGTCTTCACTATTCTCTTCTTTGGCATAGTTTATCAACCATTGTTCTAAATTCGGATATTTTTAATGGGCTCGATAGACAAATTATTTCTCTTCTATCATATGCTTGCTCCATTTGTTCTGCAATTTTTCTGGTATTTCTACCTCTGAAAAGTCTACAGAGTATGTAACCTTTATTGATAATTCTTTAAATGTTTTTGTTTTCATTTGTCAATATTTTTTTAGTGTTAATAATCTTCCCTAAGTATAGCACGAAGTACTTCTTATTGGCTTCTGCGCCCCATTCGGGGTTTCCTGTGCCAAAGCGTATAGATTTTTAATTCTATGGTGAGGCTTGGAGCATCACGAGCATAACCATTTCTAAAGACGACAGTGTCGTACTCTTTTTCCGATAAACCGAAGGTTGTAATACGGCTTGATGTCACGATACTCTTCTATCTTTTTCCCCTGAAAGTATCATATCAAACCACTGCTTTTTTTAATAGTGAGGTGTAGGGGTGTTATTCATTATTCTTTTCTGATAATTGTTTGCTAACTTTATGGTATAGCAGTAGGACCAGTTCTTCGAGTGCGGCGGTGACGCTCTTATGGGTGTATAGCTGCTGGCTCGGCTTTTATTTGTCCGTTGTTATCTATGTAGATGCGCAGCTGGTCGAAGTGCTGACCGCCGTTTTATATACACTGATGCCGTGCGCATTTAAATAGGTCATCGCCTTGGCAAATTCATTCGGGTTTTTCAGCATAATTAAAAGGGTATATCGTCCTCGATGCCGGCAAGGTTGTTTGTCTTGGGGGCAGCTGGGGTGGTTTCTTCTGGTTTTTTTAGTGTCGGTTTTTGTCTTTATGATGAAATAATCAACAGAGGTACGGCGGTTATCTAAAGTGTATTCGGTCTTTTTGATTATATCGGATAGGGTGTAGCCTTTTAGCTGACAGTATTGCCCTAACTTGTTGCGGAAGTTTTGTGCCGTTAGTTTGAAATTACCACAAGAGGCTTTGTAATCGTCTTGCATTTCGCGGCGGGCTACTTCGATATTGAGACGGTCGGGGTGAAATACTCGTCTGCCCAGTCTAAAAAGTTGTCGCCTATTGAGGCTTTGAGATTGTTGTAATTTATCCTTTCCATAGGGGCAAAATAGGGGCTCATACGGTTTTGCATATAGAATTGGGTGCAACGTAGCATAAAGTTGTAAAATAAGTCCCATTGGCGAGCGTCCCAGTCGTCATAGAGGTTGTGCCCAAAATCATCGGAGGGCTGCCACTGTTTGCCCATTTCGGGGTGCGAATAGTGGTAATAAGACGAAAAGGTGATGAAAAACAATCGGCGATAGTCGCTGTCGGCACCGTTTTTTTAGTCCGTGATTGAAAGTACCAAAGAGCTTGGGGCTTTTGTCGGGCGGAATGAAAAAAAGCTGGGCCGGAATTTAGGGGTTTACTCGTATACCGTCGGTGATGTAGTTATACAGCTTTTTCAAAACGTTGTTCTGCCATATCGTCGAAGCATATTACATCGTGGTTTTTCGTTGAGTTCGTCGAATATGTGGGTGTTTTCGAATAGTTTGCTGTCTTTGCCAGCGCAATTGAATACGCTGGTGGTGAGTTTGATTGCCTTTTGAAAATATGCCTTTACCGGTTCCGCCGTTGCTCTGGCTTAGCATTCCTTTCATCTCATCATCAACAACATATACAAATCGCTCGAAATTGGGCATTTTGTAGCGGTGCAATAGGTAGCCTATGGCGTAGCACTTGGATAGAAAATGCTGCTCTTGGGTGATTTGCTCTTCTTCTGTAAGGTGTGGACTGTTGAGGGTGAAAAAGGTGCCCCAACGGTCTTTTTCGTGGGGGTATTCTTTTGCCCAGTATACGCGGCTTCCGTTGATAAGGAAATTTAGGTATTCGCATTTTTCGGTTTTTATATTTACGCGGTTGCGCCCTTGCTCATCAATATAGGGTTCAAAAAAGGTTTCTTTGATTAGGGTGATATTGGTGGGCAATACGGCGTTCTCGAAGATATAGTTATTTATATCATCGCGGTTTTGGGTGAAAATGCGGTCGGGGGTTACCTTTATAGCGGTATTCTGAAAGAAAAACAGCTGGTATTCTTTTGTCGTGCTTGGTAAGGTCGAATTTTTTGTAGGTGGCGTTTTGAGTTCGGGAGCACTTAGGGCTTTTGCAGGTGCGCAATAGGCGCAATACTTTTTGGGAGGTGCCTTTGCGTATGTAGTAATCGACGCAAAACTCGCGTACGGCAGCGGTTTGCGGTACGGATAGCTTATAATCGTCTACTTTGACTAATGTGCCTTTGTTTTTCGTTGTCGAGATTGACGGCTATATCTGACTGAAAGACGAAAAATGGTTTACTTGTAGGAAGTAGATACAGATTTTCGTGGTTTATGGTGTATTTTTGTCTTCTACGGTTACGAAATCGCAGCAAACGGGTACGTTTAGTAGTTTTTAAATTCGTTGGCTATATTTTGACTTTCAGTTTCGCCAAAAAGTCTACGTAATCGCGAAAATCTTTTGCCTTTTTCGCCTAAATAGTACTTTGGTAGGAATACGGTGGGCAGCTGCCAATAGCGGCGGGAATATTTATAGGCGAACTCTATGCCCGAAGTATCTACATCGGGCAGGTTGATAAGGTGCTGACTTATGGTTTTTAGGTATTGGTAATCGGTATGATTGATTATATCGCCTTCGGAATTCCCCCATACGGGGTAAAAATCAGAAGAAAGAGAAGCAAGAGTAAGCCCGTCGGAGCCTCCGGAGCAAATAATAACATAGGGCAACAGGAGTTCATCGAGTTGCTCTTGCAGTTCCTTTTTCATTTCTGGGAAGTCAGTAATCTCTATTTGGTATCTTAGGTCTACTATTCTTTTGTATAGTTCGGGGGTAATGATGCTTTTTATATATTGCAGTCCGTGCACATATACGGCTGGTTTTTGCCCTAAATAGCCGTGTTTGAAGTTTTCGGTTTTTGGTGTCCGTTTTCATCGGTTATTTTGCGTTTTTCTCGGCTGGGTAGTAGGTTTTGCCCATAGGGTTAGGGTCATCGGAATAGGCAAACATTGGGTATTGAGGGTGGCTTCGATGGTCATTAGTTTGCCTGTGGTAGAGGTGATGCGTTCTACTTTTTGGAGTTCGTGAACGTTATAGCGTGCGCATATTTCGGGGGTGATAAAACGATTTATAAAGCTTGGCATTTTCTATTTTTTCTTTAGGGTATATGCGAAAATAGCCGTCGGGGTGGTTGCTGACGGGGTGCAAATGTTTTGTTTGGGGTGAGATTGAGGGTATTTTCGCTGATATTGAACTGTGCAAAGAGTGTTTTTAGGGTGTTTAGGAAATCGGTATCGCCGGTAAGGTGCTGATATACTTGTATAGGGGAATGGGTATCGCCGCCAAAGTCTTTTACTACCCAGCATTTGCCTTGTGGGGGTAGATATAGATAGGCTGAAGGGGTTTTTTTCGTCGCGGTAACGAAAGGGTTTGCGTGTGCGCTCGCAGCCTACGCTGTCGGGTAGGTAGCGGTGGAGTATGTCAAGCCCTCTGTCGGTATGCTCATAGAGTTTTTCGGCGGTGTGTGTATAATCGTTCATAAGTCTGTTAGATGTTAGCAGTTAGGTGATAGATAAAAAAAGCCGTGCACCTGGTGCACTTATGCACGACTTATCTAACAACTAACTAACGTTATTTTACTATTTATGGGTGGGCAAATGCTTCTACTGGTTTTGAGGTGTTTTTCTGGTACAAGGGCATAGGGAGAGTTGCCCCGCGCTTATCTCTGGGCGAATAGAGAGGTAACCACCAGCGGCTCGGTTATAGAGGTTAGCAAGGGCGGTTTCGCTGTAATAATTTAGGTCGATGATAAGCATATTATCCTCAATGGTTATCATATTGGTTCTAATTTCGTCTATGTTTAGCACGGCATTGAGGCGCGTTTCTACTTGTTCTATCTGGTTCATTGTTTTTATGGTTTTATTTGTGATTATTGATAGGGTACGTGTTCGCTTCGTGTTCGGTACGTGTTCGCTTTAGCTTCGGTGTACCCTCGACAAGTTCTTCTACTGGCAGGCTAAATACTTCGGATAGGGCTATGAGGAACGAATAATGGGTTAGTTTTTCGCTCCGTAGCGCATCCACTTCTTTAGGGTACTAGTGTTTTTCGGAGGTTTTTGATGTGCAGGTGCGCGATAGCAGTGTCGTCTATCTGTGCTATTATCTCTGGTTTTAGGTTTACTTGTATGGTGTGGGCTTGTATCATTATTTTTTTGGGTGTATTGTTTAAACGCTTCGACTATTGTTGCCATTGCGGCGACCGTAGAGCGTACAAAAGTATTGTCGGCATTATCTATTAGGGGCTTGTGCGATACTGCTTATTCCTTTAAAAACTCCTGTCTAACTCTATGGTTACTCTTTCGCGGTCTTCGTCAATTTCGTATAAGGTAATTGAAAAATGTTGTAATCATTTTTAGGTTTTCGTTGTTTCTCTTTGTGGTTTTTCTCTGTGTTCATAACGTTCTTTTTATAGTGTATTTTTTTCTTGTAAAAATAGGACTTTATATATTTAGACATAGACTGTTCATTTTTATTATAGCTATCTTTTTAACTTCTTTGGTAAAAATAGGGACTCATCGTGTCAGCAACAGATAGTTCTTGTCTATTACAGTTATCTTTTTAAAAATAATTGGTAAAATAGCCCTCATCGTGTCAGCAACAGATAGTTCTTGTCTATTACAGTTATCTTTTAAAAATAATTGGTAAAATAGCCCCCATAGCGCCAACTATATAGTGCTCTTGTTTATTATCAGCATTATATAATAATGGTTGTGTTGGCTTGTTAAAAGTTATAATGGATTTGCTGTTCTCTGTGTTCATAACGTTCTTTTCGGTTTTATTTTTTAGCAGCGTTGCTAATCTGTTGCATTTTTAAGGAAATTAGTGGACTGGTAATAGGGGGCAAGTGCCTTAATCAGCGATATAGGTTGCTGGTCGAAGTAAGGGTGGCGCACGTCCCACTGGGCTATTATTTTTATATAAAAACCCTTTCTAATAGGTAATGTAACCAGACATATAGACCCGTCAGCAGTGATATTGGGGGTTATGTTACTATCTGTATTAGCGTACAACCACTGTAGTACATCGAATGCGGTAATGGGGCTTTGCCGCTCCGCACATTTGGGTTGTAGCTGTGGGCACGAATGTCTATGGTTAGAGGCGTTTCGACACTGTCCTTTTGGGGTGTTTCTGGAGGGGTTTGTATTTGGGTTAAAAACGAAAACAGTTATATTTCGTCTTTCGGCTTTTGATTGCTTCTGTTTTAAAGCTAACATTATACCCTTGCTGTTGGGCTACTTCTTCAAGAAGCATTTTAATATATTGTATGGTTACCCCACTATAGCCTATGGCTTTTTGAGGTCATTGCACAGTTCAATAAAGTTAGTTTTTCTTTTTAAACTCACTAAAAATGAGCTTCGAGCCATTCTGTTATGGCGATGCGTTTTTGGTTTTCTGTTTTTCTCTGTGTACATAACGTTCTTTTGGGTTTCTGTTTTAAATCTCGGAAATAGTTCGTATATTTGTCGCTTAAATAAGGTGCGTATTTTTGAACTCTCTTTTGGCAGCCTTTTTAGGAATACTACTTTGGGTTACTATTTCGGGGGCAAATATATAAATAATATTTCAATATGCAATAAAAATATATCATTTTGTAATAATTTATTTCGGATAGAATATATGTTATTGATTATTAATTGTTTAATTTTACGCCTTATGATAACACAAGAACAAATATTAAAGAATATTCTAAAAATCCGTACAGATAAAGGGTTTACACAACAAAATGTAGTGGAACATTTAGGTATAGAACAGGGTAGTTATAGCCTTATTGAGAAAGGTAGAAGAGAATTATCTATAGAACGTTTATTGCAAATTGCTATTTTTCTGGGGGTAGATGTAAAGATATTATTACTTATCCTAATAGAGAATATAACAATAGCGATGATGAGGTAAAAGCGGTATTGCAGATTGAACTAAAAAGGACAAAAAGGAACAGGTAATGAAGCTTATTTTTGGGGATAATAACTTGGAAATATTGAATAAGTAATGGCTAAGAATATATCAATAATACTTTCAGGGGCAGCATTCATCTTTGCTTTACTTACATTTTCTATTACAAAAACTAATTTTATTCTTCCACAGATAGACACAAAATAGTTTTTCTTGTTTCCATCTTATCAGTTTTAGTTACAATATTAATAGGTTGGCAAATTTATAATGTTATTAAAATAAAGGAAGATATTACTAATCTTATTAATGACGGATTAGGAAGAATAAAGCATAAAATGGAGGTAGAAAGAAAAGAAAATTCTAATATAATTTTTTTGCTCTTGCTTTTTGACCTTTATAGGATAGTATCTTTGAAAATAAAAAGATTTTTCATAAATTAAGAAGTGTTTTACTTACACTCTATTATGGTAATAAAATATCTATAAAAAGATGATGTAGTCATAAGTCGTATAAACTTTTGGAATAAACAACTGTTAAATCTTATAAATGACGAAGATTTTATAGCTTCTTTAAAAAGTTTTTTCATCAGAAGAAAAAGCTATACTTGATATTATAAATTTAGAACCCTAATATTTTAGGTTTTTAGAACTCAAAGAAATATTAATACAGCTGATGATGGAGGAGAAAATAAAGAAATAATTATAAAATAATATGAAAGAAGAATTTGCAGCTAATAATAAAATTAGAAACCATCGGCAGCTAACCGATAGGGAACTTATGGAGCAAATATATGAATTGCTCGTAGGGTAAACGCAAAAATTGGATAAACTCGGAATGCTGAAATACAAAAGAACTTGGCGTTGATGTGTCGATATTTACTCTGCCATTTAGTGATGATACATTAGATGATAAGCAAAGTAAAACTGAGAGCTTAGAACAAACCTTAGATGATACCCAAAAAGTATTTTGATGAGATTTTCAAGCCTATTGAAGACTAATTTGCAGCTTGCACATAAATAATTTATGTGCAGAAATGAATTATGTGCAGTTTGTGTGCAAAAAACTCTGTAAATCAGAAACTTAACACCCTGCACATAAATCATATAAATATTATTACTATTAATATATGTAAAAATAAAATAATAATTTATTATATATAGTACCCTTGTGGTCTGGGACTATTTTGGGACTATATGTTATCTTTATATACCTTTTATTAATGAAAAAGCCTTGATTATCAGTCCTTTGAGTTTTTTACGGTAGTGAACTCCTCCCGTCTTCGCTACAAAGAAAGGCGTAATTAGTTTGGTAATCAACTAATTACGCTTATTTTTATTAAAAATAACTGTGTCTGATTTGGGGCAAAAATTAGAAACTCTTTCACAGCATTCTCATTTTAATCTTTTTTTACTATGTTGATACCTAATACATTCAACGTTGAGGCAGAAGCCGATATTTTGCTCGATATTCATTCTGAACAGGCTCTTATCGAGGCGCTGCGTATGTATCCTAATCCGTTTGTTTTAGGGCGGGGGAGTAATATGCTTATTACCCAAAAAAATCTCTCAGCCTGTGCTGCATATCCTACTCAAAGGAATAGAAAGTGCAAGAGGAAACAGATGATTATGTGTTGATTAAGGCAGCTGCAGGGCGAAAACTGGCATCAGTTTGTGCAATACACCCTAAGCAAAGGCTATGGCGGACTTGAAAACCTCTCTCTTATCTATGGCAATGTCGGTACTACTCCCGTGCAGAATATAGGGGCGTATGGGGTCGAGATTAAAGATGTGATGACCAGCTGCGAGGCGATAGATGTGCGCACCCTACAAAAACGCGTCTTTAGCAATGCTGATTGTTGTTTTTGGCTATCGTGAGTCCATTTTCAAAGGTGAGGAGAAAGGTCATTATATCATCACGGCAGTTACTTTCAAACTTACTAAGCGCAACCATTTGCTACATACCCAATATGGAGCTATAGAGGAGGTGCTACGCGAGCGACAGATAACCACACCTACCCCTCAGCAACTATCAGAAGTAGTGATAGCTATCAGGCAGTGCAAATTACCTAATCCGGCAGAAGTTGGGTAACTGTGGAAGTTTCTTCAAAAATCCCTATTTTGCCGAAGGAGAAGTATATAGAGCTGCAGCAGCTGTATCCGCAAATACCATCGTATAAAGTAGATGACCTCAATGTAAAAGTGCCAGCAGGTTGGCTTATTGATACTTGCGGACTGAAAGGTTACCGAGTAGGCGATGCGGGCGTACATACCCAGCAAGCATTAGTATTAGTCAATTACGGAAAGGCTACAGGCAAAAGAAATATTAGCCGTAGCACATTATGTGAAAGACCAAGTATTTGAAAAATTCGGTGTTGCGTTAGAATTTGAGGTAAATATCTTCTGAAGATAATAAAAAATTACTATCTTTGCCCTTTATTAACAGCTAAACGGAATATCGCCCTATGCAAATATCAATAGTAATACCCACTTCTCAATGAAGAAGAGTCATTAGCAGAGCTTTATCAATGGCTTACTAAGGTGCTGACTCTCAATAGATTTTTCGTATGAAATTATCTTTGTCGATGATGGTAGTACCGATGGTTCTTGGCGAGTGATTATGCAGTTGGCTGAAAAAGATGCACAGGTACGGGGTATTCGCTTTTTGCGCAATTATGGAAAATCACAAGCCCTACACGCAGGTTTTTAAGGCTGCAGAAGGCGAGGTGGTGATTACAATGGACGCTGACCCTACAAGATAGTCCTGATGAAATTCCTGCCTTGTACGAAATGATAACTAAGGATAATTATGACTTGGTGTCAGGTTGGAAGAAGAAGCGCTACGATTCGGTGCTTGCAAAGAATCTTCCTTCAAAGTTATTTAATTGGGCAGCACGAAAAAAACTTCTGGACTTACCCTGCACGACTTTCAATTGCGGACTGAAAGCCTATAAGAAAGACGTGATAAAAAAATGTAGAGGTATCGGGCGAGATGCACCGCTATATACCGGTATTAGCCAAAGAATGCAGGCTTCAATCGTATCACAGAGAAAGTGGTGCAACATCAAGCACGCAAATACGGAGTTACAAAGTTTGGTATGAGCCGATTTATCAATGGTTTTTTAGATCTTATTACCATTAGCTTTTTGTCGCATTTTGGCAAACGACCTATGCACTTTTTTTGGGCGCATTAGGGGTGCTGATGTTTTTTTATAGGGCTTCTATTTTCAGCTTATTTGGGTATTGATAAACTGTTTATCAACCCTAACGGCAGGCTCATAGCCGACCGTCCCTCAGTTTTTATCTGGCTCTAACCACGATGCTTATCGGCACTCAGTTCTTTATTGCAGGTTTTTGGGCGAGATTATTCTTAAAGACCAAGAATAATGAAGAACGCTATAAGATTAGCGAATTAGTAAATGGAAAAATAGCAAATAATATAATAGCGATGAAACATCAATTAAAAAAATATTTAATTCCTTAACAGGAGAAAAAGAGGTGTTTGTGCCTTTGCACGAAAAATAATGTGGGTATGTACGTGTGCGGTCCCTACCGTGTATAGCAATGTACACTTTGGGTAATGTGCGTACCTTTTATGTCGTTTGACTTTATTTATCGTGCCCTTAAGTTTTTAGGTTACAAGGTACGTTATGTGCGCAACATTACCGATGCAGGTCACCTAACAGATGATGGTGATGTAAATAACGACCGCTTCATGAAGCAATCGCGCTTAGAGAAGCTCGAACCTATGGAGATAGTACAGAAGTATACAGTTGATTTTTCATAAAGTATTAGAGATTTTTCAATCTTTTGCCACCTACTATTGAGCCTACCGCTACAGGGCATATTTTTAGAGCAAATACAGCTTACCGAAAAAGCTGCTGAAAGATGGTTTTGCCTACGAAAGCAATGGGTCAGTTTACTTTGATGTGTTAGAATACAACAAGCGAGGCTTAAATTACGGCGAGCTTTCACGCAGAAATATAGAAGAACTTTTGCCAATACCCGCGATTTAGACGGTCAAGGAGAGAAGCGCAATCCACAAGATTTTTGCACTGTGGAAAAAAAGCCTCCCGCCCATATAATGCGTTGGGCTTCTCCTTAGGGGCGATGGCTTCCCGGTTGGCACCTCGAATGTACCGTGATGAGCACCAAATATCTCGGCAATCAGTTCGATATACACGGAGGTGGAATGGACTCTGAAGTTTCCACACCACGAATGCGAGATAGCTCAAGGTAAGGCAGGGCACGGCGAAAGTCCCGTACGTTATTGGATGCATGCTAATATGCTGACAATGAATGGGCAACGTATGAGTAAATCGACAGGTAACTATATACTTCCGATGCAGCTCATTACGGGCAATAACACTTTCTTCGAGAAACCTTTTGCCCCAGCAGTGATACGTTTTTTTGCTTTATGCAGGGCACATTATCGCAGTGTGCTTGATATCTCTAATGAGGCGATGCTCGCTGCCGAAAAAGGCTTTTAATAGACTTATGGAAGCGATGAAAAATACTAAATGAGCTGACTACTGAAGTTATACATCCTACCGCCCTACCTATAGCAGAGTGGAAACAAAAATGCTATGAGGCTCTTTTTAGATGACTTCAATTCGCCTATTCTCATTGCACATCTCTTCGAAGCTGTCAAATGGGTATTCCAATTGAAAAACGGAGAAGAAAAAATATCAGTAGAAGAACTTAATGAGCTGAAAATGCTGATGAATGCTTTTGTTTTTTTGATGTTTTAGGGTTTGCAGGCAGAACAATTAGCAGCAGATAATAACGACAAATTAGATGGGGTACTACAGTTGCTTATCGATATGCGAATGGAAGCCCGTGCTAATAAAGATTGGGCACTATCTGACAAAATACGCGATGCGCTTTTGCCTCTTGGCATACAGCTCAAAAGACGGCAAAAGACGGTACAAGTTATATTATCAATTAAAATGATTTTTTTGTAGTAATAGATTGCTAATTGCTGATTATTTACTACTTTTTGCAATATCAAATTTAGATTTTTAAAAAGAAATGAGTAAAGGACCCTATTTCTCAGTTTATTGAGAAAAAAACTTTTACACTTCAATGCAGCAGCTCTTGTTGATGCTGCTAAGGGGTATGAAACTCACCTAACAGAGGGAGGAAAAATGCTTGTAGCCCTTTGCGGGTGCTATGAGTACAGCCGAATTGGGCATTTCGCTTGCCGAGATGATTCGTGCAGGAAAGTAGATATTATTTCTTGTACAGGGCTAACCTCGAGGAAGATGTGATGAACCTTGTAGCGCACTCGCACTACAAAACGTGTGCCCTCACTACCGCGACCTTTACGCCCTCAACAAGAATGGGAGTTATTAGAAGGGACATTACAATCGTGTAACCGACACTTGTATACCTGAAGAAGAGGCTTTCAGACGTTTGCAAAAACACTTAGAAGATGTATGGCATGCTGCCGAAAGCAAAGGGTGAACGCTACTTTCCACACGAATACCTATATCAAGTAGTGAAATCAGGGGTGTTAGAGCAATATTATGAAATAGACCCCTAAAAAACTCTTGGATATTGGCAGCTGCCGAAAGAAATCTGCCTATCATATGTCCAGGTTGGGAAGACTCTACTACTGGTAATATCTTTGCTGCCAACGTAATAAAAGGCAATCTAAAAGCCCTCAACAGTAAAGACTGGTATCGAGTATATGATTTACCTAACAGATTGGTATAGAGCTAATTCAGGCGGTAAAGGTGTAGGTTTCTTTCAGATAGGGGCGGTATAGCTGGCGATTTCCTATTTGTGTAGTACCTATGATGTATCAAGATTTGGAATGGGAAGATGTTCCTTTCTGGTCATATTTCTGCCAGATTTCAGACTCAACTACTAGTTATGGTTCTTATTCAGGGCAGTGCCTAATGAGAAGATAACTTGGGGTAAATTGGCAGTAGATACACCTAAGTATATAGTAGAATCAGATGCTACCATAGTAGCACCACTTATTTTTTTGCCTATCTATTAGGAAAATAGTTCTTGATGACAGTAGAAAAAGGCTGCTAAAAACAATGATTTTTTTAGCAGCCTTTTTTGTTTTTAAGGTCTTATATAAAAGCCCTCTTTACCTTGTTCTTTCTTGAATGAACACATAGCCCCTGCACATATACATCAACATAAGCTGTTACCCTCTCATCTGCTATAAGTTGCTGCCATAAGGGCTCTTTTTTTCTTTCTGATGAATGTTATTGATTACTAAAATGCTATCGTTGTGCAAATAGAGGTAGATAATCTCTCAAATCGGTATTCGCAGGAGGGTGATTGACAAAAAAATAAGGTCAAAAGTATCTCGACTTTCTTGAGGTACTAATACAGCAGCAAGTGTCGATATTAGAAAGATTTTTTTATAGAAATATCATCCGTAAGTATATGATAGGCACTAAAGTAACGAATGATTTTTTTAATAACAAATGCACTTGCAGATTAGACAAGGTAGCAGAAGAATGTTTTTAATTCTTTTTTTAGGTATTAGTTGATTTGTTATACAAGCATTTAGTAACAAAGTTGTACACAAAAGGAGAGTGTACACCGTGCTGATTAGTAGATTTGAGTAAGAATTGAAGGTAAGAAAAATAATGCCAACATATATCTGTTTTTAGGAGACAAAGGTACATTTATAATATGAGAAACGCAAAATATTAAAAAAATAATTTGCATAGTAAAAAAATATAAATTGTATATTTGCCTGCTATGAAAGAGATACTTGCAAAAATATTTGCCTGAAAATGCAGTAACTCCTTGTTTTGAACTGATTAAAGCAAATAAAATATATTTGAAAATAGTAAATGAGCGAAAAACAAGGCATGGGGATTATAGGCAACTTCCAGACGGGCAACATCTCATAACAATGAATGCTACTGCTAATAAATATCGTTTTTTTGATTACTTTTTATACACGAAGTAGCCCACTTGTTGGCGTTTGAAAAAAATATGGTAAGTTAATAAAACCTCACGGAATAGAATGGAAATATACTTTCCAACAGCTGATGAAGCCTTTTTATTATACCTGAAATATTTCCTCAGCAGTTACTCAGTGTGCTGCTCCGACATTTTCTTAACCCTATGTCGAGCAGTGATATAGACCCTGTTTTAGCTATTGCACTCAAAGCAGTATGATAGTGGCGAAACAGTAAATTTTATCTATCAGTTGCCAATAGGAAGCACTTTTAGAATAAAAAGACGGACGTGTGTTCAGAAAAAGGGCAACGTCGTGTGAAAATGTTACGATTGTATAGAATTAAGCACGGGGAAGAAATATTTTTTTCAACCTCATGCTGAAGTAGAACTAATAAAAAAATTAATTAACAAACAATACTATGGCAAACATTACCAATGTGGTAAATAATTATTATGCAGTGATAATGGCAGGGGGTTGGCTCACGCTTTTGGCCTGTGAGTACTACCGAATATCCTAAACAATTCCACGATATGCTGGGTACAGGGCAGACACTCTTGCAACGTACTTATGCGCGTTTTCAGAAGTTTATTCCTCAAGAGAATATACTGATACTTACTAATGAAAGATACAAAAAGTATAGTAGAGGAACAAATACCCTAATATATTGCCTCGAAATCTTGTATTAGAGCCTTGTATGCGCAATACGGCCCTTGCATATTATATGCAGCGATGAAAATAAACAAACGCAATCCAAAGGCAGTAATGATTGTAGCCCCTAGTGATGCGTGGATAGAAGATGAAAAAGCCTTTTATGCACGATGTGATTTCTTGTTTTTAATGCTGCACAACGTGCTGATAATGTACTTACTTTGGGTATAGTGCCCTACTTTCCCTAATACCGGTTATGGTTATATACAATATGAAAAAAACGAAGAGATAGCTATCAAAAAAAGTGAATCAGTTTCGAGAAAAACCTGATTATGCTACCGCTAAAGAGTTTCTTAAGCAAGGCAATTTTTGTGGAATGCTGGTATTTTTTTATATGGACAGCCGATACAGTACTAACTGCCTATAAAAAAATATCAACCAGAGATGTATGAGCTATTTACAAGAGGTGAAAATGTATATAATACAGAAGATGAGGTAGATTTTATTGCTAGTGCATACGGGTTGGCTGAAAAATATATCAGTAGATTATGCTATTCTAGAACCTTCTACCAATATCTATGTGCTTCCGGCTCATTTTGATTGGAATGATTTGGGTACTTGGGGCTCTTTGTATGAAAAAAACTTTAAAAAGATGAACAAAAAAATGCAGTTATCAATGCGCAAACCCTACTCAGAGATGCTGAAAATAATATTGTTCGTACTGAAAGTTCAAAATATGTAATAATTGACGGACTAAAAAGATTACATCATTGTAGATAGAGAGGATGTTTTTGCTTATTTATCCCTAAGGCTAAAGAGCAAAAATATCAAAGAAATAGTGACAGAAGTAAAAAAATAAATGGGGCATACATTAAAGAAGTTTCTCATTAAGAAAAAGGCTATGTGTCAGTGTCTTTAGAGAGTATTGACACTTTTACATTTTATTTTATATGCGAGAGTGAACGGCAAAAAGTGGTCGATTTATTTTTAGATACAGGAGCTTCTAATACATGTATAGGCGAGAATTGGGCTGATTATTTTTGAGCTGATAGCTGAAAGGTCTGAAATAAGAGCGGCAGGCGCAGGGACTGACACACTCAAAACGCAAACTTCAGTTGGCAATTTGCTGCAGATAGGCGATGTAATTATTAAGAAACAACCTTTATTGATTTTTTTGATTTATCACACATCAATAGGGCTCTTGCCGAGTTTGGAGCAGAACCTGTACAAGGAATTATAGGAGCTGATATACTATTAAAGAAAAAGCTGTGATTGACTATGCTCAATCACAGCTTTACTTTACAACGTCGCTAATAGAAATAAGATTAGGTTATAACTTATTTCTCAGTTCGTTAACAGTTAGTACAGTATGGCAGGCCACTATAGCAGCTGTTTCAGTACGCAGGCGAGTCTCGCCCTAATGAAATAGGGCGGAAACCTTGTGCGATAGCCGTACTAATCTCTTCATCAGAGAAGTCTCCTTCAGGGACCTATGAGTATCGTAATCCGCTCACCAATGGGGTGAGAGCCTGTGAAAGCAATATTTTTTTCATTTCTCTTGGCAGTGCGCTATATATTTATCCGATGTATCTGTCATCATTTGTTTAAAAAAGGCAGCAGATGTTATAGGAGGATTAAGCGTAGGTAGGTAGCACTGCAAGGACTGTTTTCATAGCAGAAAGAATGATTTTTTTCAAAGCGTTCTAACTTCAATGAAGTACGTTCAGAATGTTGGCAGATGATAGGGGTAATTTCGTCGATACCTATTTCAGTAGCTTTTTTTCTAAGAACCATTCGTAGCGCTCGTTCATTTTAGTAGGAGCTACAACTAAATGCAGGTGATAAGGGACGATGTATCTGCTGTTGGCATTTCAGTATACTAACCTCGCATTGTTTTGATGAAGCAAAGCTAAGTTGTCCCTCAAAAAGGAATCCTTTACCATTAGTGATATGAAGAGTATCGCCTTGTTTTTTTGCGCAAGACTTTTGCTATATGCTGGCTTTTCTTCTTTGTCGAAAAAGCAATTAGAGGTATTTTTTTATCAATATTTGGGTGATAGAATAACTGCATATCTTTTTATGATTAATATAGTGAATATAAGACTTTTGTCGGGGAGAAAGATAATACAAAAATAAAAAAAGTACGTTTTTTTATTTTTGTAATTATAAAAAAATGCCTTACATTAGCCGCCGAAAAAGATAATATTAATTATGAAGCGAATTATAGTTGATTACAATAAACTTACCAATGAAATCTTATCAATGTTGGTAGAGAAGTATCCTGAAGGATACACTGATGCAGATGTTATTCGTTTTTAAAAATGCTAAAAACGAAACAGTTGACGCCTTAGAAGTACGCACTGAAGATACTATTTATTTAGTGAAGGTGAGTACACGTTTGGCAGATACTATGGAAAAATTTTTGATGAGGATGATGACTTTATGAATAATGAAGAAGACGAAATAGGAGTCAGTTCTTTAGATATTCCTGATGATTCATCTTTAGATGATGATTAACCCTTAGATAGAAAAAAAGTATGATTACGGCACATATTCCTTACCAAGAAATACGATTCTTCTCAAAACTCATCACCGATTATCTAGGTGAAGAGGAAAAAGGTACGTTCTTTTTTTATAACAATTTTTCCTGAATTATTTCAGTTTAGAAAACAGATAGATGAAAAAGAATTTTATTTTTTTCAGCTGATACTCGTGCCGTATTAGTAAAAAGCCTAAAAAGCACAATATGCCGAGGTGAAAAACATCACCCAAAGTATTAAGAAATATAGAGCTTTTTAGCTAAAAAGAACACTTTTACTATTACTACAGGGCATCAGTTAAGTTTATTTACGGGGCATCTGTACTTCATTTTCAAAATTATTTCGGTTATCAATACTGCTAAAAGACTTTCAGAGTTTTTATACTGATTTTCACTTTGTACCCATCTATTGGATGGCAACTGAAGACCACGACTTTTGAGGAAATAAATCATTTTCATTTAAATAATAGAACAATTTGTTGGAATAGTGAGCAGACAGGAGCTACTGGTAACTTTGCTACTGATACTCTTTGATGCTGTTTTTTTCAAACTTTTGATAAAGCAATAGGCTTTGGGTAAAAATGCTGAAGAGTTAAAGGCTCTGTTCCACGATAGCTATTTGAAGCATCATAATTTGGCTGAAGCCACTCGCTATTTAGTGAATGCACTTTTTGAAGAATATGGGGTAGTAGTGATTGATGGTAATGATAAAGATTTGAAACAACTGTTTATTCCTTATATTAAGGAAGATTTGTTCAATCACACGGCACAAAAAAAGAAGTAGAAAAAAACGATAGTAGACCTGCAAGTGTTAGATGCGGCTTATCCTATACAAGTCAATCCGCGCGAGATAAATATGTTTTTATCTAACTGAAGGAGGTAGAAATAGGATAGTGCGTACCTCTGAAGGCTTTGAAGTGTTAAATTCTGATATAAAATTTACAGATGCCTCTATTTTAGAAGAGTTGAATAGTTATCCTGAACGTTTTTTTCTCCTAATGTGATATTGCGCCCTTTGTATCAGGAGGTAATACTACCTAATTTGGCTTATATCGGAGGAGGTGGAGAAATAGCGTATTGGTTAGAGCTAAAAACGATTTTTTTCAATAAGCAAGAAGTACCTTTTTCCTATGCTGATGCTGCGTAACTCAGCTATGTTGGTTTCAAAAAGGCAGTATGAGAGAATAGAAAAACTAAAACTTCATCCTGTTGATTTGTTTTTAAAACCAGAGGATTTAAAGAATCTAAAAGGTACAGCAGCTAAGTGAGTTTCCTATAGATTTTTTTCTGCTCAAAAAGCTGTTTTACTTCAGCAATTTCGCAGATTTGCATCTGTTGGCAAAAAAACAGATATTACCTTTTGAAAATGCAGTAAAAAGCACAAGAAGTACGGCAACTAAAAAGGTTTAGATAAGCTTGAAAAAAGACTTTTAAAGGCTCAAAAACGCAAGTTCTCAGAGGAATTAGAGCGTGTTATTCATTTACAAAGCGAACTTTTTCCCGAATGGAATATTGCAAGAACGCTTTTTCTAACTTTTAGTGATTTCTATCTTCTTAAAGGTAGAACACTTATTTCTGAGTTAGTATCAGACTTCAACCCTTTTGATTATCGTTTTGTAATAGTAGTGATAGATTAATTTATATCTTAGATAAAGATAATGGCAGCGCATAATGATTTTTGGCAAAAGAAGGTGAGAGAGAAGCTGTAGATTTTTCTGATAAAAAGAAGGGCATACTATTTTTGGAGTGTAACTTTAGGTATGCTCACGCAGAGATTGATATTATCTCACAAAAAGGTAATATTTTGCACATTGTAGAGGTAAAGACCCGTAGTTCAACCGCATACGGTGAGCCTGAATCGTTTGTAGATCAACGCAAAATAGACCTATTGGTCAAATCAGCTAACTATTATGTACGACGAAAAAGATTTAGATGTAGAGGTACAGTTTGATATTATTTCGATAGTAAAAAAATAGCGTAGAATACAATATTAATTATATAGAGGATGCTTTTTATCCTTTTTGAAAAGTGTTAAAATAGACACAAAAAAATTCTTCCTTGTTTGCTAAATAGATTTTTTTGATACCTTTTGTAACAATTTTATAAATCAGACTATTATGAAAACCGTGGCAGCTTCAGTAGAGCATTATATTAAAACCAAAACCATTCTTGCAGACAGCCCTTTCGCAGGGTATTATTAACCTTACTTCGTTAGCACGAATTATTCGGAAGGAGATTCAAGAAGAAAATAGTAATCGTGAGGTACGAAATGGTGCTATAGTGATGGCACTCAAGCGATTATCAGTAGATATGGAGTTTAGGTCTACCCATCGTATTGTGAAGGTGCTCAAGAATATAGGTGATATAACTGTGCGTTCTAATCTAACAGACTACACTTATTTAGCTTCGCAAACCCTAATGAACTGCCAAGCAGAGTTAATGAGCAGAATGCAAGATAGAGAGATATTTTATGCTACTACACGTGGGATAAAACGAAACCAGCCTTATTATCAGTAATACGATGGAAAAGTTGGTAGAAGATATTTTTAGAAAAAGAACGCTGCTTGTACAAATTTCCTGAATTAGGGTCAATAAGTGTGAAGTTGCCTGAAGAAAATGTGTCTGTGCCAGGTATCTATTACTTCATTTTTTTCAACGTTTGGCGTGGGAGGGTGTTACTTTTAAATGAGGTAATTTCTACAACTAACGAGTTTACAATAGTGATGCCAGAAGAACACGTAAATGTAGCTTTTAGAGTGATTAAAGATTTAAAATTATTATAGAAAAAATGGTTAGAGTAAGGTTTGCCCCAAGTCCCTACAGGGCATTGCATATTGGAGGCGTACGTACGGCGCTGTTTAATTATTTATTTGCTAAAAAACACGGCGGTGATTTCTTGCTTCGAATAGAAGACACCGACCAAAATAGGTATGTAGAGGGGGCTGAACAATATATTATTAATTCGCTGAACTGGTTAGGACTTACTTATGATGAAGGAGTAGGAAAAGAAGGAAAACACGCTCCTTACCGCCAAAGTGAGCGTAAGCCTCTATATAAACAATACGCTGATACCCTAATAAATAATGGTTGGGCGTATTATGCTTTTGATACAGCTGAAGCCCTTGAAAAAGCACGTCAAGAGTGTGAAGAAAAAAAGGAGATACTTTTATATATAATTGGGCTACTCGTAATACTTTTAGAAAAACTCGTTGTCACTAACTTCTGAAGAGTTACAACAAAGATTAACACGAGGCGATGCTTATGTAGTTCGTTTTAAGATGCCTGAGAAAGAGATACTTAAAATGAGTGATATGATACGTGGCGAAGTGACGATAGATACTAGCACTTTAGATGATAAGGTACTCTTTCAAAAAGTGATGGTATGCCTACTTACCACTTAGCTAATATAGTAGATGATCACCCTAATGGAAATTACTCACGTCATAAGAGGAGAAGAATGGTTACCCTCTATGCCATTACACATATTGTTATATCGTGCCTTTGGTTGGCAAGCTCCTGCTTTTTGCTCATTTACCTCTTATTCTTAAGCCTGTAGGTAATGGTAAGTTGAGTAAGCGTGATGGTATTAAACTCGGTTTCCCTGTTTTTTTCCAATGGATTGGACAGAAAATGGCGAAACACTAAGAGGTTTTTAGTGGTGAAGGGTATTTTCCTGAAGCTCTCATTAATTTCTTAGCTCTTCTAGGATGGAATCCAGGGAATGACGAAGAGATTTTTTTAGTATGGATGAACTCATACAGCTGTTTGATTTGGAGAAAGTACACAAGGCAGGAGCTCGCTTCGACCCTGAGAAAAATAAAAATGGTTTAATCACCAATATCTACAAAAAGAAATCTGATGCTGAATTAGCTGCAGCTTTTTCAGAAGGAATTAATAGCTAAAAGGCATAGAAGTAGCTTTTACTAAAGTAGAAAAGATAGTTTCTCTCATTAAAGAGCGCGCTACTTTTTGTGACAGATTTCTGGGAACTTAGTAAATTTTTTTCTTTGAAGCTCCAAAAAAATATGATGAAAAAGGCTGTGAAGAAACAATGGAAAGAAAACACCCCTACCATAGTGAGAGAAGTTATAGAAGTGTTGCAAAACACCTTAGACTTTAATTCTGTAGCTTTTAGAGGAAGCTGTTAAAAACTATATGGAAACCAAACAGTTAGGTTTTTGGACAAGTGATGCCTCCTCTGCGATTAGCATTGGTAGGCGAACTAAAAGGCCCTCACGTGTTTGATATTATAGAACTTATTGGCAAAAGAAGAAACTCTATGTCGTTTAGAGACTATTCTTTCTTTTATGAAATAAAAATAAATATTTTTTACTTTTTTTATTTGCATATTAGAAAATTATTCTTACCTTTGCCCCATTAAATAGAATAAAGAACAAAAATGAAATTAGCTATTTATATGATGATGACGATGTGTTGCACCCTACAAAAAGGCAGTGCCTTGTTGGTCATTTCTTAGAAATAGTGATATTTTTTTATAAGAATTATTAACATACCCCACTGCTTTTAAAAAGTTAGTGGGGTTTATTTTTTTAGATATGACAAAAATTGAATTGTGCTGATAGTTTTATAGAAGCACTCTATAAAGAAAGCCAAACGCTCCAACATCACGTGAGTAAACAGAATATTACTACTTTTTGTAGAAGAACTATTTCAATTCTTATTTTTTTGATAGATGAACGAACTTGTTTATCTAAGGCTAATATAGAGGCACGCTATCACAATTTGAAATACGATTTTATTACTATAGTAGATGATTTTCATAGTAGAAGAATATCAAAAAGCAGCAAGTGGGTGATTATTACGACTGTATTTTGCCTGATATATATAATAAACTTAAAGAAGATGCTCAGTATTTTATAGAAAGCGACCCTGCTGCTGCTTTCGCTACGCGAGGTGCAAATTACTTATCCTGGTTTCTTTGTTATAATGGTGTACCGCATTGCCCACGAACTATGGCAACGACATATACCACTTTTTGCCACGTATACTTACTGAATACGCTCATAGCAAAACAGGTATTGATATTCACCCAGGAGCACAGATAGGAGTACCTTTTTATGATAGACCATGGTACAGGTACTGTAATAGGAGAAACAACTGTAATAGGCGACTATGTAAAGATATATCAAAGTGTAACCTTAGGGGGCACTCTCAGTATCGGTAGAGAAAGCACACACTAAGCGTCACCCTACTATAGGCAACAATGTAGTGATTTACTCTGGAGCGACTATTCTGGGTGGCGAAACTGTGATAGGACACGATAGCATTATAGGGGGCAATGTATGGCTAACCAGCAGTATAGAGCCTTTTACTAAGGTTTTTTTCATAAAGGACAGATAATAGTGAAAGACAATGAAGTGTATGAAGAACCAATTAATTTTTGTGATTTAATAATTTTAATATTTTATATAATGGCGTACAAAAATGTTTTTAGAACTTATCGGGCATACACCCGAAGTGAAAATCAACAGATTGTTTTGGCGAAAAAGCCAACGTATTTATTAAATTGGAGCGTTTGAACCCAGTGGGAGTATCAAAGACCGTATTGCGCTCGCAATGATAGAAGATGCTGAAGCTAAAGGTATCCTTAAAAAGATACTGTAATAGTTGAGCCTACCTCAGGCAATACAGGGGTGGGATTAGCCCTCGTAGCAGCTGTAAAAGGCTATAAGCTGATAGTAGTAATGCCAGAATCGATGAGTATAGAACGTCGTAGATTAGTGGCTGCTTACGGAGCTGAAGTGGTGCTTACTCCTAAAGAAAAAGGTACTGGCGGAGCAGTAGCTAAAGCACTTGAGCTTGCGGCTGAACACCCTAACTATTGGGTGCCTCAGCAGTTCCAAAATCCTGCAAATCCTGCGGTACACGAAGCTACAACAGCACAAGAAATCTTACAATCATTCCCAGAAGGGTTTGACTATTTTTGTAACAGGAGTAGGTACTGGAGGTCACATCTCTGGAATATCAAAAGTACTTAAGCAGCACTTCCCTAACCTTAAAAACAGTAGCTGTAGAGCCTGATCAATCAGCGGTGCTAAGTGGTGGTAAACCAGGTCCTCACGCCTTGCAAGGCTTAGGTACAGGATTTATACCTGACAACTATAATCCTACGGTAGTAGATGAAGTTATTGCTATCTCAAAAGAAGAAGCATATGACTATGCACGTCGTCTTGCTAAACAAGAAGGTATTTTTGGCAGGTATCTCTACAGGGGCAGCCTCGGCAGCGGTAGCCAAAGTACTTGAAAAAAACATCCTAACGCTCGTATCCCAACCGTAAACTATGATACTGGCGAACGCTACTGGTCTGTAGAAGGACTTTATTAGTATATAGTCTTTGGCTATTAGTTATAAAAAGCAGTTGGAAAATATACAACTGCTTTTTTTATGACTAATCACTAACGATTTAATATCTACAAATTACTTATTATTTCATTCTTAGGGTATTTTACCTTATAACTAATGCGGAACTTTTTAGTTTCACCTGCTTTTTAAGTTTGTATTCCATGTAAGAATGCCTGTTTCTGTGTTGATTTCAGCTTTTGATGACTCTAAAAAGCTCTATTTGTATTTTATCATCAGAGCTAAGAGGGTATTGATCTTTTAGTTTTTAGGTCGATAGCCTCTTTTTGTTGTTCTTTACTGTTATTTCGTACGTAAAAGTCTGCTCTTTATTACTAGAAATGAACTTAGTTTCGGACTTATCAACTACTTTTTCGCGTTTTACACTTATCTTCTTGTCATTGCCCATCGTTAGCTGCATACCTCGGCAGTCTGATGTGGATTAATCATCGTTTTACCTACATACATATCCTCAAAGATGATGTTAGCTTCACCGGCAAGCAGATTGTACTGCGAATAATCATCAACTAAGGCTATCAAATATATGCCATTATCTACACGTGAGGGCAGCATAATACTCATATTTAGCTTTAATTTTCAGTTCTTTAAGTGATACGCTATGTTCTTTGCCGTTGAAAGAATATCATAAGGTGTATTTATATCAAAAATGAGGTATTGAGCTGATTTTCATTTACTTCAGTATATCTATCCATACTAACCTCATTCATTACATTCTTTTTCAGTATCTTTAACTTCTTTTTTTATAAGAAAGAGAATTGGCAATATAAGCCGTTTGCCGTTCGGTATAACGACTGCCAAAGCGAAGATACCAAGCATGCAATAAGGTAATTTCGTTCTGCTCATTAGGGTTGCCACTTGATAGGCTCAGCTTGATATGTTTCCAGTCTCACCCTCGTATTCTGTCTTATTTGGGCTTTGTACACTAAATTTAACAGACTATTGATATTCTCTGCGCGAAGATCATAAAAAGGAGTCCAAGTGGCGTTTGGCGTGATGTAGCTAACCACAAAATCAGCTTTTTTTGAGGCATTTCGCTCATTACTTGCAATACAATTTTGCCATTAGAAAGAGTTTCTTCCTTGCTCACTTCTCCTTTCAGGCGCTGCTCTAATTTGTATTGAAGTGTGCGTAATTTGTTTTGCTTTTTCGGTATAAACATCTACTCTGTCAAGCGAAGATATTAACTCTTCCTTGGAATAGTTGATAAACTTAGTGTATTCAGCTACATTTAGAGACGTATTGCTTCCCTAAAACCTTTTTATTTTTCCTTGATAAACTCTATTATCTGCTTTTTCTGCTGTTATTTGGTTGTTTAGTTTGTCTATTTGACTACTGAGCAATGCTATACTGTCCTTTATTTGCTTGTTTTTTTAGGTTGTAAGTTGTCAGTATAGTTATCAGTAGTAAACTGAGCTGAAAGTACTGTTACATTCTTTTGGAGCTAAAATACGGAGTGTACTTTTCATTTAGGTTGTTAGCTACATTTTTTTACAACAATTTCATTAGTTCCTTTGCTGAGGTTAGCACTTAGGCTGTGGGTAAGTTCAGCAGCATTAAAATACACGGTTGCAGCATCAAGTTTAGCATTAGTAAATTGAGGCTTTCTGTGCCAGCATAATTGCTGAACTAAAACAATAAAAGATAGGTAATAAGGTGTTTCATTAGCTATTAGTAAAAAGACTTTGGCAAAGTATCAAACTTTGCCAAAGTCAGTTGTTAGTTATTTGTTTTATGATTTTTGTACTTCGTCTTCGGTATTTTCATTCGCCCTCAGACAATTTGTTATTGGCATTGCTGTCTTTGGCAAGGTAAGTAGGGAGGTTTAAAACCAGCCATATTGAAGAGGTCATTGAGTGGTGGTACGGTTTTCATCATTCCCTGATACGAAATTGGCGGTAGAATTGTTACCATCTTCGCCTTTGCCAGAATCCCAAACAGTGATTTTGTCAATCTTAATGTTCTTAACAGCTTCCACTTGTGTTTTTAACCAGCTCAGGCAGTTTTTCGATAAGGAGGAGTTGGAATGCCCTTGGTAGGATCACCACCAGCAGCCCCCACCACATCTTTGTATCCTTCGGCTTGCTTGGTTAGGATTTGGAACAAACCTTTCGCCTCAGCTTCCATTTTGGCATAGATAGCATCAGCTTCCCCTTTAGCTTTCTCGCGAAGGCGTTCAGCTTCGGCTTGTGCCTCGATAATAGCACGTTGTTTATCGATTTCAGCAGGTACAATGATGTTAGCTACTTGAGTAGCGCGCTCGCGTTCAGAACGAGCTGATTCGGCTTTTTGTTCAGCAGAATAGGCTTCTTCGAGGGCTTTTGCTTGTTGTACTTTTTTCTGCTGAAATAGCTATGCGCAATGATTCAGCTTCTTTTTCGCGGCGTAGGGGCTTCAGAGTTAGCAATGGCTATTTTTCGCCTCGTTTTTCCCCTTTGATAGCCACCGCATTGGCTTCTGAAATCTTAATACGGCTATCGCGATCGGCTTCGGCTTTACCAATAGACTCAAATTTCTTAGCTTCAGCAATACCCACTGTTTCGTCTTTCTTAGCTTCGGCTATGCTAATCTCTTTATCTTTTTGGGTAATAGCTATCTTTACATCTCTATCACGGTGTGTTTCAGCTATTTGGGTATCTTTCTCGCGGTCAGCAAGTGCTTTACCGGTTTTCCCCTATTTTTTCTTGTTCAGCCACGCTTATCTTGGCTTCGTTTATCGCTTTTGGCTGCCGCTTCTTTACCGAGCGCTTCTATATAGCCTGACTCATCTTTAATGTCGGTTACGTTTACGTTGATGAGTTTCAAAACCAATCTTTTTGAGCTCGCTATCGACGTTTTTTTAGAGATGTTTTCGAGGAATTTATCGCGGTCTGAGTTGATTTCCTCAATGGTCATCGTAGCGATTACCAAACGCAACTGACCGAATAGAATATCCTTAGCCAGCTCTTGTATCTGCTCAGGTGAGATACCCAAAAGGCGCTCGGCAGCCGCATTCATATTCTCGGCTTCAGTAGAAATAGCTATGGTGAAGCGACAAGGCACGTCTACCCGTATGTTCTGACGGCTCAGGGCGTTAGTAAGGTTTGCCTCGATAGATAGCGGACGCAGGTCTAAGTAGGCAAAAGTCTTGAATAACAGGCCATACGAAGGCACCCCCCACCGTGAATACATTTTAGCAGAAGTACCCCTGTTTTACCATAAATAACAAGGATTTTGTCAGAAGGGCAGCGTTTGTAGCGCGCCACTAATGACGAGATAGTAACGAAAAAGGACGATAGCCAAAATAACAATCAGTCCTACAGGGAAGTAAGTGTTTCCATTGAATATAATTGTTTTTAAAATTGTTAGCACTTAATTGTAGCGACAAAGATAGTAAATAATTTACGATTTACCAAATTTTCGGAATGCTTGAATGGTTTGGTAATAACCATAGCCTATAAAAATCCTACCAATAAAAAAAGTAATAAGTATGATAAATCTTTTAACTTTACTCCTATAATCTCTAAATTATCCCATTTAGTTATATTGAAAAACATCGACTAATGAGGTTAAAAAAATTAGAAATACCTTTAGGACTTTTCATCAAACACAATATTACTATTAATAGATAAAAAGGATAGTAAAATAAGTTAAACACCCTACCAACATAGAAAAATTAACTCCAACTACCCAATTTGTGTCAAATTCATTGGAGTTTTTATTAAGCCATAGTATAATTTTTATCTTTTTCTAAAAGGGGAAATAGAATAGTAACATACTGAAAAATAACATTATGTATGTGACTATTATATAAAAAAAGCATTTTTAATATTATGAATGTTATAAATATAAAAATATAATAGAATAATAGCAATAACTAGTAAAATTATAGGCATATAGTAATTTTGTTTAATAGGGTTTCTATATTTTTAATGATTCCTTATTTTTTTATTATTATCCCTGAAATTATAAGACTTGTAAAAAAATACCTGATGCTATATAGAAGATGGGACATTTTAATATTGTCCACAAAATGGTGAAAAATAATATCAATAATTGTCCCTACACTAAGAATAGGTTCCTCTATAAATTTCTCTCTAAAATTTTTCTATAAATGTTTTTATTTTTTTAGGAGGGCTTTTTCATTTGTTTCTTCTCGTTTTTCTTCTAAATAAACGCTCATTTCTTTTTCATAAAATCTTAAGCCTTCTATTTTATTGTTCTGAGAGTAAAAATTATCTTTTTATAATACGGTAAGTTTCACGAAGTTGTTTATAAAACAGATGGTACCGCTTCTTCTTTATGTTCTCCAAAATCATCTGTATAGTTTGTAAATTCAAAAATTTTATCATCTTGTATAAATATATTCCAGAAATTGAGATTGCAATTAAAGTTAGCACGTGATATATCTAAACCTTTTTCAAATTTAGCACTTTCAAAAATTAATATAACTATTAGCTTTTCACCTTATTATATAGAAATTGTGTTTCTCCTTTGAAAGTTGTATTAGAGAAAATAGCTGTGTTAAAAATCTGTTAAATAAAAATTGTTGAGCTTTATAGAAATGAGCTTTATAAAAGTCTGCTAGGGTTTTTTTAAACTTAGTATTTTTGAAAATGACTAAACTATAAAACTTAGAATAGTAAAAGCGAACATCTTTATCAAATTTAGCATCAGAGAATCTTGTATAACTTATATTATCCTTTTTCTTTTTCCAAAAATAGCTTTTGCTAAAATCAACACTCCCTTTATAATCTATATTATCAAAATAAACAATTTCTTTAAATTCAGCTTTTCTAAAATCAAGTGAAGGAGTTTCTTCCAAATTAATTTCTTTTATATCTTGATTAGCTACTTCTTCATTAAGAATTAATTTTTGTATTTGAAAAATCTACCAATTTTTTTCAAATATAACACTATGAAAGTTAACATTATAAAAAGAACTATATGTAAAAAGTAGAACAAAGAAAAGTGGCTATAGTATTAACTTTTGAATAAAACAAAAGTAACTTTATCAAAATGTGAATAAGAAAAATCGGTAAGTACATATTCATTTATAGTTTCTTTATCACCAAATATTGTATTTATAAATATTGCATTTTTAAAAGTTGTTCCTAAAAATCTTGTTGTTCTAAAAACTTAGACCCTTCAAAAGAACTATCTTTTTAAATTTGCTATTACTAAAATCTACATTTAGTTTGAAAATAGTTCTGTCAAAATAAATACTTTCTGTAAAAATGCAATTTGAAAAATTAACTTTTTATCAATATTTTTGGTTTATAATAATAATATTTTTGTGTAATAATAAATGTTTCATTCTTATATTTCTCACGAAGTTGGCTTTATAATATCAAATAAGGTCTCATCATTTGGCAAGTTATGTAGGCAAATTTCCTGTTCTTTTGTATCTGTGTTAAAAGGTCCTTCCTTTATATATTGTTTTAAATTCATAATTTTTATTATTATTCTTAGTTGTAATGTTTTTTTCATTTTTGTAAAGGGTTTTTATCTAAAAAGTTTTGATCAATCTCAGCAGGGTGTTTTAGGATAAAGAAATATAAAGAATTAATTACTTTTTCTTCTTTATATCCTTTTCAGTGTAATAATACAGCGTTACTTTTTCCGTTGAAGTACTCTTCGCGTAGGTAGTATTTTTGTGTTGGTTTTGAGGTCTTTTACTAAATAATAAGTAGCAAAAAAATATCAGAAAAACCTTTGAGGATAGTGTAGTCCGTTAGGTGAAAGTACTTGCGCGCAAATTTGCCGATGCGTTCCTCTTTCGGTACCTCACTTTTTAGACTAAAAGAGGGATTAGGGCGAATGACTTCCAGCCTTAAAATGCTTATAGAAGTGGGCTAAGGCTTTGGCATCTTTTTGCTCGCTGTTTGTCCGTAGAACGCTTTCCCTTGCTTTTTATAAGATATATCTCGCTTTTTAGATATTTTTGTGTAGGTAGTAAGTGCCCGAATCTATATCGAGGTTTAGGGGGATACTATCGTGCCCTACTCGGTATCTTTTTCATTTCAGAGTCCGTTAAGAAATACGCATCGGTAACATCAGGGTGTAGTGCTAAAAGTTGTCTATCTTCCAATCTTTTCTGATGAGTTCTTGCCCCAAAAAGGGTATTTATGCATAGTAAGGCGAGTGTTATAAGAAGATGTTTCATTTGTTGTATTTTATTTTCGGGATAATTAATTGCCTGCTTCATTCTGCCAAATCCCGCCACGCTTTTTCGGCTTTGTAGCTCTAACATACGCTGCCCATTGCAGGTGCTGGCGCCTTGCTTTTTGCCTTTGGCTAAGAAAGTGGTTTCAGCAGGATTGTAAATAAGGTCGTACAGCAAATGCGAAGCGTTGAGGTACTGGTAGGGTAGGGGGACAGTCGCTAATGTTAGGAAGGTGCCCAAAGGAGTGCAGTTGATAATGAGTAGGTATTTTTGTAATAGCGAGCGGGTAAGGTCGGTGTAGGCAAACTGACCTATAGCAGGGGTGCGAGATACAAAACGGTAGCTTATCCCCAACTGACTGAGGGCGTGTTACAGCACTTGAAGCTCCCCCAGTGCCTAAGATAAGCGCATGGGTGTGCTCAGGGTGCAAAAAGAGGGCGTAATGACTCTGCAAACCCGTAATAATCAGTGTTGTAGCCTATGAGCCCAATAGGGGTGACCTTGATAGTATTTACAGCCCCTATCTGGTGGGTGGTAGTATCAATGGCCGAGAGCAACTGCCTAATGTCGCGTTTGTACGGAATGGTAAATATTCATACCTTTTACGTTAGGGGTCGAAGCTAAGAGAGCAGGCAGCTCATCAAGCGATTGTATGTCGAAATTGATATACTGACAATCAGCAATACCCTCGCGTTTGAACTTTTCAGTAAAATACTGTCGAGAGAAAGAATAGTCGATGTTTTTGCCAATAAGAGCGTATGTGTTCATTTTAAGAAGTATGAATGGTGAATGATTATTGCCCTGCTCTGATAGCCTCTACCGGATTGAGGTTGGCAGCAGACGAGGCTGGAATGATGCCTGAAAGCAAGCCTACCACAAATGAAATACCTAAACCTATAACGACATTCTTTAGTGATAAGATAAAGTTAAATTCGTCGGTAGCGGCATTGACGGCAAAAGGTGGTGAGCCATACAAAAACAAGTCCGAATAGACCACCGATAATCGCTAAAAGTACTGCTTCAAACAAAAATTGGAAGAGAATGAACTGGTTTTTAGCTCCTAATGACTTTTTGTACCCCTATCAAGCTGGTGCGCTCTTTCACGCTGACGAACATTATATTAGCGATGCCAAAGCCCCCACCAAAATAGAGAAGCCTCCCGACAATCCAGCCCACAAGGTTCATCATACCGATAGTTTCGTCAATCATATCAGTAAATGAAGACATTTTATTGATGAAAAAGTTATCGATATCATCAGGTTTTTAGTCCGCGATAAGCGCGAAACTTCTGGTGCAATACGGCTTCAAATTCAGCTATATCTACCCTTTTTAGGCTTTTTAGCACTACCCCTGTGGGCAATCCCTGAGGACCCGTATTCATAAATCCTCTTATAAAGTTAGCAGGGGCAAAGGCATTGTCGTCAGGCTGCCGCCCAGTCCCTCACCGTATTTTTGAGCACCCTGATAACAGTTAGCCGTCTGCCAAAAATGCGCACCTCTTTATCAATAGGGTCTTCTTCGCCAAAGAGCTGTTCAGCAAGATTATGCCCCAATATCACTACAGCGGCTCCTGCATTGGCTTCAGCTTCAGTGTAAAGTCTGCCTTTTTCTATCCGTATATCACTAATTTGTTCCACGCCTGCTGAGGTAGCCTGTATGGTGGTAGAAGGCATCGTTTTTCCGTTGTATTTTATAGGCGAATTCACCCCGTATAGTTCAAAAACCACCGCTTCGGTATTCGGTATTTCACGCTTCATAAACTCGAAATCTTGGTAAGAAATCTGTGGGAAATTGAGTCGTTGCCAGCGAGGTACGTCGGTAGGGGCAAAAAGAAAATTTAGAGATGTTAATCATATTCTTATCTAAGCCAGCAAGATTTTTCTTGGATACTGCGGTTTAGCGAATCGACCGCTGCTAAAACTGAGATAATAGAGAAGATACCCACCGTAACGCCTAAGAGTGATAGGAAAGTACGGAGTTTGTTGTCTCGCAGCGATTTGATAGCAAAATTGAAACTCTTTTAATAATTGTAAAATAGATAAGCATAGTTAGTTTTCTGGTTTTTTGTAAATATACAACTAATTTGCTAAATAGCTAATCAGTCAATAATAAAATTTGGGAATTAGTATGAGCTACTATAGAGGTAGCAAATTTTTCTACTTTGATAACGATTATTAGTCGTTTATTTTTTTCGCTAATTGTTCGCTTATCCTTCGCTCTTCCTGTATTGTTCCTATATCGTTTGTATAGGGTAGGTGGCTACAGAAAAAATTTTCTGCTTTTATGATTTGCCATTTGTTATTAAATTACTACCTTTGTAGCCAAAATACAAACACTCAAATGAGCACTGCAAAAGCAAGCAAAAATCTGCATTGATTTCTGTTTTTCGATAAAACAGGATTAGAACCTATCATTCACAGAATGAAAAACTTTAGGCATCACTATCTACTCAACAGGAGGGACTGAGACCTTTTATTAAAAACTAGGTGTAGAGGTGATTCCGGTAGAAACTATTACTGATTATCCCGTCTATTTTTGGCGGAAGGGTGAAGACTTTGCACCCTAAAAATTTTTCGGTGGGATTCTTAATCGTCAAGACAATGCGCAGGATATTGCCGAAATGAAACAATACTCTATCCCTCAGATTGATATTGTAATTGTTGATTTGTATCCTTTTGAAAAAAACAGTAGCCAGTGGGGCATCTGATGAAGATATTATCGAAAAAAATAGATATAGGAGGCATCTCGCTTATCCGCGCTGCTGCTAAAAACTTTAAAGATGTGCTATGTGTGCTTCGGTAGACCAATACGCTGACCTATTGCACATATTAGATGAGCAACACGGTAGCACTACTTTTACAGCAACGCAAACACTTTGCGGCTCAAGCCTTTTAGAGTGTCTTCGCACTACGATACGGCTATCTTTAACTACTTCAATCAAACAGAAGAAATACCTACTTTAGCGATAAACGAACTTAAAGGAGAGGTATTGCGCTATGGTGAAAACCCTCATCAAAAAGGTCGTTTTTTATGGTGATTTTGAGGCTCTTTTTGATAAACTACACGGCAAAGAGCTTTTCGTACAACAATCTTTTTAGATGTGGATGCTGCTGTAAACTTAATGGCTGAATTTGCTAACGACGACCCTACTTTTTGCTATTCTTAAACACAACAATGCTTGTGGGGTGGCTACTCGTAAAACTATTTGTGAAGCCTATAAAGATGCTTTTGGCAGGAGACCCCGTATCGGCTTTTTGGAGGTATATTAATCGCTAATACTAAGATTGATTCGGCTACCGCTGAAGCTATCCACAGTCTTTTTCTTTGAGGTGATTATCGCCCCTTCATACAGTGATGAGGCTTTTAAAAAAATTCTTGAACAAAAGAGAAAACAGAATTATCTTGGTACAAAAGGAAAAGTCAGTTGCCTACAACGAGCGTACGCTCTGCCTAAATGGTTATTTGGCTCAGGATAAAAGACCTTAAGACTGACAGCCTTGCTGATGTACAGTACGTTACAGCGGTTAAGCCTTCGGCTGAGGTGTTAGAAGATCTTTTCTTTGCTTCTAAGATATGCAAAAACACCAAGTCTAATACTATTGTGTTAGCTAAAAACAAACAGTTGATAGCCAGCGGTACGGGGCAAACCAGTAGGGTAGATGCGCTTAAACAGGCCATTGAAAAAGCTAAAGAATTTAAGTTTGACCTGAATGATGCTGTGATGGCAAGTGATGCTTTCTTCCCTTTCCCTGACTGTGTAGAAATCGCTCATAATGAAGGTATTCGCTCGGTAATACAACCTGAGTGGTTCTATCAAAGACCAAGCGAGCATAGACTACTGCGATGCTCACCAAATGGGAATGGTCTTTACCGGAATAAGACATTTTAAACACTAATTAAACGCTATTTAAAAACACGTATGAAAACACATAGCTGCTATAGGAGGTTATTTTTATAATGCTCTACGACATCTTTTCGCAAACGTACGCGTTGGTCTATCACCAAAGACTTAATTTTGCGCGAGATTGATGACTTGATATTTGGTTCTATCGGTATTGTGGCTTTTTATTTCTTTCTTTGTGGGGGAGTAGTAGCAGTACAGACGGCTCTGAATATTGACAGTCCTTTTATTCCTAAATACCTGATAGGTTTTGCTACCCGTCAGTCTATCGTGCTTGAGTTTGCTACCTACTTTTACGGCTATTATTTTTGGCAGGTAAAAGGTAGGTTCGTTTATCACTTCTAGTATAGGTACGATGCGGGTAACGGAGCAGATAGATGCGCTTGATATTATGGGGGTGAACTCGGTAAACTACTTTGGTATTCCCTAAAAATAGTAGCTCTGATGCTAATGCCTTTTCTTATCGCGATGGGTATGTATTTAGGGGTATTAGGGGGCTGGGCTTCGGCAGTGATGAGCGGTTATACTACCTCGAGTGAGTTTATACAAGGGGTACAATACGATTTTAAGCCCTATAGTATGGTATATGCTTTTACTAAGACGGTAGTTTTTTGCGTTTTTCTTAGCAACGATACCTTCTTATCACGGTTATTATATGAAAGGAGGCGCTCTGACGTGGGAAAAGCTAGTACTGTGTCATTTCGTTTGGACAAGTATTGTAATTATCCTTACTAACTCGGTGATTACGCAACTGTTTTTACGCTTAAAGAAATAGATGATAATCAAAAGCCGTCTGAGATTACAAATCTCAGACGGCTTTTTGTTTTATAAGGAACTATAAGGTTTAGAATCTAAATGTACCTCCTATACCTAATACGGTTTCAAAGAAAAAGAAATCGTGTTTAGCTTTTGTCGGCTAGTGTCGTAAGTAGTGCGTACATCATACATATTGATATAGCCACCTTTTTAGCTCTGCCTACTATCAAGAAGTATTTTAGAAAAGTAAGGTGTGCTCTGCTTTTGGCATTTACTCCCTACCCCTGCGATATGAAACTCCGTCATAACGTTCTTTGTTCATCAGTTTAGTGTTTGATTTTGGGTATACCGCACCGAAACCCTATTCCTTCGGTTAGATTAACTTGTAGAATGTCAGTATTGTGGATACCAAATAGGCGAGAGATGTCGTCTATACGAGCTCCTTTCTACTACTACATAGTTTTAGTCCGTCAGTGTGCTCTGAAAGTAGGAAGTCTTCAGTAAGCACCTTGTCCACATTATTATAAATACCATCGTGTGAAGTGCCTGAACCATTTATATAACCGCTCATCTTCACCGTTTGTCCATTTTTCATTACATACTTCATATGGTCTACACCAGCTGAAATAGTATAATGGTCGTTTAGGTAATAACCAATGTGGAAGTTAGTTTGAGGGATAGTCATACGTAGAGGGTTGATGTAGTCGATGTAGCCAACCTTTAGGCTTGTCTACAGCCTCTACGTCTTTGATAGTGAAGTTATAACCATTTCCAGAGAAAGTGATATCTGAATTGGTATAATAATCGCGGTTGCCACCCCAAAAGAAGAAGAATTTGCCTTTGTTATGAGCGGTATAACGCGCAGGGGCAGTCTCTTGCGCCCCTATAGTTAGGGAAGTTACCCCTAACAACATAGTGATAAAGATTTTTTCATTAATCAGTACTTTTTAAATTATTGAGGGCGCAAAAGTACTAATTAATTTTTAAATTAGCAAATTAGTGAATTGATAAACAGAAGTAGGGGTAACGGTTAAATCTAAAGGGAAGTCCGTCAGATGACATAGATTGCTGAAATCTGAAGCAGGAGCGAAGTAAGAGAGTCCTATTTTTTTAGTGTATTAGCAGGACATTCAGCTAAAAAGCGGTCGTAATAACCGCCTCCGTAGCCTATTCTGTTGCCATAAAGGTCGTAAGCAAGGAGGGGTACGAATATTACTTCTATTTTATTAGGGGGTATAATAGTACCGTTTTCAGGCTCTGCTATTCCCCAATGGTTAGTACACAAAAAGGGTGTCATCAGTGAGCGCAATGCTTGTGAGGGTTTTCGTTTCGGGGTTCATTTTAGGTACTACTACCTGTTTATCTTTACCATAAAGTATATCTAGAATGTATTCGGTATTAATTTCACACAATTTTTCTATTGATAAAAAAATAGGTGGTAGGTATGGTGCCGCCATATAGGCAATTGCAGTAACTGATTGGCTATCTGCATACTCATAGTGTCGCGCTCTGCTGCAGTTAGTTCGCTGCGCTTTTTGTTTTGTAGAGGGTGCGAATTTCTTTTTGCTCATAGTTAGTCTATTAAGAGTTCTTTTTAGGTCATTTTCATCACCATTAAATATATTGAAATCTATCTTTCACCTTAGCTCCGGAAGTAATACCATTTTCGGTGAATTGCCACATCTTCCAGTCGAAAAGAGAGGTAGGTACCGCTACATTGTTATAGTTAGCTACCCATAACGGATATTCTTTTGAAATGGTAATATAGATAGTCCTCGTAAAAACTAATATAGGTATATAAGATAGGTTTTCGCTTGTATTTTTTTCTCTACTATGTCCATCCAAGTCTGTATATCAGCTATAAATTGCTCTAAAGACTTTTTGTTTAGGCAGTTTTTTCTACATCGAGGATAGGAAGAAAATCCCCTTTTGTAGATTAGTATTTCTTAAATATGAGGCAGCTTGTAGCTTAGGGTCTTCATCGGGACGGTAGTAATGATAAGCCCCTCTGATAAGATTTTGCCTTTTTGCTTCTTGCCAGAAATGGTTGAAATTCTTGTCAGTAGCCTCATTGCCCATAGTAGCTCTGAAGATAGTGAATTTTTATAGGAAATTTCAGTTGCTTGTTTTTGTATATATAGGCTGTCCCACTCTATCTCTTCACGCTCTTGGTAGTGAGATAGGTCGCAGCCAAATACTTTGCCTTTATAGAGACTGAGGATGCGCTCTATACGTTGGCTTTCGTAAGCACTGTTTATCTTTCTTGATGATATTCGATTGAGTATTTTCTGGTAGATGCCAGTAGTAATTTCTAAGATAAAAACTCCCCCTACACCTGCCAAAATAGTAAAAATACAGATGAATGCTAAAAAGCGTCCAACGGTAAATTTCTTTTTAGGGGTACGGGGAGTTTTTTTGTTGTTTTTTCTCATTCTTTTGATATGAATACAGCTAAAATAAGAGATTATTTTATAGGGGTAGTAGGTAGGGTTACCTCTCTGGGCCTTTCCATAGACCGTCTTTGATAGCGCGTTTTTAGCTGCTTCAGCACGTTTTTTTCGCTATCAGGGGTGTGAGCTCATCATTTTTTGAAATTTACTTTGATTATCCCCTCCTGATAATAGTGCCATTTTTCTTAAAAAGCAGTATAGACGGCTACCACATTATACCCGTGTTTCTTCATAAAAGTTATAGGCATATTCGTCGGCTTGAGACTCTTGTTTTTGCTGTGTTTAGCATCAAGCATAGCGTTTGCCATTTCTCCGAGTTCGCTATCGCTTAAGGCTCTTACCACTCCAGAGGCAGCTCCTGCGGCATCTTGTGCTGCAGCACGTAGGTAGGCTGACTTAATAGCGTCTTTAGTGTCTTCATTCTTTTACGTGCCCAATTTCGTGTCCGATAATAGCCAAAAAGCTCATCGTCTGTCATCAAGTCCATTAATGAAGAAAATACGCGTACGCTACCATCAGCACAAGCAAAAGCGTTGATATCTACCACGTGGTACACTTTATAGTTTAGGTCGAGACCGTCTTCGCTCTTGTGTTTGCCAAATAAGCGATTTAAACGTTTAGTATAAGCACTCTTACTGTCGGTTACAGGGTTATGCTTGTCCATCCATTCTACCGATTCTTTCGATAGTTTTTTTAGCGTCTTCATTGCTGAAAGCTAAGGCTTGCGCTCCTTTGCTAGCAGCACTTACCGCTTTCCCTAAATTGATTTTTTTGAGCCTCAACGGCTGAAAAAAAGTAGCTACAAAGAGGGCTACTGTAAGCATCATTTTTTTCATCTTTTGTTCTTTTTAAGATTGATGCGACAAATGTAGCGATTTTTATGCAGAATATCAAAATGTTTGCTGATTTTTTTATTTTTGGTGTGCTGCTGTTTTTCTTACATTTGCCGAAAATTTTTATGAAAAATGCTAATTATAGGAATTACAGGAGGTACAGGTTGTGGTAAGACAACCGTTGTAAATCAGATTATTAAAGAACTTTCAGGCGAAGAAGTAACTGTTATTTCGCAAGATTCTTACTACAAAGATTTAAGTCATCTTTCTTTTGAAGAGCGCACTAAAAATAATTTTTGACCATCCGAATTCTATTGATTTTGAACTACTAAAAGAACACTTGCTAAAAACTAAAAGCAGGCGAAACAATTCAGAGTCCCTACTTACTCTTTTTGTAGAGCATAACCGTACTAAAGAAACAGTGTTAGTAAAACCTACTAAAGGTGGTAATTGTAGAAGGTATCCTCATCTTTTCGCATCCTGATATCCGCTCTCTTTTTGATATAAAAATATTTGTACACGCTGATTCTGATGAGCGACTTATTCGCCGTATCAAGCGCGATACTACTGAGCGAGGCCGCGATGTAAACGAAGTGCTTAATCGCTATCAAACTACCCTCAAACCAATGCATTTAGAATTTATAGAACCTGCTAAAGAGTTTTCGCCGATATTATTATCCCTAACAACAGACGTAATACTGTAGCCATTGATATTATCAAAACTATAGTGCATAATCGTATCTTTTCAATAGTAATGAAAAAGTATTCGAATATCTCTCGCTATTAAAAAGGCCGCTGTCTTTATCTCGCCATATCAGCTGTTTTTGCGATATGGATGTTGTTTTTTGATAGTGCTTCAATGCTTACCCATAGAGAGTTGAGCAAAGAAATGGAAAAACTCAACAAACAAAAAGCAATTCTTATCTCGCGAAATAGAGAAAGATAAAAAGGAATTGCAAGAACTCTATACCGAAGAGGGTAAAGAAAAAGTTAGGTAGAGAGGTATATTACCTCAAACACGATGATGAAGAAGTGTTTATCATCGAATATGATACTATTAATTAGTAAATCAATAAAAGCAATTCTACTTCTTTTAGTTGGAATTGCTTTATTTCTTCTGTTTCTGTCGCTACTATTAAAGCTCCATTAGGGGTTACTCCTCTGATAATTCCCATAAAAGTCTTTCCCCGTTTTTGGTCGAAACGCTGATACTTTTTCCTCTCTGAAATAAATACTCTTGGTACTCTTCATATACCTGCTCAAAGGATGTAGCTGATACCTCTTCTAACATTTCTTCCAAAGCTTTCATCACTTCTTTTTAGTAGCTTTTTTTACCTTAAATACTCTTCCTGTTATATTGGCTAATGATGAGGCTTTTGGTAGTCCGTTAAAAATCACGCTGATTTACATTGAGCCCTATTCCTATCACACTCTTTTACTATTTGTTGTCCCTTGTACTATATTTTTCTATGAGGATTCCACCTACTTTTTGCGCTCAATAATAATATCATTAGGCCATTTAATTTTTGATTTCTGCTGATATATCTTGTACTTTTAGAACCTTCACTACTGCTAATGGTACTAACATATTCAGTATAAAAGCTCTTTCTATAGTTAGGTTTTTAGGTATAAAAAGAGTGCTAAATGTTAGGTTTGTATTGGGTTCGCTTTGCCATTTCGCTCCATATTGCCCTATACCTGCTGTTTGCACGGGGGTAAATACAGTTAGGTAATTAGGCAGTACTGCCTCGCTATGCACCAAATCTTTTAAATAGCGATTAGTAGAGTCGGTAGTAGGCAGAGTAATGAGCTTCATAGCAGATAGTTAGAATTGAAATAAATAAAAGGTTGAGCGCCACTCGATGCAGTAGCGTATACCACCCAAAAAGTAAGTGCTATAATAACAGCTTTAAAAAGTATAGGCATACTACCAAAGAAATTCTTGAGTTGTTCGTTCATATTTTGTGGGAAGAAATGCCATACATAGCCTATTGCCATTAGTAGGAATACATTTTTATACCCCATAATAATGGTGTGCCATTGCTGCCAATTAAATGAGAGATCGCCTATATTGTGAATGATAGTCAAGGCAATATCAAAATCGCGTGAACGAAAGAATATCCAGCAGAAAAGCTACAAAGTGAAAGGTAATCAGTAAAAAGAGCGGACTTGTTATCCGGCTTATCACGCTGCGTTTGCCGTCAGTAGCAGTAGGAAAGTACTCAGCAAAAAGTTTTGTGTATAGCCAATGCTAAGCCGTGTAGTGCTCCCCAGATGATAAAGCGTAAGTTTGCTCCGTGCCAAAGTCCTCCCTAATAGCATCGTGGTCATTTGGTTAAAGTGGCTTCTACTGATTTCTTTCGGTCTTTTGATACCAAAATCGCAAGAACGAAATAATGCTATTGCCCCACAAGTGATGTATAAAGGCAGCATTGTATGTGTGCGTATGTTTATAGCCCACGCAAGGGTTGCTCCAAAGAATAGAGTAGGGAAGAAGTACCCCAGAAAGTACCTCTGCGGTTACCTCCTACCGAAAAAAATACAGATAGTCTTTTAACCAAGTAGAGAGCGAGATATGCCAACGCCTCCAAAAACTCAGTAATGTTCTTTCGATTGGTAAGGTGTGCGGAAGTTCACAGGTAGAGTAAAGCCCATCAGTAGGGCTAAGCCTATCGCCATATCCGAATACCCCTGAGAAATCGCAGTATATCTGCAATGTATAGCCATACACAGCCATTAGGTTTTCAATAGCGGTGTAGCTGTTAGGGGCATCAAATACCCCTATCTACAAAGTTCAGCGATATATAGTCAGAAATAACAGCTTTCTTCAGCAACCCTCCAATGATGAGGAAGAGAGCTAATGAGGTTTCTTCTTTGGTAAGCTGTATCTTTTGGTAAATCTGCGGAATAAAAGTCTTTAGCACGCACTATAGGGCCCTGCTACTAACTGAGGGAAAAAGCACACAAAGAACGCAAAATCCAAAAAGACTTAGCAGGTTCAATCTCGCGGCGATATACATCTATAGTGTAACTCATCGTCTGAAAAGTATAGAACGAAATACCTACCGGCAAAAAGATATCTTGCAGAGCAAAATTACTATGTAGTACAGCATTAAAACTATCTATTAAAAAAAGTTGGTGTATTTGAAATAGCCTAATATCCCAGCGTTGGTCACCATACTTATTGCCAAGAATAACTTGCGAGTAGCAGGATGCTGACTGCGGTGTATGCGCCCTGCGAAAATAGTAGTCCATCAACGAGGATAAGATAAGCAGTACAAAATAGTTACCTCCTGCCTTGTAGTAGAAAAAAACAGCGAAAACAGAGTAACATATACGGTGCGAAAATGGGCGTATTTCTTAGTGATGATATACACGCAGTAGAATACTAAGAAAAAGCCCCTAAAAACAAACTGCTATTAAAAAGCATCGGGTGTTGGGCATCAAAAAGTAAAACCACTGTTTTTATTTGTTCTGTTGTGAATGAAAAGTTGTTAATAAACCACTGAGCTAAGGCTGATGTGTTCAATTCAAATTAGTTTTTTTAATGAAAGTTTAGACTGTTTTTTTATAGTTTAAATAATTGCTCATAAAAGGCGTCGTATAGTAAGTCCCCTTGCTCTATATACCCATCGCGGGTGTAGTGCACACGGTCGCCTGCTATTAGGTTTTTCGTCTATAAAGCGTTGCATAGCCTCACTACCGCCTACAGCGCGATAAAGGTCAAATACACTGTAGTTGTCTTTTATCGAGTTGTCTATCAAAGTATTAGCATACTCCATACACAAAGGGTTAGGATTTTTTCCTCTTGTAGAGAGATGCGGAGGCGTAGTCAGTAATATAGGGCATTGTCCGTATTGGCTACGGATAGCACTGATAAACTTGTTTACCTCGTCTTCATAACGCTCTGGCGACATACGCCCAAAAGTTTCGTTAGTGCCCAATGAAATAATGATAAGGTCTGGAGCTAAGGCTTTTATCTGTTCAAAAAAAGCGCGGTGACTTATTATAGTCTGAAAAATGCGCTCCATTCACTCCTATAGAGTGGTAAAATAATACCGTTTTGGTCGTTTTCTAATACGATACCATTTAGCGTGAAAAGAACTACTTTCTGTGTTAGGAGTTAGGTATATTTTTGTCTGATACGTTCAGATTATCATAGGCGTAATAGCTGTAAAGGGTATTGCCATTTAGTATAGTGGCATTGCTCATATCTACTTGGGTAGCAGCAGGAGCAGCAGCTGCTTTAGTGCCTACATTTAGCACTTGTCCTACGCGTATATTGTTGTTTTTTTATTCTATTAGCTTTTTTTGTAGCTGGGCTACAGTAGTATGATATTTTCTCGAGATAGAGTAAAGAGTCTCGCCTCTAACTACTTTGTGGGTAATAGATTTTTGGGGCTGAAAGTTTCATCGGAGTCAGTTTACCTACATTAGTAGCTAACTCAAAAAAACGTTGGTTGTTAGGAGTGATGATTTTCAGTGTGTTGAAAGCGTAGTCTTTATTCTTCAGATTGAGCTCTATCACAAAGTCCTTCTTATTAGTCGAAAGGGCATAACCGCTGATGCCTGATAGGTCTGAGTTCTTTTCACCATTCCATACGATGTTCGACGAAAAACGACACATTGCGCCCACCGTTAGTCTTCAGCAGTGAATAAGGAATACCAATCCCAAACCCGCCATTGCCAAAAAGCTTCCTGTAACTTTTCCTCTTACTATGTTGGTCATTACATCAGCTTGTATGTGCGAGTCGCCCTATGTGTACTATGTTGAGCTTGCGGTCGTGAAAAGTGTCTAAAGCGACTAATTTCTCAAAGAAAGGGTATAAGGCGGTAACATTGTACATATTGCTACCAGCCTCCTCAATAGGTACTTTTTTTCTTAGTAGCTTTTTAGCAGCTTTGGTAGGCTTATCGCCCTAATGGTCTTTTTATAGATGATAGGTTCACAGCTGTAGTGTAATTCACGCTCAGATACAGAAGTACCGTGACGATAAATAACGCTGTGGTGATGAGTTTCTTGATAAATTTGATGTGTTTGTTCATTGCTATTGTTGTTTATAGTGAAAAAGATGTGTGTTTACGGGTGTAAAGTGTTTTCTGCTGCAGGCTTAGAGGTATTCTTAGGCTTTTTGTACTGTGCGTACTCGTCCATTAGCTTGTTATAGATAAGGTGAGCTACCTTTTTAGCCCCGCGAGCATTGAAGTGGGTGTAATCTTTGCTTGCCAACGAAGGGTAGCCTCTACCCATTGCTTCATTGTGCCTTCACCGCCCATTAGCTCGTATAGATTGATAAAGCCTGAATGAGTGTCGTGAGCGTATTGCTGTTGAGCTTTAGCCAAAGGTACGACAGCCTTATCGGTCTTCATCTCCATATTTACCTTAGTCGATTTGTCAGCAGTCGAGATGATAAGAATAGAAGTGTCAGGGAAGCAAGCCCTAAGCTGATTTACTACCTTAGTCATACCGCGCTCGTACCACGAATAGTCTAAAGTACCGTAGTTTAGCACATTAGCCCCCAAAGTGCAATACGATGAGGTCGTAGTGCAAATGCTCGTCAAACTGGTTCATTAGGTCAGTGTTAAAGAGCGATAAAGGCAAACCCGAATTACCTCGGCTCGAAAAAGTTATCTACATACACACCTTGCGCGTTAGTAGAACTGATGCCGTAAAACGGAATAGAGTCTGTTTTGTAAAAGCTAATCCGCACAGCTTTAGTGTTTTGTCCATCAGTTAGCGGCAGTACGTTTAGCAGTTTATCAGTGTTCAGAGGCTTCACTACTTTTTACAGTATCGTTGTAGGTAATCTCTACCTTAGCCTCCTTGTTGCCTGAACGTCCGTAATAGAGTGCAGGAGCATATAAACTGCTGATATGCTGCTGATTAGACGATTTGTATTGTACCCAAGTACCATTACCTTGAGTGAAAAAAACACCTGCCCACATACCCCAAAACGGACGTGTAGGGCGTTTCACATTCACATACGATTGCGTACGCCAAGTGTTAGAATAGGTATGCCATACACTTGCGCGCGATTTAGCAGACTCTGAGGTGATAGGTAGAAAGCCGATTCCCGTACCTCCAAAAGCATCTTGAAAGAGCAAGCGCAAATCTTGTACTATCAGGTCACCGTCTGTCATTGAGTCACCATAATAGCCTATTCGTATTTTTTTCCTTCTTTGGTGGTTTCTAAATGTTGTAGTTTTTGAAGAAAGCCAACAAATACTGGTCAGATTTCTTCAATTGTTTCTTTTTAGCCAATGAATCATTAGCCTGATTAAGTACTTTTTCTATTTCTTTACCTGAGATAGCCTCAAGCATAAGACTATCAACCACAGCATTTTCTACCTTACTTTCAGGAAAGATACGTGCAGGTAGCCACTCTTTGAAAGCCATAAAAATGGCAGTTGCTAATATAAAGGGTGAAAAAAAGATTGTTTAAAATAAGATGTTTTCACAAACTGAGTTGCTATTATGTTTAGTTCTTTTTCAGGGGGCAAAGATAAAAAAATAATTTTTGAATTACGAATTATGAATTACAAAAACCGCTAAGTAAAACACTTAGCGGTTTTTTTATATCTATAATTTCCAAATTGTCAAATCAGCAAATTGTCAAATCAGCAAATTGTCAAATCAGCAAATTGTCAAATCAGCAAATTGTCAAATCAGCAAATTGTCAAATCAGCAAATTGCCAAATTGTCAAATCGTCTTATGCTTTTTGAAGTAAGCGACTTAAAGAATACAAATCCAAAGCCTAAAGTAAGCATACAGTGGAAAGGAAACATACCAAAGTCGTTTAGCTTTTACAGCACTATACAACCCAAAAGCAAAGTACAGCATTAGCAAAAATTCTACTATCATATTAGGCGATAGTTTGGTGTTGATATACTTATTATTTTTTCCAGCTATCACTTAGCGAACTGATGTTAAACTTTAGGTGTACGCACAAATTCACTTCGTTTGCCGCTATGTCCTTCAAGTACCGCAATAGTATTGTGGAACGAAAATCCTAAAAGCTACTGAGAAGAAAGTAAAGAACAACTTCACATAGTTCAAAGAAGTCGTCAAAAAGTCTTCCCTTGTAAGTTCTTATAGGTAAACCAGTAACAGATAAACAAGATAATAGTACTAGTGATAAAAAAAGCTTGTAAAGTGGAATATCCAGCCCAAATGTCCATACTGATTTTTAAGGTACAACATCGGTATACTAAAGATAGCGGTAATAAATACCCATAAGAACATTGAGCTGTTCAAAAGTGCATTACCCCGTGGAATTTAGTCTTCCAACCAATATTTTTAGCAGCGAGCAAGCGACCTACTGTCTTGCGGAAGTTTTCAGCCCTCCCTTGTTCCAACGGAATTGTTGAGAGCGTGCTGCCGAGATAACTACAGAAGCTCAGCAGGAGTTTCTACATCTTCCAAATATTTAAACTTCCAATTCTTTAATTGTGCGCGATAGCTAAGGTCAAGGTCTTCAGTTAGAGTATCTCCTTCCCAGTTTCCTGCATCGTAAATGCACGCTTTACGCCAGATACCAGCAGTACCGTTAAAGTTGATGAAGTAACCTTTAGAGTTACGTCCCACTTGTTCAAGAGTGAAGTGTACATCTAAAGCAAGCGCTTGTATTTTAGTAAGGATAGAATAATTGCGGTTGATATGTCCCCAACGAGTTTGCACCACCCTATTTCAGGGTCTTTGAGTAAATAACGGTGCGTTTAAGCCAGTCAGGTTGAGGCAAAAAGTCAGCGTCAAAAATAGCTATAAAATCACCTTTAGCCACAGCCAATCCTTCTTTCAGCGCGCCAGCCTTAAATCCTTAGCGGTTCTCGCGGCGTATGTGTTGAATGTCTAAGCCTGTAGCCTGTAGTTTTTTTGATGATTTCAGCTGTTTCTGCTACCGATTCGTCAGTAGAGTCGTCAAGCACCTGAATTTCAAGCTTAGTGCGTGGGTACTCAAGTTTGGCAATGTTTTCAAGCAGACGAGGTACTACGTACTTTTCGTTGTAAAGTGGTAGCTGAATGGTCACGTAGGGTATCTCCCTAGGGTCAAGTAGATTGAACTTAGGAGACTCGTCATTTTGTTTGCGATGCTTCAGATAATTCAGCAGCAAACTAAGCATTGAAAAGGCTATACAAAAGATGCCTATCAAAAGCAGTGCAATAAATAATAATAATTGCGTAATTAATAAATGTTGCCATAAATTATTGTTTTATGTTCTTTCATTTTGCAAAAGTACGTGTTTTTTTATTACTGCCAAGAAAAAGAAATATTTTTGAATAAAAAAACGGTAATACATTGTTAATTAGCTGATTATGTTTTTTCTTCAATTATGCATAGCAGCAAGAGACAATTTACCTATAGGATGAGCGAAGGATCACCAGGATGAGCGAAGGATAAGCGAACAATAAACGAAAAATAAGCGAGCCTTATACAGCCTTATCTCATACAATTTTCGTATAGATTTACTTTATTACTAACTTCTGATAACCAATAAGTTAAACGTTCTTGTTTAAAAAAATTATTGCTTTTTCTTTGGCTATTCTAATAAAACATTGTATCTTTAGCGCGCTAAATTGTAATAAAAACCCTTACTTTCAAAAGAGTAAAATTAATTATGACAGAAGGAGAAAAACTAATTCCTGTAGATATCAGCGATGAGATGAAATCTGCGTATATCGACTATTCGATGTCCGTAATCGTTTCGCGTGCCCTACCCGATGTGCGTGATGGTCTCAAACCCGTACACCGCCGCGTATTGTATGGTATGTATGATATGGGCGTACTTAGCAGTAGAGCCTATAAGAAATCAGCCGCTATCGTGGGTGAGGTGCTCGGTAAATACCACCCACACGGCGATATCGCTGTCTATGACACTATGGTGCGTATGGCACAATATTGAGCCTACGCTATATGCTCGTAGACGGGCAAGGTAACTTTGGCTCTATGGGGGGCGACTCTCCCGCGGCTATGCGTTATACCGAAGCACGTATGCGCAAGTTCTCTGAAGATATGCTTATTGATATCGACAAAGAAACAGTGGATCACCAGCTTACTTACGATGACTCTCGTGAAGAGCCTATCGTACTCCCCACACGTATTCCTAACCTATTAGTAAATGGTTCAGCAGGTATTGCTGTGGGTATGGCTACCAATATGGCGCCTCATAACCTTTCTGAGGTCATTGATGGTACGATAGCTTATATTGATAATAATGATATAGAGATTGACGAACTTATCAAATATATTAAAGCACCTGATTTCCCTACTGAGGGGATTATCTACGGCTACGAGGGCGTAAAAAGAAGCCTTCAAAACTGGTCGTGGTCGTGTGATTGTTCGTGCTAAAACCGAGTTCCAAGAAGTAAAAGGCAAGGAATGTATAGTAGTTACAGAGGTGCCTTATCAAGTAGATACATCTGTATTGCTCAAGAAAACTTCAGACTTGGTAAAAAGAAGGTAAACTTGAGGGGATTACCGATGTGCGCGATGAGTCAGCACGTGGCAAAATACGCATTGTCTATTTTCCTAAAACGCGATGCAGTGCCTAATGTGGTGCTGAACAATCTTTTTAAACACACCGAACTGCAAACTTCTTTCAGTGTCAATAATATTGCCTTAGTAAAAGGTCGCCCAGAACTGTTAAAACCTCAAAGACCTTATTTATCACTTTTGTAGAACACCGTCACGATGTCGTGTATCGCCGTACTGATTTCGAATTGCGCAAAAGCTAAAGAGCGTATCCATATTTTGGAAGGGTTTTATGAAGGTGATGGCTACTGAAGATACAATGGGCAAAGCTATTGAGATTATTCGTTTTCACGATAAGCCCAAAAGAAGATTTGATAGCTGAGTTCGACCTTACTGATGTACAAGCCGAAGCTATTTTGGCATTAGCACTACGTCGTATCAACAAAGCCCCTCATTTTGCAAAACCAAAGAGGAATACGAACAGAAGTTAGCTGAAATACGAGACCTCGAAGATATTTTTAGCACGCAAAGAACGCCGTGTCGAGATTATCAAACAAGAGTTGTTAGAGATAAAGAAAAAAATATGGTGATGAGCGCCGTTCTGTTATTGAGTATGCTGGTGGTGAGTTTAGCGTAGAAGATATGATACCTGATGACAAAAATGGTGATTACCATTTCGCACGCAGGCTATATCAAGCGCACTCCACTGAGCGAGTATAAAACACAGAGCAGGGGAGGGTAGGGACAAAAAGCCTCTACCACTCGCGACCAAGATTTCTTAGAACACCTATTTGTAAGTTCTAATCACCAATATCTATTATTCTTTACCCAAAAAGGTAAAGTGCTTCTGGATGCGCGTGTACGAAATACCAGAAGGTAGCAAGACTGCCAAAGGGCGTGCTGTACAGAACCTTATCAATATAGAGCAAGACGACAAGATTAAAGGCTTTTGTGAGTGTACAAAATCTCAAAGATGAGGACTATATCAGCAGCAACTACCTAATTATGGCTACTAAGCAAGGTATTGTAAAGAAAAACGTTACTCAAAGAATACTCACGTCCGCGTCAGAATGGTATTAACGCTATTACTATTAAGGAGGGAGACGAACTGATAGAAGCAAAAACTAACCTCAGGCAGCAGTCAGCTGATGTTAGCCGTGAAGTCTGGTCGTGCAATTCGTTTTGGTGAAGACAAAGTACGTGCAGTAGGACGTAACTCGCAAGGAGTACGTGGTATCGACCTCGATACCGAAACCGATGAAGTAGTAGGTATGATAGCTATCGAAAACCCACGCGAAGAGACTGTATTGGTAGTATCAGAAAATGGATATGGTAAGCGTTCATACATAGACGATCCTGAAACTCACGAGGCTGTATATCGTATTACTAACCGTGGAGGTAAAGGGGTAAAACCATTTCTATCACTGATAAAGACAGGGCAGTTAGTAGCTATTAAGAGCGTAGCTGAAGGTGAAGACTTAATGATTATCAACAAGTCAGGTATTGCCATACGTCTTCAATTGATACCTTGCGTATTTCAGGGACGTGCTACCCCAAGCGTAAAACTCATCAACATCAAAGGCAAAGACTCTATAGCCGCCGTTACCAAAGTAATGAAAGAAGATGACGATGATAATAACGCTACTGAAGAAGTAGAAGTTTCTACTGAAGAATAAAAATCTGTGTTTATAATTAATAAAGAAAGGTCAAACGGAAGTTACTTCATTTCTCTTTAGGTAAGAATTACTTCCGTGATTACCTTTCTTTTTATTTTATACTATGGAAAAACAACCGCTTTACTAAAAAGTTGCGCTTAGGCAAAATGCGCTTTATATACCTGATAGTATGCTCGCACAAAGAGCTATACAACCAGGAACACTCGAATTGGTAGCTGCCTTGCGCCAACACGGCTTTTGGCGTTACCGAAGACCTCTTGCACGCTATAAACGGTACCAATAACGAGTATCGCCAATTGGTAGTGCGCATTATTAAGCAAATACTTAATGTAAAACTCAACTGGGCACCGCTTATCAAGAATTGGGAAGTGCCTACAGGAGAGAGTGCGGTAGACCATATCATTACTGCTTTCTACAATCAATTTCCTGATTTGGTAAAGAATGATGATTATATTTGTTATTGGTATGATTACGATGATTATTATGAGGCAAATGATATTAAAAACTACAATAGAGAATATTTTACGCCCCAACACGAGCGCTTTTTAGCTTGTGGGCACTATATTCCTTATGGTACCTTTCCGCTGTGGCGTTATAATGGTTGTCCTTTTGTGGTACGCCTTTTCAATTAGGTAAGATAGAGTGTACCGAGCAGGGTAGCAAACTCAAAATCCTCGACCTTTGGCGCGAACAAGATGCAAACACCTATTATCAAAACCTATTGGCTTCTAAAACAGCTTTAGATGCTACTCAAGTAGATTCGCTCAAACGTTTGTTGCCTTACTTTTCTGTAGATAAAAAAACTACTATCGAAATGAAAGAAACCCTTATCTTAGTAGTGGATAGTTATCTTCTTTCAGAAGGCAATGAAGTAGCAGCAGGAGCTTGTTTTCGCACTCCTACCGATATTCTGCGTTATTTGTGGTATAAGAAGACGGGGTTCTTGCAGCTATTACCTCCTAAAACAATTGTTGCTAAAAATGCTAAAAACTACAGTCATATTGTTTACCCTTTAAATAAGAGTGAAGAAGCAAAGATAGAAGCAAAAAGAAGAACTTCGCTTGAAATACTCGCGTAAAGAATGTGCAAGAGTGGCGCGTTGGCTCAATACCTTTGCCTCTCTCTGCAGAAAAAGGCTTGCGAACTGATGCATCCCCAAGCGCGAGATGTGGGTGCGCTTTATTCGCGCCTTGCGCTTGGCTGAGTACAGCAAGAAAAAAGGCTTTGAAAAGCTCGCTATGCTGTTAGATATTTTCTATCATCAGAAATATAAGGTATGGCAAGGCAAGGTACAACAGGCTTACCTAAATGTAGATACGGATACTGTTTTTGGGGTATCTAAAAGAACGTCCTTCTCAGTTTGCACGCTCGCTATTTGCTACAATGTTATGGGTGAGGTACTGAAGCTACTATCGCAGCTTTCAAAGAGGTAATAGACCAAGTGCTCTATGCGCTTGCTTTTTTACCCTCAATAATTATGCTGACCTTTATTTTTACGCCACACGGCACGCGTTCTGTGAAAAATTATTACGGGTGATTATGTAGAGGTGCCTAAAAACCAATGGGTGAAATTTAGGCTATAACGAGGAACAATTAGCCCAGATGAAAAACAGCGATAGAAGAGCTTTTGCTTTGTGGGTAATACGCCGAAAGTTCGCAGCGCAAACCAATCTACATAAAACGATATTTATAGACGAACAACTGTATCACCTCCCTTTGCCTATAGGGCGATAGAAGTACTACTATACACGACTTTAACGCGACCTTAATGGGCACTAAATTCCTTTAGAAGGCAATGAGGTACGCCTCTTTATGCAATGGGGTAAAGACCTACCTGCACAGCATCTCGATATGGACTTGTCGTGCCATATCATCTTTGAAGAAGGATGCAAAATGAAAAAAATGATATGCTATTATGGCAGACTTACCGCTACGGGTTGTCAGCATAGTGGCGATATTCGCAGCATTCCTAACAAAGTAGGGTACTGCTGAGTATATCAATATTGATGTGAATACTTTTGCGACAGAAGAAAGCTAAGTACGTAACTTTTGTGTGCAATGCTTATTCTAATGGGGCACTATCACCCTAATTTAGTAGTAGGTTGGATGGATAGTAAGTATAAAGATGAAAGTATCTGAGCGTACAGGGGTAGCTTACGACCCTTCTACGGTTATCCATCAGGTGCGTATTACTGCAGCCGTTGCAAAAAGGATTGCTGTTTGGAGTTTTAGATGTAGAGAAGAAAGAAATAATATGGTTAGAAGTGCCTTTTCAGGGCAAGTAGCTAATGACCTATCTTTTAAGCACAGTAAAAAGCCTTGTTAAGCAAGTTGAGTGCTAAAACCACTATCGGCAACCTGCTAACCCCTAAAGCCGAAGCTCAAGGTTGCAGGTGAGTTAGTGATAAAAGCTCTTGCCGATGAGGTATATGATAAGCAATGGGTAGCTCAGGGTAATGTGAGTGCTTTTTCTTTAGAAACCGATAAGTTACACTTGCATTTATGTTGCGTGGAGCTCCAGGAAGTTGCGTAGTTGTCATAACCGCTTATCCAATAAGTACGATTTAGCATTATTTACGTTTAACTGTAGCTGTACATCTTTCACCTTATAATAAAGTACCGCATTGAGTAGCGTATAATCAGGGTAAGAGCAGCGGTAGCACGACGCCCTACCCGTCCGAGGCGTTCGCTGGCGTAGCACCCCTATACCTGCTCCGAGTCCTTTTTAAACTACCATTTTCAAATATATACTTCGTCCAGAGGTTAGCTGCGTGGCGGGAGTACTAGGGCGTTGTACGTTTAGGGTCTTTAATAGCTCCTTCTTCTTTTAGTTTCACAATACGAGCATCAGTATAAGCATAGTTCGCTACCACACTAAAAGTTAGGCAATATCTGTCCCGCTACGTCCAATTCAAACCCGTTAGATTCTTCATCTACTGGCACGCGCCAATCAGCTTTACCTGCTTTCGGACTTTGCTCTAATAGAGTTCTCTTGTGTAATCTTAAATATGGCTAATGTAGCACTCAGGCGTTTGTTAAACCATTCGGTCTTCAATCCAACCTCGTATAATTCACTCTTCATATAATCAAAAAGGCCCTCCATAGCGGTCAGGGTCAGATTGTATATTAGCCCTTGTGACTGAAACTTTTACCCAAGTCGAATAAAGATTGATGTTCTCCGATGCCTCTACTACCAATCCCACACGAGGTATAAAAGGCACTTGTCTGCCGACTAATCTCTTTTAGTAGTCTCTTTGTTTAGTATTTCCGGTGAACCACTCTTGGCGTAATCCAATAAGCAGCTTCACAATACTGATGTCTATCTGCTCTTGCACATATACCCCGTGAGAGTATTCCTCATAAGGGTTTAGTGTGTTTTGTTTCCAAATGTATTTGCTATATCTTTATAAGCATTGCCTGCTATAGGGGTCGTATAGGTCAAATACAGGTACGTTAGTAGTAGGGAGGTTTGCACTGAGCCTGCCAATACATCATTGGCAGTAGTAGTATAGGTGTTTACGACTTTAGTTTTATCCTTGCTCAAATAACCTTGTGCTGAAATAGACGATGAACCTGCTTTTTGTTCTGAAATAAAATAGTCATAACCTACTAATAGCTTGTGTTTCAACATACCAGTATTGAAGTTGAAATTGAAGTAAGTGTTGAAGCTATTATTAGCGAAATACCGTTTGCGTTGGTTAGCAGTCATCATCACTTTGTTAGGGTCAGCATAACGGAAGGCGTTAGCTCCGTTGCCCTATTTGCTTGTAGTATAAGTTAGCTTGGTGTGCTCCTAACTATATCCTCGCTGTAAGAAGAGTTAAGGTAAATAGCGTTTAGCGAAATATGGTCAGAGAATTTATGAGTGAGGGCTATGGTAGTATTGAGAGTGTTTTTCCTTCAGGAAATCATTAGCAGCACTTAGTGAGCGGCTGATAGGGGTAGAGTACACATTGCCATCAGCAGGCACAGACTGTCCGCGGTCTATCTTGCCGTTGAAGTTCTGATACACAAAATCAACGTTGATGTGCGTTTTCTCGTTAGGGATATAGAGAATGAAGGGGCAGCAATAATGCTTTCAGAGCCTTGCAAATCGCGGAAAGAGTCAGTTTTCTCATAACCTAAAGTTTAGGCGGTAAAGCAGTGTTTTCTTAGGGTTTAGAGGGCCAGTGAAGTCGCCGTAAGTTTTGAGGGTATTCCAGCTACCTACCCCCACGGTGATGCTATTTTTGTTTTCAAACAGCGGTTTCTTAGTTACGCGGTTGATAACCTCCTGGGGCAGCGTTGCCAAAAGAGCAGAGGCAGGACCTTTGATAACCTCTACACGCTCGATATTAGCAAGCGAAGACTGTTTCCATAAGCTCGTTTGGGCACGCATACCGTTTAGCAGGTTGCCCGAATTGCGGTTACCCGTAGCACGAAAACCACGAATAGAAAAGTCGTTGTACGAAGAGTTTTGGTTTACCCGCCAATGTTTTTCACCACCTCATTTACGTAGTAGCCCTTGGCCTAAGATAAGCTCTTTGGTAACGTAGCCTACTGATTGAGGGTACTTCTTTCAGCGCAGAAGCTGTTTTGGTACCTATAAAAGAGTTGAGTGTTTTTATAACTACTCTCTTTGCGTCCGATAACCCTCTACTTCTTGTAGTGCAGTCAGTTCTTCAGAGAGTTGTACATCTAAGTGCGTGTGGGTACTCGCTGGGGTTAGGGAGCTACATCGGTGCGTATTTTTAAAGTTTGAAAACCGAGGATAGCTAAACACTATAGTCTGTTTGCCTACAGGCACATTGCGAAGTTCGTAAAACCTTTGTCGTTGCTGCTAACACCTATGAAGTGCCTTCTAGTACGACATCTACCCCTATAAGAGGTTGTTTATTTTTCATCGGTTACCCGACCGCGCACTTCAGTAGTTTGCTGGGCAAAAACAGTAGTAAGGCTGAAGCAACAAAACATCAGCAAAGAAAAGAGTTTTTCATATAGATTACTTTTTATTTAAAAATGTTTCTTGTTTATTTTCGAGGTGCAAGATAATAAAATCATTATAAATAACAATTTTTAGCAGTTAATTATTAGCTGAAGCTATACCTATTTACCTTATAAAAAGTAGTATAAGAACAAGCTTATTCAAAAGCGAACGATGAGCTGAAGCGATAAGCGAAGGATAAGCAAGATTTAACTTTTTCACTTTTTCTTTTCTTTTCTATCTTTTTGTACCTTTGCAAAAATATTGAGATTAATGAGTAGAAAATACTTTTATTAGGGCTGCTGATAGGGTTTTGCTTAGTAGCTTGCAATGATGGTGATTTGAGAAGTTGAAACTATTTCGTTTGATAATTCTGATGTACTTTCTTGCTCTAGCAATGATACAGCAGTGTCTTTTTGTTTAAAATACAGTCAAAACAGGCACTTATACTTAAGTTGCCCGCTAAGTAGTACTGAAAAATAAAGAAAAGACCGTAAGTGGTACAATACCTGATAGTTATAAATTGTATTACCATGTACGTTCTGACCAAGCCCCTACTACCTCTTATTTCTGTGCAGATTTTCCGCCTGCTTCTCCTATAGTAACCACTCAGATAGAGGCAACAGGAGGCACAGTATCTATCACCACAAGGGCTATTTATGATGAAAATACTCATACTTTGCTGCGTTATGACCACATTTTATCCGTATCAATGATTTGGTGTTAATAAATAGGCAAGGTAAACAAAGTAGTAGATTCAAACTTATTTTTGGTACTTACCAAACGAGAAAATAAATCGTATTTTTCACCTTAGTACAACTTTATACTAATGAGTCAATTTGTAGTTTCGGCACGGGAAATATCGCCCACAATCATTTAGAGATGTCGTGCAGCAGGCTATTAACAATACACTGCTCAACGCTATCGAAAACAAACCACTTAGCACAAGCGCTCCCTATTTACAGGGCCACGTGGGTGTGGGTAAGACTACTGTGCGCGTATCTCGCCAAAATAAACGAACAAAGTGGTGCAACAGATGATAACGACTTTGCTTTTCAATGTGTTTGAACTCGATGCTGTCTAATAATAGTGTAGATGACATACGAAAGCTCATAGAGCAAGTGCGCATCCTCCCCAAGTGAGGCAACTACAAAAGTGTATATCATCGATGAGGTGTATATGCTCTCTACAGCGGCTTTCAATGCTTTCCTGAAAAACGTTAGAAGAGCCACCCTACATGCTACTATCTTGAAGGACTACTGAAAAGCACAAGATTATCCCTACTATCTTGTCTCGTTGCTGACATTTGATTTTGGCGTATTACAATAAGTGATATACGCTGAATATTTGAAATATATGCAGAACAACAAGGTATTGAGGCTGAAGATGAGGCGCTGCAAAATCATTGCCAGGGCTGACGGAGCTATGCGCGATGCTCTCTATTTTCGACCGTGTCGTGAGTTTTTCAGTGATAAGATTACCCGTCAGCCACTTCGAAATACTGAATGTGTTAGACTATGAGGGTTTATTTTAAGGTAACAGACCTTATTTTTAGATAATAAGTTACCCAGATTTACCGCTTTGAGCTCAATACGGTTATAGCGCAAGGTTTTTGATGGCAATCACTTTATAGCAGGCTTGGCAAGCCACTAGAGATTTGATGGTGCAAAATCAGGTGACTATTAGTTTAATGGAGGTAGGCGAAGAGACTCGAAAGAAATATACAGAGCAGAGTGAGCGTGCTACAGTGCCATTCTTAATGGAGCTATACGCATCGCTAGATTGCGATTTGAGCTATCGAAACAGCAAAAATCAACGTTTATTGGTAGAAATCGCGCTGATGCAGTAGCGTCATTGACCCATGAGGGATATGATGGACGCTTCATAATACCAGCTATTTTATTTAATGTTGAAGTGCTCCCTGTTGCTACACAGTCTCAGCCCCCAGCTCCAGCTCTCACCTGCAGTGGTTAGTGTGCCTACTATTACTAAGGCACAGCGCTCGGGATGGTATCGGGCTTTTCAATAAAAAGTGTACACCTGAAGACTGAGCACCAAAGGCAGGCAAAAGAAGATACGATAGACCCTAATTCGCCACCTCGTGAACCTTTTACCTCAGAGGCTTTTCAGCAGTATTGGCAAGCCCATATACAACACTTATTGAGCAGAGGCGAAACGTATGCAGCATCTATTTTGCAGATAGCCAATAAGCAATTTAGAGGGCACCGTACTACACTTAGGTGGTAGTACTCAAAACGGCTAAAACAGACGTAATAGAGATGGAGCCAGTTATTGGCTTTATCGCATAAGCAATTGCGCAATTACGACCTAAGATATAGAAATACAAGTAAATGAAGAGATTAGCAAGCAGTAGTGGTAACTCGGAAGAGAGCTACAATAGGTTGCTACAGCTCAACCCACTACTACAAGATTTTAGAAATGCATTTAGCTTGGATAAGCTAATAATGATTTGAAGAAAAGATATTTTGAAAAATAATAAAATTAGATAAGATATGAGAGTACTAAATGAACGTCTGACAAGATTTTAGAGAGTTTAGAGACTAAAAGATATACTAGCGTAAGTGAGCTAAAGCGATAAGCTAAAAGGTTCTCTGGGTAGTAACTATCCGAAAAGACTTAACTCTTTAGAACAAGAAGGCTATTTACACCGCACACAGAGGGCAAGTAAGCACAAATGCGCCATGTATTTGATCAAACAGGAGTGAGGAAAAGAACGCTAAATGTAGAAGAGAAAAACGCGCATCATTGATAAAGCTTTTAGATTATATCAAGGAAAATGAGTTTATCATTCTTCATCAGGGTCTACTGCTCATCTATTGGCACAGAAGCTTTTATGGGTTGCGCAACCTAACGAGTATTAACTCCTTCGTTACGAGTTGCTTTGAGGGTGTGCAAGAATCCCAATGTATAAATCAATTCACTTAGGGGGCGAGGTGCAGCAAGCCTACCTCTACAGTTAGGGAGTATGTAGAAGAAACTTAAGCAATTTCTCTGTACCACTTTTATTCTTGGGTATTGAGGGTATCGATTTAGATTACGGATTAGCTCCTACTAACGTAGGTGAAGCCCACTAAATAAAGAAAATGATGGGCGTGTAGATAAAACTGTGTCCTTGCCGATTCATCAAAAATACACAAAACGCGATTTGGGTTTACTTATGTAAAAAGATTGATATGCTATCACTGATAGCAATGCCGACCCAGAGTTTGTAGAAGAACGTAAAAACGCGGTGTAGAGGTAGTTATTTGCTAATTGATTAGACTATTATAGTAACATTAAAAATATGATACAAATATATCGAGCAATCCGGGGATGCTCCAAATCGCGATGTGCTGGAGCATTTAAAGAATACAGACAAAGAGGTGAGGTAATAGATTACCTTAAAAAGGTGTGAACCACAGAGAGACTGAAAAGTCGTTATCACGTTGCAAATGCAGCCTATAGACTTGGGTCGCACTAAAGAAGCTATCTGGAAAGAGCATCAAGGTAAGACTCTGAGCGGATGAAGAAGTAATAGCCGCTATGGTGGCACACCCTCAACTCATACAACGGCTATAGTTGTAGAGGGAGATAAAGCGCGCATTGAGCGATAGCTGATTTAGTTAAATTGTAAATAGTACAAATATAGAATGAAAAAGTTATTGAGTGTAGCTGCAGTAGTGTGGGTATAGCAGCAGTGCACGGACAACATACGTATCGCTAAGTGGTGGGTATGGATTTCAGTCAAACCCAGAAGTAGTGGTAGAGATGCTACCGATTCAGCAGCCATCACTGACTTGAGCGAAGTTATGGTGAGAGGTATCGAAAGCACAATTGCGTGGAGGTATTTTTTACTAAACGTTGGGGAGCTGAATTGGCATTAGGCTATCTGCACGGTGAAGAGATAGCTACCAACAAAACCAAATCCTTGATATGACTGCTCACGCTTGACGCGCCTTTTGGGGCATCAAGCTTTTCAGCAGTGCTTAATATCATTACAGATAATCCAGATGCGCGCGCAGGGCTGTCAGTCAAATAGGAGGGAAAGACTGAGAGTACTACTAAGCTTAAACGCTAACTCTCCTGGCCATTACGGGTGCTTAATCCGTTGGTCTCTACCAACCGATGTTGTAAATATGACAGCTGATTGTGACGAACTTTCGCGGTAAGATACCTTTGTGCTATTTATTGGTGGAATAGGATACTCGTTTCAACGTGTAACGGATAAGATAAGTTTGTTTCAGTAGAAGGTGAACACCCTCAATATCATGTGCACTGCAAGACTTTCAAAAATTAGGAAAGCTCAGCTTCTCGTACTATAGGTAAAAGAGTAACTACTGAATTGAAAATTGCAAGAATTCTAGCGATATATGGATGTGGCTTAAACAGAACGCCTTTCTCTTCCCAAACAGAAAAGATTGGAAACAATTAGCAGCGAATCAGATTTTCGCTCTTTTGGAAGATGAATATAGCTGGGAGGGCGTGAGCCCTGATGCGCCTTATCTCGTCTTATAGGGTCTCCACCTTTGGAGTGGACTTTACAAAATTATAATTACTGTAATAAGATATCGAGGCCAGGCTGAAACATAATCAGCAGCCCATGAGTATTTCATTTTGTAGATTATAGTAGCTTTATGAGCGACGAGGTACTGGCTATCTGATGTATTAGTAGTGAGCCCTTTTATGCGAAAGCTAATGGCGTACTACCACCCATAGGTTAGGCGCATTGGCTTGCGACTCATCACGCGTGATACGCCTCACAAAACCTCTATCTTTGCCGTGCGTGCATAGACAGGCACAGGATAGGTGTTAGTGCCGGTACTGGTCTTGTACCTCGTGCGCCTGCTGACTTTGGCGCGAGAAGAGCATCGCACTCGTCATAGAGTAGCGGTTTTAGCCTCTACATTTATTGACTCTACCATGCGTCCGCCTCACTACCGGCGTGCGTACCGCTGTAGCGTTTGTAACAGCCATCGTATCGTCGCGTAATATTTTTGGTCTCGCGTACTAACTTCATTTCTTCTTTAGCATACCCATTGTCTTCTGCGACACATCGCAGTGGAGGAAATAGCATCATGCGGTGAATTGGGCAATGATAAGCGTCCTCGCCTTTTTCGCCCTTGTATCTCGTTTTCTAATTGGCGCTACCGCTTTTCTGCCCTGCGTACCTGCACCCGGATTGGTAGGTAGAAACTACCATGGGTCGTCGATACTACACTTTGGCTGGCAATGCGCTGCAAGGCTACCAACATCTTGCATAGTAGAACAGTTAGTTGAAGCGATAACTCGTCGTCTTGGTAAAAGTACACGCATTGACTTGCAGGAATTACGAGCTTTTTGGTCCTCGTCCATACGCCAAGCCGGAAGAGTTATCGATCATGGTAGTGCCTTACTTGAGGCAAAAGGTGAGCCCATTTCTTTAGAAACAGATGTCTCGCTAGGAAAATAGGGCTACTATCGGCTTTGAGAGGAGATACTGGCTCTGCTCTAAGCCTACCACAGAATATTCTTTCCCTTTGAAATTAATTTTCCTATAGACTTTCAGAAGCCACGTGCATAAGCTTTTCCGAAGGCTGGTGAAAATTGTGTTCTTTTAGTATCTTCTAACATCGTTGTTACCTACCATACCGGTGCAACGCCTCCACTACCGCTACTCTCATATTTAGTTATTAGTTCTTTATTATTGCTTTAATTCTTAAATTATTGTTCTAAGTGTTTGGTTTGAAATCGGCTATAAGGTCGTCGGCGTCTTCTCAATCCCTACGGCATACTCTGATAAGCGTAACGAGCTACTCACGAGCTACTCCTCTCGAAACTCGCATGAGTAAGCGAACTAGGGTGAGTAACTGTGCTCTGACCTGCTATACCACCAAAAAGCACTACTTTTAGACCTTCTAAGAAAGTATTCATTTGGCTCACTCTTCACTGTGCAGTAAAGAGAATACTGGAATCATCAGTCCAGGCTTGTGCTTCGAATAGTCACCTCTATATGGCCTTCAGTAGGGTAATATACTTTTTCAATTCGTGTGTGTCTTTGAGGAAAGCGAGAAGTTTTAGTATTTTCTTGTGCTTTTCTACCTAGTTTGGTGTTTCATACTGCGCAACAACAGCTTTGCCATCAAAAGGAGAGACCAGCGCCCAAAGCCATTTTGAGGAGCAAAGAGTATCTTTTCTGCTAACTCATCGCTATTACCATGGCCGTCTCTGCAATAAGGTCGTTGTGGCCACCTACAACTTGGTAGCACTATGCAGTACTATATCGGCAATTCCTAACCCCTAAAGGACGTTGAGCACTGGCGATAAGTAGCATTATCGACAATAGTGAGGGAGATTATGCGCTTTGGCAATAGCTACCACCCATCGCATGTCGGTTACATCTAACAGCGGGTTAGAGGGTGATTCAACAAAATAGCTTTGGTGTTGGGACGCACAGCGGCTTCTATCTGGCTAAGGTCGGTGGTATCAACGAAAGTAGATTCGAAGCCAAACCGGTGAAAGATGTCGCGCAGTAATGCGGTAGGTACTGTATAGACAGCTCAAGTCCAGAGAGCGGTACGCCTGCTTTGGAACATAGTGGAAGAGCAGATGAGGAGCCGCCATACCAGAAGAAAAACTGAGGCCGTGTTTGCCATTTTCTATTCTTGGCAACGAGGGTTTCTGTAAATCTTTACGAGTGGGACTCTGATATGTCGTCCGTATTCAAACTCTTGTCTGGCGCTGCATATTCTTTGATAGGAAAGTAGAAGCCATATTGATAGTGCTTCCCAGCTTTTCTCTTTATCATTGTTTCTTACGCCGTGTATGGCTTTGTTCGTAAACCTACATTAGTGATAAGCATACCCCAGAGCGACAAAGTAGTACATTTTCTGTTACCTACCAAATTTATTTTACTAAAAATTAGGGTAGTATATTTTCGTTTTGAAGTCGATTATTGGTTGTTTTATTTTACGCTGCTCTTCGTTTATCCTTTCTGTTTATCCTTCGCCCTTTCCCCGTGACTATCGTATTAATTTTTGTATAGGAAGCCTATAAAGAAAATTTTTCTGTTTTGTTTATGTAGAGTAATGATAATTTTGAAAAAAAAATATGCTAAAGTGTTGCAGTGTATTATTTATTTTGAAATCTTTGCAGCCTGAAACATTAGTAGTTTTAATGTACTTAATATTTATAATCAAAATAAGCCGAAAGTGAACCTGCCCTAAATCATCTAAGATTTTCTGCTTGCTCAAAAAGTGTAGAGTCATTGAAAAATTGCAGAAAAATACGGTACCACTTGGCGAAGTGAAACGGTCTTAATATATGACAGGAATTTCAGCCTTCATTTGAAGAGTCGATACGCGGAACAGAGGAGCCTTTTAGTATGCCCATTTTCCTAACGCTGACAACTTTAATGGAGCTTTTGCTGATGTTTGATGCGCTAAACGCGCTTGGCTCGACACATCACAGCGGTTATGCCTTTACTTGCTGGGCACGCCAAGAGTTAAAGATAAACTGCGTGTGCCTATGGGGCTAAATTGCGGCTAATTTATTGCAATACGCAGGCGTTACTCCATAATGACGAGATGGACTTGCACGTTGACCAACACAAGGTTTGAACGCCCTGTAGACTACCTTTAGTTTGAGAGTATTTTTACTCACTGAAAGTCTGAACTTAGATACCTGTATTGCTTCGCCTGGATATGGAGGTTCTAAAAGAGCTTTTACGCTTACCTAAATTTTAAAAGTATGCACTAAGTTACAAGTAAAGAAAAAATAAGCAATGTTATTGAAAACAATGGAGCTTTATAGGTTTATGTAGAAGGAGAAATGTGGTAGTTAGTAGATGATATAGATAAGAAGCTATACATCGTGAAAGTATGCAACTGATGAAGGAGGTGTTGTGAGGTGAGAGTTGTATACGCACCATCCTTATGGAAATACAGAACGGATAGAAATGGCTGGAGGAACTGATAGTAACGGATTTCATCTCTGAAACAGCCATCAAAGAGTTAAGGTACTGTGCAGAACTTTTTGTTGATGTAATGTATAAAATGCCAATGAGGGCGATTGTCTGAAATTTATTATGTAACTTAATATTTATAAATAAATGCAACTCGTCATCATAATCAAAGGATTCAAAGAGAAAGGCAAAGCAGCAAGCAAAGCCTTTACGCACGCTGACAGGTAATTTGCGTATTATACGGAGGAGACGATGTTCTGCATTTTCATAACGAATTAGCATTTGCTAGCATCGTGTACACTTAATGTATACAGCTACGATTGAAGAACAAGAGTTACTGCCATTCTGCAAGACATTCAGTTTGGACCTCAGAACTGGATAAAACTATTCATATTGATTTCTATCAACTTAACAAAACAAAGAAATCACTTATAGAAGTGCTAATCCAAATACAATGTACTTGGCCCGTGCTATGGCAGGGGGTACTTTACGTGGTAAATCGTGTTAAAATTAAAGCTTACCAGACAATCTCCTGACTTTGGTTCCGTAGATATTTGGCTCTTGAAATGGGTAAACTGTTTGTACATCATTGTTACCCCTAAGAAAAACTATACAGATTGAAAACTACAGATAACAACTGTAGCGTTTGTTGATTAAGAGTATCTCAAAGGCAAGGAAAGCTGCTCAAGATGCTGCTAAAGCTGAAAAAAAGGTAAGAAAAATAACTACTTTTTAGGGTAATAAAGAAAACCAACAAATTATTGTTATGGTTTTTATTGTGGTTTTTGGCTACCGCTTTAATTTAGCGAGGGAAGACACCACGGGCTGCTCTCGCGCTTCGCGGTGGTTTGGGTAAGGATAGCGATGGGCGGCCGGCCTGCTCTGTAGGCCATTTTGCTGAAAAGCTCGGCTACCCCATATTCCGTTACGATATACAGCCGGGCACGGTGGTTACCACCCAGCCTGCTTTAAGAAAGGTACAATCTGCTTTCCTTATTGGTAACTGATGGAAATGCAATGATAGACTTACCCGCCCTCGCTAAGCATTGTTCTCGCATGAAATCTATTTGACCGCCAAAGCCAGAAAAGATAGTAGTAATTTATAGAGTCGGTGGCAACATACTTGCTGGTAATATCCACTTCTGATAGCAGAGCCCATAGAAATCATTTTAGGGTTTTGCCTAATCACTGAAAACTTCATTAGAATATGAGGCTTCTCGTCATTTCAACAGAAGGAAGCAGGTCGATAAAGTCATACAACTCTTGGGGTGCCTGGCAAAGAGAGGTTGCGATTTTCCTTTGTCTATCTTCTTTCGCAGCCGTTGATAACTCCTTTTTCACCACCGAGTAAGTACTCTTCGGTTAGCAGTTCGTGGATACCTAAGTTTTTGTGATGCCCATTTCCGCGCTAAATGTGCATTGGGAGCATTGCCAATACCAGTTGCAGGGTACTACCGCCCCGATAAGCGCACCATGGCGGGCTATTTGGGTTTGAGAAGCGTTGTCTGGTGAGGTGGAAGGAGAAAATAGGCATCGTGTTCTACGAGAGTCTATTTCTGTCTACATAAAAGGCATCACCAGGTGCGCGGCATCTGCTCATTGACTTGGTAATTATGTATTTATGTTTCGATAGCAGGGATTTGAAGCCTCTCAACACTGCGCCCATATAAAACCAAATTTATCAGGAGGAGAAACTTGTATGAACAACATTCACTTTTTTATGTGTTTTCTTGAACAAAAGCAAAGTATATCGCTCAAGAAAATAGGGCATACGAAACTGCTGCCCGGCCTTGATGATATGCCGCATCATACGAAAGGAAGAAGAATTGATCGTAGAACTATCTTGTATTTAGTCGGCGTGAAAGGGCATCAATTGATATGGATATGCCCCAGGTAACATTGCGAGCCCAGGAGTCCCGTTTAACGAGGGCATCTAGCATTAATATTCTGGAACTGCAGCTCCCCCCTGTATATAGACAAAATCGCCACTTTTGACTACCTTTGTGCTCTTCAGCCGTTGTAATTTTTTGTCATTATTATCAATTTTGAAGAAGGCTCAAAGATACTATATAAAACCAATTGACAAAATGTTCTGCAATATAATTTTTTACTACCTTTGCAAAATTAAAAAGGAAATATTATGTATCCACCTGAATTGGTAAAACCCAGATAGAAGAACTTGACTTCGGTTGGTCGGAAGAATTAAAACGGCAGCTGCTGTAAAATGTTATTGAGCAAGAAGGCACCACCTTAGTAGTAGGAACTCGGTATGCGCGGCTGTGTTGCGCGTAAATGCCTGTCCGGCGGTAATCTATGCCTGGTAAAACGCAAAGAAAACCAGACCATCTGATCACTGTACGGTGTAGGGGTAGGGATAGGAGGCCACCAGTTAGCGCGCCAATATATAAGGTTTTTCCGCCATCATCGCTTAGTATTGCCTCTTTTCAAAGACGGCGAATTATGTACATGTTAGAGCGCCATCACATAGAAGGACGTATAATAGCGATAGCAGAAATCTTCAGCAGGCTTATAAATGAATATTGTTAATAACTTTTCTACATTACACTTTGCTAAGGTATATGCATTTGGCAAAAGTTTTTCTTTTATTTCAATACTTATGATGAAAATATCTTACCTCCAGTACTTCATTACCTGTTTTTGATGTGTATGATTACTTATTTTCACCCCATACAATGCGGGTGTAGACACTTTATAGGGCGTGCAAAGCAGTCGTCGATTTTCTGACGCTTATGCTACCAAAATACTCGCTGTTAGTAAGGGCAATTGGGTGCGCTTTTCGACAGAAGCCTTTGCCAGAGAATGTCCTCACTACTATCGGTGCCAAACTCACCTGCAAAGTTTGTATGATATTCCGCCGCTAATATGGCATTTGCGCTTAATATAGTGTCCGTTTTGCAGGGCAAAAGTTAGAGTTAGAGTGAGGCATACCGAGTATTACTATCAATCTACGTGCACAATGGATTCGGTACTGATAGACCGCAGTCGTCCGCAAGATGCCGTACCACAGTTGAGGCTTTTGGTAAGATTTAGCCAAAGAAACAAGCAGGCTTATCTTCCCAGAAGGCACTGCAGTCGTGGGCCGGTGCCACGTCCCTTTCAAAACGAAAAGGCTTGCATAGTCATTATGATAGACAGAGGGCTATGGTGCCTATTAATATTACTAACCTTGGAAAATATTATGTTACGGGCATTTTCCTGGGTATCTTCTTAATAAGGTTAGTTTTTTCTGTACACAAAGCTATCAAGATATCCTTAAGAGATAGAGGAACAGATATAGAGGTGTAGTTTATTGCGCTGGAATTATGAATAACAAGGAGAGTGTGTTAAATATTTGCTTAAAGTATTTGCGGTTATGATATTTCTTCTTTACTTGCATCACAAAGTGTTTGCATGCAAGATAACAAATATTTAGACGACCCCATTAATGAGATATGCCGATGATGTAAGTTCATTTTATTTTCTTTTCTGCCAGCGGTCTTTCGGGAGTAGGGTATGTGCCTAATAGGCGGCAGTGGTATATAAGTTACTGCAACATCATTACCTCTGATATCCTTATGTGATTATAGAAAGTAAGACTTTGTAAAGCTATTATAGCTGTTGCGCTATTAGTACTCGTAGCCCCAGTTGACTGCTTATCTGTTTTCGGTGCGCAAAGCCAAACGCAATGGTGAAAAATTAATAACTTACTGCTAAAAGGCATTTTATAACTTTGCCTTGCCGCTGCCTGCTGGAGACACCGTAGTATACTGCTTATCATAATGGGCACTATGGTCGCTTTGCGTCTGCGACACTCGATATTTTTACGATTGGCGTGTGTGAGCAAATACACTTTTATGATGTGCATTACCTCAGTAATACTGATAATAAGGGACAGAAATTTCAGTAGCCGGCTATGGTCTGTTGTTCTGGAGTTTTAGCATCGTGTCATTATATTCTTCACGTGGTGTAATGACTTTAAATACGAACGAAAGTAATATTGTTGACACTATCGCAGTTTATAACATCTTTAGGTAAAGATAAGTATAGAGTATGTGTTGTCTGATTGGGCAAAGAAGGCAACTTGTAGATCTATCGAAGCAAGATAATCAGGGAAATTGCATATGTGAAGCATTTTGAAGCGATATTAACCTTTATAAACTTAAAAAACTAAGAAAAAGGTGGTTTTGAATTGCCTATAATAATCTTGAAGTCTCTTTCAGAAAATAGTATTAAAGTGTTTTGATCACCGCATTCGCTTACGTATGTCGGTGCTAATGAGTCAATGAAGTGCTGACTTTAATGCGCTTAAAGAACTTTTAGGAGTAACTGATGGCAATCATGAAGCTACCTGTAGCAGCTGAAGAATGAAGGTCGTTATAGAAAATCGTTTGTAGGAAAGGAAAACAAATACTTCGCATAAGGCTACTAAAAAGGACGAGAAGGGTTTCAAGAGCATTTAAAATGCATTGGGAGAAATTAGCAAAACCTATCGATTAGCCGATAAGTAGATTTGTAGCAGCGCCAACAGAAGGAGTTCTCTCTTTTAGCTATATGTGAAATACAGTGCTTTTTATTAGTTATTAATTGTAAATTATTATATTATGTAGTCCACAAAATCATCAACATCTAATCTATTTTCAGTCAAACACATTTCGTTTTGATGCTTATTAGCGCTTACTTTAATATTGCTCATTCCTTTGCTATTGGTACAGAACCTCGTGAGGAACGCTGAGACAGTGCGCAGTCGGTTATGGTTGCGATCGACAAATGGGCGGGACGATGTGCTTCTAGTCTGCAATGGTCCTATTCGTGCAAAATTCCTCTATGCGGTTTATACTAACAAAGAAAATGCATACGAGACTCAGTATGCTTACTGCTGCCCAGAGGAGCTTAAGAATACTTGCATGTACAGAAGTGAAAAGCGTAATGAGTCTGAGTCAGGTGGTGTTTAATGCCATATTGGACCTTTAATGGTAGCCATATAACCTCCTGATTTCTCGCAGGGATTGCTAATGACGATATAGAGTGGGAGAGCTACTATCTTTTATTCGCAATTCACTAATCTTTGCGAGGTATTAAGAACAGTGTAGCTATTAAGATAGGGCAGTAAAAGCTATAATTTTTGAGCCAATCTATGAGACGATCTGCTGATATATGCTAACTATGCGACGGCAATAGTAGCTCTATCTATAGAGTGTAGCATCGCTTGAAACAGGTCTCATTAATTATCAGGAATTCTCTACGCAGACCCTTCCTTTCAACTGTCAGTACGGTATGGATGGTGGCAGGAAAATAGCGATGGTACCCCATCGGTGAGACTACTGACAGCACGCTGACCTTCTAACTGGGCTTAACTCTGGTTTTTATGTAACTCTGCGCTTGCGAAAGGCTGGATTAATACCGGTGGGTTTAACGCATCGTGGCGGTGCTACGATCAACCGTCTGTTTTTCTCAGCAGTCGCTTTGGAGCGTTTGCCTAATGTTTCGCACTACGCGTAATGATGCAGATTTTATTATTCGCTGCAGATGAATATCAACAGAATGAACGCGCTGTAAGCATGGCTTTTAGCTATAGGGCTGCTGCTGAGTATTCTTCCTTATCCCAAAGTATTATGAGATAAAAATACATATATTCCAATGTACAGCTGATAGGTTGTAGCTCTTTAAAGTTGTTTCGGTTACTCTTATTTCTATCACCTGAAGCATAGTAGTTTTCATTTTGCATCATTTTATAGCTTCGCTGATGACCGGCGTGATGTACTTCTAGTCTGTACTCTATTTTCGATACTGAAAACAAAGAAGTTTCCCAGCCTTTATCTGTGCACTTCTTTGTCTGCTCTCTACATGGTTTTATATATATGGATTAGTTCAGCTTTGAGAATTATGCCCTTTTAGTAGGAAGCATTGGCCTGTTGCTTCGTATTGGCAGCAGCGACGTGCATGTACGTTTCTGCGCGCGCGTAGAGATGAATGGCTACTGAAGCGGAAAGGGTAGAAGCGCTAAAGACGAAAAATTGATGGAAAAGTTTTTACTTTAGAAATTTTTATTTACCTGCTTTTCTAAACACTAATTAAGATGTCAGAGAACTATCTTTTGATGTATTGATAGAAATCTTGAAGGAGTCGTAAATAAGTATGAAAAATAGATTTATTTTTATGCAAGTGCGTTACGATCGTATGATTTTCTCTGATGATGTATCCTGGTTGATTATGACTTGTACTAGAACCATGAAGTGTTAGATTCCAACCCTTTAGATGTGTTGGTATTGGCGATTGTAAACTACTTTCCTAGGCCAGGATGGTGAAACCTATAGGGTTTTCCATATGGTTACGAAAAGGGCCTGATGAGGGTGATTTGTGTACTTAGACCAGACCCATTTGGAATAAAATGACGACCCAAGCACCCAACCCACACCTTATTGGTGAAATTGAGCACTTCTTTAGCGTATATAAGGACTTAGAGAAGAAAAGTGTTATTAATGGTTGGGGCAATGTAGAGGAAGCGGTAGAAGACATACCACGAATGCAAAAGAGCTGCTATAGGTAGTCGTGGAATTTTTCTCTAATCAACTAATGAATTAAAAATTTGCCAATGACAATTAGTTAAGCTTAATTGATCTATTGGTATTTTATTAACTATTTAATGATACTTTGGACCGCTGGTTTTATTTAAAAAGACCTTTTCGACATACCCTTTTCGTCAAACGTTGGGTTTATCCATATGTATTTGGACTTATCACACAGTCGTTATGGATGGCTTTAACTAGCTGAAGATTGAGGGTTCGGATATTATACGCTCCTACACCGATGTTGTTTATCTCTAAGTCCACCAAATGACGGTTGATGTTACGGCTATGAATATGTGTTTAATGTAGTTTGAAAAAGGAAGATACCTTAGATAATGTGGGTTAATTTTTAGAAACCCAAAATCTGAATATTTAATACGGCTGCCTTTAGAGACGATGAACTAGTATATTACCTAAAAGGTTATGTAGGGGTTGGTACTGTGAATAGAATGTGGCGGAGAAGGGAAGGAAATACACCGAGAGGTGCGCCAAAGTGATGTAGAAAATATAGGTATTGCATCAGCTGATGGCTGGGTGATCATTTTCCCACAGTGGGCACACTACCTCACCCAGCCTATTCGAAAGGGTACGGCCTTACCTTATCAAGCAATAAAACTGAGGGTGCGCCCCAGAAAGATAGACGGTTTTAGGGCGCCTGTTTGATAAGAAGGGTATCAATATTAGCAGCGTTCAACAATCGATGATTATTAAACCCCTTGGCAGATAGATTATGAGAATGATACTGTAGAACAAATCTGTTGCCCAAATAGAAATGGCTATTGAGCAGCACACCGAATCGTTCTTAAAAGTAAGAAAACTAGAATCTGATAATGCGCTTCAGCAGCAAGTGCAACCCCAAAGGCTAATCCTGCCCTATTAGTGAAGGATAGTTAGAACACCTGAGTCCACAGGAGCAAAGGTGTTTCACCTACATACAGGCCTGGAGCAGAGCTGGCAAAGGAAGCTCGCTCGCAGCGACCATCACCTGACCGTGGTGCGCAACGGCGTCAGCATACATGAACCACATTGATACAGCACCCGGTAAAATGTTAGTACCCACGCCATAGTTGAATGTGCGAGAAAAGAAGACCAACAGCACACACTTGATAAGTGATGATAGCGGCGATGCGCTGAGTTTTACGTGGCGATAAGGCCGGTAAGCCATCCTCCCAAGAGGTTGCCTACCACCATTCCAGCTCCGCACACCAGCCACGTTGATTCTGCATATCGCCAGCGAGCGCTTTAACATCAAAGGCTGTATAGCTAAACCACGCAAAAGTCCGCCGCAACCTAGCGGTGAGAGTTACCACTAAAGTATCCTTGATTGAATAAAACGCACTTCGCGCTCATACTGAGGCCTCTTTTATTTTCTACTGGCAGGAGAACAGATAGCATGTATAAAGCCCACCGTCAGGACACGCAGCCCATTGTAATACGCCAACTCTACTTCAAAGCTCCTACGTAGGTGAGAAGAGGCATTGGCTACTAAATTAGCAACTGTGTTTTCTCCCAAACATAATTGAGATAGGCAAAGGCTTCTTTGCTTTTTAGAGCTAATCACAGCTACAATGGCACCTACTTCCAAAGAAAGTAACTGTGAGGCAATCCTGAAAAGAAACGAGCTATTAATAGGGTCGTAATCTGGCGAAAAAGCAGAAAGTCCATTGAAGAGGAGAGTAAGAGTACCATAAAATAAAAGTATCTTCCGGGTTGTACTTAGCAGCCAATGCAATGAGAGTAGGGAGTCACATTACACCTATAGTATAAGCTGAAATAAATCTACCAGTTGATAGCATCGGGTTAACTCATATTTCGCCCTCTTATAACACGTAATAGCCCCATTATTAGGAATTCAGTAGCCCCAACGCTGTTTCCTATAGCCAGAGGCCAAAGTTTTTATCATAGTTTTATTTTGCCGCGCAAAGCATGAAAAATTATTGATGATGATATGTTCATTCCCAAAATTGTAAAAGCACGATAAAGTTGTTTACAAAAGAGCTCATTACCGTGAAAAGGTGAGTTTTAGGATAGTGACAGCTTTTGCCATAGCACGCTGATATAATGTCAGGAAACCAAGGACCACTAATAACAAAGGTCAGTTTACTACCAGTGTTTCATTTTCTTTTGAAGTTCATCAGCAAAAGCACAGAGTGGTATATTTCACCTCGTTCATTCAAAAGGATAAGGTGATGAGACGGTTCTACATAGCTGAGTATAAGCTCGCCGCCTTCTTTATCTTGCTGTTCTTCAGATAATGATTTGCTATTCTTAGATGTTGTAGTAGCTCAGAGCCTGTGTTGATATAGTTTTGAGAATATATGTTGTTGTAGGGTCACATTGGTCTTCCCATAGCGATAAGTTTGAGATTCACAGGAAGAATTTTATGAATTTTGAATTATGAAGTAATAAACTTTGTCAGAGTTCTAGAACCTATTAAAGTCATTAATTATTAACTGACAAAAGAAAAGTCTTTCTTTTCTCCTTATCATTCAGTATTTCTAATGAATTACGGTCAGCAGCCGAAAGCCCTGCCATTATGCTTTCAGTTCATCTACATCTTGATATTTTACCGTTGATAGATAGTGTAATATCTCTTTGCCACCAATATTGATATTGTTATATCTGTAGAACTGACCAGCCTCGTTACTTTTGTATCTCGATTCTGGCTTTCAAACTGTTTATGGTCAGCCTCTGATAGATTTTTCACCCTGCCTAATCGACCTGTATGGAGGTAAGTATTGTTTTTCTTCAAGGTGATCAGCAGTTTTCTTTTAACATCGCGTAGTGGTGGTAGCTTTAGCATATCATCAGGACGTTTTGGTAGAAGCTTATGGCAACCACTGAGGTCAGAATATGTGTGTATTTTCACTGTCGTAAGCTGTCGTAATGATGTCGCCTTTCTTAAGTCCAGCAGCACCAGCCCAGAATCTTCACCAGCCACGGTAGTTTTCTGCTTTCTGTTCAAGAGGCCTTTGGCCACTCTCCAGAGTCTAATCCGTCCACGCACGCTCATTACTCCGCGTTGCATACATTGCCGTATCTTACCAGGGTTCTACTACTTTCTTTATACAATATTGCTGCAGTGGCTGGCAAAAGAACAGCCCATAAACGCCTGTAGAAGAGATAGCAGTATTAATACCTGGGCTGTCGCTGTTTAGGGTTTACTAAGGCACCACCGCTATTACCTCCATATTCACGGCAGCATCGGTTTGGATAAATGATTCCCATCTTTATCGCCACTGCGCTCACTAATATTATGTGCTTTAAAGTAACTCGATAATACCTGGAAGGTTACAGCTGGGAGTTAAGGTTGAAAGGGTTCCCACCGCCAACACCTTATTCCCCTAATTGAGTGTTGTCAGAGCTAGTACAAAGGGCAACTTCTTCAGCTTCTGTTTTAGAGCTATGTCATTGAGTATCTGTAACGTGCTAGTTTAGCAGGTAAGTTTTGTTGTTGTTTAGGGTTACTTCAAGGTAGTAGCATTACACATGTGTCATATAGTCATATAGCTCAGGGTAATAATCACACCAGAGCCAGTCCTTTACTTGAGTCTGCTCTGCCCGCCGTTACCATAAAAGGTCAAAGATAGAGGTAACCCTCAGGATTTCATATGCTTTTTACGTAACTACACTATCACTGTTTTATTAGGCTGTCGAGTAAAGCTATCTTCTTTAGGCCTGAAACTTCCTGTTAGCAGTGTTGTAATTATTGCACTACAGCTGGGCGATAGCAGTCTGGCGCTTTGTTTAGCATCGTGTTTGTTCATAAATAATTTAGAAATCACCTAAAGTTATAGCACTGTTCCAAAATGGCAGTAGCTACCATATATACTTGCACACCTTATCATATTCTTTGTTTTAGTATTCTTATGGCTTAAACTACCATTAGGCAACAATTGTGCCAAATTCATAATTAACTATTCAGAATTGATAATTAGAAAAAAAAGCTGCTTGTGAAACCAAACAGCTTTTTTCTACAAATATGTCCTTGTGCTAAATTACAATTTAGGAGCACCAGTGAAGAACGCCAAAGACTTTGCACCTTCAGCAAATTTCTTATCGTTGAAGTCGGTACGAATGACTCAGCTAATTCTTTAGTTTAGCACTAAATTGAGCTTTGTCTTCTCCAAGTGTTTTCAGTCTGATGTTTTATTGTGAAATACTGCAGATTGAGGTAATTTGAAACCGAAGATAAGATCTTTGTACCAATGTTGTTGCTTCATGTTATGAGCCGCAGTGATAAGCGCGCGGGTATCTTTTATGGGCTACATCTCATTTTCCGTTGTATCCAGTGTTTACAGCTTGGGTACGTTTACGCCAGTTTCTTTAATTTTTCAGCCAAACGTTTTCTCCGTATTCATAGCTGCGGGGCATGTTGGGCAGCGTACCAAAACAAGCAGAGAATGTTTTTGTGGAGTAGTGATTCCTACTTCAGTACCTGCTACGGAAGTATAACCAGATACGGAATTCAGGTCGCCTACCAGGAGTTAATTTAGAGATTGAGGCAATATAACGCGGGTTAATCAAAAGTAAGGAAGAAAATGTTCAGGATTGTGTCCTATAGATCCCGGTTGGATATTAGCGATGTGGTAACAGGGATAAGAAATACGAGTGTTTTCGGTGATATCGCCAGTACGAGCGAAGTTCACCACACCTTTATCATCCATAATTACGTTTTCAAGGATAGCTCCTTTAATAATAGCTGCAAAGATTTCTGTTCTTTTTCAGCGGTTAGGTCTAATACTTTAGCATAGCAACCTCCTTCCCAAAGTTGAATACAGATGCAGGAGTCCAACTGTGTCTACTATCACCGATTAGGTAAGGTTAGGGTCAGCAGAAAGAGAAGCTTTTACCAAGCATCAGAAAGACCAAAAGAGGCCATCGCTGTCTTTTATTTCACGTTAGCAGAATATGCATTGGCATAGGTTGCGGAACACTGCAATTCAAAGTTCATAGCAGAGAAAAATACTTTTAATTTCTCCAGTATAACCCCGTAATACCCATTAGAGCGATTTTAGTAAAGTTACGATAGCGAAGCTTGCTTTGGCGGTACCATCTACTGCAGGGTCAGCTTCAAATCCAGGAGCGTTAACTACTAACCAATCTTCTTTAAATGAATCGTCTGTTGTCTTCTATACGTAAGAACATATTGAAAGCGGTGGTTACCCATGGAAGTTCAGGTAATAGTGGCACGGTTATTTAGTAATGAGATTGTGGTCAGTACATACATACCCATCGTACATGGATTTTGCTTGAAAGATAAGCTTTCATTACTTTTTCGTGAAGTTAACAAACTTTGTGCTCTTAAAAGGAATGTTTAATATTTCACCATACGCGATCTTTAGTAATGCCACCTTTTTTACGATGAAACGGTCTTTAGAGAATGACCAGTAAATTTACTAAAGGTTGATAGCAATAGCCCTGAAGAAGCTCTTAAACTTAAATTTTTATGGTCTAAAGTTTCTTGTGTAGTTCATCCGCTGAAAGTTGGTAATCGAACGGTAGCGTTTTTGATGCCGTATTTATCTAAGGCAAGTTTTTTTTGAATTACTCTATAATATCTTATTTAGAAATTTAGTACGTATAAAACTTACAGTTTCTCAGTCTTCCCCGTATGAGTCTTCCTCTGAAAAGCGGTGCAAATGTACGCATTACTATTTTCTAACAAAAATATTTTTAACATTCTAGCGTATATGTAAAACCATAGGTCAGGGTCTTTTACACCTGTCACCCCAGCATAATTATCATTACATACCGTCACTATATGGGCCAGCCTCAGCTGAAACTTTAAAGAAATAATCGCCTAAGCTTCACGGTAGTAATAGAGACTATTTTGTGTAAACAGGGTCTCCTCATTAGCATTATCTTTATCAGTATTTCTACTTGCTGTCTCATTGTTGTTGGGCTCTTGCTAATCCCACAAAGTCCATTTTCGCAGTATACACTGCCGCGTTATGCTGCTCGCCACATAACTGCATGCGCTGCTGTTTGTGCTTGGTCATTGCCCATTACATTTGCTAACCTAATGTAGTTTAACAGAGCATAACTTTTATCTCTCGACTCGCTTCTACAGCTCTTAGCTCTATTAAACATATTGATTGCTCGCTGTGCGCATTACTACTGCTGTCAAAAGTGATGTACTGTGTCAGGCACCGCTTTAACGATAGCCGAGGTTGTGTATACTACCACTACTGCCATCAGGAGTCACTAAGCGCTGTTTTATCATCATTGAAATGGAAATCTCGTCAGTTAACACCCCATTTATCTTCACAGGTTCGTAAAATTTTGATACCTCAGTGATTATAAAAGGTGATTGCACGTACTGGTTATTGTCGTATATAAAAGTAAGCTTTGGTCGGTGGCTGGGGAAGAGTTTAAGGGTTACTGTACCTCCTAAGCATTTACAGCAGAGCCCTTTGTACTGTAGAGCGTTGCCATTCTCGCGTATTTTGTTCAAAAAGGTTTCTCTATTCCAGTGAATTTCTTCAGTCATAATATTGGTTAGAGGTCATGACCACGCAAAGTGAAAGTATCGTTTTGCACTTAGAATGATAAAGTCAGTTTCCACCTCCTGGTGTTAGGGAAAGTGGGTTGACAGCAACCCAAAATGATGCAGGTATACTGCTGAAAGTGTCAAAGCTAAGCATTCCTCAGTGATGCTGCGAAGAAAGAGGTCCTCTAGCATTGGTATAGCTTTTCATTTCTGATGACGCGGTTACCTCACCATTTTTAGTTTTATCAAAAGTTATAACCTCCTATGCTTCTATGAAATTTAGGAAAGTCTTTGTCGGTAGCAAAAACCTTCATTGATAGGGGGTATACCCAATACCCTACGCGGCATTGTTCAGTAAAAGTCAAGTGTTTCACAGCCACGTTCTCTCAGCATTTTATAGCTATTGAGTCAATTTACAGTACGTCTTGAGGCTTTTTGTAAAAGTCTCTCCTCCTTATAATTACAACTTATAGTTATGAGAAATGATAATGATAAGAATATATATTTTTCATTGTTGTATTAACGGTTGACTGGTGAAATCTTTGCCCTATGTACGCCATCAGCCTACCAGCTATTGCATGTATATCGATCATGTATATTTCAAGGCGCAGTTCATCAAGGTTGATATTCCATTCTTCTTGGTGGCATTTTCATTATGGCTATTTTTTTGTTCTATTTTTATTACCGGTATAGGTTTCGAGAGGTCTGATTTTTCCTTCTGTCTGCCCTTTTTAAATTTCTTCCATTGCTAATGATTCATACGGGGTATAGTATCTGTAAGGCATTGCCATTAGCCAGCAACGTATTTCTGCTATGTATAGTGCATCATCAAAACCATCACCATCAGCGTCTAGCACGGTTAGGCAGTAAAGCAACCGCAGTCTAAAGATAATTGTAATACACTATATAGCGGCCATTATTCTACAAAATCCTCATCGTGGTCAAACTCGGCAGGCGTTTTATAAACCTGCTTAGGTAGTTTTGTGCTTAAAGTCCACTCTGTTTCACCTGCAGAAGTGGTCGTTCTTGGTAGTCAATACTATTGATATTTTCTCATAATCAGTGTATAATCTCAGCCTGATGCCAAGTGTGTGAGCATTTCGTGTAAAGAGTAGCCAAAATATTGTCATTCAGCCAATAGATGTTGTTAGCCTCTAAGTGGTTTGTATCATTAGTGTGTATTTTTACACCTGCTGCAGCTAATCCCCACCAATTTGGTACCAGAGAGAAGAAAGGAACACCTATCAGCAGGGTGAGGTTAGAAATGCTCCTTTCAAGTAAAGGGGTTTAGAGGCCAGTTTTATGTATGGTTCCTGGCAAAGGTAGAAGGTTATAAACTCTATCGCCTTGTTATATTTAGTAGGGGTAAGTAAGTATAATCCTACTGATTTCTTTTTGCCCAAAAGCGGTATATCTGTATGTTGTATTAATGGCAAAAAGTCTCATCTAAATACTTTGTCCAAATCTGGTTTGGGGTTCAAGCCCGCTTTTCTCCATTGCGGAATGATACAACACTCATCTGCGAGTTTATCGTCATTATCATGTTTCTAAAAATGATAAGTGCTAAAAAGGGTATATATATTTTCTTATAGTTTATATTTTATTTTTATCTTGGTTTTCTTTTTGCATACTCACCTATTACGGCATCAGGTAGAATAGCTCTGGCAAATCGTTTGCAGGCAAAGCGGTCAGCAGCAGCATCGTTTCGGCTTGAGTTATCGCTTGGTAGCGTGCTACTTCATATTGTAGTGGCGCATGCCCACAGCGCAAACCTTCACCTAAGGTTAGTATGTTGTCGGCGCATCAGGCACGTGGTGCAATAGGGTTTTGCACCATCGCTACTTCGATAGTGAATGACGGATTGAGGTGCTTTGGTGCACCATTTACGGTACTTCTCTGAGTAGGCAATACTGCTATAAAAGTCTATGATTTCATCCTCGTTAAAGTATTGCTACTAGTAGCCACGGATAGTGGCTTCTGCTGAATAAATTTGAGGTAAACATATTCAGGCTTGTGGTTACAGTACTGTCATGAATGACCTAAGAGTATTTTTTGCCTCAGCTTCACTTCAAGGTTTCGCCGCAGTAAAGCGTATCATTATCGGCCGAGTACCACGTTCCTAAAAGTGAATTACTATAAACTACTGCATCACGTCTGTTGTCAAAACACATCAAAAGGAGTAAACCAACAAAATTACAACGCACTAGCTTTACCTGAATTGCCTTATTTATCCTGGGCGGTTAGCAGAAGCAAAGTTTCTCCTGCTGGTACGGTGGTTAGAATAAATTGTCTGGCATTAGAGGCTGAAAATACGATGATGAATGAAGGAATAAACAGGGTGCAGTATTAGGTTAGCAGTCCTTAATTCCTTCACGAGTGTAATAGATGGCAAACTTTTACATCAGTACCGCCTGTTTTAGTAGCATCTCAAAGTCTTTCTTAATTGTGTGCAGTATATTTAGTAGTCGTGTTATTAGTAGTAGCACTACATCACAAAGGCCCAAAAGCCTTGTGTCATTGTTATACATAAATAGAATGTGCTGCAAAAGCGTAGTGTTTTGTTGAAGTGATATTTAGGCATCTCATAGTTATGTCATTTATTAACGGCAGACCATTGTTAACAGCACTATTTGTGCGTATACCTCTGCGCCACAGTACCGGGCCATATCTACCGTCTAATTCTGTTTCAGAAGCCAATACATATGGGATACCCAAGTCACCTGCACTAGCAGTAGGTTATAAGCCTGTAAGAAAAGATCACCAACTAGTGCGCATAAGCCTGCTACTAAGCTCTTCCTACAGCATTGGTAGATCTTGGGTTACCTATTTTTTCAATAGCTTCCAAAGCTGTATATTAGCGTGATTGATAGCCGGTAGTGGCTTTCATTCCAAATGTTTTGTAGTCCGTCAGAATCAGGAGTATTCTTGTATTCTGCTAACAGAGGCTTCTTTCACTTAAATAGTTAGTATAGGTTATAAGAAAGTACCTATATCAGCTATATTGTCTGATGATAGTTCGCTTTATTACTGCTGCAATTAGCTGTAGGGTAAGTATTAGTAACTAATTTTTCTTACTTTTTCAGGGTATCAATACGCACCTGATTGTCTGGTAGCTCATCACAGTGAGTTACAAATCAGTAAGGTTTAGGGTGGTGACAATTTATTAATATATATATCTTTTTTCATTTCTTTTTGTATTTAAAAATTAGAGACTCACAATGTAAGGTGAAAATACAATGTTTGAAGGCAATAGGTGAACAGTCATGAAGCAAATAATCTGGTCATCACTATTTAGTTTTATCAGCGTGAAGCAGTGCAAGGTTAGTACTCTTGTAGTTTTACATACTGAGTTGGCAACATTTCTTGTAGGAAAACTTCTGCCAAAGGTGTAGCCTAGAGATTTCTTCAGGCGTATATTATCACCTTTAGCTTACGTGCCAGAGTAATCATAGGTGTGCTGAGTTTGTATGATGTTGTTATATCCTCCGTAAAGGTCAGTAGGCAGGTAGAGCACTGTATATTGGTGCGCTGTTCATCACCAGGCATTGCCAACGGTTGCTGAGTTCATGAGAGCCACCAAAAGTCGTGTTATAAGAATCTGGTCAAGCCCAGCAAGCGTACCACATTGCCATAAGAATAGGTAACACATCTTAACGATAAGCCCTTATAGCTGAAAATGAGTTGCTGAAATCACTTTTTTGCCAGGATAAGGGTGCCTGGAACATTTTAAGAAATCTATACTGGTATTAACAAATGACATCGCGTTGTTACCATTGCCACCAAAGGCAGCTCAATATCAACCTACTGAAGGGCACTGAGAAGATAGAGCAGTGGTAACCTTTCTTAGCAAAAAGCCAGTTTATTGACTTGGGGAGTTACCTAATATCCTATCACATGCACCGTAGGGTTAGGTATGTGTTTAGTAATTTCGTTTAGAGCGAGTAGATGAAAGAGGTTTTCCAACCAGTCTTTAGTCTTGATGTTGGTAGTCTCTAACTTAATTCACCTGCAGAATACGTAGTTCTTGTTATCTCTTTTAGTGATAGTACCCACCTGGGGTTACGCGATACCACCGCCACAAACGGTTCACATACTGACGTGGTTAAGAACAACTAAATTTGGGTGCCTGGCGTTTAACTTACGCCGGTGGTAAGGTCGTGCGCATTGACACCAGAGCCCAATCGCGCTGGATGAGCTGGCGCTGCTATTGGTATAGATTTATGAAAGTGAGTTGCCAACTGATGGCGAAATAGCAGCAATACCAAATGAGGCTTTAAAATGAAAGGTGCGAAAGAGGTTTTAGGCGAGGAAGAACTCGTTGCTTTACACCCGCTTTCATTCTAATGTCTCCAAGTAGGGCATCCAGCGTGTAGCGCGATCGGTAAACTTAAGAATGCTGGCGGAAGCGTACCGCCACAGGATAACAACGATTACCAGTGCTGCATAACTACCATTAGTAAAATGCTATGGTTGCTGTTTATGTTGTAAATGCTGCAGTAAGAGCTTATTTTCTTCTTGTAGTTTTTTTGAAAAGATAGGTGCAATAACTATAGCTGCCTGGAGCCGAATAGCAAAGCACACCCGCGACTATATTTCAACAGTGTTTCGCAGCGTCCATTACCCCTGCAAATAGCGATACGTTGTGAAGACCTTCTTTGAAACTATCGTTATAGCGCAGTAGCGCAGCGACATGGTGTGGGTGGTTCCGCATCCACCTCAGGTAGCATGATACTTGGTAAGCCGGGTACGTTAGGTCGTCAAGATAACCAGAGTAATGGTAGTGCATTGCCGGAGTTATGCGCTGTTCCGCACTGTGCGTAGTTCAATTTTCTTTAAACTCAGTATTTTGTTGGTTGATGTACCAGCGCCCCCTATCATAGTAGTTTCGGTGATTCTATAGGTCAACCCGCTCAGTAGTCTATGTTAGCAATGTTGATGTTTTATAGGCATTATCTATTTCATTGAAGATATTTATAAGGGGCAAAAAACTATTTACGTAGTATCTTTAGGTCCATACTGCGCGAGTGCGTTACAGCATAGTCGCATATATCTTGTTTAGGTAATGTTTTCTGCATGAAAGGTCAGAATTACATTCAACTTAAAACTAGAAGATGTTATAGTTACGTCGGTTGCTGTCTGAATATTACACACTGGTCCCTTGTTCATCCCAGCCAAAAAGCCCAAATTTTAGAAGCGTAGTAAGAAGATTTTTCAGCACCTGACGAGAAAGAAAGCGTATGGTCCTGCATTATACTGTTTGGAAGAGCCTACCAACTGCCAGCCACAGGCGTTCAGTGGCTTGCAAGCAAGCGGTGCGTCCTGCTCAGTATATTGGGTACCAATTGAGCTCCATTGGTGGTCTATCATATAAAACAACTCACATACATTCGCCCTATGATCCTTTGTTTTGGGTGATAGATTGGTTTTCTGATTTAAAGTGCCCACTTATAAGTTCTTGTATTACTGACATTTGGTCTTGCGAGTTCACATTATACTCTCCAGATGTAGGTATAAACCCCAAAGTTGATTCATTGCGGCAGGTGATACTACCGCCGCCCGTACTACTCGCGTTTAGTAGTGATAGCTACCACCCCGCCTGCGGCACGCGTTGCCCATACAGATGCTGCAGCTGAGCATCTTTTATACCTAAAGCTCTATACTCTCAGCGCGGTAAGCCCTCGCATAGCGGCAGCAGCAGCTATAAGCATTTTAGCATCGTCCGATACTAAGTCTCTAGTTTAAGGGTCTAGTACCTTTGGGCACTAAATTCCCATTTAGCACCCATAGCGGCTTAGTAGAACCTGATATAGAGGTAGCTCCTCGATGTTAGTATTCATAGTGGCGTCTGAGCCGTAGTTGTAGCTCATGTAGTGGCTTTAGTAACTGTCTTATGGGCTCATTAGCTACTGACGACAGTGTTTTTTAGGCTGCTGGGCAAAAGGCTTGTCCTACAGTAGCTAACCAATCTGAAAAAGAGTAGTTTGTTTAGTTTTAGTGTATTCATTATTTTAGTTTTAATTTTTATAGCTGTTTCTTTTGTGTTAGGTCGCAAGACATATTACAAAACGTAATAATGCAAATTTTTTTTTTCTAATTTGTATTCCACGCCTATCCCACCATATCTTGTTTAATGAAAACAGAAAAATTCTTTCTTTATTTTCCCTATACAAACGATATAGAAAACGATAAGGTGAAGAGGGAAGGAAAGTCGGCGAGTTACGCGCCGAGTATGTGATGAACAATTCATCATGATAAACAACCGATAATAGCCCGTTAAATGGAAAATGTACTATTTTAACGCCCGATAACAAATGGCCAGCAGGTCGTTTTTGTAGGTCTGCTGCGCCCCCATTACGAATAGGCAGTGTTCCCTGATACTTCTGCGTGGCAGTGTTAGGTCGGTAGCGATACGCTGTGTTGCGCTGAAGGTATGCGTCCTCTCAATATGTCGAGCACCGCTGATTGCGGTGGCGGTGCTCGATAAAAGCTGCGATTGCCCTTCTTTGTGTTGCCCACCACTTTCAAATGGCGGATGGCCTCTGTTTGTCTACAGGCAGACAACCGTTAAAGCAAGTCGTCCGTTAAGGACGCTCGACATCATTGCTATTGGCCAGACGGGAGGACCCATTAATGGAAGTAACTTTCTAAGAGCCTCTGATGGCAACGCGTACTATTTCAGCACCAGGGCTCAGCTACACCAGGTGCGCAACCTGCCTTGACAGAGTTAATAGAGTGTCCTTGCAGACAAGTGAGCGAGAGCGAAGTTTTGCAATCAGGGGTAGATTATGCCGGTCAATAACGCTTATCTGCAGTTCACTTTTGTGGTTTGCCAGGATGGCGTTTGACAAACTGTTGTGCTGATTTTCGTTTTCAACTACAAAGTGGGTGGGTACCATTGCTTTGAATACCTGTGATGAAAGAAGGACTTTCAACAACTGGGATAAATATACTGTTGGTCATTGCTTTTAAGCTTGCAACTGGCGCAAAGATACAGCTGCCTGATGGTCCAGTTTTGCGGTCCAGCCCTAAAGATGATTAAGAACAAACAACGACTTTATATGTTGATACAATAGTGGCACCTCACACTGCCACAGGAGAAAGGCTGAAGGGTCACACACTTTTTGTTAAGCAGGTGCGTCACGCTTTAGTAAGCTATAACATAACATTGCCTAACCCTCTCAGCTAAGAGCGTGTAACATATTTAGAAAATTTAAACATCAACATAATTACACAACAAATCAATAAGGCAACAGCAAGCAATACAACAGTAACGAACTTACGGCATTACGAGGCATTACAGCAACGCTCGGCAATCAAAGGGTAGAAGAGGGTTTAGCATCCAGGACTTCAGCCAATTTGTTAGCTATAGACATACACAAACACTTTACTATCTATAGGTAGTATCACGAGCAGTAAGCTGATAAGAATTACTAAAACATATTTTCGAAGTTTTATCAGTAAATAATTTATAATTTAAATTTGTTATAATATGGATAAACCTTCTGTAAAAAAATGAGCACTGTGGTGATAGTTATGCTATTTTAATTTCCCTGTTTTCATTCATTAGAATGTTAAATGCCTCTTACAACACTCTACCCTATTCTTGGTGCGATCTGGTCATTAATTACGATTCTGGTACCAGTTTTTTCATTTACACAACTTTCTACCGCTGGGCACGATGGTGTATAGGGGTATAGGCGTCTTTCTGCTTTGGATCATGAGTAATCATCTTGATGATATGAAAAAAGTGTATTCTAGTGGTCAATCCCCGATAGTATGCGCTCTATAAAATATTAGAATATGAAACACCTATCACGAGCAAGGTAAAATACAGTTTTAGATGATACGTATACAATATTATTTACCAAAACGCTAAGAACAATTAGTATGCACAGATCATTATTAGGTGCTATGTACAAGTATGATGAAGCGGAAACCATAGATAATTTGTCTCTGAAAGCTAGAAAATCACACGATGAAAGGATTTTCTATAAATCATTACTTGTCAATACTATTCCAATTTTTTACATACCACTCCTTAGGCTATTGGTGACATCACACTGGTAAGCCCATTACTTTTGTAAAAGGCTCTGATAAGGTGGGTGACAAGCAGCGTTCAAACACCTCAATAAGTAAAGAAAAAAGCTAAATGTTATGACAAAAAATAATAATATACAAACAATGCAGAATACAGCCCTCACAAAAGATAAATTAGGTACTCAAGGTAGTATATAGGCCAAAAAAATGAGTTTTCTATCTATACAACTCATTTTGGAGATCTCTCTGTCTATTCCATTACAGAGAAGAGCTTAAAAGAAAAAAAGTTTCGAGATACATTTATTAATAAAATCCAAACTGAATACCACAAAGACAGAGTCTAAAGAAGATAATCACAATATGTTAGTTATGACATTGAAAATCAGATATTAACTAAGTGATAAACAATCAGCTTTTAGACTAATACCTATTACCATTATACTTAACAAGCAGAACATTTAAAAAAGCCTCTGAAAATAAGGGCAAATTACCAAAATCTTAGGTGACTACTAAATTTATCAAATATACATTTACCCTCAAACTACTACAAATCATAATAACTCTATATTATTAAGTAATTTTTTTACTCACATACCTAAAAATAAAGAAATGAAAAATACTTTACTGATAAGCCACTGATAATATTTGCGTGCAAAGCTAACACCAAAAACAACTACTATTGATACACTCAAGCTTCAAAGAGAAGAACCTGCGATAAAGCAAGACACTTCATTAGAGCGTGCCCTTTCAAAAACTGGGAACTCGACCGAGAAGACCAACGGGTACTTTAAGTTTTGCCAACTATATACCTATAACATGTAATGCCATTTGTTTATATTGCCTACGGAACAACCCAGAACCTCCCTCATCGCCTGTCCACTGAATGGCGTGACTATCAACAAAGAAACTAATTCAAATTGAACCAAAGGCTAAAATATATACAAGATACTTTTTGTAAAAGCAGATGTATGGGTGCTTCACCCAACAAGCGTATTGGCAGATGACAACAGCAAATTGTCGCCTCTCACAGAAAAACTACGAACCAAACTTATTTTACCTATCCATTGAATCTTTCAGCGAAACCTCCGAAAATGGGGTTTTCAATAATCACCAATCAGCAAAGAGGCGCCTCGCTGCAATTTGAATCCGCTTCACTTCATAACAGGGTATTTTTCAGTGGAATGAGGTGCTATAAATGCGCATTTTGAAACTTTTACTGAAAAGCCTCGCGAAGATAATAACCCGATATAGAAAATTCCACGCCCATTCGATATCACCCATTTTCCTTTCAAAGAATGCCTTCCTAGCTCTGATAATCTGAATCTCCAACCACAATCGACGTATATGAGTGTAATTGAATTATATCCTCCAAGAAAGTTGCACCTGCTTCTGCAAACCTCCGCACGATTTATGATGACTCTGACCAGACTATAACCTACAAGCAACAGTAGGTGCAGGTTACCTTCTTGGTTTACCAATGGTTAAAAATATAAAGTTTCTTACCCACAAAAGTAGGAAACTTTTTGTTCAATAAAGTTTTATACTACCTTTGAATTCAATATGATTAGCAATTACAGTAAATTGACAAATCGACAGGCAAGATTAACATAGTATGAGAAGCGCACTGCCAATAGATATTATATGCGTTACGGTTTAAAACCTTTACCAATGGATGATTGCAAAGCAAAATAAATATCAAAAAAACGCTTTATAGACACTTCCCCCTAAAAACACAGACTTAGCATAGGCAGTGATTACAGCAACCTTAGATACAAGTTAAAAATCTAGAAAACTTTTATACAAGGTGATGAAAACTCAGTAATGAAAATATAGCACCAAAAATCAAAAGAAAAAAGCCAAAAGATAAACAATATCAATGACCATCCTATTGAACTTCAAAATACTTCAAAACCACGACGTATGGAATTTGCTACCAATCAATGCACGTTATAGATAACTCTTAGAAAAGGTTCGGCAAGAAGAAGCACAGAGGATATCAATGTAAATTTTATAAAAACCTTTACTCATAGTACAACAACTGCATTTCATTTTGCCTTCCCCCTAGAGAATTTCACACACAGGATACTATCTATACCTAATGGAATATTTTTTAGGATATTAGTAAACGAAAAAGGTATGAAAATAGAGCACGTGTATTGCAGCTTAAAAGAAAATTAATATAAAAAAAAAACACAAAACCTATCTAACATAAAAAACAAATATCAAAGAAAAAATCATTACAACTAATTTTGCTCCAGTACTCAACAAAATTTCTTTTCTACACAACAAAAGAACTTACGCTAAAAGACAGCAATACGTTACCGCTTGAACCAAAGCCGATGCTGAAAGCGCTCAGTCTGAAAGTAAATACAGATACAAGAAGTACATTATGCACTAACCTTACAACCTCAGGTGCGTACGAACGACACAATCCCAAGATCTACAAACCACTTATGATGGTTAGTGCCTTTGGTATACCTGGTGAGACCATCTAAAAGTAGATGGAAATGATTCAGCAATGCGAATCTAAACCTCAAATGCTCTTTAGTCAAGCTGTATTAACAGAACTTAAGGCGGCGCGTACTACTCCAGAGTTTTATCTGCAATCAACAACCACTGAGAACAAGATTATCGAAAGACAGCAAAAAGCCTATTCAAATTATATAAAACCATCAGATGTTGCAAAACGAAAAGCAAACCTAGCTCCACAAAGAGACCATGAAAAATAAAGCCATAACACGAAGCTGGTTCCAGCTAAAAAAAGACCTAGATCGCACCACAGTACGCTGAATAATCTTAAACTCTGCAAGACAAGCCCTTAACGGACACAACCTCTGAAAATGCTCTTAAATATATGATAGAATGCCTATAGATAGGCAAATCATATTCCTAAAGAAGGTTTGAGCTAATTACAATCTTGCTTTGCCAAAAGTTCTAACAATCACGCAGAGTTACAAATCCTCGAAAACAAAACAACACCGGATATATGTAAAGGTAAAACATGCAGCCTCTATCCTTCTTTGATGTAACAGGCTACTTGTAATTTGAGTATAGGGCCTAAAATGCCAATTATTTATAGTAAAGGATAAAATTATATGGGCTACTATTCATCTTTACATTAGGGGTTAGTATTTCAGTTTACATTACCACACAACAAAATACGTCAAGCTCAGATAGAAGCCAGCACTTTGAACCTCAAACACACCTCGCAATGGATTTGGCTTATAAAATACCTCTTAACTAAATAATAAATCTACCTACAATAAGATTCCACAAAAGAAAATATAAGTTAACTGAAGGGTGTTGCTCAATACAGAATATTACCAGCAGGGCTTAGCTTCTCTCACCGATTTGTTAGATGCAGAACGTTCTTTGTCGATGCAGAATAACTATAAAAACCACTCTTAGATTATAAGTTAGCAGAAATTAGAGTTTTAAATCGCAGGAAGTTAAGATACTATCAAAATAATTTAAATAAAGACAATAAAAAAGCTGATCCTAATTGGGATGCTTATTAATCGAACCCTCCTCCGAACACAGGTTTGAGTGGTCCACGTCCATTCACGCCCTCATACTCTCTTTAAATCGGCTGCAAGGAATTTTCAATATCGCAAAAAAAGCAACTTTGCAATATTTTCTAACTACTTATACCTAATACTTACTGATTTGTTTTCACTAATGTATTCTCCCAAAATAGAAGTCTAAACCCTAAATTGATACCACAACACCCTCTTGGCATACTAAAATGGTAATGCCACTCTGATATAATTCACCAAGGTGAGACGTTCTAAAAATTATTGTATGTCCTCCAATAATAGGTCTATATACGAAGTTTGGAGACGCTACTTTTAGATCATTTACCTTTTAGGGTTATCATAGTCACTAACCTATGTACGAAAGACAGATAAGCAAGATCCACTTTTCTTCATTGCGTAATTTTCGCTCCATATCTGTGCTATTCTATAGGGTCAGATACAGATTTCCCCATAATTCTGCTAGTACCAATCCTTCAATTCAACACCAATACAAAAACTCTATTTTTATACCATCTACTAAGTATATTTTATAAGCTTTGTATGTCCGTATAGTATTGTTGCTTACATCATAGTTCGAGATGATAAAATCAAATTTACGGCTAAGGCAGTTGGGCATAAGTCCCTTCAAAGCCATATCAAAATCGTGATTGCCTAATGTAGCAGCATCATATCACTACATCGACCATTACACAAACTCAATTCTCCTCCGTAGAAGTTGAAATAAATTGTTCACTTGAAAAATACTCCAGCATCAAACAACAGCGTATTAAGCTTTCCTTTTCCTAATCTTTCTATCAATTTGTCTCTACGGCATCCCTCATATTGAGTTAATGAGGTCATTTAAGGTAAAGAGGGTCTATATAGCTATGAGTGTCATTAGTATGCAAACACGTCTACATTATTAAGCTTCACCGGCCGCAGCAAGTCTCCTACCTACAGCAGAGAAAACTATATCTTTAACAAGCTCTACCACCACAATATTCAGGTTTTTGAATTCAAAACAGTGGTCTTCTACACGCGTCTCCTCTATTTTTTAAATCAATCAATACGTGCATTTTATAGCCCGTATCCTCTTTTGTATAGAGATTACCCAAAAAGTATAGCATCACCACACCGTTGATAATTGACACCTACTCTGTAGGTGGCCAGAGTCAGACTTGCCATTAATGGTGAATTTTACAATTTTCCATCATAATTTATTTGCAGGCTACTTGTTAGAGGTGGAAGCGGTGTTTGATAAGGTAATCAACTATTCTTCACTTACACCACACTTTCATTGTTACGATTACCCTCGTTTCAAACGTAAGGGCGTAGGCATCACACATACAGGACCTTTAGCAAGTCAGCTAATACCACCCAGTTCATCACTACAAAAATCCTCATATCGTTCCCAGTACATTTTTATAAACCAATAGCGAATTTCGCAAGTAACATCACCAAACAAGTTAAAGCCAGCTATATTTAGCCAGGTGTTTACAGTCTTTCACTAAGTCATTTGCATTTGGAGTCCAACACTTTGTCATCTTCCTCGTGTTTCCTATAAGAGCATATAAACTTATCCACCCTAATTTAAGAGGTATAGTATCAATTACTATTTTTTGCTGTTACTTTTATCAATTCTGGTTTGTTGATATGCGGCAGCGCAAACACTAAACCTATATAAATCAAGACAAGATGAAGTAATGATTACTTGTTAAACTTTCTCATAAATAATCATGATTTAAAATTTATTATCCTTTGTCCACGCAAAATTACAAATATTTCAAATAGTAAAAATTATTATATAAAAATAAATTCATAAAATTTTAAACTTTGGATAATTATAATAAATTGTTTAACAATGAAAACTAAAGTGGGCTGTATAGTGGATATGGACGTTGTAAAGATGTCAATCCTCTTGGGGTATCAAGCATTATGCTACTACGGAAACTATATCATTTTAGGGTATAAACGTATCAGAAGAAACACACGCTAACAGTACACTATTCTCATTGATAAAGGTAATTGGCAGGGGCAAAAATGCACTAATTACCACATGACCGTTTGGCTAGAACAGGAGTACGATTTGCTTATCAATTATTTTATAATGAACCTAAGCTGCCATTGCTGCACTGCAATCTCAAGAGCAATTACGCATTGGTTTCCGAATTGTTGTTACATATAATGATATAGTCCTGGTTGTGCCTAATCAGAAACCGTATTCGTAAACGAAGTGAAAAAAGTTTTAAGTACAATTATTCATAAATAGAAAAATTATGACAAGCCAACTAAAGGGACAGGTGTTGCCCTAATTACACTTTACTGCAACAGCGGTAAGCACTAAAAGGCATTAGCTAAATATATTGGAACTATGTGATTGACGGTGAGGTGGGGTTCATAGTAGTTTTAGGTACTACTAAGGCTCCTACGCTTACTAGGGAAGAAAAAAATGGTGCACAGCACTATTATTGAGAACAATAAAGGGCGTTTGCCTTTAGTGTCTGGTAGGTGGTACAATAACGAAATGCTGGTGATGTAATTAAACGCTAAATTTAACTGATTTTTAGCGATACTCAGGTTACACCTTATTATAATAAACCTTCATAAAATGGCTTGTATACTGCGAGGCAGTAATAGAAGTCCGTACCTATAATTCTTTATAATGTACCAGGACGTACAGGAGTATCACTTACAGCAAACGATACTGCGTTTTAGCTAATGATTTCGAGAATATAGTAGCCGTAAAGAGGCTTCTGGTAATTTGCAACTCGATGAATATCTTCAAAGATATACCTGCTAATTTTACCTTCCTTTCTGGTGATGATGCGCTACATCAGTATATATGGGGGGTAGTGGGGCTATTTCAGTGATTGGCATTGCTTATCAAAGAGTTCTCGAAATGGTGCGCCGCTTACACAAGAGCAAGACAGGTTGAAGCTAATAATTGCACTATGCATTAATGCCTAGATGGCTGCCGCTTTCGAAGACAATCCCACAGGTATCAAAGTATTTTGGCAGCTAAAGCATGTCAACCTTATGTGCGCTTACCGTTAAGCCTCAGTATTAAAGAAAAAATAAGGATTGAAGCTTAATTCAAAATTCATAATTCAAATTGATAAAGCGGTTTGAAAGCCTTTCAAAACCGCTTTGTTCTAGCTGAGGTCTCGCTCGTAAATATCGTTCTTAATAACTACCCTCCGTTGTATCTACAAGCTGTGTAGTAGATAATGTTTACTTTATATTTAGTCTTCAATTGCAATACGATACGACTTGCTATTATTCCATCTTCCAGTTACTTTTCTTCTCCCAAGGAGTTCCTCTGTTTTTAGTAAATGGTAAGCAAGTTCCGAAGAATTTTACTGCCATATACACCGTGACTCAAGGCGCGGTAATCGCGGTCGAAAAGAATTAGCAGAAGATTATCGATGTGGTAGATACTCATACCGTTAGTCAAGATAAACTTCACTAAGCCCTACAGAGTTGTTGGCTGAAGGGCTAAAGTGGAATCCTCTCTTATGTACCGCTGGGTCATTCAATTTACTTGGGTAGGGTCTACCTTTTACCATTTTCAACACGGCCTATAACCGCGATTTTATATTTTCAGGTTAGCGCGATACTATTTGGGGTATCATTTCTTTTTGATGATACTTTGCGGTACTGACCACGTGGTCTGAACCCACCTATACTGTATAGTGTCAAAATAGGGGTGAAAGTCACGATTTTCCAACTACTACCTCGTTTCAAATAGTATAGAATCCTTCTCAAATAACAAGAGCTAAAATCAGGAATATTTACTATAACATAATGATCTAACTAGCGGTTATTTACCATCGCTACGCTCCCATTTAAACTTAGTAGGTCGCGTGTCTTGTATCATTCATATTGATAAAGTAGAAGCGTTTGTTTACCATATAGGGAAAGTCCTTTCGTCATTTGAAACACTGTGCGTGAGTGCTATCTACTGTGCTGGGTCAGCTTCGCTATAGCTTCAAAACCTTTAAGTCCTTTGCAACTTTTCTTCTAGGCAGTATGTGCATATACGAAATCTTTAAAGTTTGCAAATCAATAGTCTCCAGCGAATCAATGGTTTGTTTTAGCAGAACGTGTTCTCTCTCATCTGCGTGTTACTTGCTGGGTAATAAACTGTAATTACAGGTCTGAAACTTATCATCTATTTTAAAAGTAATCTCACTTTACAGGAGGATCCATCAGTTATAGTTTTTCTGCTAGTCGTCCTTTGCTGAGGTGTTGTGTGTTGATAAAAGAACGAAGCTGTGGTTTCTTTATCTAAATTAGCCTTGTATTCATCTGATAATTGGTGGGCCCGTAAGCGCGTACCTACCGCTTTTTGCTACAGGCATTGCGCCTATAAGTTTCCGTGGTTTAATCCATCGTTGGTAATCGCCATCTCAATACGCTGGGATATTCAGCAAACAGCCGCGAAAGGCATATCTTGGTACAGCCAACGTGTTTTGTCGTGTGCGCATAATAGTTACTGCATCTGAGTGTACCACCTGGTCAGCATCAGCTATATACAATAGTTTTTCAAAGCAGTAGCGGCAGAAGTATATCTACGCCAATGGTTACAAGCGCTTTCTCGAGTAAATCTCTTCTCCCGTGTCTCTTAAGGATGAATCGAGGGTGCGAAGCAGTGATTTTTCTTACAGCTTTGCAGCAGTGTATAGGCGGTGCAAGTAGTAACCAAAATCGTTTTTGCGTTTCTCTTTGTTCATATCAAGCAGTTGTGTAACCAGTCACGCAAAGGTATTCTCTAAAAATAACAAATTATGTTGCGCATGCAAAATCGCTGCAAGCCGCCGGCCGCAGCGCGATTTTGCCTTCCTCCTCCTGTTATACTATGCGAGCAGAGTTACAGGGTTTTCAATACATGACTTTCAGTGTTTGTAAGAACTTCGAGGCACCCGAGTAGCACCGTTCATGGTACGGTGGTCGCATGCAAAGGGTTACTTGCATAGTGTAACCCACTACTGTTGTCCGTTTTTCACTCACTGGTTTTTCGATGATAAGCACCTACCGGGAGTGATTTGCTGAGTTAGGGCTGATTGATGATAGAGAGGGTAAATACATCTACTCCCAAACATGCTAAGTTAGACACGTGAGAGTACTTCTCCTTCCATTTCGGCAGGAGTTAATTTCTTGTTGCGTGCCTACCAAGCTCAAGTCTTTGCCTAAAGCACCTATTTGGGTAGCTGTGTGTGTCAGTAAAGTTTGGTCACTCGGTGCTCACTGATCAATCCGTCTTCTATAGCTACTGCAGCCCGCATTTGACGTGTTTGTTATGGCCACTGAGTTACATCTCCTTTCCAAGAAGTGTTTACTTGTGGGTGTTTCTTAAGAGCCATAGCACACGCTTGCCTACCATATCGTTGACTACGATATGTTTGTATCTGGCAGGCTGTTAATTTGAGCACGCGATGCCATCGCATTGTCCATATCTATTTTCTATTGCTTAAATAGTAGTGAGGTGCTGTGAAATTTAGATTCTGATAGAGTTTAGCAATTGTCTTATCGCATTTAGTGAGTTCTTCACTTCTTCAGTTACTTCTACACCCACAGGTATTACTGTTGGTATAGCAGCCGATGCAGCTGTAGGCAGGAGCCGCTGCTTTTAGGCTTGGAGTAAAAGTTTTCACGTCTTTTCTTATGATGTCGTCCATTTTCACCACTACCTTTTACTTCTGTTAGGTTGATACCTTTATTCGAGCTACTAGCTAAAGGAAGCAAATACACGGTCATTAGTATTAGTAGCTGCTGGGGAAGCCGCAGGAGCAGCAGGAGCCGCTTCTTTACTTTTCAGCTTTGGCAGCAGGAGCTGCAGGGCAGCACCACCAGCCTTGTACAGCCGCTAATACCTGCATTTTACATCAGTGCTCAGCAGGGCCTATAGCTAGGCTAAAAGCGAATCTACTGAAGCACTTTCGCCCTTCTTTCAAACCTATGTATAATAGGGTACCCTGCATAGAATGATTCAAACTCCATTGTGGCTTTATCTGTTTCAATTTCAGCCAAAATGTCGCCTTCTTTTACAGTGTCACCTACTTTTCAACCGCTAGCTACAGTACCTTTCTGTCGCAGTATCGCTCAAGCGAGGCATAGTTACTATTTCTCACACCCAGCAGGCTACAGCAGCACCAGTAGCAGCAGGCAGCTGCAGCAGTGAGCAGCCTGTCCAGCTTTGGCAGGGCAGAGCTCCACCACCAATAAGAGCCGAAATGATCTTCCTCTTTACCGGATGATAGCTAATAGGGTATCTACTTTTTACATCTCACCTTCTTGTAAACCCATGTACAATAGGGTGCCTGAAACGATTCAAACCCATTGCTAGCTTTGTCTCGTTTCTTTATCTCAGCCAAAAATCTCGCCTTCGTTTACTTTATCGCCCACTAGCCACTTTGCTACAACACCTTCTTCCATGGTGTCGCTGGAGTCGTGGCATATTGATAATTTCGGCCATTTATGTTGTTATTTATATTAGTGCTTTTTACTTTTACTACAGTCTACTGCGTGCAAGAATGGGTAGTTTTCTTTTGATCGTATACTCACATCGTACATTATATGGTGTTCTGGGTGGAAGACTCTTCTGCAAATTTCGCATTCTGCTACCAAGTTCTTCACGCGTCGTCTCATAGCTTCCAATTCAGCGTCTGTAGCGTATTTTTATCTTTTATTACGCTTAGTACGTTGGTGATAGGGTCTTGTTTTCTGTACTCTTCGACCTCTTCTTTAGTGCGGTAGTGCTGAGCGTCAGACACAGAGTGTCCTCTGTAGCGGTAAGTTCTGATATCCAATAAAGTAGGTCCATCACCTCTCTAGCACGCTCTACAGCTTCGTATACTGCCCTCAGCTACTGTTTCAGGGCATACCATCTACAGCTTGGCAAGGCATTTCATGGCCTAAACCCTAATTTCCAGATGTCTACGTGATTAGCAGTTCTTTCACTGGAAGTACCCATTGCGTAGTGGTTGTTTTCACGATGAAAACTACTGGTAGTTTCCAAAGCATAGCCAAGTTGCTGTCTCGTGAAAAGCCCCTTGGCGCACAGCTCCATCACCCATAAAGGTAAGGGTTACCCATCACGGTTTAAGAATTTATCAGCAAAAGCTAAACCAGCTCCTAAGGCTATTTGTCCGCCGACAATACCGTGACCACCATAAAAATGATGTTCTTTTTAGAAATGTGCATTGATCCACCCAAACCGAGCGAAGTACCAGTACCTTGCCGTATAATTCAGCCATTATCCCACGAGGGTCTACGCCCAAACCAATAGGGTGTACGTGGCATCTGTACGAAGTCAGCATCTGTCCCTAGTAGGGGTTATAGCGTGCAAACATCCTGCTGCTACTCGCTTCCTGACCGTTGTATAGGGTGCAAGAATCCTCTTACTTTTTGCTGAATGTAAACCGCCGCCAGTTTATTCTTCAAACTTCCTCCAAAAAGAGCATGTCCTCGTACCATTTTTAGGGTACACTTCTTTATCAAATCATTTGTTTTTATGTGTATATATAAAAAGTCTATTACTATAGCTAATCATGTTGATAATAAAAGCCTTCTCATCATCTCCTCTGGTGGAAGTCTTTTGAAATATTTGCAAAAGATGCAAAAATATCACTGTAACCATGAAAAATATATATTTTCATTTTTAAAGTATCATTGAAAGCGATATCCGATGCCTTGCTTCATCTACTCCGTCACCTTTAATTCTCACTTGTTGGTGAGTTTTACTACTTCATTTACATCAGATACAACTGTCTTTTCCAGTTGCGAAATATGTACTAAACCACTCTCTTCAGTCCCATATCTACAAAAGCAACCAAAAAGCGGTGATATTATTCACTATCCCTGGCAATACCATTCCTACCCTTACATCATCAAAAGTCTTTACATTAGGGTCAAAAGCAAAAAGCTTAGCAGCCTGTCTAGGAGTCAAGACCAGGTTTCTCAAGTTCTTTTAATACATCTTTCAGATATAATACCCTCACTTCATCAGTGATATATTTCTGAATATCAATGGTTGCACTAGCTTGTTTGTTGCCTATAAGTTTCTCCGTAGGCAATCCCAAATCATTTGCCATTTTTGTGTACTATGGGTAGGCTTCAGGGTGTACAGCCGAGATTGTTCCAACGGATTATCTCCTTCTTTGATGCGCAAGAAAGCTACAGCCTCGTTGGTATACTTTATCACCCAAAACGCGGTACTTTTTCAAGGCTTCTCGTTTGTTGAAGGCTCCGTTTAGCCGATCGGTACGCTACTATATTTTCAGCCATCTTTGTCCCCTATACCCGATACATAGCTCAGTAGCGACTTTGCTGGCGGTATTCAGATTATACACCTACTTTATTTACACAGCGCATCACGGTAGTGCTCAAGCTCTTCTTTCAACAGCGTTTGGTTTCACATCGTGCTGATATTGACCTCACACCTATACTCTTAGGGTCTATCTTCACTAATTCTGCCAAATGGGTCTGCATAGACGCTGACCGATAGATACCGCACCTCGTACAGTTACACGTCTTCGGGGAACCCTCTTGTGCTATCTTAGAGGCTGAATATGACCGATGCTCCTGCTTCACTCACCACAAATATTTCTACTGGCTGAGAGAATGCTACCGATTTTACAAAGGCTCTGTCTCACGAAGCAGTACCATTACCTATACTAATAGCTCTATTTTATCTCGAGCAACCATTGTGCGCAGCTTTTTAGTAGCAGTAGCTGATATCTTGCTGAGGCGCGTGAGGATAACACATCGTGGTGTAGATAGGTCGCCTTTTCTCATCTAAGCATACCACCTTGCAGCCGGTTCGATAACCAGGGTCAATAGCCAAAAATCCGCTTTTTCTCCCAAAGGCAGCCAATAACAGTTGCGATAAATTCTCACTAAACACGGCAATCGCTTTATCATCAGCCTTATCTTTTAGCCTCCTGATGCTGTTTCATTGGCAATTGAAGGCTCTATAAAGGCGTTTGTAACTATCTTTTATGGTTTTCTGCAAAGTCAGCTATTTCTCCTACTCTTTGATGATATCTATGAAAGGCAAAGTTTCCTCTGTATCAACTTGTACTTTCTCTTTATAAATCCCTCTTTTTCAGCTCTGAGCATAGCCAGCACTCTATGCGAAGGGGCTTTTGATTTAACGACTCGTTCCAATCAAAAATATTGTGAGTATTTTTGAGCCCTCTTCATCAGCTTTTCCTTGGCCACCCTCAGCTAACAATGAGGGCTTTGCGTTGAAAAACTTTCCTAAGAGTACGCCTGATAAAAGCATATTCTCATTAATCCATTCAGCTATAATATCCGAAGCCCTTTGTAGAGCTTCAGCTTCAGTAGTTACCTTTATCAGATAGATAACGAGAGTGCAAGCGAAGACAAGTCAGCTGGGCGTTGTGCCATAATCTGTTTGGCAAGAGGCTCCAAGCCGTTTTCTTTAGCCACATCACCTTTAGTTTTGCGTCTTTTTATAAGGTAAATAAAGGTCTTCCTAACTCATTTTAGTTCAAAAGAAATCTCTATACGTTGCATGGAGTTCATCAGTAAGTTTTCCTTGTCTCATCGATGATAAGATGGTTTCTGCGCTTACAAACATTGTCATATTCATTCTGAGCTTTTATGACGATACGTTCAATTGCCACCCTCGTCCAGATTACCAGTTTTATCTTGCGATAGCGAGCTATAAAAGGAATGGTACAGCCTTTCGGAAAGCAGTTCTAGAGTATGCTCAATAGCCCGTTCTGTCAGTTGTGTTTGATTTTTATAAATAAAATATTGGTCATATTGAAATTATGAGGCGGCAAAGGTAACACAAAAAGCTAAAAACAACAGCATTACCACCCTCTATTTATCTCACTTTAGCTACACTAGTCAGCCCCTCTAATTTTCACCGAAGGATGACCGAACAATGAGCGAAGGATGAGCGAAGGATAAGCGAACAACAAGCGAAGGATAAACGAACACAACCCTAATTACTATAAATTTTTCTTTTCTTTTGCAAGTAAAAATAATTGTATATATTTGCCATCGAAATAAGAAAGAAATCTTTATAGATTTTCTAAACAAAAGGAAAATACATGAGTAATAAAACAAATTATAAAACTTCATTAAATGAGAGATTTTAACTAAAAATGACAAACATTGAGGACTTCGTGTAGTTTGCAAAACGCAATGTTCCTAAAATGTTCTACGAATACGTAGATACTGGTTCGTGGACACAGCTGACTTATCGCGATAACGTATCCGATTTCAACCCTATCAAATTTAAGCAAAGAATATTGGTTGATATGGACAATCGTACCCTCAAAGCACTCTTTTAGGCAAAAAGGTAAAAATTCCTGCAATGACTGCTCCAGTAGGCTTTGTGGGTATGATGTGGGCTGATGGCGAGATTCATATGGCTAAAAGCAGCTCAAAAAGTTTGATATTCCATTTACGCTATCTCACTATGTCTATTTGTTCTATTGAAGACTTAGCAGAAGCAGGAGTAGAGCCTTTCTGTTCCAGCTTACTATGCAATGTGCGACCGCGAGTTTATGAAAGATCTTATCAGACGTGCTAAAGAAGCTAAATGTTCAGCTTTAATGGTAACTGTAGATTTACAAGTGCTTTGGTAATCTGTCACCGCGATATTAAAGAAATGGACTCTTCTACCCTCCCAAATTTACAATTCCTAATATTATCAACCTTTCTACTAAAAATTCCTTGGGAATGCGTTATATCTTAGGAAAACCGCCGTTGGACATTCCGTAATATAGCAGGACACGCTAAGAACGTATCAGACCTTTCTTCACTTTCTTCTTGGACGAAAGAACAATTCGACCCAAGTCTTAGTTGGAAAGATATTGCTGAAATAAAAGAATTGTGGGGAGGTCCTATCATCTTAAAAGGTATTATGACTCCTGAAAGATGCTATAGAAGCCGTAAAATATGGTGCTGATGCCATTATCGTATCAAATCACGGAGGTCGCCAAATGGATGATACTATTTCATCTATCAAAGCTCTTCCAGATATTGTAAGTGCGGTAGGCAGTCAAACTGAAGTATGGATTGACTCTGGTTTCTATACAGGTCAGAATATGTTAAAAGCGTGGGCTATGGGTGCTCGTGGTATTGCGCTTGGACGTGCCCCTGTATACGGATTAGGTGCTTATGGTGAAGAAGGTGTAACCTGTGCACTACAAACCTTTATGAGTGAAATGGATACTACTATGGCTTTCTCCAGGTCATAGTGAATTTACGCAGATGTAGATAGCAGTATCTTAGTAGAAGGTACCATCACCTCTACCGAGCAAAAGCAGTTAAAGTACATTAATAATAAAAATAGGCTGTCTGAATATTCAGACAGCCTATTTTTCATTAACCATTAAAAATTTAACCATTAATTAACTCTATTTCGTCAATAAATAAAAATCCTGGTTTTCCTGCGGCTCCGTTATGAAAAAGCAGGTATTTTATTCACCTCATTGATTTTAACTTTTCAGATAAGTTACTTTCTTTTCTTTTAAAAGAAAGAAAGTTTATAATCTTTATTTCTCTAAAATGTTTTGTGGTAGTTGGTAGTCTTCTTTAACAAGTGTTTCGTAGTTTTTACCATCAGTAGAACCTTGTACTTCAAAATGGGTAGGAGGGTAAATCCAATCACCAGTATCTATAAAAGATTTGAAAGATACTTCCTTGATAGTATTCTCTAGCAAAGCTAATAACTCACTTCACAAGGAGCCTCACTAAATCCCAAACCATTGTCCAGAGCGCGAATTCTTATTTCCTCTCTGGCCATCTACTAAAGTAATAGCTCCGTTAAAAAGTGTAGTTGTGAGTGGGCTTACTAAGAAATGTTATAGGGCGAACAGTAGCCTTGTTGAAGATAAACTTTTGTCCCCAACTGCTCTCACCTTCACTACCAAAAGCCTTTGCTTTAAGGTCTGTAGTTTTTGTTATTTTTAGTGGTTGAGTGTATACTTTAGCATTTTTAGTAGGTTCAGTACCATCAGTAGTGTAATAAATAGGAGTGTTCTCAAGGCAAGAGAAAGTGACTTTTATATCACCTACTTCCGGTTTTACTTCAGCACGTACATTGAAAATATGTTTAGCGTAGTTATATCCCTCAAGCTGATAGATATTGATAAGTCGCAAAAGTCGTTGTAAGAAAGCACTATAGTTTTTAGCGTCTTTAGGGTTATGCCATTGTACTTCAGCCAAAGCTGCATAGCGAGGTAGAGCCATACTCTACGTGTTTAAAGGTTTTCATATATTCTGTCCAGATATTGGCCTGTATCCCTAAGATATGTTTTTGTTGGTCAGGAGTAAGAGCATCAGGGTAAGGATTGAAAGAATATACACGTTCTACAGGTACATAACCTCCAATAGCAAGCGGTTCAGTATCAACTTTGTCAGTTTGATAAAAGTCAAAGTAGCAGAAAGACATAGGGGTCGTAATAGCATCGTGGTTAGACTTAGTAGCCTCTATAGCACCACTGATGCCGCGCCAAGACATTACAGTAGCATTAGGAGCTAATCCTCCTTCTAAGATTTCATCCCAAACCAATAATACGACGATGCTAGCTAATACTTGTTCAGCATATGTAATTATGTGGCTTTGTAGATATTCTTCGGCAGAGTGTTTGTCATCACTTTTATACCTAATTTTTAATTTTTAGCTTTGGCATTTAGGACATTTTTCCAACTAACTTTTGGGCATTCATCACCTCCAATATGAATGTACTGTGAAGGGAAAATCTCTGTAACTTCTTCTAATATATTCTTTTATGAAATTATATGTTTCTTGGTTGCCAGCACAAAGTACATCATCAGCTATTCCCCAAGTTTCACGTACCTTATAAGGTCCTCCTGTACAACCTAACTGCGGATAAGTAGCTAAAACAGCTACCATATGTCCTGGTAAGTCAATTTCAGGGATAATAGTAATATTACGGTCAGCGGTATATTTTTACAATATCCTTCATTTCTTGTTGTGTGTAGAATCCACCGTGAGGTTTGCCATCAAAGGTATTCCATTGTTTTCCACCATTGTTTGGCTACGGGTGCTACCTATAACAGTAAGTTCAGGATATTTCTAGATTCAAATCGCCAACCTTTGGTCATCAGTAAGGTGCCAGTGGAAACGGTTCATATTATGAAGGGCAAGCATATCAATAAAGATACGAATAGAGTCAGCAGTAAAGAAGTGGCGCACTGTCTAAATGTCCTCCACGATAGGCGAAGTAAGGCTGATCAGTGATTTGCTGAGCAGGGAAGATAATTTTTAGTTTTTAGGACAGGAATAGATTTTTCTGAGGAACTGTACACCATAGAAAGTACCTGCTTTTAGAAGCTCCATTAATGGTGATATGATCAGTGTCAATACTAACTTGGTAACCTTCTTTGTTTTCATTATTGTAGTTTTTGAGGAGAACAATGTTACTTAGAAGGTTTTTCCTCATCGGGAGCAATGTTGAGAGCAATACCTGATTGCTTTTGAATATACTCCCTTCAAGAAGCCTGCATATCGCTCTAAATCAACATCTCCCTTTAGGATAGGTGATTTTGGTATTTGCAGTAAGCACAAAGGGCTTATTAGCATTTATTGAAGGTTTAGATATCATCTGAGGGGCAGGGATAACCTCATAATTAGCTGTAGTGGTTGTATCTGCCTCCTGATGGGTAGTAGCGGACTTACAAGAAAACATCAACGCTACTAATAAAATTGCTGAAGTAAATTTTATCCTCATCTTTTAAAAATTTTTAAATTAGTGAGGCAAATATACGATGTTTTTGAAATACATAACAATAAAGGAAAAATATTTTTCCTCCCTCCCCTCAGATGTCTGTTTTTTTAGTGAAATCTGGTCTCTAACTTTATATATTCTAGAAATTCTTTTCTGACTTCAGGGTCTTTAAACTTGCCACCAAACTCTGCTGTTACGGTACTGCTGTCTATATCTTCTATTCCTCGCGAGTTCACACATAGTGCTTAGCATCTATAATGCATGCTACATCTTCAGTACCTAAGGCTCGTTGCATTTCTTTGCACTATTTGTAGGGTTAAGCGTTCTTGTACCTGAGGACGTTTAGCGTAGTACTCTACTATTCTATTCATTTTTGAGAGTCCCTAATACTTTTCCGTTTGAGATATATCCCACATGCGCACGTCCTACTATAGGTAATAGATGGTGTTCGCAAGTAGAATAAACAACAATGTTTTTCTACAAGCATCTCTCCATAATGATACGAATTGTCAAAAGTAGACATTGAAGGTTTGCGTTCTGGCAATAAACCTCCCGAAAATTTCCTTAACAAACATTTTAGCTACTCGTTTAGAGTACCTTTTAGACTATCATCTGTCAAGTCCATTCCTAGGGTGTGTAGTATAGCACGCATATGCGTTTCTATATCTGCTATCGGCTTCGCTCATTTCAAAGGCATCAGCTCTAAGAGGAGTAACTGCAGAAGTAGCTACGTGGTTGTCGCCTATAATATCTTCTTGTATTTTGTTCATTTTTAGTGTTTTTATAAGGTTAAAACTTTTTTGTGTTTTACATCTTCATTAGTTATAGCTAGGCGTATTACTTCTTCCATATCTGTGACATAGTGGAAGATAAGTCCTTTGCAGTATTCTTCTTTTATCTCTAAAATATCTTTTTCATTGTCTTTTGCAGAGTATGTACTCTTTGATACCCTGCACGCTTTCCTGCTAATATTTTCTCTTTCAGTCCACCTACAGCTAACACTTTGCCACGTAGAGTAATTTCGCCTGTCATTGCTAAATTCTTTTTACTCGTTTTTGGGTGAATAGCGACATTAGTGAGGTGAGCATAGCTACTCCTGCACTAGGACCATCTTTTAGTGGCACCTTCGGGTACGTGTATGTGTACATCATAACTCTCAAACAACTTAGAGTCTAAATTATAGCGGTCAGCGTTTGATTTTAGGTATTCTAGGGCTATAGTAGCTGATTCTTTTCAATACTTGTCCTAGATTACCAGTGATGTTTAGTACTCCTTTTCCTTTTGAAAGTGCTGATTCTATAAATAATATATCACCTCCTACACTTGTCCATGCAAGTCCAGTTACTACTCCTGCTACTTCATTATCTTCGTATTTATCGCGTTCTAAACGGGCAGGGCCTAATATCTTCTATAGTTTCAAAGTTAATTTTTAGGGTCATAGGCTTCTTCCATAGCTAAGTTTTTTTAGCTCCGTAGCGCACTACTTTAGCAAGCTCTTTTTCTAAAGCTCTCACCCTGATTCGCGTGTATAGCCTTCCACAATACGTTCTATTTCTTTTCTTACCTAGCTGTATATCTGTGGCTTTCATACCATGCTCTTTTAGCTGTTTAGCAATAAGTGGCGTTTGGCTATTTCTGTTTTCTCTTCTATAGTATAACCTGATACATTTATGATTTCCATTCGGTCGAGCAGAGCCGGCTGAATTGTCGAAAGATCATTGGCAGTAGCGATAAACATCACTTTTTGATAAGTCATACCCCATCTCTAGAAAGTTGTCATAAAACTCTTTTGTTTTTGTTCTGGATCGAGTACTTCTAACATAGCTGCTGAAGGGTCACCTTGATAGCTACTATTGCCTAATTTATCTATCTCGTCTAAAACAAATACAGGATTAGAGGTTTTGGCTTTCTTTAGTTGTTGTAATATACGCCCTGGCATTGCACCCATATAAGTCTTGCGATGTCCACGTATTTCAGCCTCATCGTGCAAAACCTCCAAGCGACATTCGCGCATACTCTCTGTTTAGAGCTTTGGCTATAGAGCGTCCTAAAGAGGTTTTTCCTACACCAGGAGGGCCATAGAAACACAATATTGGTGACTTCATATCATTGCGTAGCTTCAGTACAGCCAGATATTCTATGACACGGCGTTTTACTTCATCTAATCCGTAATGTTCTTTTGTCTAGTATCTTCTGAGACGTTTTAGGTCGAAGTTATCCTTAGAATATTCATTCCAAGCAGTTCTAACAATACTTCTAAATAATTGTTGAATGCCATAGTCAGGGCTGTTGGGGTTAGTACGTTGTAGCTTGCTAGCTCTTTTTCAAAAAGTTCTTTTATTTTTATCGTCCCACTTCTTATCTTTTGCTTTCTTTTGAGTTCTTCTATCTCTTGTTCGTATGATACACCACCCAATTCTTCTTGTATGGTGCGCATCTGCTGATGTAGGAAGTACCTCGCGCTGCTGTTTGTCAATATCAAATCTCGTTTTTGACTGTACTTCATTGCGCAAGGTAAGTCTCTGTAAGTCAATATTTAAATATTTTTAAAATAGCAGTTTGCACGCTCTTTTAACTCATCTATTTCTAAAAACAGCTTGCTTTCTCAAGTACTGTAGCATCTCATATTAGAAGCAATGAAATTTATCAAGAAAGAGGTACTTTCTATATTTCTTATAGCAAAAGCTGCTTCTGAAGGTATATTAGGGTTTTCCTGAATGATTTTTGATAGCTAAGTCGCGTATGGCATCTATAGTAGCTTCAAATTCTTTTATCATTAGTATCAGGTTTTATATCTGATACTTCTGTGATAGCAGCTTTTATATAAGGTTTTTCCTCTACTATACCCTCTATCTGAAAGCGTCCTTGTATGATGATGGTTACATTGCTGTCTGGCATTTTTAGCACCCTTTAATATGCGTGCTACAGTACCTCAATCGATATACATCCTTCCCTTCAGGTATTTCGGTGTTTTCTCATCAGTTTGAGCTACTACTCCTATTGTTTTAGTAGTTTCATTAGCTTCATTGATAAGGCGTATAGAGGGCATCGCGTCCCTGCTGAAATAGGGACTACTACACCAGGGAAAAAGTACTGTATTGCGAAGCGGAAGGATAGGGCAATACGTGGGGTACACGTTCGCGCTCTATTTCTTCCTCATCTTCGGTAGTTAGTAGGGGTATAAATTCTGCATTTTCATCTATATGCTCAGTAGCAAAACTGTCAAAATTTCCTATTTTCATTTCCATATTATTGATATAGACATTTTGTCAGTAAGATCTTTGTCTGACTGACGAATAGTTTAATAGTTTAGTGAGGGCTATAAAAGCTATCTCCTGATTGATAGTATAATAGTATTTACTTAGTGTATCAATCAGGGTAATATATTGCAATAGCTGTGCCATTGTTATATATCATTTGTTTTTAATAGCGTCGTCCAATCTTCTGGAGTATTGATATTGGCAAAAATATTGTTGGGAATTACATATAGGATAAGAGTGTTTTTTGCTCCCTAATTCTTCAAGAATAGTCAGCATTTTTAGTTTTGTTTTGTGTTATATAGTTTTGCAGTTGAGCAACATAAGCATAAGGATAAATGCCTAAAGTAGGAAATACCTTTTCATTATAAATGAGTACATTTATTTTTGCTATAATCGGCAGTTGATTGCAAAAATAAAATATATTTCTATCTAAGAGAGGCATATCACAAGGGCATACTAATATATCTTTTTAAATGCACTAAGGCACTGTAAATTCCTCCTAAAGGACCTTTGTTAGGGTATATGTCAGCTATCTGAGGGTAGGGGAAAACATCATATTCAGCCTTTTTCCCAGCTATATAGACTTCGTGCCCTAAATCTTCTAAACAGTTTCCTATACGTGCAAGCAGGGGTTCTCCTTCAAAAGTAAGAAGGGCTTTGTTTTCTCCCATTCAGCTACTCTTGCCCCCTGCTAAGACGATAGCTTTCATCTTCTGAAAAGTTTTTAAAACACTGATCTACTTTCTTAAATAGTGCTACGATTTTCTTACCTTCCTTAGTTAAGATACTGCGTCCGCCATCTTTACTCTCCTACTTCTTTGATAACAAGAGGCTCTTTGGCGTTATTGTTCATTTCACGCACCATTCCCCAAGCACGGCGGTAGGGTATTTTTTAGCTGACGGGCAGCTTCAGATATAGACCCCGAAAGGTCTATTTGCTCTAATAGTTTGGCTCTTCTTCACCCTATGCGAAGTCCTGTTTCAGTTTGAAACCAAATATGTCCTTTTGATAGTTACAGTCTCCATATCTTTACTTTTTCGTCTTTTTCAAGTATTGTTTTTGCCTGCAGGGAACTCTAATAAGCAATTGGTGAGAGGCAAGGTATCGAGCTTATGCGACTCTTGCGAATGTAGCACCATCACTTTAGCTTTATCAACGTAGGCTTTTAAATATTGTGTAACTTCTCCTTTCTTGCGGTCGTAAGGATGTGTAAGGGTTGCGTAGTCCATTTCTTTTGCGGAAGTTATTTCTGCCATAACATCCTAAAATAAAAGGTTTTACATACATATGATAACAAGTGAATACCGAAGCAGGATTACCAGGTAGAGCAAATATTCTCTTATGTCTATACTTACCGAAATAAAGAGGCTTTCCAGGTTTTTGAGCTACTTTATAAAAGACTTCTTCTACACCTATGTTTTGAAGAGAAGTGCGCACAAAGTCGTAGTCGCCTACCGATATACCCTCCTGAAAGTAAGAGTATATCTACTTTTTCGAGTGCTTCGCGTATAGCTTGTTCAGTAGCTTGTTGGGTGTCGGCGATGTGTTGTACTAATGAAAGTGATTGTCCTATCTCAGCCAACGCAGCTTGTAGAGTATAAGAATTAGCATTGTAAATTTTGCCTTCAGGGAGAGGGTTGCCTATCTCTACTAACTCATCACCTGTGTAAAGTAAACCGATAGTAGGTTTGGCAAATATCTTTACTTTATCAATACCTAAGCTGGCAAGAAATCCTACTACAGCTGCATTTACAAAGGTATTTTCGTGTAATACAAGGTCGCCTTCCTGTGTCTGCTCTCCTTTCAAGCGGATGTTCTGTCCCTTTTTAAGAATGGTGTTATCAAAGCGAATAGTATTGCCTTCGTGAGTTACCATTTCTTGAATAACCACTGTATCAACACTGCTGGGCACACGCGCCCCTGTGAAGATACGTACTGCCTCTCCTTTGTCCAAAGCTATATCTACAGTCTTCCCCGCTGGTACCTCTCCTACTACTGTAAAGGTATCAGTACTGAGGCTATCCATATAACGAAAACCATAACCGTCCATAGCCGAATTAGAAAAAGAAGGCATTGCGATAGGAGCGAATATATGAGTTGCCAAATAGCCTCCTAAAGCTTCTATAAGAGGTACTTCTACTACCTCAGTAGTTTGAATATGTGCCTCAATTAGGTCTTTTGCTTGATTTGTATTTACCATATTAATTTGCTAATTGTTTAAGTGTTTCTTTCACAGTCTTGTCATAGTCAATGCCTAAACCTTCTTGTTGTGATACCAATTCTCCTTTCTTGTTAAACACACTGATGATGTTAGAATGTGAGAAATCCACTGGCGATATTTGCTTGTAGTTCACAGCAAGTACTGCAGCAAACTCTCGTGTTTGTTCTTCATTAGAACGAAGAAATAGCCACTGCTCATCGTCCATTTGCCTTTCTTTGGCAAAGGCTTTTTAAGTGCTCTGGCGTATCTGTCTCGGGGTCTATACTCACCAAAAGATATTTCACTTGCTTGCGTTTTGTCTCCTGCTTGTTCATCTACGCGCTTGCGTATTTCCCGCATATCTTTGATTAGAATAGGACAAGCTGTCTTGCAAGAAGTGTAGATCATCACCACTACCAATACATTTCCCTTTGAGGTCTTTAAGCTCTATGTTATCCCCATTTTGGGTTGTCCATACCGCTGGCAAGTGATATACTGATAAATCCGAAAAACTATCAGTCGTCTTTGTAGCAGTGCTATCTGCCTCTGCTTTTTGTATCTGTTGTGGCTGTGTTGCTATTGTGGTTATTACAATTGAGCAATAACAAACTCAGTAAAATAAAATATAGTGTTTTTCATCAATAGTAATTCTTTTCTAAGGTTTATCTTCATTTTATCATATTTTTGCTTCTAAATCTTCTAAAAATCCCTCTAGAACATCGGCTACTTCTTCATAATTACGATAAAGGTATTTATCGTCAATTCCTTGTTCCGTAATCCCTCTTATTTCTTCCAATTTAGCTCTTATATATCTATACGAGCTTGTTGTCCCATCATAGTACAGAAAATCTCCTACATATTCTTTCAATATATCATAATCTGCATTAGCTTCTACAATCATAGCTTTGATATAAATATTCACCAATGCTATAATTGTTAATTCTGACGATTTTTTATAAATATCTACTATCACATAACGGCAGATTTTATCTATATCATTACGCGACATATTTTTTAAGTTGTTATCATCACTAATAGCAACTCACAATCTTCTATAATATTTCTATATTTTGTTAGAATATCTTTCATTGCGATATACCACTTGTGTTTCCTCCCACTCTTGTGCTTTCCACAGCTCTGTTACTTCTCTGTATGAGCTGTAGTTTTTTTCAGTTCTGTTTACCCAAAAACACCATTTCTTTTTCTGTCCATATTAGGTATTTGTACATTGTCCAAATACTCACTTATTTCCTTCATAAAGTCTTGAAAACCTATCGTTGAGGCTTTGATCCTTACTTCCATAATAGGCTTGTATTACTCCATTTTGAAGGTATATTTATTTATCCAATGTGGGTGTTCTTTAAGAGTTGCTACCAGGGGCTATTCAAGTAAATAACAAACATACGCTCTTCCTCTAGTGAACCATCACTATAGATTATCTTCTTTATACTACCCCCAAGCGATAAAAGTAGGTTTCATCAAATAACGGAATATCTATTGTAAATCCTTTATCATCATAAGTAATACTGCTTTTATCTGCATCTGTCGTATCTCCTGAAAAATCAAAATAGTGATTTAATACAAATAGCAACGCTACTACCAACGGAATGCTAGATATTACGGGAATATACTACAAAGTATAGTTTATAAAGGTGCTATAAATCACTACTCCCAAGCACAATAAGAGCATTATAACGGCAAAAAAATACAAATAAATATATTAACAATCTTCATTTTTAATTATTTTTTTGCACATCTAAACCCCATATTCAGCATCGTATAGTTCGCTTTAAGACTCCCTCTCAGGGCATACCGCATAAAAAGCTCCATAGTTAGTAAGGTCAGAGCATTGAGCGCACTCCCGCCACAAAAAGAGCATCGTCTCCTTGCTTGTCTTTGCGCGAGTCGCCCGAGAGAAGCACACTGTTGAAGTCCGCCACCCATTCCCATACCAAGCCGTGCATATCATAAATACCCCAATAGTTCTTGGGTGTGCTCCCTACTTTCTGTAGGTAGGTTTTGGGCGTTTGCATGCTCTGCACTATATACTCTTGATAATGTTTCTTCTTGCGTGCATCTATACTTTGGGCATCGGCTTGGGCTACATACTCCCACTCGTCGGTTGTCGGTAGCCGCTTTCCTTCACACTCACAATATTTCTTGGCAGCAAACCACGAGATGTGGGTAACAGGAGCTTGTGCATCTAGCGGACTAAAATCTAAGTCGCTCTGCCAATGCGAAAGATAACTCTTCTGAGCAAAGATTCCCTTCTACTCGAGAGCGCCACCACTCGGGGTATTTCTCCAAAAAGCTTTTGTATTGTGCATTGGTCACTGGGTATATATCTAGCTGAAAACTCTTTTACATTTACGGGCTTTGTCGCTTTATCTTCCCCTTTTACTCCATACAAAGGATATAGCTTCCTCCTTTAATCGTTACCATTGGGGTAGGAGTTTGCCCTAAGGTAACTCATAAAAGCATAGAAATATTATATTGGTAAAAGTATTTTTCTCATCATTTACCCCTATTAACGTTTGTCTCTTACTTTCTTTACTCTTTCAGGGCTTACTATGGTTTTTGTTGTTCTCCCAGTTGTGATATACGTAGGTGAGGACATCGGCTATTTGCTCTGGGGTAAGCGGTTGTGGAGGCATTACGCTGTTGTACTGTTTTTCCATTCACAGTAATTCCCCTGTATGCCCTTTCAGTACGGTCTCTATAGCTCTATCTACATCGGCATTGAGGTAGTCGGCTTTTGCTAAAGGCGGAAAAGCCCCTTCAAGCCTTGTCCTTGCACCTGATGACAAGCAATACAAGTGCGTTGGTACACTTTTTTACCTTCTTCTATCTGTTGTGCTAGCGTTTTATTACTTGTTTCTTTAGTAGAGGTAGCTTCGTTAGTGGTCACTTGACTATTTGTTACTTTAGCTTGATAAGGTACGGGGCTTGCTTGCCATAAATAACTGGATTTTCACGTCCCTTGAGCAATGAGCTGTCCCTAGTGCACCTTTATTGAAAGCGCGGAAAATAGCGTGGTCTACCAAAGTATAAGAACCGGGTACTTCTACCTTAAACTCTACTATGGCTGCCCCACCTGCCGGAATAACTGTCGTCTGCACATTTTTCGTTTACGAGTTTACCTCCTTCTACCTGCACTCGGTCAAAGATTTCTGCCCTATTACGTGGAAAAGAAGAAATGAGATTGGGTCCTCCATTACCTACAAAAAGACGTACTGTTTCACCAGCGTTCACCGTAAGGGCTTTATCGCCTGTGAGGGCACCTACTTTACCATTGAAAAGCACATAATCAGGCTTTTTCGGCAAGGGCTTTCTCCTGACTAAAGGCTTGTAATCCTTGAGCTCCGTAGTCTCCTTCTGTATAGAAATCGCCTTGCATTACATAGTATTCCATATCTACTGGGGGCAGACCGCCTTCAGGTTCTACCAGTATGAGTCCGTACATGCCATTAGCAATATGCTGAGGGGCACAGGGCTTGAGCGCAATGATAAACGAATAAACCTGGGTTGAGACACTTAAAAGTGAAAAGTGCGTTGCTGCCCAGGGGCTACTAACGATGCATCAGCACCGCCTCCCTGTACCTGTTACAGCGTGGAGGTCTATATTATGTGCTAATTTGTTATCAGGGTGATTTTTGAGAGTGAACGATACTTCATCGCCTACACGGGCACGGATAAAATTTCCAGGTACCGTACCGCCAAACGTCCAAAAAAGGTATTTAGTACCATCTGCTAATTCGCCTTCTTTTTCTATGATTTCGAGGGTAACACTTAGTTTAGTAGCCTTGCGATTTCCTACAGGGCAGGTACGAAAGGAGGTGAAGTGAGTTGTGCTACCATTTCTCCTTCTACAGGGATTTCAGCAGTATTAGTATAAGTACTATTTTTCATCGCCACAACTCCATAGTAGCGGTATACATATAAGTGAAGATATAAATTTTTTCATTGAAAAGTTGAACCATTAATTGGCTGCAAATATAACACTTTTTTAAGATATGGTCATCTTGTAATAAAATTAATGTCTTAGTTCTTCGTCTTTTTGTATTTGTAATTATTATTTTGTCATCAGCTTCTTTTTCAAAAATCTTCAGTCTGATGACTTATAATAAATATAGTACTTTTTGGTTGTAGTCAGAAACGAGTACTTCTTGCTTCATAATAGCTCTCATAGTAGTATCAACTGATGAAAAAGGTTCATCAAGTAGTGTAATAGAGGCTTTTTGCGCTAAAGTACGCGCCAAAGCTACTCGTTGCTGTTGTCCCCCTGATAGTTGAGTTACTTTTTCGGTTTTTAGCTGCTCCATTTTGAAGTTTTTCGAGTAACTGACTTATATAAGCAGGGTCTTTTAGCTTTTGAGCAAAGGCGATATTCTCCCAGACCGTCATATTCGGAAAAAGAGCATACTCTTGAAACATCAGAGCTATATTGCGTTGTTGGGGCGGTAGGTTGATATTCTTTTTCAGTGTTTAACAATATTTTATCACCTACATGAAAGAAGCCTCGATCTGGTTTTTATAAGTCCTGCTAAAATGCGGAATAAAGTTGTCTTGCCTATGCCCGAAAGCCCTGATAGCTGTACTAAAGCTCCTTCTCTTACAGTTTTGTTTACCAATAAGTCTTTAGCTCCTTCTGAAGTGTAAATAGTATGTGAAATGTCTATAGTAATCATAGGTAATTTGTATTTTGTCTTTTGTTAATACTGAAAATAATCAATAGCAGTATAAATGAAATAGCAAATAATATCAGAGCGTATTGGTTAGCGAGCTCATAGTTGAGTGCTTGCACTTGGTCAGCCTAGTTCTATTGAAGCTACTTTTGTCTCGTTAGGAATGCTACCACCAATCATCAGTACGATACCAAATTCGCCTATACAATGAGCAAAAAAGTAAGTGCTAGACCTGTTATAATAGAAGGTTTAATATTAGGTAGTAACACTCGCCAAAAGGTAGTCCATTTGCTTTTTCCTAAGGTATATGCAGCTTCTTTCAGTTGTTTAGGTAGTGTTGTAAAACCATTTTGTAGGGGCTGAATCATAAAAAGGCAAATTAGCTACTATACTAGCTATCACCACTCCTTCAAAAAGTGAAAGCGAACTGTATGTCAAATGTCTCACTTAAGTATTTTCCTAATCCGCGTGTAGGGCTAATAAGTAATAAGAAATAATAGCCCTAATACGGTAGGGGAGAGTACCATAGGCATACATAGTAAGGCTTCGAATAGTATTTTTACCTTTAAATTTTGCTATATGCTAACCAATATGATACTGGTAGGCTAAAAATGAATAAAATGGCAGTAGTAATAACTGCCATTTTACCCGTTAATAATAAAGGTTTTTTATAAATTCTTCCATTATTTTTAATTCGTAACCGTGTTTTTTTCCAGATAGGTTTAGCTTTGTCACTTAGTAAATAGTCTAAAAAGGCTTGTGCAAGTACGGTATTCTTATCTTTTTATTACTACACCAGCTTGCGCTATAGGAGTACATTCTTCATTAGTAAATGTATGTAGTACTTGCCTTGTTTACCCTTCATCTCTGGTGCTAAAATAGTAGAAAGGGCTACAAATCCTACTTGGGCATTGCCTGTAGAAACAAATTGTGCCGTTTGATTGATATTTTCGCCCCATACTATTTTAGATTCTATATTTCCGTATAGACCTAATTTTTGTAATGTTTCTACTGCATTTTTCCCGTAGGGAGCTAATTTAGGATTGGCAATCGCTATTCGGGTTACTTTAGGATTTTCTAAAGTAGCTTTAATACCTTTTTTTACATTGATATTCATACTCCACAAGGCTACTTTGCCATAACAGTACACTACTGATTTGCCGTGTCCAGAAACCTTTGTTAATCACTTCTTCTGGAAATTTAGTGTTAGCAGCTAAAAATAAATCGAAATTAGCACCATTTACTATTTGTTGTGTTAGAGTTCCTGAAGCTCAAATACAATATCTATCTGAGTATCTTTGTGTGATTTGATGTATTGTTGTTTTGAGTTCTTCTAATACATAGCGCAGATTAGCTGCTGCTGCTACAGTTATCTTATCAGCTGCGAAACTATAAGCATTGATAACTAATGCTAAAACGAGGGTTAAAAATAATTCTTGATATTTTTCATTGCTTAATAATATTAAAAAGTTAAACATAGCATGTGCTTGCAACATACCTATATTTTTGTCGTTCTTTGTTTTTGCTTTGATTAAGTTTGTATGAGTGTACGAAAGCATTAGTTGGGCATATTTATTTATCACCTCATTAGCACTTTAATGTATAATTGCGCATTTGTACTCCTCCGCTTACACCATTAGTATTAGTACCGCTGTATAAGTCTGTCCAGCTAAAGGCGAGCTACGGCTTCTACGTTTCCAGCTTTGTTAAGTCCTTTTTAATACTGCTTTTTTTGATTATCGTATTTGTAATTGCCATTGAAAGTATAACCTGTCTCTACATAAGCCGATTGGTACTCTGCAGTTCCTGATGTCTTTTTGTTAACAAAAGTCTTCATATACTCTCCTCTTACAAAGAAGTCTGAGTTGTGATACATAGTTTCTAGCCCAAAACGATAGCTGTATTTTTGGGTCTAATATGTTTTATTTCAGCCCCTATAGCACTTGGCAATATATTTGTTTCTAAAGGAGAGGAAACAGCAAGAGTAAATGAAGCTGTTTTATAAGTATTTATCACAGCAAAACGCTGACTAGTTCCTATCTGAAAGGTACTGTTTTCGTTGACAATAGGTTTGTAAAGATAACGCCCTGAAAGTACTATTCCAGAGTCTCCAGTAGTTTTGGTCGTTGTAAGGACGCTCACTAAAAATACCTGTATGAGTAAAGAATTTAGAGTTTGTATAATAGTAAGTAACTCCTAAAAGTCAGCTACCCCCTAAGGCATTGTGATAGTTAGGGCGTTGTATGAAATGATAGGCCATACGCTGTGTCACGTCCTAAAAATGGTTTACAGTTATTTTGTCAGTTTAATTTATATTTTTCATTTTTAAGTTGAGTATTGTATACAAGAACTCCTTTACTACATCAGTATAGATGAGTATCACTAAACAGCCTCTTTAAAATATACCATATCAGGCGTTTTAAAACCTAAAAGAGGTATGCAAACGATCCGTATTATAAATAAAAACGGCTTCCTTTCACTGCCTTTAAAAGCTTGTTGCTCATTACTAAAGGTATCTTCTAATCCGTATTCCTGCTTGAGAATACCATTAACCCTCTCTGCATAAGCGTTTTTCATAACAATGATCCACCTCTGTCATACTGATTGTAATACCCTTTTTAATCAGTAAACTAGTGTATTCTTTTACAGCAATACTGAACGCCTCGGTCTGAATGATGAATAAGCTTTTTCTGACTTGTCCAAAAGTTTTAAAGCCCTTTTTCAAAGCCTCCATACACCCCTATCGAAAGACTGTTAGAAAGTTCATATCCTACTATTTTTTCTTGAATATAAGTCCGTTATAAGCGATAAATATCTAAAACCTTCTAAAGTACGAATGTAGGTAATATCGCTTACCCATACTTGATTTTTACGGGTTATCTGCAAGTCTTTTTATTTCGTTTTTATAAAAACCTGTAAGTATGATTAGAATAAGTTGTACGAGCAAAGTTTTTCTTCCTTTGAACAAGTAAATCATTGTCTCTCAATAAAGTAAAAACTTATCTCTACCCATTTTTAGTAATGTGTTTTTATATCATCTTTAAGCCTAAAAATAGAGTTTTCTACCCCTTTCAAACTTATTAATTTTACGTTTTTCTTTCACTAACTCTAAGACAAGCGTATTGCCCAAAGCTTCTTTTTAAGTGCTTTTTAGAGCTGTAATGGCTTTGACGAGTAATGCAAAATACTCTACAAGAGGCTGTTATGTTTACTTTTTTTCTTCTGGGAAAGTGTTTTCGATAGTTCTTGTTCTAGCTATTTTCCTCACTTATACCTGTTTCCTCACCAAGTACCTGAAAATAGGTTTCATAAACCTTATTTTTCTATAGCCATTTCTGCAAAAAGCTTCTTTAATTGCTTTTTAATTCTTTTCTAAGAGCTTGAATTTCTTGAATTTCGTCTATTGTTTCCACGTGTACTATTTTGTTTAATAAGTGATTTTTACCGTATTTTTTTGAGCCTTTTTGGATAGTTGTAGCTCCTCCTATAGAATACTTTCCTACGACAGGCTTCAATACTTAAGCCTTTTTCTCTATTTCTTCTATGATAGCTCTCTTAAAGCAATCACTGTACCGAACTATCACTGCTCGCCCTTTTGTCATATTTTCCCTATTTTTAGTGTAAACCTATTTTAGGATATGACATGAACTTGCGTCCTACTTTGTCGCCAAAGAAGCCGCCTATAAGGGTGCCTGCCGCTACTGCCCCCAAGAAATAAAATAGGTAAAGCTGTGCCTGCTCATTGCTAAAACCGAACTTCTGTATAGTATAAAACTGAAAGTAATTATTGATAGCAGCAGTATAGAAGTTTTTAGAAAATACCAAAAGCATCAGTATAATCATCGAATTGCGTACCTGAGCCCTTGTTAGATTAGGCATTACTACAGGCTTTTTAGCCTTTTTCTTCAGTAGTTTTAGCAGTATACTGCGCCATTTGCCTACTAATATAAGGATAAGCATTGCAAAAATAGAAAATGAGGAAAACCATATCAATCGCTCTTGGTGAGCTTCTTCTATTAGCTGTCCATCTACTACTTTCTTGCTGAAAACCAATAATATAACCAATAAGGGAGCGAAAGCTGTACCTAAATTACCTCCTAACTGAAAGATAGCTTGGGCAAAAGAGCGTTTCCCTCCTGAAGCTAAAAAGGCTACCCGCGACGATTCGGGGTGAAATACCGAAGAGCCTACCCCTATCAGCACTACTGAAAGCAGGATAGTGGTATAGCTACTTGCCATTGATAAGAAGATAGCTCCTAAGGTAGTGAAAGCCATTCCTAATACTTGCGAGTAAGGTTTGGGGTGTTTGTCGGTATAATTGCCTACTAAAGGTTGCAAAATAGAAGCTGATAGCTGGTAACAAAGTGTGATGACCCCTATTTGCGTCATCGTAAGAGCGTATTTAGCTTGCAAAGCAGGGTAAATAGAAGGTATCATTCCCTGAATGAGGTCGTTTAGTCCGTGTGCTAAAGCTATAAGTAGTAAGATACGGTATTGAGCTTTGTTTTTCTTCGTACATAACTCTTTTTTAAATTTGTGGGGCAAAAGTACAAAATAATAGACAAATAGCACGGCGTTCGCATTTAAAGTTTTAAAAGTTTTTCTCTATACTCTGGTTCATAGAGGGCTTCAGCACGTTTCTTTGTTTTGGAACCTTTGTATGTTTGCTCATCATTTAGTAGGGACATTGCAAATTTGCAAATAGTATTAAAGTTAGCAATGGCATTATTGTCCCTTTTTGCTTGGTTATCTTCTCTGAAAAATTACATCTAAACTCCAATGCATTGATTCTATTTCCCAATGCCCTCTAATATACTCTGCTATTTTTTTCTATATCTTCTTTAAGTGAACTTATATAATAACGTTCGCTCTTTTGTTTCTTTGCCTGTTTTTCTTTTTCACAGACTATTGTATCTACCCGAATAAGAGATTTTACTGTTTGCCATTTTTCTCTATCAGAAACATGAGATAAATCGCTGATAATAGAATACTTACGAGTTTCTATTCTTCCGTGTCCTATTTCTTCTGTAGAAAAATAGAATCTATTTTTCTCAAGTTTAAAAGTGTCTTTTCAAATTCTGATGAAGTTCTCTTTTGATTGTCTTTTACCTGTATAACATAATCAGCTTTTTCCTCTACTATTCGATCTACAATATCCTTTTTGACACCCCATAGCATCTATTGAAATTACACAGCCCTTTATCTCTAAGATACTCAACAATTTTGGTATGGCTACAATCTCATTTTTCTTTCTTTTTATATACTAATTCTTCTCCTAAGGACATTTTTATTCTTTTTGACAAAAGGCGGTAAGAATATGTAGAGGATGTCCATCTTCGTCTGAAGAACCTTTTAATTGTTTTTCCCATCCAAAGAAATTAATTCACTATCAAATTTCTTTAGATTTTTGAAGGAAAGATACTAAACATTTAGAAAAATTCTTCCTATTAATGTTCTTAAAAAAACTCTCCTAATGTGTCATTAGAGGAACACCATACTTATAAGGAAAAAACTTTCTTAGCCAGTCTAGTTCCTTTTTCCAAAAATATTCTATCAATTCATAAGTCTCAAATCCACATAATACTGCGCTGATAGTCAGTAATATAATTTCTTGTAAACTGTGTCTAAAAGTTACCTTTTGTTGGTTCTCCTGTGATCTTCTAAATCTTTAAATGATTCTGTAAAACAACTATCCATAATATCTTTTTGACAACAAAGATACTAAGTTATTTTTAAATGCGAACGCCGTGATTAACCTCCTATTTTTATCATACTGCGGTTTACTATTGTTTCACTATTTACACTATTAATTTCTGTAAACTGTCCTCCTTTTTCTTTATGTTTTACGCCATACGCCTTCTTTTTATAAGAGCAGTAAGGTCTTTTCCTTCTCTGTAGAGGCTCAGTAGGTCAAATTCTTCTGCTCCGAATAGGCAATTTTTCATTTTCCCATCAGAAGTTAGCCTTATACGATTGCACCCTCCGCAGAAAGCATTACTCATAGTAGATATAAAACCAAAAATGCCTTTGCTATTTTTTTGCTGAGTTGGTATTTGCGAGAGGTATCGTGCTTTTTCGTCTGTCAATTTAATGTAGTTAAACTCTTTAGCGATAGTACTGAGCATCTCATTTACCGAGATTACTTTTCCTCGTTCCCACGTATTGCCGTAGAAAGGCATAAACTCTATAAAAGCGCATCTCAATAGGGTAGTGGTGTGAAAGAGTTACTAATGGCAGTAGCTCATCGTCATTTATCCCCCTCATTATTACAGCGTTTAGCTTTACCTTGAACCCTAAATCTATACTGTGCATTATATTTTCCCATACTTGAGGCAGCAGGTCTCGTTTGGTTATTTGTTTAAAACGCTCTTGGTCTAATGAGTCAATACTGATGTTTAGATGTTGTACATTGTGAACTTTCAGTAGGTCAAAATACCTATCTAGTAATACGCCATTAGTAGTAACCCCCAGAGAGATATTTAGGGTAGCCAACTTTTTGTATAATTTCATCAAAGTCTTGACGTACAAGAGGCTCTCCTCCGGTGATACGTATTTTGTTAATACCAAATTGCTCTACAAATATTTTTGAGATACCAAAAATTTCATCGCTATTCATCAATTTAGATGATGGACTGCTTGTGAAGGGTTCGTTGGGCATACAGTATAAACAACGAAAATTGCAGCTATCCGTAATGGATAGCCGCAAATATATGTGTTTTCGTCCAAAAGTATCGGTGAGATTAGTACTCATACTCTTCTTCTTTTTCGTCTCCTTTTAGTATTTTTCCCGTCTTAATCATTGGTATATAACGTAAGAAGAACAATAAGCATAAGAATATTACCACAGAGCCTATAGCCGACCACGTAGCAAATTCTTGTACATTGATCTCTGTATTGTAGCAGATATAGAGCTTTGTTGATAGTACCAAATAGCAACCACATTTGCATACCGGTAAGTAGTATGTAAATGCCAATGATAAAAAGCTAACATATCATTTACACGAGTAGTAGCTTTTTGTATAGGGTTTTTCTAATTGCCATAACATCAATTGTTAATTGTTAATTAAGAGTGTGCTTTGTGGTTGATTTGTTGTTCGTATGTGTAATCTTCCACAAATATTTTTTTCCGTCTTTTACCACTACGTTTAAGCGTGGTAGAGGGCGTGGTGGAGGTCCTTGCAGTACCTTGCCATCTTTGGCGTCAAAAAAGCCGTGATGACAAGGACATTCTATCATTCCGTGCTCGTGATCGTAAATTACCGAACAAGAAAGATGGGTACATTTTTGTTCGTATACACGCCAATCGTCTTCTGCTAAGCGTATTAGCATATACGGATTGCGATGATCGCCAGTCTACATAAAAAGTTTTCTGAGCACCTACTTTTAGCTCTGAAGTATTACACACGAAGTAATCTTTAATCACTTTTCGCTTATGAAAAAGTTAAATACAGGTATGAACACATTTACAGCTGCCATAATTCCAGAGAAGAGCGTAATGACTTTCAAAGTCGCGCCTTGCTACATAGCCTGCCTCTGTCTTCTTAATCGGAAAATCCGCTTTCCAGTCGGGTATGTTTTTTTATTTTCGTCTGCCATTTTTAGTGTTTTTGTAATTAAAATACCTTAATCTCTTCACTGCCCTTAGGCATCATTAGGTTTACCTTAGTAGTTACTACCTCTTCGCCAAAGATAAACTTCTTAATAGGGGTACTATTAGGGCGTTTTTTTAGCCACATTTTCTTTGGTGTCGAAAGTAAAGTGCTCCACTTGGACATACCGTAGCTTACCCATAGGCTTTTAAACCTACACTGGTACGGTCGTAACACATATTGCACTTCATCATTAGTAGTGCATTTTGGTCAGGTATCTTAGGTACACCGAATGGACAGCTAAGCACGCAGTTAGCGCAACCGATACATTTAGACACATCAGCTGAGTGTACAATACCATATTCATCTTTCACTATAGCATCCGCTGGACATACATTGGCACTAGATAGGGTCATCATAGTGCATACATACTTGTACAGTAGTTTGTGCAGTCTCGCGCCTGTCTACATAGTGAATATGAATCATTGAGGTCTCTCCATTGGTTTCGCATTCTGCACAAGCCATCTCGCAAGAGTGACAACCTATGCAGCGCTGCATATCCAAGAAGAACTCCATATCATTGAATTTTTAAATTGTTCTGCCATTGAATTTTGTTTTTCTCTTTTTGTATACGTTGTTTTTACTCTTAGTTAGGAATAGGGGTATCACCATCTGCAAATAGCATCATCTCTACTTCTGTAGGCATATTCAGCAGAGTCTTTGGCTTTCTTCTCTCCTGTTTTCTCTATTTTGCAGGCACTCTACTTTAAACTCAGGCATCTTAGAGATAGGGTCAAGACCTTCTAATCCTACAGTGAGCTGGTTTACAGAGTTTACACCCCAGTGATAAGGTACAAATACTGAATCTTTGCGGATTGTTACTACTACATTAGCAGGGAATACTGCTGAGTTACGGCGAGTAGTAATACGCACCAAGTCGCCTTCTTCTATACCATATTTGGCAGCCAACTCAGGGTGTATTTCCATTAATGGTTCTGGGTAAATATCTACCAATTTACCAATACGGCGTGTTTGGGTACCACTTAAGTACTGGCTTACGACACGTCCTGTAGTGAGTACTACTGGATAGTCAGCATCAGGTTCTTCTACCGGTGGCTGATAAGGGGTGAGGGTTAAAGTGAGCCTTACCGTCGTTAGTTTTAAATTTACGGTCTTCCCAAAGACGTGGTGTACCTGGGTGGTCAAGACTTGGGCATGGCCAGAAAACGCCCATATTCTTTTTCTACTTTTTCGTAAGTAATACCGTAGTAATCAACATATGAACCTTTTCGAAATATGGCGAATTTCATTAAATATATCCTCAGAAGTAGGAAAGTTGAACTTATCTTCTTGACTAAGGCGTTTTTGCTAATTCTTTAAGAATTTCAATATCGCGTTTAGCTTTTCCAGGAGGGTTACAGCTCCCGAAATACGTACTACACGTCCTTCTGAAGTAGTGGTAGTACCTTCTTCTTCTTCTTGTAAAGAGCCTGCTAATACGATGTTAGCGTGACGCAATGTTTCTGAAAGGAAGAAATCAATACCCGTGTAAAAATTCGAGTTTTTCTAACGCACTTTTTACGTATTTGTTATTAGGTAAAGGAGATAATAGGGTTGAAGCAGATGAGAGTAACCCTTTAATTTCTCCTTTGTTGATAGCATCACTAATTTCGTAAGCACTGAGTCCTTTACGTGGTAGTTCCGATTCAGGAATACCCCAAAAATCAGCTACTATCTGGCGGTGTTCAGGGTTTTCTATATCGCGGTTACCAGGTAATTGGTCGCACTTGTGTCCGTGCTCACGTCCTCCTTGTCCGTTTCCTTGCCCAGTGATAGTACCATAACCGCAATAAGGTTTTACCAATACGTCCGGTTGCTAATACTAAGTTGATACAGCTCAACACATTGAGTACCCCTTTACGGTGTTGCTCAATACCGCGTGCGTGTACTAAGAATGAGGTTTTTGCTTTACCCCACATCTCAGCAGCTTTGTAGATCAATTCTTTAGGTACACCAGTTATTTTTTCGCCCCATTCAAGTGTGCAGTGTTCTACTGTTTTAGCAGTTTCCTCCCAACCTGAAGTGTAGTTGTCTATAAAGTCGTGGTCTAACCAATCGTTGTCAATAAGTACTTTTAGCATAGTACTCATAAGGGCAGTGTCGGTACCAGAGCGCAAAGGTAGGTGTACATCGGCAGTACGTGCTAAAGGAATTACACGAGGGTCAATTACTATAATTTTTGCTCCATTGTCGCGAGCTTCCCATATACGATAAGTAAGTACAGGGAAACATTCAGAGATATTAGCTCCTGTTATGATAATCACTTCAGCGTGAGCAAGATCAGCCCACGAGTTAGATGATCTATCCATACCAAAAGCCTTCTTATTACCAGCTCCGGCACTCACCATACAAAGCCTTCCGTTATAGTCTAAGTTAGCTGTTTTGAGGGCTACACGGGCAAATTTTTCCTACTAAATAACTTTTTCGGTAGAAAGTGATACGCCTGAAAGCATTGCAAAAGCATTTCTGCCATATTGCTCTTGTATGCGTTTTATTTCACTTACTACTGTGCTGTAAGCTTCTTCCCATTCTATAGGTACAGAAGCCAACACCTTCTACGCGTTTGATAGAGTTGTAGTAGGCGGTCAGGGTGGTTATCTTGCATATAACGTTGCACTCCTTTAGGACAAAGAGCGTCCTTCGTTAAAAAGGGAATTCTCTCAAGGTTCAAAAACCTACTACCTTTTTGTATCTTGAGTTTGATACCACACTGCAAACCCGCAAAAACAACAGTGTGTTTTTACAAGTTCGTCAGGGTTTGCGAGGCGCGCCTTAGCACTCTCTTTTTGTCATATAGTGCTTATGGGGCCCCCACTTTTGCTATAATTTCGTCTACGGGTACGGGTAACGTTGCCATAATTTTTCTCTTTTTAAAATAATGAATTAGAAATTAACCAAAAGAAACTACCCGCTTCTTCACGGGCTTTGAGGTGTGCTTTAGCTAGCATACAGCGTTTGCCTTCAGGACTATACTCTAAGTAGCTCATTCCTTCTTTGTTTTCTAATTTTAAATCCGAGCTCTTTTGTGACCCTCTTTTAGGTCGTTTATCTGCATTTTGCAAGCGTACTCTTCTTTAGTATGTGGACATACTTGCATCCCTTCTTAGCCCCTTTTAGGCGGTATACATTTGCCCCTATCTGGGCAGGACGCTGAAATATATGGAAGAATTTACCAAAAAGGTATCCACATTAGAAACATCGCTACTGCAATAGCGTGGGTAATAGCTATAAACTGACTCATTTTGCCTTCTAAGAATGAGTAATCAAACCAAATACTCCAATCCAGTTACTGATACAACTATCAGCAATATAAGAGGCAACCAATCGCGCTCAAACCATTTAGCTGCCATCTGCCCTTCATCTACAAAGCGACGATGCATCATTATAGCAGAACCTATAATCACCATTATGGCAGTCCATACTAAGATGTGGAAGAGGAATAAGGCTACAATAGTACCCAATTTAAAAGTCATTACTGAGAAGCCCATAAAAATGGGTTTTCATACATATCAGTAGTGCCGGGAACTAAGGTGAAGTGCATCCATCCGAAAGTAAGCGCCAAAGGTTACAGCGAATGAAATCAAGCAACCTACAGATAGTAAGAAGTGCCCTAACCAGCGCATTTTGCTACGAGGCATTAAGAATTTTTGCAATAGTAGGTTTTTAAAAGTTAGCTTACCATAGTCTTTCAGTTGTGCCCAATAATCTTTGCTGTCGCAATAGCTGCCAAGTGCGTTTCCAATACTTTTTGGGTAGGAGGGCGTTGTAGCCAAACGCTATGCTTATAAGCTATCCCAAAAGTCATACTGATAGTACCAAAAGTATATCATCAGGGCAGCATCGTAGTTCTGTGGGTTTACAGAACCTATTACCGTAATAGCTATTACTATCAATGTAGCAATAACAGCATTGCGGAATGCTTTCTTGTTTATTTTGGTGAAAATACTGAACATATAATTTTTGTTTTTACTCTTTGGGGGCAAAGATACAAATAAGAAAGTGAATTACAAACAGTTTTTGTAATTTAGAACCGTTCGTAATTCACTTGTTTTGTTTTAATTCGTTGTGATATAAGGTAATTATCCCTTTTTAAAAATCAGTCTAACTTGGTCTCTCACATCCTTTGCGAGTATAGAAGTGCCAGTTTATCCACGTAGCTACTACACATAGGGCAAAAACACACCAGAAGAAAGGTTTAGAATTACCAAACCAAGCACGTGATTGTGGTATCATTATATTGAAAATGAAAGGCCCAAAAGCGGCTACAGCAGCTGTCCAACCTATTACCCCTGCAGACTTACGTGGAGAAGCTGCAAAGATGGTAGGGTATTGTTTAAAGGTAGCAGCATTACCTACACCTGTAAAGAAGAAGATAGCCATAATGATAATAAAGAACGTAGGGAATTGGTCTGCTGAAGTAGGGGTTAGATAACCTCCTAAAATGAGGATAGCAAAGAGAATACCCATAGCAATACCAGTGATATGTGTAAGGATAGCACCACCAAACTTGTCGGCTACTTTACCAAAAAGTACTCGCATAGCTGAGCTGATAAGAGGGCCGTAGAAGGCGTAGTGCAGTGGCTCAAGCGTATTGTCTAATGGTACTATACATATTCTTAATCATTAATGGGAATGCAGCAGAAAGACCTGCAAAAATACCAAAAGGTCATAATATATGTAACAGTGCAGTACCAAGTGTGCTTGTCGCCAAAGATGTCTAACTGTTCTTTAAATGATGCTTTTACAGGAATACTCTTTAGTGAAAACCAAGCCCAAATACCTACTAAGAAAAGCGGCAATACATAGATGAATGCCACGTTTTCTAAGAAAATAGTTTTACCGGTAGCCAATACAGTTTCTCCTCCTCCTAAGAAAGAAGATACTTGAGGCTGATAACGATAGGCGAAAGTAGCTGTACAAGACTCACCCCAAAAGTTTCCTACCCCTAGCCTGTATGCCCTAAAGCGGTACCTGATAGGCGTTTAGGGAAGAACAAAGAGGTAGAAGGCATATAAGAGGAGAAATCACCTCCACCAATACCTAGTAAGAAGCCTATCAGCATAAAGTAGCCGTAAGACGAACTTAGATCCATTACTGCAAAACCAAGCATTAGCAAGGGGATAATCTTTAGCAATGCGCTGATAGACACTACTTTTTGTGTTCCGAAAATAGGAATTAAAAAGTGTTCAATATACGCAAAAGACCTCCCTGCCAATCCTGGCATAGCAGCTAACCAAAACAGTTGGTCATCACTGAACTGAAAACCTATTTTTGGTAACTGTACTACTACAGCACTATATAGAAACCAACACGCAAACGACATTGTAAGCGCAATAGTAGTAATTGTAAGCGTTCTATTCGCTATTTTTCTTACCTGTAGATTGCCAGAAAGCTTCATTTTCTGGCTCCCATTTTTTTCTAACCATTTACTCATATGTAATTAATTCTAAATTGTGAATTTTTCAAAAAAATTATTCAATTTTTATTTTTGTAGCTCTGGAGCTGCTTTTTGTTTAGTTTGTTGATAGTGCGATGCATCCAATACAAGCACACAGCCGAAGTAAAGGAATACGAATATCCAAGAGCTTGTCCATAAGCCGGTAAAGTCGAGTAGGTAACCAAAGAGGATAGGGCCTATAAAAGCCTCCAAGCCCTCCGATAAGTCCCTACCATACCTCCTACGATACCAACCTCATTAGGAAAGTATTCTGGTATGTATTTGCATACAGCAGCTTTTTCCAATACCCCACATAATACCAATGAGGGATTACTAAAATAGTATATACCCATAAATGCGCCTCAAATTTGATAAGCGTTTGTCCTGGGCTATTACTTCTTTTTCTTTACTTGTTGATTTTTCTTTTTACGAGGGCTTCTTGCCACGAATAGCTTTTTTGGGAAAAATGTAGTTGCCGTCTTTTATTTTCAGGTTTTTTCTGTTAGTTGTATTACTTCACCAGTGGCGAGGGTAATAGCATTTCCTTCTACTTTTTCTACAGTAGTATTCTTTTTAGCAGCAACTCCTTTTCCTGGAGTAAGAATTTCCATCTTAGGAAGCATTAGCAATCCACCCATGATAAGTGAAGAAAGGATAACCCATGCATTACGGCGCGAGCGCCAAACTTATCTGACAGATAGCCTCCTAAGGCTCTGATTACTCCACTAGGCAAACTAAAAGCAGAAGCAAGCATACCTCCTAATATCAAAGTGGTGCTATATACGTTGATGTAGTAAGGTAATAACCATTGTGAGAAAGCTACAAACAGACCAAACACTAAGAAGTAGTACAAGCCAAAAACGCCATACCCTTGTTGATTTAAGAGGAGTGAGCATTTCGTGCATTGACTTAGGGGCTTGAGCTGCTTTTTATTTTTAGTAAATAGCAAAAATGCTAACCCCATTATTAAAATTACAACCCCATAGATTACAGGCAGCCAACGCCATCCTTCGGGGTCGTTAGCTGTAAGCATTTTGAGCAATGTAGGGGCTAAAAAGGTGGTAATAGCAGCACCTGCATTTCCCATACCAAAAATACCGAGGGCACGCCCTTGCCAGTTCTTAGGATACCATACAGAGGTAAAAGCTACCCCTACAGCAAAACCTGTACCTACCATACCGAAAAGAATACTCAAGATGAAGTACATCCAATACGAATTGACAAAGTGCATCAAAAAGAAAGGAATCGCACAGAAAAATGAGTAGTGAACTAAATACAGGTTTACCTCCGTATTTATCGGTTAACATCCCCATTAAGGGTCTGAAAATAGAGCCAGAGAGTATCGGTAAGCCCAATAGCCAACCGGTCTCTACCACACTCAATTGAAAAATACTGTTGTCTACTAAATAAGTTACTAATACCCCATTGAGTGTCCAACGCAAAACAAATAGTGAATGTTAAGGTGTTTAACGTCAGCACAAAGTGAGACGTACGTAAAGATGTTGTAGAATTCATTATATTAAAAACTATTTAAGTATTAATCTGGGTGCAAAAATAAAAACTTTTCTTCTAAAAGAAAAATAAAAAGATAAAAAGATAATGATTTTTATGTTAATTCTTTGTACAAAGCCTCATACATAGGTATTATTTTATTCTCGTCAAAACGCTCAGCTACTTTTTCGGGCTCCTTTTTAAATTGTGCTAAGCGCGTGGTATCTTCTAATATATAGATAGCTCTTGCTGCCATTGTAGCTACATCTCCTATAGGGCATAAATAGCCTGATACTCCTTCTTCATTTACTTCAGACAAGCCTCCAGCATTGCTCGATACAACGGGGACGCTGCAGCCATTGCCTCTAAGGCTGAAAGTCCAAAACTTTCTGAGGCTGAAGGCAATAAGAATAAATCGGACATACAAAGTATGCGGTCTATATCTGAGGTATTTCCTAAGAAAAAGAACTTTGCTTTTAATACCCAAATCTTTGCACAGTTGGTCGGCAGTCTCTCTTTCAGGGGCCATCGCTCTACCATTATTAACTTAGCAGGTAGTTGCTGCTGTATACCGTAGAATACTCTTACAACATCATCTACACGTTTTACTTTTTCTAAAGTTGCTTATATGAGTTACTATCAGCTCATTAGGGTTTTTGCCATTACCGACCGTTTGCACGGAATTATTTCGTTAGGTTTCTTTTAAATCTATAAAGTTAGGGATTACCTTTATGTCTTTATGTACGTTAAAAAGTCTGAGAGTGTCTTGCTTTAGGCTTTCTGATACTGAGGTTACTACATCTGACTCATTGATGCTAAAAGTTACCGCTTCTTTATAAGTAGGGTGATTGCCTCACTAAAGTAATATCAGTACCGTGTAAGGTGGTTACCATAGGCACTTCTATTCCTTCGCGTTTGAGCATCTGCTTAGCCATATAGCCTGCGTATGCGTGTGGGATAGCGTAGTGTACGTGTAGTATATCAATGTTATAGGTTTTTACTACGTATGCCATTTTTGCTTGAGAGAGCTAACTCGTAGGGTTGGTAGTGAAATAAGGGATGCTCTTCTACGTGCACTTCGTGAAAATGAATATTCATCTCTAAGAAATCTAATCGTACAGGGTAACTATAGGTTATAAAATGCACTTGGTGTCCTTTGCGAGCTAAGGCTACTCCCAACTCAGTGGCAACTACGCCACTTCCTCCAAAAAGTAGGGTAGCATACTACTGCTATATTCATATCTCTTTAATTAAAAATTAGGTCAAGCATATTGCCTGACCTAAAAATAAATCATTCTATACTATTATTTTGATTTTCCTTAGTTAGCTACACTGTTAATAGCAGCAGCTATAGCCTCTTGGTCGCTTAAATAATAGTGTTTGATAGGCTTTAAGTTAGCATCAAGCTCGTATACGCAAAGAGCACTCCGGTAGGAATGTTTAACTTTAGTATTTCTTCTTCTGAAAGACCATCTAGGGTATTGTACTAACGAACGCAAGCTGTTACCATGTGCAGCAATAATACGCTTTTTCCTGCTTTGATATCTGGAGCAATAGATTCAAAACCAGATAGGTAGCATACGGTCATAGCAGTCTTTTTAAGCTTTCTCCTGGTGTTTTTGTTCTTTGCTAAAGCGGCAGCATAACGGCGGTCGTGTGATGGGTGACGCCTCGTCGCTTTCTTCGATGAAAGGTGGACGTACATCATAAGAGCGTCTCCACAATAGCACTTGGTCTTCGCCATATGTTTAGCAGCAGTTTCTGCTTTGTTTAAAGCCTTATAGTGCTCCCGTAACTCTTTTCGTTGAGACGCCAGCTTTTATAGGTGAGGCTACCCATGGGTCGCCCATAGCTTCTAAAGCGTTGTTAGAGTTTTGATAGCGCGTTTTTAGTACAGAAGGTGTAAGCTACATCAAATTTGAGCCTTCTTCTTTCATTACACGACCTGCTTCGCGTGCTTCTTGTACTCCTTGCTCTGTTAAATCTACATCTTGCCACCCTGTGAATAGGTTGAGCTTGTTCCATTCACTTTGTCCGTGGCGTAAAAAGTACTACTTTATACATATATTTCTCAAAAAATTTATTTTATTATTCTTCTTTTATTGCCTCCCTAATCCTAAGAAATTGCCTAATTGCTTTTTAGCTTCTTTCTTGGCCTCTTCTTTGGCACGCTCTTTCACATCATTTTTACCTTAGTAAGAGTACTATCTTGTTCTTCATCAGTCCGCCTATGGCGTTTGTTACTTCGGCAGCAGTGCCAGTACCTCGTTTTAGTAGCTATTGCATCGCGGAGGGCGTCAGTACCCTTGTTAGCAAGATTATTGATTTGGTTTTTAGCTATTTGGGTAGCTACAATCCCTTTTACTACTAGTCTTGATGTCAGTGCTTACCTCTGGCTTTTTAAAGGTACCCCTACGGTAGCAACTACGGGTAAGTTGGTTATCTTCTTTGGTTTTCAGGGAGTTAGCTTAGTGAGGTAGGTTTTCAGCTTCTTTTCCTAACATTTGAGGAGGTACATTGAAGAGGAGCTTATAGTTCATTTGTTGGTCGAAACCGTGACTACCTGCTACTTCTAGCTACATCTTTGTATTTTAGGGTGAAAGGTTTGATTTTTCACTTTTCCATCTTCAAAATCAACGGCTGCTTTTTAGGTCTTTTTAGGTTTAGATTTGAGAGGTTAAGACCTGTAAACTGAGAGTCTAAAGCAGAGAGTAGGGGAGAGGCTTCGCTTACTACCTTGAGTCGATAAGAGAGGCAAATAGATCGCCTGAAATGGTGTTGATTTCAGGGGTTAAGTCTGATTTTAGTTTTCCTTTACCTTTATTACAGTATTTATTTTTCCTTGTACTACCTTAAAGCAATAGGTGCCATCTTTTTCGAGCATAGTTATTTGAGTGAAAGCCTCGGCTATATTTAATTTGCTAAGATTTAGATTTACGTCGAAAAGTAGGTGTTGCTTCTTTGGTTGAAACATCTCCTGCAAGAGCTATATTACCACCCAAAGATATCCGTTTTTAGGTTTTCTAGACGCTACTTTCCTCATCTTTGATGATGAGCTTGCCCTGATACGTTGCTTAGTGTTAGATTGTCCATACAACACGGTACCAGCCTCTAGCACTAAGGGTGCAGTCTAAGAAAGCAGGTACTTTGATAGCTGATGCGGTAGTACTACTTGTGTAGCTTTGTAGTTGTAGCAGTAGCCGTGTAGCTGGACTACTTGAAGCTGTAGCGGGCTGCATAAAATCATTGACTACTAATTTGTTAGATGATAGATTGAAGTTTCCTTTTTAGTGATTTCTTTCTTGAAAACAAATCCGTATAGGGTTGTCTATAGTACTGCTTAAATGCAGGTCGGTGTTGCCAGTGCGAGCATCAAAAGCAGAAAGCCCTATGTGTGAAGGATTGAAAGCCATACTAAGCTGGTCTATATGAAAAGGTTTAAACAAACCTTCGCCCTCATATACAAATTGTGCTAATGATAGGTTGCCTTGCGCCTTGATATTTTGGTAGTTTTTGGTCTCTACTAGACTTCATATCGAGCTGTGTTGCTACATCAGCTTTTAGGATACCAGCCAACTTCTTGTCTAATGAAATAGGGTAAGCCTGTGATAGGTTTGTTGTTGATAGTTCCTTTTGCAGCTAGATCAACAAAAGGATTCACTAACATATTGCTAACATTTGCTTTTTGCCCAGAATACATCTTGGTCTATGCGCATCGCAAATTTATTGAGATTCACTTTTGGTGTCATTAGTAATACCTGCTAGCATTGTTTACTTTTTAAATCTATGCTAATGTCTTTACAGTTTTGGGTAAGTCGGGTAGTTTGACAGTAGCATTATCGGCAAACATTTCGAGCCCAAAAAGTAGGAATTTTGTTGCCTACCATATCGCCTTTGGCAAATCCTTTTAGGGTGAGGTTGCCGTGGTTTTTACATTTTCTATACTTTTGCTGTATTCCTCTGGTATAAGGGCTAAAAAGTTCTGAAAAGTATTAGTAGGGGTGCTAAAAGTGAGGTCGTAGCGTTGTCCTTCTTCTAAAGCTGAATAAAACCATTAAAAACTAAGTCTAAACGGTTTACAGTAGCTTTATTCTCTTTGAAAAGTGTATTTTTGGTTCTTTAGGTCGATGCCTAATAAGGCTTGTAGCGTGATAGGCACACGGTTCATAAAAAGTACTTTTTGTCCATTGCAAAAGTAAGGTTTGCTTTAGTTTGCGTGTCTAAGTCGAGTACCTCTTCTGCAAAATTCCCTTTTCCACTGTGGTAGATGTCGGCTATTTCCATAAATATATTGCCATCGTCCATCTTAAAGGTGAATTTTCAGATTATCAACATTATAACTTTGTATGTCCAACTTGATAGGAGCTGATTCCTCTTCAGGAGTATCTGAAGGGATAGCAATATCGAAGTTGCCAGCGCCTTCTTTATTGAAGTGAATACAGGCTGAAGCATCTTTTACATCTAGCGCCTAATAGGTTATAATTGCCTGCCATTAGGTCTTTTTACACTTAGGGTAACATCATTATGCTTGGCAGCAAAAAGCGTATCGCCCACGAAAGGTTCTTTTGTTTACTAAAGCAAAGTCGCTAAGGGTTATCTGTGCTTTTGGGAAACTCTTAAAGAAACTGATATCTACATCAGCCAATGATAGATTGGCTTTTTGAGTTTTGTTCACCATTTCGATGACTTTTTCTTTGATGGTATCTTTTGAAGGATAAGGAATAGCTACCATTGCTCCTAGAAGCACCACCAGCGTAATTCCGCCCCATTTAAATATACTATCTTCATATTTTTTTCTTTTTACAGGGCAAAAAGTAATAAATAATTATCAATTAACAAGTAGTAATTGACAATTTTTTCATAATTCAAAATTCAAAAATTCTGAATTATTTATTATCTTTGCCGCAAAATATAGAAAAATAATGTCAGTACAAATGTAACTAATTTAATGAAAATATACGCACAACAGATAGCTGTTACATAAGAGATAAACTTTCAGCTGCAAAAAGGGTGAAATTACAGGGTTTTTAGGTCCGAATGGTGCTGGTAAAATCTACTACTATGAAGATGATTACAGGGGCGCTAAATCTCACAGAGGGGAGCATCAGTATCAATGGTATAGATATGCTAAAAGCAGCCTATTGAGGCACAAAAGATGATAGGCTATTCGCCTGAGCACAACCCTCTGTATACAGAGATGTAGCAAGTGAATATTTGAGTTTTACAGCAGATTTGTACCCCTAAAAGTGCCTAAGAGTAGGGTAGAAGAGGTTATCGCCTTACAGGGCTTTTATACCAGAGAGCAATAAGAAGATAGAAGCTTTTTCTAAAAGGTTATCGCCAGCGGGTAGGTTTGGCTTCAGCTCTTATTCACAACCCTGAAATATTGATTTTAGACGAACCAACTACAGGACTAGACCCCAATCAGTTAGTAGAAATACGCCATATCATCAAAGAGCTCGGCAAAACTAAAACCATCTTGGTTGTCTTCGCATATTAGCAAGAGATACAAGCTGTAGCTGATAGGTGATAGTACTTCATAAGAGGTAATATAGTGCTAGATAAGCCGATGAAAGCCCTACAAGGCAAAGAACAAAATAATAGAAGTAGCTTTTTGATTTTAGAGTGAAGAACGATTGTTGCGCAACCTCCCTCATATAGTTACAGCTACTAACGTATATGATTTTCTATATCAATTGCAGTTTAACACCTCAGAAGATATGCGACCTGCAGTATTTGACTTTGCTAAAGAAAACGGGCTTAAAATACTTCAAATCAATCACAAGCATAACGACTTAGAAGAACTTTTTATCAGTCTTTGACTAAATAGAGACGAGAGACGAGAATCAAAAAGACGAAAGACGAGGGTGTGATGCTCTCGTCTTTCGTCTTTTTATCTTTTGTTTTATATTCATTCTGAAGTAAAATGCAGTTTTAGGCTAGGGTATTTCTGCTTCACCATTTCTATAGAAAAGCTGAATCGGCTAAAAATACCAACTGCTGCTACTTATCTCTTGCTAAATACTTCTGCTACCTTTAAGAAATCTACATATTCAGGGTCTTTAGGGTTATCTGAGCTTTACCCAACAAGCCTTATAGATAGGAAATTTTCATAAACTACACTTTGCTCCGTATTCGTGCTCTAAGCGGTACTGAATTACTTCGTACTGCAAGGCTCCAACTGTACCGATTACCTTTCTGCCATTGAAGTCTAAGCTGGAAGAGCTGCGCTCACCCCTCGTCCATTAGTTGGTCGATACCTTTTTCTAACTGTTTTGATTTTAATGGGTCAGCGTTGTTGATATACCCAAAATGCTCAGGTGAGAAACTAGGTATTCCTTTGAAGTGTAGACCTCTCCTTCGGTCTAATGTATCACCTATTTTGAAATTACCAGTATCGTGTAGGCCTACTATATCGCCTGCATACAGAGATGTCTACCACTCTTTCTTCTCAGCAAAAAGCATTTGGACTTGAGAACTTCAGCTTCTTGCCTAAACGCGTGTAGGTAGGGCTTGTTGCGCTCGAAAGTACCTGAAACCATCTTAACAAACGCTATGGTCGCGGTGGTTAGGATCCATATTAGCGTGGATTTTGAATACAGAAAGCCCGTAAAAGTAGGCTCTTCGGGGCGTACTCTCTCTCTCTTCGCTGGCTTTTAGCACGAGGAGAAGGAGCAATCTCTACAAAAGCAATCTAAGAGCTCAGTGTACCCCAAAATTGTTTAGCGCCGACCCAAAGAATACCGGCTGTTGCTCTCCTCTTAGGTAAGCTCTCTATCGAAAGCAGGATATACTTCATATACTCAACTCTAAATCGCTGCGCAGGTTGGCTGCTGACTGAGGGAGATGATTTTTCTAACTCAGGACTGTTAATATCGTCAAAAGAGATAGTTTCTTTCTATATTTTTGCGGCTATCACCTCGAAAAAGATTGATGTTCTTTTCCCAGATATTGTAAATACCTTTGAAATCGTAGCCTATACCTATAGGGAAGCTTAAAGGTGTTACTTTTAGTCCGAGTTTTTTGCTCCACTTTCGTCTAACAGGTCGAAGGCATCTTTACCTTCTCGGTCTAACTTGTTGATAAAAACATATCTATTGCGCATACGGCATACCTCTACGAGCTTCTCTGCTGTTTGCTCTTCAACCCTGAGCTATGTCTACCACTACTATTACGCTGTCTACCGCTGTAAGAGTGCGAAAGGTATCTTCAGCAAAATCCTTGTGACCAGGGTGTGCTCCAAGATGTTGATTTTATGTTGTTTGTAGTTGAAAGCTAATACTGAAGGTAGCCACAGAGATACCTCTCTGGCGCTCTCATCTCCATAAAGTCAGTAGCTCCTATCTTGTTGCTTTTTACCGCACCAGCCTCTTGAATAGCGCCCCGAAGAGTAGCAATTTTTCAGTGAGCGTAGCTTTTATCCCGCATCGGGGTGAGAGATAATGCCAAAAGTACGGCGCTTTTGTATTTTTGTTCTAAAGACATATTAATCAGGGAATTAGCAAATTTGTGAATTATCAAATTTGAGATTGAGGGTCAAAAAGTAATGAAATAAAATGTAAAATAGAAAAATTTTTGCAGGCAAGCTGGGAGGATTGGAGGGCTGAGAAGGCTGGGAGGAATGGGGTAGAGTTCTTTAAAAGTTTCTTCGGTGATCTTTCGGTGATCCTGCATCTAAAGTAAAAGGGAAGGCTGAGAGGATTGAGAGGGCTGTGAGACAAGTGGACGGGTGAGACGAGGGACAGTGGGGACAGGTGGGACAGATGGGACAGGTGGGACAGGTGGGACGAGGGACAGGTGGACGGGTGAGACGAGGGACAGGTGGGAAGGCTGAATTGGCAATGTGTTTGTCTAAATTAGCACTGACAAATTTATAATTTGCTAATTATGTTAGTACCTTTGCACAGAATTATATATGAAGAAAATAAGTATTATTGCTTTGTTATATATACTGTCCTGCAAAACTAACCCTTTACAGGAAGAGTACTCTGAACTTTATGCCCACTAGCGAGTTTTTCCGATGGCTTTTTAGTCAATATTCTACTCTTTTTGCAGTCGAATAAGGTGATAACCAATACCTAATGACGCCCAAATGGTGAAAAAGAGTGGCGAAATCGTATCAGCCAAAGCGGCTGTTATGGCTCGACACTAACGGCTATAAGGGGTATTTAGACGATTACAGATGGGAATATAACTTAGTAGACAGTCCCGAAGTCAATGCTTGCGGTATGCTGGGGGCAAAATAGTCGGTATACAGTGTATTTTGCTGATTACTAAGAACGAAGCAGGGTTGGCAGTAGTGATGGGACACGAGGTAAGGCATCACGCATTGCGACCACTGAGCACAACGTATGAGCGCTAGCACCCTACAACAAATAGGAGCCATAGCAGGTTCGCTTTCGTCTCTACAAAGCAGCAAATATGCCGGGAATACACTGACCAATTTGCGATGGCATTTCGAGGCTTAGGTTCAAACTTAGAGTGATGTTGCCTTTTAGTCGCCTCTAACGAAACAGAAGCTGATGCTATTGGTGGTTCAGGATTATGGCTATCGCAGGTTGGCGACCCCTCAGAAGCTCCTGAACTATGGAAACGAATGAGTGCTAAGAAAAATGGAGCTAGCACTCTAGCCTCCTCAGTACGCACCCCCTCAGACGAATCGCGTATTAAAAACCTAACCCAATGGTGCCAAAAGCAAGAGCTGAGGCTGCTAAATTTGTGGTGCATGCTTTTAAATAATTAGCCAATTTGCCAATTGATAAAAATCGACGAATTAATAAAAATTATGCAACAGTATTGAGCGACAAAAATCAATGAGACGGCTCGTGGCATTATACAGTCGTACATTACAGAACATACCCCAGAATTTGCTATTATCTTGGGGTCAGGACTTAGTAAATTAGAAGATGAAGTAGAAGTAATTTCCGGAAATTAAGTACCAAAACATACCTAACTCCCGAAATCAACTGTGTCAGGGCATAAGGTCAAAACTGATTTATGGTAAAATCTCAGAACCGCTATGGTGCTGATGATGCAGCAGGACGCGTACACTTATTACGAAGGCCATTCTATGCAAGTAGTTACTTTCCCTATTCGCGTATTTGCTCATGCTTAGGCATTGAAACGACCTTATACCTCGCTGGAAACGCTTCCAGGAGGGGTAAATCCCAACTTTCTGATAGGTGATGTGGGACGATTATCGTCACATCATATTAACCTTTTCCCTGAACAACCCCTTTGCGCGGTAAAAATTTAGATCTATATGGAGTTCGTCCGGACATGAGCAAGCCTTATAGCCACGCAATGATAGCAGAGTTGTAGGATAATGGTGGAGAAAACAATAATATCAAAGTGCAGCAAAAAGGGGTATATGTAGAGACTGCAAGGGCTTCTTTTGAAACGCCTGCAAGGAATATGGTATGGTGCGTATTTTTAGGAGGTGGTTGCTGTATAGAGGTCACTGTGCCTGAGGTGATAGTAGCACGCCACTCAAATTGATGGAGGTTTGCGCCTTCCTCGGTAATTACTGACTATGCGGCCTGATGACGCCCATGTATCGCACGAAGAGGTACTCAAATGTCAGCAATATAGCAATGCTTTAGATGTGATATTATTATGTAAAAACTTGATTAAGAATTATAATAGAGTATTATTTAGAGGTGTTAGTGGCATCACCACCAACACCTAATACCCAAAATCTGACAACCGGCTAAATGGCGCATTTAAAAACATATCCGCAAATATCAAATACAAAACATCATCCACTGCCCGGCATCTTAATTACTCGCAGTAATCGCGATATTTTCACTCATTTATGCCCCCTGGCTGCCTCAAAAATTTATAGCAGCTATTGAGCAATTTTGCTCGTTCTATCTAATAAAAGACGCTGCAAATGACTTTCGCCTGCAGAGCACGCACGATCATCATCGCGTACTATTATTATTTCGGCTGTTCTGATGTTTTTGAGCGTCAACTCATCATCAATGTATCTCTGTTATATAGAATACGATATGAAAAACGAGATTTTTGAAGTATGAGCAGCTTTCTCACTTAGTTTTACAAAATCGTAATAGGGTAGGTGACCTGATGAACCGCATATAGTGAAGACGTGTCGAAAAGTGCGTATGTATGCAGGCCCCGCCATGCTGTATAGTGTGCAGACTATTACCCTCTTTGCTTGTGTTATTCGCTGATGTTTACTATTTCGCCTAAACTTACTCTTTCTTTACACTCTCATTCCGGGCTGCCTATTCTTTCTTTGCTAATTTATAAAATGAGCAAGAAGATAAATATAGAAACGATGAAAGTCATAGTTTATCTTTATCTTCAGACCTTTCTACTTTTTGCTCAAGAAACGTTTTCAGGTATAGGGGTTATTAAAGCCTATACTAATGAAGCCGCTACTAATGCCCAGTTGGCGGTGCTGGCTGAAGATGGGAGACAGAAGAGTATTAAACCTGCCAAGATACAAGCCTTTATTCCTACTATGATACTGATGATAGGGCTTAGCCTTATTTTTGTGATTTTTATTGGAGGCGTTTGACTATTTGGGAGAAATACAGTCGATTGGGGTGATTGTAGAGTTTAGTATTTACGTGATGATGCTTACTTGGCCTGTAGCGACAGTGGGTTGGGTGAGTTCCACAGTGTGCAACAAGCGGAAGCCTCTGTAGCGCATCAATGAATTTCTTTCAGAAGTACCCAAATACGCAATTTCACTGCTACACTTACTCCCTATAAAGGGCGATATAGCCTTCATGTTTCTTTCCCGCTATGAAGATACAGGGATAGAGGCTTTTAAGGAGGTGTCGTTTCAGATAGAAAAAGGACAAACTGTAGCGATTATTGGCAAGACAGGTAGCGGTAAGACGACCTGATTAGACCTTATCGCCCGTATGTATGAGGCTACTGAGGGCGAAGTGTGTATTGATGGGCAGCCTCAGCAACAACTTAACTTACATAGTTTGCGCGAAGCTATCTCGGTAGGCACAAGAGAATTTCCTTTTTCTGATACTATCCGAAATAATTTGCGTTATGGCAATAATGCCACAGATGAAGAGATAGTAGCTGCCCAGAGAAGGCGGTAGTGCATCATAATATAGTGGAATTTTACCCATCAGTATGATTCGATATTAGTGAACGTGGGGCGTGCCGCTTAGTGGAGGGCAACGCCAGCGGGTTGCTATAGCCAGAGCACCGCTTAAAACCGGCTGAAATCTATTTGCTTGACGACTGTTTGTCGGCAGTAGATACCGATACCGAAGAGATACTTACCAACCTATGCGATACCCTAAAAGGTAAAACCGTGATTATTGTAAGTCACCGTATCAATTACTAAGTATGCAGATAAAATACTGATGCTTGATAAAGGGAGATTAGTGAACAAGGCAAATAAGGAGGAAACTGCTAGCAAGAAATGGGGCATTCAAAGCCTTTTATGACACCCAAACGATATGATGGAAGAAAACAAAACTACCTATCAGCAACTGTTGCTGTGCGCTGAGCAAAAAGTACAATAAAAGTTGTTTTGGTGTGCTACCGCTCACGCAGCAGCCCTCAGTAGTGATGAGATGGCAAGAGCAGCCTATCCTTAATGTTTTTTGATCAAAAAGAAGTGATTGAGGGCTTTCTGTGTTCGTACCTTTTCGCTCTAATCACCCGTCTGTATTTATCCTTTTGATGAACGAATAACCTTATTAAGTAATTCACCTCAAGGAGATGGCGAACACATAACAAACCCATACACCTATAGAGACTGAAGCTGATAAACGAAGCGCACCTTAACTTAGTCGCTGAAGCGGTAACTGCTTATACAAGCAGGGCTTTTTGAGATAGTAGTGCTTTCACGCAAAATCACTCTTGCTAAGCCTGCTTGTCCGTTTAAGAGTTTTACTAATATGCTGCCGCGTTACCCTTCGGCTTTTTGCTATCTGCTCGATCACCCACAGGTAGGTAGCGCTGGCAGCTACCCCTGAAACGCTGTTATCATCATCGCCAAGGGCGAATTTCGCACTATGGCGTTGGCAGGTACTCAAGGTAGATAAGGAGTGGCAGCCTAAAAGAGCGCGATGAACAGCAGATAGTTACTCATACTATTGTATGCAATTGCAAACTGTATGCTACGACCCTCAAAAAGTAACTGACGCTCATACTGTGTGCAGGCAGTGTGCAGCACCTCTGTACTGAGATATGCGAGTCACTACCCACAGACAAGCTTAAAATGAAGTAATACAGCGTTTTGCATCCGACTCCTGCAGTCCGTGGTTATCCTACAGATAAGGCACGCACTCTTTATCATAGACCACGAGCCTTATGATCGCGAGTATTATACTGGCTATTGCGCCTTATAGAGGGTAGGGCGAAGATGCATGCCCTATACGTTAATTTGCGCTGTATGCAGATAGATAGCCAGCATACTTATCTGTATGTAGGAGGTGGTATTACTATGACTCTATCCTCAGAAGGAATAGGAAGAGACCCAGAATAAAGCGCAGACAATGAAGATGATTTTGCCAATTTGCATCGATTAGCTAATGATTAACAACTATTAAAGACTAAAAATTCATATAAATGAAAAAGTACTAATAGCAATGTCTGCACTGCTGATGATAGCTTGTGATAAGACAGAAGAAAAAGACACGATGATTGTAGAAGGAAACATTGACGGTTTGAAAATCGGAACTATTTTACCTGCAAAAGATAGGAATGATAAACTTACCAATATCGATCTGGTAAAAGCTGAGGGAAGCGGTAAAATTCACTTTAAATACCCTTTAAAGAGTCCTGAGGTGTTCTACATCTCATTTAGACTGAAGAAGCAAGCGGGAACTCGACCTCGGTGACCGCCTGATGTTCTTGGTGAACCCACTACTATTCAGATTAATAGCTCTTATGATATGTTTGAAATAAAGGCTAAGATTAACGGTTCTACTTCCGCAGAAAAGAGTATAATGAGTATGCCCACGTGATGCGTCAGTTTAGTATGCGCAATGCTGAACTGTTAGAAAAGCAAGTTAATGCTTTCAAAGAAGGTAATACTGCTCTACGGACTGCTTAATGCAGTTTCGGAGAAGAATAACTCTCGTCGCCACCCTTTTGTGACTTAACTATGCACTTACTCACCCAGAATCATATATCACTCCTTATGTAGTGTTAGTTGATGCGCCTAATACCGGGAGTGAAATACTTAGATTCTATTTATGGCAAGCTTTCTAAAGATGTAGCTGCTTCTACTTATGGAAAAGAGTTTTAAAACTTATATAGAAGTAGCCCGAAAAGCAGAAAGAGAAAGAGCTGCAAAAAGAAGCAGAAGAAACAAAAACACCAGATGCTAAGAATGAATAAATTAAAAGAGCTGTCTCAAAAACGATGAGACAGCTCTTTTTATTATTAAAAATCTTCCATATAATATACGCCGTAACCATCCTACATACCTAACCAAGCGTTGCACACCGTCGCAACAGAGTATTGCTATTATAACAAAATAGCTATATTCAGATAGAACATATCACCTATATACGTTTTGATATAAGGAACTAGAAAATGGAAATAGTAATGGGTGACATATATTTCAACGAAATACCGCCTAAGTATTGCAGACATTGGGTTAGTGCGAGGCCGATAGTGGGTTGCATGCAGGCTTATAATCTGTTGCCATACCACATAGGTAGCTGCAATGCCTGTCATGTGCTAAGGCGTAGAGCCCAACAGAGTAGAGCAAGAATGACGATGCAGAAATAGGGAAGAGTAGGAGCAGAGGGAAAAGCTCTACACTTGCCCAACCTATAGGTTTTATAACTCTCATAGATTGGGGTTCGTATTTATGGGTGAGATAACTCTAACCCAAAAATACAAAAAGTACCAACACAATTCAGGAAGTCCGTAATAAGGAGCTTGCGCCCTTGTGATACAGTGTATGAAGATAATTATACTCCACAAACCTATCATTGCCCATACTTCTCTTCCTTTGCTTACTTTTAATGCGATATAGAGCAATACGCATTCCCAAAACAAAAGCCATAAAAACCACATTCCTTGGGTGGGGTCGTGTATGAGTATTTTGAGGTAATGCCCTACTTTTTCAATATCAAAAAGATACTTATGATAGGCAGCTGAAATGAGAAACCATACAAAAACGGAATTACTAATACTTGAAACCGCTTGAGCAAGTTCATTTCACTACGCTTATTAAAGCTCACACTAACTGATAGAAACATAAATAGTGGCATATGAAAAGCGTAGATAGTGGTATAGAGCGGCTGACTGCGGTCATCGCCAGAAAACCACTGACAGGCGTGCCCTATCACTACCAAAATGATGGTAAAACCTTTGAGTACATCGATGAGAGGATTGCGTTCTTTCATAATAAATTTACGTTAATTACTACTCAATCTAAATACGTATTTGATAGTATTTCTTAATTTAAATTGTTTCTAATCGTTATACGTACTACCTTTGCCCCCGTGATTTAATATAGCAATAGCTTTTTGAATGACAGAGTTGAACCATAAAGATTATTTAATTTAGAATTATTTTTGTCGGTAAAACGATGTGAATCGTTTACCGATTTTTGCTATACATTGAGCGGAAGTGCATAATATCACCATCTTTCACTATATATTCTTTGCCCCTCAACACGCATTTTTGCCAGCTTCTTTTACTTTGGCTTCGCTACCATAGGTAATGAAGTCGTCGTAAGCGATTACCCCAGCGCGTATAAAGCCTTTTTCAAGTCGGTGTGGATGACACCTGCCGCTTGAGGAGCTGTGTCGCCTCTTATGTATCGTCCAAGCACGAACCTCTTTTACCCCAGCAGTGAAGTATGTTTGTAGGTTTAGTAAGTGATAAGCTGCACGTATCCAGTTTAGAAGCTCCGGGTTCTTCTAAGCCTATATCTTCTAAAAACATTTGACGCTCTTCATAACTTTCTAATTCGGTAATGTCAGCTTCAGTAGCAACAGCCAATACTATTACTTCAGCGTCCTCATTTTTACTATCTTTTACTTTTTCGACGTAAGTAGCATTACCATTTTAGCAGACTTTTCATCTACATTGCATACATATAGCTACAGGCTTAGCTGTTAGCAACTGAAAGCTGTCTAATAGCTCTTTCTCTTCCTCATTTACTTGCAAGGAACGAGCCGATAGACCTGTTTGTAAAGTTTCTTTGATACGATTGAGTAGCTCCATTTCTTTAGCCGCTTTCTTATCGCCTGCTTTAGCTGCACGAGTTACTTTTTCTAAGCGTTTTTCTACTGTTTCAAGGTCTTTTTAGTTGTAGTTCAATGTCTATAGTTTCTTTGTCGCGTATAGGGGTCTACACTGCCATCTACGTGCACTATATTATCGTTGTCGAAGCAACGCAATACGTGTATGATGGCGTGGCACTCGCGTATATTGCCCAAAAATTGGTTACCTAAGCCTTCTCCTTCGCTAGCCCCCCTTACTAAGCCGGCTATATCTACTATTTCAACAGTGGCGGGTAGTACGCGTTCGGGTTTTACAAGGACTTCGAGTTTCTCTAAGCGCGGATCGGGTACGTTTACTACTCCTAAGTTAGGTTCTATAGTACAAAAAGGGAAGTTAGCACTTTGTGCTTTTTGCATTAGATAAACAATTAAATAAAAGTGGATTTGCCTACATTAGGCAGTCCTACAATTCCTGCTTTCATATTATGAATTAATTTTGAATTTTATGTCTGTTTTTTATAAGTCGTAAGCTGATGCGGTTGAAGCGATAGAGCAAGCATACGGCAGCAGCGGTAAGTCCTACTAATAAGCCTATCCAGATGCCTATATTGCCTAATGAGGTATGTACCCCTAATACATAAAGAATAGGGAAGGCAATAAGCCAATAAGCTATAAAGGTGATGTACATCGGAACTTTGGCGTCTTGTAATCCGCGTAAAGCCCCTAACGCTGTTACCTGCAAACCGTCAGAGATTTGGAAGATAGCGGCTATTAGTAGTAGGTTAGCTGCTTTCGGCTATTACTAAACTGTTATTAGCGGCTTTTTCAGCATTGTCCATCTCTAAGTATAGCGAAGGTAACCAATCGCGTAGGACAGCTAAGAGAGTAGCAAAAAATACTTGAGTACAAAGTACTAATAAGAATACAGAGATGGCTACTCTGCGCAGGTTGGCGTAGTTTTTAGCTCCTAACTGATTGCCTACACGTATCATAGCAGTGATGCCTAAGCCGTTTGCCACCATAAAGGTCATAGTGGATAAATTGAGGGCTATTTGGTTAGCCGATAGTTGGTTTTCGCCCAGCATACCGCTTATCCATATAGCAGCTGAGAAAAACACCTGTTTCGAAAATCATTTGTAAGCCTGTAGGTAGCCCGATGTTGCTTATTTTTCTGAACATAGCTTTGCCTATATGCTTAAAGCTGATATGGGTAACGTATTCTTTGGTTTTCGGCAAGTACTTCAGCATATAATACAGCATTATAGGCATTGCGATACGGGAGATGAGTGTACCTACACCTGCCCCTAATACGCCTAATTTTGGGCAAACCCAAATTGCCATAGATAAAGAGATAATTGCCAAATATATTGATAAGATTTGCCAATAGGGTAACATACATAGCGTATTTGGTCATTGAGAGACCATCGGCAAATTGTTTGAAGGTGTTGAATACACCTAAAGGAATAAGCGAAAAAGGCTACTAAATGAGTATAGGGAACTGCCAAAGCGATTACTTTCTCGCTTTTGCCCTGTGATGCGCATTATAGGTTCTACAAAAACATCAATAAGAAGAGCACTGCACTCAGTATGATATTTAGCAGCATACTGTGATTTAAAATAGACTGTACAGCTTGCTTATCGCCTGCCCTCATTATTCATAGCTACTAATGAGGTAGTAGCCACAGAAAAACCTATAGCAAAACGACATTGCTATAAAGATGGCTGTATTGCCCTAAGGCAGCTGCCCCCAGCTCGGTAATTCCTACCTTGCCCACCATTACATTGTCGACAAAAGCCGACCAGAGTATGCTCTGAGCATTCCTAATATTACGGGGTAAGCTATTTTGAAGTTGTATTTAAATTCTTTTTGTGTAACTTGATAAAGACATAGATATTAGGGTTGTAGGTATTTAGGGTGTTAGATTTCTGATATCTAACACCTAATACCTGACTTTTACTAATTAATCTCTATTTCATCAATAATATTTTTTTAGCGCCGGCGTAAATGTCAATTACCCAAAGTACATAGCGTATATCTACGTTGATAGTGCGTTGTAATTGTTTGTCGAATATTACATCGCCTGCCATAGCTTCAATATTACCATCGAAAGCAAGGCCAATGAGTTCGCTTTGCCATTCATCACAGGTGAACCAGAGTTACCCCTGTAATGTCGTTATTGCTTAAGAGTTTACGTGCATAGACCCGTCTTTGTCTATATATCTACCGAACTCTTTTTCTTATAGAGGTCAAGCATACGTTGCGGCATATCAAACTCAGGGTCGCCTGCTTTGTATTTTGCCATTAAGGTATTGAAGGTAGTATAGAAATTCTTCTTAGCATCGGGGTTGCGCTTGTCGGCTTTTAGCGGTTTAACAGTACCATAGGTTAAGCGTAAAGTAGAGTTAGCATCAGGATAGAGTATGTTGCTTGCTTTTGGAATTGCGCATACCATGTACAAATTTTCTGTAAGCCTTTGCTATAAGCGTCTTCTAAGTTAAACAATTCAGGTGATGGATTGCGGTAGCTTTCAAACAAAACTCCTGAAAGCTGTAGGATAGGGTCAGAGGCTAAGTCAGCAGCTTCTTGTTTTGCCCCTTCTTTAGCAGTTTCTTTGCTTCGGTAGATACTTTTAGCTAAAAGGTCTTCTACATACTTATTGAAATTGCCATTGTATTGAGCTTTGATAGCTTTGAGCTCTGTAGGCACATCGGTACCTTTGTTGGCGTACAGCTTTAGCATATCGGCAAGGATATCTTTTTCTACATCTAAGTTTATTTTATCGTACTCAGATAGTAGGTTGTCTACCTTTTTATCTAATTCATCAGCAGGCATACCTCCTTTTTGAGCTCCGCTTACTAAACTAATGTAGCGTGTAGGCATTTTTATAAAGAAAGAAGCACGCCATAGCATACCTAAATAGTTCTGATCGGCTGATAGCGTGTTAGTTTTCTCGAAATAAGTAGCTAAAGTATTAAGTACATTGCCATATTCAGCTTTATTTTTCAGCTTTCTTTGCCCATTTAGCAAACTTAGCTTCAGCTTTACGCTTCTTATCAGCTGTTTTATGAGCGCTAAGAGCGTCAATCATTCCTTGGCGATTTTTCCAATAGTTAGCAATGCTTGAGTATTGAGAAGCATACAATAGGCGTACCGCATCGTCTTTATCCATATAGCGCTTCATAGCGTCCATAGCAGTTTTAGAGGCTTCAACCCACGCTGGATAAGCATACTTCACGTTTTGGTCTACCCAATATGAACTTTCCCAACGGTTAGTGCGCCCAGGATAGCCCATAATCATAGCAAAATCTTTATCTTGTACCCCTTTAAGGCTTACTTTTAGGTAGCGTTTTTGCTTTTTAGCGGAATGTTATTAGGAGAATAAGGAGCAGCATTGCCGTCTTTGTCAGTATATACGCGGAAGAGCGAGAAGTCGCCTGTTTGACGAGGCCATTCCCAGTTGTCGGTATCACCGCCAAACTTACCAATGCTTTCAGGAGGCGTACCTACTAAGCGCACATCTTTAAAATCTTGATATACAAAATAGTAGTATTCATTTCCCTTGGAAGAAAGGACGTACAGATACTACGTATTTACCACCTTCGCTGTTCTCTTTTTCTATCTTAGCAATTTCTTTATTTAGTGCTGCTTCGCGTTCTTTTTCATTCATTGAAGGATTTTACTACTGATAACATACGTTCAGTAACATTATCCATACGTACAAAAAAGCGCACAAAAGACTGTTTAGGCGATAGCTCTTCGTCTTTAGAACGCGCCCAAAAACCATCGCGTAGGTGGTTGTGCTCTGGAGTAGAGAGCTGGGCAATATTGCCATAACCACAGTGGTGATTGGTTAGCACCAATCCGTCTTTGGAGATGATACTCGCCGTACAACCCCCATTGAACTGCACGATAGCATCTTTTTAAGCTATTGTTATTGATGCTGTAGATTTCTTGGGCAGTAAGTTGTAAGCCCAATTTCTGCATATCCCTTTGGTTCAGACGTTCGATAAACATCAAGAACCACATACCTTCATCGGCTCTTGCTATAGGGACAAGTAGCAAGAAAGCCATAAGAGTCATACTTAATCTCTTCATAAAAAAATTGATATAATGGTTTATTAAGGGGTAAAATTACTACCTTTTTATTAACTGACCAAATATTAATGTCTTATTAATAAGCAGAGAGAAGATTAATTTTAAAGGCTTTTTTTGAAGAATAAGGCGCGAGTGTTTTTTTGCTTCTAAGTAAGGCAACGTTGCCTCGTATTGCTTTTGCCAGAGCAGTTGCTAAGTACCACGCTATCATCATATTTATATAATATTCATCAGATTGAATAGCTCCATCCACACCGCCTCCACCAAGTAGAGAAGTGTTGGCAGCATTCACTATCACATCTACAGAAATTTTTGGTGATATCTCCTAATACAATTTCAATGTTATTATGTATCATCACTCAATTAATCATTAGAATTTGTTAGATATCGATAATAGCTTGTAAGCATCATAGCCGACATATCATCGGGATGTTTAACGCCTTTGGTCTAAAAAGAACTTCACGAGTTCGGGGTTTCCATTGCGAATCCACTCATTGCGGATACCCATTCCTAAAGTAAAATGGCTTTCCATAAAGAATTCATCTTCGGTAAGCGTTTTTTTATACTCTTTATCCTGCTTCTTGAGGTTCTTATCCAGCATTTGGATACATTCTGTTAGGTTTTTTAGGTTTTTCTTTTTTTCATATAGCTGCTTTTTTTATTTGTCCAAAAGCTATAAAAGAAGTTATAAGAACAAATATAATAATAATTTTTTCTCATTCTATTTCTAATTATGCATTCCATCGCATAGGCGAAAGACTAATTGCTGTAAGACGCATATTATTCATTAATTTTTTTAAGCCATATTTTTTTAGCATATCCTTCTAAAGTAGGCTTAGCTGAGGATTTACTTTTTGTAAAAAGCTGGTTATATACTGTTTGGGCTTTTTTTCGGTTTTTCCCATGCTCGGCATAGAAAAATAAGAAGGTCAAAGGTAATACCTAAGAGATTAGAATCCTTTTCTAATGCTGAAAGGATTTTTCTACTGAATCAAGCAGGTCAAAGAAAGGCAAGATATAATTTTGTATATCTTCCTGCACTTCTTTGATGAGTTTTTTTGTTCATCAGTATAGTTGTGAATCTCGTACCAAAGGTCTTTTTCTTCCTCGTAAATCATTAATAGTTTTACGGATAAGGCAAATAGGTTCCGTAGGGTAATCAGGCACTTGCCCTGTATGGCTAACTGACCAAAATTTAGGCTCAAAAAAATCCCTGTGTTGATGCGAAATTTAATATGATTTCTATAGCTATAGATGCTTTTTCTGTATGTTGATGATATGTCCCTACCTCACCAAGCTGGCGATAATAGTTCAAGGCTTTCTTTTTAAAAAGAAAGTGGCTTTAACAGAGGCGTAAAACCTTCTTTGATTATCGTATCGAATTTAATTTGTGTATCTGTTTTTCATTATTAGTTATTAATCAGTTTCTGAAGCTATAATTCCTATATATCTATCCCAATAGGGATTATAGACCGTCCAAAAGAAAGCGCCCCACCATTCTTTGCCTGCATCAAAGTAATTAGAGCTATCAGTACTCCACTTACAGACTTCTATTTGCGAAATATCGGTAAAAAAAGTAACCTACAAAAATCTAAAAAGAAGTTACCTTTTTTTCAAAAATAGTTTTTCCCACATAAATGAGTAAGGAGGATCTAAAAAGGCATACACAAAACCTATTTTTTTCCCTTATCTTCTTGTTCAATAGTGAGCGAATTTTTCAATCACTTCTTTTTTTCATTGTGGTAGAAAAATAGGTCGTAGCCTTTAGTTTTTGGGTTAAGCAAATCATAACTGAGTATTTTTATCCTCCCGCTCACCTCTTCATATTGCCAGCCCATAAAGTCTTGGACAGAAATCTCCTTACCCGAGTCTTTAAGAATGTTAAAATCATAGTCCATCGTAAAAAGCTCCCTGCGATTCATTTTCAGTTTAGCTGCCATACGGTCTAGGCGCGTATTTGCTTCTTCCGCTACCGAAATAAGAGTCTGCTGGGCTACAGCCAAATGCTTCTGATAAGGCGTGTTATCCTGCTCCGTATCCAACTGAAAGAAACGAAAGTCTATCACACCGCCTTCCCGCTCATAGGCTTTGCATTTTTTTCTATAATTTTGGGAGTTTCTATGATTGTCATTCCTTTTTCAAATTATTTTTCCCCAATTAACGGGAGCCCATTGGGTAAGATGCTAGGGAAATCATTAAGGTCTATTCCGTTGTATTTCTTATAGATATCCCCTCCTTTTTCCCCAAGGATTAGGTTTTCCTTGTACCATTTCGTTTATAGGATGTTCAGCAGTGAAGGTATGACAAAAAAAGATTCTTATCAGCCGCATAACCTCCATATTTTTTTGTATCGCTTTGGCTACTATAAGGGTAAAAAGGACGAAGGTTTAGCTTGTTAAGGTCAATTTTAGGATCTATACGAAACCATTGCCCTTCCAAGGGAGCATTAGGGTTAGTAGAAGTTCCATCACCTTGTTTTGCTGGATAAGAAAAAGCCTTTTCCTGCATTGGCAATGGTAAAAAGACAAGGCGTGCTTTATCTCACCTTTACGCGCTTCTTCTATTCCTATTTGAGAAAGAGGATTGAGCATACAGACTACTGCCGACCCTCCTGTGGTATGTTGCATTGCAAAAATTATCTTTACCCAAATCTTTAAAATTTGGTTTTGCTTTTAAAATATCCAGAAGCAGAAAAAAATGCCAAGTACCTTTCTCATCTTTAACGACGTGGAAATATTCTCGCATCATTCCTGTAGCTCTGTCATAAACGGCAAAAGATTTATCTCCTCCGCCTGCCGGTTGAGCATATTTAGGCAATGGGATACGCCCTGTAGTATATTTAACAAGGTCTTCTTTGTAGATAACTCTATTATCCTTAGACTCAAAATTAGCATATTCTTGAAAAGGATTATTAGAATCTACGACATAAATAGGAATATTATAAGATGTTGTACTCAGTGTAGTCAGCACCGTTTTTCTTAAATCTTTCAGGCAGATATTCAGCGGGCATTTTTAGGCATATAAGCAGCTATGGCAGCCGAGTTTGTTGCCAAAGGCATATTTTTTTAACTTCTCTTGTAAAAAAATAGACCCCTGAGCGATGTAGGGATCGAAGAGACTTTGTGAATAATAATATTCTTTTTGTTGTTCTTCTCCTGATTGTTTGCTACAAGCAGATAAAATAAATAGAAAAGAAAAAAAGTAAATAAGTTTTTTTGTTACGTATCATTTATAAGATTAAAAAAAGTTTTTTTATACTTGCGGCAAAGATAGTAATAATTTGTTAATTGCCAATAGACTATTCCCCAATTACACGTCAGCAAAGAGATTGTAAGAATTGCATTATTCGCAATGATTTACTTGTTTTGTTATCGATTTGATAACGATGATTCTTCGCTCTTCCCTATACTTAATCTATACTTAGTGTATATCCAATCTATACTGAAGATATTATTGAAAGATATTTAATAAAAAGTGTTAATATTAGTGATGGGAAGGCTGGGAGGACTGGGAAGGCTAGGAGGACTGGGAAGGCTGGGAGGTTGGGACAGGTGGCACAGGCGTAATGGCGTGTCTTAATTAAAATTTTGCCGATTGAGGAAAAATTACTACCTTTGCTGAAACTGAAAAAAATATTGTACAGAGAAAACGAATACAGGGCAACAACTTCTATAAAAATGAAATATAAAACAACTATATTTATTCTTTTTAAGTATTATACTAGTAGGAGTTTTTTTATACTTGTGAGATATGGTCTATTCATTGTGTATTGGTTAACAACTCCTAATGCTTTAGAACGAACAGATGTAGAGAAACAACTTATAGAGCATTTTTGAAACAAGGAGCAAATTAGATGCTATTGAGTTAAAAACCAAGATTTAGCTTATGTGATCAACAGTAATAAAGCTAATATAAATGAAGTAAAACAAGCTTTTTAAAGAATTGTTTAAAAAAAGAAGCTGATAATCTTTTCAGATTTCCTAAAGAAGGAGGGCTAGGAATTGAAAAAAATAAGAAAAACTGTTTGGTAGAGACATAAAAAAAATACCTCTGATTTCTTAGATAAAGCTGAGGATATCAATAACCCAATATATAATTTTTATAAAAACAAACTAATGAAGTATCAACACGTAGAGAATGTTCCTAATATAAATAGTTGGGAAATAATAGATAATAATTGTTATTATGCTTCTGGCAATCTAGTAAAAGTCATTGGCAAAGAGGTTAGTATTCCCATTCCTCTTCCGTATTGGGGAGTTGAATTTAACCCTTCTTTTTTTAATGTGTTTACTAATAGAAGTGTCAATACTTTTTTTAATTATCAAGGAAAAGTTATAAACACTTTTGAAGAAAAAGATTTTTTTATTACTATTTTTTTCTGATAGCTCCTTTATCTATTATGATAGAGTATCAAAGAGATTAATGTATAATGATTTAGAGCTACTGAGAGGCAAAATGCTATCATTTTATATTTTTGATGATCTCTTATTTTTTTGAAAAGGAGAATAAAAATTCAAACAATTAACTTCTTATCAGGTCAGTTCCTTTGGGAGTTTTCTCTTGCTTCACTTGGAAAGTGGAAAAATTCGTGGGATGAAGAAAGAGACTTCGAAATAAGACACTTTATAGGCATATACAATCGAATTATTTGGGCTTTCATAGAGATAGGAGGCTTTATAGGCTTAGATATTGAAACAGGAGAATTGAAATACCGTATTCCTGAATATGATGAAGCCATAGGAAAAAAACTATTTGCAAAGGCAAAGATTTTTAGAAGTGATTATTTCTTAAATAGTGAAAAAGGAAAAAAATTCTTGGTATGGCTATGGATGTCTTTATTGAAATAGATTTAACCCAAGAGCCTCCTTTTGTTACTCAATATGGCTTACAGGAAGAGTTTGAAAAGTACAACATTAAAGGGAAAGACACTTCTACCAAATATGCTGTAAAAGATAATTTATTGTACTTTTTATCTTTTTGATCAACTAAGATTTGGTATTTTTAGACATCAATACCAAGGAAATTATCTATATTTCAGAGCCTATTGCAGTAGTGGAAAAGAGATGATTGTTTTACCCAGCTTTAAAGATTTAAAAAGTCTCAGAAAATAAGGTATATATCTTAGATAGTAATCATACGTTACATATTTTTTTGAAAGAGAGAAATTGAATTTTTGAATTGGGTACAAGCTGCAAGCTTGCGCCAGCGGGGAAGCAAAAATCCTATTATAGAAATTAATAGACAACAAATTCCTTTTTTTATATTTGAAAACGATTGCCCTTTTCCTCTTTTTCTCAATAAGAGATGGAGTGCCAGGTCTTTTTTTAAAAATGCCGAAGAAGGTGAAGCTAAAGGTATCCCTACTCACTTAGATGTTTCTTGGCTTTCGTATGTAGAAGAATGTCAATATCTCTTAGAAGACCAGCCTTTAGATTCTCTGAAGATAGCACAATTCTTAGAGGAGAAGGTCTACAAATCTTCAATGAGGGAGGATAATACTGCCCCAGAAATAGAGGAGTACAATAAGCATTAGATACTCTTGTTACAATGGAAGATATTTGTAACATTCCTTATGGGCTCTGGGATAGCTTTTCGCAAGCGTTATCTTTGGAAAATGACGCTTATTACTAAAGACAAAACAAAATACATTCACTCTTATTATTATCAAGGTCTTAATATGGAGTTGGAAACATTATTTGGAGAGCGTACTTGGAAAGAGAATCAAATAGAAAAAAATATCACATTCCTGAAAGATTTCGATATACATTACTTTGCCCCAAGAGCAGTACCTACTCTGGTGAATATTAAGTTTTTATGATGAAAAAGATGTTATCTATAGGGTAGGTGTTAAATTTAATATAAAGGAGGCAATGGATGTTTTTTTGAAAAAGGCATTTAAAGGGCAAGAAGATAAGGCTGGCGAACTTATTATAGAAGTTAATGAAACAAAGACAGATGTTAATGTTCGTTTAAAAAGTAGGGGAACGTGAGGAATGGATTTGTAATGGAGAGTTTTGGATATTTGAAGATAATGAAATATGGTAATTATAAAAAAATAAAAAAATTGTTTTTAGTATATAATTCAGAATTCGCAATTCAAAAATTATTTAGTATCTTTGCGCTCTGAAAAAAACAATATCTAAATTTTTCTTATAATGGAAGTGAGTAAACGCTATGCACAGCGCGGGGTTTCTGCTGCTAAAGATGAAGTGCATAAAGCTATCAAAAAAATATAGATAAAGGGCTGTTCCTAAGGCCTTTTTGTAAGATTGTGCCTGACTATCTGACAGGCGATGACCAGTATTGCCTTGTGATGCACGCTGATGGAGCAGGGACTAAATCGTCATTGGCATATATGTACTGGAAAACCACTGGCGACCTAAGCGTATGGAAGGGTATCGCCCAAGATGCGCTTATTATGAATATTGACGACCTACTGTGCGTAGGGGCTGTTGATAATATTATGCTTTCGTCTACCATAGGGACGCAATAAAAATCTAATTCCAGCAGAAGTGATTTCGGCTATTATCAATGGTACGGAAGAGCTTATAACTGAATTGGCTGCCCACGGGGTGCATATTCACTCAACAGGAGGCGAAACAGCTGATGTAGGTGACTTGGTGCGCACTATCATTGTAGACTCTACCGTTACAGCACGTGTGAAACGCAGTAAAGTGATAGACAATGCTAATATAAAAAGCAGGTAATGTGATTGTAGGTTTGGCCTCATACGGTCAGGCTACTTACGAAACGGCTTATAACGGTGGTATGGGTAGCAACGGACTTACTTCGGCACGCCACGATGTATTTGCCAAAGAGTTAGCCCTTAGTTTTCCTGAAAGTTTTGACCCTTCAGTGCCTGAAGAATTGGTATATGCGGGTACTAAGCAGCTGACCGATAGGGTAGAGGGCAGTCCGTTAGACGCTGGTAAGTTAGTGCTTTCGCCTACACGTACTTATGCGCCTATCATCAAGAAGATTTTAGAAAAGTACGACCATACGCAAATAAATGGTATGGTACACTGCAGCGGTGGTGCTCAGACTAAAATACTGCATTTTGTTGATAATCTTCATATTATAAAAGATAACCTCTTTGAGGTACCGCCCCTTTTTAAACTGATACAAGAGGAATCGAAAACTGATTGGAAAGAGATGTACCAAGTGTTTAACTGTGGTCATCGTATGGAGTTGTACGTACCTGAGGCTATAGCGGCTGATCTGATAGCTATCTCGGAGTCGTTTGGCGTACCTGCTAAGGTAATCGGTAGGGTAGAGGCTTCTGATAATAAACGTTTAACTATTAAGAGTGAATACGGTACTTTTGAATATTAAACCAGACATAAAAAAGGACATACGTTGGGCTTTTGCTTACTTCTTTATAGCGGTACTCTTGGGTATTTTTATGCGGTCGGTAGGCGTAGTTACTTACCCTTTTGAGTTCAATTACCGCTATATAGTGCATACCCATTCGCATTTAGCTCTGTTGGGCTTTGTATACGGATTGTTATCGAGCCTTTTACTATACTATTTTGTCAGGTTTAAAGAGGAAAAGCCCCATACGGTGATTGATAGTGCGTATTTATCGGTAAAAATACGGCATAAACCTCTGTTTCGCTATCGTATTTTTGTTTGCTGTAACCCAAATTTCGGTATTAGGAATGCTTTTTAGCTTTCCTTTTCAGGGATATGGGCCTGTGTCTATCGCTTTTTTTCGTCGGTTTTTGTTATCTGCACTTATTTCTATGCGCATTTCTTTTTGAAGAATAGTGTTAAGCCATCGCCTTTTGTGAAAATGGGGATTTTCTACCTTATACTTTCGAGCATAGGGATATGGATGATGCCTATGACGATTGTGAAGTTTGGCAAGTTTTCGGGGATGTATATGTGTGCTATTGCTTTTTTCTTGCATTTTCAGTACAACGGCTGGATGCTTAGCAGTCTTATGGGGTTGTTAGTGCATAAAATGGGTTGGCAAGCGCAGTATCCTACCCTTATTAGGCGTGTGTTTATCGTTTTTCAGGCAGGGGTATTGGGTTCGGTGTTTATTTCGTGGGTAGGCTATTTTAGTTACCCTATTTACTATATATTAGGCGGGCTGTCGGTATTGTTATGGCTGGGAGCAGTAGCTACTATAGCATATCTGTACTTCAAAACGAAACCTTTGCGCTTGTTGCCTACGGTATTTATCTCTCTTTTATACTAAAGCTGTTGATGATGCTCACGGGAGCTTTTTCCGCAGCTTACTCCTTATCTTTTTCAAAACATTGATTTGCTTATTGCTTATTTGCATTTCAACTTTTTTTAGGAATTATCTTAATAGGGTTGTTGTTCTTTTTTAGAAGAAGTGTATAGGGTAAATCGGTGGTTGGTATATTTGTTTTTGTTCGCCTTTGTAGTTACAGAACTTTTGATAGCCTATAAAGGGTTTGCGGTATGGTGGCAGTACTATATATTCCCCTATTTCTATGAGATTTTGTGGGCAGCAACGGCTTTGTTTTACTTTTTCCTGCGGTAGGCTGGCTGATAGGAGGAAACAAAAATAAAAATAAGGCAGAAAGTTTCGTTTTTTTATGAAATAAATACTATTTTTGCCGGCTGTATAATGCAGTTAGGCATATATTTTGCGTAAGAAGATGAAGATTAAGTATAACACTAATGTTAATAACAAATGTATGAATAAAAACAAAAATTTTTATCAGTTCTGGCACTTCTGTTGCTTACTACCCTCTTTGGGCGCAGTCTGAGCGCAAGAAAGTAGATGGCGTGGCGGCTGTAGTAGGTGATTATTTGATTTTAGAATCGGATATAGACAAGGCGTACATAGACCCTAAAACAGCAAGAGGTAGATACAAAAAAATATCACTCGCTGCCAGATGCTTGGCAAGCTGATGGAGGACAAACTCTACGCTCACCAAGCAGTGCAAGACAGTGTGAAGCTAACCGATGCCGAAGTGCGCGAACAGGTAAAACCAACGTATAGAATACCTTACGGCACAATTGGGTGGTGATATAAAGAAACTATTAGAGTTTTATAAAAAAAGACGACGAGCAATCGATGCGCGAGGAGCTTTTTACCTCTTTAAAGTGAATACCTTAGCGCAACGTATGCGTCAGCAGATAGTAAAAAGATGTAGAGGTAACCCCTGAAGAAGTGCGCAACTTCTTTAACGCTATACCTGCTGATGAGCGTCCGCACTTTGGTACAGAGCTTGAGATAGCTCAGATAGTGGTAAACCCAGTAGCCCCCAAGTGCTGTGCAAAAAGGTAATAGACCTGCTAAACGACATTAAGAAAGATGTAGAGGAAAACGGTATGAGCTTTGCCACTAAAGCGATACTTTACTCGCAAGACCGCGCTACAGGAGGTCAGCTACTGACTTTCAACCGTAATTCGGCTTTTGACAAGGCGTTTAAAGATGTAGCTTTCACCCCTACGCGAGGGCGAAATATCTAAGCCTTTTTGAATCGAGTTTTTGCTGGCACATCATACAAAATGGACAAGATTAGAGGAAAAAGAGGTGAGTGTGCGCACATACTTATAATGCCTGATATTCCGCAAGAGGCACTTGATGAGGCTAAAGAGAAAAATAGCTAAAATACGCGATAGAATAGTAAATAAAGAGCTTACCTTTGACGAGGCTGCCCGTAATTTTTCTGATGAAAAAGAGACCCGCAATGATGGTGGGCAACTTATCAACCCTGAAGACCTATCATCGCGTTTTGAACTTACCCTGTATAGAGCCGAGTCTTTACGCTCGTATATCGGACTTAAAAAGATGATGAGGTGTCAGTGCCTTTCTTAGATGAAGACCGCACTGGTAAGAAAAGTTATCGCATCTATAAGATAACCAATCGTATAGAGGAGCACCAAGCTGATTTTACTAAGGACTATGTGAAGATACAAGATTTGGCACTGAAAGAAAAACAGCTAAAAGCCATTGCTAAATGGATGAAAGAGCACATAGAAAAGACCTATATAGCGATTAATGGCGAGTATAGGAATTGCAAATTTGAGAATAATTGGTTGAAAAATAAGATAATTAGCTAATTTGGCAATTTGCCAATTTGCCAATTTGCCAATTTGACGATGAGCTAATTTTTATAATTCAAAAAAATTTGGTGGTTTAGCAAAAAGATTGTACTTTTGCCGCCGAAAAATAAAAATCGGGATGTGGCGCAGTTGGTAGCGTACACGTATGGGGTGCGTGTGGTCGCTGGTTCGAGTCCAGTCATCCCGACTTTTTTATTAGAGAAAATAACTACAAGGAAGGGGAGTACTTCGGATTTTAAAAAGATATTATGAAACTTTCAAACTTTAATTTTGATCTTCCAAAAGAGCTATTGGCTGAATACCCAAGCGAAAACCGCGATGAAGCTCGGCTAATGGTTATACACTGAAAAAAACAGGCAAAATAGAACATAAACTCTTTAAAGATGTCATTGACTATTTTGACGATGGCGATGTGTTTGTGCTTAACAATACTAAAGTGTTCCCAGCCCGCCTTTATGGGAATAAAGAAAAACTAAGGCTAAAAATAGAGGTCTTCTTGCTACGCGAACTCAGTGCTGAACAGCGTCTTTTGGGATGTGCTTGTAGACCCTGCTCGTAAAAATACGCATAGGTAATAAGTTGTACTTTGGCGAAAATGGCGACTTAGTAGCCGAGGTGATTGATAATACTACCTCGCGTGGGCGCACGCTTCGTTTTCTTTACGATGGCACTTATGAGGAGTTTAGACAACGCTTGGTAGAGCTTGGACAGACACCGCTACCTAAATATATTTCGCGTCCGGTAGAGCCTGAAGACGAAGAGCGTTATCAGACTATTTTACGCCAAACACGAGGGAGCCGTAGCAGCCCCTACAGCAGGTTTGCACTTCTCTAAACACTTGATGAAACGCCTTGAGATAAAGGGGATTAGCTTTGCTGAAGTAACCCTACACGTGGGCTTAGGTACTTTTAACCCTGTGGAGGTAGAAGACCCTATCGAAGCACAAAATGGATAGCGAGGAGATACATATACCTGTAGACCAAGCTAATATTATAAACGCTGCTAAAGAAAAAGAAAAAAGAGTATGTGCCGTAGGTACTACTGTAATGCGAGTACTTGAAAGTTCGGTATCGGCAGATGGATTGGTAAATCCTTTTGATGGTTGGACAAATAAGTTTATCTTCCCGCCTTACGACTTTAGTGTGGCTAATGCGATGATAACCAATTTTCATACCCCTAAATCTACCCTACTGATGATGGTATCTGCTTTTGCGGGTCACGACCTAATAATGCGCGCTTATAAAGAGGCGGTAGAACAAAAATACAAATTCTACTCTTACGGAGATGCGATGCTGATACTGTAAATAAAGACGAGAGACAAAAAACAAAATACGAACTTTGCTGAAGGTAAAACTTTGGCAAGGTTTTTTTGCTTTTTATAAATATAGTTTGTATCTTTTGGCGCGTTGTTTTAACAAAATTATTTAGACGATGACTCAGATACTAAACCATCTTGATATTGAACGTAAAATAAAGCGTATCGCTTTATCAGATATACGAAAACCACCTAAATGAAGAAGAGATAGTATTGGCAGGGATTAACGGCAATGGCTTTATCTTCGCTGAAAAAAACTTAACGAGGTATTGGCTACTATTGCCCCTCTGAAAGTAACTCTCTGCAAGGTGATGATGGATAAGAAAAATCCGTTGGCAGGTATTACTACTTCAGTACCCCCTGAAGCATATACCCACAAGTCGGTGATAGTGGTAGACGATGTGCTCAATTCTGGTCTCACTCTTATTTATGGGGTGAAACACTTCTAGAAGTACCTCTTAAACAGCTTACTACTGCTGTTTTTGGTAAATAGAAACCACAAGAAATATCCTATAAAAGCAGATTTTTAAAAGGTATTTCGCTTTCTACCCTCGCTGCAAGAACATATATCAGTGGTTTTTGAGGAAGGGAACTACTCGGTAAATTTGTCAATGACAAATTAAGGAATTAGCAAATTAGCAAATCTGTAAAATTATGTACGCTACCCTTATTATATTACTCTGTTTCATCGCTGCTCTTTATGAGCGGCAAAGTACGCTCTGACTTAGTAGCGATGTGCTCTTTGGTGTTATTGGTATTATTGGGTATTCTTTCGCCTGAAGAGGCTTTGTCGGGCTTTTCTGACAAGGTAGTAGTGATGATGATAGGACTCTTTGTGGTAGGAGGGGCTATTTTTCAGACAGGGTTGGCTAAAATGATAAGTAGCAAAATACTCCGTTTGGCAGGCGATAGCGAAGTGAAACTACTGATATTAGTAATGCTCGTAACGGCTTTTATAGGGGCTTTCGTTAGCAATACAGGTACTGTAGCCCTTATGATGCCTATAGTGGTGAGTATGGCTATGAGCGGTAATATCAACAGTAGCCGACTGCTGATGCCTATGGCTTTTGCGAGCAGTATGGGCGGAATGATGACTCTTATCGGTACACCTCCTAACCTAGTAATAGAGGGGGAGCTGGTGAAAAAAACGGTTATGAAAAACTTACTTTCTTTTTCATTTACCCTGTGGGTATCATCTGCCTTATAGTAGGTTTATTGGTACTTATACCTGCTAGTAAATTTTTCCTCTCAAAGAAAGGAACTTCAAAATCAGATACTAAAAAGGAGGTAAATCGCTTAATGATTTGGTGGGCGAATACCAGCTTTCTAAAAACTTATACAGAGTATTAGTGCCTGAAAACTCGCTTTTTAGAGGGAAAAACCCTCAAAGAGATAAACCTATCGCAGCGGTATCATATTTCGGTATTAGAGATTAGGCGGAAATCGACTACTAACAATCCGTTTTTTAAGACGGGCACGCAAGAGGTGGTAAATGCTGATACGGTAATAAATGAAGGTGATATACTGTATTTGCGCGGTGAGTTTGAGGCAATAGAGCAGATGAATGCTGAAAAATCATTTGAGTTTTTTAGATGCCCATCACCCTGAACAGCGTTTGCCTAACGAACTTCATTTTCACGATATAGGCATAGCAGAACTGCTAATTATGCCCGCTTCAAAACTTGTAAATTCGCCTATAAAAAGACAGTAAGTTACGTGAACACTTTGGGCTGAATATATTGGGCATTCAGCGTAAAAGATAGCTATATACTTCAGAATTTGAAAGATGAGAAGATGCACGCAGGCGACATTTTTATTAGTACAAGGTACTTGGGAACACATAGCTAAGCTCGATGCTGAACGCAGTCAGCTGGTAGTATTAGGGGCAGCCATTAGCAGAAGCCTCTAAGGTAACCCTGACGCACAAAGCCCCTATAGCTGCTCTTATAATGGTAGCAATGGTGGTGGCGATGATGTTTGACTTTATACCAATAGCCCCTGTAACGGCAGTGCTTATCGCCTCGCTACTAATGGTTATCTCTGGAGCCCTGCGCAATATAGAAGCTGCTTATAAAACTATTAACTGGGAGAGTATAGTATTGATTGCCGGTATGCTGCCTATGGCATTAGCCTGGAAAAGACAGGTGTTTCGGCATTAGTATCTAATACTTTAGTGAGCAGCTTTGGGTGATAAGAGTCCGTATGTACTTTTGGCAGGGGTGTATTTTACAACCTCGCTAATGACGATGTTTATTAGCAATACGGCTACGGCAGTACTTTTGGCGCCTATCGCTATGAAAACAGCTATATCATTAGGGTTTACAGCCACAGCCTTTTCTGTTTGCGGTGGCTGTGAGGGGCGAGTATGTGCTTTGCTTCGCCTTTTTCGACACCACCTAATGCCTTAGTGATGTCCGCAGGGCGATATACTTTTTATAGACTACGTGAAAGTCGGGCTTCCGCTGCAAATTATAATGGGACTTGTGATGGTTTTTGTACTGCCTCTGTTATTTCCGTTTCACCACTAAAAATTTTTTTATACCGATAAAAAGTTGTACCTTTGCGCCAAATTTTAAAAAGTAAAAGAATGAAAAAGAATTTCAGATTATTTATTTGACGTATCAAAAATACGTATTGGCGGGGCTATTTATTGCACCTCTTTTTAATGCTAATGTTTGTGATGGAGGAGCTTTTTGGTCAGCAGCTGTATTTGCAGTGATAGCTCTATTGGTATCGTTGTATTTTTCTAAACAGAAAAAAGGAGGGATGAATAAGTATAACAATAACCGCCCTAACAACAAAAACAACCATCGCCCTAATAAAAATAACAACAATAAGAATAACGCACCTCAAGCCAAAAGCGTAATAATTTCTTACCCCGATGAACATTTATTTTTGACAATGCTGCTACTACTCCTCTTTACCCAGAGGCACTCACTCAGATAACAGAAGTATTGCGCCATACTTATGGCAATCCGTCATCGACCCATGCTTTTGGGCGCAGTGCAAAGGTACTGATAGAGGGGGCGCGCAAACGTATAAGCAAATGGCTAAACGTACAACCTTCAGAGCTTATTTTTACCTCTGGAGGTACAGAGGCTAACAACCTGATATTGAGAGGTTGCATTCGCGATTTAGGTGTGCAAGTAGTTATTACTACCGCTATAGAGCACCACGCGGTGCTGCATACGCTTGAAGCATTGGCAAAAGAATATCCTATAAAAATAGTCTATTTACCCCTTACTGATAAGGGAGAGATACAGTTGTCAGACTTAGAAGATGCCTTAGCACAGCACGTTGCACAGAAAGTATTGGTTAGCCTGATGCACCTCAATAATGAAATAGGTAATATATTGCCTATAGAGCGCGTAGCAATGCTTTGCAAGGCATATAAGGCTTATTTTTCACTCAGATACTGTTCAGTCGGTAGGACATTATCCTATAGATTTGCAGCAGATACCCGTGGATTTTTATTACCGCTTCAGCACATAAATTTCACGGGCCTAAAGGAGTGGGGTTTGCCTTTTATACGCAAGGGCATCACTCTACACCCTCTGATATATGGAGGTGCACAAGAAAAAGGGCTAAGGGCAGGAACAGAGTCCTTGCACAATATAGTAGGAATGGCTGCAGCTCTCACTCAATCGTGTGAGAAGATGGAAGAGGCCACCCATAAGGTAAGGCAGTTGAAGCAGTATTTGATAGAAGAAATACAGCAACATTTTGCAGAGGCTGTTTTTAATGGATGTTCAGCAGAAGGGGAAGAGAGCCTCTTACCTTATTGTAAATGTAGGATTTCCGTCGCTAAAAGAGAAGAATGATACCTTGCTGTTTGAGTTAGACCTTAAAGGAGTAGCTTGCTCTAAAGGGAGTGCTTGCCAGAGTGGTAGTGTGCAAACCTCGCACGTGTTATCGGCTTTTCTACCTAAAGAGCAATTGCAATACCCCTCATTAAGACTCTCGCTTTCGCGCTTCAACACAAGGGAAGAGGTAGATATTTTTTTATAAAAAAATATTAAGAGAAATAGGAGGACGCTAAAAAAATATTTATATTTCTTATATTTTGATTTTTAGAGAGTTATATAATACTCGCTAAAAAAATAGCAAAAATAAATGCTAAAAAAATATTAGGAGTTTCAATATATTGTTGTAATTTAGTAGCGTTTTTTTAATAATCGTTAGTATAAAATCTTAGCTATGTCAGAGGAAAAATACTTTGCCTGTAGAGGAAAATGGTTTAGAAGAAACTTCATTGGTGAACTATGAAGCTATGTCATTGAGTGAACTTACCAAAGAGTTGAAAAAAAGTTGCTCCATACCGATAAAATTCAGTCTATCAGACGCTCTGTGGAATCAATACGAGAAGAGTTTGATAGGAAATATGAGGCACTCGTAGAAGAAAAAGAGATGAGTACCTTAGCGAAGGGGAGAGCCCTACGAATTTGAGTATGAAAATCCTGTGTATAAAGAATTTTATACGGCTTTTAACGAATATCGTGAAAAGCGCAATCAGTATCATAAGGAATTAGAAAAGTCGTACAAAGAAAACCTCGAAAAACGCAAGGAGATTATAGAGGAGCTTAAAAATCTCATCAATGTAGAGGAACATATAGGTACTACCTTTAAGCAATTTCAGCAATTACAAGAGCGTTGGCGCAAAGCGGGTGCTGTATCGAATGCTGAGTATGAAGATTTATGGAATACTTATCACCACCACGTGGAGAACTTTTATGACTTTATCCACTTAAGTAAAGACCTACGCGATATAGATTTTAAGCGAAACTTAGAAGAGAAACAAAAGATTATTCAGCGCGCTGAAGAGTTAGTAAAGATGATGTAGATGCGCTTCTGGCTTCGCGTGAGCTACAAGTACTGCACCGTGTGTGGAAAGAGGAAATAGGTCCTGTAGATAAAGAGCACCGTGAATCTATCTGGCAACGCTTTAGTGAACTGACCAAACAAATACACGACAAACGTCAGTTCTACCTAAAGAATTTGGATAAGATATACGAGGAAAACGCGAAGAAGAAAAACGATATTATAGCTCGTATAAAGGCTATTAGCGAAAAAGAAGTTACCTCGCACAATACTTGGAAACAACTCACTAAACAGGTAGAAGAGTTACGCCAATCGTTCCTCAACATTGGTAAAGTGCCTTTAGCCCTAAGCCGATGAGGTGTGGAAAGCATTTAATGTAGCTCTACGCTCTTTCAATAAGAAGAAGAATTTGTTCTACAAGACTCTTAAGAAAGAACAACAAGATAACCTGACTAAAAAAATGGCTTTAGTAGAAATAGCTAAAGCTAACCAAGATAGTACTGATTGGGAAAACACTACCGATCTGATGAAAAATATTCAGAAGGAGTGGAAAGAAATAGGTAGTGTGCCGCTTAAGAACACTGAAAAGATATGGAAGGAGTTCAAAAAAGCGTGTGATACATATTTCTCTCGTTATGCAGAGGCTGTACAAGCTACTAAGAATAAGGCAACAGATGCTTTGCAACGAAAGAAAAGAGTTTTTTAGATAAGCTAAAAAGAATATCAATTAGGTACTGATAGAGAAAAAGAAATAGAAACACTACAACAATTTTGTAAATCAGTGGAATGAGATAGGTAATAGTAGCTATTCGAAGAAGTCGATAGACCTTAAGTTCCACAAGATTATAGATGCTCTCTATAAAAACTCAACTTTGATAAGCAAGAAATAGAGATTATTAAGTACAATAATAAGTTAGAACGACTTATTAATGACGATAATGAAAAACTCGCTTAACAATGAAGTGCTCTTTGTGAAACGCCGCATAGATGAGATTAAGTCGGAGGTGCTACAATTAGAGAATAATCTGGCTTTCTTTGGGAAAAATAGATGAGAAAAAAACCCATTAGTACGAGATGTGGTTAAGAACATTCACAACCAAAAAGAAAACCTCAAAACTTGGGAGAACAAGCTGCGCGAACTGAAGAACTTGCAGAAAACACAGCAAGCAGAAGACACAGCCTCGCAAGAAGAAAAAGAATAGTTAATTGTTTTTTCATAGATTGAAAAGAGGTTATAGTTTTTGTAACCTCTTTTTTTAGCATTTTTAGAAAGATGAAATTAGTATTTGCTACCCATAATATTCATAAGCTGAAAGAAATTCAAGCCTTATTGCCAAAAACAATAGAGTTGCTAAGCCTAAGTGATATAGGTTGTAATGAGGAGATAGCAGAAACAGCAGCTACCATAGAAGGAATGCCTTATTGAAAGCCCAATATGTGAAAAAAACACTATCGTTATGATGTGTTTGCTGATGATACAGGTTTGGAAGTGACAGCTTTAGGTGGCGCACCAGGGGTATTTTCGGCACGCTATGCAGGTGCACAAAAGAGTGATATTGACAATATAGCGCTACTGCTGAAAAAAATATGGAAGCCCAACAGGACAGAAGTGCCCATTTTAAAACAGTTATCGCTTTATGTATGGGTGATGAAGTACGCACTTTTGAAGGGATAGCCAAAGGGCATATTACAAAAGAACCTGTAGGAACTAATGGATTTGGCTATGACCCTATCTTTTGTGCCAGAAGGCTATTTGCAGACCTTTGCAGAGCTTTCAGCAGCAGAGAAGAACTCTATCAGTCATCGTGCTAAAGCTTTTGGAAAAACTAATTGAGGCATTGGGAGAGTTGCCATCTAATTGATTATAACCAAAAAAACACCAATAAAAATGAGTCTATTAGAGATAAAAGATATTAAACGCGACTTTAGATTAGGGTCAGAGGTGCTACACGTGCTAAAAGGTATTAATTTAACTATTGAAAAAGGCGAATATGTAGCACTGATGGGACCTTCAGGGTCAGGAAAATCAACTTTGATGAATATATTAGGTTGCTTAGATACGCCTACTTCAGGAGAATATATACTAAATGGAAAAGATGTGAGTAAAATGAGCGATGCTGAATTGGCTGATATACGCAATAAAGAAATAGGATTTGTATTTCAGACCTTTAACCTAATGCCGCGTACTACCGCTTTAGATAATGTAGCGCTGCCGATGGTATATGCTGGTATGAATCGCGAAAAACGACATGAACGAGCTAAAGAAGTGCTTAAAAATGGTGGGCTTGGAAGACAGAATGCTACATAAACCTAATGAACTATCAGGGGGCAACGACAGCGGGTAGCAGTGGCGCGAGCATTGGTAAATCACCCTTCTATTATTTTTGGCTGATGAGCCTACTGGAAATCTTGACTCAAAAACTTCTTATGAGATAATGAATCTTTTTGATGAGATTTATCAGAAAGGTAATACAGTTATATTGGTAACCCACGAAGAAGATATAGCCCAATATGCACATCGTATTATCCGGCTAAAAGATGGACTAATAGAAACTGATAACGCAAAAAGCTGATGAACTTTGGAATTATTATCCCTGCTTATAACGAAGAAAAGAGTATTGTACTTACTTTGCAATCGCTTGTAAATCAATCGTTTGTTCCTTATCAAATTATAGTAGTAGACGATGGTTCGACCGATAATACAGCTCAGTTAGTAAGCGAAATGGCAGTTCAGCACCCTCAGATACAGTTAGTGCAGCGCAGTGAGAAAGGAGAACATCAGCCTGGTGCTAAAATAGTGCAAACATTTAATTTTGGACTTCCTTACCTCAAAAAAGAGGTAGATGTTATCTGTAAGTATGATGCGGATTTGGTTTTTCCTGCTAACTATTTTGAAGTAATGAATATACATTACGCTGAAAATCAGAACTTAGGGATGTATGGTGGTTTTTGCTATATAAAGCAAGGATATAACTGGGTACTTGAGAACTTGACTAATAAAGACCACTTGCGCGGAGCGGTAAAATCGTATAGAAAAGCCTGTTTTGAGGCTATTGGAGGGCTTAAAACAGCTATGGGGTGGGATACAGCAGACGAACTTTTGGCACGTTACCACGGTTGGGAGGTACAGACTAATGAGAATCTACAAGTAAAACACTTACGACCTACGGGAGCAGGTTATAAAAGTAATGCTAAATATTTGCAAGGGAGTGTATTTTTACCGACTTCGCTACGGTATAGTCTTAACACTACTTGCTGCTGCTAAATTAGCTATTAAAAAGCGTAGTTTAGCCCTATTTTTTTGATTATTTGAGAGGCTATTTAAAAAGCTAAAAGAGAACGACAATCTTATTTGCTCAGTGAAGAAGAGGAAGATGGGTGAGAAATTATCGCTGGAGAGGTGTTGTAAAGAAAGTATATAAGAGCTGAAAATAAAATAAAAAAATGAATGTACTATTTGTCAATTCAAAAAGTAGTACCTTTGTCCCCGATTTGGAGTAACCTCTGGCGAGAGTCGTGAATGTTGCCCAATGTTAACAATAATTTATCTAATTTTTTTATGGAACCACTATTAAAGTACGTACAAGACAACTTTATTGAGAAAAAAAGATTTTCCTGATTTTTTTCAGCAGGTGATACTATCACTGTATACTATGAAATCAAGGAAGGAGACAAAAAAACGTACTCAGTTTTTTAAAGGCGTAGTAATTCAACGCAAAGGACACGGAGTAACAGCTACATTTACTATCCGCAAAATGTCAGGAACAGTAGGTGTAGAGCGTATATTCCCTGTGAATATGCCTGCCCTTCAAAAAAATTGAAGTGAACAAGAAAGGTAAAGTAAGACGTGCTCGTATTTACTACTTTAGAGGACTTACAGGTAAGAAAGCTCGTATAAAAAGAAGTTCGCTAATTAGTTAAATTATCTTATAAAAGCAAAAGAGTAAGGACTGCCTTCTCTTTGCTTTTTTTGTAAAAGACTATATTATTTGTATGCAATATTAGACATAGAAACTACTGGAGGAAAGTATGATGAGGAAGGTATCACTGAAATAGCTATCTATCGATTTGATGGACACGAAGTTACTGACCAATTTATCTCGCTTATCAATCCAGAGCGCCCCATACAAGACTTTGTGACAAAAATTGACAGGTATTAATAATAAGATGCTTAGAAATGCTCCGAAGTTTTTATGAGGGTAGCTAAGCGCATGTAGAAATCACACAAGATACTATTATCGTAGGGGCATAATGCAGCCTTTGATTATCGTATATTGCAAAACAGAATTTCGCCGATTAGGGTATGACTATATAAGGACAACTCTTTGTACAGTAGAACTCTCGCAACAACTTCTTCCTGAAAAAGAATCGTATAGTTTAGGAAAATTAGTACGGTCATTAGGTATACCAATGAGTGAGCGGCATCGTGCTTCAGGAGATGCCTTAGCAACGCTCAATCTATTTAAATATTTACTCGAAAAAGATACTAAAAAGACCATTATCACTGCTTCAGTAAAAAAATGATGTGCGCATAGAGATGAACTCACGTCATCTGAGAATACTTGATGAGCTGCCAGAAAAGTTAGGCGTATTTTATATGCATAATGAAGAAGGAAAGATTATTTACATAGGTAAGCATAAAAAAATATCAAAAGGAGAGTAAACCAGCTGTTTACTAGTCTCTCAAAAAGAGATAGGTATTTGCAGCGACATACTTATAAAGTAACATATGAAGAGACAGGTAACGAGCTTATAGCTACTTTGAAAGAAATAGAGGGTTATTCAGCTCAATAAGCCTAAATGCAATAGTAGAAATATACATAATTCTTCTGAGATAGTGTATATACTTAGTTCTCATTATAATCCGCAAGGGTATCTGTGCTTTTCAATTGAGTTATTGGCTACTCAGAAAAATTATAACAACCTTTGAAACACAATCACAAGCAAAGAGTTTTTTTAAAAAATAACATCAGAATTTGAGCTGAATGAAGTAGATTTCAATGGAGAACCTGTAGAGATTTACAATACACGTGCTAGTAAAGTGTTAACTAAATACGGTTTTTGGCATCAAAAATGTAGCTATAGTTGATAAGGGTAGGAGAGTAGGAGAGAAGAGTGTTATTCTGCTTGTAGATGGGCAAATCAAAGGCTATGGTTTTTCCATTTAAACTATCAACTCACTCAGTTAGTTTTTTAGAGAATATCATTACGCCGCTGCCTAATACGCTAATTAACAGACATCTATTAGATCAGTATCTGCGTACTCATCCTCATATAAAAAGTACTTAATTTAAAAAGAACAAAAACCTTTTCATAATGAATAAACAATTTATTACCTTATTAGGAACAATGAGCTTTTTAGTAGGCTGCAATAATAACTCTCAACCTCAGATGAGTGCAACGCAACTAAATGAAAACAGCCCAGATAATAAGTAAACTAACAGATTCTATCAGAAAACTAACAGATGAACGCGATGAGGCTCTTAATTTTAGTCTTGAGACAAATGAACTATCGCAGCAGTATTTTGAGGACTTGAAGATTGTCAATCCATCACAGATAGTAATAAACGCTTTAATGGAAACAAATATTAGGGAGAAGAATCCTTATATAAAATCAGAGAGACAACGGCAGATTCTTGATTAATAAAATAAGAATACTAAATGAAAAAAATGGGTAATATGCGAGTTTAGTGATGGGGAGCTCTGGGGCGATTTGTTACTAGAGTACCACATAGATGGCAATCAGAAACCTACTTTTAAAACCTTAGATGAGGTTATCCACCCTAAATAAATCAGAAGCTATACCATCTGAAAGAAACTTACCTTCTTTAGTTACTTTCAGATGGTTTTCTTTATATATAGCAGTCCTTTACTAATATATTTCTTCGCTTGAGTTAGTAGATACTGCTGATATTCCTTTCCAAAAACATTATTTACTTCTTCTAAATCAATACCTACCATAGTACGAATACGTGTTATGATAAGCTCATTATACCTATTATCAGGAGTGAGTATTTCTACTTCTTGGGGTAATATTCCTTGCTGAATTTGCTGTATATATTTAATATTATGAGCCATATTCCAACTGCGTTTGTTGCCACTGAAGCTATGAGCTGAGGGGCCTATACCCATATAAGGTTTGCCAAACCAATAAGCTGTATTATTCTGACTAAAATACCCTTCTTTGCCAAAGTTGGAGAACTCATATTGTATAAAAACCTTCTTTTTCTAAAAATATTTATTAGAGTGTGAAAATGAGTATAAAGCTTGAGTGTCGTCAATAGGAGGAATTTTTCCTATGGCTATAAATCTATGTAAAGCTGTTTTTTTCTTCTACTGTCAGAGCGTATGCCGAAATATGAGGAATTCCAAAAGAAAGTGCCTTATAAATATTCTCTTCCCAACGCTCATTACTCATCATTGGGATACCATAAATTAAATCAATGGTAATATTATCAAAATACTGAGAAGCAATAGGCAATAAAGTAGTAACTTGTGTGGTAGTATGCACACGGTTCATCAAACGTAAATCTTCTTCAAAAACGATTGTACTCCTAAACTGAGTCGATTGATTCCCAATGAAGTCAACTGTTGCAATAACTGTTCAGGAGTATGTAGCCTAAAAATCATCAGGATTACACTCTATAGTAATTTCAGCTGTCGGACTTACCTTATAATGGCTATAGATAGTATCGAAGAGTTGCTTTTAGCTCATCATATGTTAGTATACTAGGGGTACCTCCACCCAAGTAAATTGTTTGTAGTTCAGAGCCAACAGCTTCTTCTTTTCGCATTAGCAACTCTTTACAAAAGAGCAGCTACCATTTCACTTTTTCGTTTTAAGGTAGTAGAAAAAATGAAAAATCGCAGTAGTGACACGCTTGCCGACAGAAAGGTATATGAAGGTATAGACTATACATTTAACTAACGCGGTCTTGGTTTTGTTTTACAAATGCCTCCCCAACCGCTATAGTTTTGCTGTTTTTCTATCCTCCCTGTATTGAAATAATGACATACTGCTACGGCTAAGCCATCGGTAGCGTCAAAGTGTTTAGGTAGTTCTTTTAGTCCTAATAGCTGTTGCAGCATTTTTGGCAACTTGTTCTTTAGAAGCAGCCCCATTGCCAGTAATTGCCATTTTTACCTTCTTAGGTTCATATTCTGTGATAGGAATTTCACGCGAGAGCCCTGCGGCCATAGCAACTCCTTGAGCACGCCTAATTTCAGCATAGATTGCACATTTTGCCCAAAAAGGGGCTTCAATTGCCAGTTCATCAGGGTGATAAGTGTCAATAAGCTCAAGAGTACGATTGAAGATAACTCCTAGCTTTATGTAGTGATTGTTGTATTTGCTCAACTGCAACTCATTAAGCTGTATGAGCTTCATTTGTTGGTTTTCTACCCTTATAATACCAAAACCCATAATAGTAGTACCTGGGTCTATACCTAAAATAATACGTTCCAAGAGTTATTTTACGTTTATTTCAATAGGAAGTTTAAACTGAGTGCTTACGTTTTGTCCGTTTTTTAGTAGCGGGTTTGATAGCATCATTGTCTGAAAAGTACCGAAAGGTTAGCGCGCAATGAATCTTCAAAAGCTCTCATTTTTCAGTGTAATAACTCTCTAGTACGATCGTCAGCCTGCATATCAAGCAGCACTATTTTACCAGTATTATCTACTCTTATATTTAGGAGAATACGTTCTGTTACAGGTTCTGTTACCTTATAAGGGTCTTTTTTTAGGCGTTCTTGAAATAAAGCCGCAAAGGTCTTCTCAAAACACTCTTTCTGCCCTGCTTTTAGTAGTAGCAGAGTCACAAAACCCCTTTAAAAAAATAGGATAAGTATCTACATCTTCTTTTTACAATTTCAGTAAATTTTATATTAGCAATAGAATCTAATTGCTCTTGTAGTTTGGCTTGTTGCTGTTCTGGAGTGAGTTGTTGTGAGTTCTTTTTACAAGAAATAAGCGCCATTGAAAGGGCTAAAAACCAAAAGTAAAATTTCATAATCAAAAATATTAGTATTTTTACGGCTCAAAATTATTACAAAAACGACTTATAAAAATAAATCACACTTTTTTTATAAAAATAAAATAAGCTGCCTAATGGCATTAATAGTAATTGTAGTTTATAAAGTATTGATAATCATATTATAACAGTCCTTCCTGTATAAGGTTATGCAGGTGTATGATACCTGCGTATTTACCATCTTGGGTCACCAATAGTTGGGTGATTTTTTATTTTTCTCCATCAGGTTTAAGGCATCAATAGCCAAACTGTCAAAATCGATAGTTTTTAGGGCGTACGCTCATTATATCTTTGGCAGTAGAGTCCTTTTATAGTGTCAGTTTTGCTGAGCATTCGGCGTATATCGCCATCAGTTACCACCCTACTATTAACGCTTGGTCTATCACGGCAGCTACTCCCAGCATTTTTGCTGAAATTTCCACGATTACCTTTTTAATGTCTGTATCCGGACTTACTTCGGGCTTCTGGTTATGCACTACTATATCCGAAACCTTTAGGTATAAGCGTTTTCCTAAGGCACCTCCTGGGTGATATTTAGCAAAATCACTACTTCCGAAATGCTTCATTTCTAATAAACAAACGGCTAACGCATCACCTAACACTAACTGAGCAGTAGTGCTGGTAGTTGGGGCTAAGTTGTTAGGGCAGGCTTCTTTTTCTACGTGGGCATAGAGCACCCAATCAGCCTGTTGTGCCAAAACCGACCCTTTATTAGAAGTTATGGCTATCAATTTGTTATTACCGCGCTTTAGCAAAGGGTACTAATACCTTTATTTCGGGAGTATTACCGCTTTTCGAGATGCAAATCACCACATCTTCCTGCTGAATGATACCCAAATCACCGTGTATAGCATCAGCGGCGTGCATAAAGATAGCCGGAGTGCCGGTTGAGTTCATTGTAGCCACTATTTTTATTAGCTATAATGGCGCTTTTGCCTATACCAGTGATGACCACACGCCCTTTAGAGTGCAGTATATGGTTAACCGCTTGAGTAAAATCATCGTCTATATAGTCCGTTGGTTTCGCTACAGCAGCCGCTTCTTCAGTAATAGTTTGTCGGGCAATGTTTATAATATCTTCTGTTTTTCATTGGTTTTTCTTTGTTGTAAATAGTTCTAACGATTCCATCTGCCAGCCCAATACGCGGCACGTGTACAATAGGGGCTTTGCTCCATTTCATCGCGTTGATAAACACAGTTAAGGCGTATAGTATAACATCGGCGCGGTCAGGGTTGAAGCCCAATAACCTAATGCGCTCGTCATAAGTATAGCCTGATACATAGGTGTAATAATCAGTTAGGTACTCGTAGGTCAGAGGGTCGCCCTCACGGCTGTTAGAGTTTTTGTGTATTTTGTTAATGTTACCCCCCGAACCTATCGCTTCTATAGGCTGACAGTCGGCTGTGTGCTTCTCAATCCACTCTTGTACCTCTTTCCAGGTCTTATCGCTCACTTTATTGTCTAACAAACGTACTGTTCCTATAGGAAAAGAGCGCGATTTCTTTATTTTTCCGTTAGAAAAGACAGTAAATTCGAGTACTACCACCCCTACATCTATGTATAAATAGTTTTTTTATCGCTCTTTATAAAGCTCGAAATGTCAGTTGAAGCTATGATTTCAGCTTCTTCAGACCCGTCAATGATGTCTATTTGCACTCCTGTGCGCTTCAAAACCTCATCAGCTACCTCTTGTCCATTGATAGCTTCTCGCATAGCCGAAGTAGCACAAGCGCGGTATGCTTTTACCTGATTTACCTTCATCAGCGGTTTAAATGCCTCCACTAGCATCGGCAAGACGGTCAGTATTTTCAGGCGAAATAAGTCCGTCAATAAACACGTCTGCCCCTAAACGTATAGGCACGCGCACTAAGCTGGCTTTTTGTAAATTTAGGGTTCTCACCGGCTTCTTCTAACACGTTAGAGATGAGCAGTCGCACCCCGTTAGAGCCAATGTCTATTGCTGCTAATTTTTTTAATATCCATAAGTGGTGTTATTTATCTTTTCTAATTCTAAAGTACGGATTTTCAGTGGGTTCTTAGTCAGTTCAGCGTATTCTTCACGATTTCTGAATACATCTAAAGCGGTGTAAATAGCCTGTCTGAACGACTGAGGGTCAGCAATGTCTTTACCGGCTATTTCGTACGCTGTACCGTGGTCAGGCGAGGTGCGCACCTTGCTAAGCCCTGCGGTATAGTTCACCCCATTGCCGAAAGCAATCGTTTTGAAAGCGATGAGCCCTTGGTCGTGATAAGGGGCGAGCACTGCATCGTAGTTGCGATAGGTTTGCGACCCAAAGAAACTATCGGCAGCAAAAGGTCCAAACACCAAAATATTCTCATCAAAGTAGAGCTTTTTAAGTGCTGGACGTACTATATCATCGTCCTCAGTGCCTATCACGCCCTTATCGCCACAGTGCGGATTGATGCCTAATACAGCTATTTTTAGGGCGTTGCAGACGGAAGTCTTTGATGAGCGACTCATTCATTAGGCGCGCTTTCTCCAGTATCAGTTTTTCAGTGATTAAGGCTGATACATTTTTCAGCGGCACGTGGTCGGTCAGTAACCCTATTTTTAGGTCTTCACTTACCATAAACATCAAGCTGGTGCCTTTTAGTTGTTCTGCCAAATAATCGGTATGACCAGGAAAGTGAAAATCGTCTGACTGTATGTTATTTTTGTTGATAGGTGCAGTTACTAGTACATCAATTTCGTTGTTTTTAAGGGCTTCAGTAGCGGCTTGCAGCGATAAAGAAAGCGTATTTACCACCCTCTTCAGTTTCTTGACCAAAAGTTACGGTTGGCGTCTCTTTCCAGCAGTTTAACACGTTCAATTTGCCTTCAAAGGGCAGCGCCGATGCTGTCAATTCCCTGAAAAATTGGTGGTTATATTAAAATGTTTCCTCTGAAAAGAAACTAATTTGTTAGAAGCAAAGATAATAGGGGTACAAAGCTCCAAAATCTGGTGATCTTCAAAGGTTTTTCAGTATAATTTCTAACCCAATACCGTTGATATCTCCAACGGAAATGCCTACTTTTATCAATTTTTTTCTTTCATAGAATAGTATGCTGAACGATAAATAATTATTACTTTTTGTTTTTCAAAAGGCAAAGATAATAAAAAAATATGGAACAAACACAAACTTATTTTTTTATCATAGTCACGGCAAACTGCTCATTACGGGCGAATATGCAGTGCTCGATGGTGCTCTTAGCTTAGCGTTACCTACGGCCAAAGGGCAGTCGCTACAGGCTACTATTTCAGATAATGACTTAGTGTGGAAAGCCTTTGATGCTGACCAGCAATTGTGGTTCGATAGCACCGCTATACGCACTGAAGCCGACCAAAAAGTGTGGAAACACTTCAGAAAATACTGCGTACAGCGGCTACACTTAATCCTAATTTCGAGCAAAAAAATATCGCCGTAGTAGCGTAACCACTCAGTTAGAGTTTTTCGCGCTTTTGGGGCTTAGGTTCTTCCTCTACGCTCATCAATAACATCGCCCAATGGGCAGAAGTCAATCCGTACGAATTGCTTTTTTAAAAGTTTCGGCGGGAGTGGCTACGACATCGCTTGTGCTCAAGGCATCTACACCTTTGTTATACCGATTGCAGAGGGCAGACCTTATAGTTACCCTTTGCAGCTTCTTTTTCCACACACTAACCGCATTTTATTTTTGCATATCTCAGCAAAAGCAAAATAGCAAAGAGGGCATCAAACGCTATCGTACCGTTACAAAAAGCAAGTCTAAATTAGCTGAAAGCATCACTAAAAATCACCGAAAAAGCTTATTTTTAGCCCAAACTATTAGCGATTTTTTGTACTCTTTTTGAACGAGCACGAAGCCACTATCAGTCAATATTTAGGTATTCCTACAGTGAAAGAGCGACTTTTTACTGATTTTAAAGGGTACAATTAAGAGTTTGGGAGCTTGGGGCGGTGATTTTTGTGTTAGCAATCTCCGAAACAGAAGATGTACCAGCCTATTTTGCCTCTAAAGGGTATCCTATATGTATTTCTTACGCCGAAATGATAATTTAAAAGAAAAATATCCTCCTTATACCTACCCTATACAAACGATATAGGAACGATACAGGAAGAGCGAAGGATAAGCGAAAGATAAGCGAACAATCAGCGAAAAAAATAAACGACTAATAATTATCCTCTGAATAGAATAATATACTATTCTCCCTTACGAGCCCCTCTAATCAGGTCTAATACTTTTTCAGGGCAACGTACAGGGCGAAAAGTTTTTAGCATCTACAAATACTAAAATGGTGTTAGCCGTAGAGAGTAATTCTCCTTTTTCATTCAGAATTTCGTAATCAAACTCTATTTTTAGTAGAAGGTAAATCTTTAAGTTTGGTGCGTATAGTGATGAGTTCGTCATATAGTGCCGGCTTTTTTTATATTGAATTTGAAGCGAAACTACGGGCATCATTATACCTTCGGCTTCCATCTCTTTATAAGTAAGACCGATAGCCCGTAGCCACTCTACTCTTCCCTAGTTCAAGGTATTGAGGATAATTGCCGTAATATACTACCCCCATTTGGTCAGTTTCAGCGTAGCGAGTACGCAAAAGTGTAATCAAAATGTAATTCTTTCATAATTAGACTGATATGCTATTTTATATTGATTAAAAATTTCTCCCCATACGAAAAAAAGAAATAGCAAAAACAAGTGTTAAATATTTTTATTCAAAGAAATTATTCACAATTTTGCTCACTGAAATAAGAACATATTTATTTCGTGCAAAATTAGTAAAAAAATCTAATAATCAAAGTTTTAGGTGAAAGCAGCTGCCTAAAAAAATAGTTCAGAATTATGGAAGAAGCAACTAAAAAAAGTCTGGGCTAAATGCCTCGAATTTATAAAGGACAATATTGATGAGCAACCATTTCTCACTTGGTTTTGCTCCTATAGTACCTGTGACTTTAGAAGGAAAAAAACGCTTAAAATCAAAGTACCAAGCCAATTCGTTTACGAGTGGTTAGAAGATAATTACATAGGATTGCTCAAGTCGGCTATGACCTACACTTTAGGTGAAGGGCTCGGCTAATATATATTATCGACTCTCCTGTTGATAAAAAGCAGCTGCCAAGTACTAACCGACCAGAGTTAGCTAAACAATCTTTGACGTTAGCTACTGAGGCCAAAGACCCTGAGCTTAAGAACCCTTTTGTAATTCCTGGTATTCGCGAGATAACAGTCGATCCACAACTAAATTTGCACCAAAAACTTTGATAATTTTGTAGAAGGCGAATCAAACAGATTAGCGCGTTCTGCGGGTATAGCTGTAGCTAATAAACCGGGGAACGGCGTTCAATCCTTTGTTTATTTTTCGGGGAGTAGGATTAGGCAAGACGCACTTGGCGCACGCTATTGGGGTAGATATTAAAGAGAAATACCCTAAAAAGAAAGTACTATATGTGTCTGCTGAAAAAGTTTACCCAGCAGTTTATTAGTGCTTCTACAGCCAAAGACAAAGATAAAAAAACAACCTCAACGATTTTTATTCACTTCTATCAGCTTATTGATGTGCTGATTGTAGATGATATACAATTCCTTTCAGGAAAAGTGAAGACGCAAGATGCTTTCTTCCATATTTTTCAATCATTTACACCAAACCGGCAAGCAGGTTATTTTTAACCTCAGATAAAGCCCCAGTCGATTTGTTCGACATAGAACAGCGACTTCTTTCGCGTTTCAAATGGGGACTTTCAGCCGAGCTCACCACTCCTGATTATAATACCCGTTATAAGATATTACAAAATAAATTCTATACTGATGGGGCTGAAATAAGTGAAGATATTATTGCTTATTTAGCAGAAAATATACGTACTAACATTCGAGAACTCGAGGGGGTGAGCAATTCACTCATAGCACAGGCAGCTTTCAACCGAAAAGAGTACTCTATTGAGTTGGCTCAGAGTATCATAGAAAAAAATCGGTAAAGAATAGCCAATGCGACCCTAACGATAGACCATATACAGCAAATTATCGCTGACTATTTCAATTTAGACATAGAGTCATTGCATTCTAAGACCCGTAAGCGTAATGTGGTACAAGCGCGCCAATTAGCGATGTTTTTCAGTAAGAAATACACTAAAAAGTTCGTTATCAACCATTGGTAGTCAGATAGGCCAACGCGACCATGCTACAGTGCTACACGCTTGCAAAACAGTTGAAAATCTGATAGAAACTGATAGAGAGTTCAAAAAGTATGTAAGCGATTTAGAAACTAAATTTTTCAGACTAATGCAATCGTCATTAACACAACTTATACCGCAAGAAGAACGTTTAGCAGTAGTCACTGAGCAGAAATCGTTAAAGATAGGGCTACCCAAAGAACGTATATTTCAGGAGAGGCGTATCTGCCTAACTCCTGATGATGTAGCGGTGCTTGTTGCTAACGGTCATCAACTACTTATTGAGGCAGGTGCGGGTGATGAGGCTAACTTTTCAGATAAAGATTACAGCGAGGCAGGTGCAGAGATTATATATGATACGCGCGAAGTTTTTTTCTTGTCCAATAGTATTAAAGGTGAGAGCCGCCTACGTATGAAGAAATAGATTATCTCAGCCACAAGGCTACTCTAATCTCAGGATTACAGATAAATACACAAGATAAAGCGTATTTTTGAAGCACTTGCTGAAAAAGCAAATCACAGCATTAGCATTCGAGCATATAAAAGATGAAGAAGACAACTACCCCATACGCGAGTCAATTAGCGAAATCACAGGGATAGCCTCTGTATTGATAGCTGCAGAGCTTATTTCTGAAAGAGGTAGATTGTTAGTTTGGCAATATTACAGGGAGTTCCTCCTATAGAAGTAGTATTATTAGGGGCTAATGAAGTAACAGAAGCTGCAGCTAAAACTGCATTAGGGTTGGGGGCTAATGTGAAAATATTTGCAAAATCGCTTACCAAGTTAAAAGAAATTAAGCGACATCTGCCGGCTTCAGTATACACATCAGTATTACAACCTAAGCTGTTAAAGAAAGCATTAATGCGCTGCAATGTACTTATAGGAGCAATGCGTGGAGAGACGCGCTCACCTATAGTAGTAAGCGAAGATATGGTACAGCTGATGAAAAAAGGAGCTGTTATAGTAGATACAAGCATTGGTACAGGTGGCTGCATAGAGACTATTCAAGTTACTACTTTAGATAATCCTACTTATATAAAGCACAACGTACTACATTATGGAGTGCCTAATCTTCCTTCGCGTTATGCACGTACAGCTTCTTTCTCATTGAGCAATATTGTAATGCCTTATTTACTAAAAATAGGGGAGGAGGGAGGTATAGAAAATACCTTACAGATAGATAAAGGCTTACGCAATGGGCTTTATCTTTATCGCGAGTATCCTTACTGATACTACTATTTCTAAATGGTTTGCAATACCTTGTAAACCTTTGCATTTATTGTTTTATTAGATACAAAAAGAGAATTAAGTCATTTTGCTTAATTCTCTTTTTTTATTCTATATTATGTAAGTATTCTTAATTTGCTACTTCACTAATAAATTTAAGTCGGTAGATTCTTAGTTCATCATCTTCATAATCACCACCAAACTCTTTTGAAGCTATTGAAATCTTATCACTATCTGCTTCCATAAAAATATTCATGTAGTTCTTCCTGTTGTTCTTCATCAAAGATTTCATTTACCCAATAATCAATGTTTAGCTTAGTACCGCTATATACTATTTGTTCCATTTCCTTTAAGAACTCATCCATTTCTAAACCTTTAGCCTTAGCAATATCAGGCAATGGCAATTTGCGGTCTATATTCTGAATGATAAACAACTTCAATGACGAGTTAGAGCCTGTAGTTTTTACTATAAGGTCTTCAGCTCTAACAATATCATTTTCTTCTACATAACGCTCAATAAGTTTTACAAACTCAGCTCCAAATTTCTTTTGCTTTCCCCTCTCCAATACCGTGTACATTGGTAAGTTCTTGAATGGTAATAGGGTATTTCAGTGCCATATCTTCTAATGAAGGATCTTGGAATACTACAAATGGTGGCACTCCTTTTTGTTTAGCTACTTTCTTACGCAAATCTTTAAGCATTTCTAATAGCACAGGGTCTGCTACTGAAGTATTACCATTATTAGGGTCTTCTGGTTCTTCTTCAAAAAGTATGGTCTTCAGTCATCATAAAGGAGGTTACATTTTTAAGGTATTCTTTACCTTTTTCTGTGATAAACATCACTCCATATGTTTCAATGTCTTTGCGGATAAGTCCATTTACCATTACTTGGCGTAGAAGTGCCATCCAGTAAGCATCTTCTTTATCTTTGCCTATACCAAAGAAATCTTGTTCATCTATGCGGTGTGCTTTTATGAGAGCACTTACTTTACCAATGAGTGTATTTACTATCTCTTTAGCTTTAAATTTCTGTTTAGTAGCTATAATCACATTCAGTAGCTTTACTACATCATCTTTAGCTTCTTTCTTTTCTTTAGGAAAACGTACATTGTCATCCATATTAGCACCTTCACCATTCACTTCATCAAACTCTTCTCCAAAAGTAGTGCAATATAAACTTGCGACGTGAACTTGAGGTCTCTGCGTATGCTACTATGTCCTGTAGTAAGGCTTGGCCTATTTCTTGTTCAGCTATAGGTTTGCCTATCATAAATTTCTCTAACTTCTCAACATCTTTGTATGAGTAGAAAGCCAAACAATGTCCTTCGCCACCATCACGCCCAGCACGTCCTGTTTCTTGATAATAACTCTCAATACTTTTAGGAATATCGTGGTGAATAACAAAGCGTACATCAGGTTTATCAATCACCCATACCAAAAGCAATTGTAGCCACGACTACATCTACTTCTTCCATTAAGAACATATCTTGGTGTTTTAGCACGTGTTTTAGCGTCTAAGCCCGCGTGGTATGGCACTGCCGAAATACCATTTACTTGTAGTGTTTGAGCAAGGTCTTCCACTTTCTTTCTGCTAAGACAATATATAATGCCAGATTTTTTAGGATTTTGCTTTACAAATCGAATAATATCAGCATCTACATTCTTAGTCTTAGGGCGTACTTCGTAGTATAAATTAGGGCGATTGAATGACGATTTGAATACATTAGCTTCTAACATACCTAAGTTTTTTTCAGTATGTCTTCTTGCACCTTAGGGGTAGCTGTAGCCGTGAGGGGCTACTATAGGGATATTACTACCCAATCGTTCAATAATAGTTTTTATATTTCGGTATTCAGGGGCGGAAGTCGTGTCCCCATTCTGAGATACAGTGCGCTTCATCTACTGCTACAAATGATATTGGCACTGTTTTTTTAAGAAGTTAGCATATTCTTCTTTGATGAGAGATTCAGGAGCTACATATAATAATTTGGTTTTTACCATTGCTAATATCTTCCATCACTTCACGAATTTCATTTTTGGTGAAGTGATGAATTGAGTACGTGTGCAATACTATCAGTAGACGAAATGCCCTCGCATCGCATCTACTTGATTTTTTCATCAGAGCAATCAGAGGCGAAATCACAATGGCAGTGCCTTCTAAAAACTAAAGCAGGTAGTTGGTAGCACAATGATTTACCACCACCTGTGGGCATTATAACAAAGGTATTCTCCTTGTTAATCACACTGGTAATAATCTCTTCTTGATGCCCCTTTAAACGCTTCAAAACCGAAGTAATGCTTCAGCGCATCGTGTAAATCATTCTTTGTCATTTTTCATATTTAACTTTTTCTTGTTTCTTTAGTGCTGAGTTATTCTGTATCTAATTTTTATTTTTACAAATATACAACTTTTTCTGATAACCCCCAAAATAAATATAAAAAAATTATCTTTCAAGTGCTCAGCAATTAGCTCTAATTCTTCATACCATTCCTCTCCAAATTTTCTAATAAGAGCATTTTTTACAAATTTATATATAGGCACTTGTAGTTCTTTGCCTAAAGCACAAGCGTCATCGCATATAGGTGACCAACGATGGTAATTCACTGCTGTAAATGAACTGTATTCACGTAGCCGGATAGGGTAGAGGTGACACGAAATTGGCTTCTTCCAATCTATTTTTTTGTCATTATAGATCGCTCAATAGCACATAGCGCCCATCCGTTTTCATTTCTAACTACATAAGCGCACTCTCCTCCGTTGATAAGTGGTGTTTCCCAATCGCCGTCTTCTCCTTTCACATATACCCCTTGAGCCTCAATAGCAGCCCTACCTTCATCAGTTAGATAAGGTTCTACTTCCGGATAAATACGCTTCATTATTCTTAGCTCACTCTCTTCTACAGGAGCTCCTGCATCGCCTTCTATGCAGCAAGCACCCTTGCAGGAACTTAGGTTGCATACAAAGTCGTTATCTATAATATCTTCCGAAATAATAGTGTTAGCTACTTGTATCATTTTTGTGTTTTCTTTTTAAACTGCTTTAATGGCCTTTTTCAAAGGGTATTCGGTGCGCAATACTGCGTCCTAATGTTACCTCATCAGTATATTCTATTTCAGCACCTACCGCTATACCGCGTGCTATAGTAGAAATTGTGATATTATAAGGTTCTACTTGCTTGTAAATATAGAAGTTAGTAGTATCACCCTCCATAGTATTGCTTAGGGCTAGAATAAGCTCATTCACTTTGCCTTGCTTTACTTTTTCTACTAAAGAGGCTATTTGCAGATTAGAAGGGGCAATACCATCAATAGGCGATATTTTGCCCCCTAATACGTGATACTGACCAAAAATTGTCCTGTGTTTTCTATAGCCATCACATCGCTGAAGTCTTCTACTACACAGATAACCCCTGTGTCGCGCACGGGGTTAGCACATATTCATATTTCTACATCCGAAATGTTATGGCAATTTTTGCAGTACACTATATGAGTGCGTAGAGCGACTAATGCTTGTGCCAGCTGTAGCGTTTGTTCTTCTGGTTGTTTGAGCAGGTGCAAAGCCAGCCGCAGAGCCGTCCGTTTGCCTATGCTTGGTAATTGTCCAATCTCATATACCGCATTCTCTAAGAGTTTTGATGAAAAGTCCAATTTAGCTGTTAGTTGTTAGTTTGTGTGCTACTTTTTCGCAAGCAGCATCTATAAGTTGATATACTTTTTCAAAATCAGCTTCACTACCATAATAAGGGTCAGGTATTTCAGCTTTAGTCATCTTGCCAAGAGCATCACCAAGAAACGAGATTTTGTTTAAATCGTGCTCGTTTCTCGCTAAACGGATAAGATGCTGATAATTACTTCTATCCATTACGAAAATATAGTCAAAAGCCTCAAAATCAGTTATGCTGAATTGTCTTCCTCTAAGCATCGAGATGTCTACTCCGTGCTTTTTACCTGAGGCAATACTACGCGGGTCAGGAGCATCGCCTATATGATAGTTAGCAGTCCCTGCTGAATCTACTTCAAAAGAGTCAATAGGAAGTTTGCTGCGCATAACTCCTTCAGCTAATGGTGAGCGGCAGATATTGCCCAAAGCAAACCATTAATATTTTTGTTTTTCATTTTTCTTTTTTTATTACTTTATATGTTATTTCAAATACAGTCCCATTTTGTCAATATACTGCCATACCTTCTCAGGCAGTAGCGGACGCACATTGTGTCTCGCCTTTATTTCATCGCGAATAAAAGGTGGCTGATAGTTCTATAATCAGGGGCTGCAATACGAGTAATGTGCGGGTGATTGCTCAACACTTCAGCAACTACCCCTCAGAGATACGCGGATAGATGTAAAGCTGATAGTTAGCTAATATATGCTCGTAATTCTTCCACTTGTGAAAAACTTTTTTTAGATTATCTTCTCCCATAATCAGAGCAAAGTCTACGTCAGGGTATTTTTTCACTTAAGTAAGCCAATGTATTGACTGTATAATTGGGTTGTGGCAGGTGAAACTCTATATTGCAAGTGCGAAGTTTAGGATAATCATCTACGGCCAACTCAGCCATTTCAAGGCGTAAGTGATTGTCTAATAACGATTGCTTTTCCTTGAACGGATTCTGAGGTGTTACTACTAACCACACTTCGTGCATTGCACTATGCTCTGCTAAGTGGTTTGCCAAGATGAGATGCCCAATATGAATAGGGTTGAATGACCCAAAGAATAAACCTATTTGTTTTCTCATTTGTTAATAAAATCAGTTACAAGATCTTCAGCCTCTTGCAGGGCACGCGGTAGATCATCATTTTTGATAATAACATCGAAAAGATGAGCTGTTGCCATTTCTTGTGCCGCTTTGTCTAAGCGCATCTGTATCTTCTCTTCAGTCTCTGTTTGTCGAGCTCGCAAACGCTCCTCTAATACAGCTATGCTAGGAGGTTCGACAAAGATAGCTAAGGTTTGCTCAGGGAATTGCTTTTTGATGCGCAACCCTCCTGCTACATCAATGTCGAATACTACGTTTTTGCCCATAGCCCATAGCCGCTCTACTCCGATTTTTAGTGTGCCGTAGAAGTAGTTTTGGTATACCTCTTCCCATTCTAAGAAATCGTTATCAGCAATGCGCTGTTTGAACTCTTCAGCTGAAAGAAAATAATATTCCTTACCGTGTACCTCCTCACCACGAGGGGCACGCGAGGTTGCCGAAATAGAAAACGCTAAATTAAGCGGAGCCAGTGAAAGCAAATGCTTCACGATAGTAGTCTTACCACTCCCCGAAGGAGCTGAAAAAAATAATAAAGCTTTATTCATTATAATACATTCAGTACCTGTTCTTTAATCTTTTTCGAGTTCATCTTTCATTTGCACTACTATCTGCTGCATAGGGGCAAAGTTAGCTTTCGAACCCAACGTATTTATTTCTCTACCTATTTCTTGGGCTATAAAGCTCAATTTTCGTCCGTTAGAATCTTCAGATTGAAGAGTTTCAATAAAAGTAGTCTAAGTGTTTCTTAAGACGTATTTTTTTCTTCTGTAATGTCCAGTTTTTCTAAGTAGAAAATAAGTTCTTGTTCAAACCCTATTGGCATCTACATTTCGTATGTCGGCTACTGCTTTCTCTAGTCTCTCGCGCACTAGTAGCAAAACGTTCGCTGTCCAAGGCTTGTACTTGTTGTAGGTAATGGTCGATATTTTTGTATCCCTAAGTAGGAAGTCTTTCTCTAATACTTTTTCCCTCTTGCAAACGGAAATTCTGAAGGTCGGCAATAGCGATAGCAATATGTTCAAAAAAATAGCAGCAAACTCCTCTTCGGTGATGCTTTCAGTAGAGGTCTGTAGCGCATCAGGCATACGCACTGCCATTTTTAGCAGTTCTGTACGATCGCCATCAACTATATTTCGCATTTGCTCTATATACGCTTTTTACGATGTTTTCATTAATCTTTGAGGGGGTTTGGTTGCCAATATTCTCTACCAGAATAGTAAAGTCTACTTTTCCGCGTAGCAATTGCTCTGCTATGAGTTTTCTAAAGTCTAATTCTTTTTCTCTGTAAATCAGTGGTATGCGGGTATTAATATCAATACTCTTACTGTTTAATGATTTGATTTCAACACTTATATGCTTATCAGCAAGTGATATAACGCTTTTTCCAAAAGCCTGTCATTGATTGTATCATAACATCGTTTTTTTATAAGTGCAAAGATAGTAAATAATTAAGAATTAGCAACTATAATTGAAAGATATTTTTTTGTTTTTGCATACCTTTTGAAAAAAACAAAAAGCTATCTAAAAAAATACTCTTTTTAAATAGCTTTCTTATGAATCTACAATACTATTTCCTTTTTAGCAGTGTTTCCTGGTCGGTCGGTAGCATTGATAATAATTTTTGTCCCTTCTTTTTCAGTATTAATGGAGTAGTGCTATATGTCCATTTTTCCTTTTGCTAAAGTAGCAATATATGAATGAAAGATATGCAATAAAAAAAGTATAAAACGTTGCGAATAATGTAATGGACATTTTAATTGTTTTTATTACTTTTTAAGACCTTATTATGGTAAACTTATTTTTAGAGAAAGGTACTTCTCCATTTTTCATAAACTTTATAATCACCTATCTTCTTATAAACTTACCTAAATTAAGTTTTTCAACTAATTTAGGAACGAACTCTTTTCTTTATTAATTTTATTCATTCACATAATATAGCTCTTTCTCCATTTCATAAATAATTATTTTTAATAAAAATCAAGTTCTTCAAGTCCTAAATCATATTTCTCCCAAGGAGATAGAATGTCTTTATTCTTTTTCAATATAGAACTTTATTAAATCTAATATGTATGGACGATTCTCAATTCTTTCATTATTATAATTTATAATTCGCTCTTGTTCCTCTTTGTTATTTATAACATTATACAATGAAAAGCAATTGCTTTTTAAAAATTGTTTTTCCCCAAAAGAACACAATAGATTCTTCAAGAGAATAATTACTAGATATTAATATGATATTAAACATTGGAGAATATTCATCATATTTTTTTCTCCCCAATCCATCTTTTTTTCTTTAATTAAGCAAAAAAAGGCTTTGGTATTTCTTTCTATTTTAATCATATTCTTTGTGCTTGTATTTTTAAAACCATCGACTAAATAAATTTTTTACATTTGGAAACATATTTGAAAAAAATCTTGAATAACTCCTTGACAAGAAATACAATAGTTTAAACTCTAATCATCTATTCTTTTCATACTCCCATCGTCCTAATTCTTTTTCTCTTTTCTAACTGGTGCAAAGCCAATTCCTTTATTTTTTTATATCATTAGTCTCAAATGCCAATTTTTCTAATGCTAAAAGACTCTCAGGTTGTGGTTGAGCTCCTATGGCATAGATTATTTTTTTCGTACATAAGGATATTTGAAATCTTCTGGCTCTAAATACTCAGGGATATTATCTATCGCTTTTAATAGAATAGGTATATTTTTGGTACTATTATTCCACATTGTTTGAAATAAATCAACAATATCTTCGTGGGAATTATGAAAATTCAATAAAAGTAATCTCCTTAAAGGTTCTTCGTTAGAGGATTAAAACAATTTAACAACCAGCCCGTTAGGATAACATTCCGAACATCTTCCAAACTTTTAGTATCTTCTAATAAAGAAATGGCTTCGTTAAAAATCTTCAATGCTTATGGTGTTTTTTTAGCATTGTTAATCTTTCTTCTCTTGTAATTTTTTTGAATAATACAAATCGAATATATTTATAATCTTGTTTATATTTCTCATTTTTATTGTTATTTTTTTATTTCTTTTTACAAACCTAAACGTTCTTAAGACTTATCACTATAAATTAAATTTATTTTAGGGCAAGACATATAGTGAATAATTGAATTGCACCTCTATTTCTATCCAATTCTCATATTCAGATGAAATAATAATAGTTTCTTTTGGGAGCATAGAGCCACCACTTGGGGGTATAACTATATCATTTATGTTTTTTTGTAAACTAACTCAACCTCGCCGTTGTCAGCTTTTTTTAGCTACGACAACCATAATATCTTCATTGAGAGTGTTGTTCTTTAATTTTTATTCTAATTGTTCTAAGCTAATAAACTCTTTCTTATCATCAATGATAATTTTAGCTTCTAAATAATTAGCCATTTCTAATAGAATTTCAGCTATTGGTTTAGTGATTTTTCTAAAGATACAGAGACTTCATTTTATAGCATATTTAACTATGCAATCCCCCAAAGTTTTTAGAAAGTTTTTTTGTACAATAAGCATTTGTTTTGGATAGAGAATAAGATACTCTTGATTTAAAGTCCTCAGGAATTTCATCTATATTTTTTTAACACCTCTTTCCCTTTTTTCTGTATCTTCATACCAGATAAAATAATCCTTATGAGATTCTATAAAATCAATCCATTTTTTTATAATCAATATCGCCATCCTTTGTTATATTAACAAAACTATATCTACCTATTTTTTTATCTTTTTCATATTATTCAATAAACTCCGCTAAACTCAATGTTCGAGCGAAAAAAATAAATTAATAAAAAGTAAAAAAAGTAAATTGAAGTTTTAGAATGACTAGGGATATAAACCTTTTTATTCCTCAATTCCTTCATTTTTTTAAATACATCAATTGATTATACAGATTCTCTAAGGAAAACAATACTTCTTCCTCCAGTTCTGTATCCGAAAAGAAGCAGGTTCTCTGTAGCTTGTAGGAAGATTTGCTGGGTATGAGGTGACATAAGCCAAGCAGTTATTTGCTCATTGAGCTCTGGGTGCTTGTCCTTAAAAATAACTGTGCTTGAACGCTATTCCTACTGAGCGAAAGCTATGAGTGAGGAACTCCTCAAAGTAGTACAATGCCATTACCTTATCAGCCTGTTGAAGCCAACTATTTAAAAGGGGGGCTATAGGCAAGCCACTCAAACCAAAACAAACCAGCCAGTCCTCTGCTGAATCACATAGGTCAGGATTCTCTCTCTCAAGTACCTCATTAAAAAGGCTTTTTGCAAAGCGCTCCATAAAAGCGCTCTCTGCAGGTTTCAAATATCTTCACGTTCAAAATGACATTTAGAGAGTGAAAAACCTTCATCTATGTATAAAATTTCTCCTTGTGAGAGAAGTTCTAGCATACGTGGTAAGAAATACCGAAGCTCGATAATTGCCTTGTCTTCATTCTCAAACATAGCACTGATATAAGTATCTATCAAATCTCGAGAAAGCTCCCGCAAAGGGGTAGTTACCAATAACTTTATTTCCTCTTGAGTGATACAGTTCCCACAATCACAGACAGTTAAAAACGAAGTAATACTATAAGAAGCAAAAATAGTATAAGCTTCTTCTATATAAGGGGTAAGTTTTTTTCATATTTCATATTTTTATTTATAAGTAACCCACATAAAAGTACTTCCTCCTTTGCGGTCATAATGAGCTCCTACACTTCCCCAATCAAAGGAATGTGCTTCGCCTATTTGGGAGGAAATCCATTGTTTGTAATATTTTTCTGTTTTTCAGCTCGTAAGCCTCACTCCAATCCTCCCAAGAAGTTTGTCGTTCGTTCATAGAAAATTCTATGGAGAATAAGTGCTCTTCTCTGAAGCAAAGTGCCACACTGAACATCTTTCTTTCAAAAAGAACAATCATTGAAATACAACCAACAATACCCCGTTCCCACATCCCATATTTTTATGAGTAGGAAACTGCGCCCGAAGGCTCGAAAAAAAGTAGTATCCTTCGTAATAATAACTTCTTTGACCAAGAAAAAAATCACCATTTTCAACATTCAGAAAAAGAGATTTCAGTATCCATAAAAAGTAAATGATCTTAGAACCGACAAAAAAATACTCGGTTATATACTCGAATTTATACTCGCTTTGTATAAGTTGATATAGTTTGGACATAAAAAAATACGCTCTAAGGCGTATTTTTTTATTAGGTTTTTACTTTTGTAGCAGGAACTGGACTCGAACCAGTGACCTTCGGGTTATGAGCCCGACGAGCTACCTACTGCTCTATCCCGCGATTTTTCTGGGTGCAAAAGTACAAACTTTTTTATATAGCAAACTTTTTAGCAACTTTTTTTAATATTTTTTTATCATTCTATATATAAACGCTTGATTCTGTGCGCCATAGAGGTCATCAATTCATATGATATTGTACCTGCTGATTCTGCTAAAGTCTCTGCTGTATGATCTTTGTCAAACACTATTACCTCATCTCCTTCTTCACAATCGATGTGGGTGATGTCTACCATTATCATATCCATACATACATTTCCCAGAATAGGGGCTTTTTCCGTGTATAAATACAAACCCCTTTCCTTTGCCGTAAATTCGGTTGATACCATCGGCGTGTCCCACAGGTATAGTGGCGGTCTTAGTGATATGATCTGCTATGTAACCTCTGTTGTAGCCCAAACTATCACCTATTTCAAGGCGGTGAATTTGCGAAATTACACTTTTTAACGACATTATAGGGGTCAAATAAGGCTGAAGAGCAGCGTCATTAGCAAAACCATACATCCCTATGCCACTGCGTACCATATCAAACTGAGCCTCAGGATAATTGAGTATCCCTGAAGTATTGCACTGGTGGTAAATCACTTTATGTGCAAAAGTCTGATTTATCTTTTCCTGAAAAGCTATAAAACGCTGTATCTGGTTTTCTGTAAATACTTTCTCATTCATATCTTCTGAAGCAGCCAGATGCGAATAAGCTGTTTTTACCTTCACAGTAGCGTTGTTTTTTTAACAAACTAAGCACTTCGTCTATTTGATTGAAATCAAAGCCTAAGCGGTTAAGCCCTGTGTTGCATTTAAGGTGCACAGGATAGTCAGATAATTGGTGCTTTTCAGCGTATTCTAAAAAAATAAATGTGCTGTTCTAAGTGAGTAAAGAGTCGGTTCTAATTGATATTTTATAATATCATCAAAATTAATACTTTGTGGGTGCAGTACTATGATAGGCAAGCTGATACCGCGTTTGCGTAGTGCAATACCTTCAGAAGTATAGGCTACCGCAAAAATAGTTAGCTAGCTTCTTTTTCTCTATATAAGCAGCTATTTGGGTAGCTTCATTGCCGTATGATGAGGCTTTTACTACTGCCAAAAAAACCAAGTAGTAGGTTTTAGCCTACTTTTTCAAATATTGTATATTTCTCTCTAAAGCGGTAAGGTCAATTTCTAATACTGTTTCTTCAGTTTTTCATTTATTTTTTTCAATTTTTTTCTAACATTAATCTTGTTTGTTCTGAAAGCACCAACCTGCCAGAAATAGCCGCATTATCTATAAGTTCTCGTTCCCAGTGTTCCGTATGTTGCCAGGTTACACGTTTCATCTCTGATAATGCTTGTGGATTAGATTTTAGTAGAGTAACTAAAAATGGTCAATAGCTTCGTCCATCTCTTTAGTTGTTTCATACACACGTGCTATAAGTCCTTTTTTGTTGTGCCCAATAGGCATTTTTTTCCATTGGTCTGGTGCCATAAAAAGCTCATTTAAGGCAGCTTGTCCTGCTTTGCGCAAGATAACTGGAGCAATCACAAACGGACCTATACCAAGCGAAAGTTCAGAGAGTTTTATACTCACTGCTTCAGTGGCAAATACATAGTCTAAAGCAGCCAATAACCCTACACCACCACCTACAGCCTTACCTTGTACTCTTCCGATAATCAGCTTTTTGCAACGGCGCATAGCTAAGAAAAGATGTGCAAACCCTTCAAAAAAACTTACAACCTTCAGCCTCATTAGTAATAGCCAAAAGTTCGTCAAATGAAGCCCCTGCACAAAACGCTCTATCGCCTTCGCTTTTTTAAAAAGGATAATACTCACCGCATTATTTTTCTGACAAAGCATCAATTTCTTGCGTTAGTCTTTCCAAGAGCACCAATGGAAAAGCATTAGCATTTGGGTGACCAAATGTAATGATTGCCAGTTGAGTTATCTATCTTTATGTATAAAGAACCTTGTTGTCTATCAGTTGTCATAGTTACAAATTTTTGTGGCAAAAGTATAATTTTTTTGCAAATAGGTTGTTTAATCAAAAAAATATTTATCTTTGCCCTCACAATTGGGGATGTAGCTCAGTTGGCTAGAGCGTTTGGCTGGCAGCCAAAAGGTCGTGGGTTCGAGCCCCATCTTCTCCACAAATAATACTGATTATCAGTTGTTTATAGTTGATGAGGGACTAAATCAGGGACTAAAATTATATTTTTAGTCCTTGTTTCATTAAAGACTAAAATAGATAGCCAAAATATTGCAAGGTCATTCTTGAAGGTAGCCAAAATATTACAAGGTCATTGTTGAAGGTAGCCAAAATATTGCAAGGTCATTCTTGAGGGTAGCCAAAATATTGCAAGGTCATTCTTGAAGGTAGCCAAAATATTACAAGGTCATTGTTGAAGGTAGCCAAAAATATTACAAGGTCATTGTTGAAGGTAGCCAAAAATATTGCAAGGTCATTCTTGAGGGTAGCCAAAATATTACAAGGTCATTGTTGAAGGTAGCCAAAAATATTGCAAGGTCATTCTTGAGGGTAGCCAAAAATATTACAAGGTCATTGTTGAAGGTAGCCAAAAATATTGCAAGGTCATTCTTAAGGGTAGCCAAAATATTGCAAGGTCATTCTTAAGGGTAGCCAAAAATATTGCAAGGTTATTATTTATTAATAATCTGATATACAATAACTTATGTTAAAAGGTGTGTTTTTAGCCCTTTTTCTTCCCTATATTATATATATATATATATATTTATATAAATAAAAAAATAGACACACACGTAAAATTTTCTTTTTCTGCATTTTACCCAATTTGAGAGTATGATTTATCTTATTTTTTTAGCAACTGATTGTAAATCAGATTTTTGCGGAGCTCTTAAATAATCTCGTTTTTTTAGGAGCAAGATGTGTCTTTGTATATACACAGTTTTTTTAGCAAAACGGTATACAAAGGCGCATCTTGCTTTTAGTCCTCTTTCTCAAAAACTTACCTCTGGCTGCATTTTTCGTGAAAGAGGACTAAAAAGAGGAAAAAAACTTCGGAACTCGTTTTTTTCTAATAAAGAAGTCTATTGATAAAATGCTAGAACTCTTATTTTGTTTTTCTTTCTTATATTTTTTTATTAGCTTTCTATCATACAAAAAAATTTTAGCAAAGCTTCATTGTCCTCAGTATCTTGAAAACAAGGTCTTTTTGGGTAAAAAAATAATTTTTTTCATATTCTTGTCCAATACCTCCTACTAATTCTTTCATTTCTTCATTGTCAATATCTTTATTATAGAGAATGATAAGTTTTTATTTTATCTTCTTCTTTTGCTGTATTTTTTTGCACAAAGACTCTATAACATCATAAGAAAAAAATCAAATTTATGTGATTTACTGATGATTAATTCTGCTATTTTTTTACTGATAGTATCATCTCTTAAAAATAAATTCTTCTTCTATTGTAGGTATATAGATGAGTTTCTGTTCTATACTTATTCCCTCTGAATTTAGAATTAATAACACATCTTCTTCATCTAACTCAAAATTGTCTATATCCTCAAGAAAAAGAATCAAAATAGTTTTTCTACTAATACGATATGTTTATTAGGAAAACTCTTTCTTAATGTATCATAGTTGTTTTTTAGACATTGAAAATTTATGAGCTTCTAATAAGTAATCTACTTTATTTTTCACTTAAATCTTTAAAGTCTAAGCTTTCATATACTCCTTCAAAACTTTTTAATAATTTTTATGATATGCTTCATCAGAAATATCATTACAAACTAATATATCACTTTCTAAGTCTTTATAAGACGTGTTGATTTTTCTTATCTGATAAAAGCTGAATAAACATCGTTATTGCTCAAAAAGTTTATTAACTCTTCTTTTTAATGAATTTTTGACAAGATTTATAGTAATCTTCAATATTTTTCCCAAGTAGGGAGTACTCTATTATTTTTCTAAGAGTGATTTTTTTAATAGGTAAACTTTTTAAGTCTTTTAACTCCGATATAGATGTTTCTACTTTTTTTCTATAATTTGAACTTTTATTTCTTCGTCAAGATTCTCATTCTTTAAAAGTTCCTTAAACTTATATTCATCCTCTTGTTGCACATCTGGTAATTTGAGATATACTTCTGTAATATATTCCTGAATATTTGAATTCACATACTCTATTAAAGGTTTATGAGTTGATTTTGAGACTGTGGTATAGTTGGCTACTTTAAAAGTCGTTTCTACTTCTATCCCATCAAATTCTTTTTTAGTATAAGAGAAATGTTAGCTTCTGTTATTTTGTAGTAATTCTTGAAACAAATTGTTCCATACAAATACTTGTATCCATCTTCTGGTTTTTTTCTATTTTTTTGATTTTTAACCTCTAATAATTCTAATAAATCTTCAGCTTGTGATTCGAATGGGTTATTATTTTCAGGCTTATATAGATACATAACATCATTCTCTACCATTTTTTTATCAGATCTTTTTCCTTGTATTTGTAAAAAAATTCTTTTTATATCTTCTACACATAAAAGGATTTGCTCAAAAAGTCCATACTTTTCATTCATAGAATAATTACTTTTTTTCAAAAATGTACTCACAAAATTCTGGCCATTCTTTAAGAAGTGCAGTTAAGAAATTCTTTTTATCTTCTCTTTGAGCAATATATTCATTAATGAATCTGAGAGATGTTTCATTTTCGTTACAAAGTAATTTTTATAAAGAGTTTATATTTACTATTATGTATTGATTGATTGACTAGTAAAAAAATCAAGTATATCAAAGTTAAAGATTTCTTTCCTTTCAAAATACTTCTCTCCAATTTTTCTTAACCACTCCTTCTACTTTTTTTCTAATTTATAATTAAATTCAGACATTTCCCTACTTTTTTTACCTTTACTTCAAAGGCTTTTGTCTTTTTGGGATATCGTCCCTCGTGAAACAATGAGATATAATCAATATAATTCTCATTGATATACCCTTGTGTAATTAAATTTCTCAATAGTCTATTAACAATACTACCTTCTTGTTCTGTTCTTAAGGGAATATAATCATTAATATCTACTACATCTTCTTTAAAAAAATTTCTTTTTAAACTCCAGTTTTTTTAATTGCTTTTTTTCTGTTGTTGTAGTCTTTTTATTTCGTCTTTTTATTCTTTCTACTTCATCATTTTTGCTTGTTTTTGTATTAGTTCTTTTCTTTCCTCATATGATAGATTGGAATTGACTTGTTTTTTTCTATTTCTGAAAAATTAAAAGAATAATCATCACTTTCTCTCCTACTACTATTATAGTAGCTATCATCTATATAATTATACTTAACAATTCCATCTCTAATAATACTATCAAAATTTTTTTAAGAGCTATTTGGATATCACTACCTTCAAAAAGATCTTATTTCTTTAAAAAAATATGAAATAGATATACTTTTTTTAAATCCTCTATATTTTTCAAAATATTCATTGTTAATTCTTTCAACATCTTTTTTTCACTAATTTTTTTCATCAATTTTTCTCTATAAATTCCTTTGTATACTTATCTTTGTCATTGAGTAAAGAAAATAAAAATCCTTGTTTACTTCCTAATTTATTAAAAATCTTCAGGAGCTATATTTTTTTGTAAGTGATAATAGCAAATAATTGTTCATTAGTAGGATTGATTTTACCCACAATATCCTTATAAACCAAAAAAATTCTTGAAAAAAATATTGACTAATAAACGCATATCAATATCATCTATAAAAAGTGTGATATCAGATATAAAATCATCAGAAAAAAATATTTTTCTCTAATCCAGATTCTTCTATTAGCTTTTTTTAGTTGTTCTTCTGCATTGTAATAATTTACAAAAAGGAATGATAGGAATAATGTATTCAAAGAACTTTACTCTTTCTCTTTTATCTGTGAAAAAAATCATCACTAATAGCATATATAAAACTTACTTTCTTTTTTTATTAGGTTAGAATTATTTAATAAGATGTTTATTTCTCGAAGTTTTGTAAAAAAATATTGGTATTTTTCAAATCTATCTAAGTCTTCAATGATTAGGATGTTATGTTCTGTCTTTTGAAAAAAAGTATATTATTTCATCTAAATATTGGTTAAAGATGGACTTATCTTCAATTTCATTGTTGTTAAGTTCTATTTCTCCTTGTATACTAACTCTGCTTATCTTTGAATTTCTAAAAAGTTCTATGATTTTATAAAATATAATAGATATTCCAAAAAAAGATATAACTGAAATAATTATTCCTTCCCAGTCAGGATTTTTTTATCAATAGACCAGTTCTTAGGATTGACTATTTCTATATAGTTGTTCTGCCAAAACAGTAGTAAACAAAGAAACCAAAGCGTTATGGAAAGAGCTATTATTACTTTTTCTCCCTAAAGGGAATATTTTTGTATTCTCTTAAAAATGTGAATCAGGAATTTTGTCAGGATTTACACTATAAATAATTTGTTGTAATATACTAATTTCCAATAACCTTTCTAATTTTTTTCAGAATCTTCATTACTCTCATCATTTATTTTATTAAATGAAGCTAAGGAAACATTTAAGAAACGGAAACAACTTTTTATACTCTTTTTTTGAAAGGTTTTTTTAAAATGGTACTTTTTCCCTGAACCATAACTCCCCGTAATAGCAATATTATTAACATCTTTAGTATTTACAGCTTTTTATAAGAGCATCTAAATAAGGTTTTTATTTTCTCTTTTTCGCTTTCTTCTGTTATGACTTTAGGAGCAAGAGAAATATAGAGTTTTTTTCCTTATTCTCTTTATGCTTAAATAAGTTTAAAAGACTTTTCATTGTAATATAGTTTTGTAAATTAGTAGATTCTACGGCAAAGATAGTACTTTTCTCATAAAACACACTTATGAAACATTTTTTTAGAGATGAATAATTATATTTTTTTGAATAAGAAGTGATTTTTTTATTTTTATTGATACACAATGTGTTGAGAATTTTTAATTAAAATATATTTCAATTTTATTTGAGAATATATTTGCAATTTAAAAATAAATGTATAATTTTGTAGCTCTCAAGATATTATTATACTTGAAATGCTATAAGTATGAAAAAGCCTTATTTCTTATCTTTTTATGGGTAGCAAGTTGGTCTTTTGCTCAATTGCCTGATACTACTCCTTCAGTAATGCTCAAGTCCTATGTTCAAAAAGATAAAAATACTGCTCCGTTGGGCAGTAAGTACTCCTATTGAATGGCAGAAAGCAAATCAAAAAGGTTTTTGTTCTTCACAAAATACTCCTCAAAAAAAGATGGTAATCTTCTCGAAAATCCTGAAAAAAACAAACCATAGCCACTCTAAAAACCTAATAAACAAGAAGATTGGATAGACTTCATTCAAAAAGATAATTATGGAGCTATCATTGCTCAAGCATTATATGGTGAATCCTTTTTCTGTAGAACAAGATAGTAAAAAAATGGTATTTCTAAGATTGTAAATATGGCAGAAGAGTTAAATCAGCGTCATACTTTTTGCTCTTTTTGCAGCAGATATGTCGTTTGTAGCAGCTCAAAAAGCAGGTTGGGGATTTATAGATACCAATGTAAAAGCAGGAGAAACCTATATTTATCAGGTAGAAGTTCTCGGAATGTCTGAAGTAGAATCTTCAGCTGTAATGGTAGGGCTTTCTGATGTTGAAACACTTCCTAAGATTCACGATTTCACTGCTATTCCTGATGATAAAAAAAGGTACTTTTTTTCTTGGGGAATTACCTATTTAAAAGATATATATACTTCTTATATCATAGAACGTTCTGAAAATGGCACTGACTTTCATTCTATTTCTTCTACGCCTATTGTAGATATGAATGGAACAAGTAAAAAAACAAATGTTTTTATGCAGCTACTTTAGAAACGAATGATACACCTTACTTCTTTCGCATTTATGGTATCAATGCCTTTGGCGAAAAAGGGTACTCCTTCAGCACCTATAAAAAGTACAAAGGTATCTCTGCTACTACAGCTGTCCCTCGTATATCCGATTATAATTTCATTAACGAAGAGGTAGAACTTATTTGGGAGTACCCTAAAAAGAAGCTGAAAAGGCTACTGAAAAATTTGAACTTTGGCACAATACTAAAGAAGATGAGAACTATCAAAAAGTAGTAGACAACATCAAAAAAAGAGGATAGGACACTCGTATATAAGAAACTTTCAGCGTCTAACTACTTCAAAAATAGCCTCAGTTGATAAGCAACAAAAGCGACATTTTTCGCATAGCACTTTAGTGCAACCATCCGATTCTATTCCTCCTGCCCAACCTATTGGTTTTACAAGGGAAAAATAGATAGTTTAGGGTGTGATTACTCTTTCAACAAAAAAATTGAAACTACTTTTTATAATCTATTCAAAATAAAGAAGATACAGGAATTACAATAAGAGTAGGTAACGATTTAGTAATGGTTCTTATTTCATTTGATTATACCTATTTTTCTCAGTAACTTCTGGGTGCAAAAGGTACAACATCTTGACAATATAAACAAAAAATTTTACCTTTTGCACCCTGCAAACGTGCGCTGCTGCATAGGCTTCTGTAGAAGCCTATGCAGCAACGCACGATTTGCGTGAGCTAATTGTAAATCTCCTGCAAACCAGTTGTTTAAAAAAATAAAGATTTTTTAGTTTGTGTATATCATTGTTTTTTTGTAATATAGCGCAATAAATTTAATATTTAATTTATGTTTCAACAAATCTTGAATCAGTTGGCTGTAAGAGAACGCCAAAACCACGCTGGAAGGATCCGCCGTGGTTAAAGAATCTTTAGAAATGGTACAGTTCCTAAAAAAACCTCTTAAAGGAGGCTAAGGGAGAGGTACAGCAACGAGGTTTTTATGGACCAAGCAGAAGAGATACATTTCTTCCGTGAGGTACAACCTCAAATGGTTAGCAGACTCATTTTTCTACAATGAGATCTACCAGATAGAAAGTAAAGCAATTTTACTCTCTACTGAGGCTGCTAAAAAAAGTTTCTAAAAAGACAAAAGAAGCCCAATGGTTTAAAGAGTCAGAGACTTTAGAAGCAACCGATTTCTTCAGCTACATTGCTTTAGGAAGAACCAATCGTGATGTAGAGTATTTTACTCGCAATTACGACTACCTTCCTCAAAGCAATGAGGGTATTTGTTTTTCTTTTGATGGAGCCTTTTTCTACTTGTCGTAGTTTTGAAGTTGCTAAGATAGGGGCTGCCAAGGAACTCTCCGATTATCTTTTTCGTACTCGTGAAGAAAAAGATATGCCTTTAGAAATTCTAAATCTCTTAGAATGGACAGGGAAAAAGACTGAACTCATAGAGCTAATCTATGGTTTGTATGCTACCAATCGTATTTCATCAGGAAAAGTTTCTATCAAGAAGCTAACTGCGGTATTTGAAAAGCTCTTCAAGGTAGAATTGGGAGATCTGTATCACACTTTTTCATCGTATGAAAGGACGCTCAAAAAAACCTTACACCTTTCCTCGATGCTTTAAAAGCGGCTTTACTAGATCATATAAACAACTCCGACCAAAAAGTAGTTTTGCTAACTTCAAATAAAAAAACGTTTAAACATTGTTTAATCAGTTTTTAGGAAATAGATAGTTTCCCTTTTTTTAGGGAGAAGGATTTATAATCAAATATTATATTCATTATTTTTCAATTATATTCATTATTTTTCAATTATATTCATTATTTTCAATTATATTCATTATTTTTCAATTTAACTCTTCTATAGAAACTCCCTAAACACACTTTTACCTCCATTTCTGAAAAAAAGCCCATTATAGCCCATTGGCATTTTTTTAAACATTTCTTCCTATAAAAGTAGTTTATACTTCCAAAATACGTTACAATTACTTTGTAATACACTTATAACCAATAAAATAAATAAAAAAATCACTTCAACTACGTTAAAATGCACATTTCAATGGGTAGTACTTGGCAGTTTATGTTTGGTATTTGTCAGAACTTTGCCGCCGAGAATTTAACCCTATACGCAATGAATTTAATCACCATTGAAGAATCTGCTTGGAAAGCTCTTATGGAGCAACTCCAAAGCATTGAAAACCGACTCAAGCAAGAGCCTATTGAGTGGGATTGTTTGTGGCTCAACCAAAAAGAAATCTGTCAATATCTCCACCTAAGTGAGAAAAACCCTATGGCGAATGCGCAAACGCAATGAAATCACCTACTCCAAAATCTATGGACAGTATTTCTATAGCTTGGGAAGCATTCGCAAACTCCTTATCAGTCAATCGGTAGAAAACACTGAAAGCTACCTGCAATCCCTCACTCAAAAAGCCAAAGGTTATGTTGAAAAAAAGCAAGATATTTTAAGTAGAACCGAAGGAGGACTACAGGTCTTCCAGCACTATCTACAAGGCAGCTGGCGGGTAGGTAAAAAAACTTTAAAAACCCTTTCTATGACGATAAAAATGCTTCCTGCAATATCTATAAGGACAGACAGGGGATTTATAAGATGAAAGACTTTGGCAACGATACTTTCAGGGGTGACTGTTTTTTCTTAGTAGGTTATCTCTATCAATTGGACTGTCGAAATGCCTCTGATTTTATCGAAAATCCTAAAAATTATCAATAGAGATTTACATCTGGGTTTAGAGGAATCCACCTCTATAATTACACAAAAACCTCAAATACCTCCCACCATCACCTTAGGAAGTACTACCTCAGAAACCAAAAATCTATCTCTTACCAATTCACCCAAAAACCTTTTACCCAAGAAGAATTAGCCTATTGGCTGCAATACGGCATCACTCAAGAAATCTTAAACAAATACAATGTAATCTCTCTGCAAAGTTATTCAAGTACCAACAAAGACGGCAAACCTTACACTATTACCTCCACCTATAACGAGTGGATGTTCGGCTACCTTTTTAAAAAACACTTAAAGGTCTATCGTCCCTTTTCTAAACTGCGTTTTCTCTATGGAGGTAATCCCGAAAACTATTGCTTTGGTGAGTCACAGCTACCACTACAAGGCGACATTCTTTTTATCACTGCAGGTGAAAAAGATGTAATGAGCTTAGCCAGCAGGGGCTTTTCGGCTATCTGTTTCAATAGTGAAACAGCTCTCATTCCTTTACAAAAACTCCAAAAGCTAAAAATGCGATTCCGACATTTAGTCCTTTTGTTTGATAGCGACGAAACAGGTAAAAGAGCCTCTTTAGAGCAACAAGCCCAATTAGCACCTTTAGAAGTATTTCGTCTTGTTTTACCTCTTTTAGGTACTAAAAGGGATAAAGATATATCCGATTATTTTGCGCAAGGTAAAACGGGTAGAGACCTATTGCAACTCTTTTTATCAGACCCTTAGCAAACACTATGAAGAAAGCCTATCCCTGCTTAAAAACTGCGAAATCCAATGGGATAAACCTCCCCAAAAGCAAGAAACAATCATCTCGATTGGCAAAACTCCTGTGGGGGTGCAGAGTAGTTTATTGGGTATTACAGGAGGCGAAGGTACAGGCAAAAGTCATTATGTAAGTGCCCTCATTGCAGGTTGTCTTAACAGTAAGAACCTACCTATTGACACATTGGGCACAACGCTACTGCCTTGCCCAAAAGATAAAGTGGTGCTATTTTTCGATACAGAACAGTCTCAAGACCAGCTCTATCAAAACATTAGCAAACTGCTTAAAAGAGCTAAACTAACCTCTCTTCCTGATTTGCTACACGCCTTTTGCCTCACCCAACTCCCTCGCAGAGAGCGATTAAAGGTCATTCGTGAGGGCTTGGAGAGCTTTTACTACCAATGCGCAGGCGTGCATTTGGTGGTTATCGATGGCATAGCCGACCTTATTGGAGCTGTGAATAACGAGCAAGAAAGTGTGGAACTCATAGAAGAGCTTTACCTTTTGGCAGGTAACTACAAAACCTGTATTGTATGTGTGTTACACCTCACCCCCAGCGGACTTAAACTCCGTGGTCATTTAGGCTCTGAACTACAACGCAAAGCAACAGCAGTGCTTTCTATCGAAAGGGAGAAGAACAGTCCTATCTCAGCGGTCAAACCGATGAAAATCCGCAATGGCAGCCTTAGCGACACCCCACAAATACTTTTTAGATGGAACAATGAACTGGGAATGCACAGTTATGTAGGCAATCAGAAAAACGAAGACCAAAAACCCAATAAAGCCAGTACCTTAGCCTCGTTAGTTTCTCCTCTTTTTAAAGAGCGAACTTTGTGGACAGTTCAAGAGCTGAACATAGAAATTCAAAAACGAACTGATGTAAAGGAACGCACCGCAAAAGGTTATATCCGCACCTTAAAGGAAATGGGCATTTTAGTCCCTCAAGAGGGTAATGACCAACTCTTAGGAATGGGCAGTGTGCTAAAAGAACTTTTGGAGGATAACAAGAACTCACAAGGATAAGAAGAACTTTTAGATATTCTAAGATTAAGATCTAACAATCGAAGTATTAAACAAATATAAAAAAATGGAAATCGACAGAATAGAATTTATAGCGTGGATGGAACGCATTATGGATCGTTTTTGATTTGCTTAAAGAGCAAATAGACAAAGCTGAAAAAAACGCAAAAAAACAGCTTGGATGGTGAGGAACTCTTGGACAATCAAGATTTGATGCTCACCTTTAAAATCTCTGCACGTTCCCTGCAGAGGTATCGCTCCAATGGCAAACTGCCTTATTATACCATATCAGGCAAAATATACTACAAACTCTCGGATGTACATCAATTTATCCGAGAACATTTTTAGTGTGCCAGTAACAGCTTTAAAAAGCCAAAAACGGAAATACTATGCCTAAAAAGGACAGCCTCTCTTAGACGTCTTACAAAGGGAGTAATTTTACCCCCAAATTAAAAAAAGATGTTTAAATAATGGCAGAAAATCAACACGCCGATACGGCAAATTACGACAATCAAATCCCAGTGGATGAACAACTATCTGATATCCTACTGGTATTTGACAAAGAAGAAAAAAACAGCTCAAGGCTGTAAAAAGGAATTGATGAGAAAGGAGAGTTAAAAACGGCTCCTGCTGACAGCAAATCCTTGGATGACTTTTATGAAAGTAGACAAAGCAAGGTAATATGCTATCTAATTTCTTTAGCAACTTTATGCGTCAAGTCCAGAACCCTTCTCGTTTTTCTTTCTTTAAAATACCGATAGAAAAATCGGTAAATACGATAGAAAAACTTCAAAACCATCTGGCAAAGCTCACTGAAAAGGGTAAGGAATACCTCAAGAAGTACGAAGTATCTCCTGAGCAGTATATCAAACAAGAGCAAAAAGCAGCTACTCTAAAACAAGAAGGAGAGACTGCCGTGGCTCAGACCCCTCCTGAAGCTCCTGCTCAAGCACAAGTACAAGAAGCTCCTGCTCAAGCGCAAGCACAGAAGCTCCTGCTCAGGCACAAGCACAAGAAGCTCCTGCTCAGGCACAATCTCAAAATACTCCTGCCCAAGAGGAACTCAAGTACAACCCTGATGCTATTGATTGGGAAACGCTACAAAACTTAGGGGTGAGTCGAGAGTCTTTAGAGAAGAGGAACCTATTAGAGCCCCTCTTGAAAGGTTATAAAACCAATGAACTGGTACCTATTAGTTTCAATTTAGGCTCTACAGTAACCCGCTTTTGATGCTCGTCTATCCCTAAGGGAAGTTGATGGAAAAAGTAGCAGTAGCCATTCACGGGATGCGTAAAGGAACCACAATTGGATTATCCTTTCTTTGGTCACGAGTTTTTCAGAAGAGGATAAAAAAAGAACCTGCTTACCACAGGAAATATGGGACGTACAGTTGAGCTTACCAATACCAAGACAGGAGAAAAAAATTCCTTCTATTATCAGTATTGATAAGCTCACCAATGAAATCATTGCCTTGCGCAGTGAACACATCAAAGTCCCCTGATGAAATCAAAGGAGTCATACTCTCCCAGGAGCAAAAAAACAAACGCTCAAAGAAGGCAAGCCTCTGTTTGTCGAGGGAATGACCTCTAAAAAAGGAGAGCCTTTTAACGCAACCGTGCAGTTCAATGCCGACAAGCGTTATGTGGAATTTCTTTTTGAAGACAAAGCTCCTAAACTTGCTAATCAAGAGAAACTCACTGAGGCTCCTACAGTCATACGAGGGGTAACTCTTACCGAAGAACAACACAAGGAACTGAGCAAGGGTAATCCTATTTATTTAGAAGGTTTACAGAGCAAAGCCGGTAAAACTTATAGCGGTTATTTTACTTTTGACAAGGACAAAAGGCAAGGTAGAGATGAGCTTTAACAATCCTCAAAAGGACATTACTGATAAAGTTTCTTCTACCAAGCAAAAAAAGCTGAAACTTCTAAAGCTAAAGAAGAAAAAAACGCCCTCAAAAAGCAATCAGAAAAAAATAGCTCAAAAAAAGAAACTGCTAAGAAGTCCAAAGGGACGCAAAAGTATAACTCTAATTTTTAACCTCAATACACGTAGAAAAATGAAAGTTATATTAGCAGAAAAAGCCCAGTGTGGCAAGAGAGATTGCCGCTATAGTGGGGGCAAGTGAAAAACAAGATGGATATTTGTTAGGTAATGATTACGCTGTTACTTGGGCATTGGGACATTTGGTGCAATTAGCCCTCCCAGAGGCGTATGGTTGTGTAGGATTTCACAGAGAACACCTACCCATTTTACCTCATCCCTTTGTGCTGGTACCCAAGCAAATCCCTGAAGATAAGAAAGGCTACAGGTCAGACCCTATGGCTTTAAAACAGCTTAAAATCATTGATAGCCTTTTTAAGAAGTGTAGTTCCATTATTGTAGCCACCGATGCAGGTCGTGAAGGAGAACTGATCTTCCGCTATATCTATGAATATTTGCACTGTCAAAAAAACCTTTTCAAAGGCTTTGGATTAGCTCCTTAACCGAAAAAGGTATCAAAACAGGACTTGCCAATCTGCAAGAAGGAAGTGCTTTTGATTTGCTGTATGCCTCTGCTCAAAAGCGTAGTGAGGCTGATTGGCTGGTGGGTATCAATGCTACCCAAGCCCTAAGTATAGCCGTAGGTGAAGGATTTATTCCTTAGGTAGGGTGCAAACACCTACCTTAGCAATGGTTTGTAAAAGATTTTTAGATCACACACATTTTCAAAAGAAGCCTTTTTATCAATTACGACTCAAGCACCAAAAAAGCTATACTGATTTTTTTCAGTATCTCAGCTAAAATTGAGGATAAAAAGAAGCTGAAGCCTTACAAAAACAATTAGAAAAAGTCTCCTATGGCCGAGGTGATTTCCACTGAAAAAGAAGTGGTAAAAGAACAACCTCCTTTGCTCTATGATCTAACAGGTCTTCAGAAAGAAGCTAATAAAAAATGGAACTTTTCAGCCGATGAGACCCTGCAAATCGCTCAAAGTCTCTACGAGCAAAAATACATTACTTACCCACGTACTGGTAGTAAGTACATCTCAGAGGATGTATGGGAAGAAATCCCACAGCTGATACGTTTGTTACAAGAAAGTGAGGCATACGCTAACGAAGCTAGACTTGTAAAAATTGGGGCGCTGAATAAGAAGATGGTTAATGATTTGAAAGTAACAGACCATCACGGACTTCTTATTACAGAGCGCTTTCCTACCAACCTTACAGCAAAAGAAAACACTATTTACAAAATGATTGCCACTCGACTTTTGGAAGCGGTATCTGAACCCTGTGTAAAAGAAGTGCAAAAGACTCTACTGGAGGCTCTGCACACTGACTTCTTGGTAAAAGGTGTTCAAGTGTTACAAGCAGGTTGGCGCGCTATCGGTGGTTTTTACTCTGATGAAACTGCCAAAGACAGTGAAAAAAGACAATGAAGGTGATAGCAATCAAGTGCTGCCTGAACTTGTACAAGGGAAAGTATAAAGATTAAAGCCGTTGAAATCCTTTTCTAAAAACCACCCAACCTCCTGCTTTATATACCGAATCAGGACTGTTGGGGGCTATGGAAACAGCAGGAAAGACCTTAGAAGATAAAGCGCAACGTGAGTTATTACAAGGAGCAGGTATAGGTACTCCAGCCACACGTGCCGCTATTATTGAGACGCTTTTTAAAGCGCAATTATATTGAACGCAAACAAAAGTCTCTTATTCCTACCGATAAAGGAATGCAGGTATATGAGTGGGTAAAATCACTTACTATAGCCGATGTTGCCCTTACAGGCGAATGGGAAAGTCAATTGCAAAAGATAGAACAAGGAGAGCTCTCTCCCGATAGTTTTTCTTCGGATATGGAAGCCTATACCCATAGTCTTACTGATACGTTTTTGGCTATGGATATACCCCAAAAAGAAAAACTCAAAATCACCTGTCCTAAATGCAGAAATGCTTCCTTATTACTGTTTGAAAAGGTAGCCAAATGCCCTGATGAGGACTGTGGTTATGTGCTTTTTAGGAATGTATGTGGCAAACCTCTTACTGATGAGTTGCTCAAAACGCTCTTTGAAAAAGGGAAAACACCTCTGATAAAAGGAATGAAAAAGCAAATCAGGCAGCACTTTCGATGCCTATATACGTCTGAAAGAAAATGGTGAAACAGCCTTTGAGTTTCCTGAGAAAACTTCCAAAAAGCGAAAATACTAACAAAGGTTAGATAAACTTTTAGTAAAGAAAGTCTGTGAGCTAATACAACGGATTATGTACCATAGCCTAAGTGAAGTTTAGTCCTCCTGTTGATAACTTTTTGCTCCCAATATATTTGCTCTTTAGAAATAATATAGTACTTTTTGCAAATGTTTTGCAATGATATATATTTTCAATATGAAGGGACTAACCATACGAAAGTGGATACAATCATTGGAGGAAAAGGGTATTTACAGCTTTTTCTATGCAGGAGCTAAAAGAGGTATTTGCTCACCTTAAAGAAAAAAACTATTCTCAATACTTTGGGGACACTTAAAAAGCAAGGAAAGCTCCTGCCTCTTTTGGAATGGCATCTATAGCATCGTCCGTTTTTGTGGACATTGGTAATGCTATTGATAACAAAGCTATCAGAGAAGAGGGAAAACCTTATTTCTACATTGAAACACTAATGCAACACCTAAAAAGGGAATACTATGTAGCCCTGCTCAGTGCAGTAGAAGTACATCTATCTCCCAAAGAGGCTTTACAGGCAAATGAAATTACAGTGATAACCTCCTTACCTCCGCTGAGGGATTCCTTTAGGGGACAAAGTAAGATTCGTTACCTTGTCAAAAAGGATATCAAAGACTTAAGAGAAATAGGAGTAAAAAGAAAAAAACCTTACCTTTTTTTCTATAGAGGAAAGAACTTTGCGGGTAGCCTCTTTGGAGCTCACTGCGGTTGATTTGCTCCTCTATGAAAAAAAGAGATAGGAGGCATTCAAAAAGCAGTAGAGGTAATTCAAAGGATTAAAAAACACCTGAGTTGGCAAGAGCTTCCTACAGAGGTAATCCTCTCTACACCTGTCTCTATTTTTCCAGCGCTTGGGCTATATTCTTTCTTTTTATCAAGGAGGAAGAACTGGCCGAGGGGCTCAAAGAGAGTTCTTAGCACAGGGAAAAAAATTTAGAAGAACCCTTTTTAAAAACAGATGTCCCTGAAAAAGGAGGAGAGCCTTTTTGCCCTATTTGGAAAATCGTGGTAAATATATCTTTGTAGAACGACACTTTGTAAAAATTAAAATTTGTTGAACCCATTAAAAAGTAATTTTAACAATGAAAGAAACACAAACCAAACCCCAGAACACTGACAGTACCTTAGGGTCATTGTCTTATTACGAGTTAAGACTCAAAGAACTGTTACAAACGAGCTTTCCTAATCTTTTAGCAAATACAGCCTTTATCAAGGACAGAAGTGAGTATGCTGCGCAGGCTTACCAAGAGGCTTTTGAGGCGGGTATCAGTATTCCTGAATGTGATAAAATAGCCTCAGGAGTACTCTTCGATGGGCTCTTCTTCTCTCCCTTTGATATGATTTTTGAGGTCGTTTCTCAGGAGTTCGATACTCAATTAGCCGATGAGGATTTGCGCCCCTTTGCCCTAAAAAAATCTTCCCAGAACTGGTTCCTTACTTTAAAAAGTACGAGGATGCAATCGATGAGGATTTTCAGCACTCTGCTGCCTATCAATCCCTCTACACAGAACTTACGGGTGCCATCGAACTATGGATAGAAGAAAATGGCATATCTTAAACGACTGAGCTTTAATCGTAATGCTCGTGCATTGGCATTGGCTTTCGATTTAGAGAAGCAAAAGCGCACGCTTCTAAGCCAAGAAGAGCGAGAACTCTTGCAACACTATTCAGGCTTCGGGGGATTGAAGTTTATCCTCAATCCCCACCAGTCTGAAGCTGATTTAAAAGTACTGGTCAAAAGCAGACCAAGTCTTTTGGCAAGATGTAAGGAGTCTGTATGCCCTTATTAGAGAACATTCCACTGATGAAAGACAATACCAAAACTATGTACAAAGCCTTAGAAATTCTGTGCTAACGGCTTTTTATACCCCAATGCGTCTTACCTCGGCTATCGCTTCAGCAATAAAAGGAAACAGGCGTACCTCTGCAAACAATGTTAGAACCTTCAGCAGGAGGAGGCAATTTTATCCGTGCTTTTTAAAGAAGAGCACCCCTCTCTTGCTGTCACTGCCTTTTGAAAAGGACTTACTCACAGGCAAGGTGCTCTCTCATCTTTACCCCGAGGAGCAGGTACATATTGATGGCTTCGAACAAATCAGTCCACTGAAGAGAAACCAGTTTGATTTGGTAACCAGCAACATCCCTTTTTCCGATACCGCTGTCTTTGATTTGAGTTACTCTCGCAGCAATGACCCTGCTAAGGTACAAGCCTCCCGTAGGGTGCATAACTACTTTTTCTTAAAGGGCTTGGATATGGTAAAGGAAGGAGGACTCCTAGCCTATATCACCTCCCAAGGGGTAGCCGATAGCCCTCAAAATGAGATTATTCGCCAAGCGATGCTCTCCAGTGCGCGTCTTGTCTCTGCCGTGCGCCTGCCTAACAACCTCTTTACCGATTATGCAGGTACCGAAGCAGGAAGCGATCTTATCATCCTTCAAAAAGACAGTCAAAGAGGCGCTTTAAACCCTATAGAAGAGCAGTTTTGCAATACAGCAAGGCTACCACAGGGGATGCTACAAAACGAGTATCTTTCACAAAGAGAAAACATTATTTGTACGGATACTCTTGCAGGCACCAACCTATACGGACAGCCTGCGATGGTCTATACCCATAGTGAAGGAGTAGAAGGTATTGCCCAGGGAGGTAAAAAGAATCCTAAGCGATTTTTAAAAAAACATTATCTATCGCCTGAAACAGCACAACAAAGCCAAACAACACAAATTAAGCTACAAGCGGTTAATTCACAAAAATGAGGTAAAGGAAATTGAGGTAAAAAGTTGAACGGCAAGAATTTATTGAAATTGAAAGCAAAATCAACGAGCCTTCCTTTGCTATTTCCAATGCTAATCTCACCTCTAAAGAGTCAAAAGAACCTAAGAATCAAAAAGTTGAACCCAAAGTCGTTCAGCTAAGTCTCTTTGATTTTCTATCAGAGCAGGAAGCTACCGCTACTTTAGCTAGCCCTCCCAACATTTCAGCTAAAACAGTCCCTACTATACCCACAGGAGCTAAAAAGAAAACAAAGAAGAAAACAACTACCTCTCAATTAGGGAATGCTCAAAAAGTTAGACTTGTTTTCTTTTTACTTATCTTGTCAATCAAGGGAATGAAATAGAGGTGCTTTCAAAAAGCTTCTCCTGCTTTGTATTACACGCCTCCTGCGGTATCATTATTAAAAGAACCTGTACCTTTTGAGGGAGAATATTTGCCTCATTTCAGAGAAGATACTTTGGTAGTACAAGCCGATACGGTGGGCTTTTTGCAAGATCTCAATAAGAACAAAACAGCTGCTACCTTTGTGCCTCTTGCGCTTTCTTCTTTGGAAAGACAAAAAGCCATTGCCTATATCGCTCTGCGTGATGCTTATAACAACTTGTACCATAAAGAGGCTACCACCTATACCCCTTATCCTACGGAAAGAGAAAATCTTAACGCTCTTTACGATACTTTTGTCAAGAACTATGGTCGGCTAAATAGTGCTGATAATATCAAGCTAATAAAAACCGATGCCTCAGGCGCTGAAATTCCTTACTTAGAGCGTATCAAAAACGGTGTTTATCAAAAAGCAGATATCTTTCACAAGCCTGTGGTATTCTCTCTTAGGAAGAATGAAAACATTTCTGCTGAAGAGGCACTACTCACTTCTTTAAGTGAATTGGGGAGGGTGGATATTCCCTACATAGCTGAGCTTTCTAACACCAATGAGGAAGAAGTCAAAGCACAGTTACAGGGCAAACTCTTTTACAATCCTATAGAAGACGAATACCAAATTACTCAAAAAGTGGCAAGCAGGGGATGTCTTTACTAAAATCAAGGCCGTAGAAGCATATAAAAAAATACTCATCCTGAACATCCTAAGCAATCAGAAATTGAGCACGCTTTAGAGGGACTCAGGCAGGTAATCCCTACCCCTATTCCTTTTTGAAGAGTTGGATTTTAACTTGGGAGAGCGTTGGATCTCCCCACAAATCTATAGTGATTTTGCCTCTTCGCTTTTTCGATACCCAAGGTAGGTGTACAATACAGCGCTCAAAACCGATGAGTTTTCAGTAGAATGCCGACAAAAGAACTTACATATCTGGGAGAAATATGCTGTAAAAAGTGAGAGCAGAACCTACGATGGTATTGCCCTCTTCAAACACGCCTTAGTAAATACTACCCCTGATATTACCAAGAAAATCAAGATAGACGACAAAGGAAGTCAAGGTGCGCGATATGGAGGCAATCCAACTGGCAAACAGCAAGATTGATGAAATACGCAATGCTTTCCCTCTGTGGCTCTTAGAGCAGAGTCAGCAGTTTAAAGACCGCTTAGCTGAGCAGTACAATCAGTCTTTTTAACTGTTTTTGTACGTCCGCAGTACGATGGTTCTTTTCAGTCCTTCCCTGGACTTGATAGAGAGAGTTTAGGCATAGAGGATTTGTATGATAGTCAGAAAGATGCTATTTGGATGATAAAGCTCAACAATGGGGCGATTTGCGACCACGAGGTAGGTGCTGGTAAAACCCTTATTATGTGCTGTGCTGCTCAAGAAATGAAACGCTTAGGATTAGCGCACAAACCAATGATTATAGGGCTTAAAGCCAATGTACACGAAATAGCCGAAACCTATCGCCGTGCCTATCCTTTTGCTAAAATCCTTTACCCTGGCAAGGAGGATTTTACCCCTCAAAAAGCGTTTGCGTATCTTTGGAGACATC